>Ga0233448_1000003_pt1 | contig 517062 bp, 443 predicted proteins | sample SI_124_October20_2_FD_183015 | JGI IMG/M metagenome (GOLD analysis project Ga0233448, IMG submission 183015) | Seawater microbial communities from Saanich Inlet, British Columbia, Canada - SI_124_October2016_150_MG | ecosystem: Environmental > Aquatic > Marine > Inlet | place: Canada: British... | reverse complement strand
CAACGGGCGGCTTTGGCGCAACGGGCGGCTTTGGCGCAACGGGCGGCTTTGGCGCAACGGGCGGCTTTGGCGCAACGGGCGGCTTGGGTGGCACAACCACTTTTTTGGGTGGAACGATTGGCTTGGGTGGCACGAAAGCCTTCTTGGGTGGCACGATTGGCTTGGGTGCTGCGGGTGTTGCGCCTGCGACTACGCGGTCAACTGGCTTGGCTTTGTCAGGCCGCTTTGCTTTTGGCGGAGTTTTGGCTTCAACAACCGGGGCTGGTTCAGGCTCAGGGAGTGGAGGAATAACCACTTCGCCATTGCATTCGCGGCATTTAACCTTGAGTGCAGTAACAGAATCAGGAATGCCGCCAAATCGTTGGCCGCAGGAGGTACAAGTTCCGGTGCGTTCGCTCATGTCTAGAAGGGCTTTTTCGCCCATCGCATTGTAGAAGATGCCGAAGGAAAACGGCGTCCTCGGCAAAGAAATCCGTGCCCGTAAACTAAGCTCTGTGTGAAAGCCTGCGAGGCTTCCATCTTCATGAGCAACCCCTTTCGCATTCAAAGTCCTTTTCAGCCATCCGGAGATCAACCTCGGGCGATTGAAGAATTGACTCTCGCCATGGCCGAACCATCGGCTCGCCGTATTTTGCTTGGCGTTACAGGGTCGGGGAAAACTTTTACGGCCGCTCATTTGGTCGAGCGCCTTCAAGTGCCGACTTTGGTTCTTGCACCCAACAAGACTCTTGCTGGGCAACTGTACACCGAATTCCGTGAGCTCTTTCCTGATAATGCCGTCGAGTATTTCGTCTCTTACTACGACTACTATCAACCCGAGGCTTATGTCCCTGCAAGTGATACTTACATTGAAAAAGATGCGCGCATTAATGAGCAAATCGATCGTATGCGTAATTCGGCGACCGCTGCTCTTTTGTCACGACCTGATGTGCTTGTCGTCGCCAGCGTTTCGTGTATCTATGGTTTAGGTGACCCCGAAACATATTCAGGGATGGCGTTGCGCCTTGCGGCAGGCAGCAAAATGCGGCGGCAAGAGTTGGTTCGTGGCTTAGTCCGCACGCAACACAAGAGAGGTGAGCTTGATTTCCAACCGGGCAGTTTTCGGTTGCGCGGTTCGGGTGTCGAGATTTGGCCTATTCACGAGCGCGACCGCATTTTGCGTGTTGAGCTTGATGGCGACCTAATCGAAGAGTTGCTCGTCCTTGACCCACTCACGGGTGAAATTCTTGACGAGCCGCGTCACTATGCGATTTGGCCGTGTGGGCATTACATTCAGCCCGAAGATCGCATTGGCGACGCCATGACGGCCATCCGTGACGAAATGCTTGGGCAGGTCGGGCGAATGCGAATTGCTGGCCGTGACATCGAAGCCGAGCGATTAGAGCGGCGAGTTTTATCTGACCTCGAAGATCTCGAAGAGTTGGGTTATTGCTCAGGCATCGAAAATTATTCCCGCCATTTTGAAGGCCGCGCAACCGGGCAGCCGCCTTTTACTCTTTTAAACTATTTCCCCCCCGGTTTTTTGTGCGTCATGGACGAGTGCCATGTCACGCTACCGCAGGTCTACGGAATGGTAAAGGGTGATGCTGCGCGGAAGAGTAGTTTGATTGATTACGGTTTTCGATTGCCATCCGCCATTGATAATCGCCCCTTGGCGGAACCCGAATTCGAGGGCTTGATGAGTCGAGTTTTATATGTTTCGGCTACGCCGCAGCACCGTGAAAAAGCACTCGCGCCTCTGGCGCCTGTTGAGCAAATCGTGCGGCCAACGGGCTTGATCGACCCAGTCGTCGATTTGCGGCCTGCCACGGGCCAAGTCGAAGACGCCCTTAAAGAAGCCCGTGAAGCCATTGCTGCCGGTGGGCGCGTTTTGGTCACAACGCTGACGAAGCGGTCGGCGGAAGACCTCAGCGAGTTTTTCCAAGAGCAAAGTGTGAAGACACGCTATTTGCATTCGGATATCGACACCCTAGAGCGAGCTGAAATCTTGCGCGATTTACGATTGGGCGTGTTTGATGTTTTAGTGGGTATTAACCTTTTGCGCGAGGGGCTTGATTTGCCTGAGGTCTCGCGTGTGCTAGTGCTTGATGCAGACCAACAAGGTTTTTTGCGCTCCACAACATCATTGATTCAAACTTGTGGTCGAGCCGCGCGACATCTTGAAGGTCGCGTTATTTTTTATCGTGACCGCGAAACACCAGCCATCCTTGAATGCCTGAATGAAACTTCTCGACGGCGCGAAATTCAGTTGGCGCATAACCTTGAGCATGGCATCACGCCGACTAGTATCGTTAAGCCCGTTTTCGGCGCTTTGTCGAGCGCGACTCCTGAAGAACATTCTGATGAGCCATTCGACGCGCCCCAAACGGCCGAAGAATATGCCATTTTGATTCAGTCTAAGCAAAAAGAAATGCTTCAAGCGGCGAGTGATTTGAAATTTGAGGATGCCATCCGCCTGCGCAATGAGATGCACCGACTTGAAGCTTTAAGCCTCGAGGTGCTGACTTGAGCGCGCCGAGTTTTTCTGAGCAGCTCAAAGCCGCACCTGCACGCCCGGGCTGCTACTTGTTCACGGATGCGCAGGGTGAGATTTTATATGTAGGTAAAGCGATTGATTTGCGCAAACGCGTTCAGGTTTATCGTCGCGAGGGTGCTGATGGCCGCGCGCGTTTGGCGCACTTGTTAGATGTCGCGGCTCATGCCGAGTTTCGCGTCACAGACAATGAACTTGAGGCTTTGCTGCTCGAAGAAAAACTTGTCAAGTTGCATCAGCCGCGCCTAAATGTCTTACTCAAAGATGACAAGAGCTCGCTCTTAGTTCACCTAGACACAACGCATCAATGGCCTCGTTTAGGCTTAGCTCGCCGTCGTGGGGTGCTTGGCGAAATCTACGGCCCTTACCCAAGCGCGACGGCCGCTCGACGCGCCAAGCGGCTTTTACAAAAGGCATTTGGTTTGCGAGACTGCTCAGACCATGTACTGGCACATCGGCGGCGCCCATGTTTGCATCACTCCATAGGGCTTTGCTCCGCTCCATGTATAGACGCTGTCTCACCGATCGAATATGCCGAAGCACTCCAAGGCGCGCGCGAGGTGCTTGACGGTCAGGTCGACAGCCGAGTCCAGCAAGAGAAACTTCGGATGACTTCCGCGTCGGCCAACCTTGAATACGAGGTCGCGTTGCGCGCGCGGAATCGTATTGACGCTCTTGAATTGCTTGCTGCGCCCCAAAAGGTCTCCCTGCAGCGAGGTGAAGATTTTGATGTCTTAGGGCTTGATGAGCGGGGCGCCTGGACATTGCTTGAGTATCGAGATGGCGAGTGGTTGCATAGTCGACACGGCAGCCTTGAAATCTGGAGTTCGCGTGCACAAGCCGTTGAGCAAATCATTTCTGCGGCTTATCGCAGGGACACGGAAACACCGCCTGAAATTTTGACGCCGGTTCTTCCAGACAATCAAGCGACTCTCGAAACGCACCTTAAAGATCTGGCCGGCCGAAAGGTGCAAATTGTCGCTCCGATGAGAGGTAAGAAGCGCGCGCTCGTCCGTATGGCCACAAGTAACGCGCGCGCTCGGAAAGGTCTTGCGCCCCAAGCGCCTTGGTCTTCTGTGGGCGTTGCTGTTGGGGCCATGGCGCAATGCGCGCCACCGCGCGTAGTGGATTGCATCGACATCAGTCACCTACAGGGCACAGACCGAGTGGCTTCTAAAGTTCGCTTCGTCGAAGGGAAACGCCAATCCGCTGCCTATCGTCGTTATCTTGTTGGCGGCGGTGTGGGCAACGATGACTTTGAAGGCATGCGTGAAGTCTTGGGCCGTGTGCTTGCCCGCGCCCAAGAAGATGGCCTCCCTGATTTAATGGTGCTTGATGGGGGGCGTCCCCAGCTCAATGCCGTGCTCGCGATTTTGAAAGAAGCTGATTGTCAGATGCCGGTCGTTGCATTGGCCAAGGCGCGTAAAGGGCGAGGCCCCGTGCAGGCCGAAGAGCGCTTGTTTCTAATGGAACAAAATGATCCCGTTTTGCTTGAGCGAGGCAGCCCCGAGCGTTTATTCTTCGAACGCCTCCGCGACGAAGCGCATCGATTCGCCATTCACTACCACCGCAATCGCCGTGAAAATGTTCGGCTCGTCTTAGAACATGTCCCTGGCGTCGGCCCTGCAAAACGCAAGATGCTTCTTGATGCCTGTGGCGCTGATTTGAAAGCCTTGCAGGCGATGTCGCTAGAGCACTTAGCAGCCATGCCCGGGATGAATGAAAAATTGGCCGCCGCCGTACAAAAGCATCTAAGCGCTACTTTGGGCACTTAGATGCCCAATTCACCGCATTGCGTCGCTCTATCCGCGCGGGTGGTGCAACTTATGAAAGGCCTGCAGCTCGTCTGTCTGCAAATGCGTGTATCGCTCGGTCGTGCGTAAATCTGAGTGGCCTAAAAACTCTTGGACCGAACGCAAATCGCCTCCGCCTGCAAGTAAGTGAGTGGCGCAAGAGTGACGCAAAGTGTGCGGATGGATGGCCGGCAAGTCAGCCAAAAGTGCGTATTCACGCACCAAAACCCATGCACGCCCCCGGTCAAGCTTAAGCCCGTTTTGCGACAACAAAGCTTGCGGGTCTTTGGGCTTGCGCCCTTGCCGCTCGTCGTCAATCCATTCGAAGAGGCGTGCTTCAGCTTGACCCGCAAAAGGAATGAGCCGCTCTTTGCCCCCCTTACCGCAGATTCTGAGGAAGCCTGTCTTCTCACCTTGCTTGGCGCGCGTGATGTCTTGCATGAGCAAACCAACGGCTTCGCTCACCCGCAACCCACCGCCATAGAGGAGCGCAAGTAGAGCTCGATCTCGCAAACCCTTCCAGGTGGACGCACTCGGGGTGTCCATGAGTCGCAAGGCTTCTGTGGGGGAAAGCACTTCTGGGAGGCGTTTCCAGAGATGCATCTTGCCCGCAAAGCGAGTTGGGTCTGCACCTTGGTAAAGCCCCTCGGCTCTCAAATATCTAAAAATGCCGCGGAGGCTCGACAAAAGCCGGGCTTGGGTGGCTGGCGCATGTCCCTTTTGCCGACTCGCGGCAAGGATATCTGTAACATCTTCGGAGGTCATCTCGGCCCATTCTGACTTCCCGGAATCACTCAAAAACCCTGCTGCCATACGCAAATCACGACTGTAAGCCTCAAGCGTGTTGCCAGAAAGCCCGGCTTCGCCTGCCAGTGCGCCAAGGTACTCACTGAGCTGCATCTGCAACTCAGGGGAGACCCTGCGATTTTCTTCAGAATTCATTAGAATGTGCGGCTCCTGCCACCACGGAGACCCCATACATTATGGCCAAATTGCTCAAATCCAAACAGAAGCCTTTTAAGGCACCACTCCTTGCCATCCTGAAAAAGGTTGGGGGCAAGCTCGAGCACCTTGAAGAGGCCATCCTTCTTGCGGCAGGTGAGGGCAAGGGTAGCGAGGCCGACGAGTTTGGTGCTGACAGTTATTCGCGCGAACAGCAGCTTGGTCTGATTGAAAATGGTGATGAGATCAAAGGCTTTGTCATCGAGGCCTTGTCGAGGATTAATGATGGCGCTTTCGGCTCCTGTTTAGCCTGCGAAAAGTTGATTCCTCTCAAGCGACTTGAGGTCTTGCCCTACGCTCAATATTGCGTGCCTTGTCAAGAGCTCGATGAAAAGGGCGAGCTTCAGCTCAACGAGAGTTAGCCTGTGCGCCGTCCTCTTCTTTGGGCCGCTGTCGTCACCCTGATTGCGCTTGATTTGATTTCAAAAAGTTGGGCCTTTTCTGCCACACCCGTGGGCGACCCGCCGATCCACATTACTTCGTGGTTTGCGATTCGCACTCTCACCAACCCCGGCGGCATTTGGGGGATGGGCGCTGGCCTAACTACGCTCTTAACTTTGGTGCGTGTTTGCGCCGTTGCGGCTTTGGCTTGGTTGATTCTTCAACAGCCGCTTAAGTGTAAAAGTGGTGCCTGGACTTTGGCTCTTTTATTGAGTGGCGCGATAGGCAACCTCTACGACAACCTGTCGGCTTGGCTGCCTTGGCCGGGCAATGGCGAGGTGCGCGACTTTTTAGATGTACATTTCCTACCGCCTTCTTGGTATCCAGTAAATTGGGTTTGGCCTTTCAACCCATGGCCGACTTTTAATTTTGCAGATGCCTGCATCTCGTTGGGTTTCGTGCTTTTAATCACGGGCATAGCCAAAGTTCACTTAGGCAAAGCTGAGGCTGAGGCTGACGACTAAACTAGGGCTATGCTGAATACACGCATCGGCTCTCTTGAATTGTCCAGCCCGCTTTTGACGGCCTCCGGCACATTCGGCCATGACCCTTCGGCTTTGGCTTTTTTGAAGCCCGGCGATTTAGGCGCATTGGTCTTAAAGACCGTCACGCTTGAGCCAAGGCACGGCAACCCTACACCGCGCATGTGCGAATTTACGGGCGGCGTAATGAATTCGATTGGTCTCGAAAACCGTGGCCTTGAGCATTTCCAGCAAGTGGTTGCCCCAGATCTTTCTGGTCTTGCAATGCCTGTGATTGGCAATGCTGGTGGCCACGCCGTTGATGACTATGTCGCAATGGTCGGTGCGATGCATGAAATGCCCTGTATCCAAGCCATCGAAGTAAATTTGTCTTGCCCCAATGTCGCTGGCGGAAGTCTTCCGTTCGCTACTGATCCCGATGCTATTCAACGGGTCATGCAAGCTTGCCGCGAGGCCACCGATAAGCCGCTTTGGGCAAAGTTGTCTCCTAATGTCACCCGCATGGCTCCTTTGGCGCTTGCTTGTGAATCCTCTGGTGCCGATGCGATTACGGTTGGCAATACCGTTTTGGGTTTAGCCGTCGATTGGCGCACACGCAAGCCCGCTCTCGGGGCTGGCTTCGGCGGGATGTCAGGCCCTGCGATCCGACCGATTGCCATGCGCATGGTTTATGAGGCGGTGCAAGCCGTGAACATCCCCGTCATCGCTTGCGGGGGCGCGCAATCGGCCGATGACATCCTTGACTTTACGGTTGTTGGTGCCGCTGCTGTCCAGATCGGCACCGCGGTCTTTCGCAGGCCAGACGCCTTCTCCATCATCGCCGCTGAATTGCGGCAAATTCTTCATCAAGCGAGCACGACGCTTGATGAGCTTCGCGGTTCGCTTGAGTGGCCGGGTCGCGTATCCTGATAAGACGGCATTTCGCCGCGCACCCTAGAAAACATGGTCGATTTCGACAGCATTAGTGATTCACTGGCCTCTGTGGGCCACGGCCTTGGCAATGCCTTAAACAAGGTCTTTGGTTCAAGAAATAACCGAATCGTTAAGAAGTATCAAAAGCAGATTGATGCGATTAACCAGCACACCGAATGGGCAGCGGGTCTATCGCAAACTGATGTGCACGCGCAAACCGCTGCTTGGCGTAAAGAAGTGGCTGATGGTCGCTCGCTAGATGACATCATGCCTCAGGCGTTTGCGCTTGTGCGCGAGGTCGGCGAGCGCACGCTTGGCTTGCGGGCTTACGATGTGCAGTTGATTGGCGGCATGGTTTTGCATTCGGGCTCTATCGCAGAGATGGCGACCGGCGAGGGCAAGACATTGGCCGCGACGATGCCGGCATACCTCAATGCCTTGGGCGGCAAAGTTTTTGTCGTAACGGTAAATGATTACTTGGCCGGTCGTGACGCCGAATGGATGAAGCCTGTCTTTGATTACCTAGGCGTGCAGGTGGGGGCGATTCAGTCTCATATGCGCCCAGCAGATCGGCATCCGGTTTATGCGGGTGACATTCTCTACGGCACCAATAATGAATTTGGTTTTGATTATCTCCGCGACAACATGAAGTCGCGGCTTGACGATCAAGTGCAAAAGCAATTGGGCTTTGCCATCATCGACGAGGTTGACTCCATTTTGATTGACGAGGCGCGAACGCCTTTGATTATTAGCGGGCCTCCAACCGGTGATGCTGAGCAATATCGCAAAGGTGTTACTTATGCGCGTCGTTTGCGTGAGGGCTTGCACTACGAGCTCAAAGAAAAAGAAAAATCGGCGATCCTCACCGAAGACGGCATTGTCGAGGCGCAAAAATTAACGGGCGTTGACGATTTCTATTCCAGTGCCGAGCACATGGAATGGCCACACATTTTTGAGCAGTGCTTGCGGGCTTTACACCTCTATACAGCTGATGTTGACTATGTTGTTAAAGACGGTCAAATCATCATCGTTGACGAGTTTACCGGGCGTCTCATGGAAGGCCGCCGTTGGGGTGATGGCCTCCACCAATCCGTTGAGGCAAAAGAAGGCATTCGTCCGCGCGCGCAAAACCAAACGCTGGCAACGATTACTTTTCAAAACTACTTCCGTTTGTTCGATAAGTTGTCGGGAATGACGGGCACGGCTTTGACTGAAGCGGGCGAGTTCGCGCGCATCTACGATTTAGATGTTGTCGCGATTCCAACGAATCGTCCTATCGCACGCGAAGATGTCGCCGACTTGGTTTACCTGACCGAGAAAGATAAGTGGCTTGCGATTGCAGCTGAAATTGAGCGCGTCCATGAAAATGGGCAGCCCGTTTTGGTGGGCACTACAAGTATCGAAAAGTCAGAATTGCTTTCTAGCATGCTGCAGCGGCGTGGGCTCAAACACGAAGTCCTCAATGCCAAGCAGCACGACCGTGAAGCTGAAATCGTTGCACTCGCGGGCAGTAAGGGCGCGGTCACGGTTGCGACCAACATGGCCGGGCGTGGTACCGACATCAAATTGGGCGGAAATGTTGATGTCATCGTCGAGCGTGATTCGGCTGGTAAAGATCTTTCTGAAAGTGATATGGCAGCTTTGCAGCAATCTGTCGAAGGTCAATGCGCCGCCGACCGTGAAGAAGTCCTTGCTGCCGGCGGCCTTTATGTTTTAGGCACCGAGCGCCACGAGGCGCGCCGGATTGACAATCAGTTGCGTGGTCGTGCTGGCCGACAAGGCGACTCGGGCTATTCTCGCTTCTTTTTGTCGCTTGATGATGATTTGATGCGCCGATTTTACAAGGATTGGGTGAAAAACTTTTTGGGCAAAGCAGGCATGGGCGAAGGTGAGCCCGTTGAGTCTCGCATTGTTTCGCGTGCGATTGAAAAAGCGCAGAAAAAGGTTGAAGCCTACCACTTTGAAATTCGTAAAAACCTCATTGAATACGATGAGGTCATGAATGAGCAACGCAAGCTCATTTACGATCAGCGACAAGATGCCCTTGAAGCCAACGGCCTCAACGAGACGGTTCGCGCCATGTTCGAGAACATGATTCAAGAGACGACCGAGCGTTACGCAGGCGACGGCCGAGATGTGCCTGTTGACTACGATGCTCTCGCGACCTGGGCTCAACGCAAGTGGGATTGGCCCGGCCAAGAGACTGACTTGTCTGATTTGAAATACGAGCAAGTGCCAGCTTTGTTTTTAGACGACGCCCTATCGCGGCTTGATGGTCGCGAAGAAGAGCTCGGGGCAGACACGATGCGCTCTTTAGAGCGGTTCTTGGTGCTCAACGCGATTGATAACAAATGGAAAGAACACCTTCTCACCATGGACTCCTTGCGAGCTGGTGTTGGTTTGCGCAGTTACGCGCAGGTTGATCCAAAAACCGAATACAAGCGCGAGGGGCTTGAGCAATTCAAGAAGCTGCTTGATCAGGTTGCCGATGAAGTTACTAATTTCATCCTTAGGGTCCAAATCAAACAAGAAGACGAGACTCGCTTAGGCTCCGCTTACGAGGGTGCTCAAGCCAGTCACCCCGCCTTTGGTGGGCAGGCGCAGGCAACCGCAGCTCAACCGCAACAACCTCCGCGGCGTCAAGTTGCGGTGGGCTATTCCGCTCCTTCGCAAACGCATTCTGGCAATCCTTACGCTAAGCAACAGAAAGACATGGAGGCCGCTTCCGCACCTATGACGGAAGCGCCTGAACAGGTCAGCAAGCCTAAGGTCGCGCGTAATGCGCCTTGCCCTTGTGGTTCCGGCAAAAAATACAAGCAGTGCTGCGGCAAGGCCTAAGAGGCATCCAACCTTATGGCGCCTCGACGCGGCTCTTACTTTCTTTATGACTTGGCGCTTGGTTTAGCGGCTTTGCTGCTGCTCCCATTTGTCGCTCTCCGCAGTTTGTTGAGTATTTCGTTTCGTCAAGGTGTTCGCGAAAGGATGGGCTTTGTACCCAGTCTTCAAAGTCAGCCTCGGGTTTTGCTGCATGGTGTTTCTGTCGGCGAAGTAAGAGCGATGCGCCCCTTGGTCGCAGAGTTGCGTTTGCAATATCCAGACCTAGATTTTGTCATTTCTTCGACAACTCGCAGTGGCATTGAAACGGCCCACAAAGTTTTTCCCCATCTTACGGTCGTGCGATTCCCTGTTGATTTGAGAGGTGTCGTGAGTCGCTTTCTGAAACGCGTAAAGCCGACTTCGGTCATTTTGGTTGAACTCGAAATCTGGCCCAATTTTCTGCGAGCCTGCGACCACATGGATATTCATGTCGCCATCCTGAATGGCCGCATCACTGAAAAATCCATTCGTGGCTATCGGCGCGTGCAAAGGTTCTTGCCCCAATTCGATCGCATTGCCCTCTACGGGGTCCAAAACGATGCCTACGCCCAGCGCTTCCGCAGTCTGAATGTACCGCCTGACCGTATTCGTATTTTGGGAAACTTAAAATATGACATGCTGCCTACTGAGCAAGATGCGCTTGAGTGGCTGCAATCCCCATGGAAGCAATGGCTTGGTGGGGCCTCTAATCTTGCGCTCGCTTCGACTCATGAATCAGAAGAGGTCGATTGGCTGACGGCCCTTGCTGCGGAACCGCGCTTTGATGCGTATCGCTTAGTCGTCGTCCCTCGGCACCCAAAACGAGTTGAGGGGCTTTTGCCTAGGCTTCAAGCGGCTGCTCCGCAACGACAGGTTCTATTGAGGTCTCAGCTCCAAGAGGGTAAATCGCTTCCCCAAGACGCCATTTTGCTTGTCGATACTTTCGGTGAGCTTGAACTGATTTTCCGCAGTTCACAGGTCGCATTCCTGGGGGGCAGTCTTATCCCGCATGGCGGCCAGAATGTCCTTGAGCCTGCAGCATTGGGTTGCCCAGTGCTCATTGGCCCTCATTTCGAGAATTTCATCGAAGAAGTCGAGCTTCTGCAAGCCTGCGGTGGCCTCAAAGTAGGCGAATGCGTCCCTGATTTGATAGAATTCGCTTTGAATTGGCTCGAGCAACCTGATTGTGCAATTGCAGCGGGGCAGCTGGCTGCTGAGGTCTTGACCTCTCGCCGTGGCTCCTCTCGCAAATGCTGTCAGGCTCTAGCTGCCGCTGGCCTCCTGCCTACTCCATAGCGGCACCCAACCCAACATGACCGACTCAAAACTCTTTACTTCCGAATCCGTTTCGCCGGGGCATCCAGATAAGGTGTCCGACCAAATCAGCGATGCTTTTCTTGACGCTTGTCTGCAAGGCGACCCCAATTCCAAGGTCGCCTGTGAGACTCTCGTTACTACAGGCATGGCGATGTTGGCCGGTGAGATTCGCACCGAGACTTATGTGCCAGTTCAAAAGATCGTTCGTGAAGTTTTGGCCGACATCGGTTACACCATCGAAGGCATTCGCTTTGATTCAGAATCAGTCGCGGTTTTAAGTTCTCTGCATAGCCAATCTGACGATATCAACCAAGGCGTTGAAAATGAAGGCGGCGAGGCCGGTGCCGAATCGGGTGCTGGCGACCAAGGCATGATGTTTGGTTACGCCTGCGATGAGACCGATTGCCTGATGCCCGCGCCGATTTATTGGGCGCATAAACTTATGGCGCGGCATGTTGAATTGCTTAAGTCTGGCGATTTTAATTGGCTGCGTCCTGACGCTAAATCTCAGGTCACTTTCCGCTACGACGGCGATAAGCCGGTCTCGATTGAAGCGGTCGTTCTTTCGACACAAACAGCTGATGTCGATGTCATTTCCATCGAAGACATTCGCGCTCAAGTCGAAGAGCACATCATCCGCGCGGTTCTACCCGCAGAGATGTTGACTGCCGATACTGCGATGCACATCAACCCTACGGGTCGTTTTGTGATTGGAGGCCCACACGGTGACGCGGGCTTGACGGGTCGCAAAATCATCGTCGATACTTATGGCGGCATGGCCCGACATGGTGGGGGTGCTTTTTCCGGGAAAGACCCATCTAAAGTTGACCGCTCCGCTGCTTATGCGACACGCTGGATCGCCAAAAATATCGTTGCTGCTGGCCTAGCCGCGCGTTGCGAAGTGCAAGTAGCCTATGCCATTGGCGTCGCCCAGCCCGTTAGCATTCGCGTCGATACATTTGGCTCTGCTCACAACGGCTTGACCGACCAAGCGATTTCGGACGCCGTCCGTGCACTGCCCGTCTGGAACGATTCTTCGGGTCGGGCGCACGATGTGCTGACCCCCGACTGGATCATTGGCAGCTTGCAGCTTCGCCACCCACAAGGCTGGAATTACCAGCAAACCGCTTCCCTTGGCCACTTCGGCCGTGAGATTTTTCCTTGGGAAAGCCTCAATCTCGTTGACCCCCTCAAAGTGGCATTAAATGGCCACGCACACGCTTAACATGACCACTTCCACAGAAAACATGACCTATAAGGTTGCCGATACCTCCCTCGCAGAAGAGGGCCGACTCTTGATCGATTGGGCCGAAAGCCGCATGCCCGTTTTGATGAGCTTGCGCGAAAAATTCGCCAAGACCAAGCCTCTTGCCGGCCATCGCATTGCGGGCTGCCTGCATGTCACTAAAGAAACAGCTGTCTTGGTTCGCACTTTGGCCGCGGCCGGTGCTGAGGTTTCCTGGAGTGGCTGCAACCCGCTCTCAACTCACGATGCCGTTGCCGCGGCACTCGCCGAAGAGGGCATCAAAATGTATGCCTGGTATGGTCAAAACACCGAAGAGTTTTACTGGAGCATCGACCGCACACTCGATTTCAAACCAACGATGACTCTCGATGACGGCGCCGATTTAATCGTGCGCGTCCATCAGCACCATCAAGAGCTGATCCCGGGCATCGTTGGTGGCTCTGAAGAGACGACCACTGGCGTGCATCGCCTTCGTGCGATGGCCGCTGACGGCAAATTGATGTACCCCGTAATCGCTGTAAACGACGCTGAAACCAAATGGGATTTCGACAATGTTTACGGCACAGGGCAGTCATCACTTGATGGCATCCTGCGCGCGACATCCGTGTTGCTTGCTGGCAAGAATTTCGTCACGGCTGGCTACGGTCACTGTGGCAAAGGTTGCGCGATGCGTGCCAAAGGCATGGGTGCTAATGTCATCACAACGGAAGTCAAGGCAACTGCCGCGCTCAAGGCCACCCTTGAGGGCGTCCAAGTCATGACCATGGATGAAGCCGCAAAAGTGGGTGATGTTTTCATTACGACCACGGGCATGAAAGACATCATTGTCAAGCGTCACTTCGAATCCATGAAAGATGGCGCCATCGTTTGCAATACGGGCCATTACGATTGCGAGTTGAATCTCGGTGATCTGGCTGAGTTGGCCGTGAGCAAGCGCGAAATGCGCGACAATTGTGTCGAGCATACACTCGCAGATGGCCGTCGCATTTATGTGCTCGCTGAGGGTCGTTTGGTTAATTTGGCGGCTGCTGAAGGGCACCCATCTGAAGTCATGGACATGAGCTTTGCGAATCAGTTGCAAGCCATGTTGATGCTCGCCGACAAAGGCGAGTCGCTTGGTCAAGGCGTGCATGAGCTTCCAGAAGAGCTCGACCAAGAGATTGCTGGCATCAAGCTGGCTAGCATGGGGCTTGAGCTAGATGTCTTGACCCAAGAGCAAATCGATTACTCCACCGACTACTTCGCAGGTACCTGATCCATGAATACAAAGCTCATTCGTTCTGCCCGTGCAGGGTTCACTTTGCTTGAAATGATGGTGGTGATTTTAATCATTGGCATTTTGTCAGCCGTGCTCGTGAAAAACATCCCTGAGATGATTGACAGCGCGCAAATGACTGCGAGTGAGCAAAACATGTCAAAGATTTACGAATCGATGATTATGTATCAGCAAGAGCATCAGGGCTCTTGGCCGCGTGATGACGGGCAGCGGTTTTTCCTACGCCTCTGGAAAGACCGCTACATGGATCACACTGAAAAAAACGCAAAGGTTTTCTTTAGCCCGCGTTTGCCATACGGCGACCTTCTCGAAGAGGGGGAAAATGTGCTTGATCATTTAGACGACTGGGATTCAATCGGCCCAGGCACAACTTCATACGCTGGGTTTAGCACGCAAGGCGACCGCCAAGCGCGCCGTGTTTTGATGAAATCACCTGGCACAACGGCAATCGTTAGTGACCCATTCATTATTCATCGTAAGGCCTTGGTTTATCTCACAGCCGATGGTGCGACGCACCGCTTGTTGTTGGCTGAATACGCTGATGAAGAAGGTCTTGATTTCGATACGCTCATCCAAGACGACATCTATGTCGGCCCTGGCTGTGAGATTGAGATTTTGACGACTGTCAGCAATGACTGATTCAGCGCCTGCTACCGGGGCGCAGCCCAACCGCACCCGCAGTTTTCATCTGCGGGTGTTTGGCTGTCAGATGAATTTTTACGACGGCGAGTTGATTCGCGCGGGTTTTTTGCGTCGTGGATATATCGAGACCGACTCCGCCGACGAGGCCGATGTTTGCATGTTTCACACTTGCTCGGTTCGTGAACATGCCGAAGAACGGGTCCATTCTTTAGTGGGTGAGCTGCGGCGTGTCAAAAAAGCAAAGCCCCAAATGGTGCTGGCCGTTGTTGGCTGCATGGCTGACCGCGAGGGCCAAGAGCTCTTTGCGCGCGAGCCACATGTTGACATCGTTTGTGGTTCGAGACATTTTCCATCTTTGCCATCCTTTGTCGACCGTGTTGTTGGCGGCGAGCAACGCATCTGCGAGCTAGGCAAAGCGCCAGGCCCCGTTGATGCCGCAAAACGAGATTTGTCGGGCCGCTCCGAAGGCTTTAGCGCACATGTGGCAGTTATGCGTGGTTGTGATTTAAATTGCACTTACTGCATCGTCCCAAGTGTGCGAGGGCGCGTCGAAAGCCGTCCCGTTTCTGAAATCTGTTCCGAAGTGCGAGCTCTAGTTGCGGCAGGCGTAACAGAGATTCAGCTCTTAGGCCAAACGGTCGATGCCTATGGCCGCGACCGTAAAGATGGGGCCACGCTTGCCTCATTAGTCGACAAGCTTTCCGCCATGGACGACCTGCAGCGCCTGCGCTTGGTGACTCTTCATCCGAGCTATGTCGACAAAGAACTTGTTGCGGCTTTGGCTCGTTCCCGGCCGTTTATGCGTTTCCTGCCGATTCCGATGCAGTCTGGCAGTGACCGAATTCTAAAAGCTATGAAGCGCGGTTATTCCGTTGAGGGTTACCGTAAAAAAGTTAAGATGCTCCGTGGCGCAATGCCCGACCTCGAACTCATCTCCGACTGGATTGTTGGTTTCCCAACCGAGACCGACGAAGACTTCGCAATGACCGAGGCCGCAATGACCGAGTTTGGTTTTTTGCAATCCTATGTCTTTCAGTATTCACCACGCCCAGGCACGACTGCTTTTGAGCTAGCTGACGACATCCCTCGTGAATTTAAGAAAAAGCGAAATCATCGTTTGCTTGAGTTGCAGAGGTCTATTTCTAGAGAACGCACTTTGGTGCAAGTTGGCAATGAGGGGCTCTTGATGCTCGAATCTACGCCTGATGATGCCCCAGGGATGTGGGCGGGCCGTATGCAAAACGGCCACCGCGCTTTGCTCCCTCACCGTGATGGCTTTGCTCCTGGCCAAACCTATTCAGTAGATTTGGTTTCTTGCGGTAAAAAAGCCCTCCAAGCGGCCGACGGCCTGACACCCGAAGAAGAAGAGGCGCTCGTAACGCGTGCGCGCCAAGAGGCCGCCGCCGCCGCAAAAGCTGCCATTCAAGCCGCTGCCAATTCTCTGGAAGTCGCCGATTCGATGCCCTTGCCTATGATTGCGCAAGATCGTCCAAGTGACTTAAAGCCAGGCGACCCGCCTGAGCGTGGGCCTCACTCGTCCATCGAAGTATGAGCCAAGGCCCGCAAAGTCGCGATTATCACTTGCTCGAGCAAGCTTGGTTTGAGGCTGAAAAAGCTGGGTGGCTTTCGGTTGCGCCCAACCCTCGAGTTGGAGCGCTTGCACTAAAAGATGGTCATGTGATTGGCCGTGGTTTTCATACAGCTTTTGGTGAGGCGCATGCCGAAGAGATGGCCTTGCGCGATGCCGATGCCTGGTGTCTTGAAACGCAGCAACCACTCGCTGGCATCGTCGACGAGATGGTCGTCACGCTTGAGCCTTGCTCGTCGAATGGCCCAGCAAAAAAACGACCTGCTTGCGCCTCCTTGTTGAAAGCCGCGGGTGTCCAAAAGGTCTTGGTGGGAGCGGTTGACCCCAACCCTCTTCATGCAGGTGCAGGTCTCGAAGTCTTGCGGTCATTTGAAATCAAAGTGCGCACTCTTGAGTCGTTCCAAATTCGATTTGAAGAAAGCAACCCTGCTTTTTTGCGTGCTCTTGCCCACCCTGACCGCCCATGGGTCTTGCTGAAATGGGCTGCTTCTTTAGACGGCAAAACGGCCTCTGATTCCGGTTCAAGCCAATGGATTACGGGTGCCGCTGCTCGCGAAGAAGTCCATCAGCTACGCAAATGCTCGTGTGCGGTGATGGCCGGTGCGGGCACAGTCAAGGCCGACAACCCTTCTTTAACGGCTAGGGGCAAACAGGGGCTTTATCTTCGCCAGCCCAAGCGAGTGGTCCTTGGCGTTGAGCCAGTTGATTTGGCTTCCGATGCCAGTTTGCTTGCTGAGGGTGGCGAATTGTTGGCCTACACAACTAAGGCGAGCGGTGAGCGCGAACCACTTTCTGAAATCCTTCTTGACCTAAAACGCAATCACGGCATTGCGCGTTTACTGGTTGAAGGCGGTGCTCATCTACACGGTGAGCTCCTAGACGCTGGCCTCGCTGATGCAGTCGTGGTCTACGAAGCGCCACTTTTGGTCGGTGGGCATTTCGGCGCATGTTTGGGCGCCGGCTTCCCATCTCCAGCTGAGGGCGTCCGCTTGGCACAAGAAGAGCGTTTACAGCTTGGCGATGACTTGCGGCGAGCTTTTTTAATCTGCGACTAAGCTCAGGTTTCGAGCGTCAAGTCACGGATGTGCTCCCATCGAGTGGGCAGCCCGCCTATGACAACGACGGCCGCTAAATCTAATCGCAGCGCACCCGCCCAACCTCTGTTTTGACCACACCACGCCAGTGCGCGAAAGAGGCGCGCAAGTTGTCTTGGGCGAAGCGCATCTATTCCGTCGACCCAACTAAGCGGGGAGCGACTCTTAACTTCAACCACAACCAGATCACCCATTGGGTCAAGCGCAAGGATGTCAACCTCGCCTAAAGGCGTGCGCAGATTGCGCGCCAAAATCTGCCAGCCATTTTCGGCTAGGTCGTTTGCGACGAAACTTTCGCCGAGATGCCCTGTGTGTACAGTTGAAGGTGTGGAGGAATGAGTCATAAAAAAAAATCGGTCATGCCGTTTTAAACCGCATGACCGATAGGGGAATCGCGCGACCGCGCGATGTCTTAGATGCCTCAGCCACCGCCCGAAGCGGCAGGCGCTGGGGCAGGGGAATCACCTGTTTGAGCAAGCGTGACTGCATTGCGGTCAAACTTGATGCGGCATTTATCAGCCACTTCTAGAGTGACAACTGGGCCAGAAATATTTACGATTTTGCCGAACATGCCACCGTTGGTGATGACTGAATCGCCTTTGCCCAGACTGTCGCGCATAACTTGTGCCGCTTTCTTGCGCTTGTTTTCAGGGCGAATCACGAAGAACCACATGAAAACGACCATCAGGCCCATCATGATAAAAAAGGAGCTTCCGCCTGATTCTTGAGCAGGTGGGGCACCCGTTTCGCCAGTTACTTGAGTGGTGGCTTGAGTGGCAGTCGGGGCGGAATCAGCAAAGGACACATTTTGTGCGTCTTGCTGAACAAAGGACAGGGAGAATTTCATGTCGAATGTATCGTGGGGAATCCGCGATAATGGGCGGTATTCTAACGCAGCACTCATGAAACAACCTCGCGTTCTCGCCGCCCTCTCCGGAGGAGTCGATTCTGCCGTAGCCGCACTGCTTTTAAAGCAACAGGGCTACGATGTGGTGGGCGTTTTTTTACGCCATGGCGTAGAAGCTCCAGTCGCAGAATGCGACCCCAACGCCAAGCAAGCCTGTTGCTCACCGGAAGATGCGCGTGATGCGGCGAGGGTTGCTGACATCCTTGGTATCCCATTTCATTCGGTGGATATGCAGCAAGAGTTCGACTCCATTCAAACTTATTTTAGAGCTGAATATGAAATCGGGCGCACGCCAAACCCTTGTGTCGTTTGCAATCGTGATATTAAATTCGGAGCCCTCGCTCAATTTGCAGATGTCATTGGCGCACAATTCCTAGCCACTGGGCATTACGCACAAACCGCCCCAGGTGGGCAACTCTTGCGCGGAGTCGATCCGAAAAAAGATCAAAGCTATGTGCTTTTCCCGGTGGGTCGGCAAGTCCTAGAGCGCACCTTGCTGCCAATCGGTGGCATCAACAAAATCGAAACGCGCCGTTTGGCAAAAGAGGCGGGTTTGCCCATCCACGCGAAACCCGACTCGGTCGAAATCTGTTTCGTCCCCTCAAATGATTACCGCGATTTGCTGCGGCAAACGGGTGGCTTAGGCAAACCGGGGCGCATCCTGACGCTCGACGGGCAGGTCGTTGCCGTGCATGATGGCTTTATGGGCTTCACGCGCGGCCAGCGTAAAGGTTTAGGTTTTGCCTGGACAGAGCCTATGTATGTGGTCGATGTGCATCCTCAAACCGGCGATGTCATCGTTGGCCCTGCATCCAGCCGTGGGTGTGTGCGTTGCCTAGTTCATGACTGGATTTCCTACGACGACCAAGACTTCTGCCCCGGTGATGTTTACGACCCGATTGAAATTCAGTATCGCAGTTCGCCTGGGGGAGTCATGGGCCTGGCTAGGTGTACTGAACCAGGCTGCGTTGAAATCGTTTTTCAGTCACCAGCCGATAGCGTGACCCCTGGCCAAGGCCTCGCGGTGTATCGAGGCGCGCGCCTAATTGGCGGCGGCTGGATTGCCGAAGCACCTCCTCAACCTCAATTGACCGTTTGATTCTCTCCCGTTTTTTCGCTCTGGCGGCCCTTGCAGCTTGGGGCCTTGCCTTGTGGGGTGGCGCATGGTGGCAACCGCCGACGGCATGGGTCTTGGTCGACACGAGCGCCAGTTGCCGCGAAGTTACGCTTGCGCAAGCGGAAGATTTGGCTGCTCAAACTGGGGGTTCGACATGGAACCATGCAAAAAATCTAGGCCAAATCCTCTACAGCGAAAAGGGGCTAGCTGCCCTCCTTCACGAAGCGCAGCCCCAACCTGGCGACGAAGTCGTCCTCTTGACCGATGGGCGTGTTTGGCGAGATTTACCATCCACTTCCTCATGGAAGGGCGTGCATATCGAGCAACCTCAGTTGCCGCGCACACCGCATATCGTCCGAATCCATGGCCCGCTGCAGACCCCGTCGGCGCAGCAAGCGATTGAGCTTAAGCTCCAGTTGCAAGATGCCGATTTCAATTCTGGCAGGGTTACGATTCAAGCTCGGTCGCGGCTTTCTTTTGAGCTTCTTCAAGCCCCAACCGCGGCGGGGGAAGTTCGTCTTGCTGTCCAGCCGCCACAACCTCAGGGTTGGCCACTACAGCCTTTCTCTTTGACCATCACCTGGAGTGATTTCGGTGGCACAGACAAAAAGCTCTGGTCGCTCCATCCCGATTTTTCGGACGCCACCATTTTCCCGGCTTCCATTGCCTCGACTTCGAGCGGACGCGCTGAGCTACGCAAGCCTCTCGACCAACACGGGTTTGTGTTTTTGGCGTCTCCTCATGCTGGTGATTGGTTTTCCCTACCTGACGAGTGGCGCTTCTTTCAGGTACCTCATTTCGACGCCAAGCCAACTATCGTTTTGCTTGATACATCGGGCTCCATGGCCGGTGGCGCACTTGACCAAGCGCGAGATATCCTGTTGCAGTGGGCCGCAAATGGGCGTTCCTTGCGGGTCTTGCCTTTCTCACATGAACTTGGCACGGTTTTAAATCTCAACGCTACGATTTGCCGCATTGCTCTAAAGCGAATGACCGCCTTCGGCTCGACGCAACCCTGGTTGGCCATTCAAGCGATTCAAAAGGAACTCAAGCAGGGCGCGCAGGTCATTTTGCTGAGTGATGGTCGCCCTGAGGGGCGAGACCTCAAGGGGGCTTTGACCGCACCGCTCCACGAATTGCAGGTCATCCCAATGGGAGACAATCCTGATTTTGAATTCCTAGCCACTCTAGGGACGCTCGCTTCGCAGGATGCCCCGTGGCCGAGACAGCTAGACCAAGCTCTTTCTGATTTTCTCCCGACCACCTCCTCACCATGGCTCGCTGCAACAGATCGTCTTTTTCCATTGCCGGCTTCCGTTCAGCCTTCAGAGGAACTTCCTTTCCTAGAATGCGCAGCTGGCGCAAAGCCTCTTATGTCTACAGCCATGGGCGCCGCTGGCTTGGTGTTCCGCCCAATGGACGGCGGTTGGGCGTTTGGCTTCTTGGGGCAGCCTGGCGAAGCGGCATCCGTATTTCAGGGTGTTCTAGATGCGCTTTCACGCAAGCCCTATCCGGCCGACTTGCCGTTGGTTTTGTCTTCACATCCAACCGCTGGCCCCGCTTGGCAGGTTACGCCAGCGGTCAACGAATTCACGGCCAGCAATGAGGCCTGGCTAAATTGGTTGTCGAATCAACAAGAAAAATCCACGCCGAAACCGTACCCTGAGTTGGTCTGGGCCGGCCTTCTGCTCGCCCTACTCTCTGTCTTTTTACGCACATCCCATAGCCATGGCTGACATTCACTTTTGCAATATCTGCGATCAGTCCATCCTCCTCCAAGACCTCGAGGAAGGCTCTGCACTCCTTGCTGGTGAGCGAGCGATTTGCCCTTCTTGCCGCAAAGTCTTAGGGGCAGCAACGCCAGGCAAGGCTGTTCCCTCTAGTGGCAATGGCTCAGGTGCGATATGGGCGGCTATTTTGATTGGATTGCTGGGGTGGGTCGCTGCGGCTCTTGTTTGGTTTCAGGGGCAAGATGCCATCCGTAGTTTGCGCGCAAATGTGCACGACGACTTCGCTCAGGCCCAAGCCGAGATTTCCTCCAGTCTAGTCACAGGCCGCGAAAGTCAAGTGCGCTTTGAAGAACGCGTTGTCCTACTCGAAGATGTTTTGACCGATTTCCGTCGACACTCTGATTCCGCGGTTGCGTCGGCGCAGACTTCCATTCAAGAGCTCGCACAAGCCATGGCCTCTCTTAGCTCACTCGGTGAAGACATCGTTTCACTTCAATCCAGAAGCAGTCAAAATGAGTCAGGTCTTCAGGTGGCCGAAGAGCGTCTTCGCTCTCACCGCCGTGCTCAAGAGGCGCTCCGAGACCAAGTCGCCGTGCTTAGCAAGACTATTCAGAAATTGCAGCTCGCCGCTACAGCACAAGACGCTCAAGACGACTTCCCCGCTGAGGTTTCTGCTCTTTTGCGCAAGCTCCAAGCCAAAGACCCTCTTGAGCGCGAGGCCGCACTTGAGAAACTGTCCAAATATCAAGACGAGCGGCTTTTGCCTCACATTTACCCTTTGCTGGGTGACCCCTTCGAAATGACGCGCTTCCTAGCCGCTCACACTTTAGGCGAATGGGAAGCCCGTGCCGCGGTTCCGCATTTGATTGAAGCCCTGCTCGACGACTATGGCTTCGTCCGTCAGGCTGCCATGCAATCTTTGAGGCGCATCACGGCGCAGAATTTCGGTTACAACCACGATGGCAATGCAGAGGCGCTCCAAGCGGGTTACGAGCTCTGGAAGTCTTGGTGGGCGTCTAATGGCACCAACTTTTCCGAATAGCGGGTGGTCGTTAGTTCAGGGTGAATTAGAATCTCCCACCCAACTCGCGCCTGATGGCGCCTCACCCCAAATTTACTAGAATCATGACTCGTGTCACCGTAGTAGGAGCCGGCTTTGTCGGCATGACTTGTGCGCAACGCCTTGCTGAGCAAGAAGTCGCAAACGAAGTTGTTCTCATTGACATCATCGAGGGTCGCCCACAAGGCATTGCTCTCGATCTCAACCAAGCCGCAGCCGTTGAGGGCTATCAGAGTGTCGTTATTGGCACAAATGACCCCAAAGACACTTATGGCTCTGACCTTTTCATCGTCACAGCCGGCATGCCACGCAAGCCTGGCATGGATCGCTCTGATTTGGTCGAGATTAATGCCAAAATCATCAATGCTGTCGCAGAATACATCAAACAAGGCTCTCCTGAGTCTCGCGTCATTGTCGTTTCCAATCCTCTCGACACCATGGTTTACCTCATGGCCGAGAAGTTGGGCTTTGACAAGTGCCGCGTGATGGGCATGGCAGGCGTTCTTGATTCTGCTCGCATGGCCTTCTTCATTTCTGAGAACCACGGCGGCGGTGTCAAAGATACCCGTTGCATGGTTTTAGGTGGTCATGGCGATTCCATGGTGCCTATGCCTCAGTTCTCAACAATTAATGGTGTTTCCGTTACGGCAATGTTTGCTCAGAGTGACATTGATGCTATCAATCAACGCACCAAAGGTGGTGGCGCTGAGATCGTCAATTTGCTGAAGACTGGCTCGGCTTACTATGCGCCATCGGCAGCTGCCGTGGCTATGGCCAAGTCAATTATGCGCGACGAAAAGCGGCTTTTGCCTGCTGCAGCACACCTTACGGGCCAATACGGTCTCGAAGATATTTATATCGGCGCACCCGTTGTGCTCGGTAAAAATGGCGTAGAGCGCGTGGTCGAGCTTGAGCTCGATGACGAAGGCCGAGCTAAATTGCATGCCTCAGCTGAGGCCATCCGCCAAGATGTCGCAACTTTAGCAGAAAAGGGTCTAGTCTAAGGCTTTACTCAGGCGGCAGATGCCGTTAGAATCTCCCTTCCTTTCCCGGGCAGACCGCTCGGGAAAGAAATCTCTCTAGGAGCAAATCAGTGCCAAAAGGACGCGCAGTCAAAACCCGTAACTCAAATCGTAAGCGTCGCGCTTACGGTTTCCGCAGTCGTTCTAAGACGGCTGGCGGTCGCAATGTCATCCGCCGCAAGCGCCGCAAGTCGGGCAAGTTTGTCGCTCCGTGATCTGAGCGCGAAACCGCGCTAGCATTTGTCCGCTCTCCTAACGGAGTGCGGACAACTTTCTTTTGAGGCGTAGTAGGCTAGAAGAATCTGCCTTGGCGATTATCTTTACCGCTCCTGGCCATGAATCAATAATCTGATCCACGGAGTCTTGGAAGCGCCCAGCGGAGCCAGAGCCAAAATCTCCATGAGTTCCTTGGTTGTCGTCAGATGAGCTCCCCGAACTATTATGGCCAGAATCATCGTCAGAGCCAGAGAAGGCATCTTGAATAAAATTGAGCGCGTGGGCTAACTTTTTCTTTTCTGGGAGGGCCTCATCGTAAAACAGAACCCATTCGTGCAAGAAAAGCCCATTCGGAAGTCTGACTAACTTATGCTTCGCGCCACGATGGGCGCGCTCGCCCTCAAGCAAAGGCGCCGAGATCAGGCTTGGGCGAAACCAATGGCTCGGACTCGCGCGGAGACTGGCGTCCACGACAAAACCCAACTCTTGCTGCGTTTGGAGGCTTGGAGGAAGCAATTGAGTCGTTCTTGATGATGTTGGCTTAGGCGAGTCGGAGCCCGCTTCTAGCTCGAATGGGCCAAAACCGAGATTGAGTCGCTCGGATTGTGAACGACTAGGGGCAGATTTAAGATTAGGCGATAGGGCAGAAGGCGCCGTTGGCCCTTGAGGCGACTCGTTTTGAGTCAAGGTGTAGCCACTCTGCTCAAGTGGTGCATCTTTGACTAGCCACTCTCCGGTTGCTGCGAATGTGCCAACGACAATACCAATCCATGGGAGGATGAAAAGAGGGCGGTTTTGCGCATGTTGCATCGTGCATGGGTGACGGGCGGAACCTTGGAGATGTTCCAACGATATGCAGGTTTTTATTGGCTTAGGCGGAATTAGACTATGTCCCCTTCCTCAACTCGGAAACCCATGAAAATCCACGAATACCAAGGAAAAGAGGTCCTCGAGCGCTACGGTGTCCGCACACAGCGGGGCCTTATTGCCGAAAACCCTCAACAAGCTGGTGAAGCTTACGCCCAATTGGGTGGTGAGCTCGCTGTCATCAAAGCTCAAATTCACGCTGGCGGTCGCGGCAAAGGCGGTGGCGTCAAGCTCGTCAAGTCGCGCCAAGAAGCCGAAGATGCGGCTGACGCCATGCTCGGCATGATGCTCAAAACACACCAAACTGCTCCCGAAGGGCAATTGGTGCGTAAGGTGTTTGTCGCAGAAGGGCTTGACCTGGCTCATGAGTTTTATGTTGGCATCGTGCTTGATCGCGCGGCTGGCCTTCCTACCTTGATGGTGTCTGCCGAAGGTGGTGTCGAAATCGAAACCATCGCTGTTGAGCGCCCTGAAGCCATCCTGAAACTGCCCATCGACCCCATGATGGGCCTTCAGCCTCACCAAGCACGGCGCGCGGCTTTCTTCCTTGGCCTTTCTGGCGCCACGATGAAAAAGTCGATCCCTTTCTTTATGGGCTTGTCCAAGGCTTACCTTGAGCTCGACTGCTCTTTGGCTGAAATCAACCCGCTCGTCATCACCGAACAGGGCGAAGTCGTTGCACTTGATGCCAAGATTAACTTTGATTCCAATGCCATGTATCGTCACCCCGACATCGCTGAGATGCGTGACGAGCATGAGGAAGACCCAAAAGAAGTCGCAGCTTCACGCTTCGACCTCAACTACATCACACTTGATGGCAGCATCGGCTGCATGGTCAATGGCGCAGGCCTGGCTATGGCAACCATGGATACCATCCAGCTTCACGGTGCCAAGCCAGCCAACTTCCTTGATGTGGGCGGTGCGGCTACGGAAGAAAACATTACCGAGGCCTTCAAGATTATTTTGTCTGACGACAATGTAAAAGGTGTGCTCGTTAATATTTTCGGCGGCATCATGAAGTGCGACATCATCGCGCGAGGCGTGATCGCAGCAGCGCGCAATGTCGAAATTCAAGTTCCTCTCGTGGTTCGCCTTGAGGGTACCAATGTGAAAGAAGGCCGCGAGCTACTTGCTGAAAGTGGTTTGGCTATTACATCCGCGGGGTCGCTTGATGAAGGCGCCCGCTTTATCGTTAAGGCGGTCAACGCTAAAGAGGCTTAATCATGGCTATTTTCATTCAAGAAGACACTAAGGTCATTTGTCAGGGCTTTACCGGCCGCAATGGCACTTTTCATTGTGAGCAAGCACTCACTTACGGCACCAATCTTGTTGGTGGCGTAACTCCCGGTAAGGGCGGCACCGAGCACTTGGGCTTGCCCGTGTTTGATACAGTCGCTGAAGCTGTGGCTCAAACGGGCGCAACGGCAACTGTGATTTATGTGCCCGCGCCTTTTGCAGCTGACTCCATCTTTGAAGCCATCGACGCTGAAATTGAGACCATCGTTTGCATTACCGAAGGCATCCCTGTTTTAGATATGGCTAAGGTGCGTATCGCGCTCGAAGGCTCAAAATCTCGCTTGATCGGCCCTAATTGCCCAGGTGTGATTACTCCGGGCGACTCCACGGGTTGCAAGATTGGCATTATGCCGGCTTACATCCACAAAAAGGGTTCGGTCGGCATCATCAGTCGCTCTGGCACTTTGACTTACGAAGCCGTTTATCAGGTGACCCAAGAGGGGCTTGGTCAATCGACTTGCGTTGGTATTGGCGGCGACCCGCTCCCAGGCACTAATTTCATTGATGTACTGCGCGCTTTCCAAGATGACGACCAGACCGACTCCATCATTATGATTGGCGAAATCGGTGGTACGGCTGAGGAAGAGGCCGCAGAATTCATCCGAGATCATGTGACTAAGCCGGTTGTTAGTTTCATTGCCGGTCGTACTGCACCTCCTGGCAAGCGCATGGGGCATGCTGGAGCCATCATTTCTGGTGGGCAAGGCACGGCTGATTCCAAGATCGAAGCCCTTGAGGCTGCTGGTGTACGAGTCGCACCTACACCATCTGACTTGGGCACGACTCTCGTCGCATTGCGTAAAGAACTCGGGCTTTCAGTAGAATAGCGCATACGGTTCCACCTGCCATCCGCCATGAAAACATCCTTCGCTAAGCTTTACGCCTTCACTCTGATTGCTCTTCTCCTGCCATCCTGTGGGATGCCAGGAGGCATGGAAATGATGTGGGTTGCTCTTGTCGCTCTACTCTTGTTTGGTGGTGCAAAACTTCCTGGCTTGATGCGCGGTTTAGGGCAAGGTGTTAACGAACTAAAAAAAGGTCTCAAAGAAGGCTCTAGCGACGACGAGAAAAAGTTGTCTAAGGGCGACGACGACAGCAAGCCAGAGGCCTAGCCTTGTCAGGTTTTTCTCCTCGTTCCGACTGGACCGGGGCTTTGCTGGTAGGTGGTCGCTCTCGACGCATGGGCGTTGATAAGTTGCGTCTGACTCTGCCCGATGGCGAGCGTCTGGTGGATCACCCCGCTGCGGCGCTTCGTGCTACATGCGGGCATTTGCTGGCAATCGATGCGGCGGGTGGCGCGGCTCCTCGCCTTGAGGGGTTTTCGGTCGTGCCCGACTCCATTCCTGACATAGGGCCAGCGGCTTCTTTACTGACCGCTTTACAGTATGCAACGACTCCCTGGGTGCTTCTCCTCGCGGGTGATATGCCTCAAGTCGGTCCTCATTTCTTAAGGCGCTTGCAAGATTTAGCGGAAGAAGAACCCGGCTGCGCTTTGTTGGCCGAAAGCCCTCATGGGCTTGAACCCACTCTTGCGGCTTACCCAAAATCCTTGCTTTCAGTGGTCCAAGCTCGTGTTTTAGAGGGCCAACGCGCTTTGCGGCATTTGATTCCGCAAACTCATCGCCGCACTTGGCCATTCTCTGATTTGCAAGCCACCAGCTCTCAAAATGAGCCTCTTTGCAACCTCAATAACCCACAAGATTGGCAGACCTTTACGGGCCAAGCCCTTCCTGAGCATCATGCCTGATTCAGCCACGCCTCCAGAGGTCTCGACCCTTTTTGCCACTGTCGAAACCCAAATGCAAGCCGTTGATGCCTGGTTGGCCGCGCGCTTTCTAGGTGCTCATCCAAGGCTTTCCCCTTTGCTTGCCCATGCGAGTCGCTTTCGCGGTAAACGGCTCCGCGCGGCTTTGGTTTGCTTGCTCGGCAAGGCGTGTGCAGGGCTTACGCCTGAGCATGTCACCGTTGCTGGGGTACTTGAGATGATTCATGCCGCCACTTTGGTCCACGACGATTTGCTCGATGAGGCATCCCACAGGCGGGGGGTTGATTGCCTGCATGTTGAGTGGGGGTCCCACGCTAGCGTTCTTTTGGGTGACTGGATTTACGCTCAGGCTTTTTACCTTTCCACTCAAATGGAAGACCAAGCCTGCTCGCGCGAATTGGCCGGTGCCACGATGCGCGTTTGCGAGGGCGAGATTCATCAAAATTTAACCCGTGGCGATTTCGATCTCTCCGAAGCGGATTACATTTCCCAAGTCGACGGAAAGACCGCAGAGCTCTTCCGCGCGGGTGGTTTGCTGGCGGCTCATTACGCTGGGGCCACGCCCCAGGTGCAAGAAGCTTGCGCCCGTTATGGCCTCCTAGCGGGTCGGGCTTTTCAGATCGCAGATGACTTGCTTGACCTTGAGGGCGAAGAAACTACGACCGGCAAGTCTTTGGGTACAGATTGGGCTAACGGCAAAATGACGATGCCTCTTTTCTTCCTGCGTGACAGTCTCGACCTGACAGCCCAAGACGAATTGCGCAAGCTATTCGGCGCAGGGCATGGCCGCGAGGTCCTTCTTGGCAAGTTTCAAGATTCTTTAATCGATGCATTGGCGAAAACCCGCCTAAGGGTTAAAGAACTGCTCGACGAGGCATGCGATGCTCTCGTCCTTTTGCCTAACCAAGAAGTTGCTCAAAACTTAGCCGTTCTCACTCGGTTTCTTGGCAATCGCAAACACTAATTCACCACAATGAGTCATTCCTCATCTCCAAGCAAGAGGCCGTCAAAGTTCCACTGGACTTTCCGCTCGGCTTTCCTTTCTCTTCTCGTCTTGATGCTCTGGGCCGAGCTACTGGTTCATCTGGTCGAGACCCCGCTCGGTTTACAGTCCGGTGAGGGAAGAGCCCCATATCTAATTGGGCTTTTCTTCACTCTTCTGCCGCTTGGCGCGTTACTCAGTTTTCGCTGGTCTTTTGTTATGCAGTTTTTCCGATCGATTAAGGTCGGTGTTGCAGCATTAATATTGATTGGCGTTGGCTCCACCATTGGTGTCTTGTTCCAGCAAGAAGATGTCAATAGCCCACTGCCTGCTGGCGCCGTTGAAAAGCTCGCCTCATTGGGTATAGATGACTCAGGTGAGGGCTGGCCCCGCGACGCTCGCCAAGCTTATGGTGTTTATCAAGATTTCCGCCAAGCCCAGGGCTTCTTCATTTACCACCTTGTCGATGCGCTTGGTTTTCATGATTCTCTCGGTGTGGCCGATCGAATTGATGAAGACGCCATCGCTAAAAAAATCGACAACCTTGACAAGCGGCTGCCTGAGCTAACGAGTCGTTTCGGCGAAGAGTTCGCCGTGGCGTTGCGTGCACAAAGTGAAACAGGCCTCAAGACCCGAGGGAAAAATGCTGAAATCGAAGAGTTCGTTGCCAACAACGATGCGACTTGGTTCACCATTTTCTATTGGGCTGACCGACTCGACTTCAATCGAGCTTATCGATCCGATTGGTTTGCTGCATTGTGGGCTCTCCTTTTCTTTTCGATTTTGTCCAATACTTTCCGTGGCGGATGGCGTCGCCTCTTGCGCTTTGACAAACTCGGCTTTGTCCTGAGCCATGCCGGAATGCTTCTCATCATTATCGGTGGTCTTCTTGGTCGGATTTATGAAGAGCGCGGCATCCTTAATATCCATATCGGCGAAGACGCATCCACCTGGGAGACTTGGTCGCGTGAGCGTTTGGCCTTTGGTTCCCATCAGCGGCCCGCTTCTAATGTCTTCCCCGCGACTCTCTTTGCTGGTGACCCTTTTCTCGTTCGCCTCGATGCCTTCCGCGCCGACCAGCATGATGTCCTTGATGTCTTCTATGTCAACCGCGAATACAACGACAAAGGTGAAGTCACGGCCGTTACGGAAGAGTTTCAGTTGGCTGAGCAACCTAAACATCGCGTTTATGCTGGCCAGACTCTCCACTACGACTGGGGCGAGCTCGATGGCAAAGAGCAGGCTTTCCTTGAGTTGATTGTCGAAGAGTATGTCCCGCAAGCGACTGTTTCAGAGACTCAGCCCGTTCAGATTTTGCCTTTGGTTGGCGTCGATTTCTACGACCCAACGCCTGGCGTGATTCGCCTGCGAGTCAATGCAAATGGCAACGAAACCGATAGCTTCGTCCTTGCGGCCAAAGATCGCGATCATGCTTTTGTGACCTACACTGGGCCTGATGGTGAAAAACGCGAGGCCTATTTGCGTTTCCGTGAAGACACGACTGGCGGCATGCCGCTTGAGTGGCGATCGACCCTTTCCATCCTTGACTTTGATGGACAAACCGTCGGCGCGCCTGGTGAAATCCGCGTGAATGATTATTTCTCGCACGGTGGGTATCGCTTTTTTCAGACCAACCATAATCCGCAAGACCCAACTTACTCTGGAATTGGGGTCGTTTATGACCCAGGTATTACTACCGTTTTGGCGGGCTACTGGGCCGTCATGATTGGCACTCTCTTGGCTTTCTTGGTCAACCCCATCTTGAAGCGGAAGCACCGAGGTCTCTAATGGAATTCTTCTCTTACCGTAATTTTCTCTACCTGACGCAAGACATTGCGTTGGGTGCGGCTGTCTTGGCTTTGCTCACGGCGCTCTATTGGTTCATCCGTGGTCGCAGTGGCGGAGGCAATCAAGTGGCCAGCGGCTTTGCACACCTGCCGATTGTTTTGACTTCACTCGCCGCAGTAGCCAACTTATTGGCATCCGTGGCGCGCTATATCGAAGTGCAGCATTGGCCTGCGCAAACCATGTACGAGGTCTTGCCGATGGGCACTTTGTCGGGTTTCATCTCGACGCTCTTGCTCTACTTTGTGCTGGGGCTGCACCGCAAGCGTGGGGTTTCCCGTGGCTTCGGTGATTTGTTTGTAGCCATCGTTATGGTGGGCTCTTGGTTCACTTTGGCTCATGTTCTTGAGCTTGACCCAACAGGCAAAGCACTCCCGCCAGCCTTGCAGTCATATTGGTTTAGCACGCACATCACGGCTTATATGTTTGGCTATTTCACGCTATTCATTGCGGCGATTGCGGCTTGGCTGCACTTTTGCTTTAAGTTCTGGCGCGGCATACTTGATTCTGAATATCAGGTTGCTCGTTCATTCCTTTGGTCGATTGCCATCTTTACTTTGCTCACCATCCCTTTTGGTCGCATGGCCATCATGATGGGGGTCGGCACGCTCACTTTGACGGGCTTTATCTCATTCTTGAGCATGCGCCTTCGCAGCGGCATGGCATGGTTTGATGTCTGGGACGAAGGCTCTGACCGCTTTACATGGCTAGTCTTCATTATTGGCTTCCCCTTTTTGACTGCGGGGCTCATCCAGGGTGGGCTTTGGGCGCAAGAAGCTTGGGCTCTCTACTGGGGCTGGGATTCCAAAGAAGTCTCAGCTCTCATTTCTTGGCTCTTTTACACCGTCTACTTGCATTTGCGTTTTGTGGCCGGCTGGAAGGGCGAAAAGGGTATGGCCATTCTTTTGCTCGGCGCACTTTCAGTGCATATTACTTTTCAGCTTTTCGGGATGTTGCCTGACAGTCAGCGCAGCCTTCACCGGTACACAGACATGAGTTCCGTGCCATCCGAAAGTATGCTCGAGGATTAACCGTTTTAGAGTTAAGTGACTAGGGCTAGTGCTTAAGCACCCGTTCGCCATGCGGCTTCCAGAGTATTCTGAAGTAGCATGGCGATTGTCATGGGGCCTACGCCGCCCGGCACGGGTGTAATCCAGCTGGCTCGCTCGGCGGCAGTGGCGAATTCAACATCGCCAATCAGTTTGCCCTCGGCGTTGCGGTTGATGCCGACATCCAAAACGATCGCGCCAGGCTTAACCCAATTACCCTTGACGAGCTCAGGTACGCCAACGGCAGCGACAATCACATCTGCGCTGCCCACGACGGCAGCAAGATCTTGAGTGCGCGAATGGCAAACCGTCACGGTGCAATGCTCGCGAAGCAGCAAAAGAGAAACGGGTTTGCCCACGATGTTTGAGCGGCCGACTACGACGGCATGTTTACCCGAAAGCTCAAGCCCAGTTTCTCGGAGCAAGGCCATGACACCTTTTGGAGTGCAAGGGATGGGCGCCGGCGTGCCCTGCATCAGGGCACCCTGATTGAGCGGATGAAAGCCATCCGCATCTTTAGCAGGGTCGATCGCTTGCAAGACCGCGTTTTCGTCGTAGTCGAAACCCTTGGGAAGCGGTAGTTGCACGAGAATGCCGTGAACCGCTTGGTCTGCGTTGAGCTCAGCTACGACATCAAGTAAGGCTTGTTGCCCAATGTCTGCAGGAAGCTCTTTGTGAAAATTCACCATGCCCGTTTCGTCGCAAGCCCGCCTCTTGTTGCGGACATAAACAGCAGACGCGGGGTCTTCACCGACAAGCACGGTTGCTAAACCTGGGGCTGTCTTTCCGGCAGCGATGCCTTTGGAGATGGTTTCGCGGATGTCAACGCGGATGCTGGCAGAGAGTGCTTTGCCGTCGAGTATTTGAGCCGTCATGATGAAGGAGGGTAGGGTTCGAGGGATTCTCGCGCGTAGAATGCCACGGCAGACACGCCATGCCTAGCCTCACACCTACCGTTCGAAATATTCTCATCCTTTGGGTGGGCCTATGGCTCATTTCCTATCTCTCATGGATTGGCGATTTGCCGATGGCCGAGTATCTATCTTTCAATCCAAGAGCCCTAGCTAGTGGTGAGTTCCGTGGCTTTTTGGGCATGTTTACCTATGGCTTTGTGCATGAGAGAGGCGTTTTTCACTTGCTTTTTAATGCTTGGATGTTCGCGCTTTTCGCACCCGAAGCCGAGCGACTGCTTGGGGTGCTGCGCTTCCGCTATTTCCTTTTTGCCGCGCTGTTGGGTGGGTCGCTCTTTCATTTCTTGTTGGGCTTTATCTCACCAGCCTTTGCCACTCAGGTCCTAGGTGGCTCCGGCATGGCCATGGCCGTCCTTGCTCTCAACGCGGCTGCCATGCCTCACCTTTCTTTGCGATTGCTCGTGATTGATGTTCCGCTGCGCACCTTTTTCTTTGTGGTTGCCGGAATTGATGTCCTGCAACTCATGGCAACATTTGCAGGAAAAAACATTGCCGTGGCTTCCGATGTCCATCTAGTCGGTGCGGCTCTTGGGTATTTTTCTCTACGCTACTTCCGCCCGACTTTTGTTTCGAGGGCAAGGTCTGGCTCGCTCATTGCCCGATTGCAGCGTGCGTTCGCCAATTGGATGCATCGCCGGAATCAATCCCTCTCCGTTCAAGAGGAAGCTGAGCTTGATCGCATTTTAAGCAAGATTCATACCGAAGGTATGCCCAGCCTTACCGCCAAAGAGCGCCGTTTCTTAGAGCGCCGTTCCAAGCGTCCGCCGCGCTAAACTTGGGCCATGTTGACCGGCCTTTTCCTCGCTGTCGCTCTTCTGGCCTGCCCCGCGCAGGACATGGACAGGAGCACTTTTTTAGCCACCTGGAACACCGCCCAGAAAACGCAAGATGTCGCTGCTTTGAGCAAGTTGTTGCGCAAAAACCGTGAGCTGGCGGTTCAGATTTTTTTAGACCGCGCTCCACAGCGGCTTGACCGCGACATAGAAGAATTTGATATCTGGGTTGACGACTTTGTGGGGGTTTGGTCTGAAACCTATCACAGCGATTTCCCTGAAATTTATGATGGCTTTTTGCAAATGCTTTCGCCGCGTGCGCGCTTTAATCGGCTCGGCTTGACGACCCAGAATTTTGTCCAGACATCTATTCTATTTACCAAAGCCCTCAATAGCAAAACCGTCCGCGACTGGGATTTATTGCATCTTTCCGCTAAGGCGCTCTTAGCCGACCTCGAAGCCATTGGTGATCTTTACTTTGGCTCTAAAACGGCCATGCTTGTCGGCTACGGCTATTTAGAGGGTTTCAACCCCGAGGGCAAAGACCAGGTTTTGGCTTTAGAGTTTTTAGCCAAAGCGGTGAGCTTCCGAGACAAACTAGGCTACACGCAAGATCTCGAATATGCCGAGATGAAAAAGCAGGTCGTGCAATTGCAAATGTTCATCAATGGCGGAGCCGTGGCAACAGCTGATGCAGCACCTACAGCGACGGGTATCGCATTAGCCGAGGGCTCTGAGTGGGTCAGCGCTCCGCTCAAACACGCCATCCCTAAGAAGCCGACTAAGGTGGCGCATGCCTGCGACTTGGCCGATGACCATCGTTTGTCGTGGCGCCGCAATTCAGGCGGAGGCGTCGGGAAAGAGCCGGTCTTGCTGGCCAATGATTTTTTGAAACCGGCGGTTTATCTTGTGCGCCTTGGGCTAACCAAATTCGCTTTAAAGTGCGGCAACAACCAGTCAAGCGAGTTCACCTTGAAAGAGCGGCCCGCTATGGTCTCGGTTATTCGCGATTTTGGTTCGGGGCATTCTCGACCTTTCACAGTCTGGATTGCAACAGGCAACGAAAAGGAAGCCATCTTCATGAGCGAAACCAATCTCGCACCCAATGAAGCGAGTGTCCCAATCTTTTGGCGCGTCGTTGATTCGCTTGAGGCTAAACATTCGTTTGGTGCAGTGACTCTTTTCGATCTCGATTGCAATGGCGAGTTCGGCGGAGATGCACCAGGTTTTGACCCCTTTGGCTCATGGGGCTGTTTACCAAGCATTGATGCCCTTTACCGCTCAGATGGGGTTTTACTTGGGGCGGCCAAACAGTCGATGCCATGGTCAAGGTGGCTACCTGATTCAAAAGGTAATTGGTTTGAGCTACAGCTCGATGACCCCTTGCAAGCCAAAGAGGTCAAGCTTCGACCGGTCACTCCTGTTCTGGGGCGAGTGAAGTATTCCTTAAAGGGCGTAAAGAAACTCAAGCTTCAGAGTTTGATTATTGAATCGACAACGGCTGAGACCAAAGGGCTCGTTCTCGATTTGCTCACCCTTAAAGGCAAGGCGCCGGGCATCCCTGTGGGCTCGTATCGAGTGGTGCAGGGTCGAATGGTCGAAAAGAAGGGCGGCGAAGTGCTTATCGTTCCGCCTAAAACGGGCTTGAGATTCACTATTCTAGCCGACGAAGAAACCACTCTTGAGCTTGGTGCGCCTTTTCAATTTGCAGCAACTGTTGAAACGACAGATAATATTTCGACGGTTCTCGGGAATACCCTGCGGGTGGTTGGCAAAGCTGGTGAGCAATACTTTCGCTTTGTCGGTGCGCCTCTCCATGGTATTGAGCTAAGTGCCAAGGGCGCTAAAGATTCGGTCATGCCTGCACCTTCTGGGCTTGAGGTCTACAACGCATGGAACCGCTTGTATTTCCCAAATAATGGCGTCTTAGAATTTTCAAAGCCATCGAGCGAGCCTAAAATCCGTCTTACTCTTAAAAAGCATCCCTGGTTTGGGAAGCTCGACACCATTCTCCCTTAAAGAATCATGCTTGACCGTAAATGGGTCCGTGAGCACGCCGACGCCGTCCGTCGCGCTGCTGAAATCAAGCGTATCGGCGTAGATGTCGATGCCTATTTTGCTGCTGATGAGGCGCATCGCTCCTTGTTGCAGCAGGTCGAAAATTTGCGGGGTGAGCTAAAGGCAGCCTCCAAATTGCTCGGCAAAATGTCAGCCGAAGAGCGAGCGGGTGCTTTAGATCAACAAAAAGCGCAAAAGGCGCAACTCAAAGATTTAGAGGGCCAAGAAGCCGCAGCTAAAATCGCGTTTGATGCATTGGCGGCTCTGCTTCCTACGCCGCCTGCCGACGATGTACCCGTCGGTAAAGACGACACTGAAAATGTCGAAATCACCTCTTGGGGTAAAGTGCCTGAGTTTGATTTTGATATCCTTGACCATGTTGCTCTTGGCGAAAAGCATGGCATGATTGATATCCCTCGGGGTGTTGCATTGGGTGGCTCGCGTAATTATCTCTTGCTCGGCGATGGCGCTTTACTTGAGCGTGCTGTTTTGCAGATGGCCGTTGATCACATGCAGGCGCGCGAGTTTGAGCTTGTTTCAGTGCCGACCCTTGTGCTGCCAAAGTGCATGGAAGGCACGGGCTATTTCCCTGGCGGAGAAGACCAAGCCTACATGTGCGAGCGCGACGATTTGGCCCTCGTGGGCACATCCGAAGTCCCCTTGACTTCCATCCATGCCGGTGAGGTGCTGAGCCCAGAGCAAGTGCCTTTACGCCGTATCGCCGTTTCTCCTTGTTATCGCCGCGAGGCAGGCACTTACGGGAAAGACACCAAAGGTCTCTACCGCGTCCATCAATTTTGGAAATGTGAGCAAGTCGTAATTGGCCCTGCTGACGAGGCTTGGTCGCTAGCCGAGCACAAACGCATGCTCGCACATGCTACTGATTTCATGCAGTTGCTTGAGTTGCCTTATCGCGTCGTCAATGTTTGCTCGGGCGACTTGGGCCAAGGGCAGGTCCAAAAGTTCGATATCGAAACCTGGATGCCGAGTCGTAATTCTTACGGCGAAACGCATTCTGCTTCACGCTTTCATGATTTCCAGTCGCGCCGCTTAAACTTGCGCTATCGCAATCAAGAGGGCAAGCCCGTTTTCTGTCATACGCTTAACAATACGGTGATTGCTTCACCGCGTGTTTTGATTGCATTGATCGAAAATCACCAACAGGCTGACGGCTCTATTCGCATCCCTGAGGCCTTGCAGCCTTACCTGGGTGGTCGCAAGCAAATCGGTTAGCGGGTTTGGGTGCCGACGCTTCGTGGGCTTTCGCCCCGACTCGTTTCGCCACGCCCGCGCTCTGAGCGGCCAGCACCGAAACCACTCATACCGCCATTGATCGTGGTTGTGGTTCCGCCTGTAGCGTTGGCTCCGTCTTCGGCCTGATCTGGGTCGAGCGGGTTGCTTTCGCCACTTGTTGATTCAGTTCCCGTAAGAGTCGGGTGCAGCCGATTGCGGAAAACCCAGCGCGTCGAATCTGGAATTGTAAACCAGTCATCAAAGAGCAGACGCGACCGATTGGCGCCTAAGATGCCCAAGCTCTCTAGGCTGCGCCGAGGTTGCACCTCAAGCTCAAGCTGCACTTCAATTGCATATGGCAGAGCCTCGCGCTCTTCCGAATCCCAGTCTTCTTCCCAATTGGGGTCGTAAGCGGGCTCTTCGTAGTAGCGGATGTCAAAGTGAATCACTCGGTCGTACATGAGCGAATAATCACCATCTTGAAAGGGCTCGTCATCAAACAGGAAATCTTCGCGGCGATACAACTCAAGAAATTCAGGGTAGCGTGGGTGGGGGCGCAACATATAACCAACCTCAACTAAGGGTGCATGAAGCATCCGGTCGCTGCGCCAATCTTTAGTCGCCCAAAAAGAATGCCTGCGCGCCAAAAAATCAATCCGGTCGGCATCCGCGCCACCTTGGATACCATTGACACCTTTTAACACTCGATAGTTCTCAGCATCACGCACCGCCAAAGCAGATAAATCTTGGCGGATATGTTCCATGATGCGAGGCCCCGCATTTTCGGTTTCGACAATGTTATGGATGGCATCCACTGCGCGCTGTGTGTAATCCAGAGAACCCAAAACGGCGGTCATAATCATCGCGCTGATGGCCATCGCAATCATGACTTCCATGAGAGTGAACCCCGTTTGCGAATCGCGTCGAGATACAGGAATCATTGAATGCCCTCGACTTGGTTGCTTCCCCAAACTTGGCGCCACGCGTCAAAGTCTTGATAGACAGCCCATGAAGGCAGCAAAGTCTCAAGTGTGTAGGCGCGCTGATCGCCCGTCCATCCGTCCCAGGAAACAGTGACGAATATGCGCGTAAATTCAGGGCGCTCTTCTTCTTCGAGATCTTCGTAGGAATCTTCTTTCAAATCGCGCCAAGTGTCTTCAGCGTCAGAGGTCGCTTGACTTCCAGAAAAGGCACTGCCGTCGCCAATGCCGATGACCCAAAGCAAATCACCCTCGCCGTCTTCAGAAAAATCGCCTTGCATGCCGTCAAACATATCTGGAATGCGAGCCGCCTCGATTTGGTGAATCATGCGCGCACCGAGCCGGGAAGCTAATGCGAGTGAGCGTGAATTTGCAGCGCGCGCAATTGCGGCGTCACGCAATTGAAGCATGGTGACCAAGGTTACGGCCAAGAGCATCAAAGCGGCCATCACTTCGATGAGCGAAAACCCTGCCTGGCGCTTAGAAGTCACTTTCGGAAACCATCGTAGGGTCAATCGAGCCAGAGAAAACGCTAGAGAGGCCATTAAGGCCTAAGACGCGCACGGTGAGATCGTATTGCTCACCCGCGGTATGTGTGAAGTGGATAAACAAATCACCCGTTGCGCCCGATGAGTCAAAGGCAATTTTAATTTTACCTTTTTCGAAAACCTGGCCTTTGCCATCGAGGATGGAGTCAAACTCCAGACCCTTTTCGAGATATTGCCAACCAAGAGTCGTGCGGTCTTCGAGTTTATGCGCAATCTTGCCTTCGGCGTCAAAGGGTGTCATGACAGCCCATCCGCGCTCGTCGATGTCGACCCAAACCTCGTAGCGCCGGCCATGGGAAACCGCATAAGTGCGGGCCAAATCAAGAGAGCTGATGAGGGAGCGAGCGGCAGCATCAGCGGCTGAAGATGGCAAAATGCGGTCAAGCTTGACCACGGCTGCGGACAGGATAATTGCAATAATAAGAACCACCACCGAGATTTCAATTAATGTGAAACCACGGTTTGCCGCACCGGTGCGGCGAGGTGGCATTAATTGCGCTCGTGAAGAGTCAAGTTGCTGATGTCAGCGTCTTCGCCATCGCCACCAGGGCCCATGTCAGCCCCATAAGAACCAATCTCAAGGGATTGGCCACCAGAGGGTGGATTGTAGAAGTACTCATTGCCCCATGGGTCGATAGGCATCATGTTGCCCTCAATGAAACTCTCACCGCTGTCGTCTGGCTCAGCCAAAATGTCGATCGATTCAGGGAAACGGCCATTTTCCATTTTGTACATACTGCAAGCCGTCTCAAGTGCCTTGATGTCAGCCTTACATTTTGTGATGTTACTTTTGCCGAGTGCGCGCATGACATTGGGCCCGACTAAAGTGGCCAACATGCCGATGATCAGGACGACAACCATGATTTCAATCAAGGTGAAGCCCGCGTTGCGGCGACGATTCTTTTTCTGTTGTTTGTGCATGATTGTTTCGGCCCTTAGCCGATGGATTGTGACATTTGAAGGATGGGCCAAAGAATGGCCAGGATGATGAACCCAACCAGAATCGCCAAGAAGACGATAAGGAGCGGTTCAATGAGCGAGGTGAATTTTTGAGTCGCGATATCGACCTCTTCTTGGTAAGACTCGCCGACCTGTTCCATCATGCGATCAAGCTCGCCGGATTGCTCACCAACTGCAATCATATAGCCAACCAATGGCGGGAAGACTTTTGAATCTTTAAGCGGTGTAGCGATATCAGCACCCTCTAAGATTTTTTCGCGGACATCATCGATAGTCTTTTCGAGCAAACGATTGCCCAAAACTGTGCGCGTAACTTCAAGGCAGCGGACAACCGAAACCCCAGACCCCAGTAGGGTCGCAAAAGTTTGGGCAAAGCGTGAGATGGCCTGCTTGGCTATCAAATCACCGAATACAGGCAGGCGCAGCAATTTGCTGTCAATGGCTAGTCGCCCCTTTGCGGAGGAGTAATAGAGATTGAAACTGAAACTGGCCAAGATGATCAGCATCATGATGGCCCACCAATAGGCCACTAAAAAGCCCGAGGCCGAATCTAGAATTTGAGTCGGCAAGGGAAGCTCTTGACCGCGACCAGCAAGCATCGCAGTAATCTTTGGCACTACGGCTACGAGCAAAATAGCGACGACACCGAGACCAATGACAAGCATGACAATCGGGTAAGTCATGGCCGCTTGCACTTTGTTGCGAACCCGCGTTTGTTCTTGGATAAACTTGGCCAAGCGCTCTAGTACTTCATCAAGATGCCCAGCTGCTTCGCCAGAACGAACCATGGAAACATAAAGTTCGTTAAACCAATCAGGGTGAGTCGCTAGAGCATCAGCCGTGGGCTTGCCTTGAGAAATAGCCTCTCGCACATCTCGCAAAACCATCTCAAGTGGTCTGTTTTCGCATTGCTCAATAATCGCACGCAAGGCTTCCGTGATAGGGATGCCCGCCTTCACCAAAGTCGCCATCTGGCGCGTAAAGGTGCTAACCAGGTCAAGGCGCTTTTGCGTTTGTTTGCCGCCTTGACGACCGCGAGCGGCTTCGATGCGCTCTCGCAATGCGTCGGCGCGCTTCTGAGGCCCCGATCGTTTGCCTGCTTTCTTTTTGCCCTTGGCCTTGGACTTTTTCTTTTTGCCAACCTCAGTCACGCCCGTAACCAACTTGCGGTCGCGCTTTAACTTTAAGCGAGCCTCGCGCGGAGAATCAGCATCGATGACACCCGAGGCTTTCTTGCCCCGCGCGTCAAAGCCTTTCCATTCGTATACAGGCACAGTTGAATCAGTTAGAGGACATCGAGTTGAGTAACTCGGACGATTTCATCGATACTTGTTTGCCCAGAGACGACTTTGCGCAGACCGTCTTGCCGCAAGGTGCGCATGCCAACATCTTTAATGGCGGCCCGCTTGAGCTGCGTTGCTGTGGCTTGTTCAGAAACCAAAGAACGAATGTCTTCGCTCATTGGGAGCATCTCATAAATCGCGGTACGGCCCTGATAGCCGGATTGGAAACAGTCATCACAGCCAAGCGCCTGAGCCATCTTGCCGTCTTTTAAGTCGTCGGGGTTAAGGCCGACTTCGCGTAATCGGGCAAGTTGTTCATCACTTGGTGAAACCCATTCGTGGCAATTTTTGCAAAGTGTACGAACGAGGCGTTGCGCAATAATCAAGACCAATGAGCTCGACACCAGATAAGGCTCAAGCCCAAGGTCAATCAAACGAGTAATCGTACTTGGTGCATCATTTGTGTGGACCGTTGAAAACACCAAGTGCCCCGTAATGGCAGCGCGAATCGCAATCTCAGCGGTCTCAATGTCGCGAATCTCGCCAACCATCATGACATCAGGGTCTTGCCGCAAAAACGACCGCAGGCCAGCTGAAAAAGTCAGCCCCTTTTTAGTATTGACCTGAACCTGACTCACAGAATCGAGTGCGTATTCAACAGGGTCTTCAATCGTCAGAATGTTTTTATCACCCGTGCTAATCGTAGACAACGATGTGTAAAGTGTCGTCGTCTTACCTGAACCCGTTGGCCCCGTAACCAAGATGATGCCGTGTGGGTAGCGGATGTACTGCTCAATAATTTTGCGATGATACTCATCAAGCCCAATTTCTTCGAGCCCTAAAACATTGGCAGTCTTGTCAAGCAAACGCATCACGACACGCTCACCAGTAGAGGTCGGAACAATCGAAATCCGGACATCAACCTCGCCATCGCCAATACGAATGCTTGCGCGCCCGTCTTGAGGCAAACGCCGCTCGGCGATATCCATTTGGCCCATTACTTTGACACGCGAGACAATTGCATCTTGTGCCGTTTTTGGAATCGCTTCCATGTCATACAGGATGCCGTCAATACGGAAACGCACCTGCATGCGGTCAGCGTAGGGCTGAAAGTGCACATCACTCGCGCGCAACTTAAGTGCTTGAAACAAAACCGAATTTACCAATTTAATGATAGGGGCTTTGTTCGCGACATCGAGGAGGTCTTCCGATTCTTCGATTGCGGCGGCCAGGCCCTCGATGTCGGTTGAGCTTAGGTCATCAAGTGCTTCGTCAACGCCATCTGCTTTGTGGCGATAAGCGCGGTTGATTAGTTCCGTGACTTCGCCTCGTGGAGCAAGGACAAATTCGACGGGCATCGGCATCATCGCGAGCAAATCACTCTGGGGGTGCAAGTCGACAGGGTGCGCAGCGGCCACAAGAATCGTGCCACTCTCGGTCATCCCGAAACCCGCAAAATCATGGGCGCGCGCAAAGGCCATAGGCACGAGATCAACGAACTCTTTCGGGACACGAATGCCATCAAAAGACTCACGGAAATCTAAATCTAAATCTTCAGCAAAAGCGCGGAGGATGGCCGCCTCGTCAACTCCTCGAGTGAGCATGACGCGGTCAAATGTTTGACCCGTGCCAATGGCCTGGTCGCGGAGCTTTTTGAGCTCGGTTTCTTCGAGGCCCGTTTCGCGGATCAGGAGGCCAATCAGGTCAAGAGTAAGTGTCACTATTGCTGTGCCTGTTCACGGTCTGCACCAACGCGCTCGGCATCAATTACGCCAACTTCGCGGATGAAAGTCGGGGCCGCAAAACTATCTAGGTCAAGGACGCCCTCAATCGCTGGGCCCTCTTCCTCTTGCAGGATCACATCAACTGGGCTGTCGAATGAAAAGTCAGGGTCAACTTGGCGAAGGCGGTCGAGACCGATGACTTCAGCTGCGCGTGATTTGCCGCCCTCGGTGATGTCGGCCATTTCATCCCAGTCGTCCATGATGCGGGGGGTGCAGAAGAAAAACAGTGTCGTTTTAACATTGCTATCACTTTGCTTTCCAAACAAGAAACCTAAAACAGGGATGTCAGAAAGATAAGGAATGCCCGACTCTGATTCGATTAAGTCGTCGCGCACAATACCGCCAACCCACATCGTCGCGCCATCTGGCAAGAAAACAGTGGTGTCAAGCGTACGCTCAATCTTAGGTGGTAGGCCACCGTTGGCACCCTCGCCACGGAAGGATGAAACCGTAAGCGTAATGGCAAGGCGCAGGAACTTACCCGAGGAAATGCTCGGCGTGATGATGAGCTCAATACCGGCATCTTCGTAACCGTCGTTGCCGGAGTTCACTAGGCCCGTGCCAGTCGTCGAGATGGTCGTGCGTGGAACTTGGTCGGTCGACTTAACCGACGCACCATGGTTGTTGGCGACCAACACCGAAGGAATCGACAAGATGTTTGCGTTGTTGGATGTGCGCGCAGCTCGGAGAAGGAAGGGGATACCCAAATCTGTGCCATCAAGGATGCCAGCCGTAATGCCAGCCGCTGTTGGGTCGGGCAAGCGTGGGTCACCAAATTGGTAACTAGCATCGACACCTGTTAAGCCCATTGATGTAAACCCAAAACCACGCTGTGAGCCATCGGTCGCTGGGGCTTGAACATTGGCAAACTCGAAACCAATCTCGTTTGAAAAGTCTTCGGAGACCTCAATTAGCGCGGTCTCAATCAAAACCTGCGGCTGACGCTTGTCAAGTACTGTGAGCAAGCGCTCGAGCTCGCCCCACTTGGTGCGAGTCGCAGTAATCAACAAAGAGTTTGTTTCTTCTTGGGAAACAACAATCACCTTTTGATTCGCACGGCGAGCCTGAGCACCGGGAGCGCTTGAGTTACGCATAACGGCCTCTTCGGCTTGTTGTGTTTTGTCAAGGAACTTGGCGAGGTCTTCGTCGAGATCTTTTGCATTGATGTTTTGCAATTGATAGACACGGAAGTTTGTCTCGGGTTTGTCAATTTGCACATCTAAAGTCGCAATCAAATCAAGCACCTTCTCCATGTTGTCGGGCGAGGCCGTTACGATAAGGGCGTTTTCGCGAGGGTAAGGCGTAATGTGGGTTTCAATCTCAACTGCGGCTGGGCTTGAATTGCGATTGGAGCGTGATCCGCGCGCCTCAGTTTGTGAAGTCATGTTTTCCATGAGGTCGCTCAACATTTCGGCGAGCTCTTCGGCACTTGCTTCGCGTAAAGGGATTTTGCGGAAGACCGGCTCAACGACATCAGGCTCGCGGTCAAGAACCATAATCATGCGATAGCCAGCTGCTACAGCCGGGCCATAGCCTTGCACCAAAATCGCGCGTTCTTGCGTGAGGGGCATAAACGAATCAGAGCCAGACCCAGGAGGAGCAAGAGCCGAGCGCAAGTTTGTGGCGATGTCATTTGCGTCAGCATTTTTTAGAGGAATGACTGTCGCAATGCGCGTGCCAGGTCGAGCCGAATATTTTGGAACATCTTGATAGTCGACAAAAATTGTGTTTGCCTTAATCATGGCAGAATTCGCAGCGCTGTCAGCTGTGATAACAATCACCGCCAGATCGCCTTCGCCTTGTTGCACGCACACAAAGCCATGAATCTTCATCATGATTTGGAAGAAGGAGTAGAAGTCTTCTTTCTTGATGCGCTTTTGCCCATAGAGAAGAAGCTTTTTCTGGTCTAGCTGGGAACTTAAATTTGCCGACTGAGACTCGTCAATTGTAAAATTAAGGCCAGTGTTGAGCTGGCAAATCTTAATAAACTCAGATAGAGACAAGCCGTTTTCGCGAGACTCGTCTAATTTAAGAGTGATATAAGCGCCTTCTTCTTGAATGGCCGTCGAAACGGATTCAGCGGCTTCTTCCTGTGGGAAGGAAGCGGCTGGGGCAGAAAGAAGTAGCGTGGGTAAGAGTAGGGCGTGGAGCAGCATGTGCGAAGGGCCAAGTGGGGAGTGCCCGGTAGGGCATCCGTGCTAAGTCTAGTGGCGGTGGGCCTCTGACTCAAAGCCTAGATTAGGCTGGATTTATGACGAACCCTGAATTAACTATCTTCCACAGATTTTCGAAGCCAACCTATTTGCCTTTGGCAGGGTTTCGCTAACATTCTGCGCCCCCTAAACCGCCCCAACCCCCATGACCTGGCACGCACTCCTTTCGACTCTGCCCTCTGCTGCATTGACTGCATCAGGCGGCGACAACGCTAAATTTGTCCCATCGATGATTTGGGTGCTCCCTTTCATCCTTATGTTGGGCAGTATTGCCGTTTTGCCTTTGGTCGCGGAACATTGGTGGCATTCCAACAAAAACCGATTCTTAGTCGCTTTGGCTTGCGGTTTGCCCGTTTTAGGGCTGTTTGCCGCGCATGGTGATTGGCACACAATCGGCCACACCGTCCATGAATACGCGTCATTCCTGATTCTTTTGGGTGTCTTGTACACGGCTTCGGGCGGCATCGTTTTGCGAGGTGACCTCCAAGCAACACCTGCGGTCAATACAACTTTTCTCGCGATTGGCTCTCTTCTGGCCTCCTTCATGGGCACGACAGGCGCGGCCATGCTGCTTGTGCGGCCACTTTTGCGCACAAATAGTGAGCGGCAGTTCACCGTGCACACAGTCGTTTTCTTTATTTTCACCGTTTGCAATGTCGGTGGCTGCCTCACTCCGCTGGGTGATCCACCGCTTTTCTTGGGCTATTTGCGGGGCGTTCCCTTCGCGTGGACCTTCAATTTGCTTCCTGCCTGGGCCTTCACTCTGGGTCTGCTACTCGTGATTTACTATTTGGTTGATACTTATTACTGGAAAAAAGAAGACATGCAGCACAAATTGCACGAGCGGGTCGAAGTCCAGCCTCTGCGTATCGCGGGTTCTTTTAACTTTGTCTGGCTTGGTGCCGTCATCCTTACCGTTGCGCTGCTGACTCCTAGCAATGTCTCAGGCTGGCTCACTGTCGGCGAGCATGATTTCTTCCCAACCTATGGTCGGGATCTCGCTTTGGTGCTCTTAGCGTTGATTGCTTATGTCACGACTTCAAACGACTATCGCAAAGCAAATGAGTTCAGCTGGGAGCCAATCATTGAAGTTGCCGCACTCTTCTTCGGTATTTTCCTTTCCATGATGGCGGCGATTCGCCTTCTCGAGGTCAATGGCCCAGAATTAGGGCTAGAGACACCGACACAGTTTTTCTGGATTACGGGCATTTTGAGTTCCTTCCTAGACAATGCGCCGACTTATGTGGTTTTCTTTGAGACGGCTAAAACTCTGGCCGCCGACGGGTCAGCCTCCATTGCCGGTGTGCGCGAGACCTTTCTCGTTGCCATTTCGCTGGGTGCTGTCTTCATGGGCGCCATGACCTACATCGGAAACGCTCCTAATTTCATGGTCAAGGCCATCGCCGAACAAAGAAAGGTGCAGATGCCAAGCTTTTTTGGCTATATGCTGTGGTCGGTCGTTTTCTTGCTCCCCGTCTTCTTCTTGGCGACCCTCATCTTCCTTTAAGATTTCGTTATGGCTCTCGCCGATCAACTTCACGCTGACACCATCCTTCTCTCCCCTGAGGTCGATGACAAATGGGCTTTGCTCGAGCAGATGGTCGATGCCGTCGCTAAGGCAGGCTTGCTCGACGCAAACCGAGTCTCTGAGGCCAAAGCCGCTTTGATTGCCCGTGAGCGTTCTGTCTCTACGGGCATGGAAGATGGCGTTGCCGTGCCGCACGCTGCCTTAGAAAATCTTGACAAGATGGTTGCGGCTCTTGCACTTTTTCCTGCTGGTATCGAGTTCGACTCCATGGACGCCAAGCCAGCCCGTGTTGTGGTCATGCTCTTGGTCCCTCGCCACGAAAAATTGGCCCATGTGCGCACCTTGACCGAGATCGCCCGACGACTGCGTGACGCCGTCTTCCGCGAACGACTCCTTCAAGCTGCAACGGGCGCTGCCGCCGTTGCTTTGTGGGCAGAGTAAGCCCCGCTAGTTCTTCCATTGCTGCCAAAGAGCGCAACGCAATTGCACAGCTTCGCGTAGTTGCTCTCGACATTGCCGATACTCGTCGATTGGCCCGCCAAAAGGGTCAGCGATGGCTCGACCACTTGGGTGAAACAAGTCAACGCTTGATTCAGGAGCCAAACTCGACAAATGATGCTGGCCCATGCCTAACACAATATCCCAGGGGCGCTTGAGGGCTTCGTCCAGGAGCTGTGCGCCATGCTGAGACAAGTCGATGCCTAGCTCGTTTGCAGCTAAGAGCGAGCCCTGACTGATGGGGGCGCCTGAGAGAGCACCCGTCCCGGCTGATTCAATGACCCAACCCAATTGAGGTAGGTCATCTATCGAAAGTTGCCAGGCGGCGGCAAGCGCTTCGCGTAGAAGGGCGGCGGCCATCGGAGAGCGGCAAGTGTTTCCGCTGCAAACGACCAAAACGCGTAAACCAGGGAGGCCAGGCTTGCTCATGGGTTCTCGCCGCCAAAGGGGCAGGCCAGTCAAGTCAAGAATTCCAGAGGCCACACCGGATGGTGGCGCCCATGGCTCAAGTGCCTGCCCAACTTCGGGATAATCGGCCAGCCATTTGCAAATGTCATCCTTGGAAAGCCGTGCAGGTTCGCCATGATAATTGATGCTCGTCATCACAAGAGGCGACTGCCAATCTGGCGCTGCATCAAGATAAGGTTGAAAATCGGGTAATCGCACTCCAAGTGCAGGCCAAGGCCACTGCCACGACTCAGGGATTTCGAGCCACCGCTTTGGAAGCAAAACGGTAAACGGGCCTGGATAGTTCCGCTCAAACCAACTTGCCAGGCCGGGTGGGGGTTTAGGCATCAGCCGGCGCAAATCGTCGAATCCGCGCAGATGCACACTAATCGGTTTATCGGTGGGTGTGCCTTTGAGGGCTGCAATCCGCGCTCGTGCATCAGGGAGCTCGACTGAGCAACCAAGCCCCGGCACTGTGTCGGTCAACATGGCCACAAGCCGCCCTTGCGCGAGTTCAGTCGCGAGGGCTTGATTCTCTGTGGGGCAGTCGAGTTGCCACTTGGGGGGGAGGGCAGGCATGGGCGGCAGGGCAAGAAAGCGGTATTGTATAAGGCTCCCAGACTGGGAAACCCCTTTCAAATGGTTCCGGAATCGAGAAAAGCACCGCCGCTAGACCCCGAGGCTTTGGCAAGCCTTGCCGGTGGGCTTGCGCATGAGCTGAAAAACCCTCTAAGCACACTTTCTTTGCAGTTGTCGCTCCTTGAGGGTGCATGGCAAGACGATACGCCCTTAGCCGCTCGCTCCCGCAAAAGGCTAGCCAGTTTGCGAACCGAGGTAAACCGCCTCGACACCATCTTGAGAGACTTTTTGAGATTCGCCCGCACCGATTCCATGGCTCTTGAGCCAGCACGCCTTAATTCTTTGGTTGAGGAAGTCTTGCAATTCGCACGACCAGAATGTGAGCAAGAGGGCATTCAACTGGATAGTTTTTTAGCCGCTGGCTCTGACGCATTACAGCTTGACCCAGCACGCTTTCGCCAGGCCTTGCTCAATATAATTATTAATGCTCGCCAAGCCTTCGAAGGGAAGGGCGGCGCAATTAGTGTCTTTACACGATTTGACGATTCGTTTGCCTATGTTGAGGTTGTCGATAACGGTTCAGGGATGTCTCCTGAAACTCTCGCTCGCGTCCAAGAGGCCTACTTTTCAACCAAAACAGGCGGAAGTGGCTTAGGCCTGCCGACTGTCAAGCGTGTCCTAGAAGCCCATGGCGGTCATTTGTCGCTTGACTCTAGCCCTGAGCATGGCACCCGAGTTATGCTGACTTTCCCAAGATGAGCACTCCCCGCATTTTGATTGTTGAAGATGATGTCCCTCACGGCGAAGCCATGCGGGATATCTTGCTGACCGAGGGCTACCAAGTTCAGCTTGCTCACGACGCTGATTCTGCGCTCGACCGAATGGGCGCGCGCGAGTTTGACCTTGTTTTGACCGACCTTGTTTTGGGTGGCCGAAATGGCCTAGAGCTCATGCACGAGGCCAAAGAGAGGCATCCGCAGACATCGTTTTTCTTGATTACGGGGCACTCATCTGTAGAAACGGCCGTAGAAGCCATGAGGCATGGCGCGGCGGATTACATCCAAAAACCGATTTTGGCGGATGAATTGTTGGCGCGCGTGGCAAAAGAACTCGAAGATCGAGCCCTGCGGATTGACAATACGCAATTGCGCACGACTCTGGGCAAGCACTATGGCATGGAGGGCATGGTGGGGGCTTCCGATGCCATGAATGGCGTCTATGACATCATTCGTCGAGCTGCGCCCACGATGGCGACCGTCTTGCTCCTAGGTGAATCGGGTACTGGAAAAGAGTTGGTCGCTCGTGCCGTCCACCAGTTGAGTCAGCGTTCTAGAGGGCGTTTTGTCGCCGTAAACTGTGCGGCCCTGACAGAAAGCCTCATGGAAAGTGAGCTCTTTGGGCATGCAAAAGGTGCGTTTACTGGTGCGCAAAACAGCAAAGACGGTAAGTTCGTTTTTGCCGATGGGGGCACTTTGTTCCTCGATGAAATTGGCGATATGCCTCTCGATATGCAGGCCAAGTTGCTCCGCGTTCTTGAAGAGGGTGTCGTAACGCCCGTTGGGTCAAATGATGAGATTCCTGTTGATGTCCGTATTGTGGCCGCGACCAACCAGCACCTTTTGACAAGAGTTGACGAGGGGCGATTCCGTCAAGATCTTTATTACCGTTTGGCGGTTGTTGGCATCCCCTTGCCGCCACTACGCGATCGGTTAAGTGACTTGCCGCTTCTCGCCGAGGTTTTCAGCCACGAGTTCGCTGAAAAACACGACAAGCCTATTCAAGGCATGGACGGCATGGTCGTCGAGCAACTTGCTCTACACCACTGGCCAGGCAATGTGCGTGAGTTGCGCAATGTTCTTGAATCGATGGTCGTCCTTGACCAAGACGGTTTTCTTGGTATTGAAGACTTGCCGCTGGCTATGCAACGCCATGCCTTGCCTAGCCCTGATGAAAGTCAAGACTCGGTCAAGGAATCACCGATTGCCGCACTAGGGCCAGGGCATGCGCACTATGAGTTGGCGGGCAAAACCCTCGCTCAAGTTGAGGCCGATTTGATCCGCGCTACTCTCGAAGGCACCTCTGGCAATCGCGCGGCAGCCGCAAAACAACTCGGCATGGGCCAACGCACCCTCTACCGAAAATTACGCGATTACGATATTTCATAGGCTGCAAGCCCTATTTTGTCAGGTCTTGGCGCGGTTCTGCCAATTTGGCAGACAATGTGTGGCATGAAGCTTGCTCTTAATCCGCGCCGCAAGTGATACCACTTGGGCACAAAATAGAAATGAGCAAAATCATCGGAATTGACCTTGGTACCACAAACTCTGTGGTTGCTGTCCTCGAAGGCGGCGAAGCCAAAATTATCCCTAACAAAGAAGGTGGGCGTACAACCCCATCGGTTGTCGCTTTCCAAGACGGTGGCCAGCGATTGGTCGGTGGGCCGGCAAAGCGCCAGGCCGTGACCAACCCAACGAACACTTTGTTTTCCATTAAACGCTTCATGGGGCGCCGTCACGAAGAGGTGTCTGATGAAGAAAAAATGGTGCCGTACGGTGTCGTGGGCGCAGCATCCGAGCCCGTTCGCGTGAATGCCAATGGTAAAGAATATAGCCCAGAAGAGATTTCAAGCTACATCTTGGGCTACCTAAAAGAATGTGCCGAAGATTATCTTGGCGAGAAAGTATCGCGCGCCGTTGTAACCGTGCCGGCCTACTTCAATGATTCTCAGCGTCAGGCCACAAAAGATGCAGGCAAAATTGCTGGCCTCGAGGTCGACCGCATTATCAACGAGCCAACTGCTGCTGCAATCGCCTACGGCATGGACAAAAAAGCTTCCGGCAAGATCGCAGTCTTTGACCTAGGTGGCGGTACTTTTGATGTTTCCATCCTTGACATCGGCGATGGCGTTTTCGAAGTGCTTGCCACTTCTGGCGACACTCATCTCGGTGGCGATGATTTCGACGAAGAGTTGATTCACTTCGTTGCAGATGAGTTCAAGAAAGATCAGGGCATTGATTTGCGTCAAGACCCAATGGCTTTGCAGCGGCTCAAAGAGGCTTGCGAAAAGGCCAAATGTGAGTTGAGCGCGGGCCTTGAAACCCAGATCAATCTGCCGTTCATCACAGCTGACGCCTCTGGTCCTAAGCACCTGATGCAGACGCTTTCGCGTGCCAAATTCGAAAGCCTCAGCGCCGATTTGTTTGAGCGTTGCAAGATCCCTTGCCGCCAAGCTCTTAAAGATGCGGGGTTAAGCCCAGCCGATGTAGACGAAGTCTTGCTTGTGGGGGGCTCAACGCGCATCCCTAAGGTGCAAGAGATTGTCGAAGATGTCTTTCAACGCGAAGCCAACCGCTCCATGAACCCAGACGAAGTCGTTGCCATGGGTGCAAGTATCCAGGGTGGCGTTTTGGCTGGTGATGTTGACGACCTTGTGCTTCTAGATGTAACGCCTCTCTCGCTTGGCATTGAAACCATGGGTCGCGTCATGTCGGTGCTGATTGAGCGCAACACGACCATCCCTACGAGCAAGAAAGAAGTCTTTACTACAGCTCAAGATCACCAACCAGAGGTTGAGGTGCATGTCTTGCAGGGCGAGCGCCCGATGGCGCCTGACAACCGCACTCTTGACCGTTTCAAACTTGATGGCTTGCCTAGCGCACCTCGTGGGGTTCCGCAAATTGAGGTCGAGTTTGACATTGACTCTAACGGTATCTTGCATGTAACCGCCACTGACAAAGCCACTGGCAAAGAACATAAAGTCAAAATTGAGCAATCTACTGGTGTCACCGAAGAAGACATTGAGCGCATGCAAGAAGAGGCCGAGCGTTTCAAAGAACAAGATGAGGCTGCAAAGGCTATCGCAGATCAGCGCAACGCAGCGGATCAAGCCGCATGGCAAGCCCGCAAAATGCTCAAAGACCACGAAGACAAAATCGAAGAAGACGACCGCAAGTTAGTCGAGGAAAAGGCTGATGCCCTAGAGGAGCTCCTCAAAGGCGATGACCTTTCTCAGCTCGACGCTCAGGTGGCCGAGCTTCAAGAGGTCTTGTCTAAGGTCGGTGAGAAGCTCTACCAAACGGCGGGTGCACCAGCAGGTGGTCCAGAGGGGGCGCCGCAAAATCCTCAAGATTCAGGCGACCAAGTGGTCGATGCTGACTATGAAGTAAAGGAATAGCCTTCCTTTTCAAGACGAGCGGGGTCGGGGGCTTTACCCTTGACTCCGCCTTGTCGTTTCCCCCTACCTCGGCTTACTCTTGATTCAAGCAAAGCAGCTCTACAAATCTTATGGATCGCTTCGGGCGGTTGTCGATTTAAGTTTTTCGGTCGCGCCAGGTGAAATTCTTGGCTTCCTGGGGCCTAATGGGGCTGGCAAAAGCACGACACTGCGTATTCTTTCTGGGTTTATGCCACCTAGTGGTGGCCATGCTGCAATTGATCAGCATGATTTGGTCGATGACTCACTTTCAGCTCGCCGCTCAACAGGCTATTTGCCTGAGCGTTTTGTCGCGCCGCCTGAGCTGCGCGTTGCAGAATATCTAGCGTACCGAGCGGGCCTCAAGGGGCTTTCACGCATGCAAAGTAAGCGAGCGATTGCTTCAATTTCAACTCGATTAGGCCTCACGCCAAGACTAAAACAGTCTTTCGGGCATTTGTCCAAGGGCTTCCGCCAGCGCGTAGGGCTTGCCGATGCACTTTTGGCAGACCCACCTGCACTATTGCTTGATGAGCCTTTCGCGGGCCTTGACCCATTGCAGCGGCAAGATTTCCGCAACATGCTCCAAGAGTTGGCTCTAGACGGGAAAGCAATCCTATTTTCAAGTCATGTCTTGGCAGAAGTTGAGCCTATTGCCGATCGCATATTGGTTCTACATAAGGGGCAAACGCTTGCTGAGGGAACCCTTCCTGAGTTGCATGCCCTAGCTGGGCACGGGCAGTCGATGCGGATTACATTTGCAGTGCCATCGCCCGAGGCCGCCCTTGAGTGGGCTCGCTCACCCTTGTCGCCTGATTTCTCCTTGATTGCCAAAGAGGGCAACGCAGATTCCCTCCGCTTCACCTTAGAGTCAAATTCCGCTGACTGGTCTGATCTCGTCACTTGGTGGGTGATGCAAGGCTTTGCGGTTGAGAGTGCGGCGATTGAGAGCTACTCCCTAGAAGATGTTTTTTCCGATTTAATTCGCAACCGCGAGGCGACAGCATGAGACCTTTTTTCGCCCTCCTCAGGCGTGAGCTTCTCTCGATGGTCATTTCCCCATTCCTTTGGGGTTTGCTGGCCGCATGGTTTGCTCTCAACGGTTTGTTCTTCCTATTCATTCTTGATTCACCCATGATCCAGAATGACCTCTCTCTGCTTCCGTCCTTCCTGTTCGGCAGCGGTTTGCTCGTCTGGCTGTTGCTTCCATCTTTTCCACCATTGCTCACACTGCGTTTATTTGCCGAGGAACATCGTCTGGGCACACTTGAGCCTTTGCTGACGGCGCCCATCCGTGACATCCAAGTTATCCTTGCCAAATATGTTGCCGTTTGCCTTTTCTTCTTAGTCTTCTGGGGTGGCGTTTTTGCACTCTTCCTTTTCTTGGCATCCGCTGGCGCTCCCATGCCGTGGGGCGCGATTGCCGGTGGCCTCCTTGGTGCGCTCTTGACATCCTTTCTGTTTTTGGCAACCGGGATGTTCGCTTCGGCATGGGGGGGCAATCTCGTTCTCGCCGCTGGCGGTGGGGCGGCCATGAATTACGCGCTCCTCTTTTTACCTGAGCTTTTACAAGGTAGCCCCGGCTTGGCCGGTGAAATCGCGAGGTCCATTCACTTGACGCAGTTCTTAGACACCACATTTTCAGCGGGTGTTCTTGATACCTACCCGTTGGTCTATTTGCTTGCGACTACAGTTTTCTTTCTTTACTTAACATGGGTCCGCTTAGCCTCCCGCAGGTGGCTCCCATGAATTCTTTCCGGCGACCACTTCTCTTATTGCTAACGCTATGCGCTGGTCTCTTAGGCCTTGCCTTGCTCATCGGTGTTTTGCGCTGGGCGGAAGCCCCTCACAGTCGATTACGGTTTGACCTTTCCAGCCAAGGTCAAGATTCACTCAGCCCGCGCACAGTTCAAGCCCTTGCATCTTTACCGCCAGGGTCGCGTTTGACAGCGTTCCTTTTCCCCGAAGAAGACCGCTTGCTCATTCAGGGCGCCTCGGTTTACCCAAAGGCGTTTTCTCGGATGCGCACTCTTCTCCAAGACGCACGCATCGAGGCAAAGGGGCAGCTCGAAATCACGATTCTTGAGCCGTCGACATCTTTGGTGTCCATCCAAAATGCGCGCGAGCGACTCGAGCGTCAGCAGGGAGATTTGCTTTTCCTTGAAACGCCAGATGCGAGACGCATGATTCGATTCGAAGAGGTTTTCCTCACAACCGAACCAACTTCCAAAGGCGCACCGGCACGGTTGGTTCAGGAAAGATTAGATGCCGCTTTAGGTGACTCCGCTTTATCGCTTTCGGCAGACGACACCCCGTTAGTTGGCCTGCTGCTTACTTCCGAGCAAGACACGATCACTCATGCTTCCCTGGCGCCATTTGTTCAGCTCCTTCGCGACGAGGGCTTTGAGCCCATTGAGCTGCGAGATGCCGATTGGCCCGCTGACTTAGATATCTTGGTCGTCCCCGGCCAACTTTCCGCAATGCTCCCAAGCATGGCCGAACGCGTCAAACTTTGGGTCACAGATGGCATGCCTATGTTCCTCGGGCTTGGCTACGGAAGCCACGCAGGCAGCCTCGAGTTCTGGAATCAGCTTCTCCAGCCTCGCGGAATAGCACTCCAAGAAGGGCTGGTCTGCGCCCCATGGCGCCAGGTGATTGGCGCACCAGAGTGTGGCCGGCTCGAGATTCCTCCTAAGCAAATTTCAAGCTCCCATCCTGTCACGCGCCAGATGGCCGTTGCAGGCCGCTCTTTGCTATTTCCGGGGTCGCGGCCAATTCAACTACAAGCGGCTCAAGGGGGCTTCCTTCGAGAACGGATTGTCTGGAGTTCCAATCGCGCATGGGTTGATCTCGACCAAGACCTTGAGCCCGGCCAGCTTGAGCCTTCTGGCATCACGGGGCTTTGCGCGGTAAGCGAGCCTCTTTTTCCGACCTCTGATTCAGAAAATGGGCGTATCTTTTTACTTGGCTCCGCACATGCTTTCCGTGGCCATGAAATACGATTTCAACGCGAGTTTTTAGTTTCCGCTTTCCGCTGGTTGCGTGGAGCCGATGAGAATTATGGTGGCTTGCGCTCCATTCACGATCGACCTTTTCGATTGGTGAGTGACACTCGTAAACAGCTTTTGCAAAAGATCGCTTTATTGCCGTCCTTTGCCATTCTGCTTGCCTTCTTTGTTTTCTGGCGTCGTCGCACATGAGCCCCAAGCGTTTCTTTATTTTTGTTTTGATTCTGGCAGCCCTTGCGGTTGCCGTTTCAATGTTTTTGCCAGGCGATTCTGATTTGTACCTTCCAGGGTCCGACGCATTAAATCAGTCCGTCGTTCCCGACACTTTTTGCCCGCTTCCACCCGATTCCATTCAATCCTACTGGATTAAACAACCTGCATTCGCAGACGCGCTTCTCTTGCGCCGAGAGTCTCAATCTGACGACTTTTCCATTATTGAGCCACACCAAGATTTCCTGCAACCCTCTGCATACGCTAGCTTGCTAGCAGCTTTTGAGCACTCCATTTGGCAAAAGCCGCCAAGCACCTGGACCAACATGTCAGACGCCGACTTGGGGCTTGACCCTCCCAAGGCCCATTGCGTTTTGACGACTTTCGAGGGTGACGAATGGGTCTTTAAAATCGGCGCCGAAGATCGTGGTGCTGCTTGGCGTGCAGCTACACGAAATGGCGAGCGCATTCGCTTTTCCACAAGTTTCTATGCACGACTCATGGCGCCACCTTATTTGTGGCGAGATTACGCCGTCCTCCGCGACGCTGCGCAGTACACACAAATTTCATGGCACCCACTCCAAGGGCAGCCCTGGCGTCTCATTCACAGACTTGACGGATGGCGATTTTCTGAGCCATTCGACGCTCCTTTAAATCAGCATGGACTAAGCGCACTGGCCCGTCTTTTAGGAGCCAGAGCTCGAGGCTTTGAGCAAGATATTTTGTATCAAGAGCAGCTCCCTTTGGTCGAGGGTTCGAGTTGGCTTGAATTCTCAAATGGCCAGGAAGAGCTACGACTTTCTTTTTGCCCAAAGGGTCTTGTCGTCTCGAATCGACCTTACTTAATGGAAGCCGAGGCTTCCGATTTTGCTCTTCTCAGCAAGACGCCAGACGAGTTGCGCTCTAATTTATTGCTTGAGCTTGACAAAGAATGGATTGAGAGCGTTTCATTCACACTAGATGGGGAAACGACTCGCTTTTCAAAATCACGGCGCGGATGGCTTCCGGAATCAAAGATTGCCTTCACGCCAAATCAGCTCGCCTATCTAGACAGCCTGCTCTTGGCTTTTCTTGGCCTCGAACGCGGAACGGTCTTCCCCATACCAAGCCGTGCTCCTGACGGTTCTTGTGCGCTGACCACGGCCATGGGCTCACCGAATGAGCGAGTTACGCGTATTCAATGGTGGCGCGATGACAGCGGAAAAAACTTGTTCTGTGTCAATGAAAGCACTTCGGCATTTTTGACGACACTCAATTTTGCACACGCAACACGAGATTTTGTGCGTGGCTTTTCAGACAATCACTAGCCCCAAACGACTCGCCCTTTTTCCCAGCGAACCTGACCAGAGATCAGGGCCTTTAGCGATGTTGGGAAAGCACGCTTTTCCGCAAGGAACACGAGCTTAGCGACTTGGTCGGCATTCATATTAGGTTGAAGTAATACTGCCTCTTGTAACAAAATGGGGCCACGGTCATATTCGGCAGAAGCGAAGTGAACGGTGCAACCCGAAAGAGGTCTACTGCCCGCTACTACGGCACGATGAACATGATCGCCGTATGCGCCCTTGCCGCCGAAACCTGGCAAAAGGGCCGGGTGGATGTTTAAAACCTTGCCCTCTAGCAGCTGGGGGATTGGCAACAAACGGAGCCATCCTGCTAGCAAGACCCAGTCGGGGTCTTCTTGAAGAATTAGGTCAAGGGTCGCTTGATCTCTGGATTCAGTATCAGAAAAATCGTCGCGATCCACCGAGGAAACAGGAATACCTAATCGCTGACAACGATCTGCGGCACCGCAGTTGGATTGAGAAACAATGACTCGTGTAAATTGAGCATCAAGTTCTTTGTTAGCCATTAGGCCGAATAGGTTTTCAATCGTGCGACCGCCACCCGAGGCGAGTGCCACAATTCGAGCGGTCAAGGTCGTAGCCCCCAAGTGCGGTCATCTGGCCCAACAAGCAATGAGAAGAGGGAAGGCCGAGACAGAATGTTTTGGAGGTGCTGCCAAGCGAGGTAGTCGTCTGAATCTATAGCGGCTGTCGCAAAGTGGAAAAGCTCTTCTAGCACAAATGTGCTCGCTAAATCAGAGTCTTGAGGTGAGAGCGTTTGAGGCAACACGCCAAGCCATTCTTTTGTTGCCTCAGCAGAGGAGTTCAGTGAGTTAAGACTCGGCTGACCTGCCCAAGGTTGAATCTTGAAGTACAAATCAAGCTCGGCAACGACAAAACAAAATGCGTCGAATTGTTGTTGCGTACATCGATCTTGAGCGCTCTCTTTAAGGAAGGCCGGGAAAGCAAAAGCTGTCATCCAAATGTGCCATGGGTCGACGCGCTCAACTTGGCGGCCTCGTTCACGGACGGCTAAGCGGACCCCATCAGGCAAGAAAGCTACGATCTCAGCTTTTTTGTTTTGAATCGGCTCAACGAGGACAAATGGGCCATGATCAAATCTCTGCCGCATGGCCAATTCAGCAATAGCTGCAGATTCAAGTAAAAGTGCCAATGGGTCAAGAGAAGACTGGAGTGAGCCAGGCTGCAATTCGGCTTGCAGCCGCCCTAATTCTTGGAGGGCTTCGCCGAGTTTTAACTGCTGCAGATGTGGCAAAACTCGACCGCGTAAAGTCGCGGAGAGCTTTTCGGCATCTGCGCGAAACTCGGTCAAAACCACCTTTTGCTCTGCGATACGGACACTAGCCTCAAGGGCTTGCAGGCGAGTCAGCCAAGCTCTTTGGCCGGCAGGAATCGGTGAAACTGCGGAGTGAAATAAGAGACGCAGGCGTTCAGCCTTCTGCCAGTTTTGCTCTTTAAGGGCAATGTCAAAATCGGTCTCGAGTTGTGATAGCAGCGATTCCGCTTGCGCCAGAGTTTCAGCGCGCCAAGCGGAAACCAAAGAATCGTCGACACCTTGAATCGCATCGATTTTGTGAAGCGCACGCGCCCACTTCCCGGCTTCAATCATAGGGGCATAAGAAGCTTGAGCATCTTGAGCGGCTTGAAGGAGCTCAGCGTTTTTCGCTTCTAGACCCGAGCTGGCGGATGACGCTTGCTCTTGCCGCGCTTGCGCCAATGAAGCACGGGCTTCTTCGGCCAAGGGGTTGGTCGGGTAGAGAGATATGAACTCTTGCAAAGCCAAAACCTTTGATGATGAGTCGGCTTGGCCTTGAGCATCGCGCAGGGCTAATTTTCGCTCAAGTTGCTCTTTTTCGCGTAACCACTCGCTTGAAGCAGGTGAAGCAACGGAGTCAACCGAGGATGGAGTCTCGACCAAATCAGGCTCGACAGGAAGCGCCTCTTCATCGGATTGCTGCACAAACCAAACGCCAGCCAGTAGTGCGACAACGACAAGAGCCAGCCATTTCTTTGAAGCTGATGCGTGACCCACATCGAGCAACTCAGCAATCTGCTCAACGACTTCGCTGGCTTGCTGAGGACGGTCGTTAGGGTCTTTGGCCATCATCGAGTCGAGCAATGCCTGGACGCCTTCTGGCGCAATCATGCCAGAAGCCTTAAGCGTCGGAATCGCGTCGTCACGATGGCCTAGCAAAATACTGCGGACATCGTCGCCCGGGAAGGGGACATCTGCCGTGAGCAAACGAAACAAAGTGCAGCCTAGAGAGTAAATATCTGCGCGATGGTCTGGCGAGCCCTGCAAACTTTCGGGCGCCATAAAGTGAGGTGTGCCACCAGCAGATTCTTTGTCGAGCATTTTGCGAGTGCTAGCCAGCCCAAGGTCAGCCAGTTTGACCACACCTGTTGGGGTCATCATTAAATTATCGGGCTTGACATCGCGGTGCACTAAACCATGTGAAGCTGCAAACGCTAAAGCCTCGGCCGCATCTTGCACCATCATTAAGGCCTCTTCCCAGGGGATTGGCCCTTGGGACAACAGCGCCTCTTCTAGACTGCCGTTGGCCACGATTTCCATGGCGTAGTAATGGCTTCCGTCTGACTCACCGACATCGTAAACCTGCACCATGTTGGGGTGCTGAAGACGACCCGCAGCTTGAGCCTCTCGCTTGAAGCTGGCTACAGCTAGGGGAGATTGACAGGCCTCTGCGTTGAGCACCTTAAGTGCGATTTCGCGATTCAGATTGATTTGCAAGGCGCGGTAAACCGTACCAACGGCACCCTGCCCTAAACGCCCCAAAAGGCGATAGCCGCCGAGCTCAGACCCTAAGAGCTTATCTTGAATCGGAGCCGTGCCTTCAAGGCTCAATTCACCTTCGCAATCAGAAAAAAGAACCGTGATCGATGAGCCAACGGGCAGACGAACCATGATGGAATCTTTGTCACCTTTACGGAATCGGACGCCGCCATTAGACCTAAGCAAAACGCGACCGTCGTTTGCCCCGTCTTCAGCCGTAACTCCTTCATGTTCTCCAAGGCTCTCAGAAATGCGGGTCAAAGTTGCGAAAGCAGAGTCAAACGCCAATGCCAACTTGCCACCGCGAAGTGGGAAGACAAGGGGCTCTCCATTTTCGGATGGAGTCCAGCGCAGTCGCAAAGTCATGAGGTTAAGAGCGGGAAGATGGCTCGACCAATGCGCACTAGAGTAGCTCCTTCGGCAATGGCAATCTCAAAGTCATCACTCATGCCCATCGAAAGTTCATGAGACTGGGGGAGGCCCGATAAAACAAGTCTCTCACCCAATTCGCGCAAGCATGCAAAATGTCGGTGGAGAACGCCTGCATCCGCGCCATGGGGTGCCATCGTCATAAGGCCCTGCGGCGAGAGAGTTTCAGTAGCCAGACAGGTCTGGAGCAACGCATCGGCTAAATTTGCTTCAACACCATATCGATTATCTTCAGGCGTCAAATTGACTTGCAAAAGAATAGGCCGTGGCTCAGTATCCAAATCAGCCACTCGCCGCACCAATCGAGCAACTGTTTGTTCATCACCGACAGTCTGAATGCATGAGGCCAGCGCAACTGCGCGGCGCATTTTTTTGCTCTGAAGAGGGCCAATGACATGCCATTCAGCTTGCGGCAAAACGCGATGATGCTCTTCGAGGCGGTCGATTCGATTATGCGCGAACAAAGTCTGGCCAGCTAGCCAAGCCTCTTGCAAGGTATCAGGCGTAGCCGTTTTGGCTACGGCAATCAGCCGCACCGCTTCTGCAGGACGCCCGGACAGTGCACAGGCAGCAGCCATGCGCTCACGAATCTCGCCGAGACGGGCTTGGGTTGGGTTCATTCCAGAAATGCAGGGGTGGGAAGTTGGCGTGGATGGGCTAGAATTCTGCCCCGAGGGCGATGTCGCCCCCCAATGAAAATGATTGTAGGACTTCCTAAAGAAATCAAGCCCTCCGAAAACCGCGTCGCCATGACGCCTGGTGGGGTTCACGCACTTGTTGATGCCGGCCACGATGTCTTTGTCGAGACTTTGGCAGGGGTCGGATCAGGTTTCGAAGATGCTGATTACACTCAATCTGGCGCCAAGATTCTTGCCACGGCCGATGAAGTATGGGCTGCCTCCGACATGATCGTCAAAGTCAAAGAGCCTCAGCCAGTCGAGATCGCGCGCGCAAAGCCAGGCCAGACAATCTTCACCTACTTTCATTACGCTGCCGAGCGTGGTTTGACGGAAGGCATGATGGCCACTGGTGCCCACTCTTTCGCCTACGAAACCCTCGAAGTTGGCACGACCTTGCCTCTTTTGGTCCCCATGTCCGAGGTCGCCGGCCGAATGTCCGTCCAAGAGGGCGCAAAGTACCTTGAGTCACCCCAAGGCGGCCGTGGCGTATTACTCGGAGGCCTCCCTGGCGTTGAGCCGGCTAATGTCATGATTCTTGGCGGCGGTATTGTCGGCACTCAAGCAGCATGGATGGCAGCCGGCCTAGGCGCTCATGTCACGATTCTTGATGTGAGCCTTGACCGCATGCGCTATCTAGAAGATGTCATGCCTGCCAATGTCACGACCGTCTACTCTAACCGTGGTGCCATCCTTGAGCGTTTGCCTCATACTGATCTTTTGATTGGCGCAGTCTTGATTCCGGGTGCTCGGGCTCCAATGTTGGTTCGCCGCGAAGATCTCGCACTCATGCCAAATGGCTCGGTCATCGTTGATGTGGCGGTCGATCAAGGCGGGTGTATCGAGACCTGCAAGCCAACCACGCACGAAAACCCGTGCTTTACGATTGATGGTGTGGTGCACTACTGCGTGGCCAATATGCCAGGCGCTGTGCCTCGCACTTCAACATTCGGGTTAACCAATGCGACTTTGCCTTGGGTTCTAAAGCTCGCTGAGCTTGGGCCAAAGCGTGCCGTCCTCGAAAATGATGCTCTGGCTACTGCAGCCAACACACTTGCGGGTCAACTAACTCATCAAGCGGTTGCCGAAGCTTTTGACATGAGTTGGCTACCTGCGACTGAGGTCGCCGCTACTCTGTAGCGCATGACGACATTTTTGGTTCTCTTGATTCTTGCGGCTCTTCAGGGTCTCACTGAATTTCTGCCCGTTTCGTCTTCGGGTCACCTTGTCCTCGCCAAGCTTTATTTGCCTGGTGGGGGCAGTTTGCATGCAAGTGATTCCATTGAAGTTTGGCTTCATTTAGGCACGCTGCTTACGGTGCTTCTGTTTTATCGCCAGCGTGTTTTTGCCTTACTCGGGGGTCTCGTTGGGATTGGCTCTCAAGTCGCTGAGCAGCGCAAGTTGGCGCTTGGCCTCATTGTTGCAACTCTTCCAGTTGTGGTCGTAGGCGCGGCCATTCACTTCAGCGAAATCGAATGGTTTGAAAATACGACGCTGGCCTCGGCGGGGCTGATTTTGACGAGTTTGATTTTGTGGCGTTCTCATTATTGCCACGGGCAGCAACTCGAGATTCTTGACTTTACCTGGAAGCTAGCACTTCTTGTCGGAGCCGCTCAAGCAGTCGCCCTCATTCCCGGCGTTTCGCGCTCAGGCGCAACCATTGTTGCCGCCTTGTCTTTGGGCTTCACGATTGAAGCCGCCGCGGCATTGAGCTTCTTGATGAGCATCCCGGCAATTGTCGGCGCAGGCGTACTCAAAATCCCTGGTGCTCTCCAAGAGGGTGGCACCGCGCTAACCGATATATTGCTTGCAGTCGGGCTGTCGTTTTTCGTCGGCTACCTAGCTCTCGGCATGCTCCTCTGGGTCGCACGCAAAAACCGACTCAGCTGGTTTGCGCCTTACTGCCTCTTGCTAGGCCTGCTTGGGTTGTCGGCGAGTCTAGGCTAACCCAACTCGTTTAAATGCGCGTTCAAAGCTCGCGTTGATACCGATTGAGCCAGCTACTCATCAGCACACCTGGGCACTCGGTCTGCTTAAGCTCCGCGTGGCCATAAATCATATTCCCACGGATGCCATAAGCTTGTCGTAAGTCATCCAGCAATGCCTTAAGTGCGCTCAATTGCTTCGCGGACGGCTTTTGCGCGCGATACTCTGAACCGCGGTCGAGCTGATTCGCAAAATTACCAAGGAGGCAGATGCCAATATTGTTTCTGTTGAGTTGCTTGTTTCCGGCATGAGCACCCTGCGCCTTGATGTCACGGCCTTCAAAGACGCGACCCGCGCGGTCGATTAAAAAGTGGTATCCGATGTCAGCCCAACCGCGGTCCATGTGCTCAGCCTGTACGCGTCGCAATTCAGCCACAGACTCAGACATGCGCGTGCTGCTCATCGGCTCGGCCGTGTGATGCAGGGTGATGCGAGTCGGGTTACCCATTGGGTCGTAGTTCGCACGCATGGATCTAGCACGCCAAGCGCTGCGAGCAAGAGTGCCGAAGTCGGCCTGTGTGCCAGAAGGCGCAATAGGCCCTGCAGCGGCGACACCATTAAGAAAAGGCTTCAAGCGAGCAAAGACGGCCGGGGCTGCGGTCGGGCTTTCACCGTTATGCCAGGCTATTAGGAAAGCGGCTTCTTCTCGGCGGGGGCCGTCTAAATGAGGCAAGGCCTTGTCAAGATGGGAAATGCCGTAGCCGCCTTGTTTCTCGCCAAAATAGCTAAAGGCAATTCCGCATTCCGCCAAAGCCATTTCTTCTTGAGAGAGTGGCCCGCCAAGTGATGCGTAAAAATCTAAACGCGCCTCACGAAACTGAGCCAGCTCGATTTCCAGCCAACCCATATGCAACTGCGCCTCAGAGCGATCCGCCGCGGCCATGCCGGGTAGCCGTGTATTCCACCATTCAAGGCGTTCAGAAGCCGAAGCATGAGCTGGGGGGGATTGTGCGGGTGGCTCAGCGGCAGGGATTTCTGGCTTAGGTGCGGGAGCCGAAGCGCATGAAAAGGCACTAAGCAATAGGGCTAACAAGAAACTTGTTCGAATGGGGGACGCCAGGAAGGTGAGCATCTGCAAACACTAGCCGCTTGAGTAGGGACTTTTCTAGCAGGATACTTTAGGATTCCTGTATGAGAGGTCGTTTCCTGGTCATTGAAGGTGTTGATGGGTCGGGTAAATCCACCCTCGCGCGTCATTTAGTCGAGCAGCTCGCCGCTGCTGGGCACGAGCCGCTGCACATCCGTGAGCCAGGCACAACGCAAATCGGCGAGCGTGTGCGGGATTTGCTCTTGGCCTCAGACCGCGAGCCCATGGACAGTCGCTCCGAGGCCCTCTTGTTTTTCACTTCGCGTAATGAACTTTTGCGCAAGGAAATCGAGCCTGCACTTGCTGCGGGTCGACCCGTTATTTGCGAGCGTTTCACGCCATCGACTTTGGCCTACCAAGGTCAAGAAGACGCATCGGCTGAATTCATTCTCGCTTTAGACCAACTTGTTGTTGCGCCTGAAGTCCAGCCTGATTTGGTTTTGATACTTGATCTTGAGCCCTCCGTTTCTTTGGCTCGCGCTGAAACTCGCTCAACCCCAGATGCCTTCGAAGCTCGCGGAATTGGGTTTTTAGAGGCTGTTCGGGCTGGCTATTTGAAATATGCCGCAGCCCGGCCCGAGCTCACGGCGCTCATGGATGTCCACGATTCAAGCCCATCTGAGGTCTTGGAGCAAGCACTTGAGCATCTTAAAGCTCTAAATTTACCATGAGCCATTTTGACCCAATCGCTCATTTCCAGCACGAGCTTGAGGTGGGGCGGCAGGCCGAGGCCTACTTGATGGTTGGTGGCTCGGCGCCGCACTTGCGAGAAGTGGGCGAGGCGTGTGCAAAGGCTTTTCTGGGGGCACGCAATGCCCTAGAAGACCACCCCGACTATGTTGTCTTTGATCCTGAAGTCTTGGGAATAAATGGGCTTAAGGTTGAGCACATCACTCATCGAAAAGACGGCGTGCGTTGCGTCAGCGAAGAATTGCGGTTTCGCCCACTTGCAGGCTCACGCCGAGCCATTTTGCTGCTTGATGCACACCAAATCAATCCAGATGCGCAGGCGGCGCTGCTTAAAACCGTCGAAGAACCTCCACCGGGTACATTGTTGATTTTGACAGCGACGCAGTTGTCCAAGATATCTTTGGCTTTGAGATCGCGTTGCCGCACATGGCGCATTCCGTCCCCTTCAGCCGAAGTGCTCGAACGACAGGCGGCTGGTGCTGGGCTTTCCGAAACCGACTGGGCTTCTTTGACTCAAGCACTAGGCTTTGGCGAGAAGGTTTTGGCCTTATCGCGGGCAGACCGCGCCTTTTTAATTCAGCAACATAGCGGTATCGCGGCATGGCTTGCAGCTCCTCAATGCCCGTGCCCCGACTTTGCTGTTGGCGAGGGCAATCTTGGCGAAAAACGAGCGCGCGCAGAATTGCTTTTATCTGCAACTATCGGGTGGGCGACGGCCACTTACGGGCTTCTGCAGCTACCTCCAGCCGAGCTAGACCGTCGACTAGGGCACTTGCAAGATGCGATTGCAGATATTCGCGCGCAGGTTACACCAGATATGGTGGTCGAAGACCTCGTTCTGCAACTAAAACAGGCCTAACGCAAGTTTTTTTCCTACGGGCAGTTAGGGGAACAAGGAATCCCCAAAAGACTCTTGACATGGGGGGCAAACGGCATCCGTAGCGGCCGATAGGAGTGTGGACAGCCATGAAAGACTGCCGCTTCACACCCATCATCGAACGCATTCGCTCCCAATCTGGGCAGCGATTTGACCAGGCTGCTTATTTCTTTTTGCTTGAGGCCCTCGACTTCACCATCTTTCGATTGGGGCGGCAAAACAACGATCTCGAAGAGCGGCACATCTCGCCTCCAGAGTTAATGGATGGCCTGCGTCTCTATGCCACAGAAGAATTCGGGCCGATGGCGCCCTTTGTATTTCGTCGCTGGGGTCTCGTCTCAACGGGCGATTTCGGCACCATCGTTTTCCAAATGTGTGATGCTGGCCTGCTCCGCCGCCAAGAGCGTGATACGGCGAAAGACTTTGAAGACTGCTTCGATTTCGAAGAGGCCTTCGCGCCTGCTTGGTAAACGCTAGGCTAGTGGCGTGAACCGCCGCACCTCCATCCGCGCATTCGTAGTCCTTGGCACTCTCGTGCTGGGCTGGCTTTTAAGAGCTGTTACGGCCCCCTTGCTAGCAGCTTATCTTTTGATGCTCATCCTTGAGCCATTGAGCTCGCGTCTCCAACCTCGGGTTGGTTCCAATGGGGCGGCTTTTACCTGCTTGGCACTTTTGTTCACGGTGCCCCTTTTATTGTTGGCGCCAGCAATGTCTCAGTTTGACACCCTCGCCGGCTTGCTTCCTGGAGCAAATTCAACTCTTCTCGCTTCTCTTGAGACTGAGCTACAAAAAGCAGCTCAGAACCTACCGCCCTCTTTACAACAAGAGCTCGACTTGTCCACGGCCATCGACCAAGTCGGAAGCAAGATGGGTGACTTTCAAAAGGGCTTGCAGCAATTCCTCGGTGGAGCCTTCGGAATGCTGACGGCATTTTTCCTCATCCCGATTTTCTTCTTCTTTCTGTTGCGAGGAGGCCCTTGGCCGCCTCGCATTCGCAAAGAATTACCCCAAGATTGGCATGTGCGATATGACCGCATCCTTCCCCGCATTGAAGCCATTTTGAGCTCTTATGTCGTGGCTCGTGTCGGCGTGGCCTTCTGGAAGGGCTTAATCGTTTTCCTGCTGCTCCTTGCGCTTAACTTCCCTGCACCATACGCTCTGGGGCTTCTTGCGGGTGTTTTTTCGCTGCTGCCAGTTTTGGGCCCCTTGTTGGCATTCATCGCGATTGCCCTCGTTGGCATTGCCGATGGCGGGGTCTCGGGCGGTGGGCTCTTGGGGCTAGCGGCTGCTTCTGGCCTTTACCTTCTAACTGAGCTCATCGAAGCCTACATCTTGCTTCCCCGATTAGTTGGCCGCGGTCTTGGTCTCAGCGATTTTGCTGTCATCTTGGCCGTCCTGTGCGGAGGAGCTTTAGCCGGCGTTTTCGGGCTACTTCTTGCCGTCCCAGCGGTCGCGGTCGGGCTTGTTTTATACGACGAATTCGTGCGACCTTTCATGGTGCCGCGCCCGGTCGATTAGGCCGCGTTATTCTTTTCGTATGCGTGAATTCCCGCAAGATGGCCGCATCGGCCTTTCCTTTGAGCGCCTGACTTTACAGCCAGGCCTTGCCCATGTTTACACGACCCGTGACCGCCAAGGCGGCGGCAACCTCTCGCTCTCAGGCGCGCGCGACGCTGATTCAGCCGTCAAAGAGCGCGTGTATTGGTGTGAACGGCTCGGCTTAAACCCGGCCGATTTGGTCGTTTGTGGGCAAAGCCACGGCAATGGTATCGCACTCGTAGACGATAGCGATCGAGGGTGTGGGGCCTTTTCCCCTTTGACCGTGATTCCCGACAAAGACGGCCTCATCACGCAAACGGTTGGCTTACCACTTTATGTGGCTTCTGCCGATTGCGCATCCATTTTGATTTACGGCGCTCCTAAGTCCTCCCAAAACGGCGACTCAGCGGTTGCGAGTGACAAACCCATCCTTGGTGCCTTTCACGCAGGTTGGCGTGGTCTTGCTGCCGGGATTCTCACGGAAGCCGTCCAGCAAATGGCGGCCATTTCGTCACGGCCCGCTTCTTCCTTTGAAGCCGGTATCAGCCCGTGCATTGGTCTCAAGTCTTTCGAAGTGGGCGCCGAAGTCGCAGATGCCGCCCCCGACAATCGACGCGTAAAAATCCAAGGGCGTTGGCATGTTGATCTTGCGGGCTGGGCCCATGAGCAACTAAAAAACGCCGGCCTCTTAGACGGCCAAATTGAAATCGCCGGCCTCGATACTTTTGATCAAGACCGACTTTTTTTCAGCCACCGCCGAGACGGTGGCGAGACGGGGCGCATGGGTCTTATTGCGAGTCTGTGCCCATAACGGCCAAGTAAGGGGCAAAGTCTTTCATGTTGAGATGGTTCGCTAGAAAAGCCTGGCGGATGCCCTCTAAGAGCACAGGGTCTTCGACGAAATCACCCATGATGCCGTTGCCGGCAAAGACTTTTCCGCGATCGTCAGACACAATCGAGCGCAAGCGCAAGCGAGCCCATTGCCGCAGAACGAGCTCTTCAAGGTCTGTATCGCACTGGGTAACGAAATCAGCCCACCCCAAGTAACGGGAAAGGTCGTGGAAGTCGTTTGTCGCCAATTCAAGAGCGAGCGTTGGGTCTTTATCGAAGAGCTCTTGGGCGTACACACGAAAGACCTCATCGCTGACTAAGCGATTTAATTCACGCCATGTTGCAGGGTCGGAACTCGGAAACTCAACGCGCACATCAGGCTCAACACCGCCTGGACGCACAATACGACCCTCTCGGTCACGGACATTATGAATAGATGAACCGTCGGGCAAGTAGTAATAAGCCAAAGTCAATTTAACTCGAGGGCCGTAATCGAATTCGCCATTTTGATTTTCATCTTTATACTTTTCCCACTCATCACGAAAACCATTTCGGTTTTCATCACGGTAAGGCTCATCACGCAGTGCACGCATGGGCAATACATTTTGCACAGAACCTTTCCCGTGCGTGCGCCAGCCGACCGTTTTGGCTCGGCCATGAACCGATAAGGCGCCCGACACGATCTCGGAAGCTGAAGCACTGTATTCATTTACCAGAATCGTTACAGGCAAATCAGCAGAGATGAGCGGAGGCGATTCTGTTCGGTATTCCTTCGAGCCTTCATAGCGCGACTTCGTAGTCACAATCAGTGAGTCAGTCGGCAAAAAAGCGCTACAAACAGAAACCGCCTGGCTCAAATACCCGCCACCGTTATTTCGCAAATCTAAAACAACGCCATTGAGGTCGCCGGATTGGCTCGCCCGCTGGATTTCGTCAGCAATGCGCTCACCCACATCAGCGGAGAAACTCAGCAGTTCTAGATACAGAATGTCTCCGGGAAAATGCTCCACTTGCAGCATCGGAATTTGAACCTGCGCCCGCTCAATCGGAATCTCACGAGGCTCTTCCCAGCCGCGACGATGAATCTCAAGGACGACTTCCGTGCCTGGCTGACCCTTCATGCGCTTGATAATGTCATCGTTGGTTTGTTCAAGGGTGCTCCAGCCATCAACCGAAAGAATTTGATCTCCGGACAACAAACCAGCCCGATATGCCGGCCCGCTATAGATGGGCCTAACGATAGAAAATACACCATTGCGTGTATTAACATAAGCGCCAATTCCGCCATATTCAGGGTTCATATCAAACATGAATTCTGCGTACTCGTCGCCTGGAAAGAATGTCGAGTGTGGGTCCATGCGGCTCAAAACTCCATTTGCTGCCGCAGCAACGAGCTCTTCTCGCGTAAAGCGGTCACCTTCCATGTGAAGTCGCTCAACCATTGCGACGACCTCAGCGAGCAAGCGCAGGTCATCTTCGCTTGTGATGTGATCTTCGGGCAATGACTCAGTGAGTGCTTTGTTTTGGCTTTCAAGTTTGCCACGCAAGCGGTCCATCTCGAGCTGCAAGACAAGGTGGTGTCGTGCCTCTTCAGAAAGGGGATGACTCGACATCGCCAGCTCTTCGACGAGTTCCAATTGATCGTCATCAAGTTCAACACCCGTTTCCATGAGCAAAAGGGATTGCACCGCTTGGTGCTCACCGTCAAGGCTGCCACTTTGCAGAACACGGAACAACTCTCGTCGTTGAAGTGGAGAGCCTTGCAGTGCAACGAGCCGCACAGCTTTCGCCCAACCTTTTGAATCGGGTAGGAGAAGCAATTTGGCAAATGGCGCAAATGTTGCCTCATCGCCTCGGTACGCTCTCATCGACAAAACCATAAATGCGGCTTCTTGAAAAACGGCACTCTCAAAACTCGTAACGGCCAGCGCATTGCCCGCATCGGCGCGCCCTGCTCGCGCCAAAACGCGACCTAAATAGAGTGTGCGCTCAGGAGAAGCCTGAATGACTTCTTCTGCAAACGAGTCAAGCGCAGACTTGTCTTCGATGTCAAAATCGTCAGCAAGGGTAAGAATCTCAGCAGGGCTAAAACTGGAAAACTCTGGCGCGTCTTGAACAATCGGCAGAGCAAAGCAAAGGGTGAGGGCGAGGGTGAGCATTTGTGGGTTGCGAAACTCTAAAATAGCGGGAGCTTCAATCGGAGACTTCCTTACGAGCCAAAATCAAATTCATGAGCGATTCCTCATTTTCACACCTCGATGCCCAAGGCCGCAGCCACATGGTCGATGTTGGCAACAAGGAAGCCACCCAGCGCCAAGCCACAGCGGAAGCGCGGGTGGTCTTCCCCGACGAGGCATGGGCTGAGTTGATGGCCGGCGGCAACCCCAAAGGCGGAGTGATTGAGCCAGCCAAAATCGCTGGCATTCAAGCGGCCAAGCGCACGGCAGATCTCATCCCGATGTGCCACCCTCTTTTGATTGACAAGATTCAGATCGATATCAAAGCTGCTGCCGACCAAACCATTGTCATCCGCTGCACCGTGCGCGTCAGTGGCAAGACGGGCGTTGAGATGGAAGCCATGACGGGCGCTGCAATCGCCGCTTTGACCGTCTACGACATGACCAAGGCCCTTAGCAAGGAGATTCGCGTCGAGAATGTATGCCTACTTGAAAAAAGTGGGGGTAAATCAGGTGCGTGGGTGTCAAAATAGAGCCAACCTCACAAGGAGAAATTGTGGATACTAAAATCATTAAAGAACTTCTCGCCCTGATGGATCAGGGCGGCCTCACGGAACTCGTCTACGAAAAAGACGATGTCCATGTTTCCTTGTCGCGCCGACAAGATGTGGTCGCGGCCGCCCCAGCTGTTGCCGCCGCACCTCTAGCAGTTGCTGCTGCAGCACCTGTTGTTGCTGAAACAGCTACAGCCGCTGACGAAGGGCTCGAGCATTTCTGTTCGCCCATGGTCGGCACTTACTACAGCAAGGCCAACCCAGAAGCAGATGTCTTCGTCAAAAAAGGCGACATGGTTTCACAAGACGATGTGATTTGCATCCTTGAGGCCATGAAAGTTTTCAATGAAATCAAAGCTGAGTTTAGCGGCGAAGTCGTTGAGATCTTAGTCAAAGACGGCGACACCGTTGAGTTTGACCAGCCCATGTTTTCTTATCGCAATTAAATATGTTTGGTCGCATCTTAATAGCCAACCGCGGCGAAATTGCCCTGCGCGTCATTCGTGCGGCACATGAGTTGGGCATTGAAGCTGTCTGCGTTTACTCAACCGCCGACAAAGGCGCACCCTATCTCGACATTGCCGACGACGCCATTTGTATTGGGCCGCCCTCCTCATCGCAGTCTTACTTAGACATCCCACGCATCTTGAGCGCGGCTGAAATCGCCGATGTTGATGCCATCCACCCGGGCTATGGCTTCCTGGCTGAAAACGCGAAATTCGCTGAGATGTGCGAAAGTTGCGGTATTCAGTTTATTGGGCCGTCGCCTAAAGTGATTCATAGTTGCGGCGATAAAGCAACGGCTAAGGCCTTGGCGCTTTCCGCTGGTGTGCCTGTCGTCCCGGGCTCAGAAGGCATCATCGACACCGTAGAAGAAGCGGCCAAGATCGCTTCTGAGATTGGCTATCCAGTCATCATTAAGGCTACGGCTGGTGGGGGTGGGCGCGGTATGCGAGTCGCTCATAACGAGCCCTCTTTGCGCAGCGCCTTTGAGCAAGCGCGTGCAGAAGCCAAGTCGGCTTTTTCGAATGGCGACTGCTACATCGAAAAGTTTGTTCAAAATCCAAAGCATGTCGAGGTTCAAATCCTTGGTGGCGCCGATGGCACTGTGGTGCATCTTGGCGAGCGCGATTGCTCGACTCAGCGCCGACACCAAAAGTTGATCGAAGAGTCGCCATCACCGGCGCTCGATGCTGACACGCGCAAGCGTATGGGCGACGCGGCAGTCGCATTTGCCAAAGCCGCCGGTTACACCAATGCCGGCACGGTTGAGTTTCTCCTCGACCACGACGGCAGCTTTTACTTCATTGAACTCAATGCTCGCATTCAAGTTGAGCACTGCGTCACTGAAATGGTCACGGGTATCGACTTGGTTAAATGGCAGTTGCGCGTTGCTGCCGGAGAAAACCTAGATTTCACCCAAGATGATGTCAAGCTCACCGGGCATTGCATTGAGTTCCGCATTAACGCTGAAAACACTCAACGCAATTTCGCGCCCGCTCCTGGGCGTATCGAGAAACTCTTTCTACCGGGTGGTCGCGGTGTTCGAGTTGATAGCCATGTCATGGCGGGTTACGAAATTCCTCGTTTCTACGACTCGATGATTGCCAAAATTCTCGTCCACGGTGATGACCGGCAAGATGCCATCCGCATTGCGCGGCGTGCACTCCAAGAAATACGCGTAGAAGGCCCTGGTCTCGCAACGACTGTGCCTCTTCACTTACAACTGCTCTCCGATGCCACCTTCGTCAATGGCGAAATTGACACCGGCTACCTCGAAAGACTTCTCGATTAATTCTCATGCCTCGTGTTCTCATTACTGGAGCAGCCGGTTTTCTCGGCTCTCACCTCGTTGACCGCGCCCTCCGTGAGGGCTTCGATGTTATTGGCGTCGACAACCTCATTACTGGTAATTTGCGCAACCTTGCGCACCTTGCTGACGACTCGCGCTTCACTTTCGTGAACCAAGACATTTGTGAGCCACTCAAGGTTGAGGGTGACTTGGCAGGTGTCTTCAACTTTGCATCACCCGCTTCGCCGATTGACTACTACGAGTACCCAATCGAAACCCTCCGCGTTGGCTCAGAAGGCACTCTTAACTGCCTTGAGCTTGCCCGAGAAAAGGGTGCCCGTTTCTTGCAAGCCTCAACATCCGAGTGCTACGGTGATCCACAGGTTCACCCACAGGTCGAAAGCTACTGGGGCAATGTCAACCCCGTGGGTCCTCGCTCCTGCTATGACGAAGCCAAGCGATATGCCGAGGCGCTAGCAATGGCTTACCATCGTCACTACAAAGTGGAAACGCGCTTGATGCGTATCTTTAATACTTATGGCTCGCGTATGCGCCTCGATGACGGTCGTGTTGTGCCAAGCTTGCTATCCAAGGCCATCCGCGGCGAGGCTCTCACCATTTTTGGTGACGGCAGCCAGACGCGCTCCTTTACTTATGTTGACGACTTGCTTGAAGGTGCTTGGCGTCTCTGGGAAAGCGACGAGGTTTACCCCGTCAATGTCGGCAATCCCGAGGAATACACAATTCTTGAATTTGCTGAAAAGGTCCAAAGTCTCGTTGGCAGTCAGCACGAAATTCTTTTCAGCCCACTCCCCAAAGACGACCCGCTTCGGCGCAAACCTGACATTACCAAAGCGAACAAGCTCTTCGGCTATGAGCCGAAAGTCAAACTCAACGAAGGCCTCGAACGATGCTTTCCTTGGTTTAAAGAGCACGCCTTACTCGAAGACTCTGCAAAATAATGTGCGGAATCGTTGCAGCAATTACGAATGGACTTGATGCACGCGCAAGCGTCTTACATGGCCTCAAAACACTCGAATATCGCGGATATGATTCCGCCGGGATGGCCGTTCATACGGGTGATTCAAAACTTGCCGTCCGTCGAAAGATGGGCAAGATTGCCAATTTAGAGGCTGAATTAGCATCAAACGCGCTGCCTGAATCAGATCAAGTAATTGCTCATACTCGGTGGGCGACTCACGGGGCTCCCGCCGATCGCAATGCTCACCCACACACCGATGATGGGGGTGAAATTGTGGTCGTCCATAATGGCATCATTGAGAACTATCTCGATTTGCGCGCTGAGCTTGTTGCAGACGGTCATGTGTTTTTATCCGACACCGACACCGAAGTGCTAGCCAATTTAATCGCTCGCCATATGCGTAACGGAAATGGCGGCATCGATTTACACACTGCTGTTCGAACCGCTCTTACCGAAGTCCATGGGGCTTACGCTCTCGTTGCGATGTGTGCCACCGAGCCGGGCACTCTTGTTGTCGCCCGCCAAGACTCGCCACTCATTGTGGGGGTAGGCGATGCGGCTCATTATGCGGCCAGCGACATGCCGGCCCTCCTTCATCTGACGCGTGATTTTGTCGCCCTCGAAAATGGTGAATCCGCGATTTTGCATGCTGACAAGATGCAACTCTGCAGCGCAAGTGGCGACTGGATCGAGCGCGAAACGACTCTTTGCGACTGGACGCCAGAGCAAGCTGAAAAAGGTGGCTACCCACACTTCATGCTCAAAGAAATCGAAGAGCAACCCGATGTTTTAGCACGCACGGCTTTCGATCGCTTCCACGACACCGAAGGTGATGTCGTTTTCGAAGACACCTTTACCCTCACTGATGCTGATTTGCGCGCGCTTCGCCGGATCCGCTTTATGGCGATGGGCACATCTTCCCACTCGGCCATGATCGGTCGTTGGCTCCTCGCCGAATTTGCCGAGTTGCCTGGTGAAACACTCAATGCCTCCGAGTTTCTTTATAGCCCAATACTCCCCGAAAACGACACTTTAACCGTGATTGTGAGCCAATCGGGTGAAACTGCTGACAGCTTGCGCGCGATGCGTGAGCTTCAGAAACGAGGTGGGCGCATCCTTGGCATTTGTAATGTTCAAGGCTCGACTCTCGCTCGCGAAGCTGATGACCTCATCCTGACACATTGCGGCCCCGAAGTGGGTGTGGCCTCGACCAAGGCTTTCTTTGGCCAAGTGACCGCTCTTTATCTTCTTGCCATTCGAGTTGGGCGCGCCCGCGGAGTTCTGTCGACCGAGCGTGGCCTCGAACTGCTTCATGACTTGCGCGCGCTTCGCCCTAAGCTTGATTCACTCTTCGCTCCTGAGGCCATGGCTGCTGTGCGCCAGGCCGCTGCGTTTTTGGCGACCGTCCCATCTTGCCTCTTTTTAGGTCGTGGGCTGCAACATCCGATTGCTCTTGAGGGTGCGCTCAAGCTCAAAGAGATTTCATATATTCACGCTGAGGGTTACCCGGCCGGTGAAATGAAACATGGCCCGATTGCTTTGATTGACGAGCATTTCCCTGTTGTGGTTCTGGCGACGCCCGACCGCACCTATGAAAAAATGATCTCTAATATCGAAGAGGTGCGTGCTCGTTCGGGCAAAGTTATTGCCGTTGGGGTTGCGGGTGACCAACAAGTCCAAAATGCAGCCGACTACTTCCTGCCTGTACCTGAGGTGCCGCCATACTTGGCGCCACTCGTCAATGTCATCCCATTGCAGCAACTTTCCTATGAAGTTGCGCTCGCCCTGGGGCGTGACATCGATCAGCCTCGCAACCTTGCAAAATCGGTCACGGTCGAATGACTTTTGAACTTGTTACTGGTGGCGCAGGGTTCATCGGCTCGCATGTTGTCGAGGCCTTGCTGACCAAGGGCAAGCAGGTGCGCGTCGTAGACGATTTGTCGACAGGGCATCTGCACAATTTGTCCCCTTTTCAAGAACAGGCGGGCGACAGGCTTCAATTCCTTCATGGTTCTTTAGCCGATCCAGCGATTGCCGCGGAAGCCGTCCGTGGTGTCAAACGGGTTTACCACTTGGCTGCAAGACCTAGCGTCCCCTGGAGCTTTCAAGAGCCTGAGTTGGCTTTTACTGCAAACCACGGCACGACGCTTGCGCTGATTGAAGCCGCCAAAAACAGCCCTGTTGAGCGTATTGTGTTCTCCTCTTCGGCAGCAATTTACGGCGACCTGCCGGGCTTGCCCAAACTCGAAACAGATGTCCTTGCGCCCCAATCGCCATATGCCGACCACAAGTTGGCGGGGGAGCATGCCCTGCAAGATGCGGCTCAGGCAGGTTTTTTTTCAGCCGTAGCCTTGCGCTATTTCAATGTATATGGCCCGCGACAAGACCCGAGTTCACCCTATTCTGGTGTTATTTCCCTTTTTGCCGACTGGGTCATTCAAAATAAAGGCGCCACCATTTACGGCGATGGCTTGCAATCGCGCGATTTTGTTTTTGCCCATGATGTAGCTCAAGCTAATTTGGCTGGCGGATTGGCTTCCCTTGACGACTCTTTTGCTGCAGTCAACATTGCAGGGGGCCAGAGTATTTCCATCTTAGATTTATGGAAATTGCTCAACGAGGCTGTGGGGCGCAAAACACCCTCACCAGAGCACCTGCCGGGTCGCGAGGGCGATATCCGGCACTCTCTGGCATCGATTGATGCGGCGGCGGCAACCTTAGATTGGAAGCCGCGCATGCCCATCGCTGATGGGCTAAAGCTGACGCTCGGCCTCTAAAGGCTCAAAGCCCACGCCGCGCGACGGTTGGGTCGTCAAATTCCAAAACGCCTTTTAACGAAGCATCGTCTCGCAGCAGCCAAATATTGTCGCGAGCGAATTCAAAGTCAGGGCCTCGCACTAAAGAAACCAACTCAGCCAATGTGCGGACGGGGCGCCATTCTTCTTGGCCTTTGATAGGCCGCACACGGACGGCAACCACAATGTCGCCTACTTCTAGACCAAGGTCAGCCGCACCCGTCTCTTGAAAGACCTCAGCGATGCGCAGAACAGGAAGGCGCTCACGCCAAAGCCCGCGCCGATATTGGACGAGATCTCGCTCAACTGTAAAACCGAGCAAACCAAAAGTATCCCGTGCTTGTGCGGACCGCAAAACCAACTTTAATTCGAGGCTTTCATGGTCGCGCTCGACTGTCATGGCAACTTCGTCACCCTTGCTGAAGCGCATCAATTCTCGAGAGTAGTCTTCTTTGCTCGACACGCCAACGGCCTGAACTTGCCGAACGAGATCTCCGACGCGTAAGCCCCCTTGAGCGGCGGGGCCTCTAGGGTGAATCTCTAAGACCTTCAGCCATTCGCCATCAAAGCCAACACGCAAACCAGCCCAGATATGCTCGGAACGGTCGACATCAAGCAATCGAGTCGCCAAGATTTCACGCACGCGATCAATTGGGATGGCAAAGCCCATGCCATCTGCCTGAATATTGGTGGCATTATTGATACCAATCAATTCGCCATTAATGTTGAGCAGTGGCCCACCCGAATTACCTGGGTTGATCGCTGCATCCGTTTGCAGCAGCCCTGAAAACACTCGTTTGCCGCGCCCATCGGCCACATTAATATCGCGCTTCATGCCCGACAAAATGCCTGAAGTCAAGGAGTGCGACTCACCATAAGCTGTGCCAATCGCTATGACTTTTTCGCCAATCAGAAGGCCGTCGCTGTGGCCCATTGGGATGGCGCGAAATGGCCCAGGTGCGTCGATTTGCAAAAGCGCGAGATCCCATTCTTGATCGACATTCAAAACCCGTGCTGGCAAAGTCTGCCCGCCTGAATCTGGCGAGAAAACCACATTGCAATGCAAGCTACCCTCGATCAGGCCATTGATTGACGGTGAAACCACATGGGCATTCGTGATAACCAAGCCACTCGCGTCAAGAATCACGCCTGTACCTTGACCGATCTCGACTGCTTTTTGAGTGCGGCTGCCACGGAAATTTTGCTGACGCACATCACCAAGAACATTGATGCTCAAGACCGAAGGGCTTGCAGAGTGGTAGACCCGCGCCTCGGCCGTCCAGCGCTCACCGTAAAGTTGAGCCAGGTCAGAATCTGCCGCGACTTGAAGTGCGGGCAAAAGGAGGGTCAGTACCGCGAGAAGCATGGCACAGAATACGCCCGAGCGATGAAAAGGTTGGCTTTACTGAAGGCAGGATGCCTTCTGCAAAAGGATGGTGGGCGATACTGGGCTCGAACCAGTGACCCCCAGCTTGTCGAGCTGGTGCTCTAGCCAACTGAGCTAAACGCCCAACCTTTTCTTTCGGGGCGAGAAGTTTAGCGTCCTTTCTGGTCTAAGGAAAGAGCCTTTTCGTGCCAATCATCATAAAGGTCAAGCGGACGGTCTTCGGCCTCTAGGCGACAGCGCAAATAATCAAGCGCCTCTGGAAAACAATCTTGCTCAATGAGGAGCTCAGCATTCCAGCGCTTGCCTTTGCTGCCCCGTCGTTTGTACCAATCGGGCGGGTCCATGCGAAGCTGCGCAGTCAAGATGCGCGCGGCTTTGGACACAGAAGTGCGGGGGATGCGAGCGCGAGCCTGGATGGCGCCAAGAACCGCGGCGGGCACTTGAGAAATCTCACGCACTCGAAGTTGTCGTGTCTTCGGATTTAGCTCTTGCTCCACGAACAAGCCCGTCAAAATGGCCAGTTTAAAACCATAGCCCGGTTTCGCACCGTCTTGAATCGCATGGTCGAGCGCGCGGAAACGAGCCAGAAGTCGCGGCAACATTTCGGGTTTGCCTTTAAGCCAATCAACGAATTCAGGCAAAATCAAAGGCAAGGTGTTTAGCCCATCGAGATCGCTCCAGACGCCTTCCATGTCGCCAGTGGACATCAAGCGAAAAAGCTCTTCAAGAACGCGTGGCTCTGCCGACTCGCTTAGCCGATGAGCGCAATCTCGGGCTGCCGCAATCTCGGCCTTGCCCGGCTCTAACTGCAATCTGCGAAAAAACTTAATCAATCGCAAAACTCGAATTGGGTCTTCTGGGAATCGCTCAAGCGGGTCGCCAATCGAGTGCAAAACGCGAGCGTCTATATCGGCCATCCCGCCGACCCAGTCAACGATTTCACCGGCAATCGGGTCAAGGTAAAGCGCGTTAACTCGGAAATCTCGACGGAAGGCATCAGACTCAAGGTCGCCAAACTCATTGTCGCTTCGGATGGCACGGTCTCGATTCTTATCGGTGCCAATCGGTGGGGCGCGAAAAGTCGAGACCTCGTATATTTCTCGGCCCGCGTAAACATGCACAATGCGGAATCTGCGGCCAATCAGCCGTGAGCGACGGAAAAGACGCCTTACTTGATTTGGTTTTGCCGATGTCGAAATGTCATAGTCTTTTGGAGAAAACCCCAACAACAAATCGCGGACGCAACCGCCCACCAAGTAGGCTTCAAAGCCTGCCTTTTGTAAACGCCGCACCAAGCCCACTGCGTTTTGATCCAATTTGCTCCGGGAAAAGGGCAACGGGATTCGCGTGGCCTTGCGGCGTTGAGTCACTTGCGGGTTCTTCGGAAGACCAAGAGAGCGCGTTTGCCACGATTTGCTGGCAACTCATAAGGATGCGTTGCGGCGAGCTTCCAGATGGCACGCTCGCTTGGCTCGACCTGTTCCCAGGCTTCTTCCCAGTTTGAGCCAGCCATCACGATCAAAGTGCGGAAAGGAAGCTGGGCCTTGCGCATGCGCCGCAGCAACTTAGGCAGTGGCTCAACTGCGCGAGCTACGACCACCTCAGGGGCGTCTTCTTCGAGGCGCAAGGTCTCTTCGCCCTGGCCCGTAAGAACCTCGGCATGCACCCAACCGAGATGCAAAATCGCCTCGTCTAAAAAGGCTGCTTTTTTACCATTACGCTCGAGCAACAAAAACTGCTTCTCTGGAAAGAGGGCGGCCCAAACCAAACCTGGTAAACCACCGCCCGAACCCCAATCAGCCACGATGTGGAGGTCTTCGGGTAAATGCGCAGCCGCATAAATGCAATCAAGCAGATGCGACTCGATAAGCGTTTGCCAATCTTTGGCGCCAGTCAGGTTTGTAACCGTATTTGCAGCCAACAGCACGCGGCCGTAATCGACCACAGCTTGCAGCGCCGCATCAGGCGGATTTGCAATAGCGGCCACGGCTTCGCGCAAGACGCCAAGGTCGATGGGGTTAGGCTCTTCTAGAGAGCCAAGAATGTCTTCGGGGATGCCGGGGAATGCCATCGATGTAGGGGTGGCAGGGCAGGAAGGACTCGAACCCTCAACATGCTGATTTGGAATCAGCCGCTCTAGCCATTGGAGCTACTGCCCTACACGATTTTCAGTTGATGATTGGTGCCGAGAAGGGGGGTCGAACCCCTATGTCCAAAAAGGACACAGGCACCTGAAGCCTGCGCGTCTGCCAATTCCGCCATCTCGGCAAGCAATCAACCGGCGAATAAGATACAGTTTCCTGCCGCAGGTGCAAGCACCATGGACCAAAAAGAAAGAAAGCTCACCGAAATTGCCCGAAATCGTAAGGCTAGGCGCGATTATGAAATCCTCGAAACCTTCGAGGCGGGGGTGGCGCTGTTGGGCACAGAAGTCAAAACTCTGCGAGAGGGCCGAGTCAGTCTCGAAGAGGCTTTCGTCCGCCCCCTTGAAGACGGGCTCTGGCTCGAACAGGCCTTTATTGACGAATACCGCCAGGGCAATGTCTACAACCATGAGCCCACCCGAAAGCGTCAGCTGTTGGTCAAAAAGAAAGAGCTCATGAAAATCCGGCAAAAGGCTCGTGAAAAAGGCCTCACTCTGATTCCGCTGCGGCTTTATTTTCGCGGCAAATGGGCCAAACTTGAGATTGGGCTTTGTCGGGGGCGCACTCATGGCGACAAGCGGAATGTGCTCAAAGATCGCCAAGCCAAGCGCGACATTCGGCGAGCGACCAAAGGTTTTTAGAGCTTCCGCTTTTTTCTCGCTGCACGACTGGGCATCCGCGTGCTAAACTTGGCTTGTCAAATGGCAATGGGGGCGACCGGTTTCGACTGGGAGATTCTCTGGGCTAAGTGGCGTGCCGAGGTTGCGTGGATGGCCTCGTTAATCCCCACGCAAGGCATTAACTGCCAACAATAATTACTCCCTCGCAGCTTAGTCTGTGACGCTTCGAGAGTCTTCGCCCGCTGGGCTCTCTTGGCGTACGATCGCGGGCTAGCAAAGCAATCCTGGCTCGGGAGCGCCGCGCAAAATTCAATGAGCTGGTTGTCGCCCCCGCTGGCCTGAGTGCTAAGGCGTCAATGAGATTCGAACACAGGCTACGCACGTAGAAGCTTCTTTCAAGACTTCACAGGACGCGGGTTCAATTCCCGCCGCCTCCACCATTTTTCTTTTTTTGCATTTGCGGTTGCACCGCTAAATTCCCTTGAATCAAGGGGGCAAATCCTGCCAAAATAGGCGCTTGCTAAAGCCCCTCGACTCGCTCCGCTTCTTAGCTGTCATTCTCTCTTCCATTTATTTGGTGAGTTGCGGCATCCCAGTCGCTACAGCCCTGCATGACTTGTCGGCAATCCATCACCCGAGTGATTGGTCGGCTCGCTCTCCGGCGATGATGTTGGCCTCTCCCAATGCATATCTCAACGATGGCGACCATCTTGATCGCACTGAATCTTTCGATGTCGATGACCACATTGCTGTCGAAGTGGCCATCCTTGATCTGCTTGCCAACACTAATCCGAGCGACCCAGGCTCGGCTCTTGAGACCACATCTTGGCTTTTAATCGAACTCCTTTTCGACCAGGCCCCTGAAGCTCGAATTCGATCAATGGCCATCCTGAGTCATTTCGTTGGGCAATGGGTCACACACGAAAATGCTCGATTAACCGAAGATATCACGGGTGTCTCGTTAGAAGCTGCGTTGCGTGCATTGACGGCATCCACCAGCCAGGCCAGCTTTCGTGATGGTTTGATTGCATTGCGCACAGCACCTTTTCCTGACACGGTCTATGCAGCCCGATCGTTAGTGGGCTTGGGGCGACGCGCACACGCTTATAAATTGAGCGATTCCAATCGCACGCTTGTGTTTGATGTTGCCGTCAAAGTTGTCATGCTTTCACTTGAGCAAGTTGCAACTGACCCGCAGACCGAAGTCGCCCTTGAGGCTCAAAAGCGACTCGACCTTATCCGACCATTCGCCACGGCCCCTCGCTAATGCCACGCTATTTCAAGCTTCTCCTTAAAGTCATTTTTGCGGGCTTGATGGTCTGGTATGTACTCGCGCAGATTCAGCTCCACGACTCTGTAGTCACCACAATTGAGCCGACCCAAACTCTAGCTGGGCATTTGCTTGGTGACTGGCAAAGTGAGACCTGGCAGTTCCAGCCCACTGACGAGCGCCCCTTGATTGCGCACGGTCAGGGCTGGGAAGCACGCCCTGGTTTTTTCACGGTCATGCGCGAGATTCGGCTGGGCTGGGTTGCCGTAGGGTTAGCGGCTTGGGTTTTTCTTTTACTCATCGTTTCTTTGCGATGGAAAATTTTGCTTGACGCCGTTGGCATTCCGACTTCTTTTGGCCGCTCGTTGCGGCTTTGTTTTATTGGGTACTTCTTTAACAATGTCATGCCCGGGCTAACGGGTGGCGACATCCTTCGCGCGGTTTTCGTCACGCGCGGGCTTTCCGAAAACCGCACGCGCGCGGCCATGTCGGTCTTGGTCGATCGTGTCATTGGACTTTTTGCGCTTGTCATGATTGCCGCCGTCGTTTTGACTTGGCTTCGCTTTCAAGACAATTGGGGCGCAATCCCCAGCTTAGCCCGTGTGGCGCGCGGGGTTTACTTGGTCGTTGGCGTAGCGGCTTTAGGCGGTGCAATTTACCTTTCCCGCCGTGCTCGTAATTTTTTACGGTTCGACGCCCTCTTGAAACGCTTGCCGGCCCAAGAGCGGCTAGGCCTGATTGACGACAGTCTCACCATTTACCGTGAGCGGCCTTGGGCAACGGCTAGGGCTGTTTTCCTTTCCTTCCCGATTCATCTCTGCGGGATTTTCACTTTTTTCTGCATGGGCCTTGCGCTTGGTGCGCCACTTGGCTTTGCTGATGAGCTTGTGATTTATCCTGTCGTGCAAACTGTTTCCTCAATCCCCATTGCACCTGCCGGATGGGGCATTGGCGAGGGCCTCTACGGTTTCTTTTTTCAACAATACGGCTCACTCTTTACCTTAGGTGTAGCCGTCAGCATCCTGTTTCGTTTATGCACGCAGGTTGGCTTCGGCCTAATCGGCGGCCTCGTTTGGGTTTTATCCCGTGAGCGCCGCGACCCTTCCCTGAATGACCCTAATTAGGTTTCCTCATGACTCTTGTCGTTGTTGGCTCCGTTGGTATCGATACCGTTGAAACCCCTCATGGCCGTGCCGAAAATGTCGTAGGGGGGTCATCGGTTTACTTTTCTCTTGCTGCTTCCCATTTCACCAAGGTGAGACTTGCGGCCAATATTGGTTCTGATTTCCCAGACCAGGCTTGGGCTGCATTGCGCGAACGGGGGGCTGACCTCGATGGCATTCAGTCTTTTGATGACCAGCCGACTTTTCGCTGGTCGGGCAAGTATGAAGGCAACATGAATGAAGCTGAAACACTTCTCACCGAGCTCAATGTTTTAGCGGAACCGCCTGCCATCCCCACGAGCTATGTTGGCTCGCCTTTTGTTTTCTTAGCCAACATGGGCCCAGATGTGCAATTACAGGCTCTTGAAACGCTCAAGGGTAAAGTCGTTTTTGGCGACACGATGAACCTCTGGATTGATATCCAAAGAGAGGCTTTGCTGCGCGTCATGAAACGACTTGACGGGCTCATTCTTAATGACGCTGAGGCCCGCGAACTGACAGGCCAGTCTAATCTCATTCTTGCGGGCGAGGCCTTGCTTCAGATGGGGCCCGACATCATAGTGGTCAAGAAAGGTGAACATGGCGCGACTTTGTTTACCAAAGATTTCCATTTTGCCCTTCCAGCTTTTCCAACTAAATGCGTCGTCGATCCAACGGGTGCAGGTGATTCTTTTGCAGGCGGGATGCTTGGCTACCTTGCCCACCATAAAGATCTCAGCCCCGCATCTTTGCGCCGCGCGATGGTCTATGGCACCGCTGCTGCTTCTTTAACCGTTGAGGCCTTCTCTACACAGGCCTTGACTCAGGCGACCCGTAAAGACCTAGATGAGCGCTTTGAGCAGTTGGTTCATTTTGTGCGCGTTTAGCCATAATTTATAATTCTTTCTGCTTTGAGTGTTACCTTTGGCGCTTTTTTCCGTCTTTATATCAGGGTTTTACAGGCTTTTTGGCCAACCCTAACAAAAACCTAACAAACCTCTTCCCTTTCGCGTTTGGTCGCTTTAGACTGCGTACAGAGATAACAAAAACATGGCATCCAAAAAAACAAAAACAACACTCACCGGCAACCCTAAGCAAAAAGCTATCGCTGCCGCACTCGCTGAAATTTCCAAAGCGCATGGCGACGAAGCTGTCATGGATATGGCCAGTGATCGCGTGGGGCCCATCCGTGGCGTCCGTACAGGCTCGATTGCGCTTGACCAAGCCCTTGGCGGCAAAGGCGTGCCGCGCGGGCGCGTCTGCGAGCTTTATGGCCCAGAATCCAGCGGCAAGTCAACTTTAGCAATGTCAATTATGGCCGAGGCGCAAAAAGAAGGCGGCTTCGCAGTCTTGATTGACGCTGAGCACGCATTCGATCCGACCTACGCCAAAAAACTTGGCATGTCCATGGAAAGCGACAAGTTCATGCTTGCGCAGCCAACAACTGGCGAAGAGGGGCTCGACATCTGTGAGCGATTTGTCAAATCCAACGCAGTTGATGTCGTGGTGATTGATTCCGTAGCCGCACTTGTGCCCAAGGTCGAAATGAACGGCGAGATTGGTGATGTGTTTGTCGGCGTGCAAGCTCGCATGATGTCCCAGGCGCTGCGTCGCTTGACCACAGTCATTGGCAAAACCGATGCCGTTGTGATTTTCATCAACCAGTTGCGCGAAAAAATTGGCGTCATGTTTGGCAACCCCGAAACGACCCCTGGTGGCCGCGCACTTAAGTTTTACAGTTCCGTTCGCATTGATGTCCGCCGTATTGGCGCAATCAAAAATGGCGAAGAAATCATCGGCAACCGCACCAAGGCAACTGTGGTCAAAAACAAAGTGGCACCTCCATTCCGCCGTAGTGAATTCGATTTGCTCTACACATGTGGCATTTCCTCCGAGGGCGATGTCATCGACTTGGGCCTTGAGCACGGCTTGATCTCTAAAGCTGGCGCGTGGTTCACCTACAACCATCCCGAGAAAGGTGACATTCGATTGGGGCAAGGTCGTGAGAGCGTCCGTAAACTACTGATTGAAAACACCGAGATGCGCGACGAGATTTCTGCATTCATTCGTGAAAAAATGAGTCCCGTTAAAACTGAGGCCGCAACAGCAGCCAAAAAGACTCCCGCAGCTTCGGCTCCTTCTAAACCCAAAGCAAGCAAGGCCGCTTCAGCTAGCTGATAGGCCGACCCGACGATCATGAGCCATCCCCGCACTGGGGCTGAGATTCGCGAAGCGTTCCTGAGTTTCTATGAAACTCAGGAACATCTGCGTATGCCCAGCGATTCCCTCGTTCCCACCAATGACCCGACCCTGCTATTTACAGGCGCCGGGATGAACCAATTTAAAGACGAGTTTATGGGGCGGGGTCGCGACCTCACCCGCGCGACAACAGTTCAAAAGTGTTTGCGAGTGCCCGACCTCGAAAATGTCGGCCTAACTCCTCGGCACCATACTTTTTTTGAGATGCTGGGCAATTTCTCTTTTGGCGATTATTTCAAAAAAGAGGTGATTGCTTGGGAATGGGAATTCTTCACAGAAGTCCTCGGCTGGGATCCATCACGCTTTGTTGTCACCGTCTTTCAAGACGATGATGAGGCTTTTGATATTTGGCATAAGGCAATTGGGCTTCCAACAGATCGCATTTACCGCTTGGGCGAAAAGGAAAATTTCTGGCCTTCTTCTGCGCCTTCAAAAGGCCCTAATGGTGTTTGTGGGCCATGCTCTGAGATTTACTGGGATCAAGAACCCGGCGAGCCCTTGCCAGGCCATGATGGCATCGAAGAGCTGCCCGATCGTTTCGTCGAAGTTGGTAACTTCGTCTTTACTCAATTTGAGCGCAAAGACGGCGGTGTCCTTGACCCCTTGCCTCAAAAGAACATCGATGTGGGGCTTGGCTTTGAGCGCATTGTTGCCGTTGCCCAAGGTGCGGTAAATAATTTTGAGACCGATCTCTTCGCGCCGCTGCTAAAAAAGATTCAAGAATTAAGCGGGCGCGTTTACGGTGAATCAGCTGACGATGACATCCGTATGCGGCGCGTCTCAGACCATAGCCGTGCAGTTTTCTTCTGTATCGCTGATGGTGCCGCGCCTGGGCGAGAGGGCCGCGGTTATGTGGTCCGTAAAATTTTACGACGAGCCATCCGAGACGGCATTGAGCTCGGGCTGAGCGAGCCCTTCTTGGCTGAATTGATTCCTGCTGTGCAAGCCACAATGGGTGCGGCCTACCCAGAAATCACGGAGCAAGAATCCACGATTAGCGCCCTTGTACGCGCTGAAGAAATCCGTTTCCGTGAGGTCTACGAGCGCGGCATCGCACGCCTTGATGAATTCATGCTAGAGCTCAAGCATCAGGGTGCCAGCCGTGTCTTCCCTGGCGAAATGGCCTTCAAACTGCATGATTCCTGGGGCTTCCCCGTCGACATCACAGAAGTCATTGTCGCTGAAAATGGTTTTGAATTTGATTTAGCCGGCTTCGACAAGGCTATGCACGAGCAACGCGCTCGTGCTCGCGCAGGCACAGATTTGTCTGTCGATGTCTTCGCAGAAAGTCTCGCAAGTCGCCTCGAAGTTACCGAAGTGAAGCCTACGCTTTTTGTTGGCTATGACGAAATGAGCTGCGAAGCTTCTATTCTTGCGCTACTTGATGAAACAGGCGCTTCCGTCATGGCGCTTGAAGCAGGTGATTCTGGCGAAGTCGTTTTAGGTCGCACTCCTTTCTACGCCGAAGGTGGGGGCCAAGTCGGCGACTCTGGCTTGTTGCGCTCTGCTGATGGTGAAGTGGGTTTCAAAGTGAGCACGACACGCAAAGAAGGCGCCTACTTCATTCATTGCGGCCAAGCTCTTTGCGCCCTGAAGCCAGCGCAAGCCATCACCGCCGAAGTCGATTCTTTCGCCCGCCGAGCAACTGAGCGCCACCACACCGCCACTCACTTGATGCACTCCGCCCTCCAAGAGGTCTTGGGCAATCATGTCAATCAAGCTGGCTCACGAGTTTCTCCCGAAGGGTTGCGATTCGACTACACACACCCTGAAGCTATGTCGCTTCCTCAATTGCGCCAAGTCGAGGCGATTGTTCAAGAGCAAGCCATGCTTTCGACCACGATTAAGCCCTTCACCACAACTCTGGCTAAAGCCAAAGAAAGTGGGGTCACAGCACTCTTCGGCGAGAAATACGGAAACGATGTTCGAGTCGTCGGCATCGGTGATTTTTCTCAAGAGTTGTGTGGAGGAACCCATGTCCCCAATACGGGCTGGATTGGTCCCTTCCGCATCACGAGTGATCGCGCTCTGGCTTCTGGCGTTCGCCGCATTGAGGCCGTCGCTGGGCCTGTCGCCGCGAGGCTCTCTTTAGCCGAGCAAGACCTTTTGCGTGAGCTTGCCCAGGGTCTCAAATGCCCAGAAGACCGCATTGCTGAGCGTGTCGAGAATTTGCGCAAGCAACTCAAAGACGCTAAAAAGCTGCAAAAAGCCTCCGGGCCTTCTGCATCAGACATTGCTGACCAACTCAAACAGCAAGCCGATTCCTTCGGGTGGCTTTTCCTAGAGGGCCTTGAAGCTGATTCTCTGCGAGATTTAGCCGAAGCTCTCAAAAACATTGATGGCTTGCCCGCTGTCTCTTTGCTCGTTGGTGGCGATTCCAAAAAGGTACCTTTCTGTTTCCGTTGCCAGCCCGATTCGGGCTTCAAAGCAGGTGATTTAGCCAAAGCGCTCGGGCAAAAGCTCCGTGGTGGTGGAGGTGGGCGCCCTGATTTCGCTCAAGGGCAGGGCAGTCAAGGCGGTGATCTCAAACAAGCAATTCAAGCTTTCTGCTCAGAAACCCTCTCCAGCACTTGACCCGTGGGCCCATTTCCACGAAAATGGGCGGTCACCGGGCTCACACCCATCCCTTAGTTCGATAAGGCAGAAAAATGGCCGTACCAAAGAGAAAAATCTCCAAGTCCCGTGCACGCACACCTCGTGCTGCGCGCAAATTAGCTGTTGCTACATTGCAAGAGTGCCCACGCTGCAGCAGCACGGGTCGTCCTCATACCATCTGTGACAACTGCGGCCACTACAAGGGGCGCGAAGTCATTCAGAAAGACGAGTTCTAGGCCGCATCCATGAGGATTGCGGTTGACATGCTCGGGGGCGACCACGCTCCCCACGAGCTAATACTTGGTGTCTCCCAAGCCATTCTTGATGGCTTCTCACCTGACGAGTTACTTCTTGTTGGGCCTGAAGATTTAATTACAGATGGCTTGCGCTCACATGGCGTTGAGACTATCCCGGCTATCGTGCACACCGAAGTTGCTATTGCTTCAAGTGAGTCTCCAATTGAGGGCATGAAGTCCAAACCAGATGCGTCCATCCTTAAATGTGTTGCTGCTGTTAAATCTGGTGATGCGCAAGGCATCGTGGCCTTTGGCAATACTGGCGCAACAGTTGCCTCTGCAACTCTTGGCTTACGCATGATTCCGGGTGCTCGGCGCCCAGCTATTGCCGTGAATATGCTCGGAGATTCGGGCAGGTTCGTTCTTCTAGACGCCGGTGCCAACCCAACCCCTAAACCCGCGCACATGCTGCAGCAGGCGGTTATGGGCGCAGCCCTGGCGCGTGATGTACTTAAAATCGAGAATCCACGCATTGGCCTTCTCAATATTGGCGGCGAAGCGGCTAAAGGAAATGCACTCCTTAAAGAGAGTTACTCCTTACTCGATGGGGCACCGATTAATTTCATTGGCAATATCGAAGGCAACGAAATTTTCTTTGGCAAGGCTGATGTTGTGGTGGCCGACGGCTTCTCTGGCAACACTGTCCTCAAAGTGATGGAAGGTTTCAGCGAATACCTCTCGCATCAAGCGCACGCGCATTCGCAAGCCGAGGGTGAAGATTTCAAAGGCACACTTCGCAAGCTTTTGGGCGCGGCTGACTACACCGAGGTCGGTGGTGCAATCCTTCTGGGCGTAAACGGCACTGTTCTGATTGGTCATGGTCGTTCCAAAGCAAAAACCGTGCTTCCAGCCTTGCGTCAAGTTCGTTTAGAGATTTCGAGCGGTGTTGATAAGCACATTGAAGAAAGTTTCCGTGAGCTTGCCGCCGCGAGTCAATCCCCATCATGAACGGCATCCCCGTCGGTATAGCTGGCATCGGTAAGGGGCTTCCTGATTGGGTTGTTCCAAACGATTACTTCCAGCAATTCTTCGAAACATCTGACGAGTGGATTCGTCAGCGCGCTGGCATCAAAGAGCGACGCTGGCTCCGCGAGGGTGAGCGCCCCTCTGATTTGTTCGTTGCCGCTGGGCGCGACGCCCTAGAAATGGCAGGCGTCACCCCTGCAGAAATCGATCTAGTCGTTGTCGCTTCAGTCTCTGGTGACTACACGGTTCCCTCCTTAGCCTGCGTTGTCCAAGACCGCCTGGGCATAAAGGGTTGCCCTGCTTTTGATATTGCCGCTGGTTGCACAGGCTTTGTTTACGCTCTCTCAACGGGTGCGCAATTCATTGCGACTGGCACTTACAAAAATGTACTTGTCCTCGGAGGCGATGCCTTGTCGCGCATCAGCGACATCTACGACCGCAATTCGGTCATCCTTTTTGCTGATGGCGCCGGCGCTGCGGTTCTGCAACCTCACGATATTTGCCAGCAAGGCCTTATCGAAGATGTTTCCCTGCAAGCCGACGGTAGTGGCTATCACTTCATCAGCCGACCCAAAGGCGGTGGCCTTGAGCCAGTAACGCCTGAAATTTTGGCGGAAGGAACACACCTGCTCCGCATGAAGGGTAGAGAGGTCTATCGATTCGCGGTCACTCAAATGGTAGCCCTCATGAAGTGGGCCATGGAAGGCCAAGACCCCGACGACCTTGGCTTGGTCGTCCCACACCAAATGAACCGCCGCATCCTTGAAACTTGCGTTGAAAAGCTTAGCCTTCCGCCCGAAAAGCTCTTCATCAATATTGACAAGCTCGGAAACACCTCGGCAGGCACAATCCCCATTGCTTTAACGGAAGCTAACGAAAGTGGGCTCCTAGAAAAGGGCAAACTCATTATCACGCCGGCTTTCGGTGCGGGTTTGACTTGGGGCTGCGCTCGCATCCGTTGGTAAATAGTCAATTCTCCCATGAAATTAGGTCTTCTTCTTCCTGGTCAAGGGGCCCAAACAGTTGGTATGGGCATAGACTTTGCTCAAAGCAGCGCTGCGGCCCAATCTATTTTCGCCCAGGCCGATGAGATTCTGGGTCTCTCTTTGTCATCGCTATGCTTTAACGGCCCTCTTGAAGAGCTCACACGCACCGACATTGCCCAACCCGCCATTTACACTTGTTCCTTAGCGGCCCTAGCCGCGCTAGAAGAGAAAATGGGCAAGCCACTCGAGCCCTCAATGGCGGCTGGTCTCTCTTTGGGTGAATACACGGCTTTGACGGCCGCTAATGCGCTTTCTTTTGCGGACGGCCTTCGCCTCGTGCGTCTTCGCGGGCAAGCGATGCAAGAGGCGAGCGAACAGCTTGACTCTTCCATGACTTCCGTCCTGGGCCTGGAGCGCGAGCCACTTGAGGCCATATGTGATTCGATCCAGAAAGAAATGGGGCTCATCTGCCAAGTGGCCAACCTCAATTCACCTGGCCAAATTGTCGTTAGCGGTCAAACGGCGGCACTCGATCTTTTTGATGTGCGCGCCAAAGATGCTGGTGCACGGCGCGCCATAAGACTCAGCGTTGCAGGTGCTTTTCATTCGGAAGTCATGCGCCCAGCTGCGGCTAAGCTCGACCTTGCCCTCGAGTCCGTTGAAATGCATGAGCCGCGATGCCCCGTTTGGCAAAACGCCTCTGCCAAAGCCTCGAGCGACCCGTCGATTTTGCGGGAAAATCTTTCTGCTCAACTTTGCGCGCCTGTTCTCTGGGCAGATTCCTTTGCGCAAATGTCCGCTGAAATGGGCGACGAGGGTGCATTCCTCGAGCCTGCCCCTGGTCGCGTCCTAGCAGGCCTCGCGCGCAAAATTGATCGCAATTCAAAAGTGCTATCCCTACATCAAGCAGATGCCATCCCAGAACTTCTTGCCATATTCCAATCATGAGTGATTCCCTTAACGACCAACGATTCCTAGTTACGGGCGCCAGTCGCGGCATCGGAAAAGCGATTGCGCTTGACCTGGCATCCCGCGGGGCAAAGGTGGCTGGCTTAGCGACAAGTCTCGGCAACCTCAGTTCGACTCAGTCAGAGATTGAAGCTGCTGGCGGAACTTTCCTTCCTCTTGCTGGCGACATCTCTGACCCGCAAACAGCGATTGACGCGGTCAAAGCTGTCACCGACGCCTGGGGCGGAATCGACGGTTTGGTGGCTAACGCAGGCATTACACGCGACAACTTGCTGCTTCGCATGTCTGCTGATGACTTCAACACAGTAATTGGCACCAACCTCACGGGTAGCTTTCATTTTGTCAAAGCTGTAACCAAACCCATGATGCGCCAAAAGGCAGGGCGCATCGTGCTCGTTGGCTCGGTCGTCGCGACGATCGGAAACCCCGGCCAAGCCAATTACTGCGCTGCAAAGGCCGGGCTCCACGGGCTTGCCCGTTCGGTCGCTATTGAGCTTGGAAGCCGCGGGATCACAACCAATGTGGTCGCTCCTGGCTTCATCCAAACGGATATGACCGAAGCTCTCGACGAAAAAGCCCAAGAAGCCATGATGTCAAAAATCGCGCTTCGCCGTCCGGGCTTGCCTTCAGATGTTGCCGGCGCCGTCCGATTCTTGCTTGGCCCGTCTGGGGGTTACCTCACGGGTCAAGTCATTGTCGTCGATGGGGGGCTTTCCCTCGGCTAACGGCGACATTACAATTCCCTCTCCACACAGCATCGAGCTGTACCTTCGCCGCCACGCGGCTTCCCCCCTCGAGGTTCATTCCTCCCATACCCCGTGACCAACATTCAGGAACAGGTTTACGAAATTGTCTGCGAGCATACAGGTGCATCGCGTGACACCCTCAAGCCAGAGACTTCTTTCATCAACGACCTCGGTGCCGATAGCCTCGACACAGTTGAGCTCGTCATGGAATTCGAAAGTGCTTTTGATATCACTATCCCCGACGAAGATGCAGAGCACATCATGACTGTCGGCAGCGCAATTGATTACATCGGCAAGAAGCTCAACGTCTAGTTGGGTCGAGTCGCTATGACCGAGGCCAAACGCCGGGTCGTCATCACGGGGCTAGGGGCGCTTACGCCTCTGGCCTGTGGTGCTTCTGCTAGTTTCGAGGCGATGCTCGCTGCTAAGAGCGGCGTACGCGTCCTTGATCGTTGGGAAAACCAAGATTGGTCTACCCGCATTGCAGGAGAAGTCCGCAACCTGACCTATATCCCCGAAGACCACTTCTCTCGTAAAGAGCTCAAGCGCCAAGATTGGTTTAGTCAAGTTGGTGTTGTTGCGGCGCGAGAGGCATGGACTGATTCTGGCCTCACAGAAGGCGCTTTCGACCCCATGCGTGCGGGTGCGATCTTGGGCACAGGTATTGGCGGTATCCAGACCATTTTGGATTACCACGAGGTCCTTAAAGAAAAAGGCCCTCGACGCGTTACTCCTTTCTTTATTCCCAATACGATGGCCAATGCTTTGGCTGGTAATATTGCGATTGAACACGGGCTTAAGGGCGCTTGCTTCCTGACCTCATCTGCCTGCGCATCCAGCGGGCACGCGATTGGCATGGCCATGCGAGAAATTCGTGATGGCCGCGCGGATGTCATGATGACCGGTGGGGCAGAGACGACGACCAATCCTCTCACCATGGCTGGCTTTATGCAGCTCAAAGCACTATCCACCTGGAATGACCGCCCCGAAGAGGCTTCCCGCCCATTCGATGTCGAGCGCAATGGTTTTGTCATGGGCGAAGGCGCAGGCGCTCTCGTCATTGAAGAGCTTGAGCACGCAAAAGCGCGTGGCGCAACCATTTATTGCGAGCTCGCTGGCTTTGGCCAAACCGATGATGCTGGCCACATCACCGCACCCGACCCAAGCGGCGAAATGCCTTCCGCAGCCATGCGCATGGCCATTCAAGATGGGGGGCTCAATGCCGACGAGATTGACTATGTCAATGCCCACGGCACTTCCACCCAGATGAATGACCGCATCGAGACCCTGTCTCTCAAGATGGCGCTCGGTGAAACAGCTGCGCGACAGATTGCGATTTCATCGACAAAGTCCATGACGGGTCACCTCATTGGTGCGGCCGCAGCTGTTGAAGCCGTTGTCACGGCCTTCACGCTATACCGCGGCGTTGCTCACCAAACACGCAACCTTGAAAATCCTGACCTTGAGGCAGGTTGCGACTTGGATTACATCCCTGATGGGCCTCGCGAAAGCAATTTCAGAGCTGCCCTCTCCAATTCTCTCGGCTTCGGTGGGCACAATGTTTGTCTAGCCTTCCGCAAGTTCGACTAGCCCCACACACATCCCCGTGAAACAAAAATTCGCAGAAGCACTCAAGACTTATCGTAAAGATGTCTACAAAGTTGAGCACGACCCTACCGAGCTCAAGTCCCTGACTGAAGAGTCAATGGCCTTTTCTCAAGATGTCCTAGATAACGCTTACCACTTCCACTTTCACAAGTTGGTCGATGCTGACCGCGCAGAGATCATCAACATGATTAACAATTATGTTCTTGAGGCACTCCTTCCTCCGATTGTCGAAAAGATTACTCGCCGCGAGCTTCTGCTCGAGCGGAAGCTAGCCCTCCTCGTCGACCTCATGGAAGAGGCGCTCGACAAGATTGGCGACGGTCAAGATTAATTTGTCTGAAAGCTCCATCCTCGGGGCTCTCGAGGAACGCGGCCTCATCTTGGCACTTGAAGCTTTCCATAAGCTGAGAGGGTCATCAAAAGCTACGTTCCTCCAAGATTTAGCCACCATTGACTTTGGTGTTCTTGAGCAGCAGCAACGCGCGCTCGAGCTCCCCGCTCAAACCGATGTTTCTGGCCTGACTCCGCCTGACCTCCACCCCCCGTCCTTGCCAGCTTCGGCATCCCAGGCGACCGCGCAAGAGTGCGCCTGGGATGCCTATAGGTCTGGCGACATTGCGATTGCGACTGTTGCAGGCGGTCAAGCTTCACGACTTGGTTTTGATGGCCCGAAGGGTGCTTTTCCGCTCAGCCCCATTTCTGGCGCCAGTTTATTCCAGATTTTTGCAGGGCAGATTAAACGGCTTCGTGAATTAGCACAGGCTGAAGTTCACTGGGTGATTCAGACAGGCCCAGGCAACGACTTAGAGACAAAAGAGTTTTTCGCTAAGCGCAATTGGTTTGGTTTAGGTTCTTCCAGCATTCACTTTGCCTGCCAAGGCACACTTCCAGCATTGAGCCCTGAGGGTCAACTGCTTTTGGCTGCACCAGACCGCCTCTTCCGCAACCCTGATGGCCATGGCGGTTTTTATCGAGCACTCAAATCGAGTGGAGCTTTAACAAAGCTTAAAGATCATGGAGTAAGCACACTCTATTACTGCCAGGTCGACAACCCTCTTGCGCTTATTGGCGACCCTGTCTTCCTTGGCCAACACTTATTGGCTGATGCACAGATGTCTGCCAAAGTTGTTGAAAAGGTTGAGCCGTCCGAAAAGGTTGGGCTTCTCGTTTGCCGCGACAAACGAACACTTTGTATCGAGTATTCCGACATGCCCCAAGACCTTTGCTCTGAGCGGGCACCTGATGGGGGGCTTCTATTTCGGGCGGGCAACATTGCGATTCATGCTTTCGCACTTGACTTCGTTCAAGAAATGGCCGAAGCGCAACTACCTCTCCACCTTGCGCATAAGCAGATTTTGGCCCTGCACGGGCAAGACAGCCTCACTGAAAATCAAGGTGTTAAGTTTGAGTCTTTCGTCTTTGACGCGCTGGCTCTCGCCGAGCGCACTGTTGTGCAGCTCGCAACTCGACAGGACGAGTTTTCACCCCTTAAAAATCGGTCTGGCCACGACTCTATCGTGACTTCACGCAAAGATTTAAGCCATCGCAATTTACAATGGGCTGCAAATTCAGGTCGTTTTGACGACCTCCCTGGCTCAGGCCCTTTTGAGCTAGAATCTTCGATTTGCCTTTCCCCCACTGATTTAGAGACGAATACAGCACATATGGCCCTCAAAGGGCGGCAAATCGTAACGGGCTAAAACGCCTGCAACTCCTTACGGGCAAAGGGGTTGGGCGACGGCCACACGCTCTCCGTTAAGTGGCTTACATTTTCTATTGGCGCTTTCTAGGAAGTTCCATTATGATAAATCTTGGGTTTAGCCCTCATTGCAATGCTTATTCCCCTCATCCTCATCGCATCGACCCTCACTGCTGGCCACGGCGGCAATGGCGCCTTTGGTTCCATCCAAGACGCTATTAACGCGGCCTCCCACGGTGATGTCATCCTCATTTCCCCTGGGCTTTATGTTGAAGATCTTGTTATTGACAAGTCTCTTACTCTAGCCGCGACCGACCCAGGCTCGGTTGTGATTATGCCCACGACTTCTGCGCCCGGCGGGCCAGCACCGAATTTAGATTTAGGGGCATCTTCAACGAACTGCTTAGTTCGCGCTAACGATGTTACCTTGTATGGTCTTGTTTTCGATGGCAACAACCCTGGTTTCCCACTCCGCGCAGATGGCCGCAACGGCGTTGTTACTGACTATCGCTACGGTTCTTTTGATGGCCTCGAAGTGACTCGTTGTGAAATTAAGAATTACTTTTACACAGGCCTCGCCATAGTAGGGGGCGTCAATCACGCCGTTGCTCAGACAAGTGCCTTAGATATCTACGGCAATCTGAGTGGGCTCGCCAATGGGTTTGCCTTTAGCGACTCTCAAGTTGAGCTTACTGATATTAGCACTACGCGTTGCGCTACTGGGGTAAGAGCCAACAATGGTGCTCAAGTGAACTGCAGTGAAAGCACTTTCATGCTTTCCATGATCGGATTTGCGTGCAAAGAAAATGGTGCTGATTTAATTTGGGCAAACAATCGCTTTGCTCGTTGCGGCGAAGGCGCACGCCTTGAGGTGCTTCATGCAGATGTCACAATTTCTGAAAGTGAATTCCTCTACTGTGAAACCGGCATTACTTTCCTTGGCTCAAACGGGCGAGGGTATTTCGAAGACAATACTTTTAATGGTCTTGGTCGCGCCAACACTGTCGGGATATACACAAATACTGAGGTCGACCCTTCCTACCACAATTATGTACGGGGCCATGTTTCACGCAGTAACTTCACCAACCTTGACTGGGGTGTTGTTTGCGAAGAGATGCCTGGCATGCAGGGCTGGGCGATTGACTTCCAAATTGGTGGGCAAACCGATGCCGACTGCAATGATTTTGTCGCGAATAACCTCGGTGGCATTCAACTCATTCATTGCGACGACAACCTAACTGCGAGTCGTAACTATTGGGCGCTTGCCAGCAACAATGCAATTGAGGGGCAAATCCTTCATAGAAGCGACGATAGTTCGCTTGGGCTAGTCAATTTTACGCCCGCCGTATTGGCTCCTGATTTAGGTGGCACAAACCTTGTCGCAGACGATTTTGCAATGTTTACGGTCACAGGTTGCGTTGCGAATAGCCCAATTGCTTTCGCTGCATCCTTTCAAGGATCGGCGCCCTTGCTAACGCGTTACGGTATTGTCCAACTTGAAATGCCAATTATCCGCATGCCAACCATTACATCCGATGGCTTCGGGGCTGCGACCAACTCGCTTTGGCTGCCGCTAGGTCTAACAGGCTCAAAGGTTTATGTTCAAGCCTATGACTTTACTTCGGAATTACTAAGCACCCTTCTGGTAGGGGACATCCTCTAAATCCAGCATTCCTTCAATGCGCCCCGCAAAAAGGAGTTTTTATGCTCCGATTTGCGGGGCGCATTGCTATATTTTGCGTCGCTGTAGTAGCCGAAGTGGCGGAATCGGCAGACGCGATGGATTCAAAATCCATTTCTCGCAAGGGAGTGGGGGTTCAAGTCCCCCCTTCGGCACCACAGCACAACTTGTTTCTATGCTCCTGTCCTGCTAAACCTATTCTATGTCAGCATCCAACGCCTCTCTTTACGATCGCTCCCCCGAGCTCGCTGCACTGCTCAACGAGGCAATGCGAGCAACTCTCCACCGCCTGCGTGGGGTACGTGGTCTGATTTTGGGCTGGGCGATGGTTGGTGTTCCAGTTAGCGAAGAAAACAAGCTGCAAAATAGACTCGATGAAGACTTGGTTCTTTTGGGGCGGCTTGATTGGCTGCGCGCGATGCTCCATCAGCCACCAACTTTAGAGAGACTCGAGAAAGGAGAAGCGCCAAGTGTTTTGCTTGCCGCAGCCCTCCGCCTCGGGACGCCCGAGGAAGCGCAAGAAAACCTTCCACTCATCACCCAGCCGCTAGCGAGTTTAGCTCTTTGTCTTTGGTGTCTCGCACGAGCTGGCACCGATGAGCAGCCGCTAACAACGAGTTGGAAAGATGGATCTCTGGTTGTCTCTCACTCTGGAAAGGGTCTGCCTAGCAAAAAGTGGGTTGACTCTTTTGCAAAATATACCCTCGACCACTCTACGGAAGGAGAGGTTCGTTTTCGGGCAGACTGCTTTCGTCATGCTCAGATTCAAAAACAATGCTCGGAACAAGAGAGCTCGGCAACAAACTCAGGGCAGCGACCGTTGGCCGATGTAAGTAACGAGTAAAAAATAACTCCGAAAAATCTTCGTGGGGCATTCGGGCCTTCTGGTGACCGAGCACCAAGCTTGAAAGCAAAACAACACCGACTAGCCCGCTAAGAGCGCCAGCCGCACGCGCGTCAGCTCCGGCGGGGGAGCCAAGCCAACCAAGTATTGTGCGCCTCAACAAAAGCAAAGCCACAAAGGCTAGAAGAAAAATGAGTAGCTCAACATCAGCCTGAACTCGACCAGAGATTTCTGCCTGATCAGAATAAACGGTAGCCAGCCAATGGGTCAGCGGGTTCCAGGAAGAGGCTAAAAGGAGGGCACCAATCAACGCAAACAGGCGAGTAAACTGTTGTAAGAAGCCACGCACCATCCCCGCTACGACACCATAGGCCAGGATGCCCGCAACGAGCCAATCAAGATTGTGGATTTGATCCATTACACCATTCTAAAACACCAAGACATCTTTTGCACGAAAGCCCCTTTGACGCAACTCTGCTGCAGCTCCTAGACGAGCTGCAAACCAGAATTCAAAGCGAATCCGCACTCACTCAAGAGTGGGAATCAGCACTCCGCCAAGAACCTTGGTGCCTCCAAGAAGGTGCTGAGGCACGCTTCTTAGAGTGGTTTCTCCTGGAACGAGAATCAGCGAGCCTTGGTGCAGCACCAGCTGTTTTTTGGGCTCCCGCGAGTATTCAAGCCGACGAACCTTGGGCGCGCTTGCTAGATGCCAACCTTGGCCTCTTTCGCCCAAATGGTGCGCAAAATGGCCAAGCCATGCTGCTTGATTCTTGGACGGGCCAGAATTTCCAGACCGCCTATCCTAAATTTGAAGATACACAGGCGACTCACTTCCTTCTAGTGGGGCGCTTGGCACTCAATGAAGAGGGCCTATATCAGCCCCTTCCTGGTGCACAAGCCATGATGCAAGAGGGGCTTATTGCTGCTCTTGATGCTGATATCTGCAGGATCCGAGGCGAGAACCCTCGCGAGTGCCTCTCTCAACTGCAGCTCGAGCGGCTTTTACTTGCGCAACAAAGTTCAGACTCGGGCGCAACCGGCACCGACCAAGTTCTTAAGGTTCAAGCCATGGTTGACGCACTCCCAGGCTGGTCCTGGCGAGAGGCCTGTCAAATCGCTCAGGAGCATGGTGCCCAAGAGTTGATTGATCAACTCGCCTTCGAGTCCAACATTGACCTCGAGGCTCTCCAGAGCGGCATCGCAGTTGCGCTTGCATCGGCTTCCCTTTTACCGACAACAGACTCGTCCAGCACAGTTGATGCGCTGACTGCATTCGACCAACTGCGATGTCGGGGCGGCAGTATCGAGGGTGCCTTTGCCATGCTTGAGGCGCAGCTAAATCTGCCACCTGGCGTAAGTGACGAGCTTGACCCAGAACAAACCGACGAAGGGGAAGCTGGCCCACTCGATGACCTAGTTGACGCCAACTATTTCTTAGATGCCTATCTATTTGACTTAGCCAGCGACCCTATTCCTGAATCTCAGTTGCAAGAGATCAAGTCCTTTGCAAATGGAATCACTCCGCAGTCTTCAGGGCCTCATATTGTTGCCAAACTAACGACCCAACTCATTCAGTCGCCTCAGGAACAGGTTTTCGAGCAACGCTGGGCGCTTTACCAGCCCTTTCTTAAGTGGCTTTGCGTCGAGCAAGGGATGCCACTCGAAGAGTGGTTGGAAACTTTTTCTGACGAGGGCCTTGAGCGCATCCGTAAAGCTGTGTCCATCAACTCTGGCGCCGCGACGGCTACTGATGGGGCTAACACGCAGATGGCGAAGGTCGCCGAGATCAGCCCGATAAGAGTTCACACCCAAGATCAAGACCAGTCTGCATCGGTTGAGTGCGTCCCAAAAGAAGCTACTTCCCTAATTCGGGTAGGTGACCTGCTCATCGGCACCTGGAGGGCAGGCTCTTTCCATATGACGAAGTATTTGCCTAAAGAAGTCCTCCCAGGTAGCACTGAGCAACCCGCTGAGTGATTTACAAGTCAAGAGGGGGAATCTCTAGCCCATGCGCATCGTCCGATAATATTTATTATGTAAAGTCGATTGTCGGGGAAAGCCGGAATGTGCCCTGTTATTGCGTAAAAATCAGGGCGTTGCTAAGGTATTGTTGATTGCATTGTGGAAAACAATGTGGAAAACAAGTGCATAATTCTGAAACCACCCCTCAGCCACAGCTCGCCTTTGAAGACTTCAAAGTTGGTCAAGCCTTCCGTAGCCCGTGCAAAACACTGACCATGGAGCTAATCCGTCGCTACGCCGATGTCTCCGGGGATAAAAACCCCATCCACCTTGACCCCGAATTTGCCAAGAAAACGCCCTTTAGAGGAACGATCGCGCACGGAACGCTGCTTGCGGCAATGGCCTCTGGCTTTGCTTACGAAGAAGGGCTCCTTGGCCCAAATATCCTTGCACTGGAGTCTAGTTCTGAAAAATTCTTACAACCGGCGCGACCTCACGACAGGATCTTCGCAGAAGTAACTATCGCCAGCGCTGACCCATCTGCCGGCAAACGCTACGGAAGGGTTGTCTGGGACACGCTTGTCTATAAAGAAGTTGACTCACAGAGCCCTGTTTTGCTGGTTAAGATTGAATGGACAACCCTGATGTTCAAACAAGCATTCTTACCTAAGACGCGCACACTCTAGAAAGTTGCATTTACGCCTCTTCCTGACGCGATGTTACCGAAAGGCGACAACTCACCCAAGTTTGACTAGGCCAGCGGTTGGTACACTATTTGCATCGATACGACGGCGCACCTACATCAGCCTCTAATCATGAAAAAAATCCTTCCTTTCCTTGCCTTCCTGCTTCTCCTCTGGTTTGCACCTGAAGCTGCGGCTCATGGCGGCACTTATCGCGGCCCTGGTGACACGGTTCCTCCTGCCGGTGGCGCGCCATCGGCCCCCGCCGCACCTGCTGCCCCCGCAGCTCCCGCTGCACCTGCGGCCCCTGCCGCCCCTGGCTCCCCCAGCACTCCATCGACTCCATCGACTCCGTCCGCCCCAGGCGCACCGTCTGCACCTGCTGCAACCACGCCACCTCCCGCCTCGGGCATTGACCTCTCTACTTGGGAATTCTGGTGGGAGTTCAATAAAGACGCCTACCTAAACCTGAAGGCCAAAGTCCACGAAGCCGAAACAACTTCCGGCGAAGGCGATCTACTCGCTGGCTTGGGCGCTGTTGCCGCCAAGCCCACCACTTTGGCACCTTCACGGTCACAGATCCTCAACAGCATCATCCCGGCACTCAACCAAACCCTTGAGTCAGCCGACAACAAAGACATTGTTGGTGCCTGCATGATTGCCTTAGCCAAAGCAGGTCTTGCACCCAAAGAATCGGCTGCTTTCTTCCGCGAGCGACTGAATTCTTCCTCACAGGAAATTTCTGAGACCGCCGGGGTCTCCTTAGGCATTCTTCAAAATGTTGAAGCGCTAGAGATCCTTGAGCAACTGCTCACAGAGTCAGAGCAAGGCAGGAAACTTGTCGGCAAATCCACTGGCGTCCCTGTCCGCACCCGTTCTTTCGCCGCTTACGGTCTAGGCCTTTTGGGCAGCACCCAGCAAGACTCTGCGATTCAAGCACGGCTCGCTAATACTCTTTGGGAAGTCCTATCTACCGACGACGACCCTGCAAAAGACATCCGTGTTGCATGTGTCATTGCTATTGGGCTCCTGAAGCTTGACGACCCAGCGCCGCTTGCAGATAAGCTCGCCAACTATTTGGCCGACGATTCGCACGATTTCCTATCGCGCTCCCACTGCCCCACCGCGATTGCGAAATTGCTACTTCAGACTGCTGATGACTCACCACTACGAGAACGCGCAGTGATGTCTTTCTTAGATTTAGAGACTAGCACTAAGACCAAGACAGAGATTCGCCAGTCGTGTGTGCAAGCCCTTGGCCTACTCACCCCTGGCAATGCGCCCTACGCTGGCAAGGTCTTCAAAGCTCTCAGCAAAGCCAGCGATAAGGCTAAAGACCGCCAAGAGCGCAATTTCACCTCGATTGCACTTGCCTACATTGGTGCTTCTGCTGACGACACATCACCTGTGCGCAAAAATGTAACGGCTTTCTTGATTAAGAAACTAGAAAAAGGCAAGAGTGCCTACAAGCCTTGGGCAGGCCTAGCTCTTGGCGTGATGGCTTTCCGTATTGCTGACAATGGTGGTCAAGTTTCACCTCTTGTCCATAGCACGACCTTGGCAGTCTTCAACAAGACAAAGTCACCTTCACCCAAGGCGGCCTACGCGATTTCTCTTGGTCTTATGGCCAACGAAGGCGCGAAAGAGTCTTTAAGGCAATCCATGGATAAGATTTCTGACCTCGAGTACCGCGGCTACGCAAGTGTTGCACTTGGCTTGCTGACTGCCCGAGAGTACAAAGACTACATCTCCCAAATCGTTCAAGAGTCAAAGCGCAAGCCTCAACTCTTGCGACAGGCCTCTATTGCTCTCGGCTTGATGAAAGACCGCGAGGTCGTCGATATCCTGCTCGGGCTTCTCTCGCCCGATGGCAAGCGCATGCCTCGTCTTGCCGTTTTGTCAGCCGCAGCAATGGCAATTGGCTTCATTGGTGATCGTCGTTCTGTTGACCCACTTATCACGGCCATGAAAGACGAAAAGATGACGAAACTCGCACGGGCCTTCTCGGCGATTGGCTTAGGTATGGTTGCTGACAAAGACAACCTGCCCTGGAACTCAATCATTGCAAGCGACCTTAACTATCGTGCAGCTACAAGCACGCTTGTGGATAAGGCATCCAGCTCTGGCATTTTGGATATTCTCTAAACACCGTCCTGATTCAGCCCTTAGGGCGCACATCGTGCGCCCTATTTTTTTAGTCTCTATGCCAATATTGGCTAGCAAGCTCGTCGAGGGTAACTAAGAAATCTTCCCCCTTCGCATCTCGGAGGATGGCTTGACGATGAGCTAGGTCAACTTTCTTGACGCGACAATAGCCACGATGCCTATCTGCTAGACGAGAGCCTGGCACGAGCCATTCAAAGTCGCTGGCATGGAATTTCTCTGGAGAAGTTCCTTCCAAAGCAACGCCGTCGCTTTGGAAGGCGAATGGCCCCATTTCGGGCACGATTGGCTCGGGCACGATTGGCTCGGGCACGATTGGCTCGGGCACGATTGGCTCGGGCACGATTGGCTCGGGCACGATTGGCTCGGGCACGAGAACTTCATAGTCAACTAGCGGCGATTTGCCTTCGAGCAATCGAATAATGTCTGTCGCAAAATCTTTGACTCCAGAAACATCTTGGAGGTCGATTTGCAAAGCCATCCCTGTGCCCAAGGAATGCCCTGAACGCAGAACGGCTTTTTGCGGAAGCGGCAAACCCGGCGGCCAATGAGACTGCACCAATTCGGAACTAATTAAGCCCATCTTCTCCCACTGCAATCGCGCAGTAGCCCCACCTGCAACAAGCATCTTTTCGAGAAAATCTTGGAGGAGTTGCGTTGAAATATCGCGTTGAAGGGCTAGCCCATCAGGACCATAAACGACCAAGCGACCCGTAGATGGCCCACGGCGGCGTCGAAAAAAACTCATGCAAAACGCCTCGAAAGGAAGTAAACCGCACCGATTAGGGAAGACAGCCCAAGTAAAGGCGCTGCCCAGAGCAAAACTCGTTTGGCAGCCAATTGGTCTCGGCGCATGGTTTCGGTTTCGAGAAATTGAATCATGTTGGACACCGAGGCCTGCACCGCAGCAGGTTGGGCTGCCGAAAAATTGCTACGCCACTCAAAAGCTCGTTGCAAAACCTCGGAGTGAAGTTTTGGATAGAGGGCATCTAACTCAATGGAGTAGCGCAAAGCATCTGGGTCATCGGGAGATGAAACCAGGATTTGACGAATGACCGAGCGTGCCTCTTGCTCAGCACCAGCAGAAACCAAAGTAAAAGCCTGCCACGACAAAGACTCTGTCTGGCGATGCGTATCATTCCAAGTTAAAAAAGAAACCGCGTCATCGAGGGGCTGCTGAAAAAAAGCCGTCAGCAAGAGTAGGCAGGAAAACACCTAGGAAAGGGCCTCCCACCAGGCTTGCCACTGAAGTGAGATTAAAGGGTTTTTGGCATCCAACAGTAAACAGTAGGATTTCGGTGCGCCATCGACGACTTGCCCAGGCAAGCAACTGGCCCCAAGTGAGGCGGGAAGACCAGATGGAAGGAGAGCACTCAAACCAGCCAAAGGAGGCAGATGCAAGCCTTTGCGAGCAAAAATAACTCGGTTACGGCTCCAAGGGACACGGTGAACACGCAGGTCAGCAAAAACTTGGCTCAGGGTGCCGCACAAAGCATCTTGCAGGAAAGGCGCACCACGGCCTGCAGCACCGATGTTCATGGCGAAAACTCCCCCATCTCGTAAGCGAGAAGCGACCTCTGAGAAAAACTCAACCGAAGCCAAGTGAACTGGGATTTCGAATTGATTTGCGTAGGCATCAAGCAACACACAATCTAGAGAATTTGGGTTGGCTACGCGCAAAGCCGCGCGGGCATCCATGGCGGGCAAGGCTGTATAATTTTGAGCAAGTGGCTCGGGAAGAGGCATCCATTTTTGCCCTAGCTCGATAACATCAGGGTCGAGCTCGACGCCGATTACGGACCATTTGCATGAATCGCCGAGTGGGAAAGTCAAAGGCCCAACGGCTGAGGCTGTACCAGCACCTAACAACCAGGCTTGAAAGCTCTCTTGATTTCTGGCGTTGGCATAGACGGGTGCAAGGGCAAAAAGATCGTAATAGCCCCCTGGGAAAAGAGAGTTTGGCTTCCAGATACTCTGAAATGAATCGAGCCCCTCATTGACTTGAAGCCAGCGCGTGCCGTCGCTTTGTTCGATGACTCGCGAAGTTTGATAAGAACTAGTTCGGGTCTCGAGAAGTTTAGCTTGGCTAGGCAGATCGGAGAAAGCCGGTGCTGGGTACAACAAAACCAGAAGGGATGTAAGCGCCAGAACGCCAACAAGAGCAAGAACAAGGCGATTGCGGCACAAACTCAATGCAGCGAAAGCCAATGCCAGCGTAACCGCGAAAAGAGTGGAGGGCACCCCAAAGGGCAGCAAGAAAAAGGTCGTCCCGAAAACGCCGACAAGAGAACCTAAAGTGCCGGCGGCAGCAACTTCACCCGCGGCCTGGCCGACATTACCGATGCGCGTAGAGTGCTCATGAATAAGCATCGGCGTCACCAAGGAAGCGCACAAAACGGGAAGTGCGAAAAAGAAAATGGATGCCGCTAAAGAACCCGAAAAGAATAATGCTGCAGCTTCTTCAAGAAGCAAGCCCTCAGGCTGAAACAACGAAGCAAAGGATGGCAGAAGCCATTCGCCCATCTTCAGGTAAAGGGCCGCAATCAAAAGGAATGCGGCAGCATAGGGCATAAGGGAACTTTTCTTTCGCGTAATGCGGCCACCAAGCCAGCCACCCGCTGCCATGGCAAAAAGGATGATGCCTATCTGATTGCTCCAAATCAGTGCAGAAGCACCAAACCAAGGCGCCATCCAGTGGACGCCCACGATTTCAATGGTCAGGACAGCAAGACCCGCCAGGAAGGCGGCGCACAGAATCATTTTGCAACGGCTGGGATGCTAAGCCCACGAATCTTTGCAGTGTAGATTGAACTCGAATCAAGAGTATTTAAGAAATACTCAAGAATCGTGCCTGTTGAACGCCGTGCGTTAAATACATAATTCTCGCCGTTGCGTACGACTTGGACAGGCTTGTCGAGATCAAGAAGCACATCGTTTAGGAAAATATCGACCTTTTCAACGGCCTCCGCATCGATGCGAATTGTATTGCTCTCACGATCGACCACGACTTTCATGCGCGGTGTGCGGCCTTCGACACCTGTATCAGGTTTGGCCCAGACATAGAAAAAGCGCTTGCTCCAGTCGTTGGTGAATTGGATATCCATCTCGAGGGGGTAAGCATTGCGTGGCGCATGCCCAAGAAGCCATGTTAAAGCAGAAGGCGCGTCTGGGTGCTCTTTACCCGAAATCAAGGCCAGATTGCCCTCAGCCAAATCAGACGCTATGGCGCCACCCGCCCATGCGTAAGCCGAAAAGACGCCCGGTTGAGCAGCGGCCAAAGTGGACGCATCAGCCGCGCCAGAACCCAAACCTAAAAGCATGACGCGACTGCGGTCAACCATAAGAGAGCCCGAGACAATCGATAGTGGAAGCAGTAAACGAAGCCGCCCTTTTGATTCCGACAAAGCCTCGCCTGGCTTGAGGTCGCGCATATCTGGGGCTACCACAATGCACTGCTCAAGCATCTCTGTTGGCAATTGCTGAATTGCAGCCTCTGGCTCTAAATGGTCACCGGGAAGAATGACAAGCAAGGGCCATGACTGCTTGCCTTTGTACTTCTTTGGCAAAAATTGCGCATAGGCTCCGCGGTCACCTGGAATCTCTTGCAGCGTGGTTTTTCCTTTTTTCAAGCCCTTGGTCGAAAAGGTGCGATAAGCATCAAGAACAAAACCCCAATCGGCTACCATCGAGAGAACGGGAACGCCCCTGGTCTTTTTTTCGAGATCAACGATTGCACCAGACAAATCTTCGAGAGCGCCTGTCGTGGCCTCAAAGTCGGCTTCAAGCTTGCCTGTTAACCAAACGCTAAATGGCTTCCCTAGCTTTTTGTGATCATTCTTTTTTAGTTGAATGTCAGCCTGCGCTGCGAGTGGTGCAGCGAAAAGAAGGAAAGTGAGGATTGCAGTAAGGAAGGCTCTCATGGTCTATCAAGGTTAACGAAATGCACGCCTCGCGGCGAGTACCGAAAGGGCGGAAGCGCGGGGGTCGTCACGAAGTGAAAACCGCTCGTGTTGGTCTGGCAACAACCACAAAAGGTTTTGCCGAAAACGACCATCTAGGGGGAATCGCAAAACGGCTGCTTCAAGTAAGTGCTGAGTGGCGGCCAAATCATTGCTTCCCCACATAGCCAACGCGCGTTCAAGCGTTTCTTCGGAACCGGTCAAAATTTGCGGGCCGACGGTGGGCAGATCATACCCATGTCGGCGTAAAAACAAGATGTAGTTCGCGCGATCGGCGTCTGCGTTTGAATGAGCCAGCAGGCGCCATGCAGCACCCACCGATGGCGAGGCGGCATGCTCAAGAATCGGAAGGAGCCCTGAGACTTTCTTTCGCCAAAGCATGGATTCGGGCTTAGGCTGATGCATGTAAGTCTCAAGTCGCGCTTGAGCCAGCGCAAGTGAGGCATCACTTTGAGAGGCCACAAGCTCTGCCATGCCTGCCAGCATTGCAGAGACAAGACTAAAGGCCAGAATCAATCGAGCCATTCGACACCGTCAATGCCTTCGGCCAATTCACCCATGAGGAAAGGTTGCTCACCACCGTCTTCCAGAACGCGCATTGCCTCATCAACAAAAGAAGGATCAACCACAACGATTAGCCCGACCCCCATATTGAAAGCGCGCCATGCTTCGTCGCGCGGCACATTGCCCGCTTGAACCAGTACATCAAAAACCGGAAGCGCAGGAACAGCTTTGCGTGAAACTCGCGCACCCAAACCAGAAAGAACGCGTGGCAGATTACCTACGACGCCACCACCGGTAATATGAGCCATCGCGTGCAACCCCGGCTGCTTCAGCATAGGTCGCATGCATTCTAAATAGCAACGATGCGGACGAAGGAGGACATCGGCCCAAGTTTCAGAATCATCACCTGGGAATGGGTCGAGCCACTGCGCCTGCAGACGCTCTTCGACGATACGGCGAGCGAGTGAATAGCCATTCGTGTGCAGGCCATTGGATGCTAGCCCAATCAAGACATCACCGGGTTGGCAGCGTGAGCCATCGAGGATGTGGTCACGCTCGACCACACCGATTAGAGTGCCCACAAGATCGAACTCACCCTCAGGATAGACACCCGGCATCTCAGCCGTTTCGCCACCAATAAGGGTCATGTTGTGGTCTGCGCATGCATGAGCTAGGCCGATAACGGCGCTTGCGACCATGTCGTCATCAAGTTTGCCGACCCCAATGTAATCGAGAAAGAACAGCGGCTCTGCGCCCTGAACAAGTGCATCATTGATGCAATGCTGAACAAGGTCGCGGCCGACAGAATCGTAACGCCCAACTGCCGAGGCAATACGCACCTTAGTGCCAACGCCATCTGCCGTGGCGACCAAAACAGGCTTGTCACCTAGGCCATCAGCTCGATAGAGACCACCGAACGCCCCGACATCAGCCAAAACGCGCGGACCGAAAGTCGCACGAATGGCCGTCTTGGCCTTATCGAGAGCCGACTCAGCGGCATCTATATTGACTCCCGCATCGCGGTAAGTCATGGAGTCGGGGGCAGGCGAATCACTCATGGTGTGAATTCTACAGCCGCCCCCCATTGCTTCCTATTCGCGCCAAGCCGCCAAAAGAGCGAAGCCTTGCGGGCCACGAGGGACATCTTTCCCGGTCACGGAAACGGTCCAGGTGCCGGCTGCTGGCTGATTCAAACGAATCTGCTCCATGCTATTTTTCGGGTCATGCTTAGGCGTATTAACGATCCACTCGCCGGTACTCAAGCGCAACAAATTACCGTGATATTCATCACCATTGGGGGCAATCAATACAAGATTGAGATCATTAACTGGGGCGTAACTAGCAAAAGCACTCGCAGGTTCGTCAGCAAAAGCCATCGTTACGGCGAGGCGTTGCATACTTGCTGGCACATCGAATTGCCAAGTCTGAGTCTGCCCAGTCTGGACGCCATTGATATGCCACTGATCCATCACCCAAAGACCGCCGGCCTCACCAGCAAAGCTCATTGTGTTTTCTAGCAGGATCCGACCCCAACCCTCGCTGTAGGAAGGCCACCCACCCATGTCGAGCATGTCGGTCGTGCTGTTGGCCAACAGGCCGCGTAAGAGTGAACCTGATGGAGTAAACCCATCGGCGGAATTAGCTGCACCCGTTGGGTAAAAGCCCTTTTCAAAATACTCTTTTGCAAGGGCTGCTCCACCCGCAACAATAGGACACGCCATAGATGTGCCGCACATTGTTTTTGTGCTACAGGAATTGCTATTTTTTGCAGAATACAAACTGCAACCAGGTGCCATGACCTCTGGCTTGGCACGCCCGTCACTCGTCGGACCACGCCCACCAGAACCTTTCTGGTCAGGATTGTTTCGGTCGGCTGCAGCAACTGCAACACAGCTCTTGGCATTTTCAGGGTTTTTCAAATTGGACCCGTTAGTCTCTGCAAAGCAAATCACAGATGGCTCATAGTCATGGCTCATCGCGTCAATATCGCGGCACCAGTTGTTATATTGCGTGGTGCCATCGTTGCCCCAAGAATTGGTAAAAACGGTCGCGCCCTTCCGAGCCAGGACGGTTAGCTTAGACAGGAAATTAGAACTATTCACTTCATTGTTACGCAAATGAGCAATTCGTGCTCCAAAGGCGACGCCGTTGTATTTCCATTGGCCATCAACGGGTGTGCGATTACCGGCAGCAGAACCAGCTGTGTGAGTGCCATGGCTTTCGCCGCTACCACTCGTGCTCATGTACACCAATTTACGATGATTTGGGCCAACAGCAGCGCCAGTCGGGTCATCAAAAAAGCACGAGCCCTCTTGAATACGCCCATCAATATGGCCAATGATGACATTTTCACCAGAAAGGCCCTTATTCCAGATTTTCATGTCGTTGTTGCGATTTGTTTGAACGACCCAAACCGTTTTATCATTACGCAGAACCGGCTGTACTGACTCTTCAAGCCAGCGGATTTCAGGAATTCTTGCCAAAGCCGCAACTTGCAGAGGAGCCACTCGCAAGTCAAGCCGCGTGTATCGTTCGGTCACCGCTTCTTCTAGGACGACAGCGCCCCACTCGGTTACTTTTTCGTAAACAGTGGCGAGATCTGCATCAGGCCATAATTCGACAGACAACGCCATCGAGCCATCAGGTTGATCCATGACAGTGCCGAAGTGCCCGGTGTCTGGCGATACCTTGAGGAATGGGTGAACAGCAAGAATTTCTTGGCAGGACTCTTGTGCTCGCAATGCGCTTAATGCCGAAGCAGGGATGCGAGCCTCAAAGGCATGGTGCGGGACATAATCAAAAACCTGCCCCCCATTTGCACTGACCCAATCTTCGAGTTGAGCGCGGTTTGAGGGAGCGGCCTGCACAACCCAGTAACCGGCATCGGCCGCCTCTTGATTAGAAAGGGTTCCGTGTTTAGGTAACGCGGGCAGAGGCTGAGATGTGTCCCAGTCTAAATTCTTTAAAAGAAGCCGTGTGGGCTGGGCATCAGGTGCAGAATGCAAAGTGGGTGCAACCTGTGATACGGCAGCAGAAAGAGCCAGAACGGAGAGGAGTGCAAGGAATGCGCGCATGAGGGAATGGGTCGGAGAGGGCTCTGGCTAACGAAAGTAGAAAGCCAATGTCCTTAGTCTACAAGAGAAAACGGCTTCAAGCCGCCCTATGATGGGCTATTCATGAGTGCACAGAATCGCGTCATAGTCCTAGGAGCCACCGGCACGGTTGGGCTCAAAGCTTGCGATATTCTTCGGCGCCACAGCTCTTCGCTCGTACCGGCCGGTTTTTCAGCCCATTCGCGCAAAGAGGCCTTGCTCTTGATTAGCCAAGGTTGGCCTGAATGCCCAACTTTCCTAACGAAAGACCCCGCCCAGCGAGACGCCCTTCTCGATTTCCTTAAGCATGGTGAATATGAAATTTGCCTCAATGCGATTGTTGGCGCGGCAGGCCTGCCTTTTTCGGAAGCCGTCCTGAAAAACGGTCGTACTTTAGCCTTGGCCAACAAAGAATCGCTTGTCATGGCTGGCCGCGCACTGATGCAGTTGGCAGCTCAAAACGGTGGGCGGATTATTCCTGTAGATTCTGAGCACTCGGCGATTCACCAGTGCCTTGCCGCTAGCCCGGGCGAGGGCTTCCGTACGCTTTACCTCACGGCTTCGGGTGGCGCGCTAAGGGACACACCGCTTGACCAATTTGATGCCGTTACACCGGCTCAAGCTCTGGCTCACCCAAACTGGGACATGGGGCCGCGCATTACTATCGACTCGGCCACGATGGTCAACAAGGCCTTTGAAATTGTCGAAGCAGCTCACCTTTTTTCTGCGGACGCCTCGCAAATCAAAGTTTTGATTCATCGCCAATCGGTCATTCATTCCATGGTTGAGTTTCATGATGGCTCTTTGCTTGCACAAATGGGGCGACCCGACATGGCCTTCCCTGTGCATTACGCCTTGCATTGGCCGCACCGTGTAGCCGACCCCGTGCTGCAAGGCTTTGACCCGATACTGTTTTCGAATCTCAGCCTCGAATCACCCGATTCAGAGCGATTCCCGGCACTTGAGCTGGCGTTCGAAGTCGTCCGCGAGGGTGGTGCATCGGGGGCGATCCTTAATGCTGCCGATGAAGTTTTAGTAGAGGCTTTTTTGCGTGGCGAGGTTCGCTTCACTGACATTGTCCCGATTTTGGCAGAAGCACTTTCTGCAAACCCTGGCTTTACAGCCGACACCATACAAGACGCGCTCGCTGCCGACACCTGGGCCCGCGAGTTTGCTCAATCCATCTGCACTCGCACCTGATGCTTGCTACTTTATTCACAGTTCTGGGCATTGGCCTACTCCTCTTTTTTCACGAAGGCGGACACTATCTTGCTGCTCGCGCTGCCGGAGTTCGCGTTGATGTTTTTTCACTCGGCTTTGGCCCACGCCTTTTTGGTTTTAAAAAGGGCGATACCGACTACCGCATTTCTTTGATTCCTTTAGGCGGCTATGTCCGGATGGCCGGCGAAGAAAACTCGAGTTCGCCTGATGGCCTTCTCGGCAAAAGTGTCGGCTGGCGTTTTTTGATTTTCGCCGGTGGAATCCTAGCTAACTTTTTAATTGCCCTAATCATTATTCCCATTCTGTTTGCCGTCGGTGTGCCTCTTGAAGCTCCGATTGCGGGCCCCATCGAAGCGGGTTCTCCAGCTTGGCATGCTGGCATCCTAGAAGGAGATCGTGTCTTATCGGCAAACGACGAGACACTGCATGCCTTCCGCCATGTTTCGGCAGCTGTGGCCCTCAATGAAGCGGGATCGCCACTGGTATTCCAACTTCAAAGCCCTGATGGCCAAAGCCGAGAAGTCCATCTTGCCCCTGAATATGATGCTAACGCTGGTTTTGCGCGCGTGGGCATGGGCATACCTGAGCGCTTGGTTTTCCACCCGACTGGCCCTGCGATTGATGCAGGTTTTGAGCCAACCGATGAGATCACCAAAATCGGCGATGTCGTTGTTTCAAATCGCCCCGCAGTTGCTCGACTGCTATTGAGTCAAGCCACACGCCTACAGCGAACGATTGAAATTACAGCCACCTCCCAAGATGGCATTTCCAAAACGCTTACGCTTTCACCTACAGCTATTGATTTTCAAGATGCAGCTCCACTTCAAATTGGGGTGTTTGCCTTAAGCAACCAAGTTGCAGAAAACCTCGCGCCGTCCACCATGCCCTTTCAAAAGGGTGACACGATTCATTCTGTTAACGGTCAAGCACTCAGCACGATTGATGACTTAGCGGAAGCCCTGCTCGATTCATCACGACCGACCTTCGTGCAATACGGAAGCCCGGTGCAAGATTTCATCATGCCGAGCGGCTACACCCCCGAAAACTTATACGCAGCCCTTCACCTGAGCCAAGCTCCCGGACTGGCTGTGAGTGTTCGCCCACAAAGCGCTGCATTCGAAGCCGGCATTCAAAACGGCGATTGCATCCTGCGAGCAAACGATAAGCCGATTTATTCACTAAGCAATTTGCGGCAAGCCATCCTTCCACTCGACCTTGGGCAAGAGCTGCCTCTATCACTTAGCCGCGGCGACGAGACCATCGCTATTGTGGTGCAGCCCAAGCTTGCCACAGCCTTTCATTACGGGGTGGCTCGTGAGGTCATCGAAGAGACCGTTCAGGCAAATGGCCCCCTTCATGCCTTGACATTAGGGCTTTCCGAGGCCAGCCGCATGGGGTTGGAGGTCGTCCGTACTTTGTCGCGGGTCTTGGGTGGCGGTATCGATTCGAGCAACTTGGGCGGCATCATGACCATTGGGGTCATCACGCATTCTTTTGCCGAACAAGGCTGGATCCCCCTCTTGTTTTTCCTTTGCATGATTTCGATTCATTTGGGTGTGCTCAATTTATTGCCTATCCCAGGTCTCGACGGAGGGCATCTAATGTTTTTAATTTATGAGCTTCTACGCGGCAAACCCGTAAGCGAGCAAGCTCAAGGCATGATCAACCTCGCCGGGTTTTTGCTCGTCATTTCGATGGTCATTTTTGTCACAACCCTCGACATCCAACGCTTCTTTTCATAAAGATGGCTTGGGTGCACTTGCTGCGATTAGCGCTCTTTCCGAGCATTCTCTGGGATTTCGTTGCGGGCATGGTTCTCGCTGGCCTAGCTTCCCAACTTTTTGTTCCTGAGCGCAGCGTTCCACCGTTATTGGCTTTAATCGCCCTCTATCACGGCGGAATGGTGCTCAACGACTGGGCTGATCGAAAAGATGATTCTATTTATCGCTCTAGCCGCCCACTAGCAAGCGGAGCTGTTCGACCCTCTGTTGCGCTTTTCATTGCAGCGGCGCTTCTGTTTGGTGGGGCTTATTTGGCCGGATTCGAACAGAAACATGTGCAGATTCTGCTCGGTGTGATTCTCGTTTACAACCTCGGTAGCCGCTACTTGCGGCACTGGCTAGGGCCGGTACTACTCGCTATTGCACGGGCCATTGCCCTCAGTTTTGGGCCACTCTTTTGGTTTGAGCCATCGGCTTTTGTCGGATTAGTTACCCTTCTGCCGGCGGCCTGCTACGCACTCTACTTTCTCTTTTTGTCACGGCTGGCGCAAGCCGAAGAAAGAGGTTTACCCGGCATGCGTGGCCTCGGCTTCTCTGTCGCATGCGCCGTTACCCCTCTGGCGCTCTTACAAATCGGCACACCTCACTGGGCACTCGCTCCTTTCTGGCTTGCCTTGATTGCCTTCATCGTCCGCCCCGCTTGGGTTGACCGCGGGGCTCATTGGTCGCCCACACGCGTGCAAATGCAAGTTAGGCGACTGCTTAGTGCAGCACCCTTGTTGCTCAGCGTCATCTTAGCCGCAAAAGGCGAATGGGCTTGGGCGCTAGGCGGCCCCATCGCAAGTCTATCGGTGAATCAACTAGCCAAATTGACGACCGCTGAGTAAGCTCAGAAAAACTCGTGCAACAGCGCATTGAGCCAACTTCGAATTTGACTTCGTGGCTCATTCTGCAGGATGCCGTATAAATATGCACGGGCATCCGCCCCCATCAATCGCACAAAGTCGCGATAAAGTTGAGCGCGCAATGAATCATGTGTTTGCGGGTCATTGGCGATTTGCTTCAGCAAGTTTTGAACCTCGGGCTGATCAAAACCATAGAGCAAGCTGTTCACCAATGTTGTCTTGAGAACCACATCTAAATCAGTAGACCACAAGCCCAGCAAAAGCGGGATACTCTTTGGTGCATAACTGCCCAGACTCATAAAAGCCGACTGCCGCACATAAAGGCTCTCAGTTGAGTCAGCCGCTACTTTTGCCGAAAACTGAAGGGCTTGGAGATCTTGAGTGAAGACTAAAGCGCGAAGCAGATCGACTCGAAAATTGTCTTCGCAAAAGGGCCATCGAGGGATGAGGACGCGCGCAAAGCGCGGATCTGATATCCCGTCTTCTCGCAAGATCAATAAAGACGCAACCGAACCCTGCCCATTGGGATATTTCCGCAAACGATTTAGCCATGAATCAAGTGACTCGGAATGACCGTGAGCCAAGAGAGCTTTGATTGCCATCGATTGCAATTCAGGCACAGGATGGCGAGACAACTCATCAAGATAATCTAAGCCGACTGCAGCCGACACAGCCTCTGGCGAAGCAAGTGCCTTGGCGATGGCCATCTGCACCGACTCGTCGGGGTCGTTAGCTGCCGCCAAAATCCCCGGCCAGTCTTGAAGTTGAGCTAGGCCTGCGATGGCCAAAGCCCGTAATCGCCCCGACGGGTATTGCCCCGCATCAAGCATGCCACGAACGGAATCGCGCAAATCAGGTACCCCTTGATCAAGCAGAGCCGTCAAGGCCTGCATCCGCAAGGATGGCGCGAGAGAGGGAAGGCGCTGGTACAGCCAATCTTGCGCCACAGGATGCCGCAGCTCAAGCAGGCTCGCCCACGCCATTTGCCCCTTACCTGAAGTCTCAATCCCATCAAGCCAATCAGCGGCAGACGCCGTGAGGAAATGGGCCGCATGCTCATCACCCCATTTACCGAGCAAAGAGTAAACGACTCGGAGGGGCGCTTGTTCGGGTTCTCTCTTTGCATGCTGAAGCATCGCGGGCAAAAGCTCTCGGCTTCCGAGCGCCGACAAAGCGTCAAGAGCGGCCGTCCGCGCAACGGCAACAGGCGAATGCTCAAGAACGCGAATGAGCGAGGCGCCATCGCCTGCAGACCCGGCCTGTGCCAGAGTGCTTGCCAAATTAACGAGATAGGCCATCGCACGAGGATCAACAGCATGCAGAGCAATTTCTTTTTCGAGATGAGGGACGACTTCTTGCCCTTGCCGCACCAAACGCTCAGTTGCAAGTCTCAAAGAGGCCTTACTAGCCGATTGCAACTTAGACAAATCTCGACGCAAGATTTCATCTTTGGCCGGGGGTTCCCAGAGGGGCAGGCTCTTACGCACAGCCCAGATCTGATGAATCTGCTCTGCACTTAAGCCCACCGAAGGCGTAGCCGGCTCACCCCCACAAGAAGGTAGCCCTAAGAAAAAGAGAAGGGCCAGCGAGAGACTGCCCAATAAGGGGTAAAATTGCCGTTTCGTGACAGCCACAACAGACTTAAGTAACATCGGATTTGAACTCGGCCCATTTCGGGTCGTGCATGGTTTAGCGCTTGCGCCCATGGCCGGTAACACCAACTTAGCGTATCGGCGGCTCTGCAAGAAATTTGGCGCTGAATTGACCTGCACCGAAATGGTGTCTTCGCGGGCGCTTGAGTTTGGCGACGCCAAAAGTTTGACTTATCTTGAACGCGGTAAAGAGGAAGAGCCCGTTGTGGCTCAAATTTTTGGTGCATCTCCAGAGACTCTTGCCATTGCCGTCCAAGAAGTCGAAAAGCGGGGCTTTCACGCGATTGACCTCAATATGGGTTGCCCTGTTCCCAAAATCACGGGTAGCGGTGGCGGCAGTTCTCTGCTTCGCGATCCTGATTTGGCCGCACGCTGTATTGAGTCTATGGTTGCGCATTCTGGCTTGCCCATCACCGCAAAAATCAGAGCCGGCTGGGATTCAGCCAATAAAAACGCCCCTGCCTTTGCTCATCAATTGCAAGAAGCAGGCGCTGCTGTAATCACGATTCATGGCCGTACGCGCGCGCAAAAATACATGGGCGAGGCCGACCTAGACATCATCGCTGAGACGGCAGCACGCTGCAGTATTCCGGTTATCGGCAATGGCGATATCACTGATGTTCCATCGGCCATGCGCATGTTTGCAACGGGCGTAAACGGTATCGCGATTGGGCGAGGAGCACTCGGTAAGCCCTGGATTTTCCGACAGATTCGAGCCGCTCTTCAGGGGGAAGACATCCCGAAAGCCCCGACCGCCAACGAGCGGGCATCTATTTTGTTAGAGCTCGGAGAGGGCATCGCGCAGCTCTACGGCGAGAAACGCGGCATGCTCGTGATGCGACGACTCGCATCTGATTTTTTCAAGGGCTTGCCAGGGTCAGCTAAGGCCCGCGCTGAGTGCATTAAGCTCAAATCACTCGAAGACCTGCACCGTCTGGCCGAATGGCTAAACAGTAATCCTTAGATTAAAGAGGCAAGCGTCTCTATGGATGGGCTATTCGCCTTGCCAAGAGAGGCCCTGCACGGTGTACAGCTTGACCGTCGCTTTAGCATATTCCATGCGTGCTTGGATTTCAGAACTTTCGGCAACCGCAAGATCGGTCTGAAACTGCAGCACCTGAAAGTTTGTAGAGGCACCACCTTCAAGCCGGCGCTGCTCAGCCTCTAATTGCCGAAAAGCCACCTGCCGCGCTTTAGATGTCACGCGAATGCGCTCGCTCAAGTAAGTCATGTTGCGGACCGCATCGCGCACCTCTTGGATGACTTCTTTTTCACGATCATGCCATTGGCGTTGCGCCAAAGCATGAGAATATTTAGCGCGCCGAGCCGCACCTTTATATTGCTGATTGCCAAGTGGCATTTCAAAGACAAGCCCTACAGAATATCCGGGATAATCAAAATTTCTTAAGTCGCTTAAAGCGCGACCAATCACAGGCTGTTGATCAAAAGCATTGCCCGAAATGATCAAATCAAGTTTAGGTTTCAAGTTGTCTTTCGCAACACGCAGGTCAAGATCGGATTGCTCACTCGCTAGGCGCAGTTGCTCTAAATCTGCCCGAGTCTCTTGAGCGACTGACCACGCCATTTGCCAAGACAAAGACTGCGCATTCGGTTTTGTAGGCTCGTCGACGGGGATGATTTGAGTTTGCCAATCAGTCAACCCCTCAAGGCCATACAACATGAGGCGCAAGGCATCTTGCGCTTGCTTGACCTGGTTGCGCGCGGTCAGCAAGGCATCTTGACGAGTCGCAATATCAGCCTCGGTTTGAACGACCTCAACTTGAGCCACGGAACCAACGCGAAATTTGGCATCCGTCACTTCGCGCAAGCGTTCCGCAAGAGCTAAAGACTTTTCTTTAACTTCAACATCAGCCCGAGCAAAAGCTAAACTCCAATAGGAATCGACTGCTGCCTGGACGACATCGTTTTGCGCAGAACGCGCGCCAGCATCGGCCTGGGCTTCTGAAATGCGGGCCGACTCAAGTGAGTAGGTCGCATGCAAAGCACCGGCACCTTTGAGCAACGGCTGAGTGAAATTGAAATTGACCGAAACATCAGCTTGGTCTTCGCCAAGATAACTATATTCAGATTGACCCTCTCGAAAGGACAAGGAGTAATTTCCGCCTGAAGATAGCAGTTGCCGAATACCCTGATTCATGGTCAACGATTTTGTTGTCGTTTCAGTTATGCCAAGTTGGCTAAAAAATCCACTCGTAGGCTGCTCTGCGTAAGAGTAAGTGGCGTCTGCAAAGAGCGTCGGATCAAACGCACCCATGGCCTCGATCACGCCGCCTTCTGAAGCCTGAAACTGCAAGCGAGCTTGGCGCCAAGCCGGGGCGTTTTCAGAAGCAAGCGCCACGACCTCTGCAAGAGTCATCGGGTGGCTCGATGGAGCGAGAGAGGCACCATTCGGAGCGTCTTGAGTGAGGGCGGCAACTAGGCAAAGTGCGAGAATCATGATGGCATAGTTTACGGACTTGCACGCCCTGCGTTAGTGCCGTCAGCAATCGAATAGAAAATTGAACTAGGGCAATTCAGCGAGCCAAGGCGCGTTTGGCCAGCTCATGTCAACATCGATGCCTGAAGGTGGCACTTGAGCACTCATCACCCAAAGCCATCCGGCCAAGAATGGAGCGAGGTCAGGAGCCAAAGCCAGCTGGTCGATAAGCTCTTGCGACGAGCATGGAAAAGCTGTTGGGTATTCACCACTCTGCAAGGCGCTCTCGAGTTGCTCAAAAAGCTCAACTGCGGCGGGGTTATTTTCGCGCCGCGCCAAAGCCTGAACAGCTGTCTGGCGCTGCTTAAAGAGATCGGCAGCAATTGGAGACTCAAGGAATCTAATCTGCCAAGAAGCTGACGCCTGAGCAAAACGATTTTGCTGCTCAATAGCCAATGCCCAAGCCCCATCGAAGAGAAGGTCATCACCCAAGGGCTCACTCGGGGGCACGACTCGGGGAACCTGTGGGCTCTCACGATCGATGAGCAGCTCAGTTGGCATTTGAAAACCAATTTCAGGCCGATCGGAATCTGGGGTTTGTAGCAAAGCCACAACAGCAGCGACTGGCACAGCCAACGCCGTGAGCAGCAACAAGCTCGCTGCAATGCGCAACAATGGGCTTTGCCGAATCGACCCGCGCCAAGACCAGCTATTGCGTAAACCGTCAGCCAATTCAATCTCAAATGAGGGGCTCAACTCAACCCCAGGGTGGGCTTGACGCAATTCAGAAGCAAAAGCTGAAAGCGCAGCCGACTCTTGTGAATCAGTAAACTCGATGAAGTCTTTAGGCTCAGTCACGGGCTGCCCTCGGATGGCGTATTCGGGTCAATCGCAGAGGCTTGTTCACGCAAACGGCGCAAGGTGTAAAAGACTCGGCTCTTAACGGTGCCCACAGGAATGCCCAGTATTTCAGAAATCTCGCGATAAGGAAGTTGCTGCAAGACTGCAAGCTCAACCAATTCGTGCGCCTCAGGGTCAAGCTCGGCAACCCACTGGCGCAACTGCGCAGCGCGGTCAGCCAAATCGACTTGCTCAACAGGGCTTGGAGCAGAATCGATGGCATCAGGTTGGTCATCGCCGAGCAGGACAGGGCGCTTTTTGCGCCGCGAGTCAATCCAGATGTTGCGGGCGATGCGAAAAAAGTAAGCGTCAAGCCTGCCAGTCGCCTGGTAGGTCGTTTTGCTGTTGTAGATGCGGAGAAAAACATCTTGGGTAAGGTCTTCGGCGGTGGCGGCTTGGGCCCCTTGCCTCAGGAAAAACCCCTTTAGCCGAGGGCCCATCTCACAAACGAGGGTCTGAAATGCCTCGCGATCGCCTGACCGGAAGCGCTCCAACAAATCCGCTGCGTGATTAGCCATGCACCTAGGAAGAAAACGCACCAGAGAATGACGGGTTCACGGAAAATGCCGTTAATAATGCCTGGCTCCGAGCCCCGCTGGCTGTGAATACAATCTGTCGGTCGTCGGCCCAACCTGTAAACATGATTTCAAGTCGATCTTGCGGAAGCCATTCTTGCATTTTGCGAGCCCACTCAACCAGGATTACCGTTTCACGATCAAACCGCTCGACCAAGCCCTCGCATAACAGGCCGTCCATCCGCTCTTCGAAATATGCGTCGAGGTGCAGGAGCCTCGTGCGGCCGATATATTCACAGCACAAAAGATAGGTCGGGGAAGTTAATGGCTCTTTGATTTCAAGACCAAGCCCCACCCCGCCACCAAAAGTGGTTTTGCCCGCTCCAAGCTCGCCGTCAAGCAAAACGCAATCGCCGCCCTTTAACAGCGCGCCAAGGGCCTCGCCGAGGCGGCGGGTCATTTCAGGCGATGCGCTTGTAAGTGAGTATTTCATGACTTCCAAGAATAAGTCCAGCCTTTGAACTTTGCCCGTAAAGGCGTTTGCCCATCTAGCCAGACCAAAGAGTTGCCTTCTGTAACTGTGCCGATTTGAGTCAAACCGGTGCGCAACAAAACGGGGTCGGTCAAGGCCATCCGTGCGCGGCGAGCGGGAAGGGCAATCAGCAATTCGTAATCTTCGCCCTCAGCAAGTGCACATTGCCAACGCTCATGGCCCGTTGCCTTGGTGGCCTCTGGATGGAGTGGCAAATCGTTCAACTGGATTTGTGCGCCCACCCCCGATGCCCGCAAGAGTCGAGGTAAATCAGTCGCTAAGCCATCGGACAAATCCATCATGGCTCGCGGGCGATAGGTCTGATTGAGACGCGTGCCCTCAGTTAAGCGAGGCTCAGGGCGAAGGTGTCTTCCAGATTGAACGGCCCCACCCAGTCGCCCGGTAACTAAGAGCCAATCGCCAGGTCGAGCGCCTGATCGACCTGGAGCGCGACGCCGACCCTCGAGGCCGGTCGCAGTACAAGTCAAAACCAGATGAGGGCTTTGAGACAAATCGCCGCCCACGACAGCGCACCCGAAGGCGTTGGCCTCAGCCAAAAAGGCTTGCGCCATTCGCTTGAGACGAGATTGGCTAGCAGAAGCTGGCGCGGCAATTGTCCAGCTAACAGCCCACGGACGAGCCCCGACAGCCGCCAAATCACTGAGCGTGCGTCGAAGCAATTTGCGGGCGAGGGTGGTCCAGGGAGTGCCCAATTCAGCATGCACGCCCTCGATGAGTTGATCGACAGTTTGCAAGGTGGCCACACCAGAAGGTGGTTTCAAGCGAGCACAATCTGAGCCTGGGCCAGAAAGGCCCTTCCCTCCGCGGAAAGAATTCCGGAAGATGTCATGCAATGCTTCTTCGCCCTGCCCCATCGTCAGTTTTACCAAATGCCCGCAGCTCGAGTTCCGGTCTCAGCCGAGCCGAATGGCTCTGGGCTTTGGCTCTCTTAGCGTTGGTGAGTTTGCTAATTGTAAAGACGCTGGTACCTGAGCGCCCAAGAGCTCGCCTTTCGCAGGTCGAATCAGCCCTTGAGTATTTGCGCGGACACATTCATCTCGCGCTCGAGGATGCCACGCTTGGCGGCGTTTATGCGCCTGATCTAGTTGGAGGGCATCTCTGGCTCGGGCCCGGTGCACGCCCCAAGGCTATAGAGCAAGATGCTGATATTGCGCACTCGCTCAAATCGCTCTTCCCCCATGAAACTTTTCTGCCCATCGACCCATGGGGCAACGCGTACGCAATGCGCGTGATACCTCATCAAGGGCGCGACATTTTGACGATTGCTACTGGCGGGTCAGATGGCATTCTACCGACTCATTTTTCGCTGGAAGCCAACGACATACTCCAAGTTTTATGGCCTAGGCCTTAGCCGTTTCACGCCAGGCATCCACCATTTCGGCCAACAATTTTGGCTCTTGAGCTGCACGCAAAACCGCTACGCCATGAGCGCCTGCCTCTGCGCACTGAGCCACTTGTGCGGGCGTGCTGACACCACCCAGGGCGATGAGTGGTACATCAAAATCGGCCACTTGATTGCGTAGAGTCTCTAAGCCAAGTGGCTCAAGGATGCCCGCCTTAGACGGGGTTGCCCAAATGGGGCTGGCAAAAGCAAAAGCAAAGCCGCCGCTCTGAGCGATTTGAAGATCATCAGGCGAATGCGAACTTAAGCCAAGGCTGCTATCCCAAAGTTGCTGAGTCTCGAAGACAGGCAAACCCCTAGAGCCCACAATGAGGGCGTCAGCACCGACCAATCGAGCCCAAGATGCCCGCGCATGAACCGCAAGCCAAGGCAGGCGCTCGCGCATAGATTGAAGGCATGCGAGTGAAATTCGAGCCGATTGCGGCTGGGTGGAACGAAAACTAAACGCTTGTGCGCAAGCTGCGCCATCTGCCCATTGCATGGCTTCTGTTGCCGATTCAAGGTCTGATGCGATTGCCCAAACGCCTCTGGGTGGCATCAGCATTTTAGGCCTCGATGTGCAAAGCCACGCCGTAGTCTCTTAACCAGCCCGAGAGGTCTTCGCGCGGTATCGCCTTGTTGACTTGCAACTCATTAGGGCTCGCGCGATCTAAGCCCAAGGCTTGTAGCTGTGGGTGCAATGCAATTCGGTCAAGGACCTCTTTTTGTTCGCTATGCAACGCATGAGCTCCATCCCAATGGATGAGACCGTCTTGGCGCGCCCAAGACTCAAGCGAATACAAAACATTTTGAGGAACGGGAGTGCGACTGCGGCTCTGAAGTAAAGCCAGAATCACATCGAGTGTTTCCCCTTCTGCAAGCGCGCGCTGCAAACTGCTTGGCGAAATGCGATAGTGGTAAAGGCTATCGGTTTTTTCACGGTCGCAAAAACGGTCAAGCTCGTAAACCAGCCCATGCGAGCGAACATCGGGAAAAAGAACGACTTCGAAATCAGGGTTGACGACTATGCGCCCCGCGGCTTCGAGATCGCGGCCAGGAATGACTTCGAGAAGCTCTGCCCCCAAAGTAGTGAGCCGAATTGCGGTCGCTCGACCCGAGTCGTCGTATGCCATGTCAATGATGCCAAGTAAATAAAGATATTTACGAACCCAAGTGAACAAATTCCAGGCTAGAGAGCGTACATCGGCAGACGAACGCACAGGGAATGAGCGCGACTCACCATTGCGCCGGGCCTGCATACTCAAGCCACCAAGGTAATGATTGCGCACCACGAAAGGCAAGAACATCGCGTCATACCAAACATTAGGCTCAAGGCGCTTGAGGTAACGAAGCGTCGTGCGGCGGAGAGGGATTTGGTGAGCAAGATCGCCAGGTAAATCTCGATCTTCGATGAGCCAATCGAGCATGACTCGCTGCTTGTCTTCGAGGCTTTGATTCAAGAACTCAAAGCCCTCAGGTGTTACTGAAAAAGTGCGCTTACCCGTGCGGTCGATGAAGCCATGCGCGAGTGCAAACTTATACTCGAGTTCAAGAATTTCGAATCGCCTGAATTCACGCCCAGGGTTTGCAATGAGCCGCTCGGCTATGCGTTTACCCGTGCTCTTGAATAGTGAGCCGCTTACTGTGAATCGCACATTTTCGCCTTCGACAAAAGAAGCAAATCGGCCAAAGTTGGAAACAAAGTCAACCCCGATGCTTGCAGAGAATTCGGGTAAAACAGCCGATACAACCCCTTCTCGGCGCAAATAGGCTAAAACGCCCTCGTCGAAGAGAGCAATCACTTGGCCACGTTGGCGCAAACCAAAGCTCTCGAGGTCAAGCTCGCCGACAGTGCCTAGAGTTGCACTTTCAAGGCCGTCGATTAATTCCTGAAACGAAAGCTCAAGGGCTTTTGTTTGATAGTCAGCGATTGAAACAATACCGCCCCACTCACTCGCAATGAGGTGGTAAACCTCTTTCAATTGTGGCGCCAGGGCATCAATACGAGCCAGCAATGCCTTGTCGTCAGCCAAAAAGCGGTACATGCGTCTAGCTTGCTCAGCAGGCTCTTCTTGACCTTGACGACGAAAGGCCTGCTCAAGCCAACCTCGCAAAGTGAGCAAAGACCCGGGCTCACCTTTTGTCTGCGGTGTTTGCCCCAGAGCCAGGTGGATTTCCATAGGGATGCCCCACAGCTTGCGCTCTTCGCCAGAACGAACACCCATTGACATCGAGGCTAGGCCAAGATGCACAAGCTCACTTAAGGCTGAGCGAATCAATCGATTTTCGACACCGTTGCAATTAGGGTCGTGCTTGATGCGACCGAAAAGCAACCCCTCGCCAGGGTATACGCTCATTGCACGAAAAACCGGGTCGAGCGTCTCGTCGAGCTGCGCTCTTATGGCGGCGACCGCGGATGGCTGGCTCATGCGTTTCGCCAAAGCCGCAAGCAAATCAGCTCGGCCATTAGGAGAATTCGTTTTTTCATGCCAGAGCGCAAACAGCTCAGCGAGCTCGCTTGTGGAACGCTTCGCTAAAGTGCGGGATAAAGTGAGTTGAGGCATCAATTGCGGCAATGAGGGGAAAAATGACGGTCAAGATCAGCGATCAGCGCATCACCCGACAAAATGGCGTAGGCGTAGCCTTGCTCGGTTAAAAACCTCTGACGATTTTCAGCGAACTCTTGATCCACGCTGGCTTCACTGACAATCGCGTAAAACGATGCCCCGCGCCCATCAGCTTTGGGTCGCAAAATGCGCCCCATGCGCTGCGCCTCTTCTTGACGAGAACCGTAGGCGCCTGAAATCTGAATAGCGACAGATGCGTCGGGTAAATCAATCGCGAAATTACCGACCTTACTTACAAGCAGAACTTCTTCGCGCCCCTCTCGAAAAGCGTCGTACCACTGGTCTCGCTCAGGATTAGGCATCTTGCCTGTAATCATGGGGCAACCCAACTCTTTTTGCAGCTCACGCAACTGATCAAGATACTGGCCAATAATCAAAATGCGCTCACCCTTATGGCGCTCGAGCAACGCAAGGATGACATCTGTTTTAGCTGGGTTTTCTGAGGCAATACGAAATCTCGAACGCTTACCTGAAGCCAAATACTCAACGCGCAAATCATCGCTCATCGAAACGCGTATCTCGGCGCATTGCACGGAAGCGATAAAACCGCGGCGCTCTAAATCTTTCCAGGGCGCGTCGTAGCGCTTGGGGCCAATAAGGCAAAACACCTCATCTTCTTTGCCATCTTCGCGCACCAAAGTTGCAGTTAGACCTAGACGACGACGCGCTTGGATCTCGGCCGTCGCGCGAAAAACGGGTGCGGGCAAAAGATGGACTTCATCGTAAATGATTAAGCCCCAGTTCCCTGCTGCGAAAAGGTTGAAGTGCAAGAACTCGCCGCCTTTCTTTTTACGGTAAGTCAATATTTGATAGGTCGTCAAAGTAACGGGCCGAATCTCTTTTGAATCACCGCTGTATTCGCCGATGTCATCTTCGGTGAGATGCGTTTTGTCAAGAAGCTCGCGTTTCCATTGCCGCAGCGCAACGGTGTTTGGCGTCAAAACCAAGGTATGCGTGCCGACTGCGGCCATTGCGGCCAAACCCACCACCGTTTTACCGGAGCCGCACGGCAAGACGATTACGCCTGACCCGCCTAGAGCTGAGCCGCCACGATGGAACGACTCAACGGCTCTCGTTTGATATTCACGCAAAGCAAAACCACCCTCGTCTTGACCTCGAAGGCGAATCTCTAGAGGGCTTCCGTCGACATAACCGGCGCGATCATCAACGGGATAGCCGAGCTTGATGAGGTGTTCTTTGACTAAGCCTCGGCGACCGCGAGTGAGCTGGCCACGACCTCGACTGGCATCAACGGCTTTGAATTGAGCCGCCAATTCGGAGTCGTGCAAAAGCTGAGCAAAAAGAGAAGGGTCGGTGGCCTCAAGTCGCAACTCGCCCGTGCTTTCATCGGAGTGAAGAGAAAACACTCCGCAACGATTGAACCAACCCTCAATCTCAACGGCAAAGTGGCTAGGCATTCCGTAGCGGCTCTCAGCTTCGAGGAAGGCCAGCACTTCGGAAGCCTTGAGCCCCGTAGCCGAGGCATTCCAGACGGAAATAGGCGTCACGCGATAAGTGTGCAAATACTCAGGCGACTTAACCAACTCTGTGAAAGGCAGCAAGCCATCGCGCATCTCTTCAAAGCGAGGGTGCGTCGTCTCGAGAACGATAGTCATATCGCCTTGGAGGATGAGGGGCTTGTCGGAGTCAATCATGAGGCATCTCACCCATAGCGGGATGACCCTGTTGCTCAAAGTCATTTTTGCTCTGGGAGAAACCATCCATTGTAGACGCGATTCGCTTTGCCTCCAAGTGGCTTAAACCAGCAAATGGGGCAGCCAGTCTCCAAGAGCCACCCATTTGGAGTTTGCCGCACAAGGGGGCCCACTGCCGCACGGCCTCGGGCAAACGCTGAATAGCCTCGTCGAGTTGTAATCCGTGAAAACCGAACGCCAGCGCCGCTTCAAGGACTTCGGCCAAAGCAGGCGTCGCGGCAAAATGTTCAGCTAGGGCTTCAAGGCTCATCTGCCCCAATTGAGACCATGAAACGCCACGATCTTCAAGGGCTGCCGCCTCACGCCGCCATCCTGTTCCGAAACATGCTGGGCAAGCAAGCCGCAATTCAGGATGGGGTGCAAAAGTTCCATTTGCGCGGCATTTGGGGCAAGCCAGAGCACCCTTGGAGGAAAGATCCTGTTGCTTCAAGCCACGAAAACGGGCCTCCTCGGTACGAAGGTAATGCTGAATCAAGGGGTCAGTCAAACCAAGAGCATCACGGAGAAGCCCGTTGCGCCCCACCCTAGTTGGCAACGACCAAGCATCGAGATCGAAGGCCATCGGAGTTGGAGCGGTAAGCCGATTTTCGCCTTGCGCATCGCTCCAGCGCCAAACCCCGTGCCGCCCGTCGGAAAACGCATCAGCGAGTTGCCGCGACAACTTAGGAGGAAGCCCCGCAAGAGGTTGAGATGCAAGAAGAACCACGCCGTCGAGTGGTGAAAGCAGCCAGCCAATCAGGTGCGCGCACCGAGCGCTGCATTCGGACAATTGGCTGAGTGGGGTTTGTGCGGACACGCGGAGGACATCCGTGGTGGCGAGTAAATCGAGTGCTTCCTTGAAGATGTTCGCTTGACGCAGATGTCGTTGAAAATGATGCAAACTCTCTTGGAGCGGTAATTCATAAAGTTTTGCGCGGGAAAGCCCGGCGAGCTGAGTCTCGACGCCAAGGCCCCGTTGCGCGCAATCTCGGCAAGCATCGGGGTGATAGACCCACGCGGCGTGATTTAAATCTTGGGGCGCGTACACGAGCAACTCTTTTTGACCTAAAAGCCTCGAATGGTGCTCTAAATCCAGTAAACGACCCTGTGCGTCATCATCTGTTTTGAGGTGGATGCGATCGAGCCAGACGGGCTCGCCGGGCTGAATGTGGTTTTTGAGAGTGATCTTTTCGCGCTTGCCTGCTCGTAGAAAACGCCGGAAACCTGCCGCATGCAAAAGTGAAGTCGCACCCTCGGCGGCAAGGTTTGCGCTCAGTGGAGTCGCGAAAACAAACTCTCCCTGGTCGGCCTGCGCGGCCACGGCTGTCAGCAAATCGGGCCAAGGCCCCCCACCACGACAGGCTGGGCAAAGGGATTGACCATGCTCAAGTAGCGCTTCTTTGAAGAGTGCATCTAAACCGAGAACGGAAATGACGGGCGTGCGTGGCGGAGGTGAAACAGGCCAAGCCACAGGCGGCAGAAGAGCATCGTTTGCAGTCTGAGCAGGCAATGCGTCACTCAAAAGCGGAGAGCGAGTGGCCAGCTCACGCAACAAATCGTCTTCCAGCTGCCGGCGAGCGGGCAAGGCAAGATTTTCTTGAAGACGCTCAGAAAGAGGAAGGGCTGATTCTTCCCAAGCCAGCGGCGAAAGAGCCTGCTGGCGGGATTGCCGAAACCAGACTGCGGTTGGGGTGTGGGATGACTCTAGAGCCGAAGGTGGGCCTTCAAAAAGTAAATTACCACCAGATGGGCCGGCGCCAGGGCCAAGCTCAATCAACCAGTCGGCGCTACGAAGAAGGACCTCGTGATGCTCAACAACCCAGAAAGAATGGCCCTGCTCGGTAAGGGAGCGAAGCAACTCAACGACGCGCATCGCATCTGGGGTCGGCAGCCCCAAACAAGGCTCGTCGAGCAAGAAAAGCTGAGGCCGGCCCCGGCGCGCGCTAGCAAGGGCACGCGCCAGAGCAAGACGACCACGCTCGCCAAGCGACAAGTGCCGACCACGCTCGCCGAAAGTGCGCGCACCTAAACCAAGACGGCACAGGTGTTGCACAAGAGTGCGCAACCGCCCTTCTTGAGGTAGCCGCTTCTCCAAGCTCTCTAAAGGTGTGGTCAGCCACTGACGAAGAGACCTTGAGCGAAATCGAAGATCGAGCAAATCAAGCCGCAACCCAAGACCTTCACAGTGCTCACAAGGGATGCCATCTGCTGCCACACCATGACCTTGGCAAACAGCACAAGCGCCTTGCTTTGGACGGGCAACAAAATCGGATGCGCTTAAACCCCGAATGCGCCCCTCTTCACCTTCCGCAAAATGTTCGCGAATTTCGCGCCAAGCCCCCGAAAGGGTCGCCACAGTTGACCAAAGCGAATGCCCGAGAGCACGCTCAAGCAAGACGCGAACGCCTCCGAGAGGGAGCTGACCCTCAAAGCCTTCTTCCGCTCGCAATCGAGGTAGGATTTCATGCTCAACCAGCGTCGTCTTGCCGCTACCGCTTACTCCGCAGAAGGCCACAACGCGCCCTAATGGCACCTTTAAAGATGGTATTGCAAGATGCCTTTTCTGCAAGTTTGAAAAGGACAGAGAGGTATCCGCATCGGGTTTTGAAACGGTAAAAGCTGGAGCGTCATCTGCATTGGGCAATTCTTGACGATTACCTTGGGCGACGACTTGCCCACCAGAAGGACCTCCGCCGGGGCCAAGATGAACCCACTCGTCGGCAGCTTCTAAAAACTCACGCGCGGGGTCGGCAGTCAAAACCGTATTGCCTTGCCGTGTGAGCTCTTGAAGTAAAGCGGCTAAGTCTCGTCGCTCGGAGCCGTGCAAGCCCATGCCGGGCTCATCAAAGAGCAAGAGCTGACCCGTGCGTGCCTGAGCTAGCCAACTTACGAGCTCAAGGCGCCGCCCCTCGCCCAGCGACAGAGTGCCGAGTTGCCGGCTGGCCGACAAATGCCCTAAGCCTGTGCGGCTTATGAAATGAAGTCGACGAGTTGTTGCGCACGACTTTTCTGCTGAGAAAGCGGAGTGCCAATCCGAAAACGGTGCATTACGCCATGCCGACCACGGATGACCCTTTACCCAGACATCTTGACAGCCTTCCGACTCTTGAGGAGTAAGTTGCGCTAAATGAGCAGCATCTCGTTTAGGAAGCTCGGACTGACAAGTGGGGCAGTTTGTTGAGCTAGGGATATCAATCGAATCGCCACCATGGATGTCAATCTGAAAGGCCACCCCCCGGCGCAAACCTTCGGATAAAGCCTCGGCAAGGCGAGCCTCAGATGCGCGACCTTTCCATTTGAAACGGTCGAGAAGAAGTTGACTCTCAGCCGGCAAAACCTCAGGAGCTTCTTCGAGGCGCGCAAGCGTTTGCTTTAATCGAACTCGCGTCCAGCCTGCATGCAAAAGATCATCCGTTGATGCGCCAGACGCATCTGAGAAAAAGTGAATGCGCACCCCCACTGGCCAGGAACGAGCCAATTCAAGCAAAACATCCATTTGCGGTTGCAGCCACTTATGCCCACAATTGGAGCAACAACGCTGCGGATGCAGCTGCCACTGCTCGGCCAGAAAGGGCCAGACATCCAGCACCGAACCGACCTCTTTGAGCCGGCGATTCCGTGGGATTTCACCCGCGGAAGCCAGTGTCGGGGGCAACCCTTGAATCGAATCTGCAATCGGAACCAACCAGTCTTCGGTACCTCCTGGAAGTGAGTCAGGCTTGGAAAGCAAAGAAAACCTGCGGGCGGCGACTGGCTCAAGTGTGCCAAATAAAAGTGCACTCTTCCCTGCGCCGCTTGGACCGTGAATCGCCGTCCAGCGACCGAGCTGGAGGTCGAGATCAGCATTCTGCAAATTGCCTGCGCGCAGGCCACGCAGGCGAATGCTGCTCATGAGGGGTGCTCTCCGAGCGGAGGGTAATCTTGGTCTCGACCGGCGAGCAAATGCTCGCGCATCTCAAGCAAAAGCGGCTCTGGGCCGGCCAGCAGATTACGCCCAAAAAGCCAATCGCCAGAAGGCTGAATCGTATCTACGACGCCTCCGGCTTCTTGCACCAACAAACCACCAGCGGCAACATCCCAGGGCGCGAGATGCAGCTCCCAGAATGCACCGAGTCGCCCAGCAGCGACATAGGCCAAATCAACGGCTGCGGCTCCCATTCGGCGCACGCCGCGCTGATGCAAAAACAACCTCTGAAAGTTTTCGAGATTATCGTCAAGCAGAACATGGCGACGATATGGAAAACCCGTCGCCAAAACCGTATCGGCTAAATGTTTAGCATCAGAAACTTGAATGGGTCGCCCATTCAAGAATGCGCCGCCACCCAAAACGGCGGTAAAAGTTTCTTGGAGACGAGGTAGATGAACAACCGCGACATCGACTTTGTCGTCGGTCATGCGTGCAATCGAAACGCCCCACATCGGCAAACCATGCACGAAATTCACGGTGCCATCAAGTGGGTCGACAATCCAAGACGACCCCGTTTGCCCACTTTCTCGTGCGAAAACGCCCTTTGCGTCTTCTTCGGCCAAGACCGAGTCATCAGGAAAAGCATCTTGCAGGCCGCGCAGGATGAAGGCCTCGCTCGCCAAATCTGCTGCGGTAACCAAATCTCGACTCGCCGATTTATGCCCGACTTCCCCACTGGCCAGTTGCCCAAATTTATCGAGTAAGAGCGCGCCAGCAGACTCAGCTAGCGAAACGGCATGTGCTAACACTTGATTTAGCGAGTCGTCCATTTTTCCATGACTTCTTTAAGGACATCTTCTTGCATTTTGCGAAAACGCTTATTGTTTGTACGAGCGGTGTGGTCTTTTTGATAATTCACAACAATCGAAAAAAGCAAAACGGTCTCGTCGTCTGGCGCCAGCATAAAACCTGAGAGTGAACTTGCTCCTGTGATCCAGCCCGTTTTGGCGCGCACTCGGCCTGGCTGAAACACATCATCTTTTAATATTTTGCGCAAATGCCCCTCTTGCCCGCCAACAGGCAGCGAATCAAAAAACAAGGCGGCCTCATCTTGCTCACCCATCTCGCGCAAAAGTCGCACCAAAGTGGAAGGTGCGCAAACATTGACAGCATGAGTGGAAGAGCGAGACATACCGGAGCCATCGGCTTGAGAAAATGCATCGGGGCTAATCCCGAGAGCACTCAACTGTCGGTGGACTTCCGCCAAACCCGCCTCGAGTGAGCCGACACCCGTTTTCTCGCGCGCCAAGGTCAGCAGCAGGGTTTCGGTTAATGTGTTATCGCTATCGCGATTTGCGACTTTAACGGCGTCGGCCAAATCCCAGGCTGAAGCAAAACGCAGCAAAGTTTTAGTTTCAGTGGCCCATGGATCGGGGTCGTCTTGCGCAGCAAAACGCAATTCGGCAATCGCAACACCACGCCTACGCAAAGCTCTCAAGAGCCATTCGCCAAAAACGCGAGCCGGGTCATCAACGGCCAATTGCAGGATGCCCTTAGCCTTGCCGTCCCAGGTAACGGAGACCTCACGATCAGGAGAAATCCAGCCGGCCCAAAACCCCTTTTTGTTTTTGCGTTTTATGCGAATACCGCAATCGGGGCTCATCGTGAGTTTTCCGGAAACAGGTGTAATACTGATACACGAGCCCTCTAGAGCCATTGCGCTTGGTGGTGCACAATAGGGGCGGTAGCGTTGATCGGACGGCCACAACGGCGGGCGCCCAGAGATAAAAGCACGCGCATCAATGATGAGAGAATCTAATTTTGGATGGGATGCGGAAAGCAAACGACTCGCCAGAAGTGTCGCAAACTCATCAGGCGGATTACGGTCAGGAAGCACGCGCAAAGATGGGTCGCCATTGCCGAAAACGCGCAAACTATTGCCCTCAAGGCGAGCGCAAGTCTGCCAGCGATAATTCGAGGGCAAGCCCAAGACAACAGCAGCCATTGTGAGTAATTTGTTGTTGGAGGCCAATACGCGAGGTACATCGCCAAGGTGGCTGAAAATCACCTCGCCTTGCATGGTCTCAACACGAGCAGAAATATCAATCCCACGCTCGGCGTGAATCGGGCGCACAATGGCTTGTTGCGGTGCAGCAAAGGCAACAAGCAGGAACGACCAACCAAGACTGAGGAACATGGATTAGAGCTCAGTTGCCGAGAATTCTGCCCACCATTGCTGCCACAAGTCATGCAGCTCTTGGCGCCGGTCTTGATTGGGATCTAAATCAGAGCCAATTACATTGCCAGAAGCCGCTTCAAGGCCTTTACGGGCCATGCGAAAATGACTGCGCTTAGTTGGGTCAAGCTGCTCGAGCAAGGCAGGAACATCACTCATAACTGCAATTCGTGCTAAGGCTTGCAAAGCGTCAAAAGCGACATCGGAGTCAGTATGAGACAATAGCGGGTACAAAAACGCACCCTCGCCAACTTCAAGGCGCAAGCCCAACTCAACAAGCCCGATGCGCACTAAACGCAAATCGCTGTCAAGTAAAGCGCCGCGAAACACCGAAATCGACTGCTCAAAATCAAGATGCGACAGGTATTCTGCGCCCTGCAAGCGGAAGCCTGGTTCGGGGTGATGTTGCATCAAATCAATTGCGTCGCCAACATTTTGAGGCACACCCATCTGAAAAGCCTTTAGGCGCTCCATGGATCTTTTCTCAGAATCGCCTAGATCAGATTGAACTAAAGCTCGGTCGAGATTTGCGGTTGCGCCGATCATGTCTCCGGCTTGCTCACGCATTTGAGATGCCGCCTGCCACCACCTTGCGGCATCGGCTTGGCTCGTCTTTGCCAAACGCTCGTAAGCCTCGGCTGCTTCAATCCAGCGTTGATCAAAGCGGTGGATTTCAGCCAAAGCGAGCAAAACATCTGCAGGTGGGTTCTCACCACCCAGAACGGCTTCAAGGAGCATCACCCCTTCAAGACCCCGATCGAGGCGCTTCAAGTCAGTGGCCAATTGAATACGCAGCAATACATCGTCTGGGTGGACCGCCAACAGTAGCACTCGATAGCGCGCGCTAGTGTCGACATCTTCCATTTGCACAGCGGCTTGCACCCTGCGTTGCATCCAAGCTTCGTCAGGCTCATATTCCATAGCCCAGCGGTCAAGGCAGAGAGCGAGTTCATCCCAGGACAAGCGTGCTTCGGCCTCGTCTGCGAGAGCCAGCCAATCGGCAGCTTGAGTCTGACTTGCGGGGTCTTGTGAGCCCCCATCTTTTGTAGGAACACTCGCGCACGAAACGCCCACGGGCGCCCAAAGAGCCAAGAAAAACAGGAAACGGAATTTATGCATCAGTCCAGCGAGAAAGCTGTTGCCAGAATTCGGGAAAAGACTTGGAAACGCAGTCGGAATCATTAACCACCAAAGACGAGCTCAGCAGCGAAGCCACGCCAGCAGCCATTGCGAGGCGGTGGTCCTCGGCAACATCATAAGGTTCACGCGGTGTTGTCGCCGGAATTCCTCCGCCAAAGAGACGAAGAGAATCAGCACTTGCGTCATGTTCGGCCTCTGCCTCAAGGTGGTGGGCCAACCGCAAGATGCCTTCGAGTCGATCGGACTCTTTGAGACGCAAGCGCGCCACACCTTGAAGAATTAACCCCGACGCTAAATGAAGGCCCAGCACACCCAGGGCTGGCCCAGCGTCAGGAGCAGAATCTAGCGGAACAAGCAAGGGCTCTGACGGATGCCGCCCCGTCGCCTCCACCCAGCTGCCCGATGACCGCGCCACTCGTTGCAGCAAGCCTGCGTCAAACAAGCACTCGTGCAAGGCCGCTTCAGGATGCGCAGAAGCCAGAAGCGGGGCTTCCATCTGGCCGCCAGTCAAAACGAGGGCCACCAAAAAAAAAGTCGCTGCACTCGGGTCGGACGGCACGCACCATTGCTTTTGTCCTGACTGCGCTAGCTCAATGACTTGCCGCGTGAGCGCCCAATAGCCAACACCTGGGCAGCTCTCAACCTGAGCGAGAGCCTCTGGACGAACCGAGACATCGGAACGCCAAGCTGTAGCCAAAGCCAAACCTGAGAGGAACTGACTCGTAAATTGAGTCGGGGCCAACCACTCACCAGCCGCAAGACCTTGAGATTGAATGTGCAGACCACTTCCATCGGCCAAGAGTGCTACTTGGACGCCACGCTCACGCAACCAATCATATAAATCATCTTGCGGACGCTCTAACAATCGTGGCGTTGCACGCAGGATGGCATCCGCCTGGCCTGTGGCGAGTAGGGCAAGCAAAAATCGAAAAGTGGAACCTGCAGGGCCAGCATCAAGCTGCAAGCCCTCAAACCGGAAAGGTCGTGGAATCGGAGTAACCCGAACGGTATCGGAAGAAGGCGTATTGAACTGAGCCCCCATCAGAGTCAAAGCCTGAATAAGGCCACGCGTATCGTCGCCACCAGACAAGCCCGAAAGGCTGGTTTGCTCGCCATTTGGGCGAGTTGCGGCCAAAATCAACATTCGCTGAGAAGTTGATTTACAGCCTGGGAGCTGGACGCAACGAAGCGGCCCGTTTTCCTGTGTGCCCATGCAAGAATTCTAACGCCGCTTTGCTTAGAATATGGGTATGACAGCCACCCTCGCTTTAGACACCGCCGGCGGCTACATCGGCGGCCTCGACATCCCTGGTTGGGAGCTTTTCTACAAAGGAAAAGTGCGCGACCTTTATCGCCACCCAAATCACCCCGACCAACTCTTAATGATTGCAACGGATCGGCTTTCTGCCTTTGATGTGGTGATGGCCGAGACGATTCCAGATCGTGGCAAAATCCTGACTTTTATTACCGAGCATTGGCTAAAAGAAGTCAGCGACTGGATGCCCGCCGCACGCATCACCTGTGAGCCCAGCAAAGTGCCTGACCTCCCTAGCGAAGTACACGATGTTTTACGAGGCCGCATGACCTGGACGCACACCGCCGACCGTGTCAATGTTGAAATCGTTCTCCGCGCGCATTTGGCTGGTTCGGGCTACCGCGAATACCGTGATACAGGCAAGCTCTGGGATATCGAAGTGCCTGAGGGGTTGCAAAATTCTTCCAAACTACCTGAAGTCGTCTTGACTCCAACCACCAAGGCTGAAAAAGATGAACCCATCACCTGGATGGAAGCCGTCGCCGAGATTGGCGATCTTGCGCAGGCGGATCGAATCCGCGAGTTGGCCTTCCGCATGTTCCAAGAAGCGGCAACACGCGCAAATTCAAGGGGTGTGATTTTGGCCGACACCAAATTTGAGTTTGGGCGCCTTGATGGCGAGTTGGTCGTGATTGATGAGGTCCTCACCCCTGACAGCTCGCGTTACTGGCCCGCCGATCAAATTGTGGCCGGCAAAGAGCCTCCGAGCTATGACAAAGAAATCGTCCGCCAGTTTTTACGGACAGTCGACAACTGGGATTTCAAAGCACCTCCGCCCACGATTCCTGCAGATGTCATTGCCCAAACGCGCGACCGCTACCTAGAAATTTGCCAGATTCTTTGTGGTGCTCTACCTGAAGGGCTTGCGGTTTAGAGCGAGCTTTAACGAGCAAGCGCAATTTCGAGCAAAGCCAAGTCAGCCGGCGTCACGCCAGCCAGCCGCCCCGCCGCCCCTAAGGTTTCGGGGCGGCTTTCTGTAAGCGTGAGAACCGCTTCGTTACGCAAGCCAGAAACCGCCGCAAAATCAAAATCTAGCGGCAGTTGCATGGCCTCGCGCTCGGCCCCACGGTCAACCCAAGCTTGTTGACGACGGGCATAGCCTTCGTACAGGACATCCGCCTCAAGCGTGACTTGATCGGATTCAAGCAGGCCCCAGTCGGCCGTACTTGGGTCGGAAGCGAAGACCTGTTGGAATGACGCACCGGGACGACGCAGCAAATCAAGGAGCGTGACCTTGCGGCCTTGTTTTCGCGGCTCACCCATCGCTTCTCGCTGGGTCATTTCAGCCCGAGCCATTTCGAGTCTGTCGCAACGCGCCTTAAAAACGGCCCGTCTCTTTTCACAGCACAGACCAAGGCGGATAGCATGCGGAGTGAGCCGCAAATCGGCATTGTCGTGCCGCAAGAGCAAACGGTGCTCGGCACGCGAAGTGAACATCCGGTAAGGCTCGCTTGGGTCGCTCACGACAAGGTCATCTACGAGAACACCTAAATAAGCTTCATGCCGAGCCGGCACCCATGCAGCCAGGCCCGCAACTCGACGCGCGGCATTTAAGCCAGCGAGCAAACCTTGAGCGGCAGCTTCTTCATAGCCAGAAGTGCCGCAAATCTGCCCCGCGAGCCAAAGCCCCCCCACATCACGCACGGCCAAACTACGGTGCAAAGCGCGTGGAGCAACAAAGGTATATTCGACGGCATAACCTGGCTGAACAAGTCGGGCATTTTCGAGCCCCACGCAGGTTTGGACGAACTGCTCTTGAGCCTCAACAGGCAGAGAAGTCGAGATTCCGTTGGCGTAAAGCAGATCGCTATCAAAACCCTCAGGCTCTAAAAAGATCGTGTGCCCATCACGGTCAGAAAAGCGCACGACTTTGTCTTCTAACGAAGGGCAATAACGAGGCCCCTTGCCCTCAATACGACCCGCATACATCGGCGCAAGGTGCAGATGGTCACGGACGACCTGATGGGTGTGCGGATTCGTGCGCGTCAACCAACAAGAAATCTGTCGCTGCGGCAGAGATGGTGTCAGAAAGGAAAAGGCCACAGGAGATTCATCGCCATGCTGCTCTTCCATCTGACTGAAATCGACACTCTCAATAGCAATACGCGGCGGCGTGCCCGTTTTTAGACGCCCCAACGGCAAGCCCAGTTTGCGCAAATCTTCGCCCAGTTGAGCCGCTGGCTTTTCTCCCATGCGCCCCCCAAGGACTTGCTCAGGCCCAGTATGCAAGACGCCATCTAAAAAAGTGCCCGTCGTCAGAATGACCTCGGAGGCTCTAAAGGCGCGACCATCGGCAAGCCGCACGCCAGTCACCTGTGGCTTAGAGGAGCTCGCACCAGAATCACCCTCGAATAGAAGCGGCTCAAGAACAAGCGAGACGGCTTCGCCCTGAATCACATCAAGGCCATCTTGCTGAGCAATCAATCGGCAAACCGCCTGTTCATATCGATCGCGATCACATTGAGCGCGAGGCGACTGAACCGCTCGACCTTTGCTCGTGTTTAAGAGGCGGAACTGAATCCCGGCCGCATCAGCAGCAAGCCCCATCAAACCGCCCAAAGCATCGACTTCGCGCGCGAGCTGCCCTTTGCCGATACCGCCGATTGCGGGGTTGCAGCTCATTCGCCCGAGTGCATCTGGCTCTTGGGTAATCAAGGCCACGCAAGCACCTGCGCGAGCGGCGGCAGCTGCGGCTTCTACGCCAGCATGGCCGCCACCTATGACAACGACAGCGTAATCAGGGTGATTCATCTCTTAATGATGGGCGGACAGAGCGCCGCGAGCCCGTTATTCTAATCGCCGTGCTTGTTTGCTCCCTACTGACATGGGCGGGTCTTGCCATGGTGCCATCGACCATGGAGTGGCCGCTTGCAATAGAGTCGGCGCCCGCCCAAGAATCGGCGGAGCCGCATGGGCTGCATCGCGTCCAAAAAGCTCTATCAAGAGATACAGCTGCTCGACGCGCCGCTGCCGAAGATGCTTGGGCTCAGCATTTCCCGGCCTTCCAATCGGGCGACCGCGCCAAGGCTATGCAGTCGCTTTTGGTCGCGGCACCTGAGATTCAGCTCCCAGCTCTGCGCTGGATTCGCAAACAACTCGCAGCAGCGCCTACAGAGGCTTCCCCCATCCGCCCGGCTCTGCTTCTCCTTGAAAAGACGCTCGGTCCTGCGAGTGCCGACGACTTATTCTCGCTCCTCTCTCGTTTTCGCGAGGAAGACCGCCCCTTGGCTCTGCGTATTTGCATCGAGCGCGGGACGGTATTCTTGCACGCGCGGGCCGCTCAATGGCTCACGAGCGCCGACACGACCCTGGCGCGTGTTTCCCTTGAAGCCTTTGCTGAATTCGCAGAGCCAACTGCTTTGCAAGGTTTTCTAGCCGCCACCCCGCTCTCCTCGGTTTCTCGCGCTACAACAGATATCGCTCTCAACAACATGGCCGCTCGTGCATTTCCTGAGCGCATTTTGCTTCCAGAAAGTTGGCTAGCCCAAGATGTTTGCTCCCCAATTTCACTCGCGCGTTTTTGGACGGTCTACCCAGACGAGCGCACGGAAGATTTACTCCTTGATTGGTTTTTAAATTTCGTCACGACCCCTGCAAACCGCCTGGACTTCCTGCAAGCTATCGAACGCGGTGCCGCTTCTTTTCGTTGGCGCTCAATCTCGCGCAAACTCACTCCGCTACTTCGTGGCAAAGACATCGACCCCCAAGCCTATGAGTTGGCTTGGGCACTCCATCAGATGGGCGAAAAAAACGGTGACAAGTTCTTGCTCCAAGATCCGAAAGACCGAGTCAAGGCCAACCCCGAAGATTGGCGCTCTCGCGTTGCGCTCATGCGCCTCGAGGTAGACTTGGGCGTTTTCAAAGATGCTTACAAAAACGCCGTGCGCGTTTACGGAAAACTCGAGGGCACCCGCGACTTAAAACGCCTTACCACGCAAGATTGGTTTTATGCGGCGCGAAGCTCTGCTGGCGCCCACAAGACCCGCCATCTTGAGAGATGGCTGCAAAATGCCCGCTTAAGCGCGGAGCAAATCCGCGAAGCTCGCAAACTACCTGAATTCCAGCGATATCTTGACAAAGGCGCAATTGGTGCTTTGCTTGCCATCCGCTAGAATGTGCGGCTCGATTCCGATCAAACCCAACCTAAACTGTGTCCATAAAGACTCCCCTTTCGATTGAGGCTTCCGACCTCGGCGCCTGCCTCCACAAATTGGCCATCACCATACCTGCCGAGCGCGTTTCGGCAGAGCTTGACCGCGGCTACAAAGCATATTCTAAAGGCATGAAGATGCCCGGCTTCCGCCCTGGGCACATCCCTGCCAGTGTTTTGCGGCAGCAATTCGGCGACGCCATGATCGATGAGGTCAAGGGCGACATGTTTCAGAGTGTCATTAACGAAGGCCTTCGTGAGCACAAAATTGTGGCCATGCGCCTCAAAGATTTTGACGGCTCTGAGATTGAAGTTGCTTTTGACACCGAGCTCACTTTCGAAGTTGTCATCGAGGCCTTCCCGAGTGTGGTGCTTCCTGACTGGCCTGAAGTGGCCATTGAAGCCGCCGACACCAAGCCAAGCGATGAGCAGCGCGCCGATGCTGTCAAGCAGGTCACCGAAGGCAATGTCCAATTTGATGACGCCGAGGGCGGGCTTGAAGGTGATTTGACTGCCGAATGCAATCTCACTTACCACTACAAAGAAGACTCCACTGATTCGACAGATGGCGTCAAGCTTTCTTTAGGCCAAGCTCTTTACGGCTCAGAAGACGCCGCCTACGACAAAGCCATGACTGGCGCAAAGGCGGGCGACAAAGTTGAAATCCCTGTTACTTTTAATGAGGGCTTCCAAAACGAAGAATGGGTTGGCAAAGAAGGCATGGCTCATGTTGAAGTCGTCAAGGTCGTCAAAAGCCGCCCCGCGACCATGGAAGAATTGGTCGAGCAATTTGCGATGAAAGATGTCGACGAATTGCAGGCACGCATTGAAGAGAGCATCGAGCGCGAGAATTTCCAGCGCGACCAAGACCGCCGTCTTTTTGATTCACTCGAAAAGATCCACGAGCTTAATCCCTTCCATATGCCCGACTCGATGATCGAAGAAGAGATTGCCGGCACAAAAGAAAATCAGAAGAAGCAGATGGTGCAACAAGGCATGCCCGAAGAAGAAGCCGACAAGCAAATTGCTGCTTCCGCAGATGGCAAAGCTGAAGCCGAAACGGCAGAGCGGAAGCTACGCCACTTCTTTATCTTGCGCGAGATTGCTCGGGTTGACAAAATCCGCGTGACTTCCAAAGACATGAATCAGCAGTTCCAAGCCTTGGCCGCCCAACACGGCGTCGAGGTCAAAATGCTCAAGAATTTCTATAAAGAGCAAGATATGACCGAGGGCATGCGCTCTGAAATCCTTGAGGCCAAGACGCGCGGGCACTTGCTCGCTCTCATGGATCAGCACACAAAAGTTGCCGCGGGCACTTCCGCAGAATAGGCTAAGCATCATGAGCGAACTCGCCCCCGACTCCCAAGCCTTCTCCATTCCCTATGTCATCGAAAAGACAGGGCGTGGTGAGCGCACTTACGACCTTTATTCGCGTCTCATGGAAGACCGAATTATCTTCATCGGCACCGAGGTCAATGACATGGTTGCCAATGTTGTGGTCGCCCAGCTTTTGTTTTTGCATAAACAAAACAAAACCCAAGATGTGCAGGTTTACATCAACAGCCCAGGTGGTTCTGTGACCGCGGGCTTGGCGATGTACGACACTATGCAATACATCGATTGCGATGTGGCGACCTATTGCATCGGCCAATGCGCCTCAATGGGTGCCGTTTTACTTGCGGGTGGCACCAAAGGTAAGCGATTCATCCTGCCCAATTCGCGCGTGATGATTCACCAGCCTTGGGGTGGTACGCAAGGCACGGCTTCTGACATGGAAATCCAGGTCAAAGAGATTCTCAAACTCAAAAAGAGCCTCAATGGCATTTTGGCGCACCACTGCGACAAAAAGGTCAAAGAAATCGAAAAGGCCACCGATCGAGACAACTTCCTTTCCGCTCAAGAGGCCGTTGATTTCGGCCTTGTTGACCAAGTGATTGGTGCCGTTCATTAATTAAGTCCCCCGACTCGATGCCCCACAAAACGCCATTTGTGGGGTATCCTTATGTCTAAGCTCTCATGACTCGTAACGAACGCCCTGGAACCGAACGCTGCACCTTTTGTGAAAAGGTGCGTGCGCAAGTTGAGCAACTCATCGCAGGCCCTCCCGGGATTTACATCTGCAACGAGTGCGTCGAGATTTGCAATTCAATCTTGCACGAAGAGCACCGCCGCGTCGATCCGAAAACGACCGTCGAAAACGCGCTCGTCGAGGGTCAGGTTCTGACCCCGCGCGGAGTCGTGACCAAACTCGACGAATATGTTTACGGTCAGTCTGATGCCAAACGCGTTTTGGCCGTCGCCGTGCACAACCACTACAAACGGTTGCAGGCTGAAATCGCTCAATCCAAAGAGGGCGACGACCGACCAGCGTGGGCCGATGTCGAGCTCGAAAAGTCAAATGTCTTAATGATCGGCCCAACAGGGTCAGGCAAGACTTTGCTCGCACGCACTTTGGCGCGCGTCCTAGATGTGCCCTTTGCAATTGCCGACGCCACGACTCTAACTGAGGCGGGCTATGTTGGCGAAGATGTCGAAAACATCATCTTGAAGTTGCTCCAATCCTGCGACTACGACATCGAAAAGGCCCAGCGCGGCATCATCTACATTGATGAAATCGACAAGATTTCACGCACCACTCAAAATGTCTCCATCAGCCGAGATGTTTCGGGGGAAGGCGTCCAGCAGGCTTTGCTAAAAATCCTCGAAGGCACGATTGCGAGCGTTCCACCCCAAGGTGGGCGGAAGCATCCTGAGCAGCAGCTGTTGCAGGTTGACACTTCGGGCATCCTTTTCCTCTGCGGTGGCACTTTCTCAGGTATCGAAGACATCATCGGGCATCGCATTGGCGAGGGCTCGATTGGTTTTGACCATGGCGCTGTCGAGGGAGAAGCTGTGGCCGATTTAACCGACCGCGAGCGTTTAATCCCCCACCTCGACACCAAAGACTTGATTGAGTTCGGCTTAATCCCAGAGTTTGTGGGCCGACTCGCTGTTCATGTGCACCTTCACGGGCTCGACGCAGCAGATCTCGTCCATATCTTGACCGAGCCGCGCAATGCGCTGACAAAGCAATACGGTGCGTATTTCGGCATGGAAGGCCACGAGTTGGCCTTTACCGACGAGGCACTAAAAGAAATTGCTGACCTGGCCTGCGCCCGCGATACGGGTGTGCGAGCCCTGCGCTCCATCCTCGAAGACACGCTGCATGATTTGATGTTCCGCATTCCCGACCTTGACGGCGATGCGCGACGGTTTGTCATCACAGGCGAAATGATTCGCAACGGCAATGTCAATGTCTTGCTCGAATCCGTGAGCGAACACCGAGAGACGGCCTAGTAAACTCTCGCATGCTGTGGTTTGCCACTCTCCTCCTTGCGGCACTCCCGCAAGCCGCTGAGCTTCCATTTTCAATGGATCTACCCGATGGGTATTCTGCCTTCGCTATCCCTGCCGGGCAGCAAAGCGTTTGGTCGGCGGCACTTTCAGATGGTTCTGCTCGTTTCGAGATTCGCCACTATCAAATTGCCGTGCCTGGCGCCTTAGCCGAATCTGTTGCCGAAGACTTCCGCCAACGCCAATGGCAGCCCTTTCTTCAGCAACAAAATGGCACGCTGCAAAACTGGGCGGCAACATGGTCAGGTGAGCCTTCCGCGGGCTCGATTATTCGTCTTACTTCAGCTGAGCAAGCCGTCACGATTTTTCAGCGCGTTTTGCTCAAAGGAGACCGCCTCACTTTGGCCCTCTGGGAAGGAGCCACGCAAGACGAGTCACTTGCCACATTAGCACTTGATTCCTTCCACGCACCGAGCGAGTGGCTTCCTGCCCCGCTTGCACAGACCGACACCCATCGTGGCCTTGGGCCATTATCAAAGCTCACACCTTTCCCTGGCTTGCTTGAAGTTTCTCTTGATTTGCGGCCCAACGAGCGTGGCGAGTATCTTTGCGAAATCCACATCCGTGACACACCTGAGGGGTTGCCACCCTTCCATTGGCAACTGCCCTTGCGCGCAAAATTGGTGAGCAAAAGTGCGCGCTATATCCGCTACGCGCTGACCGAAGATAGCCTTCTTGATACAGGCATGCTGCGGCTTGGTTTTGCCCTCGCGGCCATTAACCCAAACTGGATGGCCCTCCCTGAATTCGATGCAAGCATTGGCGCATTGGCACCGCCCGCCTGGAAGCTCAACCTTCAAGTCGCAGCTCATCTCGGCGCAGTCAGCGTGAATCCACCCATAGCGATTGAGCAAGACGAAGCCGATGCCTCTTTCATGATTCACTTCCATTCGCCCATTCCAGGGCGTTCTTGGCCTGTATTCGTTTCTGGGCCACTTCTAAAAGAAGAGATTAACGGCATGCCGATTTTCCTCCGCAAGGGCAGTCGCAGCAAAAGTTACGCGCCCTTCCTTGAGGCACAAAGTCGTTTCGCAGCTGCAACAGCCCGCTGGTTGCCTGACGCACCGGCCACCTGGAACACAACCACCTTTGCGGGCTCTGGCACTCATTCCTTCCCGGGCCTTTTGCTGCTTGACGAAAACGACAACTGGCTGACATCCCCGCCTGACGCTCAATGGCAAGGCCTCAGCCGCCGCACAAGCATCGCTCGGATGGCCGCCGCTCAAGTTTTCGGCACTCGCCTTAAAGGGCTCGGTTCGGCATCGGCATTCTTGACGACTTCCCTTGCCGAATACGCGACGGCACAGCTATTGCTCGACTGCGGTTTTACTGCCGACGCAGCGGCACTGCGCGCACAATGGGTTGAGCATGAAAAGAATGCGGGCGATATGGTTTTACCGCTTTCCCTGACTCCAACCGACGACATCTCTGGCCCCCAGCGGCTTCTGCATCGTGGCCCTTTGGTTTGGTCTGCTATTGAGCGATTGGCGGGCCAAAAGACGCTTGACGGCATTTTGATGGCCTTTCTCGCACGCAACCGACCTTTCACGACGGAAGACCTCCGCGACGCCCTCGAAAAAGCGACGGGCACAGATTGGGCTGCTTTTTTCGAGGCCTATCTTTACGACATCACTCCACCGCCACTTCCAAAATCATGACTTTGCGCATTCATTATCACCGCGACTTTGACGGCATGGCTTCCGCCGCCATGTTGGCAGAAGCTCTGACCGACACGGGCCGCGAGACCGAGATCGATTGGCTAGGGTTAAATTTCGACAAGACGCTCGACTGGGAAGACTTCTCGCTCAATATGCGTTTTGCGGTTGTTGATTTCCATTATCACCCGCGGGCCGATTATTGGTTTGACCACCATCCCACGACTTTTCTAGACGAAACACATGAAGCGGCCTACGCCGATTCGGCGACAATGCGATTTGACCCTGAGTCGCCGTCCTGCCCACCGATTATTGCTGGGCACGCTAAAGATCATTGGGGCTGGCAGATGCCAGACCGCTTTGCCGACTTGATTCACTGGTCAAATGTCATCGACTCGGCGGGCTTTGAATCGGCTGAGCAAGCACTCTTTGGCTTTGATCCGGCCATCCGCATTAGTCGTGCTTTGACTTGCTCTCCTGATTACTCCTTTCACGACCGCATGGTCGGCTGGATGCGCAATTTGAGCCTTGAAAAAATTGCTGACAACCCTCAAGTCGATAAGTGCTTTGCGCGCTCATGTAGCAACCGCGACAATGCACTCGAAAATTTCACGCCTAACATTCGCCGCCAAAACGACCGTGCTTTGATGGCCGATTTGCGGTCTAAGAAAATCCGCCGCGATCGATTTGCGCCGTTTTATCTGTACCCTGATATTCAATACGCGATTACGGTTTTGCCGACGCGGGCGGGGGTTCACATCACAATCGCGAGCAACCCCTGGAATCGCCCCACTGGCGGGCCGCATCTTGGCGAATTGATGAAAAAATACGGCGGCGGTGGGCACTTGGGTGTCGGCGGTTGCAACCCCGCAGACGAAGAAACCGCAATGGCTTGGGCCAAGGATTTATACGAACTTGTCGCAACTCCTTAACTTACCTCCCGCAGAGTGGCCGGCTTGGTTTAAAGAGCGGGGCGTACCTGCCTTCCAAGGGCGCAATGCTGCCCGTTGGGTTTTCCAACGCGGTGCAACTGATTGGCAAGACATGACCGATTTGCCCGCTGGCTTGCGCGACGATTTGGCGCTTGACGCCCCGCTTTTGTCTTCAACAGCAGAAACTGAAAGTGGTGCAAAAGATGGCGCCGTGAAGACGCTCATTCGTTACCCAGACGGCGCTTCCGTCGAAGCCGTCCACATGCCTGGCACAGCAGGGCATACGATTTGTCTTTCCACTCAGGTCGGCTGCCCCGTGAAATGTCAGTTCTGCGCGAGTGGTCTAGATGGGCTTGAGCGCAATTTGACCGCCGGCGAAATTCTTGAGCAAGCGTTATGGCTGAGACATCGCTACGGGTCTTTTGACCGCGTCGTCGTCATGGGCATGGGCGATGCCGGCTTCAACCTTGACGCCACACTGCAAGCCCTCGACGCTCTCATGGCCCCCGAGGGCTTCGGGATGGCCGCTCGGCGACTCACCCTCTCGACGGTCGCACCTGCTGGCTGTTTGCCGCAATTTGCAGCCTGGGGGCGCCAAGTCAAATTGGCTCTCTCTCTGCATGCTACGACTGATGCTCTACGCCATGAGCTCATCCCGGGTGTGGCAAAACGCAGTATTGCCGAAACGCTCCGAGAAGCCGATGCGGTCTTCGAAGCCACGGGCCGTGAATACACCGTTGAGTATGTTCTATTGGCCGGCGTAAATGACTCACTCTCCCAGGCAGACGAGTTGAGACGCCTACTTCACGGTCGGCGTTGCTTTGTGAATTTGATTCCATACAACCCCGTTTCGGGTTTGGGTTTCCGCCGCCCTGAGGGCTCACACTGCCAAGCCTTCGCTGACTTACTTGAGAAATCAGGTTTGCCCGTCAAGTTGCGTTTGAGTTTAGGCCGCTCTGCTGATGCTGCCTGTGGGCAACTACGGCGGCGCAAGGCCGAGCAAGGCTAAGATTCCCTTATGGGTTTCTTGCTCGCCTTACTTCTGTCTTCACTTGTTTTCAGTTCACCGATGGGTGGCGAGGGTGACCCCTACACACAAAAGCACCTTGCGACTGCCCACCGTCACGAAGAAGCTGGCCATACTGCATTAGCGATTGCATCTGTCCGGCGTGTACTTGAGCTACACGACCAGCATCTTGAAGCCCTAGAGCTTTGGGCAAAGTGGTCCCGCCAGCTCGATCAACTTGATGAGGCGGCTTACGCCATGCATGCGTGGCTGCGCGCGGTTGATTCACTAGACAAACCTCCCGTGAGTCGCAAAGAGGTCCAAGCTATGCGCGAGGCGCTCCTTGAGATTGACCCACAAGCCAATGCGCTGGAAAAAATGCGCGCCAAGCACCTAAAGGCGCTTTTTAACCTCGCCAAAGAACACTTCAAAAAGAAACGCCTACACGCGGCGCTCAATGTTTTAGACGAAGTCTTGCGCATTGAGCCCAATCACTCTGCGGCACGGTCTTTAAAAAAGAAAATCATCCAAACGGGTTCCGATGATGTTGCCATTGCTGACGCTTACGCTGGCGCTGACCCACTTGATGGCATTGACCCTGAGTGGCTTGCAAAAGAAAATCCGAAGCACACGGAATGGAGCGACGCCTGGGAAGAAAAAGGTGAGAATTATTCATATAAAACAAACGCAGGTTATCTAGTTTTAAAAACAGCAAGTATTGCCATGGAGCAGATGAATATGGCCTACCGCCATTTCTTCCACTTCAAAGAAGACGGCAAACCGACCCCGCGCGTTACCGTCCATGTTTTTAAAGACCGTGATGAATACCTCAAAAAGGGCTTTGGCCCCCCCATTGAGTGGTCAGGTGGGCACTTTACGGGTTCACATGTTGAGACCTATGTCGGTGGCACATCGGGCAAAGAAAACATTCTTTCGATGTACAGCACGCTTTTCCATGAAGCCGCGCACCAGTTTGTGGGGCTAACCGGTAAGGGTGGTGTGCCAGGTTGGCTAAACGAGGCCTACGCAAGTTTCTTCGAGGGCACGACCATCCTATCCAACGGAAAAGTGCGCTGGAATGAGGTCGCATCTCATCGGCTGTTCCCACTCGCTTCGCGTGTTGAAAAGGGCTGGATGGTTGACCATAAAGATGGCGTCCGTGATGCGGAAGGCGAATGGGCGACGCCAACTCGCGCTCCCACTTTGCGCATCTTGATTGAGAATCGTTATGGCTGGGGGCCACCCTGGTATGCGCCGACATGGGGAGTCGTCTATTTTCTTTACAACTATCGCGACCCCGAAACAGGGCGACCCGTTTACCGCGAGGTTTTGCATGACTACTATTTGTCGGGTGCTGCAAGCCGCGGAGTCGATCAGCGAGTTGAGCATTTTGAGAATTTGGTACTCAAAGAAAACCCACTCTCGCCCGTGCAAGATATTGATGCCTTAAACGAGATTTGGGGTGAGTGGATTTTGCAGCTGCGCGATATTCAGCTTGGCATGGCCGATGCGACAACCAGCGCTCTTGCCTTTGGCATCAAAGCTTTCACGCGCGAAGAATATGATCTTGCCATGGAGCTCTTTGAAGAGGCGCTCCTTCATGCCGCTGATGACCCAAATGTTTTATGGGCGACAGCCGAATGCGTCCATGCCATGAAAAATCTCGACCGCGCTGGTGCTCTTTACCGCGCATTTGCAAACGAGCTTGAGTTGCGTGGCGAAGCCGAAAATGATGAGCGATACGAGAGCGCAATCGCCTTGGTTAAAAAGCTTGACCCTGCTGCACGCAAACACGCGCGCATCCGCGAAGACTCCTCAAAAACGGGAATAGCCCTCGCCAAAGACTATTTAGCGCGAGGCCTTCCGCTGATGGCGCTCGAAACCACGCGCCAAGTCAGCGCTGGTTTTGCATCCGAAGAGGCCTTGGCTCTTTACACCAAAATCACAAAGGACACGGGCTTAAGCTTGGCGCAATGGAAGGTCGCATTCAATGAATTCGATATGACGGGCTGGTCGACCACAAATGGCTACTCGGCTTATGGAGGCAAAATCAAGGCTCGCATCGAGCGAGACGACATCATTTCAAAAGAGGCGGGTGCATTCCTCACGCGCGAATTGACTTGCGAAACAACGATCCAGGCCGACTTTTCACTTGAAACCGAAATGCGCTTTGGCGAAGACGCCAACCTGATGGGGCTTTGTTTCGGATACAAAGACAACAACAACACGCATGCCGTGATGCTTTTGCCTAAAGGCTTTCTGCAAGTGGTCGCCAAGCATGGTGAGCAATGGGATATCCTCCAACACCGGCAAGTCCAATTCGAAAAGGGGTGGCAGAAATTGCGCATTGATGTGGTCGGCACCGACCTCGATGTCTACCTCAACGGCAAATATCTCATGCACCTAGAGATGAGCACGCGAGATGCCCTCCGCGGCGGTTTTGGGCTGATTACCGGTACAGGAAATGCGGCTTACCGTGGCATTCGGCTCCTTGCTCGCGACCCCCACGACCCAGCTGCGCGCATGGAACGCGAAATGGCGCAACAGGCACTTTCTCAAGACGCATCGCTGCGAGCACCTGGTGTCTTCTCTGGCTTTACACCACCCGAACCAACGGTCGATACGCCGTTTGTTCAGGGCGAGACTTTTCGCCTAAAAGACAAAATTGGTCGGCCTCTCGTTTTGATGTTCTGGTCGCTTGCGCAAGAAAACATAATCCCGACGGCTGCCTATTATTCTGAGCTCGCCAAACGCTGGGGGCCGCAGGGTTTTGAATTCTTGGCTCTGCTAGACAACACTCACGACCCCATGATGGTGCGGCAAGCTCTCAATAAGACGCCGATGCCGGGCGTGAGCGTAGCAATTGATGACCTCGATTTGACGACGCATTACGCCTACCATGTTGTCGGTGGCGACGACGGATGGAACTTACCCCACATTCTCGTGCTTGATGTTCACGGCAAAGTGGTTTGGGAAGGCGACCCCAGCTTGGCCTCTGGCGTGGGCTGGGTCAAAGGCTCGCAAACGCCCCTAGACCGCCCCCTTGAGGCCCTCTCGCGCAAATACCATCTCGACACGCTCCATGAATTGCAAGGCACGCTTGAGCGAGTCGAAGCCGCTCAGCAAGCCGGCGATTGGAAAACCGCATTGACCTTGGCCGCGCCACTCGCCGACCTTGACGCCGATTTTGATCCTGCGGTCATCCGTGTGCGAGAAATCCGCAATCAGATTTTGGCCGAGGGCGAGAATCTTCCGCAAGATGCGCAACTAGCCTATGAGCGCGGTTGGCCACTCAAAAGTGCAGCAATGCTCCGCCACGCGGTTGTCGAATTCCCTGAGACCAGCCTCTCTGATTTGGCGGAAGTGCGCTTACGCAAGCTAGAAAAGCGAGCCCTCTATCGGCAAGCCAAAAAAGAATGGGGCCAATTAATGAAAATCACTCGTGCCGCAGGCCGTGGCTCAAAAACAGCAACTGAAATCAAATCCGAGTTTGAGTTGCTTCGCACCGCAAAGCCCTGCGCCGAAGTTGAATCAGCCATTCAAGCCCTTGAAGAAGCCCTAAAAGAGTCAGGCCCCGAGCAATTGCCCGAGGCCTGGAATGTCTTGCAGCCAACGCCGCAAGCGCTTGAATCAAATCGTTAGAGAGCCTGCAAAGCCTTGCGGGTTAGCTCAAGGCAAAGATCTGTATCGGCATCGGTAATCGCCAAGTGTGGACGGAACCGCACCGTACGCTCACCTGAACTCAAGCCAATCATGCCGGCTTCCATCATGGCGCCAAGCAGAGCATTGCGCGAATCACCATCAGGCATGTCAAAGGCCATAATCAGACCCAAACCACGCACATTGGTAACTGTGGCAAAATCTGCAGCAATCGCGCGCATGCCGGTAATCCAGCGCTCGCCTTGACGGCTAGCATTAGCCACGAGGTTATCGTTTTCGATGACTTCAAGCACCTTGGTGGCGCGCATCATGTCAACGAGGTTGCCACCCCAAGTGGAATTAATGCGGCTAGATGTCTGGAAGCAGTTGTCTGGCACATCGTCGATGCGCGGCCCGGCCATGATGCCGCACTGCTGCGACTTCTTGCCGAAAGCAAAAATATCTGGCTCAACGCCATAGTTTTGCCATGCCCAAGTTTTGCCTGAACCGAAGAAGCCCGTTTGGACCTCATCGAAGATCAACAAGCAATCGTGCTTTTCGCAACGCGACTTGAGTGCGGCCAAATACTCAGGACGGAAGTGACGGTCGCCACCCTCGCACTGCAATGGCTCAATCAAGATGCAAGCAATGTCGTCACCGTGCAGATCAAAGGCTGCATCGATTTGCGCAAGTGAATCTTTTTCTAGTTCAAGGACGGCATCAGGGTTATCAAAATCGATAGCTGGTGCATCGACCCGCGGCCAAGTGTCAAACTTAGGGAAGTAAGCGACTTTGTCGACCAAAGTATTCGTCACGGAAAGCGTATAGCCCGAGCGGCCGTGGAATGCCTTTTTGAAGTGGATAACTAATTGGCCCACATCAGAATCGACACCTTTGGAGCGATTGCGCCGAACCTTCCAGTCGAAGGCAACTTTTAGTGCATTTTCAACAGCAAGCGCGCCGCCGTCAACAAAGAACATGTGCTTGAAGCCCTCAGGCATCGCAGCATTGCCGATGGCCTCGACGAACTCGGCCATTTGCCAAGTGTAGAGATCGGAGTTGGCGGGCTTATTGATCACCGCTGTGGCCACTTTGTTGAGCCACTCTTGATCGCATAGCGCGGGGTGGTTCCAGCCGATTGGTGTCGAGCCGAAGCATCCAAAAAAGTCTAAATACTCGCGGCCCGTGCGGGCATCGACGAGTTTAGCGCCTTTGGAATTTTCGAGGTCAAGGACGAAAGGGTAGCCATCGACGAGAATCCACTTACCAAGGGATTCGTGCACATCGGTGGCAGCAATGGGAGCGTTAGGGCTAAGAGTCATGTTCACGGGGTCATTCTACCCCCATCGGGCCGTTTGGAAAACCGTCGCGCCAAGGGAGGAAAGGAGGGATTCGGCGTGTTTCTGATCAGAAACACGAAGAACGAGCAAAGCCGCGGCTCGCGGAGCGTCAGGACGCAGCCACAAAGAATCGGCTGAAGGGTTAACGAGCAGCGCCGGAGTGACGCCATCAGCACTATCTAAGCCACCTTGAATGAGAGTTGCACCCCCATCGAGCCAAGAATGCAAAAATGTCGCCGCCAGCACTGGGGCTAAGGACGGCATCCGCTCGCGCAATCGGCGGACGAGTTGCGTGTGCGCGCGCTCATGCACAAGGACGACTGGCGCGACGGCACACGATTCGGCGCTCCATATGCCATTGCATATCGACAAGATTTCTTTGGCCGCAAGGGCCTGAGGGTCGGCGGTGCCCACAAACCAAACGGCTCGAGAGTCCGCCGCGGGCGTCGTCGGTTTATGCTTAGGGGCTGTCATGAGTCAGAACCTCCGCCTCCCCTCTCAAGCGCGCATGCAAAGTCAGAAAGATTTTGCGTGGGTGTATCGCCATGGCGTGAGGGCTCGGGGTCAGCTCATTTTAGTCGTTGCGGCAGAGCGACCCAAAGACAATGACCGCTCTCCTGGTTTCGCTCGAGTTGGCCTCTCAGTCAGTAAAAAATATGCGAAGTCAGCGGTGATTCGCAATCGTGCACGGCGATGTTTTCGAGAGTCTTTTCGGCTCTTGCGACCTGAATTAGCCGCCATGGATTACATCCTGATCCCGGTGGCCGAAAAGTTGCACGCCTATTCCATGCCTGAGGTCAGAGCTGAGCTTATAAGACTCATCCCGAAAATCGATCGGAAGTGGGCTCGTAAACTGGAACAGCAAGCCGCGCGCTCGGCCAAGAGCGATACAACCACAACATGATTGCATCTTTGCTTGCTCTGCCTGTGCGCTTCTACCAGAAGTTCATCAGCCCCATGCTGGGCGGAAGCAAATGCCGTTTCACCCCGACCTGCTCAAGCTACGCACTTGAAGCTCTAAAGACTCGTGGGGCTTGGGTTGGATTCTGGCTTGGTCTTTGGCGAGTGCTACGGTGCCAGCCCTTTTGTAAAGGTGGCTATGACCCAGTGCCTCTGCACCCGTCATGCCTCGCAAAAGATGATTGTGAATGCGGCGAATCTAGCGCAGACCGCAAGCTTTAAGCGCACGGTCTCGTACTAAACGAGCGCGCAAACGAGCTTTTTCAGCACCTGCGGCCAAAACCGACTCAACATAGTCAGGGTTGGCGATTAGTTCGGTGCGCCGCAAACGGGCTGCCGCAAAATGCTCTTCGACCCCTTCGCGGACGCGCGCTTTTAAGTGACCGTAGCCTGGCGCACCTTCGCCACCAGCCGCGACCTGCGACTTCCAGTCAGCCAACTCGCTTGCGTCTAAAAAGAGCGCGAGCAAATCAAACAGAAACAGCTCATCAGGGTTTTTAGCCTCTTCGGGTGGCCGCGAATCGGTCACAATACGATTCACCAATTTTTTAAGCGGCTTGCCCTCAAGAAAAATAGGGATGGTGTTGCCATATGATTTAGACATCTTTTGGCCATCAAGCCCAGGCACTTTCTGCGCGGAAGTCGTCGCAGCCATTTCCCACTCGGGGCGGCGAAAAACCTCTGACTTGAAGGCCGTGTTGAAATGAGTCGCCATGTCTTGCGTCATCTCGACATGCTGGACCTGGTCTTTGCCGACCGGGACGATGTCCGAATCGTAAGCGAGAATGTCAGCCGCCATCAAAATGGGGTAAGTAAATAAACCAATGCTAGGCTTAATGCCTTGAGCGACCTTGTCTTTATAACTATGCGCCCGCTCAAGCAAGCCCATGCCAGTAACCGTAGCCAGCAGCCATGCAATCTCAGTGACCTCAGGCACATCAGACTGGCGAAAGAGTGCGACCTTTTCAGGGTCAAGGCCAAGAGCTAAATATGAAACGGCAACATCGAAAACATTGTCACGCAATGCCGCGGCATCACGCAAAGTGGTCAGCGCATGATAATCAGCGATGAAATAAAACAAGTCTGCATCGCGCTCTTGCATTGCGATGTGTTGCTGAATAGCACCGAAGTAATTACCGAGGTGAAGCGTCCCGCTCGGCTGAATCCCGCTGAGGATGGTGGTCATACGCGCATTCTAAACGAGCGAAGGTAGAATGCCGTTATGCAGTTAACCAACATTGAGAGCATCCCTGGCAAAACTATTGTCGAGCACTACGGCTTGGTGCAGGGTTCTAGTATTCGCGCAAAACATGTGGGGCGTGATTTTGCAGCTGGCCTAAAGAATTTGGTCGGCGGTGAGCTCCGTGGCTATACCGAGCTATTGCAAGAATCGCGAGCTCAGGCGATTGAGCGCATGAAACTACAGGCTATTGAATTGGGAGCAAACGCGATTGTGAATGTGCGTTTCGCGACATCTTCCGTTGCGGCTGGCGCCTCTGAAATGATGGTTTACGGCACGGCCGTGCTTGTGGAGTAGGCTATTGGAACACTCGCTTTCAACTGGCATACAACTTAGCCTTTCATTCATTTTCATTCTTTTAGGCTGGGCTGTTGGCAAGAAAAGAGAATCTAGGCACTGCCGCGACATCAACCGTCGCGAGCAGGCTTTCCGCAATCTACCTGTCGTAACGACAAAGCACCTACATGACGAGCGCCCTGTTGAGCGAGCGCACTTGGTTCATGGCTCAGTCGTTATTGCTGTCGATGCTTTCAAGGTTTTCACCAGCAGCCTACGCAAACTTGTGGGCGGCGAAATGCGTGGTTACGCGCCTTTACTTGATCGCGCTCGCCGCGAGGCCATTTTGCGTTTGATTGAATCCGCACCCGATGCCGATTTGTTTTTAAACCTGCGCATCGAGACTTCCAAAATATCAGGAAGTGCACAAAAGATGGGTTCGGTTGAGGCCATCGCCTACGCAACGGCCATTCGCTTTTCGGCTTCGCCAGCCAACGATGCGATTTCGTCCTAAACCACTCACGGAAACGGCTGACGCGAGCCAGGGCGATCCTGAGAATTGGCGTGAGCGATTCCAAGGCTGGATTTCTGCGGCATTAACAATTTCTGCGCTTGGGTTTACTCTTTGGTTTTTGTCGCATTTGGTGGTCGCCTGGGTGCCGCCGAGTGTCGAAGCAGGGTTGTTCAAGTGGGGTGATATTTTCGGCGAAGATGTGCTCTCTGACGCAGACCATCAGCGCGCTCACAAGATTTTTAAAGAGTTGCTTGCAGAGGCCGAGTTGCGCGCGCTGCCATTTGCATTAACCATAATCGAAGATGACACCCCCAATGCTTTCACCGTGCCGGGCGGGCGCGTTTTTATAACCTCAAGTCTTTTTGAGCTTTCAGGGAGTGAAATGGGGCTCGCTTTTGTTTTGGCCCACGAGCTTGGGCATCAACACCATCGCCACACCCTGCAACCCTTGAGTTGGTCGGTCCTCTCTCAAATGACCCTCAATCTTGTCGGCATGGCGGGCTCAAACCCGCTCCAGGCGAGCTCGATTCTTGCCAGCCTTCATTTTTCCCGCACTCAAGAAAGTGAAGCGGATGATTTTGCACTCGCACTTGTCGAGCGCGTCTATGGCACAACAGAAGGCGCTCTTGTGTTTTTCGAAAAGCTTCTAGCAGAAGGCAAAGGCCACAACGCGCGTTGGTCAGACTTTTTAGCCACTCACCCTGCCGTGGGTGAGCGACTTAAGCATTTGCAAGGCCGCTAAACTTCGGTGGCGCCTTCGGGCACATAAACCTCACGGCCAAGTTGAGCAAACTCACTTGACTTATCAGCCATCGCCTCGCGCACCTCACCTGTGATTTTCATCGCGCAAAATTTGGGGCCGCACATCGAGCAGAAGTGCGCCACCTTGGCATTTTCGGATGGCAGAGTTTGGTCATGGAAATCGTAAGCCGTGACTGGGTCCATTGACAAACGGAACTGGTCATGCCACCGAAACTCAAAACGAGCGAGCGAAAGCGCGTCGTCCCAATCGCGGGCCCCGGTCAAACCTTTGGCGACATCGGCAGCATGTGCGGCGATGCGGTAAGTCACCACGCCCGTTTTGACATCATCGCGGTCAGGCAAACCGAGGTGCTCTTTGGGCGTCACATAGCAAAGCATGGCGCACCCCATTGAGCCGATATTCGCGGCACCAATCGCTGATGTGATGTGGTCATAGCCAGGCGCAACATCGGTCACAAGCGGGCCTAAAGTGTAGAAAGGAGCCTCGAAACAGTGCTTGAGTTGCTCATCCATGTTTTCTTGAATGAGGTGTATAGGCACATGGCCCGGGCCCTCAATCATGACTTGCACATCATGTTTCCATGCGATTTGAGTCAGCTCGCCAAGCGTGCGCAACTCGCCCATCTGGGCGGCATCATTTGCATCAGCGAGTGAACCAGGGCGCAAACCATCGCCAAGGCTGAAAGTTACATCGTATTCTTTCATGACTTCACAGATTTTCTCAAAGCCCGTGTAGAGGAAGTTTTCTTCGTGATAAGCCAAGCACCATTTTGCCATGATGCTTCCTCCGCGAGAAACGAGACCCGTCACGCGATCGGCAGTAAGCGGCACAAAACGCAGCAACACACCTGCATGGATTGTGAAGTAATCGACACCTTGCTCGGCTTGCTCAACAAGCGTTTCAATAAATAGGTCAAGCGTTAGCTTTTCAGGGTCGCCGTTTACTTTTTCAAGCGCTTGATAGATCGGCACAGTACCAATTGGCACGCTGGAATTGCGCATAATCCATTCGCGCGTAGCATGAATGTTTTCACCGGTAGACAAATCCATGACCGTGTCCGCGCCCCACATGGTGGACCACTGCAATTTTTCGACCTCTTCGGCAATCGAAGAGTGAGTGGCTGAGTTGCCGATATTTGAGTTGATTTTCGTACGGAACTTGCGCCCAATAATGACAGGCTCAAGCTCAGTATGGCATCGGTTCGCAGGGATTACGGCGCGCCCCTCTGCGATTTCGAGCCGAACAAACTCAGCTTCAACACCTTCACGAGCAGCGACAAAGGCCATCTCTTCGGTGATTACACCCGCACGCGCCCAACGCATTTGCGTCCAGCCGCGACTCTGATCTGAGCGATTAGCGACCCAAGATTCGCGCACCTTAGGGATGCCATCGCGAGGGTCAAAACCCTGCGGCCCCGTTGTATCGTAGAGGTCAAAATGCCCCTCAGTCGACAAATGCACCCGCCGAAATGGGACGCTCATTTTGTGCCCATTATGCTCAAGCTCAAGAGACTCTTTGGTCGAGCCAGGCCAGCATTCTTGGAAGGTAGGGATGGAACGAGGTGTGAGCTCTCCGCTCTCCTCACGATTTGGAGTTAATGTTGTATCAGTCATTTCACTTTCCTACGCCGGTACGACCCGGGTCAGGTTCGAGGGGTTTATTCTCAGGCACCCGTCAGCGCCACCCCCAGTGGAACCATCACTATAAGCCACGATAGGCCGATTCCCTATACTTCTCCGCATGACTGCTGGAAAAAAGATAGCTGCGGGGTGCGGTGTCACTCTCCTTTTGATTACGCTCGCCCTCGGTGGCGGAACTTGGTATGTCTTTCATAAGGCAAATGCCACTTTCGACGCAACAGAAATCCGCATGCGCGCAGACTCGGTTCTGCCGATTGCCATTCCTGCGCAATGCGAGCCCAAAGTCAGTTTTGCGCCAGACGGAGAATTCACGACAACTGTTTTCTATTCTTCAGAAGCTGATCGACTCGTCATCAGTATCACGGGCATGGATGACGCCCCTGACGACGACACTGAGATTTGGGTCTCTCAAAACCCCATGGCAACCGAGCCCGCATCGCCAAACCCAACGGGCGAAAGCACTGCCGAAATTCTCAGCCAAGAAGAATGGCTCATCCCGTTTAGGGGGCAAACCCTTGAAGCGGGCGTCCGTCTCGAAATCCGCCAGGGTGGTGAGACTGTCAACTACTACCTGCCGATTCCTCTCGACAATCGTTTTGTAATCCTTACGATTTCAGCCGAGCCCAATTCTTTTTCTAAAGAAGATGTGCTCGCGCTACTTGAGACTCTGCCGGCCGATTACCAATAACGCGGCTTGCCGTTTTCGACGGTGAAGATGCGCTCTAACTTGCGCGAACCGTCTTCAACGAGCCAATAGAGCCGGTTTATGGGCAATTCCTCAAAGACGACTGGTTTATCGCCGGATTCTTTACGGCCGTGAGATTGCCACTCGCCATCCCAGAAAAAAAGCTCGTAGGTTTTGCCTGACTGCACTTTTAATTCAGGGTAATTCGATTGAGTGTCAGCGTCGCCATGCTCGGGTCGCAAAGTTGTCATGGCCACAGCGCAAGTGCCAGCACCCCCATCAAGGATGTGGCGCGTGCCATCTTGACGGAGCAAAAAGGGCGCGTTGGCGGGCACGATGTTGCCGCTGCGCACATAGCCGGGCAGATAGCAAATGCGACCACCGATTTGCTCGAAGCGGGCCATCATGGAATCGTGATTAACCCTGCCAACGGCTAGGCCAACCCAACGGCCTCCGTTAAAGACCGCCAAGCTTGCGAAAACATGCTCAGGGTTTGGAGCCTCGATGAGAGGGAAGTCAAAAGTATGCGCACTCATGTATTCATCGGTGACATCGGTGAAATGAGTGGATCGCAACCAACCGGGCAACTCTTCGCCAGGGCCTTTATGCAAAGTCGGAGCATCAGGCTGAATGGAAAACATCTTGCGATAAATTTTTGCCGCAATCGTGCTGAGCGGTGCGTCGCCGCGGCCATCGGGCCCCAAAAGAGCTGTCCAGGCGTGATTGTTGTCGCGGGTTGCCCAGGCTGGCGTGTAATCTTGCCCAACCGCGACCGCATTGGCTCTCATGCCAAAAGTAATCATGTTAGACATGTCTTCGCAACGCCCCGAGCCGCGCTTAAGCATTTCGTCATAACCTTGATCGGTCGGGTGCAGATAAAAAATCTCACGAAAGCGAACCAAGCGCCCAGCTTCTTTATTGATCAGAGCCGCTGCCTCTTTGGGCTGACTCGCATCGCTCATAGCAAGGATGTCGCCAGCAATACGCTCACGCCATTCGGTGCGCCATAGCCCCAAAGGCTCATTTGAACCTCGATACGGCAAGATGTGCTCGCGGAAAGTATCCCATGACATTTCAGCCGCCCAGGGCAGTTCACGCCAAGCGGAAAATGCTGCATCGATGTGCTGAATCAAAAAATCAGCCGAGACCGTCTGCAAATCAGAATCGAATCGCTTTTTCTTGTAATCGATGCTGCCTTTTTCTTTTTCAAGCGATTCGAAGGCCGCACGGGCCTCTTTGTAGTCTGCGTAATCGAGGGCCTCATAAGAAACCTCGTTTCCGTCGCCGTCAAAAAAAACCAATTCGGCAAAACCCTGCCCAGGCATATTCTCAATCAAAAAACGAGCGGCCTGATATTTTTGCGAGTCGCCGGATTGCCAATAATGCACAAGAACCTTGACGAGCTCAGGTCGGTTTTCACCGGCCGAAGCGAGTGGCCCTTCGAGGCCCTGAGACAAAGCGCCGGCACAACTTGAGAGCAAGGCTAAAACGAGGATGATGGCAACTTTCATGACAAACCAAATTCTGACCAACGGGAACTCACACGAGATTTTGTTTCTGCATCCATCACGATGGCATCGGGCCACTCGCGTTGAAAGCCCTCTTCAGGCATCTTCTTAGTGGCGTCAATGCCGACTTTCGATCCATAGCAAAACGAGCGACTCGCGTGATCAAGCACTTCCATTGGTCCGAGCGTAAATTCGAGATCGCGCTGAGGGTCAATGTTGTTGAGCACGCGCCACGCCACCTCGGAATCACTATGAATATCGCAGTCGTCATCGACAACAACAATCACCTTTGTGAACATGGCTTGGCCTAGACCCCAAATGGCATTCATGAGTTTGCGCGCATGACCTGGGTATTGCTTTTTGATTTTGAGATACATTAAATTATGCGCGACGCCCTCGAATGGCATGCGGTAATCGAGCACCTCTGGGAATTGCTTGCGCAAAACAGGTAGTAGCAACCGCTCAATGCCCTCAGTCATCCAGCAGTCTTCTTGCGGAGGGCGGCCAACTAGCGTTGTGTGATAAACCGCATTTTTACGCATGGTCATGCACTCGACATGAAAAACGGGATAATCATCGGCAAGGCTATAAAAGCCCGTGTGGTCGCCAAAAGGCCCTTCGCGCCTAACTTCGGCCGGATCGACCCAGCCCTCTAAAACGATTTCAGCCGTGGCAGGCACCTCAAGCGGTACCGTCAAACATGGCACAAGCGGCACGGGCTTATTGCGCAGAAAACCAGCCAACATCAACTCGTCAACATCTGGCGGAGCAGGCACTACACTCGCAAAACAAGTCGCTGGGTCTGCGCCAATAACAACCGCAACCGGAATGCGGTCACCGCTTTCTTGCGCCTTATTTAAATGTCGCCGCGCATCTTTATGCAAATGAGAATGAAAACCCGTTTCGGTTTTGCCCATCACTTGCAAGCGGTATGTGCCCATGTTGCGACGCCCCGTTTCAGGGTCATTCGTCACGCACAAAGGAAATGTAATAAACGGCCCAGCGTCATCGGGCCATGTTGTCAAAACCGGGAGTAAACCCAAATCGACATCATCGCCTTTTAGCACGACTTCTTGGCAGGGTGAGCTTGAAACTTTTTTAGGAAACCATTTCCCGACTTGCGCCAACTTGGGCAACATCTTTAGTTTTTCGAGCAAGCCTTCAGGAGGCGACTGCTCAAGCAAATCTTCCAAGCGAGCTGCATGGTCTTCCATGGAATTTACGCCGAGAGAAAGGCCTACTCGCTCGCGGGAGCCGAATGCATTTACAAAAACGGGCAATGCCGAGCCCTTTACATTTTCAAATAAGACAGCACGATTGGGTGCGCCCTGCTCTTTGGAAATGCGATCGACAATCTCGCTTAACTCAAGTTTGGGGTCGACCTCGGCGGAAATGCGAATCAACTCGCCCGCATCGTCAAGCACCGCAATCCATTCTGAAAGACTATTAATGACCATGATTTAATTCGCTATCAAATTGACCATACGGCCAGGGACAACAATCGCCTTACGGATTGTTTTGCCTTGAAGATGCGCCGCGACTTCAGCAACGGCGGCAGCCTCGACATCATCATGCGGTGCATCAGCCGGCACCGTAACACGCCCACGCAGCTTGCCATTGACCTGAACAGGCAATTCGATTGTGTCAGAGACCAACATCGATTCATCAAAGGTTGGCCAATCGGCCCACGCGCATGAGCCTTGGCCCCCACACATCGACCAGAATTCTTCGGCTAAATGCGGCGCGAAAGGCTCAAGCAATAAAGCAAAACGCGACCCTTGATTCGCTGTCAATTGCGCCTTTTCTTTTGTGGCTGTATTGACGAATTCCATCATTGCCGCCAAAGCCGTGTTGTTTGCCATGGCGTCAAGATCTGTGGTCACCTTTTTCGTGCAGGCATGCAAAGCACGCTCAACAGCATCGTTTGGAGTATCGGAAAGGCCCGCATCAAACACACGCCACGAGCGTTGTAAGAATCGATGCACACCCGGCAAATCGCGTGGGTTCCATGGAGCACTTGCCGTAACCGGGCCCATAAATGCCTCATAAAGCCGCATCGTGTCGGAGCCGTATTCAGCGATTACATCATCTGGGTTGACGACATTGCGCAAGGATTTACTCATTTTGGCCACGAAACGCTCGACGGGTTCGCCGCTGGCAATCATTTCAAAATGCCCATCATCGGCTTCTTTGACTTCATCGACCGGGATCAACACGCCGTCTGTATTTTTGTATGCGAATGATTGGACCATACCCTGATTGACCAATTTTTGAAAAGGCTCGTTTGTCGAGACCAAGCCACAGTCAAACAAAACCTTGTGCCAAAAACGAGCATAGAGTAAATGCAAAACAGCATGCTCTGCGCCACCGACATAAAGATCGACGGGCATCCAGTACTCCTCGATTTTTGGGTCCCAGGCCGCCATATCGTTTTGCGGATCGCAAAAGCGCAAGTAGTACCAGCAAGAGCCCGCCCATTGCGGCATCGAGTTTGTTTCGCGGCGCCAAACTTTGCCATCAGCATCAACGACCTCACACCATTCGGTCGCTCTCGCCAATGGCGGGTCGCCCTCTGCATTCGGGCGGAAATCATCAAGCACAGGCAAGCTCACGGGCAAATCGGCCTCAGCGACCAACCGCACCTGCCCCTCTTGATCGTGCAACAACGGAAACGGTTCGCCCCAATAACGCTGGCGACTAAACAACCAATCGCGCAAACGATAAGTCACTTTGGCGTGACCAATCTTTCGCTCTTCGAGCCAGGCGCACATTTCAGCTTTAGCAACAGCGACGCGTTTGCCGTCTAGCCACTCGGAATTTTGCATCACGCCATCGCCAGTAGAGCAAGCCTCGGCAGCGGCATCGGCATCGGCACCATCGGCATCGGGCTTAACCACGAACACAACCGGCAAGTCATATTTTTGCGCAAACTCAAAATCACGCTCATCACCGCCGGGCACGCACATGATGCAACCCGTGCCGTAAGTCATCAGAACATAATCGGCAACCCAAATGGGCACGCGCCGCCGCGGGTCGCCCTCTTCAAAAACAGGGTTAATCGCATACGCGCCCGTAAACACACCGGTCTTGTCTTTTTGCAATTCGGCCCGCTCAAGATCACTCTTGCGTGAAGCTTCAAGCCGATAAGCTTCAATCGCCTCTTTCTGGCTCTCTGCAGCAATAGAATCGACCAACGGATGCTCAGGAGACAACACGCAAAAAGTCGCACCAAAAAGCGTATCAGGCCGAGTCGTGAAAACCGTGAATTCAGCGGCAGCTCCATCGTCGCCTGTCGCGCCATCAACGGCAAAACGCACCTCAGCGCCCTCGCTGCGGCCAATCCATTCGCGCTGCATTGCCTTAACCGAGTCAGGCCAATCAAGGCCTTCTAGGTCGGCGAGCAAACGGTCTGCATATTGGGTGATTCGTAGCATCCATTGGCGGAGCGGCCGTTTCACACAAGGATGACTTCCGCGCTCACTGCGACCGTCAATCACCTCTTCGTTGGCCAAAACAGTGCCCAAAGCCTCGCACCACCAAACGGGCACCTCACTTTGATAGGCCAAACCCTTTTCATAGAGCTTGGAAAAAATCCATTGTGTCCAGCGCACATACTTAGGGTCGGTCGTGTTGACCTCGCGCTGCCAGTCATAGCTCAGGCCGAGTGCCCGCAATTGCTCGCGGAAGTGATCGACATTTTTCTTTGTCGTAACAGCGGGATGCGTGCCAGTCTGAATCGCATATTGCTCAGCGGGCAAACCAAAAGCGTCCCAGCCCATGGGGTGCAACACATTAAAACCACGATGCCGTTTATAGCGGGCAAGGATGTCAGTCGCGGTGTAGCCCTTGGGGTGGCCGACATGCAAACCCGCGCCCGATGGGTAGGGAAACATATCAAGCACATAAAATTTGGGCTTAGATATATCAAAGCCCTCATCGCCTGGGCCAAGCGTGCGGAAGGTTGCGTTGTCGAGCCAGCATTTCTGCCAGCGCGACTCAATTGCCGTAAAGTCGTAGGAAGCCATGGAAGCAAGGATTTTACCTTGCCGCCCCTTGTCACAGGCCACCGCACCGCTAAACTTTCTGCCCCCATGCGGCCTAGGTCGCTGGCTCGTTTCGTGACGGGGCCTTAGCTCAGTTGGTAGAGCGCCACACTGGCAGTGTGGAGGTCAGCGGTTCGACCCCGCTAGGCTCCACCACGAAACATCCGCCCGCAGGCTACGCTATGGCCTGTGGGCTTTTTTTGTGCCTCTGCAAAAACAAGCGGCCGCGCACAATCGGCGTCTTATCCGTCGCTCCCAAATAATCGCCATGTCCGAACACTTCCACCCCGACCGACTCGACAAGCTTGCCGCACTGCGCGAGCTTGGCCACGATGCCTACCCTGCTCGCTCCCCCGACAACCGCGAAATGGCGGCTGACCTTTTGGCGGCTTTTGAAACCCGCCAAGGCGAGACTGCAACCGTTTGCGGTCGTGTGTTGGGGCGCCGTGGTTATGGCAAATTGGCTTTTATCGATTTAGGCGATCAAAGCGGCAAAATTCAGGTCGTCCTTGAAAAGGCTAATTTGAGTGCAGACGATTTCGCCATTTTGAGTACGCTCAATTTAGGCGACATCATCACGGCTACCGGCCCTTTGCAGGCGACGCAAAAAGGGCAGCCATCTTTGTATGGGCATCAGTTCGCGATTTTGACGAAAGCCCTGCTCAACCCACCCGCCGACAAGCAAGATGGTCTTAGCGATACTGAGCTGCGGGCCCGCATGCGCTATGTCGACCTCTTCGCCAATGAAGGCGTCCGTGATGGTTTCCTGAGGCGTTCGGCGATTTTGCGTGGCATGCGAGAGATTTTTCACAAACACGGTTATGCCGAAGTTGAGACGCCCGTTTTGCAATCGATTTACGGCGGCGCTAATGCGGCGCCATTTACCACGCATCACAATGCCCTCGATATGGGGCTCTATTTGCGGATTGCGCTTGAATTGCCACTCAAGCGCCTTATCGTCGGCGGCATGGAGCGTGTCTTTGAAATGGGTCGCGTCTTCCGCAACGAAGGCATTTCGACTCGCCACAACCCTGAGTTCACGATGGTCGAGTGGTACGAGGCATACGCCGATTACGAGCGCATGGCCGAAATGGTGCAAGAATTGGTTGTGGGTGCGGCGATTGAAGCGGGTTGTCAAAAAGAATGTGGTGCAATCACCACGACCTTCCGCAGCGAAGTTTTTGATTTGACACCGCCTTTTGCTCGTGTGCAATATCGCGACGCCTTCCAAGAGCATGTGGGCTGTGACCCAGCCGACCGAGACGCTGTTGCGGCAGCACGCAAAACGGCAGGTTTCGACTCTGCTGGCGAGGGTGATTACGCTTACTGGAAGTCGGTCAATGACCTCTTCGAAGAGTTGGTTGAGCCGCAACTGCGTGGCCCCGTTTTCGTGATGGATTACCCTGCTGCTATTTGCCCGCTCACCAAGGCCAAAACCGACGACCCCGAGTGGGCCGAGCGATTTGAGTTTTTCCTTGGCGGCATGGAATTGGCCAATGCATACAGCGAGCTCAATGACCCGCAAATCCAGCTCGCCAAACTCCAAGAGCAAGTCGCCGATGCTGACCCCGAGTCGCCGAATCAGGTCGACTACGACTTCGTCCGCGCGCTTGCCTATGGCATGCCCCCAACAGGTGGCTGCGGTTTGGGCATTGACCGGCTTGTCATGGTTCTAACCGGCAACGACTCGATTCGCGATGTCTTGCTCTTCCCGCATATGCGACCCGAGACTCAAGAGTAAACTAGCCGCGTGCTACGGCTCGCTCTTGCCTATCTGTTTCGCCGCCCCGTCCAACTGCTTGCGGTTTTCGGGGTTGCCATCGGTTTGCTTGCGCTTTTGGTTGTGACTTCGGTCATGAATGGTCTCATCCAGCACGACCGCGATTCTGTGCGTGGCCCGCTCGCTGACTTGATGCTCGTCCCTGCGGTCGAAGAGTCGCCTGCCCAATGGCTTGATTACGAAAATTTACTCGAGTCTCTTCCAGAAATTGAGGCCGCTGCGCCCCATTTGGTGGCTTATGCCGTATTGGGCATGCAGGGCGCCGAGATGCGCATGAGCTCAACGGGCTCTACAGATCTTAATGGGGTGCAAATTGTGGGCATCGATTCCGCTGCTGAGGCCCGCGTTTCAGAGTGGCTCGAGTCGCTTGATTTCGCGCAACGGGCTCCTGTAGACGACACTCGCGCACCCTTTGCACTTTCATCCGATATTGATTTTCCGAGGCCTGGGGTTTTGGTGAGCGATCAGCTTTCACAAATCTTGCCGATTGGCGCGAATAGTGTTCCATTAGCAAATGGGCAATCTGGCTATTTGCCTCTGCAGCTGGGCGCACTTCCCCCTCTGCTGCCCGCGGCCGATCAAGAGTTCCGCCCACACAACGCCGAGTTTTTTGTCGCGGGCACCTATCACGGCAGCGATTACCAAATGTCTCTCGACCGCATTTACATGCAGCGCATGGGTCGGGATGGTTTGCACTACAATTTGCTAGGCAAAGGGGCACCCGATTTCACGGAAGCCTTGCTCAAGCTCGCGCCAGGCGTTTCATCCGATTCTGCCAAGAGCGCAATTTTCAAAGCCCTTGCAGCCGCTGATTTACCTAAGCCTGGTGGGCCGTCGGGTGGCTCACTCGAAACTTGGCAAGAGCGACGCGCGCTTTATCTTGGTGCCATCGAAAATGAGCGGCGCATCACTGGCCTAATCATGTCGTTTATTGTCTTGGTCGCGGCCTTTGGTTTGTTCACGACTTTGTCTTCTTTGGTGCGCGAAAAAATTCGTGACCTTGGGGTTTTGGCGGCTTTGGGTTTCAGCCCACTTCACCGAGCTGGCCTGCTTATGGCAACGGGTGCAGTCGCTTCATTTTTGGGTGTGAGTTTGGGCTACTTTGGGGCACATTCGTTAATTCAACATCGTCAAGCGGTTGAGCTCTTCTTGCAAGAGCATTTCGACCTGACACTTTTTGATTCTTCGATTTATGTGATTCAGGGCATCCCCGCACGCTGGGATTCATCCGAAACGGCATCGCTTGCCCTTGGCGCATTTGCGTTGGGCATATTGTTTACTCTCGCGCCTGCCATCCGTGCGGCTCGCCTCTCTCCCGTCGAAGCTTTGCGCTATGAATAATTCCACGACACCTGTTTTAGACGCCCGCGGCCTCGAAAAATCATTCTGCATGGGTGCGTCGCAATTACGCGTTTTGCGCGGTGTTGATCTCGCACTACATTCCGGCGAGGTCTGTGCCTTGCGCGGTACTTCCGGCTCAGGCAAAAGCACGCTGCTGCATCTTCTTGGCCTACTCGACACAACTGATGTGGGTTCTTTGCACCTTGCTGGCCTCGACTGCACAAAGCTAGGCCGCACGGCCGCTGCTCGACAACGAGCCAAACAGGTTGGTTTTGTTTTTCAACAGTTTCAATTGCTGCCTGAATTAGACGCCTTGCAAAATGTGCTCATGCCGCGACGGCTAGCCTGCGGCTGGTCTTGGTGGTCTCGACGCCGCGACGAATATGCGCGCGCCAAACAGATTTTGAGCAAGGTTGGCTTGAGCGAGCGGATGTCGCACCGCCCCACGCAACTTTCCGGGGGCGAGCAGCAACGAGTTGCGGTTGCACGCGCTTTGGTTTCTAAACCCGCCCTCCTTTTGGCAGATGAGCCCACTGGCAATCTCGACACGCAAACAGGCAACGATGTGTTGGCGCTGCTTTTAGGTTTAGCGCGCGAACAAGGAGCGGCCGTTTTATTAGCGACCCACAGCCGCTCTTTGGCCGATGCTTGCGACCGAGAGATCCTGCTTGTCGACGGCAAACTTGAGATGCTCTAGCCAAAATGAGCCTCATCCACTACGCATGGTCTTTTGCACGCCGCCGCGCATTGCTCGCGCTTTCGGCTGTTGCCATTGCATTGGGTGTTGCCGTTTTATTTACTGTCTTGGCTGTCCTTAACGGTTTCCTCGCACAATTTGAGGGCACGATGCGTGATTTCTCGGGCGACCTCACCGTCCGCCCGTTGCCATCCGCGTGGGGAGGCTCTCAAGAAATCGAAACCTACTTTGATTCCATTCATTCCGTCCAAGGTGTGGCGACGGTCGAAGCACGCCTGAACTGGTTTGGTTTGGTTGGCCGCCGAGGCTCACGCGCGCTAAGCGACCCTCGCTCTTCTGATTTAAACGGTTTACTTCTTGTTGGCATAGATGATTTTGACTGGAAGCCCCAAGATGACCCAAACGCCCTGCCGCCTTTGCGCCTTGGCCATGCGGCGGCCACACGCATGGGGGTTTCCCCTGGCGACACCCTCGAAGTCATTTCCTTTCAGCCAAGACCGGGGCGGGCACCCATTCCTGCTCGATTGAGCTTTTCCGTTGTCGAATCTTTTTCAAGTGGCCAGCACGACCAAGACCTTGACCGCGCCCTTGTCCCGCGCTCGTCCCTGCTGCCGCTCACGCAACTCAAGACACCGTTTACGGAACTTGTCATTCGCGTTAACGACGGTATCGACCCCGAATCCTTGCAAACGAGCATCCAAGAGCAACTTGAGCAAGATGGCCTAGCTCGCCCATCTTGGCCGAGTGTTCAAACTTGGCGCGACAATGCCGGTAATTTTTTAAGAGCCGTTGAAAACCAACGCGGCATGCTAGTCATGATGTTTTTCTTCATCGTTTTGGTTGCGGCTTATCAATTAGTCGCCACCTTGACGCTCACCGTAACTGAAAAAAGGCGTGACATTGGTGTGCTCGGTGCGCTTGGCGCGACTCCAGGTCGCATCATCCGTTTTTGGGTTTCACTGGGCACTTTGGTGAGTTTCTTTGGTGTTTCCCTTGGCTTAGGGTTGGGTTATTTACTCACGAGTAACCTCAAGTCAATTGAGCTTATTCTGGGCGGCGGAGAAAAAATCTTTCTGCCCGAGATTTATCAGTTTGAAGAAATCCCTGTACTTATTGACACCTATTCCGTTGCACTTCTAGCGGGTGCAACGCTTGCCGCCGGTCTGGTCTTCAGTTTGATTCCGGCATGGCGGGCCGCCCGCCGCCCGATTTTGCAAGCGATGATTCGGCGCTAAAGCCGAGTGCTAGCGAACCTCGACCACAACGGCATCAGAGCCAGCCAATGGCACGCCGGCCCCATCAAACGCCGCAACGGCATAGACCAAATCTTTGTCTTTGGCGCGTGGGTCAAGAGGGGGGCCACCCGCATTCAAAACTGCCGTGGCTCGACCACGCACATCTAAATGCCCCTCGAAGTTTTGATGCAACGATGTATTGAGCGTGTTGGCCAAATAATTAGAGTAGGCGTCTTGATGCACGGGAAGGACAACGCCATTACCCAAATCATGGCCTGGCTGTAAGCCGGACATCCCACCGAAAATGCGGAATGCTTTACCTGCAAAGCTAGGGCCGAAATCGACTTGGATAATCTGCTCTTGACCCGAGAGTGGCAGCTCGCGAGTGGCCACCTTTTCGCCACCGTCAAGCCAGATCGTGCGCTCAAAGGGGTATTCTTGGATGCGCATCTCAAGGCGCAAATCAAAGTCAGCACCTGGGACTGTTACGCGACCATCCATGATGGGTAGATTGCCTGAGACCGTGCCTAAATGGTCATTTGAGCCGAATAGCTCCCACACCTCATAGTGCTCTTCAAAATCATATTCGTGGGCGCCGATTTCAATATTGAGGCTTGTTTCGCCTTCGAGAATCATTTCATCAAACATCGTGATGTCGACATCAACCCAGACATTGCGGCCATAAACATCGAAAAGTGGTGAGGCGAAATTGTTAGTGCTGCGATCGCTCAAGGCGTCGGATATGCCCCAAAGGCGATACGCCTCAGGCGACCAAACGCGTAAATCAAGCGCAACTTCGGCTGGCATTTGAGGGTTAAATAACCCACCGCCCTCGTCGAAGTGATGCATTTTTACACCCACAACTTTTACCGTGTAGCGGCGCTTGCCCGTCAACTGGGCCACCATCACGGGACGCAGGCCCGTGTAATCAGCAAGCCCGTAATGGTCAACAGGTTGCCAAGTGCGCGTCGGCATGCGGTCGCGCCATTTTGCCGCTTGAGATGCACCTACAAAAACGCCATCTGCCTCGGTTAAGACGCCATCATTGACTTGCCACCCCCCACCAAGACTCAACATCGTCGTGAGCCATGCACTATTGGCGCTGTCATCGACGGAACTTGTGTGCCCTACAAGCAAGTCACCATAAAGAGGGCTCTGCATGCGATTATGTGGCGCTTCGATATAAGTTTCGACCCAACTGTAAAGCATGTGATCTGTGTCAATCGTAGGCGCGGCGAATGTGTCAAAAAGCCATTGCGCGAACCCATTATTTGCCAGCCAGGTACCGTTGTTAGCGCCTTCGTAAGTCTCCCAGCGAATGATGCGGCCGCTCGAAACGAGACCTTCGACATCATTGCAAACCATATAGCGACTCACCAACCCGCCAAACGATGCGCCGAGCAAATTGACATGCTCGGCCCCGCTGCGTTCAAGAACATGCTTTATGAACTTGGCCTGAATCAAAGCATAAACGGGTACGCCACCGCCAAATTGGGCCGTAACCGCAGCCAAATCAGAGTGGTCTTGCGCCGTGTAATAAGCTGGCGCTAAATCACCGTAATACTCAGCGATTGTGATTAGGTCAGAAGCTGTTTGCCAACCTGAATCAGCCATCGAAGTCGCGCCCATCATGTCGGCCATGACATCCATGAGAGAGTCTTGATAATCGACACCAAATGGGCCCGTTGTCGCCGCGCCGTCTGGGTTGAAGCCACCTACAAAAATGGTCACGGTCTTGGCTGGGTCGCCATGAACCTGCGCCTGAGAAATGGCAGGGAAAACAGTAAGAAATGCGAGGGCGTAGAAGGGAATCAGAGAAAGGAGCGGTTTCATGCTTTTGCATACTACTGGAAGAGTCGCAAGGAATAAACCTCAACTGTAATATCGCCGAACTCACGCCTTGGGATGCCCTCGAGCAAATACGGCCCGCGCGTCAAAGTCCAGGGCGCGAGTCGTCGCCAGGCATCGGGAAATAAAACCGTTTCGTACATGGCTGTGGTGTCTTCAAATGATAAAAAGCCCATGCGACGGCCATCACGCGTGCGGACGGGCTTTTGCGTCACCTGCCAACCCACCAAACGGACTCGTTGATTCACATGCTGTGGTAAATCTCGCGCTGCTAACGCCCCCGCATCACGGATCTTTTGTGCGTAAAGTTGCAAAGGATGTGCGCTCACCAGCCAACCCAAAGCCTCTTCTTCGAGCTCAAGTAAACGGTGACGCGAAAACTCTTGAACCGCAGGAGGGGCCGGAATCGATTGATTCGGGAATAGCGGAGGGGCTTGCCAATGTGCGCCAACGGCTTCGGCTACGCACATGCTGCGGCGTCGGCGCCAAAGCGCGACCCAACGCATCCGCTCAGCACGCGTCAGCCCATCAGGCAATGTATCGCAAGCACCCGCCCGCACAAGCGCCTCAAACTCTGCTGGCTGTGGACGGGCCCGCTGCGCCAAATCGTCCATGGCTAAAAAAGGTCGATGGGCAAGCAAACGGCCGATTAAGGCCCGACCAAGCGTTTTAATTTCGCGTAGACCAACTCGTAGCGCACCCGCACCACCGCAAAACTCTAGAGCCGAGTCATTGACGCATGGCAGCTGCAACTGCAAACCCATACGCCGCGCTTCGGCCAAGTAGGCAAAGGTGTCAAAAAAACCACCATGGTTGCGCAACACAGATGCCATAAATTCAGCGGGGAAATGCGCGCGCAACCAAGCCGAGCGAAACGATAAGGCGGCGTAACTAGCGGAATGCGCCTTGCAGAAAGAATAGCCAGCAAAGGACTCGACCTGCCGCCACAACTCATGCGCTGCGATCGACCCAAAGCCTGCGGCCAACAAGCCCGAGCAAAACTGATCTTGCCAATGCGACATGCGCTCAGCGGATCGTTTGTGGCTCATGGCTTTGCGCAAGCCATCGGCCTCGGAGGCGGTCATGCCGGCCAACTCTTGCGCAATTCGTAAGACATCTTCTTGATAGGTCATCACACCATAAGTCTCACCAAGCAACTCGCGCAAACGAGGGTGCAAATACCAAGCGGCATCATGCACACCCGTTTTTTGCACATGATGAAAGCGATCAATATAAGCGCGCATCATGCCAGAGGATGAAATCCCGGGGCGAATGATGCTCGAGGCAGCCGTCAAAGACGCGACATCATGGCATCGCAACTTACGCAAAAGAGATCGCATGCTGGGTGACTCAATATAAAAGCAACCCATTGTGTCGCCACGCATGAGACTCTCACGCGTACGCGAATCTTGCTCGGGTGCAAGGCGATCAAAATCGATGCGCAAACCCGTGTTGGCGCGTACCATTTTGCTGGCGTCGCGCACCACGGCCAGACCGCGATTGCCGAGCAAATCAATTTTGAGTAAGCCTATTTCTTCGACGGGGCCCATATCCCATTGCGTGACGACAAGCGGCCGCCCGCCGGCTTGTTTCTTTGCATGCTGCAAAGGCAAGTGCTCGCTCAATCGACCCGGAGCCAAAATCAAACCGCCCGGGTGCACCCCCAAATGCCTCGGGAAGCCGTCAATCGCATGCGCCTCGCGCAAAACCGTGCGCCATGGTTCTTCGATGTCGCCACCCAAACGCCGACGACGCTGAAAAGCCGTAATCTCAGCTGGAGGCAAGCCCATCGCCTTGGCCACCTCGCGGATTGCACCCCGCTCAGCAAAAGTAATGTGCGTCGACAGCATCGCCACGCGCGAGGCGCCCCACCGCTTTTGCGCATAGGCCAGCACGCGGTCACGCTCATCCCAGGCGAAGTCTAAATCGACATCAGGAAAATCACGCCGACCGGGGTTCAGGAAACGGTCAAACCACAAACCATTTTTTAAGGGATCAATCTGAGTCATACCCAACAACCAGCACACCAAACTATTAGCCGCCGAGCCGCGCCCCACCGTATGGATGCCCTGCCCACGCGCCCATCGCACGAGATCAGCCACGACTAAAAAATAATCGGCCAAGCCTTGGTCACGAATCAAATCAAGCTCGCGTGCCAGCTGGGCTGCGTAGGGGTCGCCTTGCGTTTGCGGAGGCCCGCTTGATTGGGCGTTTGAAACCCGCCCCTGCAAACGCCGCCGCTTCCAACCACGAGCGCACAATCGAGCCAAATGTGCATCGGCCGTACGCCCCTTTGGCAAGCCTGGAAATCGAGGCAAATGCTTCAGGCCCAGCGGAATCACAAAATTAGAACGCTCGGCTAATCGCTCAGCACACCGCAAAGCCTCGGGAGCATCTTGGAACATGGCCTTTAGCGCATCGCCGCCCTTGAGCCATGCAGATGCCGGCGCGACATCGGCCTCGCTTAAATGCCCAACCCGCATATTGCGCCCCATCGCGACCAGCAAACGATGCCGAGCATGAAGGCCAGGGTCAGCCATCACGACTTGTGGAGCAGCGACAAATGGCAGCCCCGCCTGAAAAGCGGCCTCGGCGGTCGTCGCAAATAGATCGTCTTTGCCGACAAGGCGCGCAAGCTCAGAGAGCCAAATTGCATCATGACTCAATACGGCAAAAGTACCCGCACCTGACTCAGCCGCCACCCAATCGAGCAAAACGCGCGAATGCCCTAACCCAGGAGAATCCGTCGGCCGCCCCCCGCATTGCGCGCGCGTGACCAAGCGACACAAAACCGCCCACCCGGCAGCATCAAGTGCAATCAAATGCACGGACACGCCCTCGACACATAATCGCACACCAAAAATGGGGCGCACACCCACCGCCAAACAAGCCTTTTGAAAAGGCACGGCTCCCCACAAGCCACCCGCATCACACAGGCCCAAAGCCCGCACACCACGCTCAGCAGCACGAGCGGCCAAAGCCTCAACTGAAGATGCGCCCCAGTAAAAAGACCAAGGTGTAGCTACCGCGAGTTGGACAACCACGCCGCCTCACCGCTCTGCACAACCGACGCACCATATTTGTCGCGGATGTCATCCATGGCGCTCACGATGGCGGAGCGCGATTCTGTTTTGAAATCTTGCTCGGCGTCAAAAAGCGACGTCTGGCGAAAGCCACGCACTAACCCCGTCAGGCGCACGCCCAGCAAACGCACCAAAGTGCGACGAGATGCCATGTGATGAAGCAACTCTTGCATGGGGTCTAAGAAATCGCCGTCAAGGTCGCTAGGCTCGCGCAAAGTGCAATCTCGCGTTTCGGTTACGAAATCGGCATAACGCAATTTGACGGAGACCTTGCGAGCGAGCAGGCCTTTTTTACGCAAACGCCGCGCGGCCTTACTCAAGAGTGCCGACAACTTGGCTCGCAAAAAAGCGTGGTCATCGACATCGGTTGCGAAGGTCTCTTCGTGGCCTATACTTTTGCTTTCGTTGCGCTCCCAGGGAGGGCAAACGGGGGTGTCGTCTTCGCCGCGCGCGCGTGATTGCAAAGCTGGCCCATGGTCGCCAAAAGTTTCGCGCAAAAACCAACTGGCTGTGTCGGCTAGAGCGCCGAGTTTTTCGATGTTCCAGTCTTTGAGTCGGTGTGCTGTGACCGGCCCAATACCGGGCAATGCCCGCACATCGAGAGGAGCTAAAAAAGTGGCCTCTTGGCCTAGTGCCACATCAAATAAGCCATAAGGTTTTGCAAAGGCCGAAGCGACCTTGCTCACCAATCGGTTTTGAGAAACACCAATCGTCAAGTCAAGACGCAAGCGCTCGCGCACCTCACGACGCATGCGATCGGCGACATCAATCGCGCCACCAAAGAGTAAGCCCGTGCCCGTTAAATCTAAGTAAGCCTCGTCAATTGAGACTTTTTCGAGAATCGGCGTGTATTGCCCAAGCACATCAAAGACAGCACGCGAAGCTCGACCATACATACTGTGAGAGCCACTCACGCGTAGCAAGCCAGGGCATCGGCGCATGGCTTGCGCCATCGGCATCGCGGAGCACACCCCGAAGGCGCGTGCTTCGTAACTTGCTGCAGCCACCACGCCACGCCCATCGGCAGGGCCGCCCACCACCACAGGGCGACCGCAGAGGCGCGGGTCTAAAACGCGCTCGACCGAGACGAAAAAGGCATCTAGATCTGCGTGAAAAATCGATCGAGTGCGCATGAAGCTCAACCCCACATACGCAAGACACCGACCACTCGGCCAGCCAGCATCAAAGGCTCGCCCCGCCGCACCACGATATCGCTCAATCGCGCATTTGCTGGCCGCAAGACCACACGATTGCGCTCGGGCAGGTAACGCTTAACCGTTGCCTCGACCGTTTCGCCGTCGCCGATTAAGGCGACCACGATATCTCCTTTTTTTGCTTCGCGTGATTGCTCGACCAACACCAAGTCACCATCAAGGATGCCCGCCTCGATCATCGAATCGCCCGTAACGCGCAGCGCAAAATCAGCCGCGCTGCCCTCTGGCAAAGGCAAAGCCCCCTCAAGATTTTCAATTGCCGATAAAGGCGAACCCGCCGCCACTCGACCCACAATCGGCACGACACGATGCGCCACGCTCAAGTCGCTCGACGCGCCTAGCTCACCCTCGGTATTTGAAACACTCGACAGCAACTCAATCGCCCGCGCGCCACGACCCAAACGCAAAGCCCCTTTGCGCTCTAGCGCACGCAAATGGAAATCAGCCGTTTGCGCAGAAACCCCCATTACACGACCCAAGTCGGCCCGCGTCGGCGGACGACCATGGGCTGCAAGAAACTTGCGTATTTCGGCAAGCGCAAAACCTTGCCGCACACTCAAACCAACCGCATTTTCTTGTTTCGCCATGCCCGACTATATGATATTTATCATATGTATGCAAGTTTTCAGTATCCAGCCCATATCCCGCCCCTCAACGCACTAACATAAGGGCCTTAACCCCGTAAAAACTGCACATGCAACGCGCCTCTCTGCCCTGGCTTAGCCTCCTTTTTCTACTCTCTCTCAGCTGCTCGGTTTTGCCTCTGGCGACCCTGGCCGAGATCCAACAAAACGAGTCCGCCGCTCAAGCCGCCCTAGAAGCCGAAGACATAGTCGGCGCGCTTGAAATTTACGCCGACCTCATTGACGCTGCCGCCCACTCGGCCTCCAAAGAAAAAGACAGCACACTAGCACTCGCCCTGGCCGACGAGACTGAATATCTGCTCCTGTGTTTCGGCACGCTCGCCTCAGGGTTGGGCAACGACACCCTGCGCCTCGACCTACTCGCCGACATCGACATGGCTCCGCACTTTGGCGAGCCGTATGCCATCTTGCGGCGCCTGCAAAGCCGCCACGCAGATTTGCATTATCTCAACGACTGGTCTTTCATCGGCCCCTTCGACAACGAACGCGGCATCGGGATGACTTCCGTATTGGCCGCTGAATCGGCTCCTGCTTTTGAATTGAGCCATGATGGAAAAGTACGCACCGTTTCTTGGCGCGAATTGCCTGATGGGCGCTACTCAGATGGCATTCTGCGCTTAGGCAGCCTCATTCGCCCCAGCACTCAGGTGTGCGCCTTGGCTCGCACTTGGGTTTTTAGCGAAAATGCTCGAGAAGCTCACCTTTACCTTTCAGTCAATGAAGAAATCCGCGCGTGGTGCAATGGGGTTGCCATCCTTGACGCTTTTGACGCGCACACCTTTGCTTCCGATATGTTTGCGGTGAGTCTTTCACTGAAAGCGGGCTGGAATGAGATCACTCTTAAAGTAGGCAACCGCGATAGCGGTTTGCAGTTTGCCGCTCGCCTCAGTGATGCAGATGGCGGCGCACCTCTAAACCTAAACTCTCAAGCGCGCGCGCCGCAAGACATCAGCGCCTCAGTTTTAAGCACCGAGGCCGCACCCGCCCTCGATGAAAGCACCCGTCCAGGCGCTTGGTCGCGTTGGTTCAACGACAAAAGCGCAGAGGGCCGCCTGCGTCTTTCCTATTGCCTGCAAGCCCACTCACCCCTGCCCGACCATGAGTTTTCTGGGCGCGCCGAAGCCAAAGCTTCTGCAGAGTTAGCCCCACACAGCCCACGACACTTGGCCAACTATGCCCGCACCTTGGCACCAAAAGGATCCGCCGCAGAAACCGACTTAAACCCATGGTTAGCCGCCATCGACGCCGTTTTAGAGCAAAACCCGAATTACGGCCCAGCACTCCGTTGGCGCGCACTCAATGCAATGCACAACCAAAACATGTATCTCTACGCGCTTGAGCTCTGCGACCGCCGACTCGCGCTTCAGCCACAAAGTTTGCTTGCTGCAGCCGACCGCGCAGATGTGTTTGATTTGCTTCGGCAACCCGCCATTGCCTCGGCATATCGACGCGCACTTACCGAGCATGATGCACTAAAAAATTACCCTCGTCAGTTGCGCTCGGTACTTTCTCAGTTGGCTTCCCAATCTGATCTTTTTGCCGACATCCAAGCTCAGCTTGCTGCAACAGGAGACCGTGGCGCTGCATCACAAATCGAAGTTCGCGCGGCCATCGTTGAGGGCGGCTTGACTGCCGGCAAGGCTTATTATGAGCAACAATGGGCGAGTCATGAAGTTCTTTCCCCATGGGATTCCAGCACCAAATTGCACCACGCGCGCTCACTCATCCAAGAAGACCGACTCGCCGAAGCTCTCTCCTGGGCAGAACGCGCCAAGAACATCTGCCCCGATTCAGCCGCAGTCTGGGCTGGCATCGCGCGAGTCCACCTCGCTAGTGGCGATTTCGAGGCCGCCGCCGATGCGCTTGAGCATGAGCTCACACTCGACTTCACCGACGAAAAAGAAAGGCGCTTACTTGAGCATTTGCGTAGCCTTGGCGCGAGCCCCTTCTACGAAAAACTGCGTGAGCCACTTGCCGACATCGTGGCACGACATCCTGATCCGATGCCGCTTGAAAAAGAAGCTGGCATGGAAATTTTGCTCTCGAATGTTTTCATAAAAGTCACACCCGACAGCCGCGCACAAAGGTACTACCGCATGGTCTACCGCATCCTTAACGATAACGGCGCACGCAAGCTAGACACCTTCGGGCGCCGTTGCGCTGCGGGCGACCAAGAGGTGCGTTTCTTGACGGCGACCGTGCACCATGCCGATGGGGAAGTTGAGCACGCGCGCACGGGTCGCAGTGGTCGACGCGGTGGTTTCGGCATGGATTTACCGGCGCTCTCGCCGGGCGACATTGTTGATTTCGAATGGACACTCGATGATTTACGACTCACTTTTTTTGGGCAATATTTCTCCATGAATGAGCCTCTACATCCAATGAGTAGTCTCCCCCTTCACGAAAGCGAAATTCAAGTTTTCTGGACAGACGACCTTCCCATTTATTTCCATGAAAAAAACATCCAGGGCTTAAACGGGTTTGAGCAAACAGGTATCCAAACTGATGCGGATGGCGTCCATTCACGCAGTTGGCGACTGAGTCAGACTCCTCCGGCTTACACGGAAGTGGGGCAGCCACCGGCTTCAGAAAGCGCGAGTGCCATCCAAGCCACGACTTATGAAAACTGGGATGCCCTTGCCTCATGGTGGTGGAATCTTATTGATGACCAACTCACGGTTTCGGCTGAGATGTCGGCCAAAGTGGCTGAGCTCGTCGAGGGTAAAACGACCAAGCTTGAAAAGCTCCGAGCCATTTATGATTTCGTTGTTACAGATATCCGCTACAACGCCTGGGAGTTTGGCGTCCACGGCTACGAGCCTTACAGCGCACCGGTTATTTTTAGCCGCGGCTTTGGCGACTGCAAAGACAAAGCGATTCTTTTGCGCTCGATGCTCACCGAAGTTGATATCGAATGCGACCCTGTTTTAGTTTATCGCTCTAGCCCAAGTGGTGGCCGCCGCTGGGAAGAAGACCTCAGTTTGGCAATGGTGAATCATTTCAATCACTGCATTGCATTCATCCCTGAGCAAGAGGGCATCCCGCAAGAGATGTTTGTTGACGGAACCGCGCGGCTTAACCCTCTCGAAGAGCTGCCTTACGATGACAGCGGCGCTCAAGTTTTGGTCGTGCGCAAAGACGGGATGAGCCGCATGCGCATCCCGTTCCGCGACGCCGAGCAAAACAAACTTGAGCGGCGATTTACACTTTCTCTGAATCAAGATGCAAGCGGTCGCGCCAACCTTGAAACGCGTGCTCACGGCAAATATGACCCATCGACTCGTCAGGGCTATGCCGGCGGCACCGAAAAACGCCAAGAGCGCGCTGAGCGTTTGATGGGCTCCATTTTTGGCGCACTTGATGGTGCAGTTGAAGCGACCTTCTCTGATTTCGAAGACCTAAGCGCTCCCGTTTCGGTACGACTCGCCGCACCTGTGCACGCACTCGCTACCGCATCCGGAAACCTAATCGAAATCCCCCTCGGTCTCGAAAAGCTTGATTTCCTTTCGGGTGCCGCAAGTGAAACGACACGCACGACTGATTTGCTTCTCCGCACCGCTTGGTCCCGCGACACAACGATGACTTGGGTTTTTGACCACAACGATTTCCAGTTATCAACCCTACCCGAGCCCATTTCCATTGACATTGGCGATGCCGCTTTTTCCTTCTCACTTGAGGTTGTCCCCGAGGGCATCCGCATCACTGAAAAGTTTACTCTTCGCACGCATCGCATCCCCGTTGAGCGCTATGGCGCCTTCCGCGATCTTTGCCGCACTCTTGACGAAACCCAAAACGCATTCTTCCAACTGGAGGTCCGCTAATGCTTTCTTTCCTTACTCTTACCGCCCTTTGCCTCCCTGTTGCTGCCCAAGATGCGGCTCAACTGACCGATTCATTTGACTCGAGTCCAAATAGCATCACAGCCGAAACCCTACTGAATCACCCTGCCATTGCTTTGGGCGATTTTGAGACGGCGCGCGAAGATTGGCTCACTGCTCTTGAGCAAGAGCCTGAATCGCATCTTGCAAAACCAGTGCTTTACTTGATTCGTTATGTAAATGATTCTTGTGCAACGCCACTCGACATTGAGCGCGTGAAGCGACTTGCCGCACGCACTACCGACGGTGCGGTGCTTGAGTTGTTGCATGACATGCATTTGCAATTGGCCAGTCAATCCCTTTGGCGTGATGCGCCACTTGAATTGCCAAATGATATCCATGCTGGGTGGCTCAGCAACTGGCGACTCGCAGGCCCATTTGGTGCATTGCACACTCCATCCCCCCTCTCGCAGCCGATGCAAGCAGGCCCTGCCGAGAGCATGCCAAACGGGCGAGGTGAAATGATTGCCTGGCAATTCGTCGAGCGTACGCGCAACAAACGCAGTGCACCGCTTAACCGTTATTACAATGCCGAAGGTGGCACCATGATGGCAAGCGACTTCGTCAAATGGGACGGTTTCTCTCCGCTCATCCTTGAGATCCGTAGCTCAAGCGCTTTTGAGCTTTGGTGGAACGGCAAGCGCAAACTCAATCTCACTCGCCAAGGCTACGACCAAGCGAATGACACGATTCGAGTCACACTAACACCCGAGCAAGGCGCCTGGAACACGCTCCTTTTCCGCTGGGAAGCTGATGATCATTTTGCACCTGCCGCGCGCTTTTTCCATCTCGATGGCACGCCTGCCCAAGTGCAAGAAGCCGCATCTGATCATTTCCCGATTCAATACACTTGGGCTTTTGAGCCCGCTCCTTTTTCGTCAGCGCAAAACATACCCGCGCCCGGGAAAACGGTCACGACCTGGAACGACCTTCTTTCCATGTGCCTCGATTTTTTTGAAAACCGCGTCGATCGCGCGCTGAGTTGGAAAGCCCCTCAAGACAACGATTCTCTCAAGAGTGCTTACCTTTTTTGGCGCCTAAAGTCGATTCATTCCGCTCGTCATTTTTCGGCCTCCGAAAAGCGTCGAGCCAAAATGGCGACGCTCGCAGAGTTAAGTCAAACTCAAACGACTTGGGCTGACGCGGAAGTTTTACGCATCTCGCTGCTACTTCAAGAAGACAAAGCCAGCGAAGCACTTGCCGTTGCCAAAGATGCCATCCTTGCCTGCCCCGACAGTATCGCGCTTGCTCACTTCCATGCCGCCGCACTTGGCGGTTTAGATTCTCAGCATATTCTAGGCCGCGAAGCAGCTCTGCAGAATGCTGAGCGCTGGCCGCATCACGAGTCAGCTTGGGAACAGCTCCTGCGATGGTCCGGAAGCAACCCTGCGAGGCAGAGCTTTTTCCGCAATCGCGTTTTGGCTGCCAGTGCATTCAACCGCGATGCTTCTTTAGAGCGCATCACTGAAATCACCGTCCAAGGCGGTGAGCCTCTTGAGAGGCTACGCGAGCAGCTTGCGCAACTCGACGAAATCGCCCCGCTTTCCTACGCACGCGATTTACAAAATCACCTTTGGGCAAAGTTGGGTGAATCCGATCTTCAGACGGAGCGACTTCGAAACGAGGTTAAAACAAGGCCGCAAGATCAAACCACCAAAGCTCTTTTGGCCTGGAAGTTGATGCGCTTAGGCGAGTTCAAAGAGGCCAAGCAACTTCTCCATGATGTCCTAAATCAAACTCCTGGCGATCATGGCTCGCGGCGCGCCCTTGAATTTTTAAATGACCCGCACGACGAGGCGGAAGCCTTCTTTTCTGAGTTTGGCCCAGATGTCGAAGCCGCCTTGGCTGCGGCTCCTGAAGCCAGTGAGCAAAGCACGACTTCTACAGCGCTCGTTTTAGACCATGGCATGCTCTTTTACCTTCCTGATGGTGCCGCGACCTACCGCAATCACAGCATCACGGCTGCGCTTGATGCTCAAGGCACACGGGCTTTGCACGAACGCCCTGCGGCGAGCAATGTCCACACGGTGCGAGTGCGCGATGCCTCAGGCCGTTTTTACGAGCCGAACCTAGTCGAAGACAATTGGGTCATGCCATCACTCGACCCGGGTGATTTAGTCGAATGGGTTTACGACCAATATCACCCCAGCACTCAAGGGGCTGCACCTACGGCAGTTCAATGGACATTCGCTTCTTTTGACGCTCCCTACTTGATGAGTCGCTATGTGGTTTATATCCCAGATGGCTTGCCTGGTGAGTTGCGCTTGCATCGCTTCGACGGCGAGCATGAAGTCATCCCTTGGGCCAATGGCAAGGTGCATATTTACACGCGCCAAAGCGAGCGTTTTCAAGACGAGCCTCTGCGTCCACTCGATAACGAAATATTGCCGCAGTTGATTCAAGGCGAAGACACGCCACTTGAATGGCGAGTTGCTCTTTATCGTAATTGGCTTGACCGCCGCTCAAGTTTGCCTGCTGACATTGCAGATTTACTTCGTGAAGATGTTCTTAGCAAGATTGATGTAGCTTTAGACCCCCATCAAAAAGCGCGGGCGATTTACGCAGCGGTTCGTGAGCACATTCTTGAATGGGGTGGCGATGGCGATGTGATTGACGCTTGGCTTGAGCGTAATGGAGCTCCGCTGCCAGTTTTGGCTGCACTTTTCCATTTGGCTGACATCCCATTTTCGTGGGCGCTCGTCAACCCGACTCTGGCCGCTTTAAAGCCCAATACCCCTCATTTTGAGAGGGGTGCGGGCTTTAGTTTGCCTGGGATTTACCTCCCCGCGACCTCCAATAAAGGCCAAGCCGTTTGGCTTTTCCCAAATGATCGGGGCATGCCTTTTGGCGCGATTCCGAATCACCTTGCTGACACTCAAGGCTTGATTCTCGACACCCAAGGCTCATGGGTTGAAGCGACACTTCCGCATGACCAACTTGACGACGCCTGGAGTTTCGATCTCAACTTAACTTTCGAGTTGGCCGAAGATGGCTCTGCATCGACCAAGGGCGTGTTCCGGATGACTGGCGCAGAAGGCTCCAGCACTCGTGAGCGTTTAAGCCAAGCCGAGCCAAATCAACTCGATCAAATCGCACGGCAACTTACCGGGCAGTTCGTCAAAGGGCTTAACCTCGAAAGCGCGACATTCCCCGATTTAAAGGTCGCTGGAGCGCCTTTCCAGGTTCACTTCAGTGGCATCATTCCTAATTTTGTTCGAGAGAATGGCGACAATTTTGGTTGCCGACTGCAAATCCCTGACTTGCACCTCTCGGCGTCGTTGGGCTCACCTGAGCGCAAGTGGCCACTGGCCTTCCGACAGCAAACAAGAATGCGCACAAAAGTCCGTCTCGCCCCCGCCGAGAGTTGGTCGTATCAATATGGCCCTGTTAGCCATCAGATTCAGGAGCAAGCTTTCTTGTATGACTTCCAAGTCAATGACAACGATGGCGCACTTGAGGTTACCCGCACTTTCACCAGCCGAGGTCTCTGGCTAGAGCCAGAGCAGGTTTCTGGATTCCTTGAGCGTGTGACCGCTGCTGAAAAAGAAGAAAAGCGTGCCGTCCGCATGATTCCGCCACCGCCCGAAGCCGCCACCGAAGCCGCCGCAGAGACCAAGCCAGAGCCCCTTCCCGGAACCACTAAGGAAGCAGCGGCTCATCCTCAGCAAACGGACAACCCTTAAGCCGCACCAAAGGCCTCAAATCGATACTTTCAGCGCCAGTCGCCCATTCGCCGCCAGGTTGATAGCGTGCAATCGTTTGCTCAGCCTGCGACATGCCGCTAGCCAACAGCTCTTGCAGTGGCTGCAAATAATCGGCCTCAGCATCATCAAGTTGTGCAAGCCCCACCAATTGCCGGGCCAAAGGCAGCAAAGGCCTTGGGCCATTTAAGCCATAGCGATGTGAGTCATGCCAAGCTTCAGTGAGCCGCTCGAACGACCAATCCGCGACCAAAGCCTCTGCTTGAGCCAAAGCCTCATCATGGTAAAAAACGCCTTTTACCAAAGCGGCAAGCGCCAAAGACATGAGTGGCCCATTAGAATCAGCGCAACGCAACTCAACCTGCGGGCGTAAACGCGCTTCGGGGAATGGAGTAGAAAGGTGTAATTCCCAGTCAGCCATGGTGGCCTGGCCACGACCTAGATATTCACGAAAAGTTTGCCCACGGCAATCAACATAGCGCCCATCTCGCTCGACGAAAAGCATGGGCACATCAAGCACCCATTCGACATAATCGTCAATCGTTGCACCTGGCCGGCAAAGCGCCTCGACCAAACCACAACGAGAAGGGTCGGTTCGCGACCAGACATGGCCACGCCAACTTGCGAACCCCGTCAGCTCACCTGCCGCAACCGAACTGTGCGCAAACATAGCGGTAAACAGCGGAGACAAACGATACACCGCGACTAATTTACGCATGGCGTCGGCCTCATCGGAATGATCGAAATTGACTTGCACCCCGCAGGTCGTTTTCATCATCCATAAGCCCAAATCACCTGCCTGCTCTAACCAGGGCTCAAGGATGTCATAACGCGACTTAGGTATGCGCTCAATCTCACTCGGGTGAGCTGTGGGCTGAGCACCCAAAGCCAAAAAGCGCACACCGCACTCACGGCTCAATTCACGCAACCACAAACAATATTGCTCGACTTCCGCCTCAAGTTCACGCAAGCTGCGGCAGGGCGTTGAGCCGAATTCAAGTTGCGCGCCAGGCTCAAGAGTCACTTGGCGCCCGTCTTTGGCCTTTAAACCCATTAAACGACCGGATTCGGTCATGCGTGCCCAACCCGACTTTACGGCGAGCCGCTCAAGCAAGTCTTCAACGCCAATATTTGACTGAGTCTCGCCTCGGCTTTCATAGGGAAGAGGCGTGCCATCCATGCGTGTAACGAATTGCTCGAACTCAAGGCCTAAGGCCCACTCGTTTTGTGGGCGAAAACCGCGCGTCAAGGCACTGCGCAAATCAGATGGCGTTAAAGGCAAAATCAAAAGCCGACAAGATGGCGGGAGTGCATGGGAATCGAACCCACCGGGCGACGCCGAACGCCACCCCAACGGCTTTGAAGGCCGCACCGGACACCAGCCCGGATCCACTCCCGTGGTGCGCCCATTCTAAAGATGCGCTGCCAGCGGCCTGACCTTAAGAGAAAAGTCGCTGTTTTTGAATTACGACAAGACCACGGCCGCATCACCCTCGGTCACTTGCCCCACCAAAGCGGGCCGCTGATCGACGGGGAAAGCCGCTTCATAAGCAGCAGCTTGGTCTTCGGCGACGCAAGCCAGAATGCCGCCTGAGGTCTCGGCATCAAAGCAAATATCGACCAACCAATCTGGGATGCCCGGCGCCAACTCAACCAAATCAGCAAGCGTAACTCGACTCTTGGCGCTAGCACCTGAGATCACGCCCTTTGCCGCCAGATCAGCCGCACCAGCGTATAGAGGCAGAGCGACGGCGCGTAATTCCATACGCACACCACTTGCTCTTGCAATGTTGCCCGCATGGCCCAAAACGCCAAAACCCGTGATGTCGGTGCCGGCCTTAACCTTGGCCGTGCGCATGGCGCGACCTGCGAGATTGTTGAGCTGCGCCATGCCGGCCATTGCGGCCTCAATGTGAGCCGTTTCGCCCACGCCACGCACCACGCCCGTTGTAATCGAACCCGCACCGAGCGACTTGGTCAGGTAGAGCAAATCACCTGGTTTAGCGCCGCTATTGAGCACCAACTCGTCTTCGTTGCACTCACCGTAAACCGCAAAGCCAAACATCGGTTCAGCGGCTTTCATGGTGTGGCCACCCACCCAGAGCGCGCCAGCTTCGCGAACCTTAGCTACAGCGCCACGGAAAAGCGGCTGGAGGGTGTCTTCCTCGCCCCAATCGGGTGGAAAGGCGGCGATGTTAAGCACAACGGTCGGCTCACCACCACTGGCCCAAATATCAGACAGCGAATTCGCCACCGCGATCTCGCCGTAAGCGTAGGGGTCGTCAAGCACGGGCGGGAAAAAGTCGGTGGTAAACAGACCGATCCGGCCATTGCTCATACGCACGGCGCCCACATCGTCAAGCCCCTCAGGGCCAACGAGGATGTCGGCAGACTGCGTAGCCGGTGCGATTTCTTTCAGAACTCGGGACAACTGCCCCAATGGAAGTTTCGCTGCTCAGCCGCTGCAAGCTGCGTATGCTGTGAGTCGTTTTTCTCGTGACATTGCAGATATTGTAAGGAACCTAGGGGTAGCCTAAAGGGTCTAAGTTCGTGGTGCTTTTTGAGCTCCACACATAATTCCATGATTACCCTCCTCCTACCCCTCCTCCTACTCCAGACCTCAGCACTCGCGCCGCCACAAACTCCAGGTGTGATTTTGCGCGAAATTCCAACATTTGCCATGCCGGCTGGCGAGGCTCAAGATGCTGCGCAATCTATTGTTGATGCTGCCATCGCCAAAGCACAACTTGGTGGTGGCGCAACGCTGCTTCTCGATCAAGGTCACTCCCTCACCGCCCAACGCTTCCTCTTCCAACGGACGGCATCCGGCATCCCCATTCGCGGCGCTTACGCAAAGGTCGTGCTTTGGCATTCTGGCGGTGCGGCGATTGAGATGGAAAGCACCCCAGCACCAACTGCGGCACCGACCATTCAGCTCACCGAAGAAGACGCAATTGCCGCCACTCTCGATTTGGTTTTTGAGTTGCCTGATGTTGAAAGCGAACTTTTCCCTGGCTCGGCAACCCTTCAGTGGCATAAGGGCCGGTTGATTTACACTATTCCATATCACGATTTGAATGGCAACTATGATTTCGAGGCCTTGGTCGACGCCAACACAGGTAATACTCTGCCCTTAGTGGATCACCGCATCATGTACGACGGTCATGGGCAAGTATTCATCCCGAATCCAGTTCAGACGGCTGATGATCACACTTTGACTGACAACAACGACTCAGCCAATGCCGTGCCTAGTTCCGAGTACTTTGATGTCGTCCTGCAAGGTCTTGACGGCTCTGGCTATCTGGCTGGCCCATTTGTTGACCTCACTCCAACAAGTGGCCGTGTGCGCAGCAGCACACTTGACTTCAACTACAACCGCTCGCAAGACGGTTTTGAGCAGACGATGGTTTACTACCACATGGATGAATTCCAGCGCTACATCCAAAGCCTCGGCATGATGAATGCCAACAATCGAGCCCAACGCGTCGATGTCAATGGTTCAGGCCAAGACAACTCCTGGTACAGCCCAAGTAGCCGCACGATTACTTATGGTCGCGGCGGTGTCGATGACGCCGAAGACGCCGACATTATTGTGCACGAATACGGCCATGCATTGCACCACGATTTGCAAGGCAACCTGCCCAACGGCGAAAACGGTGCCATGGGCGAAGGCTACGGCGATTTCTACGCAGCCCTCTTTTACGACGACCCGCTCGTCGGCGAATGGGATGCCGTCTCTTACACCGGCAACCAGACTTATCACTACCTGCGCCGTACCGATGGCAATCGCAAATACCCAGAAGACAAAGGCGGCGAAGTCCATAAATGGGGCGAGGTTTGGTCTGCCATGCTTTGGGATGTCCGCATTGCTTGTGGTCGCGATATTGCTTTGACTTTGACGATTGAGGGCTGCGCTTTGCAGTCACCCAATAGCGGCATGGTCAACGGCAGCTACTGGATGCGCCGCGCCGAAGAGCAACTTTACGCGGGCACTTGGTTGCCATATTTGGCTTGGGCTCAACACAAGCGTGGTTTCCTTGACCTTGCTGCGATCACTCCTGTTGTGCTCAATGTAGACGACTCATCTTTGCCTGCAAACCGTGGCACGGCCGTAACAATCTCCGCGCCAAATTATGCGGGGCACAGTTATCAATTGCTGCCTTCGCTCTTTAATACGGGCGGTTACGCGGGTTCTCCTTTTGATCTGGATCTCTCCATCGACACCGATGGTGCATCTTATTCCGCTAGCATTCCAAACGGAATTGGTGCTCTAGATGCTCTTGGTGAGGCGGAAGCCCGCATTCGCATCCCTGGCTGGATTGGGCTAGATCAGCCGATTTACCTGCAAACCGTAGTGTTTGTACCCGGTGCGAACAATGTCGCTTCTAATCCAGCGGCCATCAAAGGCGTAGTTCACTAAAGCGCGAGCAAGGCCGAAAAGAGCTCGGACTCTTCGTGCTCTTGCACTGTACGCAAATCCAAGATGACTCGGTCATCTTGGATTCTTGCGTAAACGGCCGTTTCGCTTAAACGCAATCTACGCGCCAGCTCATCGGCGGATGACCCGGCCAACTGAATCGCCAAACCTGCACCCGGCAAGTCAGCCGTCGGGGAAGCCCCTGAGCCTACGCGGCCATCGGTCAGCACGACCTCTGCAAGAAGTGCGCAATCGTCAGCGGCACCTGGAACTTGAGCACCATCTGAAGCAAGAGCGGTGCGCTCAGCTAAAAGTTTTTGCTGAAAACTCTCGGCACGAAGCTGTAATTCTTTGCGCGTCAAACTCAACATACGCAATGCGGGAATGCGCGCAAACGCAGCATCAGGGCCCAGCAAATGCACACGCAAAGTCGCCTCAAGCGCGGCCAACATGGTTTTGTCGAGCCGTAAGCAGCGGGTCAACATGTCTCGTCGCAATCGCTCAACCAGAGGTGCAACACCAACAATCAGGCCAGCTTGAGGGCCTCCCAAAATCTTATCGCCTGAGAAAGTCACGACCTCACAACCATCAAGCAGAGCCGCCAAAACCGAAGGCTCATCAGCCACGCAAGGCATCTCGGCGCCATGCAAAACGCCAGAGCCCAAGTCATAAACAAGCGGGACGCCATGCTCTTTGCAAAGAGCCGCAAGATCGCTAGTTTCGGGTTCACCCGTGAAACCTTTAATCTCAAAGTTGGAACGGTGTATCCGTAAAACAGCAGCAACACCAGGGTCGCGCAGAGCTACTCGAAAATCATCGAGCTCGACCTTGTTGGTGGTTCCGACTTCAATCATCTCAGCGCCAGCGGCATCAATAACCTCAGGCATGCGATAGGAACCACCGATGGCGACCAACTCACTGCGCGAAACGACAACTTTGCGACCGCGCGCCAATGCAGAAACAGCCAAAAGCAATGCGGCGGCATTATTGTTTACAGCGAGACCGGCTTCAGCGCCAGTCAACTCAGCGAGCAAAGCCGAAACGGGAGCTTCGCGTTTGCCACGCTGACCCGATTCAGGGTCAATCTCAAGGACGGCAGCGCCAATGGCATCTTCGACGGCTTCGTAGGCCTCTCGTGGCCAAGGCGCACGGCCAAGATTGGTGTGCAAAACAGTACCCGTTGCATTGATGGCTTTACGCACGCGCATCACGGGTAAAACGGCTAATCGCGAACCCACCTCTTCCCAGAAAAGCTCATCTATCGCACGCGGAGAAGCACTCGCCAAAGTAGCGCGGATGCCAACGAGTGCTGCATCAATCGCGCGATGCAAGGCTTCACGGCCATAGACATCAAAATCACGCGCAGCCCCCTCTTGAAGAAGATCATTCATTGGGGGGATGCGCATGGATGAACTCATCAACTATGCCGCATCAGCACCACGCCCCTCTTCGGGAACGCGGATCCATTTCATGAGGAAGATCAAGCCAATCGGCGTAACAGCGGCCATCACAGCAATCCAGAACCACAACTGCTCGGAATTGCGGGTTGCGTTTTCTTGGAGGTATTCCCAGATGTGATAGTGCAAATCTGTGCTGAGCGTATCAGCAGAAGACCCAACCTCGCGCAACTTGTCGATCAAGGTCGGCAAAACTTCATCAACATCAAGTGCCGCCACAGCATCGGATGCCATGTAATGATGCTCATTCAGGTAATCACGACCGAATTGAGTTAAGACCTCGGATGGCTCAGCAAGTGCCCCATCAAGATTGCGAAGGCCCTCTTCGATGGTGTTGTCAAAGCCAGCAGCGCCCTCGGTGAGCTTTGCGTTTTCTTCGAGGAAACGCGCGTCAAGCAAGCCATGCAAATGCGCGACATCAGCGCCACGGGAAGCCTCTAGCTCAATGGTCGATAGGACAGCGTCTAGATCTAAACTCGCCGCATGGGATTCAGTCACGCCGAAACGCCCGACTAAGTAATCTCGTGCGAATTCGACATCGATATTTTCACCTGTGCGCACCTCGTTCAAGAAGCGATCTGCCATCGTGCTAACAATTTGCGAATCGGTCATCTTGTCAGCAGACTCAGCTGTAAGGATGCCCTTTTCAATCAAATCTGTTTTGGCCAAGCTCGCATCAGACGGGCAGTAACTTTGCAGCATCCGGCCCGACATCATGCCCACACCCAACTTGGCTAAGAAGTAAGGCAAAAGCGACAAAGACATATAGGAGGCCTCGCGCCCCTTTGGAGCAATCGCCGCCGTGTACTCATAAAGCCGTGGAGACCAGAAAGCCTCGCCAACCGAAAAACAAATCACAAAAATCGTAATGCTCAGATAGAGCGGGTTCCAGGCGCCAGACAAGTCAAGCCAAGCCGCAATACCTGAGCCGAACCAAGTTTCGCGCAACCACTCAAAGCTGGCCGGATCCATGGCAAGGATGAAAGTCGAAGCCGCGCCGATAGCCGTCCCCCAGAGCACCATGGTGTAGGAGGTTACTTTTTGGGTCAGTACGCCCAAGATGGGAACTAAGAAAACGATCTCAAGTGGGTTGAGGACCGACCACAAATTACCGATTGGTGCGCCAGGCCCAAGCTCGCGAATGCCGTATTTCGGGAAGGTGTAGTGCATGTGATAAAACACCAATCGCGTGCCAACCACCAAAAACAAAAAGCCCAAGAATTTATAAAATGAAGGCTCGCGCCAGACTTCCGCAAAAATCTTGCCGGTCTTTTTGAGCACATCGCCCATTGACAAAAACACTTTGCCGATACCTTTGTGGTCGGGGAATGGGTCTTCGCGCGGGGGCAACTTTTTGATGCCCTCATCGGTCATCTCAATGCCAGGGCGCATGTAAAAATGCGTAACCAACCAACCCGGAATGGTGAAGACCACCGAAATCAAAAACAGCGTCTGATAGGTCGATAGCGTGCTGTAATCGCCCAAAGCACCCGTCGCGCCAGGGATGAGATGCAGCGTGCCATATTCGCCCATGACATCGCGGACGAAATCAAAGAGCCAACCGGCGACCGCAAAGCCGACATTCATCAAGACATAAAACATCGAGAAGGCCATCGAGCGTTGCGCCGTGCTGGAATACCGCTTGAGTGCGGCCGTCATAACGGGAACCATCATGGCGAGACCAATCGCGAGCGGATACATACCCAAGATCACGACGATCCAGGGGTCGGTCACAAAAGTCATAAACGCTCGTGAGCCGAGGCAAATCAAAAAGCCTGCGAGGAAGGCTTTGCGCAAACCAATTGCGTCGGCGAGAGAACCGACAGCCACCGTAATTAGCGTCAAGATTGTCGACCAAATTGCAATGTGGTCGCCAGCGGCAGTGTCGGAGTAACCGAGGTCGGAGCTGAGCCATAAAACCATCGCGCCTGACATCAGACCGTAGGCGACGATTTCAAATACTTTGGTGAAGTAAATGATCCAGAGTTCGCGTGGGGCACCACGCAAGACTAAAAACTTAGAGAGGAACTTGCTCAGCATCCGCCTATTTCACAGGCGAGAGGCCTTAAAAGCAAATGAATCCTGTGTTCAGTTGCCCTAGAATAAAGGCTGTGACATTGGCTCTATCCCCCGCCTTTCGCTGGAAACTCCTCCCCCAGACTCCCGCCGAGCGCGATCGGCTCTCAAGCGCGCTTAAATTGCGGCCGCTCACGGCTCAAATTCTCTCGAATCGCGGTTTAACGGATGTCCAGCAAGCCACCGACGCGGCGCAACCAAGCTTGCGTCATATTGCTGACCCCACGAGCATTCCAGGCTTCGCTGATGCGAGTGCAGCATTGATGCGCGCGCTGAAACAGGGCACTCATGTGCTCATCCATGGCGACTATGATTGCGACGGGCTTTGTGGTTCGGCCATTCTTCATCACCTTTTTCAATCGGTGGGCATCGCCTCGACGACTTATGTCCCTGACCGCGAGCGAGACGGCTATTCCTTTGGGCCGCGCAGCCTTGAGGCTGCACGAGCTTGTGGCGCTGGGCTGATTATTGCTGTTGACAATGGCACAACGGCCTATGAGTGGCTCGACAAGCTGGCTGAGGAAGGCTTCGAAGTCGTCATCGTCGACCACCACCCGCCAGGCGACCAAGAGGCCAATTGCGCCGCGCTCATGAATCCGCTTCTGGCCGATGCTGAGAGCGGCGCATTCCATGGTTATTGCGGTGCCGGAGTCGCATGGTTGCTGACTTGGGGTTTCTTGCGTGACCTCCATGGTTCTGATGGGCAATTGCCCGAAAACCAGCGGCGGCTTCTCATGGACACGCTCACTCTCGCAGCTGTTGCGACGATTGGCGACGCCATGAAATTGGTCGGCCCCAACCGCGGGCTCATCCGCAAGGGTTTGGCGCACCTCTCTTCTTGCACTTTGCCCGGCGTCAAGGCATTGGCTGAAATGTGCAAAATGCCTGACCCGCCCACGGCTAGAGATATTGGGTTTCGATTTGCGCCCGCCTTGAATGCACCAGGCCGTTTAGGTCGAGCCCAAGTCACGGCTGATTTGTTGGCTTGCACCGATTTGACGGAAGCCCGCCAACTAGCCGCAACCGCGCAGGCTCTGAATGACGAGCGCAAGAATCTGCAAAACCGCCAAGCCCGCCAACTCGAAGCCGACAGTGAAAACCAACGAGAAAATGGCGCCGCCGCTCTTGTCATCGGTAGTGCAGATGTGCAATTCGGCATTCTTGGTCCGGTGGCTTCACGCATTGTTGATCACAGCGGCCTACCCGTTTTCGCGTGGGCTGAAACAGAGCCTGGGCTTGCTCGCGGCTCTTCCCGCGCACCCGACGGCTACAACCTCTACCCACTTTTCCAGGCGGCCGACGATGCTGGGCTTCTCAAAGGCTGGGGTGGGCATAAGCAGGCATCAGGGTTTCATTTTGACCCCATTCATGCTGAGGCTCTCGAAAAGTGCATCCATGAGGCCGCTGCTCTTCAGCCAAAGCCCCCGCTTCCTGAGTTGGTGATTGATTGCGAAGTCGCGCCATTCGAGATTGATGTTGCTCAAATTGCTGAGATTACTTCGCTTGAGCCTTGGGGGCGTGGTTTTCAACCGCCTCTCTTCATGGCAAGCGGCCTCAAGCTTTTGCGCGGCCCCCGCGTCATGGGTGCAGACGAAACGCACCTTTCCTTTGAGCTAGAGCGCGATGGCAACACCGTGCGTTGCGTAGCCTGGAATCGAGCGGCAAGTTGGGGTGGTCTGCAAGCCGGTGATCAAGTTGATGTTGTCTTCCGCGCCGAAATCAATGCTTTCCGCGGGCGCAAAAATGTCCAATGGACTCTCGAAGACCTTCGCACATCTACAGGCATTTAGACTTTTTTATGAAATCCATCCTCCGTTTGTACCGTGCGCTTTACGACTGGGTTGTCGGCCTTGCCGAAAAGACTTGGGCTGAATTCGCACTTTGGGGCTTAAGCTTCGCAGAGGCTTCTTTCCTGCCGATTCCGGTTGACCCTTTGCTTTTGGCCATGGGCGCTTCAAGGCCGAGCCGGGCCGTGCGCTTCGCTTTTGGCGTGACTATTTTTTCCGTTTTAGGCGGCCTGTTCGGGTGGCTCCTAGGGCATTATCTTGGCGATGCTGCCGTAACTGAAATTGCCGCTTTTTGGGGCAAAGAAGACGCGCTAGTTTCGGCGCGCGAAATGTACACGGAACATGGCCCCATCATTTTGTTTGTGAGCGCGCTCACGCCCGTCCCTTTTATTGCCTTCACTTTGATTGGCGGCATCATGGGGCAACCTCTCGCGCTTTTCCTACCCGTCGCTTTTTGCGGGCGCGCGTTGCGATTCATGACCGAGGGCTTTCTCTTGCGCAAATACGGCTCCTCGATTGTGACCTGGATGGACAAATGGTTTGATCGACTCGCCATCATCGCTACGGTCGTCATCGTAGGCGGTTTTTTATTGTGGCAATCGTTTTCTGGGCACGCTTCCTAAGCCGCGCATGACAAAGAAAAAACGCTTTTTGGTTCTTGATGGCACGGCACTAGCTTTCCGTTCATTTTTCGCCATGCCCCCTCTGACTGATTCGAGTGGCCGACCATCAGGCGCTCTCGCAGGCTATTGCAATGCACTTTTGCGGGCAATCGACGACATGCCATCCGATTCGATTGTCGTTTGCTGGGATCGCTCCGAGCCGACTTTTCGCCACGAGTTGATCGACAATTACAAAGCCAACCGCGAAGAGCTCGACGACGACCTGCGAGTGCAATTCCCCTGGATGCGCGAAGCGACTGATTTGCTTGGCATCCGCAGTCTCGACCAAGCCGGCATGGAAGCTGACGACATCATGGCGACTTTGGCCGCTCAGGGCGATGATGCCGGTTTTGAGGTGTATCTCTATTCCAGCGATAAAGATTTATCCCAATGCGTGACCGAAAGCGTTTGGCAGTGCCCTCCGCCACGCCCAAATGATACGCCTAAGATTCTTAAACCTGACGACATCATCGAGAAGTATGGCCTTGGGCCGGCGTCGATGGCTGATTGGCAAGCTCTTGTCGGAGACTCGACCGACAACATTAAAGGTGTGGCCGGCGTCGGCGCGAAAACTGCGACGAAACTTTTGCAAAAGTATGGCGACCTCGATTCCGTTTTGGCAAGAGGTCCACAAGAAGAAAAAGGCAAACTTGCTGAGCGACTCGGCGAACACGCTGACGATGCGCGCATGGCATTGCAATTAGTCACGCTACGCACAGACCTCGATTTCGATGCGGCCGACAATTTCCCACGGGCAACACCCGACTGGCTTGAGCTTGATGAGTTTTGCATAGAGCACTCCTTCACGACTTTACGCACCCGTTTGCAAAAAATGCGCAACGGGGGTTCGGGCAAGGTAAAGACTTCTGTTGATTCCCCAAAGCCCAAAACGACGGCTTCAGCGGCCCCACCGACCAAACCGGCGACGCCCACCGATTATCAGTTAGTCGACACCCCCGCCAAACTCAAAGCCCTTCGAGACCGCTTAACCGCGAGCGATGGTTTTGCATTCGACACCGAGACGACCGGCCTCGACGCACTTCAAGCCGAATTAGTAGGCATGTCTTTTTCGGACGCCGCCCACACTGCGTTTTATGTGCCCGTTTTAAGCCCTGAGCACCCTTCCGCTGCTTTGACGCAAGCCAACACGGGCAGCGACATGGGAGATTTGTTTTCAGAGCCGGCGCCTGCAATTCAAACGGGGCCTGCCGTAACAGGGCCAGATGGCGAGCACCCCGTTGAGTATTTACGCGGCATCCTCGAAGACGCGGGCATCCCTAAGTTTGGGCAAAATTGCAAATACGATTTGCACATCATGCAAGGCGCGGGTCTGACCATTGCAGGCTGGGCCTTCGACACCATGATTGCGCACTTCCTTCTTGCGCCAGATCGCCGTCATGGGCTTGATGATATTTCTTTGAGCTATCTTGATATCCGCAAAATCCCGACAAGTGATTTGCTCGGAAAAGGTGCTAAAGCAATCACCATGGATCAGGTCGATCTGGCCACCGTGAGCGAATACGCCTGCGAAGATGCGGATACGGTTTTTCAGCTCGTCCCGATTTTCCGCGAAGCCATGCATGATGCGGCGGTCACAGATGTCTTTGAGCAAATCGAAATGCCGCTTATGCCTGTTTTGGCACGCATGGAGTCAGCGGGCATCTCGCTTCATGAGGGCCGACTGAGTGAATTGAGCGTCATCATGCATGGGCGTCGCGATGCTTTGCAGGCACGGGTGCACGAGATTGCAGATGAATCTTTCAATCTCAATTCACCAAAACAATTAGGGCCTATTTTGTTTGAGAAACTTCTCATCCAAGATGAAGCCGGCATCAACAAAGTCGGCCGCACAAAAACGGGTTTCAAAACTGATGCCGCAACTCTTGAAAAGTATGTGGGCCTTGAGATTGTCGACAAGTTATTAGAGTTCCGCCGATTAAGTAAATTGCTTGGCACTTATGTTGACACTTTGCCCCAAGATGTTCATGCCGATACGCAACGCATCCATACTTCTTTCAACCAAGCGGTAGCGGCGACAGGGCGACTTTCATCGAGTGCGCCCAACTTGCAAAACATCCCGAACCGCCACCCTGAGGGTCGTGAAATCCGGCAGGCTTTTATCCCAGGTGATGCCGACTCCGTTTTGCTTTCAGCTGACTACAGCCAAGTTGAGCTACGCGTAGTCGCCCACCTTTCGGGCGATGAAGCCCTCCAAGAGGCTTTCCGCAATGGTGCTGATGTCCACGCCGCGACGGCGGCGCGCGTTTTCGAGGTTGAGCCAGCTGATGTCACACACGAGATGCGTAGTCACGCAAAGACCATTAACTTTGGGCTTCTCTACGGCATGGGCGCTCACCGTTTGGGGCGTGAAACCAACATGAGCCACAAAGAGGCCAAAGATTTTATTGAGCGATATTACGATGCCATGCCCGGTGTGCGAGACTGGCTCGAAAGCACCCTCATCCAGGCACAAGAATCTGGAGAAGCGCGCACCTTGGCCGGTCGCCGACGCCCCTTGCCTGAGCTTCAGTCTCGAGATGGGCGAGTGCGATCCAATGCCGAAAACGCTGCGGTCAATACTCCCGTTCAAGGCACGGCGGCTGATTTAATTAAAGAGGCCATGCTCAAAATTGATGCGCGACTGACTCAAGATGGGCTTCAATCCAAAATGATTCTGCAAGTCCATGACGAGCTCGTTTTCGACTGCCCGCGTTCTGAGCTTGAAACGCTCTCTGCGCTTGTCGTACAAGAAATGGAATCCGTCGGCGACTTAAGCATCCCACTCAAAGTCGATTTGGGTAGCGGGGCCACCTGGGCGGACGCACATTAAATGACCGCCGTCACAGAGATTCTTCAAACAGCGGGCCCACTCTTTTCTTTAGGGGCGCTGATGGTCCTCGGGATTGTGTGCGGTTTCTTGGCCCGCTTGATGCGCTTGCCCACCTTGACTGGCTATCTTGCCGCAGGCATTATTGCCGGCCATCACGGCTTAGATTTATTAAGCAAAGAGCATATTGGCGGTTCCCTTGATTTAGGGCAAATGCTGACAGACCCCGTCAACGACTTGGCGATGGCTCTGGTTCTTTTTGTGTTGGGTGGGCAATTCCGAATTCACCGCATGGGCAGTGTGGCGAAACCAACCATTACGCTTTCTTTAGTTGAAGCGGCATTCACTTTTATCACTGTTTCACTCCTGACTTGGCCCGCGCTAGGCAGCCTCGTGGGCGCATGCCTACTCGGCATCATGGCCGTTGCCATTGCCCCCGCTACGACTCTGGCTGTGCTTGACGAATACGGCGCAGAAGGCAGCACGACCGAGACTCTTAAATTGCTCACGGCCTTGAGCAACATTTGGGCCATCCTTGCTTTTGAGGTTGCACTGCTGATTCTATTTGCCACTCAAGGCGCCGAAACTTCCCCCGTCGAAATCCTCTGGGATTTAGGTGGCTCATTGCTTTATGGGCTTCTCGCTGGCACGACGCTCATCATCCTTCAAGATCGCACGGGGCACGGAAATTATTCTCTTCCTTTGCTGACTGTTTTGTTACTTACGATTGGTGTCTGCAAAGCGACGGGCGTTCCGCACATGCTCGCCTTTTTAGTTACTGGTGCGGTCGTTGCAAATCGCTCTCGATTTTTTGAGCCCATCGTTGCGAGTATGGGTGCCTACGCACAGCCTACTTTTGTGCTTTTCTTCGTGATGTCAGGCATGCATCTCGACTTCCATCTTTTCGCTGAAGCATCTGGGTTGCTCATCGTTAGCATTTATGTTTTAGCGCGACTTATTGGCAAAGTGGTCGGTGCGCGACTGGGCATGCAGTTGTCAAAATTACAATTGCCAAGTTTGACAGGAAAGGGGTCACCTCCGATTGGCCTGGGTTTGCTCTGCCAAGCAGGCGCAGCGATTGCCTTAGCGTCTTATGCGAGCACTTACGACCCGGCTCTTGGCGCCCAACTACTCAATATCATTCTAGGCGCGGTCATCATCTTTGAATTGATTGGGCCACTCTTCGTCAAGTACGTTGCTGTTTCAGCGGGCGAAGTCAAGCTTGGACACTTGCTCACCCACGCCCCACACCAAGACCGCACTTCCTGGAGGCGACTGCTCCGCCGAGTCTTTCATGGTCGCAAATGGAAAGAAGGCAGCACCGACACGACCATTCTTGTTGAACGCATTATGCGCCACGCACCTGCTGCACTCAAAGAAAGTGACGACATGGATGCCGTGCTCCAGTTCGCAAATCACTCGCGCTTCAACCACTTCCCTGTTGTATCTCAATCAGGGCATTTTTGCGGATTGATTGCCCTTCATGATGTGGAAGAATTGGCTTATGACCGACACATGGCTCATTTGATTACGGCTAGTGATTTGCTTGGATTAATGCCAGAGCAATCGTCACTCACTCAAGACACAAACTTGCGTGAAGCTCGTATTTTCTTTGCCGACTTCCCTGGCAATACTTGTGCTGTGGTCGATCATCAACAAAACGATAAGCTCATCGGCATGCTTGAGCGGTCAGAAGTGCTGCACATCTCACGCAAGTTATCCGCGCACAACGCAGACGCGACGAGTTCAGCGAGTTTTTAGTCAGCAAGATGGCCTGCGGCTTCCGCCTGTGCCGAAAGCGCTGATTCTAGGTCGATCTTGGCTAATTGCCCTTCGCGTGTACCTCGACCGCAAGCAATCGTATCGCGAAAAGACTGAATCGCATGACTCCAGTCACCAAAGCTTGCTTGAGTACAGCCAAGCACATAATGAGCCTGGTAAGCCTGCGAGTCGAGTCGAATCGCCTCTTGCAGTGACTGACCAGCCCAAACCGCCCATTTCCGCTCTGAATACCCTGTTTCAGGGTCGGCGAGGTCAAGGAAGGCGTCCCAGCAGAGAAGCCCTAACTCTTGGTGGCGAGCCGATGAGTTGGGGTAAATACGGACGGCCTCAAGAGCCTCGTTACGAGCGGGCCCCCATTCTTTTTGCAAAGCCAACACGCGAGACTGAAAAGCATGATAGTCGGCGAACTCGCCGGGATTGGGCCGCACGGCCGGCAAACGATGCGCCAGTGCAATTGCGGCCTCTGAATCAGCCGCTCGCTGAAGCCGAGCAAAGCCCCCCATGCGAGCGGCGAGCGAAGTTGGGTTTTCAGCAACGAGACGAATCGCCATCGCAGGGCTAGGCAAAACCCAAGCCTGTGCCGCACTCGGGAGCAACGCCAACCAAACAATGCCAAGCGCCATGGATGTGCCAATGAACCAGCGGCCATTGAATAAGGACAGGAGCAGAAGCACCACGCCGGCAGAAGGCATAAGCAAGTAACGCTCGGCCACGGTCGTAACCATGATTGGCTTCCAGGCCACCATCCAGGTGGGCCCTAAGGTCATCACGGCAAAGGCAAAGGCAAATAGAGGGAGCGAATCTTTTGTTTGACGAAACCGCTTCAAGCAAAAACCAAAAACGATAATCGCAATCGAAACGGCCGTCCATCCGAACCCAAGCGCAGTCGGGTTAGGCGGAAGCAAAGTCGAATGAGTCGGCCAAAGTGCATGTTGCAAGCTCCAGCCTAAGGCGCAGACCCATCTTGAGAAGGCTTCAGCGTGCCAAGGTATTGCTGCTCCCTCGATACCACTTGGAGAAGGGAGAACAACCCAAAGCAAACGGTGCAGAGCTACGGCAAGCCCAAAGGCCAGAAGCATATTTAGCCGCCGTTTCTGCAATAGAGTAGCCACGCCAAACATCAAGAGAGGAACCACCCAAGCCATCTCTTTTGCATGGATCGACATGAAAAAAGAGCCCGCAGCTAGAAAGTGCAAACGCCTTGAATCAAGCCGCAAGGCTCGCAATGAAAGTGCGACGGCTAAAAAGAGGAACGCGCCCGCGACGACATCGTGGCGTGCCGATAACCAAGCAGCGGCATTGACATGGCTCGGATGAAACGCAAAAAGAAACCCGGCCAACCAGACAAAAGTAATCTGCGAATTACGCCCCCCTAATGCCGACGCGGCGTTGGGGTGAGGGCGAAATAGACGCAGGGCTTCCTGAAACATGATGGTGGCCATCGACACCGACAGGCCATACCAAAAAGCTTGATGCCAGTGCGCGCCGACCCAATAGGCATCACGAAAATACAAATCAAGCCACATCGTCGCGATGGAAAGCGGACGCTGCAAGAAACCGAACCATTCGGCAAATGCGCCCTTGAGATGAAAGACATCTTGCCAACTCTGAATTGTCGGCAGATGCCGAATATAAAAAGCTGTGTCGTCTAAGACCAACCCCGCATCTTGGAAGAAAAACCCGGCCAAGAAAAAGGAAAGCCCACCCAGCACGAAAGCTGGGTGGGACAAGAAAGACCTAAAAGCCGACATGAAGCGCGGGGGTTAATCCGCAGCGACTGACTTGCCTACAAGGAGACGAGTCAAGGCTTCTAAATCCATGAGCATCGGGACAGCAGGATTTGAGGCATCAAGCGTAACCTTTGGCACATTTAAGTTTTTTGCTGCTTCGATGCCAAGCAAAATAGCACCACCACGAGAATCTAAAGCCGCAGTTCGAAGCTCGTTGCGCAACGCCTCTGACTTTTCGACGGCCAGCCCACCTTCGGCTTCAAGAATCACACGGTCAGCCTCACCTTCGGCTTTTGTGCGGCGCGAATACATATCAGCATCTGCACGAATGATCGCGATCTTGACTTGGTTTTCGGAAGTGCGCTCTTGGATTTGCTTGTCCCATTCTTGCGTTTTAGCCAGCTCAGCAGCGACGATTTGGCGCTCAATCAAATTGACATCTTTTTGCGCTTCAGCCATCAAGGTGAGCGCAACATCTAAATTAGCCTTTTGGCGCAGAAACTGCTTTTCTTGAAGCTTAGTCTCGTACTCTGTCGGGAACCCAATCCGGCGGATCAGAATGGCATCGGCCTCGCAATGCAGCTCTGCCAATTGTCGATTTAGCTCAGGAAGTGCATCGGTCACCCTCTGCAATCGTTTGTCGGTAACCTGCAAATGCTCAGAGGTCAACTTGGGCAATTCTTCTCGCAGTAGAGATTCAACAATCGATTCGACACGCTCACGATAAGCATGAGTCAAACCCGCACTCACAATCGACCAAGCTTCATTTTCAATGATGTGATAAGGAACCGACAACTCAATCGTAACATTGTTGTTGTCAGTCGTGCGGATCTCAAGTGGTGGGTACCATGAGTCTGTATTGGTAGTAGCCGTGCGGCGCGAATTGGTGAAGTGTAAGAAATGCGTTTTGCGCGGCAAGAAATACCACTTGTGATAACCAGAAATCCCTAGGTGAATACCCGTTGGGAAATCTTGCCCCACGATGCCTCCGCCCCACATGCCTTGCTTAACGCCAATCGTTGCTGGTGGAACGCGCTTAAAAAACAGTGCGAAAAAGATGGGTACAAGAACGACCAGTACCACGAAACCGATTAGACTTTTATATGACTTCATCGCTGACCTCCAGCGACAGGTTGTGCCGCGCCCAAATGCTCTAAACGAACCGGCGCGGGGTCGCGACGGTAAGGAATAATTTCAAACGAGATACTTGCTAGTTTTCGTGCAAGAGTCTCTCTCACGAGAATGTCGCCTCGCTCGGCTAGGGCCTCAACCCGAGCCCTGAGCCCTTCAGCCTCTTTGCGTGCCTGAGTTTCAAGACCACGCGCTTGGGCCAGCAAAGCGTCTTTTTCCGCTTGACCGGCACCACGCTGAGTAATCGCCCACGCATCGGCACTCATGCTAACTTGGACGGCATCTTTTTCAGCTGAGATTCGATCGGCTTCAAGAGTTCCGAGCAACAACTCATATTCGGTTGCCTTGTCACGCTCGATGTTGGCAAGTCGGCGGTCTCTCTCTTTTAAGAGCTGATTCGCTTCAATTTTCAATTTCTCAACTTGCTGGTTGGCTACTTTACGGTCTTCGATGGCCTTTTCATAAGTGGCTTCAAACTTTGGCTTTGGCGTGATGATTTTGAAAATCTCTACACCGTGCGGACGCAAAGCCTCATTCAAGCGACGCTTGGCCTCAGCCGTGGCCGTCTTGTAGCCAGATGGGTCAGCCACCTCTTCGGCAGAGTAGCGGCCAAACTCATCTCGCAGGATGGAACGCGCATAGGCTCGCACCCAATTTTGTTTAAACGACTCTCCTTCGCCAGAGTCGTGCAGCAAATAAGTCGCATGACTCGGCAAAAGTTGGTATTGGATTTTTAAAGTTTCAAACCAAAAATTCGAACCGTCATTCGCGCGGACGGTGAGTTTTTTTACATGGTTGGAATCGCGGTCACTTGAGCCTTCCATGACAAACTCGTTAGGAGACTTATCAAACTTAAAAGCCTGTTCGAGAAGCGGAATAAAAATACGATAGCCCGGCTGATTGACCAGCTCGTCTTCGCCAGTCATGTAATTCACAATCACACCGACCTCGCGTTCTGAAATTTCGAAAATTCCAGCGCGTTCGGTCAAGAGCCCCGCCCCTATTAAAATCAGAACCAAGAGGCCTATTGCGGCAAATATCATGGCTTTTGGCGAAGGCGGTTTTCCGTCGCCAAAAGAAAAGTCAGGCATCGAAGGCCCGCCAGAACCACGAGGCGGGAAAGGAGGTGGAGGAGGTGAATCAGTCATGATGTACTTAACGCCTATCCTACCCATTTGGATGCCAATATTCGCCCCCTTAGTATGATTCACTTGTGTCTACGCAAACCCGCCACACAGGTCGATGTCTGCGCCAATTGTTGGGGTTACTCCTCATCCTTTCGGCTCTTTCCACGCTAAACGCCTTCTACCCATTTTCCTATTTGGGCTGGACGGGGCATTTTCAATTTCATTTACTGATTGCTTCCATCCTTAGCCTTCTGCTTTTCCGTATCCCCAGAGTCCGCGCTGCTTTCTGGCGACCCATCCGGGTGCAATTGCTTTTCTGCGTTACGGGGTTTACCCACTTCCTGATAGTCGCTGCGGCACTTGCCCCGCTGACGCAACCCGACCTTGTTGAGCCCATCCCTATCCGGGTCGGCTGGTTTAACGCCCAATGGAACCCAGACGCGCTTGACCTCGTCCTCGGCTTATTTACAGACGAAGATGTCGATTTCTTTGGCATCGCCGAAGTTCCTTTTGATTTCCATAATGGCAACCCGCGCCTTGCAAACTGGCCGCATCTTGCTTATTCGCCATCACACCAGCTTTTGCTTGCTTCACGCACGCCGCTCGAAAGCACGCGCTTGCCAAGAGCTGGCTGGCCAACCATGATTAAGACGGCGACCACAATCCAAGGTCGATCGATTCACTTGCATGGCGCACACCTCAGCATTCCCTTTTCGAGCAATCACAAGAGGCAATTTGAGCGCTTACCTCAAATGCTCGCAAAAGAGCATAAGTCCACACAAGCAAAATCGGCGTCTTTGGCCATGGGCGATTTTAATTCAACTCCATGGGTTCAAGAGTTTGCCGATCTTCAGCAATCGGGTTGGCGCGACACGCGACGAGGGCATTGGCCAACGCCAACATGGGGCCCATTTGGTCACTTCTGGGTTGGGCTACCCATTGACCAAATGCTCATTTCAGGGCCTCTGCGCTGCCTTAACTTTAGGGTTGGCCCCAACTGCTTGTCTGACCACAAGCCGCTGTTGGTTGACTTAGAGCTTGGGCGACCACGCCGCGAATATACGATCGGCCAAAACTAGCGGGTCATCTTGTTCCGTCACATCGACCCAAAGTAAATCAGGAAAAGAGCGCAGCCATGTCATCTGCCGACGAATTAAAACCCGTGTGCGCGTGATGGCTCGCTCAATCGCAGCGTCAAGAGTGCAATCACCATTGAGATGGGCAAGTACCTGCTTGTAGCCGATTGCATGAGAAGCCGAAGCTGAAAAACCACAAGTCTCATGGATCTGGCGGACTTCCTCTAAAAAGCCTTGCTCAAGCATCTGGTGAAAGCGTCGCGCCACTCGCTCGCGCAAATCTTCGCGACTCCAACGCAAAGCAACAGCCGGCACCCCCGCCAAACGCCCACCATCTCGGTCATCCTCTGAGCGCCACTGGGCCTGCCAAACGCTCAACGGCCGCTGGGTCGTGCGCCAAGTTTCAAGACCGCGAAGCAAACGCTTGTCATCGTTTGGGTGAATTTTTTGAGACAACAGGGGGTCAACCTCTGCCAACTCTGCCCGCAAAACTTCGCGACTCTCAGGGCGCGACACGAGCTCAAGTAACTCTTGGCGCAACTCATGAGGCACCGCAGGCAGCTCGTGCAAGCCATGCACCAGCGCCTTAAAGTAAAGGGCTGTTCCGCCCGCGTAAAGCGCGCGTTTACCCTGCTGCTGCAACTCAGACTCAACTTGAAGAGCGGCATTGCGAAAATGCGCGACCGAATACTCTTGGTCAGGCCCAACCAAATCAATCAGATGGTGGCGGACGACCTGCTGCTCGGCAGCACTCGGTTTTGCAGTGCCTAAGTCCATGCCGCGATAAACCAGCATCGAATCTAAAGACAAAATCTCAGCATCGAGTTTGGGTGCTAGCGCAAGTGAAATCGCAGTCTTGCCTGAGGCCGTTGGACCTAAGAGAAAAAACCGTTGCGCCGTTTGAGTGGGATTCATTTGCTCAACAGAGCGGGCTAAGAATGAAGGATGGCAACCGAAGATTGGGCGGTATCAAACAACTCGCGCGCCCGAAGCGTAAGCTCATCGCTTGTTAAATCGTTTAGCACATCGAGTACCGCAAAAGGCTCTTGCTCATTGAGCATTGAATTCAAAACCGTGCCAGCCAAAGCCCCCGGCGTTTGAATGCCCGAAACGACATTGCCCCATGAAGCGCGTTTAATGCGCTGAAAATCAACCTCGCTAACTCCCTGCTCGGCCAAACGCTGGCATGCCCAACGCACACCTTTGACAAAAACTTCAGGGTCGTCCGCCAAACCAGAAACGACGGCATGGCCCCAATCGGAATCAGACGAATAGTGATAACTGAGACTGTCATCGGTCTGCCCCGTGAGGTAAAGCTCTTCATGAAGCGGGCTGCTGACATCAAGCGCGAGATCAAGCACCAAGCTTGAAGTGATTCGCCGACGCAAAGCTTGCGCACCAAGGCCTAGGCCATCTTTGTCGCGCCAGCCCATCCAGACATGAGGGCGCGAAACAGAGAAAGTCTCATCGAGTTGAGCCGCAGCAGGGCCCGTGGGCTCATCGGGGTAAAGACGCTCGGCATCACCCGGTCGTGCCTCAACGGCAAGCGCTTCGACTTGGGCGAGCACATCATCAACGATTAAGTCACCGGCTAAAACTAACCTTAATTGATGCGGGCGATAAAAAGCATCAAAGCAAGCCTGTAAATCATCCGCCGTGGTGCGCTGCACTTCTGAGACCGCACCGCCGGGTGTCATCCGAATCGGGTGGTTTGTATACATCGCGCGATGAAGCAAGAAAATACCACGATACGGTGCGCTGTCTTCATAGGAGCGTACCTCTTGCACAATAATTCCTTTTTCTTTTTCAACTCGCTCAGGCGTAATCAAAGGGCTCTGGACGAAATCCATCAGGATGTCGAGCCCCTCTCCGAAACGCCCCGAAGAGGCAAACCAATAATTTGTTGAGCGAAAACCAGTGCCGCCATTAAATTGTGCACCGATTGCGCCAAAGCGGTCAAACACCTTTTCATCGCGCCCCTCAAACAACTTGTGCTCTAAGAAATGAGCCGAACCATCGGGGACTTCAACAATCGCGCCTTCGGGGCTACGGAAGCGAGTATCAGTGCTTCCGAAGCGCAAACCGACATGAGCGGAAACTGCTGAAAACCCCCGCTTGGGGCATACTGCGACCTGCATGCCGTTAGAGGCTTCTGCGAAAATAATTTCCTCGCCCATTCGCGGGTCTTTCAGAGTGTGGGTAATGTTCATGCTTCTTGCTCAGGGCCGGCCAAAAGGTAAACCGTATCGGCTTGCCATAGTTGAGCCGCTTCGGAAATTTGTTGAAGAGTGACTTGCTTTGCCGTTTCCGCGCGCGCGGATGGTGTGCGCATCAAATCAAGATCATGCTCGCGCTCCCAATAGGCAGCAAGAGAAGAGGCCGAATCGCCGACCGCTTGCAAATTATTCATTAAGCCTGCAATCGCCAAATCAAGCTCGCCTTGCTTTGGGCCATTCTCACTTAAGTCGCGAACCTGGGTCAAAACTTCCTCTTTAACGCGCGGTGCGGCCTTTGCGTCAATGCCCGCCTCAACAACGAGCATGCCTTTTAAGGTGCGAAGCCCCGAGTAAATCCCGTAGGCCAAGGAAAGCTCTTCGCGGATGATTCGGAAGAGTCGCCCTTGAGACCCGCCACCCAAAATAGATGCCGCCAGGGCCATGGCTTCACGGGAGAGCGCGTTTTCTGAGGGCTGGTATCGAAAGCCAAACAAAAAGCGAGCCTGATCTGCCGGCAACTCTTCGCGAAACTCTCGCAGGGCGTGCGCATGTGGAGTGCTCGCAGGGGCGCATATTTCGCGTTCGGTTGAGTACGCAGAGCCGCCTTCGGCAAACCATCGGCTCATTTCTTGCTCAATGGCTGATGGCTCAATCGGCCCAACCGCAACAATCGTAACTTCTGAGTGGCCAAGGATGTCTTGGCGTGCTCGCTCAAGATCATCAACGGTCAAGGCCGCAACAGTTTCTTTGGTGCCCCAAGGAGAACGACCATAAGCCTCGTCTTTGCACATCAAGGCCAAGAAACGCTCTTCGGCCCATGAAGGGCGGTCGTCGGGTAAAGACTCAATTTGGCGAATCAGTTGCGCGCGCTCACGCTCGACAAGATCTGCACGAAAGGCCTCGCCATTTTCACCGCGCAAAGGAGACTCAAGAAGTTCTTTCCCGAGTTGCACCATCGAAGCTAAGCAACTCTCACCTTCTGGCAAAAAAGAATCGCCGACCCAGCTTGCGCGAAAAGTAACTCGATGCCTTTCGCCGACGCGAGTTGCACCTAATCCGAGCTGAGAGCCATAATTTTCTTCGAGTGCGCGCGCGACATCCATGCGTCTGGGGCGCTGTTCGGTGCCCTGCTGCAACACGGGAAGCAGCAAAGTGCGAGCCGAACGCTGCTCACACATGGGGCGATCAAAATGAACTTGGAACACGACACGCTTAAATCGCGCATCAGGAAGGCAGATCAAAGTCACACCAGGTGCGATACTTTGACGGCTTGGGGACGACTGCAGGTAGGCCATGAGCCTCGTATGCTATGCCCCCCATAGCCCACGCCCAAATGCTTTCCATTCTCCTACTCGCTGCTGCCCAAAACATTGCCCTACCGCCCATTGACGCGACAACTCTATTCGCCGAAATCGTCGAGGCTCAAGCCGCTCGCCCAGCCGTTCTGGGCAAACCGATCACATCTTTCCGCACGCGGCTTAATTTGCGCGAGCGAGGTGAGCATCCTTCTGAAGTCTTGATTGACTTGAGTTACCAAACCCAAAAGGGCGGGGTTGTCGAGATGCTGGTTGATGATGCCGAGCGTGGCATTCGCCTCCACAAAGGCTTCGATGGCCGGCATTTCTGGATGACCGGCGAAGACGACGAGCGAGTGCTGCTCATGGGTCATGAGTTCACACAAGACCGTGACGAGATTGACCAGTTGCTGACTCTTTGCCAAGACCTACTTTTGCTTCTCGACTTGTCGCGTCTGCAAAACTCGGCAAAAGAGATTCACGCGACAGCCACGACTGATGGCACGCTCCTTGCAGGTTTATTCCCTAAAGATGACACCCTTTGGCGCTTTCGGATTCACCTCAAAGGCGAGTCGCGACTACCTGTGGTTCTTGAGATTCTTCCGCCTTTGCCACTGCCTGTGAGTGATGCGAAGCCTGAATCTGAGAACCTCGAAAAAGAAAAGCCCAAAACAGTAAAAGAGCCCAAGGCTCAAGCTCATCTTTTCCGACTCAATCGATGGCATGATTTTGACGGGCGCATCATCCCGCGCATCATCGAAGAATACCCATCTCTAAGCGAGCTCTATCCTTCGCGGATCATTGAGCTGCGCTTGCTCGAATGGAAAGCTCAGGCCGATTAGCGCCGATAAAACGCGCGCTCAAGGTCTTCCATAGAGAGGAACACGCGCACAGGGCGCCCATGCGCGCAAGTGCGGTCTTGCGGTAAGTCAGCACCTCGCGCGAGCAAATCGCGCAAAGCTTCTTCGCCCAAGTCATCGCCTGCCATCACGGCACCACGGCAAGCCATACGGAAAAGGGCCTCTTCTTGGATTTGATCGGGCGTAGCCTTGCGATGGTCGAGCGCGATTTCAAGTAAATCTTGCACGAGCTGCTCAGGCACTAATCGTTGCAAGCGCGCAGGCACAGCACGGATGGCAAGAGTAGTTTCACCAAAAGCCTCCATCTCAACGCCGAGTCGCTGAAAAGTTTCAGAACGACTGAGCAACAACTCAAGCTCTTGTCTCGACAAATCGACCAAGGCCGGCACGAGAAGAGGCTGTACGGCGACACCCGTATTTTGCAAATCGCGGCGGAGTTCTTCGAGGTTGACTCGCTCATGAAGAGCGTGTTGATCAATAATTTCCATGCCACCATCAACCTGGCGCACGAGAAAAGTCTTGCCGATAGAAAGCACCTTGCCCTTGCCAACATCTGCTGGGTGCACCTGTAAATCAAATTGCGGCGTGGCCTGCGAGACAGGCACACTGGGCGCCCCACCGAAAGTGTTGGGAGCAGGAAAGCCCCGCGAAGGGCTCGAATCACCAAAGGAAGGCGTTTTGCCCTCTTGAACGGAAGACGAGCCAATTTCTCCGACCCTGCGCGTCGCCCATGAAGATTGCGACAAACCGCGGCGCAATGTATTGACGACCGAGCCAAAAACCAATCGTTCGTCACGAAATCGCACCTCGGTTTTTTGAGGGTGGACATTGACATCGACACGGTCGGGCGGCAATGCCATCGCTAGATACAGCGTTGGGTAATGACCAAGCGGCACGAATTCACGAACGCCTTCTCGAACCGCGCGAAGCAATCGGGCATCACGCACCCAGCGGCCATTCAAAAAAAGATGCACTCGAGTTGCGTCACGGCGCGCGCTTTCTGGTGGGCCAACCAGCCCTTGGATTTGCAGCATTGGATCACTGCGCTCTAACTCAATCATGCGTTCGCTCAAACCCTGCCCGAACACTTTTGCACAACGCTCACGCAGAGGACTCTCAGGAAGAATTTCTAGACGAAGCTTTTCATCATGCTCAAGACGAAACCCGACCCCAACATGAGCTAAGGCTAGACGCTCAACCCATGCTGAACAGCGGGCATACTCGGCTGAAGCCCGCTTCAGGAACTTTTGACGCGCCGGCAATTCGGCGAACAAGTCATCAACCACGATGCGTGTGCCTGGAGCACCTGCGACCTCAACGACATCTTCAGGTCGGCCAAAAAGCACGCGCAAGCGATACGCCTCTTGGGAGTCTTGCAAGCACGAAGTCATTTCAAAACGACTCACGGATGCAATCGATGCAAGCGCCTCACCTCGGAAGCCAAGGGACGCAATCGCCTCAAGATCAGATGGCTTGCGCAACTTGGATGTAGCGTGCGAGGCAACGGCCAAAGGCAGCTCATCGGCAGGAATGCCCGAGCCGTTATCTCTTACCTCGATGCGGCGGCAGCCACCTTCGCGAAGCAAGATCTCAATGCGCGTTGCGCCAGCATCAATGGCATTTTCTACGAGCTCTTTCACGACAGACGCAGGCCGCTCAACGACCTCGCCTGCTGCGATTTGATCCATGACGATTGGGTCAAGGCGGCGAATGGTCATGAGCGGCGGCCTCGTGTCTGAGGTGGTGCTGACTTACGATAACTTTCAAAGGCAAGTTGCTCGAGCACGCGCAAACTATCTCGCCATGCTCCAGTTTTCAAGCGATGTTCTGCTCGTCGCAGACCATGCAAAACGGCCTCAAGTTGGCTGGATGGGCATAAAGCCAATCGCCGCTCCATGCGCTTGGTCACGGGCATACTCGGCTTAGCACCAGACCCCTTTAAAGCTTCTTCTAGGGTCGCACCGCCATCAACAGCTGCGCGGATGACCGCTGTCTGGCGTCTCTCGCGAATCGCCGTGGAAATCAACATCGTGAAAGAATCTCGTGGACTAATGCGCCGGCCATCCCAGCTGTGAAGACCGCGCGCACGGACTTTAGCCAAGAGCTGCAACGCACGAGCGGAATCACCCGTGAGCAACGCATCCGCGTAATCGCGGGCGCTACCTTCAGCGCTATGAGCTGTGACCTCGCGCACATCTTCGACGGAGACTTGGAGTTGATTGAGCAATTGAAAATGCTGCAACGACTGCATCAAGTCAGCCGGGCGCCCACCCGACATTTCGACGAGCAAGCCGGCAGCGCCGTTTTGTAGTCGCATGCCCAAACCGTTGGCGTGTGCGATTGCGAATTTAGCGGCCTCGCTTTGATCAACTGCGGCAGGGTTCCAGGGAGGAGGATCTACGAAAAGTCGTCGGAATCGAATAACTTTGGCACTTTTGCTGGCCACCAACTCTTTGACTAGAGCGCTAGCCTGCTTGCCTTCGGCGTGGAGCATAATCCATTCGGGGCCGCCTTCTTTTTCGACGGCCTGCAGCAAAGCTTTAGCAAGGCGCTTATATTTTTTTAGAGCGGCCGTTGCCCTAGAAAAAATCAAAGCCTGGCGACCTGCAAATAACGACTGCGAACCAAGGAAGGCGTCCATGGAATCAGCGGAGAAATCAGGTGAATGGCCATCGACATCCATGAGGTCGAGGCCGTCTTGCTGCAAGGCCCACTCGCGAGCGGCGCGCATCAACTGGTCAGAGAACCAAGTCTCTTCCTCGCCAAAATTCGGGGTCAAAAATAAGACCAATTTTGGCAACTTCCCCTCACGAATGAGTGGAAGGAGTTCCTGGTATTCATCGATAGGCCCAGGTCGACCCTTGCGGCGGGGAGAGCTCACGACCCCAGACTAACCGCGCCCCAGAGACCGGCAAAATAGACGACGCCAACCCAAGCATTCACGCGAAAGAAGGCCAGCGGGATGTGCTGCTCTCGACCGCCACGCAATAGCCAATGCATCGTCAACAAAAGCAAACTCACGCAGAGCAAGCCAACGGAGTAAGGCCAAGAAAGCTCGGCTAAGCGACCGACATGGGCAAAGATGGCAACTGCAAGCACAAAAAGCGCCATGGAAACCCAGCGGGATGCGCGGTTGCCCAGGCGAGAGGGTAGGGAAAACAGCCCCTCGCTTAAGTCGTGCTTTACATCTTGAATCGCATAGAGCAAATCGAAACCGCCAACCCAAGCCAACACGGCAGCGCCCATCCAGAGCGGTATGTCCCAACCGGGTAAAAAGTCTTTGCTGACAGCGAGCCAAGCGCCAGCAGGTGCGCAACCAAGAGCAAGACCGAGGCCAAAATGGCAAAGCCAAGTTAGGCGCTTGAGCCATGAGTAGCCGAGAAGAACAACCAAAACTGGTAACGAAAGCCACCCGCAAATCGGAGCCAAGAAAAATGCGCTTGATACAAAGATGGCAGCATTTGCCAGAGTGAAAAAGGCTGCAAAACGAGATGAAATCGCCCCTGTAACCAACTCACGATCTTGGGTGCGTGGGTTGCTTGCATCGAGGCGGCGGTCAACCAATCGATTGAAAGCCATCGCGGCAGAGCGAGCAGAAATCGCAGCGATGCTGATAAGAAGCAAGTCAAGCCAGCCCGGAATACCGCGCGCCGCTAGCCATGCGCCAGACATCGCAAAAGGCAAGGCGAAAATGCTGTGCTCAAATTTGATCATGCGCAAAGTCGCAAGAAAAGCGCTCATGCTTGGCCTCCTGACCAGGCTGGCAAAACCCCCTGAGGAATACCCGCAGCTGCGAGGATTTTTCCTGCCAGCTGATCTACTAAATCGGCAATGGAAAGGGGGCGCTGATAGAAACCCGGGCATGCTGGGAGGATGACCGCGCCTGCCCATGCTAACCGCGACATCTCGTCGAGGTGCAATCGAGAAAGCGGCGTCTCGCGCGGAACCAAAATCAAATTGCGGCCCTCTTTTAATGCTACTTGTGAGGCGCGCTCGATCAAATTACCTGCTCGGCCTGAGGCCACTCCAGCGAGAGTGGTTAAAGAGCATGGCAACACAAGAGCGACTTCACCCAAGGCGGTGCCGGAAGCAGGTGGCGCACCAATGTCGTCATGAGCCCACAATCTGAGAGCGCCCCGAAACTTAAAACCCTTTGGTAGCAAAACAGTCGGGTCGTCTAATAAATCTAGGCCACACTCTTCTTTCAAAACCCGCCGGGCAGAGGGCGAATAACAGCAATCCACATCAAGACCTGCAGCCAGAGCTAACTCTAAAACCCGGCGCGCATAGATAGCCCCACTCGCACCAGTAACGCCGAGAAAAAGTGTGGATGGAATGGTCATCGACGAGAAATCATTTAAGGGAACAACAAGAGGGAATCGTAACTCGCGTGGGCCCAGGCCGCGACCGCAAGACCACGCCAGGAAAACAAAAGCCCAAAAAGAACCCCTGCCAAGAGACGGAAGGCAAGGACATCAGGTATGAGTGCATTGGGGTCGCCGAGGCTGTGTGCCCACGCAAATGCTGCGGACGAAAGCAACAGTGCTAGGCCAAAGGAAACAGTAGTCACGGCCGATGTCGCCCCAAAGAAAAGACGCAGGAAATGGACAAGGAGGACATATAGGCCAGTCAGCAAGCCAGCGCGAAACAACAACTCTTCATAGAGGCCCGCGCCAGCTGCCAAAGCCACGCTTTGGTGCAATTGAGCAATGGAAAGAGGAGTCGCCTGAAGAGGTAAATATTGAGTGAGGTAGAGCAAAAGGGGGCCAACAATATAGCCCCAAAAAAGCCCTTCTAGAATCAAGAAGATCGAGCCTGCGGCCCATGGTAATTCAAGGGCTTCGATGCGACCAATAGCCCATAAAACGCCAACCCCCAAAACGAGACTCAGTGCCCAAAATAGCCAATCGCCAAGCCAGGCCAATGCTTGCAAGCCAACCGAAAAGGTGGCCAAATCTGCACTTGCCGCCCCGCCACTTAAGTGAAGTAGCGCTAAGGGAAACAGCAATAAAAAAGCTACTGCCGGGTCGCGAGCTGCCCGACCAATGCGAGCCATCTCAGGCTCAAGGCTCAAGAGCGAACCTCGGGAGCGCGTCCAATCATCAGTCGTGCCACCCCACCCGTCAAAGGGATATCACGAATAGATTCAAAGCCCTCAGCGAGCATCCAATCGGCGAACTGCTCATGGGTTGCAAATTTTTCGACACTCTCGGGCAGATAGCGATAAGCACCCGTGCGGCCAGCGCGTACGATACCAGCAAAGAGCGGCAAGACACGGTGGAAATAGGTACGGAAGAAAAAGCCCCACACACGATTTGGGACAGGGAAAAACTCAAGGATGGCCAATTGCCCACCCGGACGCAATACACGCAGGCACTCACGCAAGCCCAAGCGCGGATCTTCGACATTGCGAATACCAAAAGCGATGGTCAAGCCATCGAAAGAAGCTGCATCAAAAGGCAAGCTCTGAGCATCAGCTTGCACCCAATTTATATCGAAAGCGGCCTTGCGACTCTTTCGCAAAGCCAAAGGCAGCATCGGGCCAGTGAAATCTGCACCCGTAACAGAAATGCCCGTCCTGGCAAAGGCTAAGGCCAAATCGCCTGTTCCACAGCACAAATCGAGCAACTCGGCCTGCTTGGGCAAAGCCAATTCACGCACAGCGCGACGCCGCCAGCGAGCATCAATCCCGAAGGATAGAAAACGATTTAGCAGGTCGTAGCGCGGAGCAATCTCCGCAAACATCTGCTGCACTTCGTGGCCGGGCGGGGCTGCCATGACAGCATTATCCCCGCCCGAAGGCACAGAAGGAAGGGGCGACCTTTATTGACGCCAATAGTGGCAGAGGACCTTTACGCCAGGCACCTCGATAGGCTGAACATAGTGTGTGCCAGTGCTCAGCTCGATTACATCAACTTTGCCGTTTGCATTAGCAGCAAACAAGAAACGCGGTTTGGAAACCGTAGCACCTGCACGGTGCAAAGCTTTAGACGAGTGTGGCACATGATTCGCCGCGTTTGTGTATTGCGACATTTGCGCGTTGGTGCCCCCCAAATTATTGAGGTCGTCAAGGGCTATATCAACGATACTCGATGAGGAAAAGATATCAACCCACTCGTGGAGGAGTGTCCATTCTTTTGCACGACGGTTTGGGTCTGGCAAGTAAGCCGCACCCGCAAGAGTCAGAGGAGCATCTTGAGCATCTTTGAGGTAAAGCTCGCCGATAGCACCCTTGCCATCTTTACGGTAAGCAATGTAAACGCCCATGAATACCGAGTTGGGATTGGGCTGGATGCATGAAGGAGCCTCAAAACCACTCTGGTTTTCAAGAGAAGGCTTGCCGACAAAGTCGTCGTAGCCAATACCCTGAACACCATCAGGCCCAGACTCATAAATGGTCATCTGGCCGTTTTCTGAAATGACATAAGCGAAATACAGCCCTGTGTTCCAGCCGACTCCGCCGGCATAATTTTCCCAGCGGTTAGTAACAGCCAAAAGCTTAGGACGGTTGACGCCAGGAATGATTTTGCGGACTTCAAGGTCAGAAGTTGAAATCAAAGCCATCGAGTGTGACTTTTCACAAATCACGAGGACATCTTCATCGTCAGGCTGCCATACGATCTCGGTTGGTGCCATGCCGATGCGATTGTTGGCACCATCTACAAGTGCCGTAACCTTGATAATCTCATGGAATGTCGGTGAAGTCGGGTTTGTATCAATGAAAGTCACGCTATTGGTACTCTTATTCGATACAGCGAGAATATTCATGTCAGGCGAAATCGCCAAGTCGCGCGGGTCTGAAACACCAATCGTTGCAATAACCGTCATGCGATTACTGTTAAGGACGACAATTTGATCTCGTGTGCTGTTAAGAACATACAAGAAATGCCCGACCTGTTGACGGATATTAAAAGTAGGGCAAGCTGGGCTGGCTGGTGATGGCCCAAAGAAACCTTCGTACCATGAGGATAGGGTCAACAAGCCAGAAGGCCCATTGCCATTTAAGGTACCAAAAGCGTTGCCGTATCGAAGCAAGTTGACAGCCGTGCCAGAGGATGGCTCTTCGGTCTGAATCAGCGGTGCGTAACAGGATGGCGCCAATTTCAAGCGCGGAGGATTTGGGTGAGGCGCCATCGAAATATTATTACCTGGGAAGATCGGGAATAATGCACTCAGTGGCTGAGCCTGATACGCCGTGCCTGCACAATTGTTATAACCACCGGACAAGCAATCAAAGTTATTGTAGATGAGGTCGAGCGGGTGCCCGATCATCATGTCGGAAACCGCTCCCAAGACATCGGAACTCACGAGTTGAGTTGAGAGTCGCGTATCTTTTGCAAGAGTAAAGACACCTGCAGAGCCACCAGCGATCGTGGAATCATCTGTTGACAGAGGAGGGAAAACCCCTTGAACCTGGAGGTTGGGGTTAAACGGAAACTTGGAGACATCGCCTGAGATCACGCGGCCAGCAGAGTCTGTTGTGCCATTAAAAAGAGAGTTGTCATAATCGTGCTGAGGGTCACCAGTACCCTGCCCAAAGCCATCAAGGTCGATGACACGCAAACCTCCGATTGTGCCACCGCCGTCAGATGCGACATAAATCACGCCCGGTGAAACGGGAGCGTTAACTAAGCCAGGGCAATCCGAGCCCACATCAAAAGTAATGATGGTGCTGTCGAGAGTGGCGATATCTTGGTTGCCAAACAAATCTTGTGCAGAATTGTGGTAGTAAGAAATCTTAGCCTTGGACTGTGCTTCATAAGGATCACTCCCTGGGAAGTTTGTAACAGGGCTAACAACAAATTCGGTGAAGTTGTAAGGGCTAACAGGCAAAACCGTGAAAGGCAATTTCAGGGTTGTACCAGGCAAGTCATCGCCAGGAGGAGTCGGCGGATAAAACTCAACATCAAATTGCTCGGACAGTGATGGAGGCACATCAGCAGGCAGTGGGCCGATGGAGTGTGGCTGGCAAGACTCGGAGAAGAAAAAGTGCATGTCAACATCACACGGCACTTCGATGGACAAATCAGTTGGGCAAGTCACAACATTGCCACCAAGCCCATCAAGAAGCAGAACAGGAGAATCAGCATCTGCACCTACGGTTGCTGTTGCAATACCGCCGACTTCGAGCATCTTGCCGCCCAAATCGCGGACGCCGCCAATCACTACAGAATCTTCTACGCAAGTGGTCTCAGCCCCTGCGATGGTCAAGCGAATAATGCGGCCTGCAGGAAAAGCCTCGTAAGTCGAGAGGTCATCGTCTGTGTCAACAACGAAAACAAAAGCATTGGGGTGCACCAAATCACTTGCACCTGGGAAGGAGGCCGCGCCAGCGATGAGGCCCTCGTCAATGTCGTCGGTGCCTGGGAAACCTGTCCCGGGCCATGAATCGACCTCGTTACGCACCACAGCGAGTGCTGTGTTGGCGTTAAAGCCACTCGCCGCGACCCACCGTTCTTTCACGATTGGATTGCCTGAATAGGTGTAACCATTAACAAAACCACGACCGGCTACTTTTTCAGAGAGCCCCGTGGCTGGGTCATAGGCGGTCACAGTCACCGTGCCCGTCAAGCCAAAATTGGCAAAACCGCCAACCGAAGGGTCAAGCACGGAGTTGACTTGAAGAGGGCGCGTAAAGTGCGCTACGATAAAATGATTACCGACATTGCCTGCTGGGTTTTCAGCCCCTTGCGGCCAAGTATCAGGTTTAAAAATAACTGGATTGATATCAGAAGGCTTATTATCAATCAGGTCATCAAGCGTACGGATATCGACGATGACATCAGAAGCTGTGCCCGTAACGGTTGGCACGGCAATCGAAAATGGAAGCAATCGACCGAAGCCATTATGGACTTGATCGATTTTCATTTGAGAATCCGTAGCCGTCGGGTATTGGCTCTTTGAGGAATCACTATTGAAGCAAGACCCAGCCAGGAAGACCGTGGCTAGGACGGCAGCGTATGCGGGCAGTCGTCGGTGCATTTTTGTAAGGGAGAAAGGGGTACCTAAGAAGGACCCGAGCAACAATCATGCCATTGCCTAGCCTCGTTGACTAGGAGGATTAAGCAAAAAAGCCGCTCAGCTCGTGCGATTGCGCACGCAATTAGATTCATCTGTAGCCCTTCTAGTAATCTCGGTTACATTTCGGCAGAATAAGAGGGAAATGGAAGGCGCCTCATCCTTCGAAACTGCCCCTCAATCTCCTCCCGAAGAAGATTTTGAGCGCACGCTACGCCCCAAGGATTTCTCTGAATTCCTTGGGCAAAACGGTGTATTAGAACCACTTTCCCTGATGGTGCGCGCTGCTCAAGAGCGAGAAGAAACTTCTGAGCACATTCTTTTCACGGGCCTTCCGGGGCTAGGCAAGACATCGCTAGCCTTAGCGCTTGCCCAAGAGTTGGGTGCTCCACTCAAAATGACGAGCGGCCCTGCGCTGAACAAATCGCGCGATCTTGTAGGCATTTTGAGCCAAATTGAGCCGGGCACCCTTCTGTTCATTGATGAGATTCATCGCATCCCTCGTGATGTCGAAGAATACCTCTACGGTGCCATGGACCGCTTCCAACTCGAATGGACGCTCGATTCAGGCCCCCACGCTCGGTTGCTTAAGCTTGATATTCAGCCCTTTACTTTAGTTGGGGCGACAACTCGCGAGGCCTTGCTCTCCCCCCCATTCCGCTCACGATTTGGGCATGCCTTTAGATTTGAGCCCTACCCGGCCCATGAGCTTGAGCAAATTCTAGAGCGTTCCGCCTCGCTTTTAAAAGTGGCGCTTACTCCTGAAGCTTGTGCTGGCCTGGCTCAACACGCTCGTGGCACACCCCGGATCGCCAATCGCCTTTTGCGGCGCGCGCGTGATGTTGCACAAGTTGAGACTAATGGGCCTATCGATGCTTCCGTAGTTGAGCGCACTTATCAGTTGCTCGACATCGATGCTCTAGGGCTTGAACGCACAGATCGAAAAATACTTCATGCTCTGGTTCTCGCTGCAGGGCAGCCGCTGGGCTTGAAAAACCTCGCTGTAGCGATTGACGAAGCCGAAGACACCCTCGAGGAAGTCTTCGAGCCATGGCTGATTCGTGAGGGCTTTCTTGCACGCACTCCTCAAGGTCGCGTCATCCTGCCACTCGGGCGCGACGCTCTTGGCCTCGCCCCTCTTCCCGAAGGCGACTCCGCATCATGAAAGAACCGAGCCTGCCAAAACGGTTCATGCAGACTCTTGCAATTTGCGGTCTACTTTGGGCTGCAGCATGGTTTTGGCCTGTCGCCGAGTCAGGCGCAAGTACCGTCTCCAAAACGGTTACTCTTCAACTCGCCGCTTGGAAAGGCCAAGCAAGTATCCCCCTTGAAATCCAAGGAGACTGGCGCGTCACAAACCAGCAAGGCAATGAGATTCTCACCGGCTCGCACTTTAAAGGTCGCCTATCACTTGATTCAGCAGGTGCCAATTTAGGGGCTTGGGCTCTGCCGCTGAGCAGCTTTGCCATCCGCCCGCGCGGGAATCACGCTCTCCGAATCGGCGACCGTTGGTACGACGGCGTTCTGCAAGTCGTTCTCCAGAGCGATCAAAAGACTCGTTTGCCCTCTGCGTTTGACCTTCGGCTTGAGATTCCCCTAGAAGACTATGTCGTTGGCGTGCTATGCGGTGAGATGGCCACTTCCACAAGCGGCACGGCCGAGGCGCTCCAAGCTCAAGCCATCGCTTCTCGCACCTATGCACTTTGGCGTCTCTCGAAAGGTCGAGATTTCCTGCGCGACGACACAACAGATCAGCGATATTTAGGGTCTGACTATCACACCAAAGCCGCTCAAAATGCCGTCCACGCAACGCGCGATATTGTGCTTACTTGGCAAGGCGATTTGCTACCTGCTTATTTCCACGCCGATTGCGCGGGGCACACTGTCGATGCGTTTGATGTCGATTTTGTCCGTAAAGCAACTCCCCCTCTTGCCGGGGTACCTGATCCAAATTGCGCCACTCGAGGGCAATGGTCAAACCATATTTCGGCATCGGCCCTTGACGCCATTGCTGCCAATCGAGGCGTTGGCGAATGGGTGCAGCGCGTTGAAGCCGCGCGACGCGATGGCGTGGGCCGCTGGATGCAAGCTCGAATCACGGGCAATCAAGGCATGCTTGTCTTAAATGCAGACCACCTCCGCACGAGTTTTGGCACACCTTCCGCTTGCTGGACGGAAGCCGAAGTCATGGCCGACGGTTCTTTTGAGTTGCGTGGGCGAGGCTACGGACACGGCGTCGGGATGTGCCAGCGTGGCGCACGCGACAGGGCTCGCTCGGGTCAATCTCACATTGAGATTTTGGCTCACTATTACCCAGGTGCTGAGATTGAATCTTGGCTTGGGCTTTCGCAGGCACGATGACTTTTCATTTCAACCGACATTCAGGTGAGGCGGATGGCCCGAGATTGGGCACGCTTCACACCAACCGGGGCGAAGTTCAAACACCGGCCTTCATGCCTGTCGCTACCCGAGGCTTAATGCGTGGGCCATGGCATTCGCAATTACGACCCATGGGCGTCGACATGATGCTGGCTAATGCCTTCCATCTTTTTGTGCGTCCTGGAGTCGAAACGGTACAAAAGCTTGGGGGTGTCCACGGCATGATGGGCTGGGACGGCCCCGTATTGACCGATTCGGGTGGGTTTCAGGCTTTTTCACTAAGCTCAAAAACTAAAGTTACCGAGCAAGGTTTCAAGATGCAAAACCCTGTCCAAGGGGGCTGGATCGACTGGACGCCCGCTTTTGCGTTTGAAGTGCAAGCCGGTCTTGCGCCTGACATTGCCATGATCCTCGATGTCTGCCCTGCGAAGCCTCTTGATGAAACAATTTGCAAAAACGCTATCGCCACAACCTTGCGTTGGGCGAAAGAGCAAAGAGATTTACACGACGCTCGGGGTGGTGTTGATTCTGGGCAAGCACAATTCGGAATTGTTCAAGGCGGCGTCTTCGGTGATTTACGAGAATCATGCGCAAAGGGCCTCGTCGAGCTTGATTTTGACGGTTACGCTGTTGGTGGCGTTTCGGTGGGCGAAGGCTTCCATGCCATGATGGCCGGTGTTGAAAACAGCACGCCGTTTTTGCCCGTTGACAAAATCCGATATCTGATGGGAGTTGGCACTCCACTCGACTTGGTTGAATCCGTCGCACGCGGGATTGATATCTTTGATTGCGTTTGGCCGATGCGCGCAGGGCGATTTGCAACTGCAATTACAAACCAAGGCAAACTGCACCTGCTAAACGCACAATTTACAAATGACACATCGCCGATTGAGCCTGGTTGCCCTTGCGATGCTTGCATTTCCGGTATCCCCCGCGGTGCTCTTCGTGCAGGGTTTAAATCGAAAGAATTGCTCCCCTCCATGATGGTTGCGCAACACAACCTTTTCTTTATCGAAAACTTAATGCGCCGCATTCGAGAAGCTATCCGCGACGGCTCATTTGAGACACTGCGTGCTGAAATCGTGAGTGCTTACCCCATGCCATCTTGACGGCGGAAGGCACGCACAACTGTCGAGGTTACACCAACTCCGATGAGCACCAATCCGCAAGCTAATGTCAACAGAAGTGTGTGCCCATCTCTTGCAAAATCTTTGATTTTAAAACTTAGCGCGGTCATCGTAACGACAATCATATAAACAGCCGGCAACGCAACGGGCCACCAAGCACGCCCCTTTTGCTTGAGATAAACCGTTGCCGTCAACAGCGCCAAACCCGCGATTAACTGGTTCGTACCACCGAATAGCTGCCACAAGGCCAAGCCCGCCGGCTTGCCATCAATCGTGTAAAACGCAAAAAACAAAATCGATCCGCAGGCCACAGTGGTCGCGACAAAACGATTCTGAAAAGGCTTGCCCCAACGCCCCCATGATGCGCCAATCTCTTCAATGTTGAAGCGTAATAAACGAGTCGCCGAATCGAGTGTTGTGAGTGCGAATGACACCACGACCATAGCGACGAGAGTGACGGCCAAATCTTGCGGCACTCCGAGGGCTTCAATAAAGGAAGCCGCGCCCTTAATGAATATACCCAACTTGGCGCCCAGGCTTTGGACGGCTCCCCAATTCACATAAACCTTTGCCCAAGCGGTCTTGCCGCCAAGAGTCGTCGTGCAGGCCAAAACGGCAATTAGGGCTAGAAGTGACTCAGCAATCATTCCGCCATAACCAATCGGACGCGCATCCTTTTCATTGCTAAGTTGACGGGCAGTCGTACCTGACGAAACCAATGCGTGAAACCCAGATGCTGCACCGCAAGCGATTGTAATAAAGACAAAAGGCCAAATTGGTGGTGCGCCAATCGGGTTGGGATTGATGGCAGGCGCGTCAAACACTGGGCCTTGCAAAAAGAACCCCGCGTACATCAAGACAAGGCCAAGCACCAAAAGCAATGAGTTTAAAAAGTCACGCGCTTGCAACAGCAACCAAACAGGCAAAACGCTTGCTAGCCAGGCATAGGCCATAAGCACCCACACCCAAGTTTCTTGCTCTAGCCAGTCGTCCGCGGAGCTCTTGCCAACGGTTGGAAAAAAGTAACCCAAATAAATGAGTGCCAACAGCGAGAGAAAGCCGACCGTCGTGACAGGGAGAAGCGCTTTCTTTTTTACATACAGAAGCCATCCGGCAACGAGTGCGATGAGCATCAAGCCCCCCGAGGGCATCACGACTTCAGGGAATGAAGTTATCGACTGGTGCAGATGAGTGGGGTCGAAATCGGCACCCCATGAAAACAAGAGAGAGATGACATAAACAAACACCCCCATGGCCAGAGAAACACCAAAGAAAATAAGTGCAAGGAAGAGCCCTTTTGCAAAGGGACCAAGTATTTCTTCACAAAGTGCACCGATTGATTTCCCTTCATGGCGCGTGCTCAAAACCAATGCCGAAAAATCATGTACGCAGCCAATCAATAGAGAGCCCAAAACCACCCAAAGCAAGGCTGGGAGCCAACCCCAAAAAACGGCGACCGCTGGGCCAAGCATCGGCGCCAAACCAGCAATACTCGCGTAGTGGTGGCCAAAGAGAACCAACGGGCGAGTCGGGACGAAATCGACTCCATCTTTGCGCGTGTGAGCCGGTGTGAGCGCCGTTTCGTCAAGTTGAAAGACCCTTTCTGCAAGCCATCGGCTGTAAAAGCGATAGCCCAGCACATAGCAAAGTAGTGCAGCAGCAGCGGCCCAAGCAGCAGACAGTGAGCCGCCCTCTCTCTATTGAGTCAATGATTGCGGGGTCGTCGTTTTGCGCAACGGCAAAACTCGCAACTCGGTCACGGCCAAAGTGCGCGGCGCACCCATCTTGCTGGCTTCGCGCCAAACCCCTCGAATAGCGACCTCACGGCCAACAAAATCGCGCAAGTTGTAGCGGCCGTCAAACGAGTGCACAACTGCCGTGCGGCCGCTGCGAGAAACAGCAAAAGGGAAGGTGCGATTCACGCCTGGATGAAACTCAAGCCACCCCACTTCGATGTAAGACTCAAAGGTTGCACGAGTGCGGCTCTGAGCTGAGTGGGCTCTAGCTCGTGCAGCGGCTTCCGCAGTTAAGGCCTCATTGGCTAAGGCTGCGCGACGCCCCTCTGCGGCTAAAGCTGCATCATAGAAACGACGCAACGCATCGATTTTGCCCAAAGCGGTGCGGGCATCGTCTAGATCTTTTTGCACGCTACTGTGCCAAATGATTGTGCTAAAAATCATCTCCATGTGATCAAGCTTTGCCGTGTCAAAAGTAGACAAATCTCTAGGGACTTCTGCTGCCATTCGGGCCAAGACAATGGATGCCCGCAACAAATGCGCGTGCGGGTCTTTTGCCACATCAGCCGACAAAAATTCTGGCAGCTCAACTTGGGAGGGCTCAGCAGTTACCTGAATATCGCCATCAGCGTTGGCCGACTCGGTTGCCGTTTTTTCAGTTGATGAATCGGTTGGCTTAAGCTCTGGTGTCGCATCAGGTACAACTGGAGTTGGCAAAGAAACAACGGCTCGCTTTTCGGCGACGGTCTTCCAGTCGCTTGCCCAGTTGTCTCCGAGCGAATCAAAATATAAATTGGCCGTTAAAACCCAAGCCCCCATATCTTCTTCCTTGGCGCGCACACGAAGCCAGCCATCTTCTTCAAGCAAGACTTGGACTTGCATGCCTTTTTTAAGAACCCCCAAGACTTGAGAACGATTACCTGTGTTTGGCAATGGACGGGCGTTTAAGCGGGGCACGCTCACGGTCGCCGTCCCATCAACTTGCTCAACAAAATCACTGTGCACCCAGACATCGAGACCACCGGGGATATAGACACGCGACCAAGGCTGCTTTTCACGAACCACCTTGACCGGTGTGCCCTGGGGCAAAATGGCGACGACAGTAGCGCCCTTGTCGTAAAAACAGTGCAGCGAAGTGTCTGCATTGACTAAGCGGGCATTGCGAGGCGCATCTTGGGCCAGGGTTGGCAGAAGTACGGGAAGTAAAGTGAGGAGCGAGAGCAGCATGTTTGGGTTTCCTTTGGTGGGTAGTTTCCCTCTTTTGCCCGCGCGGCGCAAGTTTTCAGAATTTCTTTGCAATTCACTCCCCAATGTTCAGAATGGCACTTGTTGAATTAAACCATGGAAAGCACTCTCATTACTCTATTCGCAGCCCTTTTTGTTGGGGCTTCCGCTTGGGTTGCCGCGCGCAAAGCCTCAGCAGAATCTCACCAATCTGAGCTCAAGGCCTTGCAAAACGGGCACGAAAAAGAGCTCGGGGCTCTCAAAGCGGGTCACGCCGACACCCTGCAAGCCAGCCGCGCTACAGAGGATCGTCTGCGGGCTGAATTCAAAGACTCGTTCCAGGTTGAAGCGCAAAAAATATTCCGTGAGAACAACTCAGAAATGCACGAAAAATTGGGTCTGCAACTTTCCCCTCTCTCGCAGAGCCTGAAAGAGATGCGCGAGCTCGACAAAAAGCAAGGAGAAGCGACCTTCGCCCTCAAGGAAGAAGTCAATCGCCTATCGGAAGAAACCAAAAATTTACAAGGCAAGAGTGAATCACTCACAAGTGCCTTGCGCGGAAGTTCTGCCACACGAGGCCGCTGGGGAGAACAAAGTGTCGAGCGCATTTTCGAAATTGCAGGTTTGACAGACGGCATCCATTTCAAGAAACAGGTGGTTACGGAGTCGCAGCAGCGGCCTGATTTTTTGGTTTTCTTGACGGAAGAAGATGTCATTCCGATTGACTCGAAGGCTGTTTTTGCTGATTATCTGCAATCTCTTGAAGCCAATTCCGACGAAGAGCGGCAAGAGTTTTTGAAGAAGCACGGCAAAGCCGTCAAAGAACAGATTAAGCGTCTTTCGAGCAAAGATTATCATGTTGAAACGAGTGGTCGAATTGACTGGACGGTTTTGTATCTACCCGGCGCACACTTACTTGATGCGGCTTTTGAGCAATTCCCCGACTTGCTTGAATATGCAAATCGCAAGCGCATCTCACTGGCTACGCCAGTTACGCTTCTGGCTTTGCTCAACACCGTCGCCGCGCATTGGAAGGTGCGTAGCATGGCCGACAATGTCGAAAAACTGGGTGATGCAGCGCGCGAAATGCACAGTCGTGTCTCAACACTGGTCGGCCATTTCGCAACGACTGGCAAAAATCTGCAACGCACCGTTGAGGCCTTCAACAAATCAGTTGGCTCTTACAATCACAATGTGCTGCCTCAAGGCAAAAAGCTTGAAGAGCTTGGGGCGTCCACATCTGGCAAAGAAATGCCAGAAATGCCGCTTATTGAAAAACAGACGCGAGACGATTTACGCCTCCCAGAGGGCTCTAAAGCGTAAAACCGTGCTCAGCAAAAACTCGATCGCGATGATCTAGGATTGCACGCACAAAGGCCCGTTTTTCGCGATATGGGCCGGGGAAGAAACTGCGTTTAAACCCATAGACCACTTGATCACGCACATCGCTTGCCGAGAGCCCAAAGGCATCGACGGCTTTGACCCATTCATCGGTAACTGTCGTGCGAGAAATGAGCCTGTTATCGGTACAAAGAGTTGTCGACAAACGCTCGCGCACCATGTGCTTGAAGGGGTGCTGTTTCAGACTACGCAAGCTAGGGTTAGTCTGCATATTTGAAGTCAAGCAAACCTCGAGAGTCAAACGACGGTCGGCGACATATTGCACCAACTTCTCGACATAGCTTGCTTTGTCGAGAATCTCACGGTCTTGGATATGCTTCTTTGAAAACAGCCAAGTGCCGTGGCCAATTCGGTCTGCGTGACAATCGGTAATCGCTTGAAAAATACTTTCGGGGCCGAAGGCCTCACCCGCGTGCACAGTCTTCCCTAAAAACGCATCGTGCGCCAAGCCATAAGCCGCCTGATGATCTTTCGCAGGGAAGCCATGCTCTGCGCCCGCCAGGTCTAAACCCACGATGGGCAAATCATGAAAGTCGCGCGCGCGGACGCTCGCCTTAACAAGTGCCTCACTCGCAAGCCCGTAAAGGCGCTCAGGCGGCAAATCCGAAAAGCTATTGCACATCGCTGCGAAAGTATCCGAGAACGCGCCTGTGAAAAACCGCATCGCGCAAACCAAGATTCCAGCTCGAAACGGCGGCTCAAGCCCCTTCTTGACAGCTGCACGCGCGTTGTATTTCTTTTCGGCACGGCGGAGGCCTTTCGTAACCGCCTTAAGTACATCAAGAATTTCAAACCCAGCATGCGTGTGCAATTGTGGCGCAAATCGAATCTCGGCGTAAAGCACATTTTCGTTTTGGCAATCGACGCAAAGCTCAAATGCCGCTCGCTCAAGCGACTCAGCATCGCGTAAAACGGCACAGGTGTAGGCAAAGCCCGTCAAGTAATCATTGAGGTCAGTGTATTGATCTTTGAATACTTTTTTATAAAGGCCGGCCTCGCTGTAGGCGGGCAATTTTACTTTTCGATCACGCGCTAGCTCAATCAATGTCGATGGGCGAAGGGACCCGTCGAGGTGGAGGTGCAAGTCACTCTTCGGTAAGGCCTCCAGTAGTTCTCTTGTTATCTTATTCATGGGCAGAGAATGTAAACCAGACTTCCGTAGAATCAAGCGAATTCATCATGAAGAATCCCCCCTCTGATGCTGGGCCGACTGCCATCCTCTGCGATTGCGGGATGGTGCTAGCTGATTTTGACCGTGATTTGTTTCGGCACAACTTCGGCATTCACTATGGTTTTCCACCCCTGGCCTCGGGTATTCAATGGACACTCGACGAGGGGCCTGCTTTTGAAAAAGGCGAGTATTCCATCGACGAATTCTGGCATGAGGCAAGCGCGAGGCTCCCAATGCCCGCTTCAGACTTTGCCGTTTTCCGCAAACTCTGGGGAGATATTTTATTTCGCAACGAAGAAGTGCTTGCGTGCATGCAGGCATTAAGACGACGCCCTCAAACGGCATTAATCATGGTAAGCAATATCGACGAGTTACGCATGGGCTTTGTCCTAGATGAGCTTGGGCTCGGCGAAGTCATGCACACTCAAGTCGGCTCCTATGAAAGTGGTGTTGACTTCAAGGGGCCCGGAGTCAGCACGATGTGGCAAAAAGCACGCGCGCTGGCCACCCAGCATTTAGGTGTTGAGCCTCAAACTATCGTGGGCATCGATGACCTTCCGGGCAACCTTGAGAGAGCAAGCCAAGATGAAACGCTCACTCATGCGATTGCCTTTCAAGGCGCCAAGCCGTTGCGCGAAGAACTGACTCGATTGGGTTTGCTCCCCGCGCATTCTTGAATCGTAAAGAAGACCTACCCCTCTTTCTGCTCGAAGAACTCTTTGATTTTTGCTTCGAGATCATCGTTTCGCTTGGTTAGCTCAGCCAACAATTCATTGACTTGCTGCGTCTTCACTTTCTGAGTGAGTAGTTTGGCTTCAAGCAAGCGCAACCGCCTGCCCTCGTCAACCAATAGTGCCAAGGCATCGTCAGCGGGCAAGCGCTCGACCAATGCGCGTGTCTTCAAAACCAATGCGTGAAAATCGGCAACAGCCGCGTCAGAGTTCAATTCATTAACCAACGATTGGCTGAGTTGCTCAAGCTTCAGATAAGCATCACCTTGGGCATGTTGACTGCGGCGCATGAATTCCGCAAACTGAGCGACTGCAACCGAAAGGCGGGCATGGGGCCCTGCTTCCGTAAAAGGCGCCAAAGCGTCAAGACGGATGGCACGCTCGATTTCAAGCACTTCATCCGCACCGTCAGGCAACCAGCGCAAACGCACTTTCGCAAAAGAAGCACGGCCAGTGGCTTGCGGGTTCAACTGCAATTCGTAAAGAGCTGTAACGGAATGGCCCGCGCCAATTTCGCCTGCATCAACCGCATCATTGCGAAAGTCTTTGTCTGCAACAGCTCGGTTCTCGTAACCAAGTTGACGCCATGACGAAACGGCCTCGCCGTCAAACTCAACCTGGATTTTTACATCACGCGCGATTGTTTGCATCGTACCGACAAAACGCTCAACGAAGACCCGCTTGGCCTCATCGTAGCTGTCAACATAATGACATGCGCCATTGCCTTGGTTTGCCAATTGCTCAAGCAACACATCATTGTGATTGCCCATTCCAACCCCAATCGTAGTCAAATCAATTTTTTGCTCCGAGCTTTTACGGACGAGTTCCAAGATACGAGTTTGAGCCGTTTCACCCGTATTCGCTACACCATCCGAACAAAGGATGACGCGGTTTACGGCATCTGTGCGGAAGGCGCGTTCGGCCATTTCGTAACCAAGAAGCAGACCATCCGCGACATTGGTTGACCCGCCCGTTTCTAGCGCGTTGACGGCATCTCGGATTTTCCAGCGCTCTAAACTTGTGGTTGGCTCAAGATCAATGCGCGCGGTGTTATTAAAACTCACTATCGAAAGCGTGTCGCCTTCTCGGATTTGATCAATCAATAAACCAAGCGCACGCTTCACCATTTCCATGCGGGTGCCTCGGTTCATCGAGCCCGAGCGATCTATGACAAAAACGAGATTAAGTGGTTTTCGATCAGCCGCTAAAACATCACGCGCACGAATGCCGACGCGCAACATGCCATGCTCGCCATCGTCACCGAATGGGCTGTCAAATGCAGCAAGATGGATTGCAAAGTCTCCGTCTTCCGGAGCCGCAAGCCCAGCATTAAAGTAGTTCAGACACTCTTCTGTGCGCACAGCCTCTTTAGGCGGAAGAGTTCCCTTTGAAAGGTAGTTCCGTAAAAGAGGGTAGCTAGCGGTATCGACATCAGCAGCAAAGGTCGAAAGAGAATCGCATGATGTCTCGACAAAAGCATGGTCGCCGTAGAAACGAAAGAACATTTCTCGGGGGCTTTCATCATGCTGAATGGAGCGGAAGAGAGAACATGCCCGCTCAACTCGTTGCTCAAGGCTACTGTCAGCGATACGGCCAAAATCAGCAAGCTCATTTCGCAGGCTCAGGTCTTTTGAAGAAGGAGTGCCTCGCATGCGCAATGCGGGGCGACTCGATCGACTATCTTGACTCCTTCCGCCATACCGTGCCGCGAAGCGACCACCGGCACCACCGCCGATGGATATGCCACCGGAAGGTGTTGGCGGTGCCACTGTTGGATGCGTTGATGGTGTAATGGGAGATGCAACTGCCCCTAAAACAGCTGGACTCGAGGGTTGCGTGAAGTTAGAAGCTCGCTCCGAATCTGAGCTGTAGCCAAGAGAAGACTTCAGCCTCGACTCTTCTTCGACCTCAGCTAATTCCTCGGAGAGCTTTGCCTGTAACCCAGAGTTTGAAAGCTCACCCGGCGCTTGATCTGCCGGCGCCAGCATGTAGGGCAAAACCACGACGCCCATCAAAATGGCTGCAGCAAGTGAAGCCAAAATGGGCAAACGAAGCAAACGGGGTTTCTGAATTGAATTCGGAAGGCCGCCAGCCTCTTTTCGAAGGGTTGCCACTCGATCTGGAGATAAAGAAAGCGCGGGCTCATCGTTTTGGAGCAAGCCAAGGGTTTCGCGTAAAACGGCGACACGGCTCTGCAAATCGGCATTTGCAGCGACTTTGCGTTCTATTGCAAGTGCCTCTTCAGTAGTGGTTTCGCCTAGAACCCAGGCCGTAAGTTGCGCATCAAAAGAGAGTGGTGCGTTGGTGTCAAAAGAATCATTCATGATTGGACCTCAGTATTTGCGGTTGCTTTTTCAAGACGATTCGACAAGCGTTGCATCCCGCGATGCACAAGCCAACCCACCGTACCTCGCGCAACGCCAAGTATTTTGGCAATCGCGTCGTAGGTTAAGTGCTCATCAACTTTAAGACGCAGCGCCTCTCGCTCTTGGGCGGGCAGAAGGTCTAATTCAGCACGCACAAAGTGAGCCAATTCGGCTCGGGATGCAAGTTGAGCAGGCGTCGCTGCAACTGGAGGCGGCATCGAATGCTCTTGGCGTTTGGTCTCTCGGATGTCCATTTTTCGTCGATCTAAAGAAAGGTTTCGGCAAACATGAAACAACCAATTCCGCAGCTCGTCGTCGTTGCCGGTGGCCGGTGGTTTGCGGATGAGCCGTAAAAAAGTTTCCTGCACGACATCTTCGGCGGCATTCGAATCGCGCAAAAAACTTGTTGCGTAACGCAAAAGCGGCGATTGGAATTGCTCGAGAAGATGCTCGAGATCAGGGCTTTTCATGGGCTTCACAAACGGAGAACGACACCAACACCCTGACGCTTGGTCTTTTATTTGAGAAAATATCCAAAGCGATTACGCGAGGAAACTCAAGAGCGCAGCGCAAGCGACACCGCCAACCGTGCCGAGCACATAGCCCGCAATCGCCAAAAGGACCCCAACGGGCGCCAATGCAGGGTGAAATGCACTAGCCACCACGGGTGCGGATGCGGCACCACCGACATTGGCTCGCGAGCCGACTGCCAAAAAGAAAATCGGGGCTTTCAAGAAACGCCGCAAGGCAAGCAAGGACATCGCGTGAAAGCACATCCAGACCGCACCGATGACAAGGAGCCCAAAATGCTTCGGGTCAAGAATGGCAGCGAACTCAGCCTTGGCACCAATCGTGGCAACAAGCAGATACAGAAAAACGGAACCCAAGGCCGAGGCGCCCACTCCTTCTAGCTTGCGAGCGGGAGTGAAACTCAAAGCTAGGCCGGTAAAAGTTACGACCAAAACGACCCAAGTGAAGCCGCGGACGACATCCCCAATGTCGGGTAAATGAGCTGCCGCCTCGTGGGCAAGGGCCGTCGCGCCGAAAGCAAGAAAGAGTAAAAGTAAAAGCGAAGGCAAATCAGTCGGGCGGGCAACAGATGCCTGATAAGCCTCAGCTTTTTGACGCACCGCATCAATCGTAGTGCGATCGGCAGAAATCTTGGCATCCATTTGTTTCTCGCGGCCAGCAAAAAACAACAAGAAGGCCATCCAGGTTTCGGCCACAGCGATGTCGATGACCACCATGAGGGACATTGTGCTCTCTGTCGCGCCAACGCTCTCGCCGATGGCTACAAAATTGGCGCCGCCGCCAATCCAAGAGCCGGCAAGAGCGGCCAATCCTCGCCAAGCCTGGTCGTTTAGCTCAGGCGGGATTAAGCCCTGGCAAAGCCAAAAAGCAAGCGGGCCGCCAATAATGATGCTGACCGTGGCCGCAAGAAACAAATAAATCGCATTGCGGCCTAAACTAAAAATAGCCTTGAGATCGACGGCCAGCGTGAGCAAAACCAAACTTGCCGGGAGAAGCCAGCGTTTCACGAACTCATAAAGCGGGAAGTCGCCATCGGTCGGGATTACACCCGTGTTCGAAAGCAAAGTCGGCAAGAAGTAAGCGCACAGCAATAAAGGAATCACGCGAAAAAATCGCTGACCAGCCGCTTGCCTGGAAAAGGCAAATAACCCAGCCAATACCCCCATCAAAACGACCAATACGGTCATTGGGGATTGAAGAATCGCCGATTCGTGCAAACTAATTTTGACGGAAGTCTGGCGGCGGCGGAATCGAACCGAGTGCCGAGCCACCTGGGCCAGCACCCTGCCCCGGCTGCTTGGGCGGCTCAACATGGTCAAGCGCATGCACCGGTGCCGCAACGGGCGAGCCCTCAATCACCAGACGAAAAACATACTGCCCATATTCTTCAAAGGGCATACCTGCCAAGCGAAGAACAGCACGCGCTTTTTGTTTTTTGTTGTGCAACTGAATCGGAGGCAATTTCAGATCAACGACTTTGCCGCTTGGTGCAATCACCTGCAAGCCCATGTTGTATTCGCCCACCCCATCGGTCACGCCAAATGCCACGCAAAACATAGGTAAGCGGCCCGGCAATTTAGCGGAAGCCAAAGTGTCAAATAAGCCGATCATGCCGACCTTGCCCTGCTCATCGCGAAACGCGTAATCACAGACATGAAGCCATTCGAGGGTTGGGCGTGGTTTGCTCATGATGTCATCCTAATTCCACCTTGCCTCCCATAAAAGGAGAACGAGCCGCACCCTGAGGTACGGCTCGCTTTTGTGATGGGCTAAGCCGTCACATTTGCGCTCGAACGAGCGCCGTCAACAAGCTTTTTGAGCATGCCGACCGCGGCTACGAGCAGCACGATGTCGACCAAGTTTGAGAAGATTGGCGCAAGGTAGATGCCGACCCACTGAACCTGCCCCATTGTGGCAGCAGCATCACCCCAAGCTGGGTGATTCAAGAAAACCAAGGCGGCGGCGCCAATGGCGTATTCTTTTGCTTCTGAGCTAGAGACGCATTTCCAGCCTATCCAGGCCGCACAACCGTACATAAGCAGGTTAGCAATCGGAGCTACGCCACCTAAATCACTAGCTGAGCCTGCAGCGACTCCGGAAATGACGGCAACAACAAAAGCGAGTGAAAACAGATTAATTTTGGACATTCTCTTCCCCAAGAGGTTGTTTAGAAACGGGTCGAAACCCGCAAAAGCACGAATGTGCCTTTAAATGTCCATCGGCGGACTGAATATATAAATTGCCTATATTTTGTCTATTTACCCTTTCGGGCCACGATGCCGGCCGATGCCTGGTCGTTTGGCAGTAAAAGCACTTCGGCAACATTGACATGAGCTGGGGCCTCGGCCACCCATAAAACCGTTGCCGCGACATCTTCGCCGCGCAATGGAGTCATGCCGTCGTAGGTGGAATCAGCACGCTCTTGGTCGCCATGAAAACGCACCAAAGAGAACTCAGTGTGAACCAAGCCAGGGTCAACGGTCGAGACCTTGACGCCCGTGCCGCAAGTATCTTTTCGCATCGATTGGGTGATTGCCAAAACGGCGTGCTTGCTCGCACAATAAACCGCCCCATTCGGGTAAGCCTCATGGCCCGCAATGCTGCCAATATTAATCACATGACCGAAGCCAGCCTCGACCATGCCCGGCAGCAACACGCGCGTAACATGTAGCAGGCCTTTAACATTTGTGTCAAGCATTTCATTCCAGTCGTCAAGGCTACCTTGCCAAATGGGCTCTAAACCTCTCGACAAGCCAGCGTTATTCAGGACGACATCAAACACACCCTGATCGGCGAGCGCAGCTTCCGTGGCTGCAAAATCGCGCACATCAAAGCAAAGCGTGCTGCAACCTAACTCGGCACGCAAGTCGTCGAGCCTTTCTTGTCGGCGACCCGTAACGACCACCTGCCAACCCGCACGATGGAAAGCGCGAGCGCAAGCAGATCCGATGCCCGAGGTCGCCCCCGTGACCAGAACCCGTTGCGCGCGATGAGTCATTAATACTCGATGGACTTTGAATCTCGTTTTTCAGCGAGATAAGCAAAGAACTCAGCCTCGCTCATGGTCTTTTGCTCTTTTACGCCATGAATGCGAAGATTGATATTGCCCTCTTCGACCTCGCGGCCACCAAGCACAATCATGTAAGGGATTTTTTCCATTTCGGAATCCCGCACGCGCTTGCGCAAAGGGCCGTCAGTTTTGAGCACCGTGCGATAACCAGCCTCGTGCAAGCGCCGCGTTAAATCGGCAGCAGCCTCTTCCTCGGCATCGGTAATCGGCAAAACCGCACATGGCATTGGGCAGACCCAGAGAGGGAACCAGCCCGCAAAGTGCTCAATCAAACCACCCACGAAGCGCTCCAGTGAACCGAAAATGGCGCGGTGCACCATGACGGGGCGTTTGAGCTCGTTGTCGGCATCGTTGTATTGGATGTCGAATCGCTCAGGCAAGTTGAAATCGACTTGCACGGTCGGGCCTTGCCACTCGCGCCCCAAGGCATCACGCAACTTGAAATCAATTTTGGGGCCATAAAAGACACCGCCGCCGGGGTCGTCTTCGAGAGGCAAATCGCGTTTGCCCGCTGCGGCAACCAACGAGTCGATGGCGTGCTGCCAAATCTCATCTGTGCCTAAAGACTTTTCGGGACGGGTGGCCAAATAGGCCGTGTAGGTGTAGCCAAAAGTGGTCAAAATCGTATCGACCAAAGACAAAACCCCCATCAACTCGTCTTCGAGCTGAGCGGGCGTGCAGAAAATGTGCGCATCATCTTGCGTGAAACCTCGCACCCGCAACATGCCATGCAAAGTACCACTCGGCTCGTAGCGATAAACGGTGCCCAACTCAGCAAAACGCCGAGGCAAATCACGATAGCTATGACGGCGACTATTAAAAATTGCGAGGTGCCCAGGGCAATTCATTGGTTTGACGCGATGCGGACGCCCATCGACATCCATGGGAGCCCAAATCATGTCGGCGTAATTCTGGAGATGCCCCGACTGGCGAAAAACCGGCTCACCCGCAACATGCGGTGTGTAAACGGGCCAGTAGCCACGCGCCTCGTGTAAATCCCACCACCATTGCTCAAGCTTGCGACGAACATGCCCCAATTTAGGATGCCAGAAAACAAGCCCCGCGCCAAAATCTGAGTGCAAAGAAAACAAGTCTTGCTCGCGGCCAATGCGCCGGTGGTCGCGCAACTTGACCTCTTCGAGGTAAGCCAAATACTTCTTTTGATCTTTGCGATTCCACCAAGCAGTGCCGTAGATGCGTTGCAACATCGGACGAGATGCATCACCGCGCCAATAAGCACCCGCTGCGTGCGTCAAAGTAAATGCCGCCCCACGGATATCAGTCGCCTTTTCAACATGCGGCCCTTCGCACAAGTCGGCCCATGTGCCGTGGTCATACCATGAGATTTCTTCGCCCTCAGGGATGTCAGCCAACAGCTCAACTTTATAAGGCTGCCCCGCTGCCTCAAGACGCGTCAACGCCTCTTCGCGTGTGGAAGTTGTGCGGACAAACTCACCCGCCTCGGTGAGGATTTCTTTCATCTTTTCTTCGATGAGCGGCAAGTCTTCCTCGGTCAGAGGGCGCGGCAAATCAAAGTCGTAATAAAAGCCATTTTCGATCGATGGCCCAATAGCGACTTTGCCTTCGGGGAAGAGCCGTAAAACGGCATCGGCCATGATGTGGCTAACGGAGTGGCGCAACGCCTCAAGAGAGGCGGGCCCATTTTGTGGTGCAAAAGGAAGAGTCATGTTTAGGCCCCAGCCGGTCGAACCTTGACCGCGCGGGGAAGCAGATTCTAACTCGGCCCAAGCCTAAAGAGCACGGCGCAATCTAGAGAGAGCGATGTGCCAGAGCGGGCTATTCAGCTCACCAAACGATGATTTCGCGATGCAGCTCAATGCCCTGTTTCTCAAGGACCGTTTCTTGCATCAAATCAATTAGAGCCAAAACATCGGCCGAACTCGCACCGCCATCATTCACAATAAAATTGGCATGTCGCTCGCTAATCACGGCACCACCAATGCGCGAGCCCTTAAGCCCACTTGCATCAATCAGGCGCCCCGCACTATCGCCACGAGGGTTACGGAAAGCACAGCCCGCACTCGACATCGTGACAGGCTGTGTCGCATTTTTGCGACGGACGACATCTTCAAACAAAGTTTTGACCGCCGCCGGAGTGGAAACTTCAAGCGCAAGTAGAGCCTCAATGACAACGCGGCCGCTAAGGTTGCCATCGCGATATTGAGGTTGAATCTCAGTTGGTTGATAAGCCTGCAGAGTGTCATCTTGAGGGTCCCAGAGGGTGGCTTCACGGACGACATCCCAGATGCCCCAATCAGAGGAGCCCGCGTTGAGCGCAAGAGCGCCGCCCACATGGCCGGGTACGCCAGCGAGATTTTCTATGCCCGCAAGGCCCAGCTCGCGGGTGATGTTAAGCAACTGAGGCAAAGTGACACCCGGCCACACGCGGAGGCATTCGTCTTCGCGGAAAGCACGGCGCATACCACCCGTGTGAATCACGGCACCCTTAATGCCAGCATCTGGAATCAAAACATTGGCACCTGCACCGAGCATGCGCCATGGCACGCCGTCTTTTTGCAAACGACTTAAAAGTGAGACTAAATGCTCAGGCTTAGCGGGCTCAAAAAACAATTCGGCCACGCCGCCAATGCGCAAAGTCGTGTAATCACTAAGCGCAACAGAGTGCCGCATCGGGCTTAAATCAGCGTATTCGGCGAGGATGTCAGTCATCGAAATAATCGGTCATGAAGAGAGTGCGGCAAGAAATCGGTCGTTAGAAGCGGGGTTGCTAGGAGGAAGAATCGACCAAATTACGCGCAAAGGCGTCAATGGAGCCTGCCCCAAGGGCGAGAAGGATATCGCCTCGCTGAAGTGATGCCCACACTAAACGATGCGCTTCATCAAAATCTGAGACCACTGTCGTCAAGCGATTCGGTTTGCGAGCAAGTAAATCAGGAACGAGTTCTTCGACCGAAGCTTGGACTTCTTTTGGGTCGCGGGCGCGAAAAACGGGCAACAGAAAGAGTGTGTCAGCCATGTCAAGAGAAGGCGCAAATTGCTCACGATAGGCATGCAAACGCTGCGCTTGGTGCGGCTGAAAAACAACATGAAGCCTCGCTTGCGGCCATGCCTCTCTCGCCGCTTGCAGTGTGGCGGCGACCTCAACAGGATGATGCGCGTAATCGCTGACAACCTGCGCCCCGCAACAAGTGCCCAAGGATTCCATGCGCCGCGCCGCACCCTGAAAGCCCTCAATCGCGGCCTGAACCTCAGATTCAGGCAAATCAAAAGAACGCAGAATCGAGGCGACCAAAGCGGCATTACGGCGATTATGCTCACCCGGCAAACCGACCCGCCATGCATCTGGGATCGCTGGAGAAAGCTGCCACGCCGCACATGTTGCCGTGGATAGATCAGGCGCCTCGGGGCCGGCTAGCACGCAACCGCCTATTTGAGTTTGCGCCAAAAAGACTTCAAAGGCCTCGGTCACTTCGGGCAACCCACCGGGGTAAGTATCGGGGTGCTCGGCATCAACATTGATGAGTGCGACTTGTGCAGCATGAACCGAGTGAAAGGAACGGTCATATTCGCAAGTCTCGGCAAGCAGAGGCAGTTGAGGATCACCCCAACGCGCAGAGTTTTGCAATTGCGGCACTTCGGCGCCCACTAAATACCCCACATCAAGACCTGCACGCCGCAAGCCCCACGCTGCCCAAGAAGTCACGGTGGTCTTCCCGTGAGAACCCGCAACGGCCAAGACAGGGCGCAATTGGCTGATTTCACCCAGCAACTCAGCATATTTAAGTGGGCGCGCGCCGTGTGCCAAGGCCGATTGGAAACCCATTTCAGTTTCAGGAACCGCAGCCGAACGCACGGCCAAGGAGGTTTGTGGGGCATCTTGGCCTTGAGTCATGGGCAACAGGCCCTGGGTGACAAGAGCATCATCGGGGGTAAAAGGTTTGGAATCAGCACCCCAAACTCGCCACCCCGCAGCAAGTAGAAAATGCGCCAAACCCCGCATGCCACACCCCCCGGCTCCTGCTAAATAAGCCGTGCGCCCATGGACACCAGCTAAAGCATCAAGTGCTCCGGCTGGAGCTTGTGGTACAGAAGAAAGCACGCGATTCACGCCTAAAGTGTAGCGCCTGAAACGATAGATTCTAAGCAAGAAACGATGGTTTCACGGCCATCTTGAGGAATGGCCTGCTTTAGGGCCGCGCGCATCTGAGATCGACGACTTTCACTTTGTAATAGACTCACTAACTGGTCATCGTCTGCCTGGGCAGGCATGCCCGCCACCAATTGAACACCGTGCCCAAGAGCTTCGGCGTTGCGCGTCTGCTGTTGATCTTTGTGCCCTGGGTAGGGAGAGACAAGGGCGGGAACAGCAAACAAGGCTACCTCGGCAAGAGTCGCCGCGCCCCCACGGCAATAGACCAAATCAGCGGCCGACCAAGCCGCCCCCATGTCGTCGCAATGCTCAAGCACGCATGCGGGCACGCGAGATTGCAAGGCTGCTTCGCGCAATTCGACAGCCTTGCCTGGACCGGCCAAAGCAAGCAACTGCCACCCTTGGCTGGCCAATTCGGGCATCGATCGCACGACGGATTGATTGACAGCGAGCGCGCCTTGACTTCCGCCAACCACGAGCAAGACAGGCTTTTTCGGATCGAGACGAAAACGCTTGCATGCCTCTTCGCGGGAAATGGCGAGCAGGGCATTGCGGGCGATAGGGCCCACACAGAGGCCTTTGCTTAGTTCAGCTAGAGTTGCGGGGTATTGGCAATATGAGGCTTTTGCGAAGGGTTCGAGCCATTTTACGGCTTTACCGGCGACTCGATTTCCTTCAAGCAAAACGCGTGGAACCCGAGCACCCAGGAAGGCAAAGCTGGCGAGGCCGCCGAGACCAACGATCAAATCGGCTCGGAAAGCTGTCGCGTGATGCCGCACGCGCCACATGGCCCGCGGAAGCAAACACAGGCGAACAAATGAGCCGAAGCGACCATAGCGGCGATCTTCTAGACCCAATGACCTGGCGAGACGCCCACCAAGATAGCCGCGCTCAATAGAGCGGCCCGTGCCAAGAAATAGAGTCTCGTGCCCACGAGCTTCAAGAGCTTCAGCGATTCCGAGGGCGGGCGTGAGATGCCCACCTGTGCCTCCGCCAACAAAGAGAACGCGCACGCAAAAACCTTGCGCTACGGAAGTGGCGGTACTTTTAAGACCGCGCCCACTTGAAGTGCCCGTGGGTCATCCAAGCCATTTGCAGCAAGAAGCCTTTCCCAGTGTTTGCTGCTGCCGTACAACTTTTTAGAAATACGGTCTGGAGTATCGCCTGAGACCACGGTGTAAGTGGACGGCATTGCCGCAGGCGTATTGCTGGAAACTTGCGGGGCCGGAAGTGTGCCTTGAGCAGGCGCCACTTGCGGAGCAGAAGACTCACCAGCCTTAGGTGGAAGAATCAAGGCGTCACCCACTTGCAGACTACGCCCCTCATCGGTGATGCCGTTTAATGCAGCGATTTGGCGCCAAGCGTTACGATCACCCAACTCGCGCAATGCAATTCGCGAGAGGACATCGCCTTCACGCACTCGATAAATTCGGTCTGTCGGCGCATGGTTGGCCCGCGCTTCGATTTGCTGCCTGCGGGATGACGGCTCACCCAGATTAATTTCTGTCGCCATCAAAGTGCTTGGTGCGACCGCTGCAGCATCGGCTGTGCGCATCGCACTTGGCACGGCAACGCCTTGACCGGAACCTTCACGCATTGGGTGTGAGCTGGGCCGGGCTTGAAAATCACGGGCGCGCGGGAACATCCGTCGCTGCTGGGGCGGTAAACCCTCAATGGCCAGCAAGCCGCCGGCATCAAGAACAACGGCATTTTCAAGGGAAGTGGCTATTTCAGCTTGATTGGAGACGCGGTCAACCATGAAGCCTCCTGCGGCAATCAAGAGGAGAATGGCTAGCGTGATGAGCCCGGCGCGGTGGATTCGGTCCAAGGAATTAACTCTTCTGTGGGAACTTTGGATTGGCGTCTTTCGAAACTCGCGCGAAGTGCGGCTCCGATTAGACCACCGAGAACGAGGATGGATGTGCCCCCCCGACTGATAAAGGGTAACGGCAAGCCCTTCACGGGCAAAATCCCTGTGACCATGCCCATATTGTAGGCGGCTTGCAATGAGATCAATACGACAGCGCTGGCCATAAGAATTGCACCATATCGTGTTTCTGCGCGACGAGCGACTCGCATCCCGTAAAGCGTGAATGCGACGAACAATCCGAGCACGACCAAATTGCCCAACAAACCCCATTCTTCGGCTATGAGCGCAAAAACAAAATCGGTTTCGCCTTCAGGAAGCCACCCATGCTTAAGCACCCCCATTCCTGGGCCGCGTCCGGTTAAACCGCCGAGAGCAAAGGCTTCCATGGAGCGTTGAACCTGGAACCCTGGATTCAAGAGGGAGAAACGGCTTGAAACATGGGGAAAAAGAAGCAGCCCCAGTCCCACGAGAGTCATAAGAACTGGGCCTACATATTTAAGGAATCGGGTCGGCACGCCGGCGTAAAGCAAAGTCACAGCTGAGACGACAAAAAGAATCACCGTGGAACCCAAATCGGGCTGTAAAAATACGGGTATTAATAGCAGTAGATAAACCAAAGACAAACGGAGAATATGCCACCCTTGCCTTAAACGCATGGGGTCATTTGCTGCCCAATGGGCAAGAGCTATGAGCCAAAAGAATTGATACAAAACGGAGGGCTGAAATCGGAAGCTGCCAATTCTAAGCCACCGCTCGGAAGCATTTGAGACTTCGCCCAATGATGTAAAGAGCATCAAAATAAGGAGCAACCATACAAGGAGAAGCGCACCTTTCGCTGAGGCCTTAATTCGCTCTACGGGAATGCTATATGCGCCGACAAAGGCCACAATGCCTAGAATCAGGTGAATCGACTGTTGCGACAGCGCAAGCCATCCGGCACCTGGGGGCGCGCATGAAACGGCAACGACCAACCCAACAACTGCGATTGCGATGATGCAAGAGAGCATCCCCAGCGCGTTCTGGTGGAGCTCTTTGATCATCGAACTTTTAAAGTCAAAAGGAACAGAGCGGCGCAACCGACACCAAGAATCCAGAAGCGGCCTACGAGGCGGGATTCAGGCATTTTGCGCTGAAAGATGTGGTGCAAGGGCGCAATCGAAAAGACACGATGCCCCCTGCCGAAAAAGCGTTTACTGAACTTATAAACGGAAATCTGCAAGAGACTGCTGCCGACTTCAAAGACGAAGACCAAAGCCAAAATAGGAAGTGCCAATTCTTGGCGGCAAACCATCGCGAAATAGCCCATCAAAGCACCCATCGGCAATGAGCCGCTATCGCCTAGGAAAATCTGTGCGGGATATAAGTTGAACCAAAGAAAACCAACGGTAGCTCCAAGCACGGCGCCACCCATGACGGCAACTTCCCCAGCGCCTGGAATGAGCGGCAGGTGCAAGTAATCAGCCCACCCAGCATGCCCGCAGGCATAGAGGGCAATCGTCAAGCCGGCAAAAACAGGAATCGCTAACCCAGCGGCCAGACCGTCAAGACCGTCCGTAACATTCACGGCGTGACTAGAAGCTAAAACGACAAAGGCCTCAAAAACTACAAAAAGGCCCACGCCGAGTAACCCCCAATCAGAAGGCGAAATCACCACATCTTTGAGTAACGGAATATAAATCTGTGTCAGCTCAGGCCGACCGGTCTGCTCTCCTAGCGAATGCAGCGTAAAGGCAACAAAGCCCGCCATGGCAAGAGTTGGAAGCATCTTGGCTGTGCGGGAAAGGCCGTGAGTGCCGCCCTCTTTGCGCAGTTTAATTAAGTCGTCCCAAAACCCTAGCACGCCCATGCCGACCAATACAAAAGCACCAAGCGCGACGGCCATCTCGTCAGGACGCGCAAAAAGAAGAGTCGAAATCAAAATGGAAGTGGTCCAGAAAACACCACCCATCGTGGGTGTGCCATTTTTCCCGGCATCGGCATACATCTTGGATACGCCTTGGTCGTCACTTGCACTCGCATGCTCGCCCACACCGACCTGGCGAAGCCGCGCAATTAACGGCCCACCAAGAAAAACGGCCAACCCAAATGCGGTGCCGGCAGCCAGAGCAGCGCGAACTGTAATGTAAGAAAAAAGGTGTAAGGGAGCCCATAAGGACTCTAACCAAGGAATGAGCCATGTAATCATGTTGTGGTCTCGGGTCGTTGAGCGAGATGGTTAGCGGACGCCTTGAGCTCAGGCAAACTCTTTTCGAAGGCCTCGGCGCGTGAAGCTTTCAGCAACAAGAAATCGTGTTGACGCAATTGTGGAGCAAAAGTTTTAGTGAATTCGTCAACATCGGAAGCTAGAAAAACCTGGGTGCCAGCTGCGCGTGATGGCGAAACATAGGCCTCCGCGAAATCGCCAATGCCAACGATCAGGTCGAGCGAAAGTGTCGCAGCAAATCGCCCGATTTCTTGGTGCAACGATAAAGCGGCATCTCCCATTTCGCGCATGGTGCCCAGCACGGCAATGCGGCGACCCTGAGTCGGGCATTGCGCAAGCACCTCAAGTGCTGCGCGCATACTCGCAGGGCTAGCGTTATAGGCATCGTTTAAGATTGAGATTGTGCCCATTTTATGCCATTCAAGCCTTCCAGAGGGTCTTGGTAAGCTATTCAGCCGAGCCCGAATTTCTGTTAGGGCAATACCAACATCAAGCGCAATGGATGCAGCCGTAGCAGCAAGCACAGCCTCGTGATACGCCACGACCGGCAAATCAACCAACCCGAACGGTGCCAAATTCAACTGCCACTCACCTGGAAGCCCTTGGAGAGAGCGCTCGCATAAATTAAAAACACGCTCTTTGACGCAGTCATTTGGGATAGCTTCACGGACCGCATCGAGCACGCTCGGCTCACCCCAGATGTACTCAGGCGGAACTTGACCATGCATCAATTTCGTTTTCTCGGCGATCAACTCTTTGAAAGAATTAAAGCCGTCTAAGTGAACTTGGGTCAATGCCGTAAACCAAACAATGGCAGGATTGACGATAGCCGTCAGGGGAGACATGTCACCGGCATGACTTATCCCAAATTCTAAAACCAATTTCTGGGTGTCTCTTGGCGCAGACAATATGGCCAATGGCAAACCGATTTCGGAGTTGTAAGAAGCTGGTGCTGCGTGAACTTGAGCAGGCGGTCCGCCTAATAAATGAGCCAGCATGTCTTTCGCTGTTGTCTTGCCAACCGTGCCCGTGATACCGAAGACTTGCACTCCTTTCAAATCTGCTAGGCGCAAACGCGCCAATTCCGCAAGTGCCTCGAGAGCATCAGAAACAACAAATTGGGGCAAATCAGCAGGAACGATTTCTTCTACGATAGCTGCGACCGCACCTGCTGATTGGGCGGATTGCAGGAATGCATGGCCATCGGTCTGAGCCCCACGCAAGGCTACAAAAAGAGCCCCAGGTTGAACAAGGCGGCTATCAACGGCATATGAAGTTGGTGCAATTCCACGCACGAAATCGACTAAATTCAAAGAAGACATTGCACCGCCTCGAGTACTTCTTCGCGGTCGTCAAAGTGATGGCGCACGCCATCGACCTCTTGATAGGGCTCGTGCCCCTTACCGGCGACGAGCAGAACATCCCCATGCTTTAAGCGCAACAGGGCTTCACGAATCGCACTCCGCCGATCGACCTGGATTTCAGGTTGAGCGCCAGCTTGAGCTACACCTAATGCCACTGCGTCGGCAATGGCCCGCGGGTCTTCTGTGCGTGGATTATCACTTGTTACGAGACACCAATCGGAACCTTGCGCAGCGGCAATACCCATCGGCGCGCGTTTGGCGGCATCACGATCGCCGCCAGCTCCGAAAACCAAACCTATTGTGGCCTGTGGGAAACTCTCACGCAAGGCGCGAAGCACCTGGCAAAGAGCGTCGGGTGTATGGGCATAATCGACAAACAAATGCATGCCCGAATCAGGCGCAACGCGCTCTAGACGCCCTGGAGCGCACCCAATCTGCCCGAGTTTTTCTGCGGCAAGCTCAGCACTTAAACCGGCGACACGCAACAAAGACCAGGCGACCAGTAGGTTTTCAGCATTATGCTGACCGACCAAACCGCTCTGCAATTCGGCTTGGCCTAGCTCACCCGCAATCGCAAGCGACATCGGGGCCGAGGCGGAAGCACCCTGAAAACGCCCTCGAATGGCTGCTGTCGAGTCGTCAAAGCCCCATGTCAAACGCTGAGCACGCGCGCCCTCGCATGCTTTCAGGATGCGCTCATTACCCGCCGGCAAAAAGGCCGGTGCGCCGACATCAAGCGAATGAACTAAGCGCGCTTTGGCTTGAGCGTAGTCGGCAAATCCATCATGATAATCAAGGTGGTCATGAGTAAGGTTTGTCCAGGCAGCAGCATCAATAGGCAGGCCGGCCAGCCGGCGTTGATCCAGCCCGTGAGAACTAGCTTCAATGGCCAAAGCCCTTGCACCGGCTTTATTTGCATTTTTGAGCCATTCAGCAATGAGATCGGCAGATGGGGTCGTATTCAAAACCGAGGCATCGCAACCCGAGTAGTGCATCCCGAGAGTACCAATCGAAGCGGTTGGCACTCCACCGGCAGAAAGTGCAGCTTGCATTAAATGCACCACCGTACTTTTGCCATTAGTGCCTGTCACGGCGCCCACCCAGAGAGATTCCGCTGGGTAGCTCGCCAGTAGATGAGCCGCCCGACCTGCGACATCAGCGACTGAAAATTGCAAATCAACGCGGAATTCTGGGACGAGCTCGCCCGACGGGGAAACAAGCTCAAAAGCCGCTAGCGGTGCTGAAACATGCAAAACAGCAGCTGCACCAGCCTGAATAGCTTGGGGCAAGTAAGCCAACCCAGCGCGGCCACATTGATTTGCCGAGGGCAGGGCGCAAAACAGATCCCCTGGCCTAACGAGTCGAGAATCAAAACAAGCACGCTGAATCTCTGGGTCAGTTCCTGGCACAAGCCGGCCCTCTCCAAAAGAGGACAGTTGCTTGGCGAGAGAGGAGAATCGAGTCATGGTTTCCTATTGGAAAACATAACGCCTGTTGAGGCAGGAACCAAGTCTACAGACCGTGGAGCTCGAGCCATTAGTTCGACCGAGCGACGCAGAACATTGCCGGCGGCCACCCCCGCAACTTTACTTCCGTAGTGCTCCTTGCCCTTCGGATTATCGGCAACAATCACGACCACGATTTCAGGATTTTCTGTTGGCCCGAATGCCGCAAAAAGGGATGTGTAATTTGACTCATGAAGTTTTTGAGTCGTGCCACTCTTCCCCCCCCATCGAAAACCACTTGAGCGTGGAAGCCAAACCCGATGAGGCATTTCAACAACATCTGTCATAGCCATGCACAAAAATTTTGAAACACTTTCAGACAAGACTTTGCGTGGTGCCGCAATGGGCTGACCTGCAAACAAACGGGGTTTGAAATACTGGCCACCATTTACGAGTGCAGCAAAGGAGTATGCCAATCGAGCAGGGGTTATTTGCAATTGATGGCCCATCGAAACAGAGGGCACCGTCCAGATGGTTCCCTGCTTTCCCTTCCAATACTTAGCAGCGGGCTCAATCCCTGGAAAGGGCTCGCGCAGGCTCAAGCCAAGAGGTTCCCAGAAAGCAAAATCGCGGAAAGCCCTCTGAACCCCATCAACCCCCAATTTCAGGCCGATTTGTCCTGCGCCAATATTGGACGAATATGCAAGCACCTCTCGTGGGGTCATTGGCCTATCGGGTACGCCGCTCGCATTGCGAATTGGCGGCTTTCGAATATTCCAAGTTCCGCCACGATTCGAAAAGGTATCGGTTTCCTGAATAGCGCCTTCTTGCAATGCGCGCCCCACAATGAATGGCTTGCAAGTACTACCCGGTTCAATCGGCCAGAAAGCTGGCAGGGCAAGCCCCAGCAAATGGCCTTCCTCGTCTCGTGTCGTATTCTCTCCTGGCCAATTAGGATTGAAATCAGGGAGGCCCCCGATGGCCAGCAAGTCCCCCGTTCGCACATCAACGACGACACCAGCGACCCAATCCGGGTTGTGCTCAAGTTGCACGGCATCTAGCTGTTCAAGCAAGACCGCTCCAATCCGCGAGTCAAGAGTCGTCTCTACGGCTGGTGCTTCTTGTGCGGCCTGAAAGCCAAGGGCTGGGTTTATCCCTCGCCCCCCAGCCACGCCCAAACTCGCCTTCGAACCATCCTGACCATGCAAGTCATCTTGACACATTGCTTCAAGGCCGAGCACTCCTTCGCGCTTTCCATCGTGATCAACCAAAAGGCCAACCATGTGCGCCAGAGCGCGGCCTTGTGGATAGACACGCCGCCAATGTCGCCGCATTTTTATGCCCGAACCTCGCATCGTCCGAAGAATTGCAGCCAGTCTCCTGTGCTCAGAACTCGAGAGATCGTCTGCCAAAACCGCATATGTTTTTTTTGGGTTAAGCACGACCGCCGCCAGCTCAGCCAAGGGAACGCCCGCCGCTTCCGCAATCAGGGTGAGCTCTCGCTTTAGCAACTCGCGCTCCATCCCTGGACGCAAATGGCGGCGTAACTTTGCAGGCTCGTCCATCTCAAGAGCCCAGACGCCACGGTCTTCTGCCAATACGGCTCCGTGGCGGTCTAAAATCTTCCCGCGCGGCGCTTCGATTTCAGTTTCGTACATGACTCGCGAGAGCACTCGCCCTTCAACCTCAGCACCTTGATCCAACTGAAAGTAAATCAATCTGAAAAAAGTCAGGACAAAAATAATCCCAACTGGTGCAAGCACCCATCCGGGCCTCAAAGCGACAAGGAGGCTCTTGCTCACAGTTGCGGCAATTGCTGATCAGTCAGATGTTGCTGCTGCTCGCGCCACAAGATGCGTGCAGACACTGCTGTGGGTGAGCAGTAAGCGTCAGTCAAGCATTGAGTCTCGACGCGGACTTCGTGGAAGGACAAATACTGGCGCGTGTGCAATTCAGTGCGAGAGGCCACGCCCAAAGAGTGACTTCGCAAGCCCAAGGCAAACACTAGCTCGATCAAAGTCAAGAGAGCCAGCCCCAATGCGCGACTACTCAAGAGAGAGCCTCCACGCGACGAATAGCACGCAATCGTGCACTACGAGAACGCGGGTTTTCCCTTAACTCAGCAGACTGAGCCGTCACGCCACCCTTCAGGATGTCTTCAAATTCACGACTGCGTGCCTCATTTCGCAAGGCGCGTTTGGCGCGACGATCTTCCAGCGAATGAAAGCTAATGACAGCAAGGCGACCATCTACACCAAGTAGCGCAGGAGACACGCTAAGGAAAGCATCAACCTCGTCGAGCTCGCGGTTCACTGCGATACGCAAAGCCTGAAAAGTGCGTGTCGCAGGGTGGATGCCCTGACGGCCACGAGAAACCGTGCGAGAAACGAGTTCTGCCAATTGAGATGTCCGCAACAAGGGCCCCACGCGTCGCTGCATCACGATTGCATGCGCAACCCTGCGAGAGTACCGCTCTTCGCCGAATTCGCGCAGCCAAGTCTCCAAGTCATCTTCCGAGGCGCGTGCGCACAAAACGGCAGCACTTGTCTTCTGCTTGGTTCGATCCATGCGCATATCTAGCGGGCCGTCTTCCTGAAAAGAAAACCCGCGTTCGCGGTCTTCCAACTGATCCGATGAGACACCGAAGTCAGCTAATATTCCGCTGATGTTGCCTACCCACTCGGCCGGAATCAAAGACGCCAGGCTGGAAAATGGAGCATGGACGAAAGTCACACGATCGCCAAAGACGCTCAAGCGAGTACGGGCGCGCTCCAAAGCCTGCTCATCTCGGTCCACTGCAATCAAGCGTACGGATTCAGAAGCCGCAAGGATCTTTTCAGAGTGTCCGCCCCCTCCGACGGTCACATCAACAAAAAGACCCCCACGCTCGGGCGCTAACGCCGCGAGAGTTTCCTGCATTAAAACGGGCTTGTGGCAGGATGGCCCCTGATTGGGAGTTGGTCGGGAAGGATGTGGGCACATGAGTATCACTCGCCCTCTCCTGCCATTTCCATCTCATACTGAGCGGGATTCCAAAATTCAACAAAGAGACCGTCGCCGTGCAAAAGGGCTTCGCCCTCAATCCCGGCAGCATCGCGCAATTGTGGCGGCAAAGTGAAACGCCCCTGCGCGTCGAGCTTGACCTTTTCGACATCGCCCAAAAAACGACGGGCCTCGCGTTTTTCCTCACGGGTGCGAGGATCTCTCGCACCTTCCCACTTTGGACGCGTCCATTCGGCCCAATCGTGATACTCAGACTCAGGAATCAGCCGAAGGAACAAGAGGGCGGAGGAAGAGCCGGCAACAACTGGGTCGCCTGGACAAATCCGAAACCAACGCTCAGCCTCATCTTGCAAGCAGGAAAGTAATTTACCGGACACACACACACGGCCCTTAGGGTCGACTTTTTGCGTGAATTTGCCCGAGAAATCTGTCATGTGTGAAGAGAGGAGCGAAGCAGGAAAGGCTCACCAATTATCACCTTTTCTCACCACTCACCCCCATCGTAATGCAAAAGCCCCCTTACGCAAGAAAAAACTCGACTAAAAAGCCGAGTTTTTTTAAGAAGCAATGTCAGCCAATAATCAACTCGAGGAAGCACCCTCAAGCATCTCTTCAAGACCACCCTCACGAGTCGGGTCAAGCAGAACAGTCAACTTGTCGGTCAGCGTCTTGCGCCTCTCTTCGGTAAGCTCGCGCACCTCGACATCGAAAGTCTGCCGCGCACGCACCTTGCGTAAGACCAAGACTTCTTTGCCGCGGCGATTCGCCACACTGACAAGTCGCACCTTGCGACTGCGCACAAGCAGCAAAGCTAGCAAAAACCGAAAGTCGCGGTGTTCATCCGCAGACTCGTCGGCTAACTTTTCTAAAACGGCGAGCAAGACTTGCGGATCCATTTTTATGGCTTCTTTTCCAAAGCTGTGGCCAGTGCGCCACCAAAACAAATCGCGCTCCTCATCTCGCGCATCAAAACAGGCCGAGCACAAATCGCCTCTTTCAAGATCGGCCTCGCCTTTACGGAGCAAAGAAAACAAGACCTCTTTCTCAATGAAAGAGTGCCCGCAAGCGGCACAAGCACCTTGATGCTTGCAATACTTCCAAGTGCTCATTGAGCCACCCCAAAGGATGCATCAGCCTGCTTGCGCATTTTCTCGCGATAAGTCTCTGTGGCATCGCCTTTTTGAAACTGCACCAAAACATGCATGAGCACATTATTCGCACGGTCGCGGTCGTCGCCGAGAGGCTCCCACTTTGCGGCAGTCGTTTCAAGAGTGCGGTGGACCTCTGTATTTTTTTCAACTACCACCCGAACGCGTAAACGGGCATACCCAGGGCCACCCATTGGTTCAACCTCGAAGACAACTTGGTAGCGCCGACCGCGGTTTGAATAAGGCTGCAAGTTTTCAAGCCAACCAGAGGAATAGGTGCGTGCGGCCACATCTCGGAAACCGGGTGGGAACCCAGCATTGTGTGCCGCCCATTGGCAAACCGTAAGCAGATCGCGCACGGGTGGAGCGTCGCTTAGCTCTTGCTCGACCCACTGGGCGGAGGGCGCATTGTCCCCAAAAAGGGAAGCGCAACCCACAGATGAGCAGCAAAGCCCAAGAAGTAAAAGACTAGTCAGCAGCGATCGGAACATAACGGATTCTAACGGCAATGCGTCCACGCTAGCGACGCTTGAAACGATTCTTGCCGCGAGTATCTGTCGCCCGCTTACTTTCAGACCGCGTCCGCTCACGCAAAACCACGCGAATCGGCACATGATCGTAGCCCAAGCGAGCTCGCAGCTCTCGCGAAACCGCGCGAACATTTTCTTTGTCGAACAATGCTTTCTTATTCACGAAGAGCAAGAAAGACGGCGGCGCCACTCGCAACTGCGTACCGTAATAAACACGCGGCTTTTCGCTTCGCCCCCGAAAGCGCAACTTTTGAAAAGCGGCTTCAAGGGCTCGGTTGATGGCGCCTGTACCCACGCGCGTGCTCGCTTCCTCTCGCAAGCGCAAAGCCTGGCGCAACACACGCCCAAGCCCCGTACGCTCGGTATTGGAAATCATGCAAATCGGCGCACCACGCAAGTGAGGAAACTTATGCTCCATCAAACTGCGAAACTCATTGATATTCAACTCAGGGACCAAGTCAATCTTCGTACCCACAATAACGGTGGGCTTATGGCGGTCCATGACCGTCCGCGCCAGCTCTTGATCAAGCCTGGCAGGCGGCTGAGTCAAATCGAGCAACAACAAAGTGACATCGGAACGGCGGATGGCATGGTCACTTCGAGTCAACGAAAAGTATTCGATCGAATTCGCGACTTTGCCACGACGATGAATACCCGCCGTGTCGACCAAAGTGACGGGTGTGCCCTCCCACTCAATTTGCACATCTACGGCATCTCGTGTCGTGCCGGCAATGTCGCTCACGAGCAATCTCTCTTCTTGAATGAGAGCGTTCACGAAAGATGATTTCCCTGTATTACGCCGCCCAATCACCGCAACGCGCAGGCTTTCGCTGATACTCTTGACATCTGCCGCTGTCGGCAAATGCTTGGCCATTTCGTCATAGATGGCCGAGATCCCCTTGCCCTCCATGGCACTCATGGGCCAAATCTCGCCCAACCCAAGCTGGCGAAACTCATCTAGATTTGCAAGAGCTTCAGGGCCTTCACACTTATTGGCGCAGAGCAAAATGGGTGTATCCGTTTTGCGCATCATGCGTGCAACCTCTTTATCAAGCGGAGTCAAGCCTTCGCGCGCATCAACTAAAAACAGCAAGACTTCCGATGCATGCACACCAACCATGACCTGCATTTCTACAGACTCGGCCAAATCAACGCGGTCAACGATGCCAATGCCACCGGTGTCCATCAAATCAAAGGACAAGGCCGGTTCTGAAATTTCGGCGGGTAAAACCAAACGATCGCGAGTCACACCCGCCGTTGGCTCAACGATGGCACGACGCTCACCAATGATGCGATTAAACAGAGACGATTTCCCAACATTGGGACGACCAACGATTGCCACCAAAGGGCGCTCAGAAAGTTTTGAGACGGATGCCATGATTATTGAATGCCCCAGAAAGGATGACCTTGGGGTTGCGCTCGTAACTCGAGCGGGTAGTGAGAATGGTCAAGCAAGAGTTTGAGCATACGCTTGCCATCGATTGGCGCTCGATTTGGAGCAATCGCTGTTGCTGGTTGCAACCAAACTTGACAGCCTGGTGCCGCATGCGAAATTTGCGAGAGAGCCTCGCTAATCTCTTGACTCGGCGTGTCAGGCAGATAAACCAACTTGACCCAAAAAGGTGTCGCAGACTGCTGAAGTATTTCGAGGCACGCCAGAGGAGCAAGGCAATCAGCTGGTTCTTTCAAGGTGGAAGACAACTTCCAATCCAAAGAAACACTCGAGAGGGCGGGCAACAATTGCTGCAGGCGCTCAGGGAAAACTCCAGCAGTTTCAAGCATCGACTCATCCGGCCACTGTCGCAAGGCAATCTCTAAAAACTCAGTTTGCTCTAAAGGCTCGCCACCCGTAATAGCCAAAACGACTTGTTTGCAGCCATAGGCTTGAAGTAGCTCTTCCCAGCCCTGCTGAAAGGTTTCGAGGGATACTGGATTTAGCCAACGCTTAACTTCGCCATTAGGGAACTGAACCTCGCAGAACTCGCGCCGCACCCATGAACGGGGCGTATCGCAATAAAAACAACGCAGCGGACACCCACTCAAACGAGCAAAAAGGTGCGCGCGCCCAGATTGAGCGGCCTCGCCCTGGACACTCAAAAAGAGCTCATCCAGATAAACAGCTTGGGTAGACATGGCCGAATTCTCGGCCCGCAAAACGGGCTTTACTCAGCGGCTTCAGGCGTTTCGCCTTCACCCAACTTAGAGTCGGCATCTTTAGCCTTTTTAGCCTTACGGCTGACAACCTTGAACTGGGTACGCACTTTAGGCAGCCCAATTGGTGAATCCTCTGGAGAAAGTTTGCCTTCTTTGATGAGGCGATCCACGCGCTCGCGTCGGGAAAAGACGGAACGCTCAGTGGAAATACCACTACCGAGGGAAAGGGACTTGTGGATGGACATCGAGGATTACAGGGTCTTATTTAAGGGTCGGCCAAGCTTCAATGATGGCCGTGGCGAAAGGGTACTGATTTGGGGCACTAGCGATGGTCATTTGCTTAACTTCTGCAAGAAAAGACTCTAAATCAGCAGCGCGAGAGGCCCGACCGGCAAAGATGACAAAGTGACCTTGAATCTGAAGAAGATTAAGCTCAGGGACTCCTTGAGCTTTTAATTCGAGGGCGACATCGTATGCGCGGCCCTTCATTGTACTCGCGTAGGTAATCACGCGCACCCCATATTCTTTTTGAGCTTCTTGAACGGCTGATGCTGATGCTGCCTCGACCGAGATCTCAAGATTGGGGAGTGGCGTTGGCTTGTCGGCGCCTGACCAGAGCCCTACGAGCCACCACATCAAAAGCAGAATCGCAGAAGCAGCCACACCTTGAATGGCCCAACGCGGCAAGGCAAAAGACTTAACGGAGCCCATAGGCCGCGCACGACTTACTGCATCTTTCATGGAAGGGCTCGCTTCGGGAAGGCGCCCTTCTTGCTCACGGAGCAAATCAAGGAGTTGTTTCTTGGGTCTGGACATCTTTACGCCACACAGGATACGGAGCTTTCCCCCAATGGGCAACTTGAGCGAGGCGGCCGCACCGTCACAATGGCATCATGTCTGGGCACTCGCCAACCTCTTCCGACTTGTTCGCAGCAGCAGCAAGCGTCCTAGAAGGTTTATCTGATGCGGGTCTAACCCATCTCGCCCCACGACCCAACCTTTCGGAATGCGGCGGCTTGAGCCCCGAGAATACCGTCGACCTGCCTTTCGAAATCTCTTTCATCGGCGGCCATGCGAGCACATTCACCGGCAGCTCCGGTGATTTGTTTTCGACGATTCTCTCTCGCGGCCTTGGTCTCCGGCCAAATCAAGTCTTGCAGACAACTCTTCAAGACTCCATTTCACGCACAGAGTTCCTCCAGCAACCGGCCAAACTCTTTGTGGCACTCGGGCAAGAAGCAAGCCAATTCCTTCTAGGCACTTCACAACCCCTAGCCGACATACAAGGACGGCTACAAGCCGTCCCCATCGCGCATACCCAGAATGTTGCGTGGCTTCTATGCACAGACCACCCCGCTGACATGGTGCGCGACCCGAGCATTAAAGCTAAATGCTGGCAAGATTTACTTGTTGGCATGAAACATTTGGGGCTGACCCCACCCGCTGCCAAGTGATGCGTATTTCTCGCGCCGATCTCGCACTTGCCGTTGGGGCCGTTGCCCTCATTTTGGCTGGTGTACTTTTTCGGCTGCAACTCGGAAAAGACGCGCAAAGATTACTCGCCTTGCAGCAATCTCGAGCCGCGGCCATTGCAGAGTCGGCAGCAAGCCTGACCGAAATCAGCAAAGCATTTGACTCATGGCTCCAGCGCCAAGAATCGCTCGCCAACGCTCTCACTACCTTAAAGACCCTCCCGCCAGGTTCTTTTGACCAAATCGAAATCCGCAGCGCAAATCAAAGCTCCAGAGTTTCACTTAGCCTGCATGCCAACCCAGCAGCAGCTCCACTTCCAGACGCATCATTACCCGATTGGCTTCACCCCGTTAAAGAAACGGTGCTCTATCGCGGCTTCTGCCCGGCAAGCCACGAGGTGCAACGATGAGGGCAATTCTCGCTTTGCTGATTCTGATGGGCTCTGGCGCACTTGGGGCACTTCAGCTCCAACGCATTCAAAACATCAAAGAGCAGCGGCTTGCATTTCTTGACGCACCACTCACCCCTCGCCCGAGCATTCTTTGGCAACAAGAACTCTTGCCTGGCTATGACTCAGACGAGCCACACCACTCAGCGATTGACCTCAAGCTGCAGCTGCAGTCTTGGTTGGGGCTGACAGAGACCCCTGACCTTCCGCCTCTTGACGCTCATGGCCGAGCGATGCACGACATGCTCGCGGCATGGATGAATGGCGGCCCTCTTGGCCTCAAGGCCGATGCCTTTCGACTTGAGCAAAAAGAAGACAGCACTTGGGTCGCTGAGTTAGAAGTGACCGGCCACCCCAACACGGTTCTACTCGGCTTGGGGCGCCTATCTCGCACAATACCCCAAGCTCGCTGGCTCCCAGATGTTGCCCTCCTGTCTTGCGTGCGAATCGACAACAAGCAATTCCGTGGCACGGTTCAAATCCGCGCACTCGTCGCATCCACCTTGCTGCCCACCACAGAACGATGAAAAAGGAATTACCCCTTTCGCCTTTCATTGTCCTCAGCACGCTGGCGGCGCTGGCCTCGCTTGCACCCTTCGCGTTTGATCACGCACCGAACGAGTTCTCATTCCGAAGCCATCCCGATCAACCCGCGAGTCTTCAATCTGCACAATTGGTTCAACAACGATTTGCCGAGACGCGAGCACCCCATGACTTTATTGCGCTAAAAGACATCCTGTTGCCAACGCGCACAGGGGCGCCCCCAGGGTCAACCAATCGTCGCACGGATGAAATCCATGTTTACCCGCCACTTGATTTCCGTGCCCGACCACAAGAGGGTGGCATCCGATTGAGTTGGCTGCCTGATTCTCGAAATCCGGTTCAGGGCATCCAGTACCGCCTTCTGCGTTGGCGCGGTGACCAAACGGCAGAAGAGCTCGCAATCCTTAATGGAATTGAACTCTTTGACCCCGCTGAGTGCGAGGGCGTCCCCTATCAATACAGGCTATTTACGCAATTCCGCCGCACAATTGGGGCGGGGTTCGCCGAACGCGACATTTTGCTTGAGTCCAGCCCTGCACGCGCTAAAGCTCAAATCCCCCGCACAGGCGCCTGGGAAGCCGTTGGCTTGACCCAAAAAGACGAGCCACTACTGATTTTTCGTCGCGCGGGGCGTCCTGACAAGGGGCCATACCCTGTTTTTTCGGGTTTTTCACTCGGCCCTGACGGTTGGATAGCAGAAGGTTATTTTCTTCGTGAAACCAAAGTTCCCCGACAAACTATCCATCCACGCTTTGACGCACTGGGCCGCAGGGTCATAATCATGGGCCGTCCAGCCAACCGTGTCCTCGAAGCCCTCGAGCCACGGCGTGCTGTCTCGGTTCGATTGACTGACCCTTGCGGGGTTCCTTGGTCCCTGGATCTTCTCCTACCTAAGGTTCCCATCGAGAGTCAAAGCACCCCCATGTCTCCTTCTGAGACAACACACTGATGCGCATTTCCCTTAAGTCTTCCCTACTGCTTCCGTTCCTCCTCCTCGCAAGTTGCTCTTCTTTCGAAGACGTCGCTTGGTTTAGCGATGACGGGCCTTCCACTTCAGAAGTCACGCCTGTCGCTTCGACCGCTGCACCCCAAGAAGCCGAACCTCAAGTCGATTTAACTGACACCAGCGTCGCAGGTGCTCAGGCTGCAATCCAGGTTCGCGAGCAAAAGCAACGGCTACTGGCTCAGCAATCGGTCGCTCAAGGCGATTACGCGTTTGAGCGCGGCGACTACAAGGGCGCCGTACTTCACTACGCCGATGCTTTCCGCCTTTCACCAAGCAGTATTGCCGCGCGCGACGGCCTTCGTCGCTCTCAAGCCGCTTTGGGTGGCGAAAACTGGGACTTCGGCTCCTCTGAAGAGTTGCTCCAGCAAGAGCAACTTCGTTGGGCGCGCGAACGCATGCGCGTTGAGGGTCTTCTAAGCGATGGCGATCGCGCCATGGGCAGTGGTGACTTCGGTGCTGCTCTCCGCGCCTATCAGGGTGCTGAGTTAGCCCTTCAATACTCACCAAACATTGCTGGCTCCTCACTCGACCTAGCTTTGGTGCAGGGCAAGATTCAATCGGCCCAGTCCGCACGGGTTGACACAGAAAGCGCAATCCAGGCCTCTGAGCTAGCCTCTGCCAAGGCAGACATTGCCGCGCAACTTGAAGCCGAGCAAAACTATTTCTCAAACATCATTTCATCGCGCTACTCCGATGCCGCACAAGCCTTTTCAGCTGGCCGCAACGAACAGGCTGTTTCGATCCTAGACGATGTCCTGCGCATGGATCCAAACAACAGTCAAGCAGCTGGGCTTCGCGATATCGCCAACCGTGCTTATCACGCACAGCGCAGCAAAAATTCTCAAATCTCATTCCGCGAAGAATGGAAACGCACCTTCGAAGAGCTTCGTGGCCTAACGACACCACCCAAGTCTGCCATTGAGCATGATCGCGACCATTGGCTTAATGTTGTCAAGAGCCGCGAGAATTCTTCTGCGCTTTCGACCGTAGAAGCCATCGATCCTGCGACTGCAGGCATCCAAGCAGCCCTCGACACCACTTCAATCGAAGCCAATTTTGAATTGAGCGTCGAAGAAATCGCTGACAACCTAGCTGCATACTCGCGCGTCAACTTTGTCGTATCCCGCATGGTGCGCGACGACCTTGACGAAGACGAAAAAATGGTCACGCTGTCTTTCAGTCGCCCAATGCCGATCTCGCAGATTCTCACGATCATCGAAGATTTGACACCCGTCCGCTTTAAGATTCGCAATGGCGCGGTCAATGTATTAACCGTTGAAGAAGCTGCCTCAAAGATGGTCCTTCAACAATACGAAGTGCGTGATTTAACGGCCGTCCCCACCGACTTCCCTCTCCCTGAGATCAACTTGGTCCCATCAAACGGAGTAGAAGCCACCGCCGAAGAGCCTATCGAGCGCGAGGCGCGTGTTTTGACCGATGACCAGCTCATTGAGCTCATCACTGCAAACATCGACCTCGACTCTTGGGAAGCCGACGATCCGGCATCCGCGACCATTGAAAATGGCACACTCATTGTCCGTCAACGCCCCGAGAACCACGCCAAGATCCGCACCCTCCTTAATGAGCTCCGCCAGGCGGCCAACATTATGGTTGAAGTGCGCGTTCGCTTCATAAAGGTCGAAGACTCTTTCTTGCAAGACATCGGCATTGACCTCCGCGGTCTCGGCAACGATGCGACTTCAGGTGTTGCCGGTCAAGGCACAGAGTATGTATTTGACGACTTCGGCTCTGACCCTGGCTCCCCAAGTTCCCCTGGCACCATTGGCACAGGCAACGACCTTGGCGCTTGGTACCGTGAAGCTGACGACAATGTCAACATCATGGCCCGTAACGAAAACCTCTTCGACAGCAAGCTTGGCTCGTCTGATGGTGGCCTAACTGGCTCTGGTGGTTTGGCCCTTCAATACGCATGGCTTGACGATACGCAACTTCAAATGATTTTGCGCGCCGTCGAAAAGTCCAAGCGCTCTGAAATGGTTGTCGAGCCTCGCTTAATGGTGCACAACACCTCTCGCGCAAATGTAACTGTGGCTAACCAGGTCTCTTATGTTGCCGACTTTGAGGTTCAGATTGCTCAAGCTGCAGCAATGGCTGACCCGATTGTCCGTGTCGCGCGCGACGGCATTTTCCTAGATGTCCGCCCAACGGTTACCGCAGACCGGCTCTTCACTTGGCTTGAGATTCGTCCGACCATTGCAACACTCAAGCGCCCGATCCCAACATTCCAAACTTCACTCGGCACAGGTTCACCTGTAACTCTCATGCTCCCCGAGCTTGAGTTGCAAAAAATCCGTACGCGAGCTTTGGTTCCAGATGGAGGCACCCTCCTCCTCGGTGGCATGAAGATGGCCGAAAACCAAGAGATTGATTCTGGAGTTCCATTCCTTAATCAAATCCCGGTTCTCTCTTTCTTCTTCTCGCGCAAAGGTAATTTTGAGTCCTACAAAAAGCTCATCATTTTGCTGACAGCCCATATCATCCTCCCCGAGGAATATGAGCCCGTAGCTCTTCCTGGCGAGCTTAATTAACCTCGCTCACCGCGCGGCCGGGGTATTCAAGTACTCCGGCCGTTTTCCCTTATCCCTTCCACTCACTTTGGAAGTCAGGCATGATTGCAACTACGGCCCTCCTCCTCATCCCTTTCCTTTGCCCTGTCCCCCAAGAAGAGGGTGGCTCATCTGCCGTGCGTGCTCAAGCGACCTTTGCGCGTGCTCTTTCAAAAGATTTTGGCTTCTTTGATCTCGCCGACAAGGTGATCGATAAGGCTCTCAGTGCCACCTCTTCAACGACCGATCAAAACGAGCTTCTTCTCGCTCGGTGCGACATCAAAAAGACTGCGGCTTGGCGCACAAAGGAAACGGCCGAAAAACTAAACGCTTGGTCCGCCGCTGGGTCTACTTTTATCCAGTTTCTCGCATCTTCCCCGAACGCGCGCCTAAAGTCACAAGCGCAAACGGGCTTGGGTGAAATCGCCTACCAATATGGGCTGACCCTCCGCGACTATCTCGCAGTTAACTCCCCCAGCCCCGAAGAGCGTGCTCGGCTGATTAAAGGCGCGGAAGCCATTTTCCAAACAGCCATTACAGGTACTAACGAGTTGATTCGCTGGTGGAAAGACCTGCCCGATAGCGATGAAAAAAATGGCGCACGCTATTCCATTTATTATCCAGCCGAGTTTTACCGTGCCCTAACTTACTATTACTGGGCACTCCTTTACCCTAAAGGCGAGCCAGAAAGAGATGTCCACAGCCTCAAAGCGATTTCCCTTCTTGAAGATTTCGCCATGCTGTCAGGTGGCTCCTCGCTAACCACTTTCCTTGCCTACCTACACATGGGCGACGCCTTCACGATTCGCGAAGAGTGGGATGACGCTGAGGCCTACTACCAATATGTCATCGAAGAAGCGGTCCCTTCTGACAAAGAAGCACGCGACAACATCAAGCATGAAATCGAGCGTCGCCAAGGCACTGTTCAAGACGCCTATATGCATCTTCTTGACTGTTACGGGCTATGGGGCAAATCAACTGAGGCGCAACAACTCACAGCTAGCTTCCAAGCATGGGTTGACGACGAGGGTGTCTACCTCAACGCTTCGGGCTATCGCATTCTCCTAGCTTCGGCACGCACGATGATTGCTCTCGGTGAATACCAAGCTGCGATCGAAACAGCTGAATTGGTTGCCGAAGACAACGAGCGAAGTGTTCTTCGCCTTGAAGCCAACGCGGTCATGATGCAAGCGATTCAAGCGGCACCAGCGAGTTTCCCGATTGACCTCGATATTCTTTTTGGTGCATCGCAAGGGGCTTACTTCCAAGAGAACTACAAAGAAGGCCTCGAGGGTTTGCAGCTACTTCTTACCCGCCTACAGGGCCATCGCCGCTCAGAAGAATTCGGGCCAAGGCTCTACTATTACATTGGGCGCTGCTGGAGCAAACTCAAGCACCCCCTCGAATCGGCCGCATCCCACCAACTGGGCTATCAGCTCTTCCCCATTGACGATGACGAGTTTACGATTCAAAACGCAAAGCAATGGCGCTTGCTGGCGCAAAAATTCCGCGATGCCAACCCTGGCGACGCCTTCCTTGACTCTTTCTATGGCTCTGCACTCGAAGCAGAAAAAAATGCAGGCGGCACGACCCCAGATGCTGCGCTCTGGCATTCAGCCAAGAGTGATTATGATTTAGCCAAAGCCGCAAAGCGCATAGCTAAAAAAGCAGTGCCCGAGAGCAAAGAGGTAAAAGATGCAATCCGTGCCTATGAAAAAGCAATCCGCAGTTACGGGCAAATTGAATTAGGAAGTGCGCATTACGAAAAAGCGCTCAATCAAATCGGAATTTGCCACTATGAGATGTCTGCTTTTGCGCCAGAACAATTGCCCGATGCAGCACGCATCTTTGCTGAATACTTGGAGCAATTCGTGGTCAATCCCGAAAACACACCGGTTGACGCCAGAGCACGCAAGACTCGCCGCGACATGATGGCGCAGGCCGATTTCTATTTGGGGCGTTGTTATCGCAGTCAGGCCAAAGCGGCCAAGGCGGGTGCCTGGGAACAACTACGCAATCACCTGACTGGTTTTGGCGAGCGCTATCCTGACCAAACTGAATTCGTTCATACCGCGATTTACTATCGCCTTGAGTCTTACATTGCTCTTGGTCAAACCAAAGAAGCTCTTGCGGCTTTCGATGAGCTGCAGGCCGTCCAAGCTTCAGACCGTGTCATGCAGATTAGTGCTTTCATTCTTTACCGAGACTTCATCAAGCGCTCTGAAAACGATGACGAGCCCACACCACTCCGCAAAACGGCGACGACATTCCTGCACACGGCTAACGCCCTTGCACCGACTCCCGCTTGGCAAAACCTCATTACTGAAGCCAACCTCCACCTTGAATTTGGTGAATACAAAACGACGCAAGAGATCATTGAAAGAGTGCTGCGCGACTACGCTGCAGAACAATCATTCGCTCAAGGCTCCTCACGGTTTTATGCTCAATTGACTCTTGTTGAGGCTTACTTGTTTCAAGACAACTTGCCAGCCGCGGCCCCTCTTGTCGACTCGATGCTGGCCTCAAAGCCGACCAACCTTAAAGTGATGCAGGCCGCTCTCAAGATCAAAGTGGGTTATCCTCGGGTCGAAAAAGGGCGTGTCAAAGAAGTCATCACTGAAACAACAGCTGAGTCACTCGCCGTTGCAGATGAGATTATTCAGAAGCTCATCCTGCTTGCTGAAAATGACGCAAAGAAAGCTGATTTAAACAAGTACTTATTTGCCGATTACTGGCACATCAAAGTGATGCAAGCCTACCTGCTCTATGTTCACTCCAAAGCAGATAGTTCCTTTAAGGGCAAGCATAATGAGCTCATTCGAGGGCTTGAGCGCCTGGCTCCTGATTTAGGTCTAAATGTCGTCGGCCAAGACACGGTTACTCTCTTCAAGTGGTTAAAAACCAAGCAATAAGTCATGCTCATTCTCTCCTCCCTGTTACTTGCATTACCTTGCGTAATCCCGCAAGACCAAATCTTGACCACGAGCGGCTCAAAACTTCTGGGCAAACTCACCACAATTAGCAAAACTGAAGTTCAATTCGAAAACGCTGCTGAAGAGGCGCAAACTTTATCAGCCGCTGAAGTCATTGCACTGCATCCGCAAATCCGATCTGAGCTGATGCTGCGAGCCGATTCTTTCCTGGCCGCGGGTGATTTCCAAAACGCTGTCAATACTTTTGAGTTGGCCAGTTCAGAGGTCGGCGCTGACTGGTTGGCCCCGCTCGCTAGCCTGCGTCATGGCGAGAGCCTGCTCGCCTGGGCGGTCATTGATGGCACGCGTGCTGCTGAGGCCAAATCGACTCTTGAGCAATGGCTCACGCAATGGCCCGATCATTTCTGGTCTTCGCGTGCGCGTATTGCACTTGCGCAAGCACAAGCCGCAACTGGCGATGCAGATGGCGCAACTGCCGCACTTCAAGCGCTTGCTGATGAGGCTTTCAACGAAAACCTTGGTGAAGCTGTGCTTTACCGAGCCACAATGGCTAGATGCCGCATCTACCATAACGATGGCCAAGCTCAAATTGCGGAATCTCGTATCAAAGACTTAATCTCTAAACTTGAGCGCAAAGTCGACACTCGCGAAACGCCCTCTGGTCTTGCTTCGCTTTTTAGCGAGATCTCCGATGAAGCTCGCACCCTGCTTGGTGATTCTCTCTTGCAAAAAGGTGGTTTCTCCGCTGCACGCACATACTGGGAGAGCGTCCTTCGCAACAAACGCGCGGGTGCATCCAGCAAAGCATCGGCCAAAATTGGCCTGGCTCTTGAAGCCATCGACAAGGGCGAGCTTCGCAAGGCGCAACTCCTTTTAGCCGGCATTATCGCCACTCTGCCCAACCAATCTCCGGCAATGGCCCACGCGCTTTTTGTCATGGGCCAAGTTTCTTCCAAAAATGGTGATACCCCAACTCCTGGGTCTACCTATTGGAATGAGCTCATCGACTCCCACCCGGGCTCGCCATGGGCCGTTCAAGCTCGACAAGCCCTCGGAAATTAACCTTCCGTTCGACCCAAGCATGAGATTCCGCTAGAATCTCCGTTCACCTCTTGTTCTCAGATTCCCTGAGACACATCTGGATTCCCTCCCAAAATGTTCACGATGCAAATTCTGCGCAAATTCGCCCCCCTGACGGCGGCCTTCCTCCTCTCTTCCTCTGCTGCTTTCGCCGCCGAAGAAACTACAAAAACAGGCATTTTCGATGCCATCGGGCAAGCGGGTGCAATTGGTTACCTCATCATCTTGATGTCGGTTATCTCACTAACCTTGGCCATCGAGCACTTCGTCAATATCAAGCGCGAAAAACTCGCACCACCTGAGCTAATCGACGAGATCGAAGAGCTCTTTAATGAGGGCCAATACCAAGAAGCCATGGAGGTCTGCGAAGCCTCCCCAAACTTTTTCACCAATGTTGTCGCTGTAGGTATCCGCAAGCTGGGTCACCCTTACGCCACGATTGAAAAAGCTCTCGAAGAAATGGAAGACGAAGAAGGCATCAAACTTCACCAGAAGATTGGCTATCTCTCCCTGATTGCCGGTATCGGCCCAATGATGGGTTTGTTCGGTACGGTAGTGGGCATGGTTGGCGCCTTTGGTTCGATTGCTACAGCAAAGGGCGGCGTTGAGCCGAGTGCTTTTGCGGGCGACATCTCCATGGCGTTGATGACCACGGTTCTGGGTCTTGTTGTGTCGATTCCGACCACGGCTTTCTTTGTTTACTTCCGTAACCGAGTCACGCTTGCAAGCCTCGAAATTGGCGCTATTGTCGAAGACCTCTTCGATCGTTTCCGTCAAGCCTAAACCGCAGCCCTTTCCCCTGAACCTCGAGCTCTCGCATGGCTAGAAAGAAACCTAATACAGACGTTGATGTCGACATGACCCCCATGATCGACCTCACCTTCTTGTTGATCATTTTCTTCATCATCGTGAACGACATGACCCAGCAAGAGCTCGAAGACCTCAAACTGCCTATCGCCGTTCAGGCTGGGCACGATGATCCACCTCCAGGCCGCCCTATTCTTAATGTCACTTGGTTCCCCGCTGGCGGAGTTCCTAATCGCATCAAAAACCGATACGCAGACGCGGGCTGGATGAGCACAATGGGCTTTGGCGAGTCAGGCGTAGGTGTGCCTGATAATCTTGAGTGGTGTGAAATCATCTGGAAAAAGAAAGTCCTTTACTACCCTGGCATTGACACGCTCGGTCGCGTCAGCCCCATCCGTAAAGGTCGCCCTGACTTCCACTGGAAGTTGGCCGAAACGATGTCCACCAAATTCGTTCCCCACATGGAAACGAAAGTCGACCCCAAGCACCCTGGTTTGGGTGCTCTCCCAGATGAGCCCATCCTCATCCGAGCTGACCGTAACACGCCGTTTAAGTACATCCAGCAAATCATGGAAACTTGCACGCGCCAAAATGTAAAAATCTGGCGTGTCCAGCTCGCCGCATCCGAACCAGAAGGTGCTAAATAATGGTTAAAGATCGCGACAAGTTCGAAGAAGTTGATGTCGAAATGACACCAATGATTGATGTCACTTTCCTTCTTCTGATTTTCTTCATCGTAACACTCAAGTTTAAAACCCTTGAGGGCCGCCTTGATGCTGCATTGCCCAAAGACCGCGGCACAAGCGCCTCCAAAGCAGAAGAAGTCGAAAAAGTTGATATCGTCATCAAGGTTCTTAAAGAAGGCCAGTTGATTCCAGACCCTGAAAACAAGCGCCTACTCAAGTTTTTAGGCCGCACGGTTTCCATGGATGTGGGCACGCAAAGCTTCCGAGATGCCAAGCGCATGAAGGCTTTCCTGAAGTCTTTCGACAAAGAAGAGACCCCCGTCACGATTGATGCACGCAAAGGCATTACTTACGGCGATGTCGTAGTTGCTCTTGATGTTGTGATTGAATTGGGCTTTCAGCAAATCGCATTCGCTGGCTCATTCGAAAACGAATAGCCTGAACGGCCCTTTATTATGGCCGACACCCCTACGGCTTTCTCTGGCACATCTCCTTCCTCGCCTGAAGATGTGCGCTCTGCTCTGCATCAAGCCGCTGACCAAGTCGCTGATTACATCGAAAGCCTTGAGAGCCGCGAGATTTTCCCAAACGATGCTGAAGCTCCCACTGGTGATTTAGTCCCCTCAAAAGGCGCGCCTCTACAAGATGTCTTTTCGGATGTCGCGCAGTGGGCAATCGATAACGCCATCCATGTTGGTGCACCAGGCTATGTCGGCCATATGGATTCAGGGGTGGCCGTTGCTGGCATTATGGGCGATCTGCTGATCTCGGCCTTGAATCAAAACATGTTGGCCTACGAGTTGGCACCAGGCGCCACCCTTCTTGAAAAAAAACTCGTCCGCTTCTTCACTCAACATGCCGGTCTACCCCAAAGTTCCGGTGGCCTTTTCACAACGGGCGGGACGACAGCCAATTTGACGGCCATCCTGATGGCTCGCAACGAAGCCGCGGTTCATGCGAGTACCCAGGGGCTTGCGAATAGTGATTCGTTTTGTGTATTCGCCAGCGCAGATGCGCATTACTCCATTTCCAAATCCTGCGCCGTCTTAGGCATCGGCAGCGAAAGTGTGATTGCAGTTCCCGTTTGTGGCCCAGAGCGCAAAATGGATGTTTCGACTTTGCCCGAGTTGATCCAAGCACAACGCGCACTCGGCAAATACCCTATTGCTTTGGTCGCAACGGCTGGCACGACTTCATGCGGAGCTATTGACCCTCTTCCTGAATGCGCCGCGTTTTGTGAAGCACAAGGTCTTTGGTTTCATGTCGACGCGGCTCACGGTGGCGCACTCCTTCTCCATCAAGACAAGAAATCGTTGCTCAGCGGCACCTCATCTGCCGACTCTATCACGCTAGACCCGCACAAATGGCTCTACACGCCCAAAACGGCGGGGTTGCTCCTAGTTCGCGACGAGAACAAGTTGCAAACGGCTGATTACAAAGCGCCTTACCTCGACCGCCATGCCCCCCATGGCGAAGCTCTACCCATTAGCCAAGGTCGCAGAGCTCTCGATGGAAGCCGCCGCTTTGATGCACTTAAAGTCTGGCTCACACTTCGACATTTGGGTCTTGAAGGCATTCAAGAGCTTCTTGAGAGTCGGCTCCAACTCACGCAGTGGTTTTACGAGCATTTGCTTGCCCACCCGTTCTTTAAGCCAAGCCATCGCCCTTGCCTCAATGTTTTAGCCTTTGAGCCACGCTGCCCCGTTTCCGCCGACATGATGCGTAGTGTCCATCAAAAAGTTGAGTCTCAGGGTCAAATTTGGCCGTCTTACACATCCCTAGATGGGCGACCCTGCCACCGAGTGGTGCTGATTAACCCCAGCACGCAAAAGGAGCACCTTTTGCTTTGCCTGAGTCAATTGCAAGATGCGCATACCCAAGAGCTTGCGCTTGCCTCTCGCAACCCCAAAGTACTTACATTTTCCCCCAACTCTTTCCCGAAAGAGAGTAACTGAACCCATAGTTTCCCTAGAATATGAGTTCTCCGAGCAGCCCGACTGGGCCGTCTTAGCATGAAGAAAAACCTCTTCCCCCTTGCCGTTTTGGCGATTCCCTTCACCCTCTTTGCTGCAGGGTGTAGTTCTTCCGATTCTTCTCTTGACTGGTTCACCGACGACCCCGCGCCGGTCGCTCAAGAAGCTGACACATTTGAGCCAGCACCTATTGCATCTGACACCTTGCGTCAGGGCATGAAAGCAAGTTCTTTGCGTGATCAAAAGTCAACTGTTTTGGTTGATGACCACCTTGCAAGCGCGCGTCAGTTTTATGCAGACGGCCGTTTGCTCGAAGCCGAAGAGCGGCTCGTTCGAGCTCTTCAACTTGACCCAACACGCCGAGATGTTCGCGGCTTACTTGAAGAGATGCAAGTTGCTCTGGGGCGTGCCAACACGGCTATTACGGGTTCATCAGACGATGTCATTCTCGCAACTCGTGCCAAAGTTCAACGACTTGTCGCAGAGACTCAAGCTCATTACGATCGCGGCATGACCCTACTTGCCGACGGCGAGATTCAATCCGCAATAGGCTCTCTACATTTGGCACAAGCCAACATTGCAAGCGCCCCGTTCCAAATGGATTGGGCCGGTCTTGACGCCAGCATTGAGTCAAGCCTGAGCATGGCCCGTGCCGAGTTTGACGCAACGCTCGCAGCTAACCGCGCAATAGCCGAGCAAGACACTTTCACAAAACTTCGCATTGAAGCTGACGCAGCCGCAGCCCGAGACGCAAATCGCCGCCAAATGGTTTTCAAAGACGGTGTCTCTGCTTTCATCGATGCCGACTACGATGCAGCCATCAGCCATGCCGAAGACCTCTTGCAGGCCAACCCGCTTGATGCCCAAGCACTAGAGTTGCGTGATTCATCACGGCGTGCTCGCCACGAGCGCATCTCCAGCGATTTCCAAGAAGAGCGCGGTGAGCGCTTCCTCTCTTGGGTCGAAGACAACGAAGAAGCCATGATCCCCACAACGGGCATCCTGCAAGCGCCAGACCCTGAATACTGGGCAAGCATTTCTGAGTTGCGCAAGCGCTTCCGTGAAACCATTGGCGACACCGCTGATGACCCTGCCAATGCCTCTTTGATGTCTGAGATCGCCTCCAGCATGGTTCCTGGCCTGCAGTTTGATGGCGAAACATCACTCGAGGCCGTTGTCGCTCAACTACGCATGTACACCGATGTGCCCTTCGTGGTTAGCCCAAGCGCGATTGAGGCGGTTGATGCCGAGGGCATTGAGTTCAACCTCAACCTTGCAAATGAGTTGACCGTTGAAAACGCACTCAACATTATTGCTGATGCTGCTGGCCCTGATGTCGCCTATGTTCTTCGCAATGGCGTGGTCTACCTCACCTCTTCTTCCGATGCAATGGGTGAGCTCATCCTCCGTGCTCATGATGTCCAAGACCTCACCGCAGTGGTCCACGACTTCACGGCTCCAAAGATTAAAGACATCCGTCTCCCTGATGACGAAAGCCTAATTGAAACAGATGAGGCCATCTTTGGTGGCGTCACTGAAGAGGCGCGGCAAATCATCAATGAAGACAACCTTGAAACTCTCATTCAAGCCTCAATTGCCCCAACAACCTGGGATGAGCTCGAGGGCGTTTCTATCGCCTACCAGAACGGTTTCTTGACGATTCGGCATACCGCTGAAGTCCAAAACCAAGTCGCTGATTTCCTCAACTCCCTACGCGACTACAACTCGACAATGGTTACGATTGAGGCCCGCTTCCTCACTATCACAAAAGATTACCTTCGTGAAATCGGTGTAGATTGGCGCGGCTTGGGTGGCGGAACAGGTGCCAATGATTTGGTCAACCTTGATGACCTCACTTCTGGCCTTGAAGACGACACCTCACTTGGTCTCGACAATGATGGCGCGGGTCTTCCTGACGCCGCAGAGAGCAACCCTTCGGCGGGTATGTTCTTGGACGAAGGCGGCGATGGCGACATTCGCGCACGCACAGAAAACATTCTTGGTGAATACGGCGAAAGGCTTACCAATTTTGGTGGGCTTACGATGCAGTTCGCGTTCCTTGACGACCTGCAATACAGCTTCCTTTTACGGGCCGTTGAAAAGAGCCAACACTCAGAAGTCCTACAGTCGACTTCGGTTTCGGCTCAAAACACACAGCGCGCCTACATGACGATGCTCAACCAGGTCACTTATGTCCAAGACTTTGAGATTCAGGTTGCACAAGCTGCATTGATTGCTGACCCTGTGATTGGCGTGATCTCTGATGGCATTGCACTTGATGTGCGCCCCACCATCTCTGAAGATCGTGATTACATCAGCCTTGAGATTCGCCCAACGGTTGCAACATTGTTGCGCCCAATCAGCGAATTCACTTCATCCCTTGCTGGCCTAACGACCCCTGTGACTCTTCAGCTCCCAGAGCTTCAGGTTGCAAGTGTTGAAACAACCGTCAAGGTTCCAGATGGCGGCACAGTTTTGATTGGTGGCCTCAAAAAGCTCATGAACCTTGAGCAACGCGCTGAGGTACCTTTCCTGGCTGATATCCCTGTCCTCTCTATGCTCTTCAAAGCAGAAGGCGAAGCTAGCGAAAGCCAAGACATCATCATCTTGCTTACGGCTCGCATCACTGACGCAAAAGAGGTTGCAGCTAAACTATCTAACTAACTAACCTTTGATAGCCCAAAGCACCCACTCGGGTTTCCGAGTGGGTGCTTTCTTTTTTTGCCTCAGCAGCCGCTAATCTAGGGGCAACTGGAAATCTTCAACGAGCAACTGCCGCAACTCTGATAGGCAAGAGATTCTATAAGTTGGGTTCATTTGCTCTCTCAGCGCATCATATTTCCCGACGCCTCGATGCCAGACCGTTGTCAGACCCGCAGCTTGCGCCGGAATTATGTCATTGAGCGGGTGGTCGCCAACATGCATCGAGTGCTCAGGACTCGCACCCGCACGATCACAAGCTCGGCGATACAACTCAGGATTGCTCTTTGCGATGCCAACTTGATCGGTGATAAAAAGCAAGTCGGGGCGCACGAAACGATCTAAGCCTAATCGCAAGATCTTCTCCATTTGTTTGTGGGCCAAACCTGAAGTAATGACCCCCAGTTCAAGGCCTTCGACCCTCAGCAAGGATGCAAGCAAAGAGCTCGTCTCTTCGGGGATGTGCAGCTCTTGCCACTTTGTTTCGTGATAGGCCATGACCCCTGCGTGCACCAACAGACTTGGGTTTGTACCGCGCAAAGACCTCTTAGGAAGGCGCTGCAACAAGCGGTTGTAGTGCTGCGTATCATTTGAACCAAATTCAAGAACGACTGCGGCCAATTCCGCCAGAATCACATCTTTATCGACTAAAAGGCCACGGTCAAGCATAGCCTCGACGGCTTTGTCTCGAGCTCTGGCGACAAACTCTGTTGTAGAAAACAAAGTGTCGTCCACATCGAAAAAGAGGGCGGAAAGCTGGGCAGTCACGCCCCTATCCTACCCCAAATCCGCGGCAAGCAAAGCGCGTGTTTGAGAATGTAGGGGTTGATTCAAGACTTCTGAACAAGGCCCCAACTCAACTAGAACCCCGTCTTGAAGCACCCCAACGCGATGAGCGAGGTGCGCAACAGAAGCCAAATCATGCGTGATAAATAAGCAGGCACAACCCGTTTCTTCCTGTAATTGCGCCAGAAGGGCCAAGTGCTGCTGCCGCAGTGGGGCATCAAGGGCAGAAAGGGCTTCATCGCAAACGAGTAGCGATGGCTTGAGAGCAAGGGCACGAGCGAGAGCGACTCTCTGGCATTGGCCTCCGCTCAACTCGCTGGGCAGAGAATCACCTTGAATGGAAGATAGGCCAACCTGCTTGAGCAAATCATTAACTGCAACTCGGAGCTCAACAGCCCCCAATGCAGTATGAATTTCGAGTGGTTCAGCGATTGACTTCCAAACGGGCATCCGTGGATCAAGCGATGCTGCAGGATCTTGAAATACCATCGCGAAGTGTCGCCTCAGGGGTCGCAAGGTCGCACTCTTTTCGCCAAGAATCGGAAAGCCAAGAGCATCGGAAGGCTTAAGCCAAACCTGCCCAGTTGCTTGGGGCAAGAGCCCCATAACAGCACGGCCGATCGTTGATTTACCGCTGCCCGATTCACCAACCAAGGCTAAGACTTCACCCGCTCTTATCTGGAAGCTAACATCGTCCACGGCCGCGGCCCAATCACGCGTTTGCCCAAACCAATTGCGACGAGTGGGGTATTCCACCCGAAGCCCTTTGACCTCTAAGACGACAGGGGCCGATTCTGAGACAGGTCGGCGAGAAGGCAAGTCTATTGCAACAGAAGGCTCCAAGACACGCTCTCCGGGAGCCGCTAAACGAATGACGCGGTCGCAAAGGTTCTGCACCAAAGGCAAATCGTGGCTGATCCAGAGCAGGGCTAAACCTCGCTTGGTGCGGATAGATTGAACCAAACTCATTATTTTTGCCTTTAAGACGGGGTCGAGAGCAGTCGTCGGCTCATCGGCAATTAACAAACTAGGCTCACCGGCCAAAGCAAGAGCCAGCATCACTCGCTGGCGTTGGCCACCGCTCAGCTCAAAGGAATAACGCTGCATCATGGCTGAAGCTTGCTTTAGCCCAACCTCAGTCAGCACATCGCAAGCACGAGTCACTCGCGAGCTGGCATCTAAATCAGGGCAATGCAAGCTTAAGACTTCAAGCAATTGAAAGCCCACGGTCAAAACTGGATTGAGTGCCGTAGAAGGGTCTTGAAAAACCATTGCGACTTGCCCCCCACGAAATGGCAGCCAGGATTTTTCGGACAAACCCAATAATTCTTGGCCTTTCCATTGAACACTCGCACCCGCTGAAATTTGTAAAGATGTGGGCAACAAGCCCAAAAGGCTTAGAGCGGTCAAACTCTTGCCCGAGCCAGAGGGACCCACCAAGGCAACGGCTTCCCCTGGTTCAATCGAGAATCCGGGCATTTCGAGCAGGCACGGTAGCTCGGCAAGCGCGGCATCGCGCACACAGAGATTCTCAACCGTAAGGAGTGGCAGTTCCATCGAAGTTGATTCTAGTCGGACGCGCCCCCTTGCCGCTATCCTGCTCTTGTGGATTGGAGAAAAACCCTGCCCCGAGCTCGTTTTATGGCCTCACTGCTCCTTGTGGTGGGCGCAGGTTCATGCACGCAAGACGCGGCCGTTCTCCGCATCGCGAATGGCGCTGACCCAGCCATCCTTGACCCACAATTGGCCACTGGGCTTGCTGACGCTCGCATCTTGTCGGCTCTCTTCGAAGGGTTAACACGACTTGACGCTTTGACCCTCCAGCCTATCCCAGGGTTGGCCGAGTCTTGGGAATCGAGTCGCCAAAGCCGCCGCTGGGTTTTCCATCTGCGAAAAGAGGCCAAATGGTCAAACGGGCGCACCATCACGGCAGACGACATCTTGCAGTCGTGGCGGCGACTGCAGAATCCAAGCACAGGCGCACCCTACGCCAGCTGGTTAAACGACGCCGCCTTCACCGCCTCGGAGTCTACACTTCAAATTGACTTCCCCCACTCGGCATGGAATTTTGCGGAACAATGCGCTTGGCCAGCCCTCGCACCTATCCCTTCAGAATTACGCGAAGGCCAAGTTTCAGCACTAGCATTTGGCGCCATTGCCTCGGGCCCTTATCGATTGGCCTTTCGCCGTCTTCGAGATCGAGTGCGGCTCGAACGCAACCCACACTACTGGAACACCACATCAACCCAAATTGCGAGCATCGATTTTTTTACCGTTGAATCCGATACGACCGCACTCAATCTATTCCTTGCTGGTGAGGTTGACTATTCGCCTCGCGTCCCGCCGCTAGCCGTTTCGGCGTTAAAGGCAAAACACCCCAATTCCTTCGCTACCACACCTCAGTTTGCGACTTGCTTCCTTCGGTTTCAAACTCAAGATTCGACCCTCAAAGATCCTTTCCTGCGCCAGGCGCTCAGCTTAGCGATTGACCCCATTGCACTGATTCAAGTCCTTGGGGCCGGATGCCGCCCGGCTTCTCGCTTCGTCCCGCCTGATTTGCATGACTACGACGCATCGTGCGGGCTCAAAACAAAACGGCAGACCTTTGACCCAGAAGCCGCGCTCGTCGCCCTTAAACAGTCAAACTACCGACCGGAAGAAGCCCAACCTCTCGCATTTCTTTTTCCTTCCAGCCCACGCAATCGTATTTTGGCTGAATTCCTCCAAGACCAGTGGCGCCGGAATTTAGGGGTTGAGGTTAAGCTCGCAAACCAAGAATGGAAAACATTCCTTACTGCTCAGCGCGGGCTTGAGTACCAAATTTCTCGCTCCTCTTGGGTGGGCGATTATCTCGCGCCTGAGACTTTCCTCGATATTTTTCAAAGTCAAAATGGCAACAATCGCACGGGTTGGCAAAGCCAGGCTTTTGATCAACTGCTCCAGCTTGCAAGAGATGCAACCGACTCCCAAATGCGACTTGACTTACTTACGCAGGCCGAAGACTTACTCTTGCAAGAGCACATCATTCTGCCGCTATATCACGACGAATCTCTTGAGCTAATTTCCCCACGACTCAAAGGCATGCACCAAAACCTCCGAGGCTGGATTGACTGGTCGGCTTTGCATTTCTCCGAGGCGTCTCATGACTAGACCAAAAAGCTCGCCATTCTTGCGACGACTAGGTGCCTTCTTGCTTACCCTTTTGGTTGTACACGCAGCTTCCTTTTTTCTGCTTCATGCCGCGCGTGGTGGCCCATTCGACGCAGAGCGGCAACTTTCACCCGAGGTCGAGCAAGCTCTGCTAGCCCAATACCACTTAGATGAACCCGTCCATCAGCAATACCTGCGAGCCCTACAAGACCTCGTCTTCCATTTCGACCTTGGGCCATCCCTTCGTTATCGCGGCACGGATGTCTCCACCCTCTTAGCACAATCCGCTCCAGTTTCTCTTGCACTTGGCGCAAGCGCATTGGTTATCGCCCTTGTTTTTGGCATACCTCTCGGGCTCTGGGCGGCCTTACGCCGCAATCAATGGCCTGACCGCGGCTTAGGGATTTTGACTTCGATTTTCCTAGCCCTACCCAACTTCGTTCTGGCTGGGCTAGCCATTTCTCTATTTTCCTTTTCACTTGGCCTGCTCCCACCTGCGGGCGCATCTTCGGCTCTGCACTACATCCTGCCGGCCTTCTGCCTCGGGCTGCCCTGTGCGGCTCAACTCGCTCGATTGACACGCACGACAACTCTCGAGACTCTGCATTGCCCAGCAGTGCAAGCTGCGCGCGCTCGTGGCGTACATGGCCTCCCATTACTGTCTCGGCATGTCTTGCAACGAGCGCTCATCCCCGTTTTGGCTTTTCTTGGGCCTGCAGCCGCCGGGATTTTGACCGGCTCCCTTGTCCTTGAACAAGTCTTTGCGCTACCCGGCATGGGCGCGCACTTTGTCCAAGCCGCGCTTAATCGTGACTACACCCTGGCTTTAGGCGCAACCCTTCTCTATACCGCCGTTTTGGGTTTGACAACGCTTCTCGCCGACTGGGGCATCTCTCGATTCGACCCACGCGCAGAGGCTCTCTCTTGATGCAACGCCGCACTTCCATTTCGGCCAAGATCAGTTTAGCCACTCTCTTTATTGTTGCTTTACTAGCTCTCCTTGGCCCCTATTTGCCGATTCAAGACCCCGCAGCTTTTCATCCAGAGCAATCGCTTCAAGCTCCGGCTTGGCTGCAGCAACCCGTCCTCGGCACGGATGCTTATGGCCGAGATTTATTAGCGCGCACGATTTGGGGCGCGCGAGTCTCTCTTTTAGTTGGCCTGCTTGGCACTTTAGTTGCACTTCTCGTTGGAGTGCCCTACGGCGCAATCTCGGGCTTCCTCGGCGGGCGTACCGACCGCATCATGATGCGACTTGCTGACACCATGGAAAGCGTTCCGATGGTTGCCTTTGTCCTTTTTCTATTGAGCATCCTTCAAGAATACCGATCGGAAATGGCCGCTCTAGGCATAGGGCGTTTGCACTTACTCTTTTTTGCCGTGGGGCTCCTCTTTTGGCTGCCCACGGCCCGAGTCGCCCGTTCAGAAGCACTTCGACTCCGCGACACAGCGTTCAGCCAAGCCGCCACAGCCGTGGGTTCCTCGCCAATCCGCACACTCAAAAAGCACATTCTGCCCCACCTCGCCGCGCCCGTCATCGTAATGCTCGGCCTCACCTTGCCCAGAGTCATTCTGATGGAAGCCTTCTTGTCGTTCCTTGGCCTAGGCGTCGAAGCCCCCAATGTCAGCTGGGGCTCACTTGCTAGCGAAGGCCTCGCAAGCATGAACCCCCTCATCGCCGGCCATTGGCTTTTCCTTGTACCAGCGGCCGCGCTTGCCACAACATTGCTCGCCCTGCATACGCTAGGCGATCATTTAAGAGACCGTTTTGAAAAAAGTCGCCGCCTTTAAGGCACGCGAGCGATAACTTCAATTTCAACACGCACATCTAAAGGAAGTCGCGCAACCTCAACCGTGCTTCGCGCCGGGCGATGATCGCCAAAGGCACCGGCATATATTTCATTCACGATGCCGAATTCGCCCATATCGGCCAAGAAAACGGTTGTTTTAACAACATCAGATAAAGTGCAGCCAGCGGCGGCAAGAACAGAGCGCAAGTTGTCAAACACTTGATGAGTCTGTTCGCCCACATCGCCTTGACAGAGATCCCCCGCAGCATTGAGTGCGATTTGGCCGCTGGTGTAAAGGAAATCACCTGTTTGCATGGCTTGACTGTATGGGCCAATTGCAGCGGGCGCTTGATCGGTTGAAATGGTTTTCATGGGATGGAGTGGAACAAAGGAAGCAAAAAGTGCCGTGAAACAGGTACTCAGGACGAGGCCAATTTTTCCGTTAAGAGTCGGTGAACACGGCCGGGCAGAAAGCGTTGGAGCTCGCCGCCTGCTTCATAGACCTCTTTCATCAAGCGACTCGAGACATATGCATATTCTTCATTTGGCATCACGAAAACAGTCTCAACTTCAGGCTCTAAAACCCGATTCGTCATGGCCATTTGATACTCATATTCAAAATCAGACACGGTCCGCACGCCTCGCAAAAGGCGTTGAATCCCACGCTGGCGTGCGTGGTCGACAACTAACCCACGAAAGTACTCAACCTCAACGGCAAGGTCGCCAACCTCGGCGCGAATCATGTCAACTCTTTCCTCAGCGGAAAAGAGGGGGTTTTTATTGGGGTTGTCAGCCACAGCAACGAGAAGAGATCCGAAGAGCTCCACGCCACGACGAATGAGATCAAGATGCCCGTGTGTGACGGGGTCGAATGTACCGGCGTACAGCGCTCCAAGGGTTGGCATGGTCATGCCAGATTGTAGAGTCACCTTTGCCCCGTGAAACCGTCTTCCTGATATGGAAGGCGCTCGCCTCTCTCGGGTTCTCCTCCCCACTACAGCGGCCGCATTTATTTTAGGTGCCGGTTTTCAGCCGACTGTGCAACCTCTCTATTTGCTTTGCTTATGTCTTGCGGCATTAGCGGCGAAACCCAAGCGAGTTCATCTATTCGCGTTGCTTCTCCTGGCATTCCTCTTGGGTGGTGCGCGTGCACAAAAAGCCACAATCAGCCACTCGTCCGCCAGCTCGCCCGTCTGGATTACAGCTCGGGCAATCCGCTTTGACGCCCCACGGGGGGCATGGGAAATGGATGAACTCCGAGATCAACAGAATCGACTCTTGCCCAATCAACCTTACCCTGCTCGAGTTTTCACTTTGAGCGCGACACAAGACATTCTGCCAGGCGATTGGCTGCGCATCCGTGGGCGCCTTGAACAACGAGGGCCTTATCGCAGTGTGCGCGCGGCGAGCTGGGTGCGTATTGGGCACAAATCGATTCCTTGGCTTATGCAACTACGCATGGGCGTTCGCCAGAGGCTCTCTGAGGCCTTGCCGCAACACGAAGCCGCACTTGCCATGGCGTTGCTTCTCGGCGAGAGAAGCGGCCTAGAAACACTGCACAAGGACCATTTTCGGCAATTGGGTCTGCTTCACCTCCTTGCAGTCTCCGGGATGCACCTTTGGCTCTGGAATGCCTTCCTACAGTGCTTACTCCCGAAACGCTTTCAAAAAGCACGCCTGCCCCTTATTTTGCTCGTCGCAGGGATGGCTGGTTTTCAGGCATCTGTCGTAAGGGCTTGCAGCGCACTATTTTTGCGAGAATGGTCTGCAAGGCGTTTTTTCAATCTCTCAAGTTTTAGTATCTGGGGAGGTGCGCTTTGGTGCGAGGTGCTCCTTTTCCCTGAGCGTACAGCGGGGCTGGGTTTACTTTTGTCCTATTCTGCGACGGCAGGCATTCTGCTTGCACCAAGCCTCGGTGACCGCACACGAGTCACGCGTGTTCTTGTGCCTTCGCTTGCCGCATTTCTTGCAACCGCTCCGTGGCTGCATGAGCTGCAAGGCACACTTGAGCCTTGGAGCATTCTTCTGACTCCCGTTTTTGCAATCAGCCTGGCGCCTCGCATCATGCTCAGCTTGCTGTCGTTGGTGCCTTATGCTGAATGGGTCACATCGCCGGCCCTTCAGGGCATCCGCCAAATCGAGGCGGCAATGCTTGAGCAATGCGCGCGATGGCCGGCAAGCCCCTGGCTCGCGACACAATTGCCGACGGCCCTCCTTTTTTTACTCTGTGGGTTGAGTCTGTATTGGCTTCATCGCGCAAAAATCAGTCAGGCCATTCTATGTCTCATCCCGCTCCTGCTCTTCCTTCCAATACCTGGGCTCAGCCACCCCATTCTTCCACGGGCGCGACCGAGTCTGCTCGCACTTCCCGTTGGCCATGGGCTCTCTATTCTTGTTGCAGGCCATCATGAGTCGCTTCTTTTTGATTTTGGCTCGCAACGGCTTTCCCCCATGACCTTGCTCGACCGGCGGCTCATTCCGGAGTTAAGCCGCTATCGCCTTCCGCCACCGAGTCGTGTTCTTTACTCTCACCATGACGCCGATCATATTTCTGGAGCAGAGATTTTGCAGTCTCGACTCAACCCGACGGTCGAAAAAGTTTGGCCTGGCGAAACCATAATGATTGATTTCCCTCGCCCTTGGTCGGCTCGGATTTTGGGGCTCAACGCAGCTGACCCAAGTGTAAGCAATAATCGAGGGGCTGCTCTCGAAGTCACTTACAAAGGGCGCTTTCGAGCCGTTTTGCTGGGCGACGCCTCTGGCTGGACTTTACAAGATTTGCAAAAACGCCTGAAGCCGGGCCCCATCGACATGCTTCTGCTACCCCATCATGGCTTGACCGTGCATGGGTTGGGTCCACTGCTTGATCACCTTAAACCGAGAGTTGCTTGGGTTTCATGTAGCGACGAAGATGAGCCTCTTCCAGCGCGTGGTTTACTTGCAGCTCGTGGCATCCCCGTCAAAACCACAGCGAGCGGTAGTCTGTTTTTTCCTGTTCCGTAATTCATGCGTTACCTTTCTGTGCTGAAACCGTCTACTCCATGTGAAGTGGATCTCTAGCCCCATTCTCGGCGCCTGCCTTCACGGTGGGCGCGCGCACCTTGTCGCAGTTGAAACCCTGCTTGGCCGAGGTCTCAGCCGCACAATCGTTGTCGGCATGGCCGATGCTGCAACCCGAGAGTCTCGAGAGCGATTACCCGCCGCCATGGCGAGTTGTGGCTTTGCTTTCCCCCGAGGCAAGATTTTATTCAATCTCTCCCCCGCTCAATTGCCCAAAGGGGGCTTGCCACTTGATCTTGCGTTAGCCGTCGGCGTAATGATGGAACAAGGGCAAGTCCCCCGCCCCAAACGACCGATTCTCTTCCTTGCTGAGCTCAATCTCGAGGGTCGCCTGCTCCGCCCTGCCAGAGGTTTGCTCCTTGCTGCTCTTGAAGCGAGTCAAGCACACGGCAGCACTCTCATTACAGCAAGCTCAGCCGCGCGCGAGGCCTCAATGGCGCCGGGCATCCAAGTCATCGGCTTTGACGACCTTGGGCAAGTTGCGTCATATTTGCAGTCTGGCGCAACCCCTGATTTGGCCGTTTTACCTCTAGACGATTCCCAACAAGATCCCGGTGCGCCAGCCCTTCCACTGCGACTTGATGATGTCCGAGGCCAAGAGTCAGCGAGGCGCGCTTTGGTCGTCGCGGCAGCAGGGCGCCACAGTTTGCTCCTCCAGGGGCCGCCGGGCACAGGCAAGAGCATGTTGGCGCGACGCCTGCCCACCTTGCTGCCTCCATTAGATGCCGATCAAGCCCTAGAGTTAGCCAAGATTGAAGCACTTCTTGGGCCCTTGGGTCGCCTTCCAAGCACGCCGCCGTTTCGAGCGCCGCATGCTACATCCTCAGCTCAATCCGTTTTAGGTGGTGGTCGTCCTCTACGCCCAGGCGAGATTTCTCGTGCTCATGGCGGGGTTTTATTTTTAGACGAGCTTCCTGAATTCGGGCGCCCCGTTCTCGAGAGTCTCCGCCAACCCCTTGAAGAGCGATTCATTTCTATCCAACGCGCACAGGAAGAAGCACGCTTCCCGGCAGATGCCCTCCTTTTGGCTACACGCAATCCATGCCCTTGTGGGTTTCACACGCACCCCCGTGTTCCTTGCCGGTGCAGCGACACAAAACTCCGTGCCTATTGGGGTCGCACTTCAGGCCCACTCCTTGACCGTTTTGACTTGTTTGTTGAAATGGGGCCTGTGTCCCCCGAGCGCTTGCAGCAGCCCGCAAGCGCACCGCACGATGAAAAGATTCACGCCGAGCTTCAAGTCGCAAGAGAGGTTCAAGCGGCACGCCAGCAGCAAGGGCATTACAAAGTATCTTCTGAGGCGAATTTTGAGCAACTCAAAGAAACGGGCCTTGAATCAAAAGCGCAAGCTGCACTTCAATTAGCCGCCGAGCGCATGGAATTGAGTGGCCGAGGGCTACTCCGCACTCTTCGCGTGGCGCGCACGCTGGCTGACCTCTCGGGGCTCACCACGATTTCGAGAGCCGAAGTACTACAAGCACTTGAGTGGCGACAGCCTATTTTAGATTTGGTAGCCGCCACAACTGCCAGCCCAACTCAGCGGCCAACAGTTCCGCGCCCGAAACAGCGCTCAATGCCTGCACCGTCTTATCTGCCGATTCGTGAGTCATAATCAAAAAGGGTCGATTCGGCAAGAGTGCGCGAGAGAGAGAGAGTGCCTGCTTGGTTTGAATCAAATCATCACCCCAAAGCTGAGCGGATAGATCAAGGCGTTTTTGCAAATCGGCCTGGCGATCATTATGGATTTGAGGCCGGTCCACGAACAAAGAGTGATGAAACAAAGGTGCGAGCACATTACCTTGTGCAACAGCGCCCTTGGCCTGAGTTGCGGGGTGGCTGGGGTGCATCCAGAGCACAGCATCCGGAGCCGCTTCCGCCTCAGCTCGGGCAATAGAATCTGGGAACGGAGAGAGAGGGTGATCTCGTATCTGGAATACTCCGTCTACCGTTTGCAGAGGCAGCGGTGCGGCTTCCTTACCCCACTTAAGATAAGCCTCAATCGTACAGAGCGTCGTGGGCACGCAGAGCAAAGCAAGAGCGATTAGCCCGGCTCGAAACCACCCTCTTAAACTCCAGAACCGAGCCAAAGCCACACCGGCTGGAAGAGCAAGCAATAAAGCGAAAAGTCGCGCAAGCTTGTATTGATTCGCCCAGGGCAAAGGTAAAAAAGCCAACGCGCCAGCCAAGACAAGAGCGCCAAGCAGCGCCGAGCGTGATGCTGCTGGCATTTTGGGAAAGCCCCAGAAGCTCAAAACGATTAACAAAAAAGAGGGGCCAATCAGGCTAAACAACGGGGAGCCGATACCCGCAAAGCCTCCTGTCAAGCTTTGCCCCGTAGGTGCTGCGTGAAAAAGGGGCAGCAATGAAATGCCCGCAAAAACAAAAGCAAGAAACCCGACGAAAGGCCAACGCAAACGCTCAAGTATTGAGCCCGACAGCAAAGTGTGAATCTTCCAGAGAGCAACGACTAAGGCGACATAAGCGCCGACCAAAGGGTTGAGGGCTAGAGCAAAAGCCAGAGGCGCAAAAACCTCAAGGGGGCGGCCTCCGATTCGAATTGCGGCGGCTAATGCGCTTAGACCAAAGGGAAGCGAGATTGCAAAAGAGGAGACATTAAAAAACTTTGGGAGGAAGGCTTGGAGGCGGGCGTCCCATGCGAAGGCTGTATCGGGTAAAACCATCTCGCGCAATGCCATCACCGGGGGCGCACCCGCCAGGCTCTCAGATTGGAGCGCAAGCCAGCCAAGGCCGTGGAAGCCGAGAATCGCCGCCCAAAAAGCGGCGCGGCGAGCATGGAAGCGCAAATCAAGCGCTCGCCCGAGAGCATCGAGTGCTGGGCCAAACAAGAAGGCGGCCATCACATTTATGGCGGCAAAGCCCCAAAGTGAGCCACCCAAGAATGAGCCCAACTTTACTCCTAGCCATGGGTAAAGCGTGTAATAGCGCAAGGGGACACCTGCATGGTATGGATTCTCAGGCAAATAGCCCTGTCGCATAACGGCGTCGCCCAAAGTGCTGTGCAACAAACCGTGGTAAGAGGCACGCACGACTTCGCCGCCAGCAGCGAGCACGCCCAAAACGATGCTAGCCAGAATCAAGCCTTCGACAACTGGAAGAATACGCTCTCGTGAAAAGAGCGAAGCGATCGGCAGTGGTTTTATGGGTTCCATTGCTCTGGGAGCCAAGGCTCAGTCATTTGATTCTCAAAGCTATCGGAATAACCGAGCTCTGCCAACAGCGCTGGGTCGACCCCTTCAGGGATGCCCGGTGAAGCAGGGTTTAAGCCCGCCCACCAAAGCCTCAACTCTCTTAAGAGCCTGCGAGTGACTTCAGGATATTGCGCAGCGACATCTTGCAGCTCGGCGTGGTCAGCCTCTCGGTCGAACAGAGCCACAGCTGGATAAAAAAAGGCCACATCTTCGGGAGGCTCAAGTGGGCCATTGCGATCAAGGGTTGGATTGTGAATCAGTGTCCAGCGATCATCCCGAGCGGCAAAAAACTGCCCCTGCCAACTGGCACATTGCACACCACCCTTGGGAGCCGTACCGTGGATGACTAAAGGCAAGATGTCGCCAAGACCTAAAGATTGACTCTCTCTCGCGGATGATGGAATGCCTGGCCCTGCCAGAATCAAAGGCACCCGAATCACGCCCGAATAAAGACTCTTGGCGTGCATGAAATAGCCATGGTGGTCAGCCAACTCTTCGCCGTGATCACTAAAAAAAACTACGCGGGCATTTTCTAACAATCCACCTCGCCCAGCAGCACGATAATTTGCATCGAGGCCCGCCAGCAGCTCAGCGACACGGGTCGAAGTCATATGGATTTCAGCATCGTATAAAGCTCGCAAACGATGCTTTTCATTCATGGACAAAGAAGCTGGGTCTCGGTGAATACTAGCAAGCAAGGCATTACTCCCAGGAGTTCCGCCAACCTGGTAACGAGCGGCTTCCGCCTCAGGTGGGTCGTAAGGCTGGTGAGGCGCCATAAAATGAGCCCACAAAACGAGCCGCTTCTTGCCGGAAATCGCATCACGAGTGCGGCGGGTCATTTCACTTGCGATCTCTTTTTCTTGCGCACCCCAACGCATGGCATAACCAGCAAAGCCTTGGGCCAAGCCACTTGCAGGCCCTAAAGAGCGGTTGGCCACCATGGCAAGGCCGAGCGCGCCCTGCTCAGCATAGGTTCGCATGCGGGATGGTGCCAAAACCGCATGTTTATTCGACACGCCACCATGCTCAAGTGGGTCAAGCCCAGTCCAGAAAGTGCCCAAGGCCGGCAAGGTCTTCCCGATAGGCGCCCAAGCCTGCTCAAAAGTTGTGCCCTGAGATGCAAGCCAAGCTGGAGTGCCAAATTGAGTAGCCAAACCGTCTGTGTCGCGATCACCACCGTAGAGACTCAGCCGATCTGCACGCATAGTATCAACAGAAACAAGGATTAAATCGCCCGTCCACTCACCCTGGATAGGCCATGCAGCAGGCGTATCGCTGTCAAGTGATGTGCCACAAGAGCCGCAAAGCCAAAGCAAGATGAGACCAGTCGTCTGGAAAGTTCCCCGAATCATGAGAGAAGTATATCTGGAAGAAAAGGATGGAACTAAAATCCTAGGGGTTAGCCCTTTAACATGTCCATCTTCGACCGAATTGCCGCGGCGTCCGTGCCGCTCCTCCCGCGCTTCATTGTGAGCCGCGTAAGCCGCCGCTACATAGCTGGCGAGACCTGTGAAGATGCTCTGCGGGCTGGCGCGCGCCTGCAAGCAAAGGGGTATCGTGTCACTTACGACATTTTGGGCGAATCGGTTTCTTCCTTTCAAGGAGTAGAAAGCATGCTCGCCGAATACGAAGCGCTTTTACAGGCTCTCGTGGATCGCGGCCTTGAGCGCAATGTCTCAACTAAGCCAACACAACTCGGCTTACTGCTTGACCCCTCAAAAAGCCGTGAGGCGACACAACGGCTCACAGACATGGTCGGCGAAGCCGAGGCTTTTTTGCGTTACGAGATGGAAGACTCCCCCACGGTCGACAACACTTTGCAACTTTTTTCAGCTCTTCAAGCCAACAAGCTTGAGCAAGTCGGCTGCGTTTTACAATCGATGCTCTTCCGCACCGAACAAGACGCCCGCAATCTCGTTGCACAACACGGGGCCGTTAATGTGCGGCTGGTCAAAGGCATTTATGTTGAGCCAGCATCCATTGCTTTTCAGTTGCCTGCTGAAGTCAACTCGAGCTATCTCCGCACCGCAAAGATTATCCTTGAGGGCGGAGGTTTCTTGGCCATTGCCACCCACGATGCCGTTCTCGCCAATCAAGTGCTAGAGCTGGCCCGAGAGATTCCAGGCGCGCTTGAGCGTATTGAAATTCAGGTTTTGCTTGGCGTGCAAGAGGCCTTCCGCAGCAAGATGCGTGATCAGGGCATTCCTGTGCGGGTCTATGTGCCTTATGGCGAAATGTGGTATCCCTATGTCACGCGTCGTTTGCGCAAAAATCCGAAACTTGCTCGTTACGCGTTGCTTGGTTTGTTCCGCAAGCGCGAGTCGCTCTCGGGCTAAAGAGCTACGATTGCTTTTGCGCTGAAAAACCGTCAAGCAATGCTTTGCGCACTTGGTGGACGGCATCACTTAAGGCAACGGTGCCGTCAAAAGTGGCACCTGCAGCGCGGGCATGACCACCCCCGCCTAAAGTTTTGGCGATGAGATTTACATCAAGCCAAGTCTTGCTGCGAAAACTCACTTTGGCAACCCCGTTTTTACGCTCAACCACGAGCGCGACAGCTTCAACCGAAGACACAGCACGCATCAAATCGAGGACATCATCTGTATCTTCGAGTGTACCGCCCGATTCTTGCAGATCGCCTTGGCTCACCCAAGCCAAAGCAAGCGAAGGCTCTTGAAGAGATTCATGGTTAGCGAGAGCAGCAGCCACACCACGCGGACGACCCGGCTCATTTTGCTGGTAGATTTGCCGATATATTTTTTCGCTGTCGAGCCCACCCGCAACTAAATCTGCAGCAGCACCCCAGCACCGCGCGTCGGCATTGGAATATTTAAGCCAACCAGTGTCGGTCATCAAAGCCGTAAAAGCAGCCTCGCAAGCGCGCCCATTGAGGGGGACGCCAAGGGTTTGCGCCAATTCGTAAATCAACAAACCCGAAGCGGCGGCCGTGGGGTCATGAATCAGTGCCGTCCAGGGGCTGGGGTCGTCAAGTGGATGATGGTCAATCACAAGCCGAGGTGTAGCAACATTTTGGATGGCTTCCCCCATGCGACCAAGTCGTGGTAAAACGGAGCAATCGCAGACAATGAACAAATCATGCTCTGGAAGCTCGTCTTCAAAAATCAACCAAGGGGTGTGTGCAGCAAGGAAGCCATAGCGCCCATCAGGCTCATCTGGCATCATGATTTGGGGCTCTTTGCCCATATCACGCAGAACCTGGCTCAACGCAATCGCTGAGCCCAAGCAATCGCCATCGGCACGAAGGTGCCCTGCGATAAGCGGAGTTTGACACTCGCGCAAGAGTTGAATTGCTTCAGGTGAGAAGGCCATGAGCCGTCATTCTACCGAAGGCGACCGGCAAATCGGCTCGCGCTGTGAGAGCATCACAAATCTCGGCGGATGTAGTGCCACATTCGCACTGGATCCGCAGAACCTCCGCTTGGAAACCCGGCAACAAGCTTCCGTAACGAGCGGCGTAACCCAGCGCTTTAGCACCCGTCAGCGTCAAGGCATCCCACCAGGCTTCGGGGCCAGGTTGAGGCAAAATTTGCCGTGCCATTCGCGCTTCGTAAAGTGGGTCAAGTCGCGTATTAGACGCCATGGAATCACAGCCAAGAGCAGGCAGGGGTAGACCGTCTTGCACAAAATGATCTGGTGTATCACGCTCAAAATAGTCATGCGCGCCTGGACACCAAACCCGAGCAACGCCTGCCTTTTCGAGACGAATCAAATCACTCGCTGACAGAGCAGCCGTGTGAGCAGCAAGCACGCCTGGGCGCATGGCATTGCAGGAATGAAGCCACTCAAGAGGTGAGCGACTTGAACCCATGCAGGCCCGCAGGCCGCGCTCTCGAAACAACTGCGAAAGACCGTTTTCACGCCCTTCAAGGCAATCGAGCTCTTCTTGGTGCTCGCCGAAATGCACACTTAGGAGTAGCCCCTTTTGCTTGCAAAAAGTAGAAAGCGATTCGGCCCAAGGAAGGGAAACCGAATAGGGTGCGTGAAGCGCAAAACCGGAAACGCCCGCAAGGCAAGCTCTCTCTGCACGAGCATGCAGTTGTTCAATAGAGGACAAAGAAGGTGCCTTATGAGTTGGCGCAAAAAACTCTGGAAGTACGCACAGATCCTGCCAGTGCGACCAAGGCCAGGCCTCAACCTCGTCTGGCGCCCAATGGATGTGAGTCGCAAAGCGAGCGCAACCCGCCTGCAATAATCGCTTCGGCACACCGAGATGACTCTGCTTAGAATCATGTAAACCATCGCTATGTGCCGTTTCATTCGCAGACGAGGAGCGCCACGCCAAAAGCGCAGCAAGCCATGCGGAAAACGGCTTCCGTGGCCAAGGAAGCGATGGTGCGTCAAGACTCTCTAAATGCGCATGCGCCAAAATGGGAGCCGCGACCCAAGTCTCACCCGCAAAAACGAATGGCACAGCACCTTGAGGGCAATCAGCCTCAGGGAGAATAGCTCGGATGGAGCCCTTTTCATCAACCAGCAGACCATGCCCACGCAAGGCTACCCGCTTCCCAGTCAGGATGACATCAGGTTGGCAAAAAGAAAATGCCGCCGGTGCCGATCGAAATGCCGGCCTAATCACATGTCCAATCGAGTTGGATATTCGTCACGCGAAGGTAGGAGCCTGCATCACCTTGATTTTGAAATAGCACATCATGAATGATGTCGTGATCAAAGCCAATACGGAAACGCCATGCGCGAACAATTTTGGTACGCAAGATGTCGATGTCAGACGCGTCATTGCGACCTGGAATGGACCAGGGGGTTTCGTTGTAAACGGCATCAGGATTTGCAGAAAGATCTGCGCCGCTAGCTGCATAACCAGCTTGGAATGCAACCCAAAAGGGGCTCGTGCCAGGCGCCATAACTTCAGCGGCTGGAAGGCTTCCGTAATCGAGGTGGGTAAAGCTCTTAGTCAAAACTGGCTCGCCCGTTTTCACACGATACTCGTAGTCAACCGTCCAGCCAAGAAGCGTTGCTGTGGCGTATTGGCTCGGAAAATCATTCAGCCACAGTGACTGCACAGAGCTCGAATTGCCATTAAAGAAAAGCCCCTCGACAGAAATGTCGCCATCATCGCCCCCACCAGATCCGAATTCGCCGGAGAATAAACCCAAATTGGGTTCACCAATGTTTTGCCCCGTCGGAGCTAAATCAACCGAAGCGAGTGGCTGGACAATAAAGGCAAAATCGGCCATGCTTAGGCCAATGGGCGGGTTATTCGTCGAGACGAAATCAGCCACATCGATGTGCAAGACCCCTGCACCACCATCACCGCCTGAATTACCGGCTGAACCTTTGCCTCCCGTACCGCCAAGCAAGCGAATCGAATTAAGATCTAATTGGACGACGGGGGCTTGAATTAAGACCGCGCCTCCGGAACCACCACCGCCGCCAGCATCTCCTGGAGGGGTCATCAAAATTGCAGCTTCTTCCGCAAAAGGGATTGCCTGCATAAATGCTGAAAGGCCCCCATTGCCGCCTCGAGCATCAATCACGCCGTTTAGAACAAAGTTAGAGCCAGCATGAAGTTGAATGGCACCACCACCCGCACCACCGCCTGCACCATCACAGCTGCGGAAGGTATCAATTTCGCCGTTACTGCCACCAATTGGGTGAGGCTCTTTTGCATAGGACCCATGGTCGCTATTGCCTGCACCACCACCACCCGCACCGCCGAGAAGGAAGCCCGATTCTGGGTTGAGTGATTCTTGGCCTACCGGGACATCGTAGACACCGTGAGCGCCATCAACGATCGGAGTGGATGCGGGCGAGAAGGCATTCCATACGAACAAGTCAGCGTTTAGACCATCGCCATTGAACTCGTGAAGCCCGCTCGGGGCATCAATGTTAGGCTCTTGATTGATAGCGATTAAATCTTCGCCGAGTGGGTTGATGGCACCCAGCTCAAAGACCTCTCCTCGGACACCGGCTGTCCAGTAACTTGCGCCACCGCCACCACGCGCGCGGTGGATGGAAAATTGGGAATATACATCAGCTTCACCCGTTTCATGTGTTTTGATGCGACCGGCTCCGATTGGAATCTGGCAAGCAAATGGCGGCCAGGCCCAAGTGCCCATGCCCGCGCCATTACCTGCTGGAAGCCCGGCACCATCAAAAAAGTTGAGGTGGATGGAGGAAGCGTCATCAACGGGCGAGCCAATAGCTGCTCCACCACCAACGGGCCCACCATTTTGCCCACAAACATCGTCAAGGTATAAGCCTTCGTTATACCGAGTCGGGTCAGCTAAATTGCCGTTATTGGGATCTTCGTAATCGACCCAGTTATTCTTATCGAGATAAAAATATTTATTGCTGGCGTTGGGGTCATAACTGAACCCATTTGCGCGACCATAAAACCAAGCCTCACCACCATGCCCGCCAGAACCCGCCGCGAGTTGCCCCATGCCAGGGATACCGCCCTGCGCTTGCACCTCAAACATATTTGTAGAGGGCTCACCCAAAGCCGACTCCGTCAAGGGGCGAAACTTACCGATATTGATGGCGCCATCGGCACCTGCCACATCAATCAGGCCGTCAACGAGGAATTCGCCCGACGATACCAAGCGTAGCGGTTGCTCACCTTGTGCAAAGAGGATGCCTTCTGCGCCGACATAAATATCAGAGAACTGGAAACATCCACCTAGGACTGAGACATTCGCTCCTAAAAAGGGAGAGAAGAAGGTTGATGAGTCAGTGTCAAAAGTAACAGAACTCGATAAGAAAAGAGGACCTAATGCACCGTGCCCGCCTCCGTGATGCAATTGAGTTATAGGGTCGAGACCCGAATCAAGGCCAGGCCCCTCTTCAGCCCAAAGCCCTTGCGCACTCGCAATTGAGTCGAAAGCCGCGCGGTCGGTAAATGCTTCCGCAAGTTGAATCTCAGCCTTAGGGTAATAGGGTAACGGCAGAGAAAAAGAGCCGGCGTTTGTGATGCTGTTTCCGTAAACATCTGAAGCCAGAGCGGAGACGCTGATGATTAAATTCCGCTTGGGCTCAGCTTGAGCATCGTCTGCGCCATTACCTGGCAAAGGCGTCGCTGGGGTAAAAATGGCCGTTGTTGTCAAGAGGTCTCGATCAACGACGACCTCCCAGGTGCCAACGACATCAACGGTCCAGCCCGCTTGATCGAACAGAGTGACAGAAAAGACCGAGCTGCTGCCGCTTTGAGGATTAGCCAAAGCGCATACCTGCATGACATCATTAAAATAAACGGGGATCCGCAACTCGCGATCATTTCCGGAATCAGAAAAGAGATCGCCGATTTCAACGGAAGGCGCGCCCGGAGATAAATCGTTGATGCCAGATGTTGTGATTGAGCCTTCGATTTGTGTTTCATTAGGACGCCCCGCCAAGGAGTGAACGGCATTAGGTGCTGGCGCGCCTGCAAACGCAGGGCGTTGCAAGTAAATCTCATATGTCTTGCCCTCAGTAAACCCATAACCCATCGCTGAGTCGCAAGGGAATGTGGTCGGGCGAAAAATGACACGCTTACCGCGAACCAGAAACTCTCCTGATGGAGTCGCGCCGTTATCGAGGCTTGTGATCGAAATACTTGTCAAGTTGACAGTAGTCGGGTCAACGAAATCATTAAACACGAACTCAATGTCTTGATTGACTGACCATGAAGTGATTGCGAACCGCCCCCCCGAAGCGCCAAGAGAACTGCTCTCAAGCCCAAAGTGATCCACGGCAGATTTAGGGTTCTCGTTTACTGTGGACAAACAACCACCCATCCCAAAAGAGACGAGCAGCAGAGCGAAGATTAGAATGCGTGTGTTCATTGATGGCGAGAGACTACTAGGCCAAGTCGGCCAAGTTCCGTCAAGTGTGAAAGTTTACCAAAGCATGCAACCGCAGACAGGAAAACAACCCTCAGAAGGTGCCGAAAAAGCGCCTTGGCTAAGGCTTTTATTACCAATTCTATGCCTTAGCATTTTTGCTCAATGGCTTGACGAGCCGACCGGCAGTCTTTATCGACTTAGGGTTTTCATAAACAGCGTAAACCCTCTCCACAAAGGGCTTTATCGAAGCGACCTGCCTGTTCAGGATTTGCTCCAACAAAAAGAGACTCATCTTGCGTGGGTGCGCTGCCGCACACTCAACGAGCAAATCCGCACGGCCACTAGTGAGCCCGCTCGGCTCACACTTGAGAAACAATGGCGGCACGAGGTTTTGTTTTTTGCAAATCAAGTGAACTGGGGTTCTCTGGTTTGGCAAGAACGAATACTAAGTGTTTCTCAAACAGCCCCAGAGTTGAGTGAGCAGCTTCTCCCCCATGCCATGCTCAGAATGAATAAGCAGCATGCAACCGAATTGCTGCGCAAGCTAGATCAGCGCACGACGCCTGCCGGCCTCCGCACGGCCGCCCTTCACTTCTTGTGGCACTTCGACCCCCAAGAAACGCAAATGAGAGTTCTCAATCTTGTGCTTCATGAGCGTGGCCGGGGCAATCACCAACTTCACGCTCAAATAGTAGAGAGGGTCCTTTCGCCAAGAGTAAACGACCCATTGGCCGGTGAGGCTCTACTTGAGTGCGCCATGGCCAAATCCGTCCCTAGCCCGGCACGCTTATTGGCCTTGCGCGCACTCCGCAGCCACAGTGCAAAAGGTTTGAGTGCGCAGGCAGAGGCAATATTCCTATCTGAAAGTACCGACCTCTCCATAAAGCACGAGGCACTCAAGCTTGTACTTGCGCTAGACAAAGCGCGCGGGCATTTCTTGCTATTAAATCAGGTGCCGCCAGCTTCAAATTTGCCAGCGACCTATCGCCTCTTCCGCATCTTGCGCAAACAAGAGGGGCTACCTTCCCTTCCCCCAGGGCCAATGAGCCCTAATGACCCCCGTTAGCATGAAACCGCAACTCTTTGATACGCACTGCCATCTCACCTGGAAAGAAAGTGGCGACTCTGCAGAAAATCAATGGCGAGAGGCACGCGAATCGGGCGTGACTTCCATGACGACAATCGGTATTGGTTTGCCCGATTCTTTGCGCGCGCGTGAGCTGAGTCGATCTTTCGAAGGCGTGCACGCAACGGTTGGCATTCATCCAAACGACCTTGGGCCGCGTGAAGAATTACCGACGCTTTTGGCGGATCTTGCCGCCCATGCACGCTCGGGAGGTTGGGCCGGAATCGGCGAAACCGGTTTGGATTTTTATCGCGATTGGTGTGCAGCGGATATCCAGTTTGAGGGGCTGCAGGCTCATCTGGCTCTAGCTTCTGAGCTTGGTTTGCCGGTTGTCTTGCACTGCCGCGATGCGGGTAAAGAGTTGCTGAGTGAGCTTAATAACTTCAACCAACCCTTTTCTGGAGTCATGCATTGCTTTTCGGATGGCCCCGAAAGGCTAGACGACTTTTTAGCCCTTGGCTTGCACATCTCATTTGCAGGCAACCTAACTTACCCAAACGCCAGCCCATTGCGAGACGCTGCGCTCCGAGTTCCGGAAGAGCGTTTACTCATCGAAACAGATGCACCTTTTTTGGCGCCTCAACCCGTGCGTGGCAAAAGAAATCGGCCATCCTGGGTGCGGCATACATTTGATGCCCTCGTCGAGTTGCGCAAGGCTGACCCAACAGAGTTGGCTAGCTCACTCTACCGCAACGCCGAAACGCTCTTCGGCTGCTCAAAGAGCGCTAATTAGTTCGACCTTTGCACCAGGCTCAAACGCGATTTCGTAGTGCGCTCGCCCAGAATAGCCCTGTGAAGTCGGGCGAGCTCTACAGCCGACCCAGCGCCCCCCTATGTCTTGAAGCGTGAAGGCATAGCCTTGATGCTCAAGCCGCTCTTGCGTGCCCGCTCGAAAAGCCCAATGCGGCATGAGTGGATGCCTTAGAGCTGCTGTTTCTTCGCCTACGCGAAGCGGCGCCGACGAAAAAGCCTGAAAGCCCGCAGGCTCAGAACCAAGCCGAGACCAAGCCGCATAGCTCGAAGCAAACATCGCCAAGCTCTCTTGGGCCGCAAGCTCGTTTTGCAGCAAACGCGCCTCTAAACCGCGTGGAAGAAGGATGGCAGCCCCAAGAGTTAGAGCTGCCACCACAAAGACCAATTCGAGTAGGGTAAACCCCCTAGTGTTCATCTTGAGAGCCAAGCTCACTGACAATTTTCTCTTGTAGATGAGATGGCACCCGATCGTAGTGATCGAAAGCCATTGTGAAACTGCCCTCACCATGGGTCATGGATCGCAACGGCGTGCCGTATGTTTGCATTTCAACTAGAGGCACATTGGCTTTGATGACCTGAAAATCACCATCGGCTTCCATGCCTAGAATCTGCCCTCGGCGGTTATTCAAATCGCCGGAAACATCTCCGAAGTAGCGCGAGGGCACCGTGATCTCAACCGACATCAAAGGCTCGAGCAAAATAGGCTGCGCCTTGAGGAAAGCATCACGCAGCGCCCGTGCGCCAGCCTGCTTGAATGAGTGCTCGTCGGAGTCAACGGCGTGAAATTTACCATCGTAAAGCTCGACGCAAACATCTTCGACGCGTGAGCCCGCAATGATTCCATTCATCATTTGTTCATTCATGCCTTTTTCAACGGCAGGGATGAAATTGCGAGGAATCGAGCCACCGACAATCTTGTCTTGAAAGTCAAAGCCTGTCCCGCGACCTGTCGGGCGAATGCGGATGTAACACTCTGCAAACTGGCCTTTACCGCCTGTTTGCTTCTTGTGCCTGTGATGCCCGTCAGCTGGTGTGGTCACCGTTTCCTTGTATGGAATACGCGGCAAGGAAGTCTCGACTTCAACTCCCCTATCCGACAAACGGTGGAGCAAAGTTGAGACATGCAAATCGGAAAGACCATCAACAATGGCTTCGTGAGTGTCGGCATCGCGACGATAATGAAATGTCGGGTCTTCGTGAGTGAGCTTTTGTAATTCAGAACCAATTTTCTGCTCATCCGCGCGGCTCGCAGGACGCACTGCCAAAGAGAAGAAAGGCTCAGGCAAAGGAAAGTGATAGGCCTCTGCGGTGCCTTCGGAAACTAAGACATCGCCGATTTCAAGGTCGTCGATTCGCGTCACGGCAATGATGTCGCCTGGGATACCCGTTTCGGTTTTAATCAACTCTTTGCCATCAATGTAATGGATGCCATTGAGCTTCACGGACTTTTCTGTGTGAGGATCAATTAAGAGGCTGTCAGGTTTAATCGTGCCTTGAAGCACGCGCAAATAAGTAATTTGCCCGAGGTGCTTGTCGACCAGAACCTTCCAGACACGCGCAACGACGCGCTCATCTTTTGTGCCACCTTCAATGTTGACTGAGTGCATGGCCTTTAACTGCATCGTTGCCGTTGGAAACTCGTCGACCATAAATTCGGCGAACTCGCTCACGCCAATGTCACGAAGTGGGTCGACGCAGAAAAGGGGCGCAAATGTGCCTCGAGCCATTGCCATCGGCATGAACTCTTCGAGCTCTGCATCTGAGATGTCGCCCTCTTCGAGGTAGCGCTCCATGAGACTGTCGTCGGCCTCGACGACCGATTCAACAAGTGTTGTACGAGCATCGCCTTCGGCCTTTTCCATGACTTGCACGGAGGTGAAGGCTTCGCCCACACCATCTGCCATTGTGAAAGGCACCACGCGCTGCCCTAGAGCACTCTGCACATTGCTAATAATCGTATCTAAATCGAGGTTGTCACCATCAAGCTTGGTCAGAACCACCGCACGCGCCAGGCCGGCAGCACCAGCCATTTTCCAGAGACGAATCGCATGAAAAGGCACTCCGTTTTGAGGTGCAGCCAAAGTAATAACAGCCGTGCCAGCAGCGCCCATGGCCGTAATGGCGTCAGCGCAGAAATCAGGGTAGCCGGGTGTATCAATAATATTTAACTTGCCGTGGGAAGACTCGGTATGGACGACAGCTGCAAGAAGGGAATGCTTCTTGGCTTTTTCTTCGGCTGTGAAATCGCAAAGCGATGTACCCTCAGAGACACTGCCGAGTCGAGAGATCGCACCAAAATGGAATGCGACGGCCTCAGCAAGAGAGGTTTTCCCGGCATCAGAAGACCCAAGGAAAGCGATGTTGTGGAGATCGTTGGCGGACATGAAGAGGGATAGCCGTTATTCGGCTATTAACAAGGGGGAAAAGAGAGACGCGCCAGTATTGCCTAGGCAACACTGACGCGTCAGCCTAGCACAGTTTGACTAGCCTAGGAGGATGATCTCAACGCGGCGATTGCTGGCCTTGCCCTTTTTAGTATTGTTGTCTGACTTAGGGCTCCACTCACCATGCCCCGCGACGCGAAAGGAACCCCAATCGAGGCCCATATCTTTTGTGAGGTAAGTGATGACAGCCATCGAGCGAGCGACAGAAAGCTGAAGGTTAGATGACCACTTTGACTTCTTAATGGGGTCGTTGTCGGTGTGGCCTTCGACCCAAAAGATTTTGTCAGCATAATCAGCCTGCAAAGTAGCAGCCACGACCTTGAGAGCTGCCTTGCCCTTAGCCGTCAATTTATCACGGCCAGAATCAAAGGAAAGAGCCGATGGTAAATCGAGCACGAGGTAATCACCACGGCGCTCTACGCCAACGCCAGTGCCATCGAAGGCGGAACGCAAAGTGTCGACTTCGGCATCGCGAGCGGCCAAGTCGGCTTCCATAACGCCAACGCGTTGCGAGAGGTCGCTGGCGCGCTGGTGCTCAAACGACAGCTGCTCTGTAAGAGATGCGTTTTCGGCGCGAACGCGCTCACGCTCAGTGAGCAACTGATTGTTTACCGTTTGATAGGATTCGAGTTGACGATCGGCATCAGCAAGTTGCTGATTGACGCCAGTTTGGCAAGCTGGCAAAAGAGCCAGAAGAACGAGGAGCAAGGATGTCTTCATCATGATGGAAGGGCGAGAGTGCTAGGACAGAAGTTGACTAAGAAGCCCGGGCCAGTCTTCCGTAAAGAAGGAATGAACCTGAGCAGGTGCCATGAGGAAAATCAAAATCCCCATAACCAAAGGCGGGCCAAATGGGATGACGCGACCAATCCGATAACCTCGAGAAATCGCCTTTGCGACGGAGTAAGCACCCCCTCGCCGTTGATGGCGAAATGCGAGAAAACAGATCAGCGCGGAAATGCGCATGAGACCCAAAACGGAACCAAGAAAGACGGCTATGAGAAAGGCCCACAGTGTGGCCTCCAAGCCGAGGAGAGCGCCTGTTGCAGTAAGGAGTTTGACATCGCCTAGCCCCAGTGCTTCCTGCCTTAAAAGATAAGAAAAAACTTGGCGGATTCCAAATAGGAAAACGAAAGAAAGTAGCGCACTGACGCAGGATGAGGCAATAGAAAGAGTTAGGAGCGCGTCTTTTTCAGAAAAACCTAAAAGTGCCGCCCCCCAAGGCGTGTGTTGGGGCAAATCCCACACTTGAAAGCTTGGGGCTAGCCAAGCGACCAAGATGCCGAATGGGATCCCGCCGAGTGTAATTCCGTCTGGGAGGATGAAATGTTGCCAGTCAATCGCAGCCGCAATAAACAAAGCTGTAATCGTCACCACCATAAATAAAAGTGGAAACGGCGAATGCGCCTGTGCGGCCCAAGTCAAGCTCGTCAAGCCTATTAGAACCGCCAGCGACAATTCGCAGCCCAGATACTGAAACCCATAGCTCTCTTTGCAATGCCGGCAACGACCAAGTGAAAAGAGCCAACTAAGAATCGGAATGTTTTCAAACCAAGCCAATTGGGTCTCGCACAGTGGACAAAAAGAGCGCTTCGGACGCAACAGGCTGATGCCCTCTTGTGGAATGCGCCAAATTGCTGCTGAGGCAAATGAACCAAGAATCATTCCTAAGAGAATGAGAATAGCCAAAAGCAACCCAGGTTGGCTTTGAAGGTGAAGCCAAAGCATCATGGTGCGAGAAGGACCTTCACTCGAAATTGACGGAAAGGCTCAGCCAAGGGCTCGCCACTAGCTGAAACAATTGAAAGCGGTAATTCAAAAACGCCCCACCCCATTTCTACGCCGAGTTGCGCTTCAAGAACAGATCCATAAAAATTGTTGGAGGCCAAAGTGAGCGAGACCACTCGCTCACTTCCATCCGAGGCGCGAACCCAACGCGCGCCTTCTTTTAGGCTTCGCGGATCGAAGGCGCCGTCAAACGGGATGCGAAGAAGACCTCCCTTAGCCCACAAAGGCGCCATGGCCGGCAGCTTCGGACGCAAAGGCACGCCACCGAGGCCTGAAAGCGCTCGAGGAGAATTTAAGGGAGCTGTGCGAAAGTGAAGCTGCTGCGTTTCCAGGAAAGCCGCACCCGAATGTGATCGAAGAGATGCAAGCGCGGGAAGTGCCGCAAAATGAAGAATGTAATCTGAATCTGGAAGAAAAGAGCCTCCGCTAAGGTCAATACAATTGGGCAACCGCGGGTGCAAACGCAATTCTGAACGGCTGCTCTCTACCCGGAGCCCCTCTACAGGAATACCAGTAGCCGTTGCAAGAGACCAAGAAAAGGGAACAGGCGCCAAAATGGGTTCACTGAATAGAATCTGAACGGGCTGGTCTAGCGGAAGCACAGGAACCAGCGCCCCAGACCAGCCTGTAATCATTAAAGGCTGCGGCTCGCTAGCATTCTCTTGCGAGCATGAAAGGGCTGACAAAAAGAGTGCCCCCACGCAATAAGACAAAGCGCGGGGGCACCGAAAGGCAAGCATGGCTTACCAGCCAAATGGTACTTTTATATACCCCAAAGATGGCTCTTCATAGTTTAAGTCAACGCTGACGCCTTGAGCATCAAGGTCGAATGTCACGCGGTACCGGAAGAAGCGGCTGCCATCAAGAGCACTCATATCAGTGACCCATGCGGTCAAGGCATCTGGCGAGTTTGTCCCGGCTGCCGATTCAGCGGCCCCCTGGAACTCGATTTTCACATTCACATCATCAGGCAAACGATCTTTTACGCCACTCGTGTCGAGGCGGAAGAACTTAGCACGAATTTCCCAGTCGGGTGTTGGCCCAGCGAGCAAGGCCATGGAACCGTCAGTAATTAAAGTACTAAGGGTCATGGTCTGGCTGGATGAGTCATATAAGGCAGAGGTAATCTCATATGAAGCATCTGGCGCGACCGCTGCGGATGGGTAAAAGTCATACCCAACCAAGAGATTTGGGGTACGCAAGAATCGCTTGGGGACAGCAAACAAGAGATCATCTGTAGGCAAAGTAACCTCAAAGGCAGAAACGGAGCCGACGCCCTGCGAAGACATGACGACTGCGCCAGGTACAACGAAATTGCCTTGGCCACTACCTCGGTCTTCTCGGCTAATCAACCCCGCAGGATCAATGCCGACAAAACTTGAGTTAGCCTCAGAGAAGATTGGGTAATCCAACAAGGCGTTTGGTGCACGCAAATAGGCCAAGCCCGTGTCGATCCATTCACTCTGGAACTGACTCTCAGCTGAATACATCGGGACAAGAGAAAATGACTGAGGAACACTGAAAAGCCCCAACACCTCGCTCAAGCGGTCGGTAAAGGCAAAAGGTGCCGTCGGATCACCTGCCGTCAGGTAATTGTTAATATCTACTTCCACGGAAGGGTGGTAGATAATGTCGGTAAGAGGATTTGGGACATGGATTTGAATCACGCCATTACCACCTGCACCACCACGCCCGGCCTGATATGTACCGTTACCGTCGTAGCCATCTTTGCCACCAATAAGGTCACTATTAGCCGATGAGAAAGCCCAGCCCCTACGGCCGCCAATGGCACGCAACGCAAAGGATGAAGCTGAGGCGTCGGCTAAAAAGTTGTCTGGGTCAGCCCAGTTGCCAAGACCAGCTAAAGGGATTGCAGAAAAATCTATACCCGTTGAAGAGTGCAGGACGATGTGCCCACCTGAACCACCGCCAGAGCCTGAGATCTGGGTGGTTGTACCCAAACCAGGGCCGTCGGAAGTCGATTCACCACCAGCACCTGAGCCTCCACAAGCCAAAAGTGAGGAGGATTCGCCAAAGACGATACCACCAAGAGACATGAGCAGGAGTTGCCCCCCGCCACCGCCACCAGGGGCACCCTTGTAATAATCACCCGTCGTGCCAGTTGGAAATTCTGGGTCTGGCCAGAAATTGCCGACATCATCAAGAACGGTATCGCCATCAAGGTCTTTGCGAATCACTGTATGCGAATCACCCGAAGCGCCGCCACCTGCACCCGCCCATGGAGTGAGCAATGCGCCGTCTTTGACGCTCTGAACAGCTTGACCGCTCTGCTCGTCAAGCAAGTAAATGAATTGCCGCCCAAAGAAGCAATCCTCGGCGCTGGCATAGTCGACACCGCCTGCACCACCGTCGGGGCCATCTGTTGGGTGACCCAATTCGAATGGAGGGGTCGGGTCAGCAGAAGTCCAGGCAGGATCCCAAGTATCATCGTCGTCTGCTGGGTCTTGCATACGATCGCCGAGTTCCATTCCGTAAGTGCCACCCGCACCACCCATAGGGCCGATATCTAAGAGACCACCAGCGCCACGCAAGCCCTGTTCTGCACCTTGGAACATCGCAAAACTGCGAGCGTCATTATGCAAGAAGGCCGTATGGCGTTGAGAATTGAGGTCAGGGCCTGCGTTGTCGAAAGTGTCTGGGTTTAAAGCCCCAAACCATCCCGCGAAGAAAACAGCCTCATTGGGGCCGCCAGCGAAAGCACCGCCACCTCCACCACCAACAAGCAAGTTAGAAGTAGAAGGCGTAGCAAGTTGGTCGTATCTCTGATAACCGCCCTCACCGCCTTGCCCGCCTTGGGAAAGAGTAAGGCCAAAGGGTGAAAAACCATTCTCGCCAAAGAATGTCTCTTGGGAAATGTCTAAGGAAGCAGAACCGCCTGCACCACCACCACATTGGCCGCTGGCGCCATATTCGGGTTGGTCAGGGCGATTACCGGTCACAGTAGAAGGAGCGGGGTCACCGCTAACATCAATTGTGCCATAGACAAAAATATCGCCGACAACATAAATTTGAAGCGGATTGGAGCCCTGGCCTCGCAAAGTGGCGCCGGCTTCAATAGTCAAGTTGTTCAGATACAGGACACCATCGTTGACAGGGAAAACCTCTTGATTGGAATCCGTTACAGTCTTTACCCCATCAGTATCAATGTATTTCACTTCATTGTTGCCGAGCCAGAAATTTTTATCTTGCGCAACGGCCTCTCCGGGAAAACTCATCGAAGCATGCATTGCACCATCGCGAGGTGAAGCTTGCGGTGCATAAAGCGTGGCAGAAAGATCAATATGCGAGGTATCTAGGAAGTTATCCATAAACTCGTCAACCATGCTTTCATCGCCCACGGGCGCTGTAGTGTTGTAAAGGTCTAATAGCGATTCCGATCGAGACTCCGCCGAAAAGGAGAAAAGGGAATTGGTTTCACCCGACAAATCACGGAGTGTCGGAGCCATGACAACACGAAATAAAGCGTCAGGAGGCAAAATGCCGAGAGGTCGCATCACGACCTGAACAGCCGTAGGCGCACAATTGCCTAACAAGAAATAACGAACGGGGACACGCTTGGTCTCATCTGGTGAGCTCCCAAACGCAGCATCAAGTGTATATTCCAGCCATAGTGAATCCGAATTAAGATTGCTGATGCCAGGCTCTAAATCTTGGTCGAAAGTAACAACGACATCTGAAGGCTCACCCTCAGTGAAGAGGTTTAAACGCTCAGGGAAGTCTACGGCCAAAATATGGAGCGGCCCCAAAGCCAAATCGAGATATGTCTCTTCGGCTGGAGGAATAGGGGTACGGAAAGTACGGCGAAGGCCAAGCGACAAGGGGTGCCCAGCCGTATCACGAAGTACTGCGGAAGCATCCGAAGAAGTGGGCAGAAGCAACTCATAGTCAACACCACCCGCAATGAGCCCACCATCACCTCCACTCTCAGAATGTGAAGCACAGGCAGGCCAGAAACGAATCGCCTGATCTGCGTTGCCGTAGCCGTCTGCCAACAACTCAAACATGCCTGTCACAGGTTGACCCGAGACTTGATTATTATCAAGTGGGCGTATCACCACCGAGTGAAACCCGACGGAATCAGGGTCGATGGGATTATTGAATGTAAGTGTGATGGACCGATTTAAGGCCCAAACATCGTCATCATTTAAATCTGTCGCGAGCACCTGAAAGTTGCCACTGTCAGGAGAAAGATCGACTTGCTCCGAGAGGCATGAAGTACCAACACCTGCGAAAAGGAGTAAAGCGGGAAGGATGAATTTGTACATGTCTGTTGTAGGGGGTGCAATCAGCTGCTTGGGACTAGCGTACAGTCCAAGCCAAGCCGAGCGCATCAAGTTCAGGTTCTAATTCCGTCTCTAACGACGAAACGAAGGTCAGGCGAATCTGGAACGCCGTGGAGCCAAGGCTCTCGAGTAGAGCCAAATCTGTGGACCATTCGGAGGGGTTACTAATCGAGCCACAGGCACCTTGAAAATCACCGTAGGCGTCAAGGTCAATGACAGAGTTGAAGGCATTGACTTCACAATTAGTAATATCGACCAACTCAGCGCCACGGAAATCTAGAACCATTTCTGTACCGGGGTTGGAAACTTCTTCTACTGTCAAGCTAGAGATATCATCGACTTGGCCACCGAAAGTAAACCAGTGGGTGTAAACGCGCGAAACACGAACGGAAAAATCAACTTGAGCCCAATAAAGCTCAGGGCCAAACTTCTTTGTCTTTGCTCCTGTTGCCGTATTGTAGCCGCCAGTGGGTTTTGTTCCGTCGTCGCCGACATCTGGCACGACCAGCTTCCACTCATCAGAGGCATTCAAGCCGCCTGAAGAGAAAACGCGAAATGCGGGCAGAGCCGAAGAGCCAACCATAATCTGGATTTGAAACCCATTTTGCCCATGAAAACCACCCATGGGGTAAGAACGGAAGCGCATCAAGAGCGGTAAGCCAATCGACGGGATTTCGCCAGGAGCAAAAATTTCATCTTGCCCGGTTACCTCTGGTGGGGCACCACGCTTATCTTGGCCTGCAGTATTTCCGCCCAGGATGGTTTGCGGTATCGAAGTGTCACGCCAAGTGTAAAACTGAGTGAAGTCGGGCCATGGCATCATTTGAGTGCCGCTAGCAGCTACGAACATGTTCATTGCGCTAATGTAGTACTTCGTATCAAAGACAATCTTTTCTTCTATCCCCTCATTACGGCCCAAAATATTATTATCGAAGGTGCCTTGATATTTGAGCCCCGACTTATAGTACTTGGGGTACCCATTTGACGGGTTGATGTAATCGTCTGGGAAGCGCTCGGCGTGAGAGAGCGCCAAAGAATAACGGTCGAAAGTTGCATCGTAGACGGAACCACCAAAAGGAGCCCAGTTTAGACCAACGATGTCGAGGTTGTAGGAATCAGGTGCCAAGAGACCAAACCCTAAGTGGTGATAGGAAAGCTCCGTCATCAAAACGGCACCTGCAGGCGTCAAGGGGGTCATAATCCCTTGGCCAAACTTCAACCTTTGACCGATGTAGGTATTCGAGGCATCAGCCATGCGTGAGAACTGTCGCAGTTCTCGGCCGCTCATATAACCCGTTCGCGGAAGTGTGTATTGCCCAGAATACTCAACATGACCATCTCGGTTTTCGTCAAGGCTCGTAAAACGCAAAGCGAAATACCTGGAGCTAGGCCAGCTAGAAGGTGCCCCCTGCAAAGTCAGGATTTCGACTTGGTCATCATTGCCAGCAACAAAGCCACTCATAGCAATTGGATTACCAGCAAGATCTCGAATCCCTTCTGACCCATCACGCAGAGCAACACACATCCGCAAGTTAGTCGCCTCAGCATGTGCATCTGAGATACCCGCGACAGGTGCGATAGTGAAACTGCGTGCATCTTGCGAAGGGCTAATTGGACCAAAGCGAATCCGGCCAGAGCCTGTAGCACTTAATGGGTAAGTGCCATATCCGATCAAACTATCGATATAGTCGCCAACGGACTCAGCACCAGATTGATATGGCCCCTCGGCGCCAGAAGAACCGAGTGCATAAGAGGCAAAGACAAAGGTATCTAATGCTCTCACGGTTTCTGCGCCAATGGCTTCATCGAAATGAATCGTCAAAGTGGCCATTGGGTCAACCCCAGTAGCAGGCAAGGCAGCTGGCTCAGGCAAAAACTTCACCCAGCACATCTGCAAGCTGTAATTCTCTGAGGCATACGAGGCGGTTAGCTCTGCAAACAATGGCGCTCCGGTGTAATCGCCTTCGAAAGAAGCACCAGAAAGCAAAGTTGCAATGACCTCATATGCGGCCGGGTCGTTCGATGAAATGGCGGCAGCAAATTGAAAAACAGTATCGCCTAGAACGAGAACATCGCCCTCTTTAGGGGCAATCCCGTTGCAACCATCTGCTTGAATCGAATAAGTCAGCAAGAAGGAGCGCGACGAGGCTGTAGGGTCTGGATTATCAAGGACCTTAATCAAGTCAACCCCCAACTCTGTAATCAAAGTCGGGCGGGTAAGGTCAAGAAGATACCCATTATTAGGGTCGAGCAAATTACCTGAACGAAAAGCACGGACGATAACATCAGGCTTGCCCGAGCTATTGCCAGTGGAATACTCAGCCGGCTCGGCGGGCACCCCCGCAGAATTGACTCGAACACGAATCTGTCGCAGACCTTTTTTGCTGCGCAGCACTTCATTTTGCCCGAAAAGGAAATCGATTCGTGTCGGGATGCGAAGACACATGCTAGGAGCTTGTTGGTCCGCAGAAGCTGGATAACCAACACCATTAATAGGAAGGCCAAGCGCGGCACTCTCACGGGAGGAAATCGTGCTGTCAACAACGACTACGCCTAAGGGCTCACCATGTGCGTCATACTCGTCGCGAACGATATAGCGGACCTCATTACTCTTCGTGGCCGGGTTGCCACTCATAACCTGAAGCGTTTGGCGGTTAACGCTCAACGGGTCGAGATGCTCAGAAAATTCTAAGCGTAAAGCACCGTTACGCGCGATGCGTGAGAACACGGGCATTTCATCCATACCCTTGATTTGAACAGACGACAAGCCAGAGCGAGCTTGTGCGACTGCTGCAGCAAACTGTGACGAATCACGGTGATGCAAGACCTTAAGGTTTTCGGCCTGAGTGAGAATGTTATTAGAAAACTCATAAGTCACAAAGTCAGACAACAAACTCTCACGAACCACTACATCTGTATAAACAAGAGTACCCTCGGCATCAATCACATCGACCAAACGACCCCATGTGGCCTGTTGAAGGTAGAAATCGCTTTCGGTCGGCTCAACTGACGGCTCGCTGATGCAAGACGTAAGGGTTAGGCCGAACAGTAGAGCAGTAAGGTAGGAGTAGTATTTCATGACAGAATCAATTAGCAAACACTGTGCCAAGCACGAATGACGGCAAGACCCGTAAAAGCAAAGGCCTCAAGCGCGCGTGTGCTAAATCGCACAGCTCGGTATTAAGCCCCCCCCCACACGATCCCGACAGCGTCTAGATTAGGCGCGACTCCAGCATCTGGGTCGGAGACAATGGTCAAACGCACTTGAAAATAGCGGTATTGCTGCCCTTCGATTTCATGCACATTTGTGCTCCATTCACTTGGTGAAGAAACGCTACCCTTGGCATTTGGCGCAAGGTTGCCCCATGCATCAAAAGGTGTGGCGGCAGAAGTTAAAGGACCTGGCGCTGTTGCGCTGTTAGGGTGGCCAACCTGAGCAGCACCACGATAATCGACTTGAATATCAGTGCCGACAGGAAGCAAGCTCAAGCTGGGCTCAATCATGACGGCTTTAATGCCACCGGTGGGAATTGCTGAACCCGTATCGAACCAGTGCGAGTACACACGCGAGACACGAACGGCGAAGTCAATGTTCATCCAGTAGAGGTAGGTATCCATCTGAGCCGTTTTCAGGCCGGCTGCATCGAAACCACCACTTGGAATCGTGCCACCCGCCTCAGTGTTATCAGGGATGACTTCACGCCACTTGCCACCGGCATCACGCCCGCCTGAGGAAAAGATCCGCCAAGCAGGAAGCGCCGACAGGTTCACCATATCGGTCGCCTGAAAAGTGTTCAGGGGCAAAGAGTGCGCAAGCTGCTGCGGGTAGCAACGGAATCGAGTCAGCAAGCCCAAATCAGTCGCTGGCACCATGCCAGGGCCATAGTTGGGGTCGTCTCCAGGTTGAATTGCGTTAGCGGGTGGAGAGCCAAGCGAATCTAGAGCGCCACCCGTAATGAGAGGATTAATTCCAGTATCTCGCCATGTAAACGACTCGTTAAAAGTCGGCCATGGAATAAACATTGCCCCTGAAGGAACAGCAAACATATTAACCCCACGCATTGTGTAGCCGCTACGAAAGACTTCCGTTTCAGGCAATTCGGGCTGGCCTAATACATTTTCGTTGAAGGTGGCTGTCGAAAGGCCCGAGCCAGGAAATATTGGCAAGTTGTTCTGCGGGTTAAGAACTTCGTCGGGAAGAACATTGGCATGCGCGAAAGAAACCGAAATGTCTTGGTAGAAATCGTCATAAAGTTTGGCACCAAAAGGAGCCCAAGAAGCGCCGTCAATGTCCAAGTTAAACTCAAGCGGGAAGTTGTATGAAAAACCAAAGTCTTGTGGGCGGTGCACCGTCATCAAGACCGAACCGGATGGAACGAGAGGTTCGGGCAAGCCCAGCCCAAGAGCGATTTTTGCACCGACATACTCATTTCCGGAATCTGCAGAGCGCGAGAAACGCTCAGGAGCACGCCCCGACATTGCGCCAGCGCCCCAAGTAACCTGGCCTGCGAACTCAGGCTGACCGTCATTGTTGTCATCTAGGCCATTTGCGACTCGAAGGCAGAAATAAGAATCATGGCTCGCTGCAGTGACGCCGCCGCCGCCGGCAACAGTGATCGGAATCGTAGAACCCGCAAAGAACTGTGCAAAGCCCAGGCCATTACCGGCTAAATCTTGGATGCCATCTTGACCATCGCGCAAAGCGACTAAGAAGTTCAAATAATCGTCAGTGTTTGTTTCGGAGAAACCCTGAACAGGAGACAAAGTGAATTCACGGCTTCCGTCTCCGACCTCAATGGGACCGAAGTAGACGCGGCCAGCAAACTCGGATCGGTCTTGAGTATTATTCCGAATGACAGCCAAATCGTAACCAGGAAGACGGTCGATATAGTCTGCGCTCGTCTCAGTTTGAGCATATTGGTAATCGGCCACGACTGACGCGTCGTCGACATCTTTAAAGTTAGGCATATACAAAGAAAGCGCACCGTTGCGATAATCGACAAAAGATTCGTCTGCGCCATCTGAAAACTCGTATCGGAAATCAATCAGAACAGAAGAATCAACGATGACACCCTCTGTGACACTCAAGGTGAGTGAGTAAGTGGTGCCGCTGCCAGTCAACTGCGAACCTGCGCCAATTCCATCGCCCAGCAATTCTTGCGTGGCAGGGTCATAAGCAAAAAGCAACTCTTTATCTGTACCCAGGACGGTAGTGGTCACCGAACCGCGAACCGACTCGAAGATAATGTCGTTTTCAGCTGTAACATCAGCGGTTAGCACACCACCGTTTACAGCAACATTAGCAGGGGCGGTATCCTCAGAAAAACCTCGGACATAACCAACAGATGCATTGATTGGCTCGTCGACCACAGAATGCTTCTGGGTGCTACCCACGGCCTTAAGACTGCTGCGGAAAAGCCCAGGAAGTGGAGGATAAGCGCAGACCCCTTCAAATGGGTCTTGATCTGTGACTCCCTCAGAGTAGTCAAAGCTGACAACAGCATCGCTACTGACGGCCAAGCCACCAGAGAGAGTGATACGAATCTCTTGAGGTGAGGAGTAGCTAATCGTCGAAGTGGATGCGTCGATCCTGCTTCCACCGCCAACCTCAACAATGCCACCCGTGCCATCGTCTACAAAATAGACCTCAGGGGGCGTTAGCGCATTGGCAATCAGGACACCCTGCAAAGAGCCGGGTAAAACATTCGCTGAGAAAGTAACACCACCGTCTGTAAGCCGAGCGACATAAGGCTGCTGAGTACCGCCGCCGTTAAGAGACTCATTGCTGACAGACACCAGCGTATTTACGGGATTGAGATCTTCATCGTAAGTCAAGCGAGCCCCTGGAGGAGTTGCCCCCACTGGGCCAAAGAAGTCAACATTGCTGGGGTCTTCTACGCTTGTCACGACAAAAGAGTGCATCGACAAAACGGTCAAAGGGTCGATCGCTTCATCAAAGCGAATCGTAACCGTAGAGTTTGGGTCAATACTCGTGGAAGGAAAGCCACCAAGCGGTGGCGGCTGAATATCTAGGAAGCAGGCCTGATAGGCGCTGTCCTGCGCGCGGTATACAGTCGTAAGGCGAGCGTCAACATTAGCGGAACCGCCGACCAAGCCTCCGAGACCCGTCAACTCGTCATAGGTCAAAACATTAAGTGCCACTTCCCAGACATTGCCACCCTTTGGCTCAGGTGTTTGATTCACGACAGCTAAGACAGAGCCAACCTCGAAAACATCGCCCCGTTTCGCATCAATTCCTTGGCAATTTAACTCAACGATGTGAAATTGCGCTATGGCCGTTGGGCCCGTGGAAGAGATCACGCTATCAAATACGGCATCAAAGCGACCCACAAGGTTGGGCGGGGTGTTGTCGCGCATAAAACCGTGCGACTCGTCCATGTCACCGCCTGCCCTAGCAACAAGGTTAACCGCTGGCCCAGAAGCCAAAGTGCGGAGACTGCCTAAAGAGGAAGCCGTGATTTTGCGCAGACCATTCAGGCTCTTAATCACTACGGGTTGTCCAATCTCTGGGGCTAGCACCGTAGGCAAGTCAACCTGCAAAGAATAATCAACCGCATCAAGAGCAGCTGGGAAGCCTGTTGCATTCTGGGGAAGACCGAGTTCAGCCGATTGACGAGAAGAAATCGTTGGGTCAAAGATGACAGAGCCGACCCCCCTCTCGAGGTCATTGCTAACGTAATAGAGCCCTGTAATTGCAGCTACTGGGGGGTTGCCAGCGGTTATCTGCAAGGACTCCTTCGTTACGGTATTTGGGTCAAGAGGCTCAGAAAACTCGAAAACTAAAGCAGCGTTTCTGGCCACCATCTCATAGGGTGGCGGGTACTTATAGCCTTTAGTGGAGAAAGAGGGCAAGTCGGCCTTTGCCTGTGAAAGTAGCAAAGTTGCAGAAGGAGAGCCTGCCGGCTGAAGAATCGTAAGGACTTCATCTTGCGTCACTGGGTTTGTTGACAAAAGATAAGAGACTCCGTCAGAAACCAGCTCGGGGTTTATCACAACCTTAGACTCCATGGGCATGCCGTCTTGATCGACGACATCAACCAAACGACCCCAGTTAGCAGCTTCTAAAACTAGAGCGTCGCCAACCTCGCCACCCAGCTGGTCTGCATTGAAGCAGCCCAAAGGAGAAAGCGCGAGAATGATTGCAGCGGGCAGAAAAAGCCAGCTGGAAGGAAATGTAAGGAGGTTTTTTTTCACGAAATGAAACGCAAGAGGTACCGAAGGAGGTCCGGTGCACAAGGGGAACCACATCCTAAGGGCGCGAGAGGATGCCCGCACCCCTGCAGAGTGCAAAATCTATGCCGCCCGATTGGTCGAGAAACCCACTTTATATGGGCTATTTCGAATCACATCGTGCGAAAAGGCACGGCTAGCTGCCCCAAGAGTATGATTCTCGCTCTGCATCTTCGCGGGAAACAAATGGCCTTAAATTTTCTGGCCGGATACTCTGCGCTTTAGGCGAATGAATCGGGTGAACTTTTCGAGACGAGCAGCAGCCGATGTAATCAATCGGAAGCAATGCATCGCAATAAGCGCACAAAAAACGGCGGCGGCTTCTGCCCTCCGTGCGCCAAGGCGCTCTAAGCTTTTGGCTATGCGTAATGCACCCTGTGTTGGGGCAAGTGCCCAAGTCATGATCTCGGCACCCTGACGGTAGAGGCTGAAGGGTCGGCAAAGGCCAAAGGTCTGGGCGCAAAAAGGCCAGAAACACCCCCATTCGCACGAGCGGCCCCATTTTGGCCTGTTCGAAATAAAGCGCGCGAGGATCTGAATCGAGAGTTGGCGGCAACTCACCACGACGAGGGAGCGGGTGCAAAAGCAGGCAATCACTCAAGAGTGGGTCAGCCATAACCTCTGGCGTTACCCCTGGATAAGGAGCACCACCTTGACGCGCGCCTCGCTCATCTTGAAGACGCGTGAGATACATGGCGTCGATTTTATGAAGTGCCGCAGACTGTTCGGGGAACAAGTCACCCTGCGCGACACCGCGCGGCTCTAGGAGAAAAGCCTCATCCGAGCCAATCCAACTACGGAACAAAGGGTGCCGCGCTTGAACCAGTCGGTAGTCGAAGCGGTCGAGAATGCGCCTCTCAAAAGAGCTCTCCCAGTTTAGTGAAGGGCTCGGCAGCAACACGATACGAACGCCCAGAACAGCCAAAGCCCATGCGAGAGAGCGGGCAGTGCGCCCATTTTTTAAGTCTCCCATCAACGCAACAGTGCGCCCCCGAAAATCACCCCACTCGCGCGACAGCGTGTAAAGATCAAGCAAAGTTTGCGTCGGGTGCCCCAAACGGCCATCGCCGCCATTCACGATCGGCACTCCTGCCGCCTGAGATGCTAAGCGCGAGGCACCATCGCTGGCATGCCGCCAAACGATTAAATCAGCATAGCCGCCGAGGACTTTTGCCATGTCATGGAGAGTCTCTCCTTTTGCCGCGCTCGTTGTTTTAGGGTCGGCCACGGTAATGACCTGACCGCCAAGACGCTTTGCTGCCGCCTCAAAAGAAAGCCGCGTGCGGGTAGATGGCTCTTCAAAAACAGTGGCTATTAACTTGCCGCGCAGAGCATCTTGATATGCGCCAGGGTCTTGCTCTAATTCTCTGACTCGCTCGAAAAAAGAAGTCAAAAAAGCGGGATGAAATGCCTCTGCCGAGTGCAGGCCCTCAAGCACGGGAAGAAGATTCATGGGCGCAAAGGATAACGGTGCGGGATTATCTTTGCACCGCATGAGACGCCAGCTCAGGAAACACATCAAGCAAAGCTGTCAATCGTTCCGAGCCAAAAGGCAAGCAGCTGCCCGGCTTGGGCAAAGGAGGCAATGAGCTTAAAAGGTTTGATTCAAGTTCTTCCAGCAGCATCTGAGGATCAAGATGAATTGAACCAGAGATGGCTTTTCGGGCGCCAAAAAAATCTTGGTAACGCCACTGTGCCGCTAAATCGCCTCGATTCACCAAGAAAATGTCAGCCGGCGAGCTGTCAAGAGCCATCCGTAAAAAATCGGTCGTGGGCTCTGTTGCTGCATCAAAAACCCAAATGCGTCGCCAGGCCGTGCGCGCAGACTCTTGCGCTATAGCCTGAGCCTTGGCATCCGCCCCGGAAAGAGATGAATCTACCCCCGCGGTATCAAGCAAGCGGCAGACCCATGAATCGGGCCCTTGGCCAATTTGAATGCGAGCCTCAACCGTATCGCGTGTTGTGCCTGGAGAAGGTGAGACCGTCGCGCGCTGGGATGCAACCCAACTGTTGAAGAGGGTTGATTTGCCCGCATTCGTGGGACCGAACAAAGCGACACGAGGAGGGCAAGCGAGGATGGAAGCCCAAGCAAGCCGCGCCACCCACTCGTCGAGGCGCGCGAGTCTTTGCTGCTTAGAATAACCCGACAACTGGCTCAACTCATTCGCCCAAGTCAATTCTGAAAGCTGGGCTAAAAAGCGTGCAGCCAAAGGGGATTGCGCCGAGGCTAGACCTGGGCAATGGTCTTGTTTTTCATTAAATTCACTAGCTTTTTCCTGCCATCCATGATTACGCGCCCAATCGCGAAATGCTGCTGCGACACCGCTACCGCCGTGAAGGTGCAATTCAGCTGAAACAAGATGCTCATCGCCTCCTTGATACCAAAACAGCCCCTGATCGAAGGTGCGCTTCCCGCCGACGGAAAGAAGAGTGGCTTGCTGCGTGGCGGGGAAGGATTCAAGGCCGAACAAATGGAGCAAATCAGCGGGAGGCGAATCAAGGCGCCAAATAGACAAGGCCGAAGGGCCCGCCGCAGACAAAAGAGAATAAAACTTCACTCTTTACAGCCGATTTTATGCCACCATGCAGCGAGACCCCTGAGCACTAGATCGGGCTCAAATCGCCATTCGGAAGTCATCCAGGGCTGCATGGTCGCGGCGTCGCCACCGGTCAAAACTCGAACGGCGTCAGGTGCAAAGCGAGAGGCCAGCCCCTCAAGGGAGGCAGCAAGAGCAGCCAATGTGCCAAAAGCCGTGGCCTGAGCAGTCGTGCGTGGCTCATCAGCGGGCAGAGCGCTTGGGGCGGCCAAATGTGGGCAAGCGCCAGCAAGTGCTTGCTGCTGCACACCCAGGCCTGGCCCAATCGCACCGCCACAAAAACATCCCTGCTCATCGACGACATCAAGCGTAAAGGCCGTGCCAAGGTCAGCCACGACCACGGCTTCTTTGCAAAAAGAAAATGCAGCCCATCCAGCCAAAAGGCGGTCAATGCCGCTACCGGAAGACTTAACCACCATTGGGATGTTATGAGATGTGACCACGCGCAAGGAAGACGGTGCAAAACAAGCAGACAAAGCGCGCCATGCCACAGGGTTTACGGAAGCCAGCACCACAGACAGACCTGCTGCGTTTTCGCCAGCCCATTCGGCGAACTGAGCCAACCCGATATCTGTGGCAGGAAAACGACTCACGCACGGCTGCCAATCAAGCACACATGCGGGTAAAGGCCCCGAAGGAAAAATTGCGGCCTTGAGCGCGCGATTGCCCAAGTCAACGAGTAGCGCCGCCTCGGTCATTTACCGCGGTAAACGATAACTCAAAGTGCGTGGCGCGCCGTAACGCTCGACCTCAACGGTAATCGTTTCTAGGCTATCCTGTTTTCGCAGCCATCGCAAAAGCTCAGAACGATCGGTTGTTGCATACCCGTTAATCGAAAGAAGGATGTCATCCGCCTGCAAACCTTGTCGCGCAAAGATCGAATTGTCTTTGAGGGACGCCACGCGCAAACCACGAACCTTGCCTTTATCATCTCGCTCAACACGCAGAGGAACTGCCGCGAAGAGCTCATCTTGAGGCATTTCGCTCAAAGTTTGAATATCATTTGTGCCGACATCAAAATGCCCAGGCGTAATCATTTGAGTCTCGACCGCATGCTCTCGCCACGAGGATGATTCCGCAGAGCCCGCCGTATTAAGCCGCGAAAGGTCAACATCAAATGAAGCTGTGCTTAAAGTAAACATCGGCTCCTCGCCATCCATGAGCAGAAGGTCGACCTCGGTAGCGCGAATCGCAATGACCTCAACTTGAGCGCCAGGCTTGCTTGCTATGGAAACGGTGTCGCCCAAAGCATAAAGGTTGCCAATCGGCATGCCATCTTGCGAAACAGCTTCACCGGCTGGGCGAAGAAAAACAGCTGAAGCATTTGAGTCGCTGGGGTCAAATTGGACCAAGGCCAGCACAAGATCATCTGGACCTATGCGCGGAGGCGGGGCGGCCTCAGTCGCCGCATTATCGTCAAGGATGACCTCTTTCTTGCCGGCCACCTCTAATTTATGGAGCACATCGTAAGCAGAGTAAGCGCGCAAATGCCCCTCATCTTCATGCTCAGGCACATCAAAAGAGCGCTCGTATTTACGCACATCAAAGGCGGCCAAGTACTCTGTATCTTTATGAAGCCAGAAGTCATAAATCGTAAAGCCAGCGCCCGCGAGGGCACCTAGGCCGACGAGGACGAAAATCGCGCGCAGTAGCTTGTAACTCACCATGGAATCTTACACCTAATTGGTTCTGATTACGACGACCGAGTGCGGAAGGTTCTTCCTAGAAATCGCTGACTTCGGGATAGGTCAATGCGAAAAGCCTGTGGCGTAACGCTTCAAGCCCCCGCCCCGTGACTGAGGAAATCATCAAACCATCCGTCAAGCCTGCAGCTTCGAAAAGGGCCTGAGCTCGTTTTTCGGATTCTTCCGACTCAACCTTGGTCGCAACGAGCAGCGTGTCGCGCTCTTCGAGGCCTTCGCCGTAGGAGGCAAGTTCATCACGGATGATGCGCCATTGTGTAACGGGGTCTTCGTCGGGTAGAGAAACATCGACTAGATGCAATAAAGCGCGTGTGCGCTCAACATGCCGCAAGAACTGAAAGCCAAGCCCCTTACCATCGCTCGCACCCTCAATGATGCCGGGGATGTCAGCGATAATCAAAGTCGGCGGATCGCCACCCGTTTCCATGATGCCTAAACCAGGGTCAAGCGTGGTGAATGGATACTCGGCGACCTTGGGGCGCGCTGCTGTTACGCGGCGCAAAAAAGTACTTTTTCCGGCATTCGGCAAGCCGAGCAAGCCGATGTCGGCAACCAACTTAAGCTCAAGGCGCAAGTCACGACGCTCGCCTTCGAGGCCCTCTTCACTGTGTGTCGGCGCCTGCTGTGTGGCAGAAGTAAATCGAGCATTGCCACGACCACCCTTGCCACCCTCAGCAATGACGACCTCGTCGCCAAGTTTCGCAAGGTCAGCCAACAAGTTGCCGAACTCAGCGTCACGGATTTGTGTGCCAACCGGCAAGTCAATTATCGTTGAAGATCCGCCGCGGCCCGTGCGGTTTCGCGGCCCACCCGGCTGGCCATTTTCAGCGCGGATTAATCGCATACGAGCAATTCGGAAAAGCGAATTTTCATGAGGTATTGCACGAAAAACAATATGGCCGCCAGCACCGCCATCACCCCCATCAGGGCCGCCTTGGATTACATATTTTTCACGCCGCATGGACGAGCAGCCGGGGCCGCCACTTCCGGCGGTTACCGAAACAATGGCCTCGTCGCGAAACATGCCTTGGGAGGTTGAAGTCATAAGAAAAGAATTAACGGAGAGCGAGAGCCCTCCGTTAATTGGGTGCGCGTAAGGCGCGCGGGCTTAACCCTCAATAGGAACAATACGAATGCGGCGACGAGTTTGAAACTCAACCACCCCATCTTGCAAGGCGAACAAAGTGTAATCTTTGCCCATGCCTACTCCACGACCTGCGTGAAACTTGGTGCCACATTGACGAACGAGAATTTCGCCCGAGCGCACCGTTTGACCACCGTAGCGCTTAATGCCGCGCATCTGTGGATTGGAATCGCGACCGTTACGAGTCGAGCCGCCACCTTTCTTATGTGCCATAGTTCAGTACCTCTTAGGCGTCGATAGCCTTCACGCGAATGCGTGTATAAGTTTGACGGTGACCGCGCTGCGTACGGCTAGACTTGCGACGACGGAAAAAGGAAACAAGGATTTTCTTGTCTTTTTCCTCGCCGAGAATCTCAGCTGTGACAGAAGCGCCATCTACTTTGGGAGTGCCAACAGAAACAGAGCCGTCTTCTTTTTTGAGAAGACTAACCTGATCGAAGACAAGATCGCTGCCGACTTCTGCGCCGGGCATGCGGTCAATCCACAGCTCTTGACCAACGGTAAGTTGGATGCTGCGGGAACGGTCGCGGACGATTGCGTACATGTTTTACAATTCTCTACCGTTCGCGACATCGCGAAACGGGCGCAACAGTTTAACGACCATCTGAGCCCGCGGCAAGCATTATTGCCGCTCGATTACAGGTTCACCTGCCGGGACCTGCGAATCTTCCTTATAAGTCAATTGAATCGGCAGGGTGCGGACGATTTGCGCGTAGTGAGCCTTAAACTCAGCGACCACACCAGGCTGCCCGCGCAAAACCCAATCGCCCTCGGTCTCGGCGCGCAAACGCCGCAAGACTCGCATGGCGCCCGCGCCATGGTGCCCCACACTGCCTGAGCCACCACAGCCGCGGCACATCGCCTCGCTTGCCCGCGGCAAGCCCGTGCCGCGGCGGCGCCGCGTCAGAGACATCAAGCCGAAGGAACCCAAATGCCCCGCACGCATCCGTGAACGATTCTCTCGCAATAAGCTGCGGAACGCCCCCTCGACCTCGCGGCGATGCTCAGCCTTTGTCATGTCAATGAAATCGACGACAATAATCCCGCCTAAATCCCGCAAGTGAATCTGGCGCGCGATTTCACGGGCGGCGAGCATATTGGTGTCACGCGCCGTTTCTTCTAGAGAAGACCGACCAAGCCGGCCACTGTTCACATCAATCGCGCAAAGTGCTTCGGTCTCATGAATCACGATCGAGGCCCCCGAACCGATTGGAACGCGAGCACGGAATAGGGTTTGGTAATCACGCTCAATATCAAGGCTCTCGAACAAAGGGCGCGTACGCTCGTAATGCTCAACTTGCAAATCCGCATGAGGCGCCCACTCAGCCAAAAAATCTGCCACTTGTTTGGCCGTCTGCGGCTCATCGACCACAACGCGCCCCACATCGTTTGTGAACATTTCTCGCACGGCACGGACAGCAGGTGAATCTTCGGCGAGCAGCAAGCCAGGCTTGTCCGCCAGGCGAGCGCCCTCTTCGAGAGTCGTCCACCGTTTTTGCAAATGACGCAAATCTTTTTGCAACTCGCGCTTTGGCAGCCCCTCGCCCGCAGTACGGACGATGACCCCACCAGGCGACTCGCCAAGTGCCTCAATCAAACGCTTCCGCTCGTCTTGATCTTGAATGCGTCGACTAACACCAACTCGCGCCAAGGATGGCATCGAAACCAGTAAACGGCCTGCCAGCGATAAAAAAGTAGTCAGAGTCGCGCCCTTGCCTCGATTGGGGTCGCGCAAGACTTGCACCAGAACGAGTTGGCCCTGTGTAAGCATCTTGTGAATCGCCAAAGGCAAAGTCTCGTCAGAATCTGGAACTGTGGATTTACCCCCCGTCGCCGAATCGCTCTCGCACTCTGCGGCTGGTGCATCGGGCGCCACCGCAGCAGCGCCCGCCGTGGGTGTAGTTGCGACGGCAAACGGGTTGGCTTCGGCATCGGCATAACCCTTATGCACATTTCCTGAGTGCAAAAAGCCTGACCGCCCAGCACCAAAATCAATGAAAGCCGCATCAAGCCCCTTTTCAATCTGCTTGACGCGACCAAGATGAATGCTGCCAACTTGCGAAGCTCGATCCGTGCAAGAATAACGAATGTCTTGCAACTCTTTCCCCTGCGCAATTGCAACGCGAACCTCTTCGGCATCGCGTGCATTAATCGCTAGGACGAATGGCGGGTCTTGGGTCATGCGCTGTTTTGTTTGTGGGCAAGATGATGGCGGTGGACAACCAAAGTAGCAAATGCCTCCTCTTGAACGCCCAACATCCTTAAGACTTTTTTTAGCGACAAGGGCTGACCGATTTGGGCGACGCTTAGCAAAAACCTATAACCGCCGGGGATGACCGTTAATTGGACTTTTGACACCTCGTCATCAGCAACAGGGAATGCATCAGGCACACGATCAATCAAGTCGCTGGGCAAATCGCCCACGGCCTCGTAAAGACGGATGGCAACGGGGCGTGGTTTTGCTGGCGACAGGTAGACGCGTTGAACCGTCAGCCCCGGCGGCACCATCGCATTCAGGCGAAGATGGAATTCGCGCGCTGGATAGGAGGCCACAAGCTCAACCCAAAATCGCTCTTGATCGGAAGACCAACCTAGCGGGAGTGGGTCTTCGAATTGCATCCGGACGCGAGGGTGGAAGCCTTGAGAAAATGCTAACGGCAAGCCTGCACGACGCAAGGCGCGCTCAACACCCGCCTGCAAATCAAGGTGCGACAAGAAACAAGCCGAGCCGGTCTTGGCATATTCGACGCAATAGCGGATGCCTGGCTCAGGGTCAGCGGTCATGAACCTTCACCAAAGTCAGATTCAATCAGCGCGACCATGGCATCAACGGCTTCTTGGGCGCCTTTGCCTGATGCGCGAACTTGCACCTCGGCGCCCGTAACCGCACCGAGAGTCATCACCGACAAAACGCTATTGGCGTCAGCGATGCGACCATCGACCTCGAGCTCGATTTCTAGATCAAAGCCCATCGCTAACGAAACCACGGCATGAGAAGGGCGCGCGTGCAAACCATGTAAGGATTGCACGCGCGCCATGCGAGATGCCGTTTGGGCGGCCACAGAAAAGTGTTACGCCGTAGCCAACTCAGAAAGCAACTCGAGAATCGACTTGCCGTCTTGAGCCTGGAGTGCAAAGGAAACGAAATCTTCGTGCTGAGCAATACCAGCAATCCAGCGGAGGAGGTCAATGTGCTCTTCGGGGCCGTCTTCAGGGCGAAGCACCGAAAAGAAAACATGCACGGGCTCACCATCAAGGGCAGCAAAATCAATGCCGCCTTGGTGCACGCCAAGAATCGCGTAAGCCTTGTCGATACCTGGAAGCTTGACATGAGGGATACCCACGCCATCAGTGCCTGTAGAGCCACGCTGCTCGCGCGCGCTCAAAGCCTGGTAAATCTCGTCGCGCCGAGAGGCCAACGAAGAATCCATGCTGACTAGGCCGTCAGCCAAAGATTGGAGGATGCCATCAGCATCATTGGATTCCATGTTCAAAAGAATGGAATCAGCCTGGAATAGATTGGAGTGAGTCATGAGGGGTTTGCCAGATTAATGACCGTGGTTGCGGTCGACTTGTTTTTCTTTGAGCTTAAGGAACTGGCGCTCAAGTTTAGAGGCTACGCCATCAACAGCAGAGCGGCCGTCTTCGGCGGAGTCTGTTGCCACGATTGGCGTGCCTTTCACGCGATGCAAGATGACCTCGCACTCAACCGTGTTGGCATGGTGATCAAAAACGACCTCGCTGCGTTGGAATTCTTCCCCGAAGCGTTCGATGTTAGAGATGCGCTCGCTTGCGTAAGTGCGCAGTGCATCAGGGATGTCTTGGTGACGACTAGTGACTTCAATGTTCATGATGAATCAAGGGCGTGCTGCCCATACTTTAGTTTAGGCTATCCTGGCTATGTAATACAGGGGGGAAAGGGTGCTTTGCGTAAAGAACTTTTAAAAGGTACAGACCCTCTGGCGCGGCAGTTGGGCCGGCCTTCTTTCGGTCAGCGGCACTCAAAACGGCGTCGACCCATTCAGGCGCCCGTTTACCACGACCGACTTCGAGCAAAGTACCCACCATGTTGCGCACCATTCGGTACAAGAAGCCATCACCCTGGACTACGAAATGCAGCCCTCCACGCGTGGGATAAATATGAAATGCCCGAATCGTGCGAACCGTAGAATCCATTTCTCGACCAGATGCGGCCATCGACGCAAAATCACGGGTGCCCAAAAAATGCGTCGCCGCCTCACGCATTTTTTTCAAATTGAGCGGCTTTTTCTCCCAGGCCACCAGGCCAGCCTGCAAGACCGGGCGTGTAGAGCCAACGGCAAGCCGATAGAGGTAGCGCTTGCCAACGGTGGAAAATCGCGAATGAAAATCGAGAGAAACCTCGCGCGCCTTGGTGACGACAAGCTCGGGCGGAAGATAGGCATTCATGGCCATCCGCACTTTTTCCGCAGGGAAGCCTGTGAGCGTTGTGATGTGCACCACTTGAGCGTAAGCATGGACACCACTATCGGTACGACCCGAGCCATGGACGACCTCTCGCTCGCCAGTTATGCAAACCCATGCCAACTCGAGCTCTTCTTGCACAGATGGAAAGCCAGGCTGCCGCTGAAACCCGTAAAAGGCATCACCCCGGTAGCGCACCGACATGGCAATGCGGCGCTGAGTTTGATCCGCGGCGCAATCGGAAGCCCCCGCTGTCAGCTCAGGCATCGTTCCGACGACCTCGGTAGGCCTCGGCGAGGATTTCACTGTGCAGGTATTCCAAGCGCGCGCCAGCCGGGACACCACGCGCCAACCGAGACACCGAGACAGCTGTCCCTTGAAGGGCTTCAAGCACCAAAGCTGCAGCCCCCTCGCCTTCGCGGTCAGGCGCAGTCGCCAAGATTATTTCTTGCACGAGACCGTCATCAACACGACGCCGGAGAGTTTGCAATGCAGACGGGTCGGGCTCGGCACCTTCGCGAGGCGCATAGCCGTCAAGCAAGACATGATAGATGCCGCCATGAACGCCAGCGCTTTCCATTTTGGCCACCTCGCGCGGGCCTTCGACAACACAAACGGAAGTCGAGTCGCGCGTGTCGTCTGCGCAAATGGCACAGGGCGAATCAAGCGTCACATTGCCGCAAGTGGTGCAGCGTTGAGTTTGCATGCGGGCATCGCGCAAAGCGAGTGCAAGCTCAGCGACCTCGTCTGTGGATGAGCGGAGCACATGCAAAGCAATCCGTTCAGCGCTACGCGGACCGATTCCAGGCAGCCGCTCGAGTGACTGAACGAGCCGTTCGAGTGGTTCAGGGAAAGCCAACCGATTTACATCCCGGGGAGGCCAGGCATACCCGGAAGACCCATGCCACCCGTCACGCCCTTCATGGAATCTTCTGCGTCTGCACTGCATTTAGCGAACGCATCTTTGAGAGCGGCCATGATGGCATCTTGCAACATTTCGGCGTCTTCGGGCGTGCAGGCATCAGGCTCAATGACGAGACTCAAGATATCGCGCGAACCATTCACGGTAACTTTGGCCACCCCCCCTGCCGTGCCTTCGTAGGTGCGAGTGCCGAGCTCTTCTTGCAGGTCTTGGACCTGGCGTTGCATTTTTTGGGCTTGCTTGAGCAGGCCACCGAGGTCTCCGAGAGATCCAGCCATGATGATTAAGGGGTTTCCTCGTTGCCATCAAAGGCTTCGAGTAGGTTTTGAAGGTTTTGGTCAGTAGGGCCTTTCTGGACGGATTGATACTCAATCTGCCAAGCGCCGGGTGAGCCATGAAGTTGGCCAAGCGATGAGCGCTCAAGCGGGTCGTCAATAACCGCGCGTTCACGGTCTGAGGGTGGACGAAGCACGACGCGGACGCCATCTTGCGAGAGATTACCTGTGACTAGATTCTCTCGGATCAAACGCCCTAGGGTTGGGCGAGCCTTTTCAAGAGTTGCGAGCAAATCTGGGAATGTTTCAGCAACCGGGACCATCAGCTCTGGAGTCAAAGTCGGTGGAGTTGGGGCAACGGAAGCCGAGCGGGCGGGCGCTGTGGCTGGCTTTGGCGCTGCGGCTGGCACGGGCGTGCGTGCGGGTGGCGAAGCAGCGACTGGGGCAGGCCTAGAGACGGGTGGCACAGAAACAGGTGTGGGCCTAGCCGAGATGGAGGCCCCATCAGCTTGACCGGCCAAACTTTTCAGAGAATCCACGAGCAACCCTAACTCAAATAATTCGCCAAGGCGAGCGGCTCGCAAGAGCGTCCATTCGAGTAAAGCTCGCGCGGCTAAAGGAGCTGCATTCATCCGACTCTCAAGGCCGAATAAAAGACCCATCGTGGCTTCGAGACGATCTCGCCCCATCGAACGCGCCAATTCTTTCATGCGCTGCATACGATCGGGCGAAGGCTCAACACCGAGAGCATCTTCGCCCAAGAGTGCAACATGAAGCAAATCGCGCAGAGCATCAGAAGCTTGCTCGATAAAGTCACGCTCCGTGCCGCCGTGAGTTAAAAAATCGTCAATCTCACGCAAGATGGCAGGTGCGTCATCTTGGGTCACGGCTTCGAAAAGGGAAAGCCAACGCTCTGGGCGAGCTAGGCCGGCAATCCATTCGAGATCTTGAAGAGTAACCTTTTGAGTGGAAACAGCAACGACTTGGTCGAGCATCGACTCAGCATCGCGCATGCCACCACGACAACCGCGCGCAATGGCGGCGAGGACATCAGGCTCAACATCTGCCCCCTCTTTGTCGACAATCTGCTGCAACTTAGCCGCCACATCAACCTCTCGAAGACGGCGGAACTCAAAGACCTGGCAACGCGACACAATCGTGTCTGGGATTTTGTGCGGGTCGGTCGTTGCGAAGAGGAACATCGCATGGCTTGGCGGTTCTTCGAGCGTCTTGAGCAAAGCGTCAAATGCAGATGCCGTCAATCGCTGGACTTCGTCAATGATGTAAATCTTGCGCCTATCACGCATAGGCCGAGCGTAAATCGCATCACGAATCGCACGGACATCTTCTACGCCGTTGTTGCTCGCACCGTCAATTTCGATGACATCAATATCGTTGCCTTGCTCGATTTCATGGCAGGCATCGCATTCGAGGCAGGGCATGATCGTTGGGCCAGCTTCACAGTTCAGTGATTTGGCAATAATGCGCGCGGTGGTCGTTTTGCCGACACCACGTGGCCCTGAAAGCAGATAAGCCTGGGCAATGCGCTGGTGCTCAAAAGCACCGGAAAGGGCACGCACAATGTGGTCTTGACCAATGACCTCAGCAAAAGTGCGGGGGCGGTACTTGCGCGCGAAAATACGGTATGGGGCTGGGTCGGACACGCGCTTATCGTAGCAGGAAAGGAGACACCCACGAGGCTGGAGGCCCGGACATTCACGGCACCCGAAAAGTTCTTCTTAGGGCTGCTCCGTTCCCGGCCTGACCCAATTCAAAGGCAATTCGCTGCGCGACGCCGAACCCCCAGCCTCGGGGGCGCTTTCAAATGGCGGAGAGGGAGGGATTCGAACCCTCGGTGCCTTGCGACACACACGCTTTCCAAGCGTGCTCCTTCGGCCACTCGGACACCTCTCCACTTATTCGAAAAAAGAGCTCGCCAAGCCGAAGCTTGGTGACCCCAAAATTTGGCGGAGAGGGAGGGATTCGAACCCTCGGAGGCCTTGCGACCTCACTGGTTTTCGAAACCAGCCCGTTCGGCCAGCTCCGGCACCTCTCCGTTCTGGGGCCGAGAATCATACAAGCCGCAAGCCCAGCGGGAAAGGGCTAGCTAGGAGAAGCTTTGCGTTTTGCTCGAAAAAAATCACGGAGAAGGCTGGCTGACTCATCAGCGAACAGGCCGCCCTCATGCAAGACACGATGATTCAGGCCATCTAGCTCAAAAATCTGGGTGAGCGAAACCACCCCACCAAATTTTGGGTCGGTCGCGCCAAACACCACCCTGGCGAGGCGTGCATGCAAAATGGCGCCGGCACATTGAATGCACGGCTCAAGCGTCACGAACAACTCAGCATCAACAAGGCGCTTCTCTCCGGCGGCTTCAAAGGCGGAAGTGAGCGCCAACATTTCGGCATGAGCCGTTGCGTCTTTAAGCTCTTCTACACGATTGCCTGCTCGTGCAAGGATTTCATTGCCTCGGACGACAACGGCCCCGACAGGGACTTCATCGCGGTCAGCTGCCAGCTGCGCCTCGCGGAGGGCTAATTCCATGATGCGTTGGTCGCGCTCTTGAGGCGACGCTGGAGGACGCAATGGAAACAATAGTGCCATAAGTGGATGGCGCGCTCGGGAGGATTCGAACCCCCAACCTCCTGATCCGTAGTCAGGTGCTCTATCCAGTTGAGCTACGAGCGCATTTGAGCCGCAAATTTCACTCTCTCCGAGCCCTGCCGTCAAGCATAATCCTGAATTTCCTGACAATAATAGATTCTGTTGAATGCGACTGCCCCTCATGACCTTGGCTCAGCTAGGGTATCGAAATCCCCCATGGAACCCTTCGTCCACTTACATGTCCACACGGAATACTCTCTACTAGACGGCGCCAATCGCATTGATCGATTAGTCGACGCTGCAGTGGAAGATGGCCACAAATCACTCGCCATTACAGACCACGGCAATCTTTTCGGCGCGATTGAGTTTTACAAAGCCTGCAAGGCCCGCGACATCAAGCCAATCTTAGGGTGCGAAGCATATGTTGCCCTGGGATCGATGCATGAGAAGCATCACCGCCAAGACAACCCTTATACGCACCTGACTCTATTGGCTCGTGATTTAGAGGGTTGGCATAATCTGATGCGCATGACTTCTGCATCTTATTTGGATGGCTTTTCTTTTCGTCCTCGTGTTGATTTCGATTTTCTATCTCGGCACGCAAAGGGTTTAACTTGCCTCTCTGGTTGCATGAGTGGCCCCGTAAATCGTATGTTGCGCCGAGACGATAAAGCTGGCGCCGTTCAGATGGCTGGCAAACTGCAAGACATGTTTGGGCGAGAGCATTTCTATCTAGAAGTCATGCGCAATGGCATCAAAGAGCAAGACAATCTCACCGATGCCATGAAGGTGCTTCAACCCACCATTGAAGCACCACTTGTTGCGACAAATGATATTCATTACTTGAGGCACGAAGATTGCGCAACGCAAGACGCAATGTTGTGTTTAGCGCAAGGTGCAAAACTGAATGATGAAAATCGCTGGAAGTTTGACACCGACTCTCTCTTCTTCCGCACACAGTCTGACATGAATCGCGTTTTTAGTGATTTGCCTGAAGCACTGCGCACGACCCTTGATGTTGCCGAACAGGTCGATGTTGAGATTGAATTAGGGAATCACCGCCTTCCGCATTTTGACTCGGACGACGGCACTCCGCCAGATGAGCTTTTCCGCAAACTCTGCGAAGAGGGCTTTGCCGCGCGTTATCCAGGCAACCCCACTGAGCCGCGTGAGCGCATGGAGTTTGAGATGAAAGTCATTTCAAAGATGGGGTTCACATCCTATTTCTTGATTGTCTGGGATTTAATTCGCTATGCACATGAACAGGGTATTCCTGTTGGCCCAGGCCGTGGTTCTGCCGCTGGTTCGATCGTTGCGTACTGCATGAATATCACGCGCATCGACCCCATTAAGTATGATTTGATTTTTGAAAGGTTCTTGAACCCTGATCGCGTTTCGATGCCTGATATTGATATCGATTTCTGCAAAGATCGTCGAGAAGAAATGATCCTTTATACGCGAAAGCGCTACGGTGATGAAAATGTTTGCCAGATCATTACCTTTGGCAAATTGAAAGCAAAAAACGCATTGCGCGACACAGGGCGCATCATGGATATACCACTCAATGTGGTTGACCGTGTAGCCAAGAAAATTCCTGATACTCTTGGTATCACATTGAGCGAGGCGCTAGACCAAGGTGCTGAGCTCGCCGCTGAACGCGACGCCACGGATGAGTCAAAGAAATGGTTTGATTTGGCACTCAGCGTAGAGGGGCTTTCCCGTAACGCTGGCGTTCATGCTGCGGGCGTCATCATTGCGGATGAGCCTTTAAGAGATATCGTCCCGCTGGCCAAATTTAACGATAACACGGTCACGCAATGGGATATGAATGTGTGTGAAGCCTATGGCTTACTCAAGATGGATTTCTTGGGTTTGCGTACGCTTTCCATTCTCAACGAGGGCGTTAAGCTCGTAAAAAAAGTGAAAGGGCTCGACATTGATTTAGATGCCATCTCTCTTGAAGACGAAGCCGTTTTTTCGTTGCTCCAAAAAGCAGATACCGAGGGTATTTTCCAACTTGAATCTGGCGGCATGCGCAACTTGCTCGCGCAACTCAAGCCAAGTTGCTACGAAGATGTGATTGCCGTACTGGCACTTTTCCGCCCAGGCCCACTGGGGTCTGGCCTGCATGAAATGTATGCCCGCCGCAAGCACGGATTAGAGGCCGTGGTCTACCCCCATCCGATCCTGGAAGACATCCTGAAAGAGACTTACGGGCTGCTCATTTATCAAGAGCAGATTATGCGAGTGAGTCAAGTGATGGGCGGATTTACGCTGGCCCAAGCCGACTCTCTTCGAAAGGCGATGGGTAAAAAGATCATTAAAATGATGGAGGCCTTCCAAGGTCAATTCATTTCCGGTGCTCTTGAGCGTGATGTCCCCGAGTCTGTGGCTGAAAGCGTCTGGAAAACCATGCTCGAATTTGCAAAGTATGGCTTCAATAAGAGCCACTCTGCAGGCTACGCAATGGTGACCTTTCAAGCAGCTTGGCTCAAGGCACATCATCCAGAGGCTTTTTATGCTGCGAGCTGCACTTATGAAGCAGCCGACTCGAAAAAATTGGCCATCTTAATTGAAGATTCGCGCCGACATGGCATCTCGGTGCTGCCGCCTTGCATCAATGAAAGCAATGCAAAGTTCACGGTTCTTGATGAGAAACGAATCCGATTCGGTCTTGAAGCAATCAAGGGCGTGGGCACGGGTGCTGCTGAGGCCGTCGTCAAATCGCGCGAAGGGCAAGATGATGGGGTCTTCCCCAGCATCATGGAATGCTTCATCGCTGGTGTCGCAGAGGGTGTTAATAAATCAACCTACGAATGTCTAACCAAAGGGGGTGCCTTTGATTCGTTCGCTCAAAGAAGGGTCGATTTGCTTCCAACGATCGAAGATAAAGTTCGCGATGCGGCCGGTAAAGCAAAGGATCGAGCGAGTGGCCAAGCTTCTTTGTTTGACATGCTCAGCGGCACAGGGCCTGGCATTTCCGAGTCGAGCGGGGGCGACGCCAGCAACGAGCTCGAGTTGCGCAAACTCACAAAAGATGAGCTGCGCCTTACGCTGACGATGGAAAAAGAAGTGCTCGGCCTCTACCTTTCGCGTCACCCCCTCGACCCCTACCGCGCACTCTTAGGGGGTATTTCTCGCCACAATTCGGCCAACATGCACGAGACTTCTGATGAATCGATGGTCACCCTCGCTGGTATCATTTCTCAATGCACGATTCGTGGTACTCGAAAAGATCCGAATCGGAAATTCGCTAAGTTTCGCATTGAAGACCTCTTTGGCTCAACAGGCGCAGTCGTCTTCCCTCGCGACCTAGAAAGGCTTCGCGACTCAGTAGAAGAAGACTTCATCGGTATCTTTACAGGGCGCGTTAGCATCAATCGCGATGAGCCAGAGCTCTTGGTGGAAGACATCAAGCCCATGAAAGATCGCGATAATATGCAGCTTAAAGGTTACCTGCAAGTTCGCTTAACCGCAGATTCACCTCCTCTCCAAGAACTTGGGGCTGTCCTGCAAAAGCACAAAGGCAACGCGATGGTCCGTTTCATCTACCAAGACCCCCAAGGTAAAAAGCATGTCGTTCGTGCAGGTTCTTCTTGGAAAGTGCGCCTCCGCACTGAGCTTGTTGACGAGTTAAATCAGCTATTAGGCACAGGGAGCGCATTCGTCAGGATGGACCCTAGCACAAGCCAAAATTCTGACGATGGTGGGCGAAAGCGCCGCCGCTTTACAAAGAAGTCCTCAGGCTAACAGACTTTACAAGCCGGTTTTTCGCCGAAGATGTTGCTGAGCGCAGTGCTGGCTGACCGTCCAGAAACAGGAAAGCAGTCGCAAAAAAAGGCGGGGTGGCTCATATTTGAGCCACCCCGCAAAAGGAATGTACCTTAGCTTTTACTACTCGGCAGTAGCTTCAGAAACAAGTGCCTCTTCGGTCTCAGAGCGCTCAACGAATTCCCAGAGGGCGCGAGGAGCTGCATCGCCAAGGCGAGGCTTAGAGAACTTGAGAATACGAGTGTAGCCACCTGGACGCTCTTGGAAACGAGGGCCAAGGACATCAAAGAGTTTGGCCGTGGCTGCCTTGTTGTTGCCAAGAATAGCCAAAGCGCGGCGGTAGTTAGAAAGATTCTTAACCTTGGCAAGAGTAACCAACTTCTCTACGAAAGAGCGATGGGCCTTTGCTTTAGTAAGAGTTGTTTCAATTCGCTCGTGCTCAATGAGAGCAGCAGCAAGGTTGCGCGCAAGAGCGCGACGGTGAGACCCTGTGCGGGAAAGCTTGTTTGTTTTAACGCGGTGTCGCATGTGTAAATCCTTTAGTTGGCGTCGCCGAAAACAGTTTCGCGATCCATGCCAACGCCGAGCTCAATTTCACTCAGTTTGGCTTCAATTTCTTTTAGAACAGTTTGGCCAAGATTCTTAATGGCCAAGAGCTCGTCGGTGTTAAGGAAGACAAGGTCGCCCAATGTGCGAATCTGTGCGACTTCCAGACAATTGCGAGCGCGAGTTGAAAGCTCAAGACGATCTGTAGACTCAGCTAGCAGACTATTCATGCGCTCGCGGCGACGCTCAGCAGCAGCATCTACCGTGCGGACCTCTTCCGAAACAGGAACCCCATGCACAACTTCGCTGAAGTGAACGAATGGGTTGAGGTGCTTACGATAAATTTTAGCTGCTTCAACCAGAGCTAAGTCTGGCGAAACCGTGCCGTCTGTCCAGATTTCGAGAACCAGGCGGTCGTAGTTGGTGAACTTACCGACACGAGTGGCTTCGATACCGTAACGCACGCGCGTCACAGGTGAGTAGGCTGCATCAAGCGGGATAAGACCAATTTGATCCATTGGCTCGCCAGTTTCATCGGCAGCAACATATCCGCGACCACGGCGAACCGTCATTGTCGCTACAAAAGAAGAACTCGCTGCAGTCAGAGTAGCCAACTTAAGCTCAGGATTCTTAATCGTGACGCCTGTTGGGCACTCAATGTCAGCTGCTGTTACAACACATTCGCCTTGGGCGGAGATGGTCAGCACAACAGTGGCTTCGGTCTCAACCATGATGCGAAGGCGCTTGCAAGCCAAGACGATTTCAGTGACATCTTCAAGGATGCCATCCATCGACTTGAACTCGTGCTCAATGCCATCGATTTCAAGTGAAGTGACAGCAGTGCCCTCAATCGAGCCCAAAAGGACGCGACGCAGACCATTGCCAATCGTGTGGCCAAAGCCACGCTCAAACGGCTCAATGGTGTACTTGCCGTATGTGTCGTTAGAGGCTGCCTCGTCCCGAAGGACATCGGATGGTAGCTCAAAATCTCGCCAGCGAATGCGCATGATGTTTTCCTAGGGCCTGGGTTACTTCGAGCAAAGCTCGACGATGAATTGCTCCTGGATGTCTTGAAACCGGAGCTCTTCGCGCGTGGGTAGCGCGACAATTGTGATTGTGGCAGAAGCGCGATCGGCTTCGAACCATTTGGGTGCTTCCTTGTCGCCAGCCATCTCAACGATGTCTTTCAGCAAAGCCTTTGATTTGTCATGCTCACGCACGGTGATAACATCACCAACGCGAACCATGTAACTTGCGATATCAACCTTGCGGCCGTTTACAGCGAAGTGGCCATGGCAAATCAACTGGCGTGCGTGCGGACGAGAAAGTGACAAGCCACCAGCGTCGACGACATTGTCAAGGCGACGCTCGAGAATCTGCAAGAGGTTCTCACCCGTGTTGCCTTTCATGCGATCGGCCATGGTGAAGTAGCGCTTAAATTGACGCTCCATTACACCATAAATCCGCTTAACTTTTTGCTTCTCGCGCAAGTGCACACCATAGTCAGAAAGACGGCGTGGGCGTGAGCGAATGTTCATGCCTGGAGGCACATTTCGGCGGTCAACGGCGCACTTTTCGCTTTCGCAGCGAACACCCTTGAGAAAAAGTTTATGCCCCTCTCGGCGGCACAAACGACAGACATTTCCGTGATAACGGGCCATGATCAGACGCGGCGTTTCTTAGGTGGACGACAGCCGTTATGCGGAAGCGGCGTGACATCAGAGATGAGGGTAACCCGAAGGCCCCCTTGGTGAAGACCGCGAATCGCAGCTTCGCGACCAGGGCCTGGGCCCTTGATGCGAATTTCGATTTCGCGTAAACCCATCTTGTATGCGGCTTCAGCGGCGCGCATCGCAGACTGCTGAGCAGCAAACGGTGTAGATTTACGGGAGCCTTTGTAGCCGACCATGCCACCCGAGCCCGTCAGGATGGTATTCCCTTTGGTGTCGGTCAGTGTGGTCAGCGTGTTGTTGAAAGTCGAGCGAATAAAGCCAATGCCTCGAGCAGCGACTTTGCGACCTTTCTTGTTAGATTTTGCAGCACTCATATTGAATTACCAGATTACTTCAGCGACTTGACAGACTGCTTACCGGCGACCGTCTTCTTAGGACCTTTACGGCCCCGAGCATTGGTGCGGGTACGCTGACCCCTTACGGGCAAGCCACGGCGATGGCGCAGACCTCGGTAGCAAGCAATGTCACGCAAACGATTAATCGCTTGGGTGCGCTCGCGACGCAAGGCGCCCTCGACATTGAAATTGTCTTGAAGATAAGACGAGATAGAACCCAATTCTTCGTCGGAGAGCTCTTTGGCTCTGCGATCGGGATCTAAGTTGAGAGCTTCACAAACTTGAGCTGCACGAGTGCTACCTACCCCAAAGAGGTAAGTAAGCGCGATAATCGTGCGCTTGTCGTTAGGAATGTCGACACCAATGAGACGTGGCATGTACTACTTATGGTTCAGGATTTAGCCTTGACGCTGTTTATGGCGAGGGTTGCGACTGCAGATGATACGCACCACACCACGGCGGCGGATAACTCGGCAGGACTCACACATGCGTCGAACGGAAGAGCGGACTTTCATGATTTTTAGAAGTCGGCGGAAGGGTTAGCGTGCCCCGCCAGGCGCACGGCGTTTGCGATGATCGCCTCTGTAGACGATGCGGCAACGCGTGAGATCGTATGGGGACATTTCAACTGTGACCGTATCTCCAGGGGTGATGCGTATGTAAAACTTACGCATTTTCCCAGAAATATGGGCGAGGATGACATGACCATTAGGAAGTTCAACTTGGAAGGTGGCGTTAGGGAGTGCTTCCCGTACCGTCGCCTGCAAGGTTAAAGGTTCTTCTTTAGCCATGAATTAGGAAGGATCAGAACCATCAAGGTGAGTGCGGACAAGGTTGACCGTATCGACTTGAATGGCTTCGACAGATCGATCGGAATCGATTTCAGAGAGAACACCTAGAGCCAGGTAAAACGCGACTAGAGGTGCAGTGGTTTTGTGGTAGATACCCAAGCGGTGAGTGATCACCTCTTTTGTATCGTCTTTGCGACCACGCCCCAGTAAACGGCTTGTTAGCACCGAATCGGGAGCCGAGAAGTATAACGCAAGCCGGATAGAACCGCTAGGAGCCTTTGCAGAAAGTGCATCTGCTTGCTCAAAAGTGCGAGGAAATCCGTCGAGAAGCAAGACATCTTTGTCGTCGATTGCATTTACGCGAGCAACGACCATGTCAAGCATCAAATCGTCAGGGACAAGATCGCCGCGACTCATGTAGCCGTCAGCAGCTTGGCCGAGTTCAGTACCTCGCGCGACTTCGTCACGGAGGAGCTCGCCAGTAGAAAGGTGCTTCCAACCATTGGCAGCCGCAGCCAATTTGGCTTGCGTGCCTTTACCAACGCCCGGAGGACCTAAAAGAATGGCGATCATGACTTCTTCTTAGCCCAACCAGAGCCCCCACCTTTCATGAAACCTTCGTAGTTTCTGGAAAGGAGCTGAGCATTAAGGCGATCAACAATGTCAAGTGCTACACCAACTACAATCAAGATAGAGGTGCCGCCCAAGAAGTAAGCGACCATTGGGTCAACATGCAAACGGGAAGTCAGCATTGTTGGCAAGACGGCAATGATGGCGAGGAAACCCGCACCAGCAAGAGTCACTCGATCAAGGACAAAGGAGAGATACTCACTTGTGGCCTTGCCTGGGCGAATCCCGGGGATAAAGGAGCCTTGCTCTTTAAGATTGTTTGCAATGTCTTCAGGCTGGAACATTAAACGCACCCAGAAGAAAGAAAAGAAAACAATCAATGTGATGTACAAAGAAATGTACACGAAGCCAGCATTAGAGAAAATCTCGCGGAGCCAGCCAAAGCCCGGCATAGAGCCAAGGACATTAGGGACAATAAAGAGAGCCGATGCAAAAATGATTGGCATCACGCCCGCTTGATTGACCTTGAGAGGCAAATAATGACGCTGGCCACCCATCACCTTACGGCCACGAGTGAATTTAGCTTGCTGAATGGGAATGCGTCGTTGACCTCGAGTCAGGTAGACCACGACCAGAACAACGGCAATCCACATTAGACCGAGCGTGACAGCCATTTGATGGGCGTCATCACGGAAGGAAAGGGCCTTAGCCAAGTTAGTTGGGAGCCGCGCAACAATACCGCACATGATGATCATGGATACGCCATTGCCAATGCCATGCTCAGAAATCTGCTCGCCGATCCACATGATGAACATCGTGCCCGCCGTCAATGCGACGAGAACTGTCACTGAGTAGAGCAAAGACCCACCACCTGCCGGCATCAATTGATACTGCGGGTTGTAAATCACGCCATACAGAACAAAAATGCCCTGAAGGACACAGATTGGAACTGTAGCCAAGCGAGTAAGCTGACTGATTTTTTTCTGCCCAGCGGCACCTTCTTTTGAAAGGGACTCTAGAGCGGGGACAACTTTTACGAGCAAACTAAAAATAATGCTCGCGGAGATGTAAGGCATTACGCCTAACGAAAACAAAACTGCGCTACCAATTCCGGCGCCAGTAAAGGCATTCATGATGCCAAACAAAGCACTTTCATCAGCCTTCTTTGCCGCTGCGAAGACTTGATCAAGATCAATGCCTGGAAGCGGGATTTGAAAACCAAGACGATAAACACCGAGCAGCAGGAAGGTTAAAAGAACCTTCTTGCGTAGCTCAGGAATCCGAAAAATCGCGACGAGTTGTTCCACTTTAAGTTGTTACTTGATGATTTCTACGGTGCCACCGGCAGCTTCAATTTTCTCAACAGCAGAGGCTGAGAACTTGTGTGCGCGCACGGTCACTTTTTGAGTTAACTCACCCATACCCAAGACCTTGAGCATATCGCCCGTCTTTGCAGCCAAGTGGGCGTCAAGTACACCAGCCAAGTCAATGACCACATCTTCAGCAAAGCCGCTTAGCGACTCAACATTAATTAAGGTGTAGTGCTTCTTAAAACGAGCATTTGTAAAGCCTCGTTTTGGCATGCGGCGATAGATGGGCATTTGACCACCCTCAAAACCGATACGCGTATTGTCGCCAGAGCGAGAGCGCTGCCCCTTGTGACCACGACCTGCAGTCTTGCCGGAGCCAGAACCGACACCGCGGCCAATCCGCTTGCGTTTACGATTCTTCTTGCCCTTTGCGGTTACATCATGAATTTGCATTAGATTTTCACCTCACGGAGCTCTTCGATCTGCTCTTTTGTGCGGAGCTGACCCAGTGCAACAATCGTTGCTTTAACTAGGTTGATGGGCGTAGTAGAGCCATAACTTTTGGTTAGGACATCTTTCACACCAGCAAGCTCGAGGACGGCACGAACCGTACCACCAGCAATAATACCGGTACCAGGCGACGCTGGCAAAAGGCGCACGCGAGCACTGCAATATTCGGCTTCAACTTCGTGGGGAATGGTAGTGCCCACGCGAGGAACGCGAATGAGATGCTTGCGGCCATCTTTGAATGCTTTTTGCATGGCCAAAGGAATCTCCTTAGCCTTACCGAAACCGTAACCAACGACACCTTCTTGATTGCCGACGACAGTCAAAGCAGAGAAAGAGAAACGACGGCCACCCTTAACGACCTTTGCAGACCGGTTGACCTTAACGCGCTCTTCTTTGAGCTCACCGAGGCGTTCCGCTTCGGTGCGGTCCATGAATTCTGGGAGTTGTTTTGCCATAATTAGAACTTCAAGCCTCCTTCGCGGGCTGCATCGCCAAGAGCGCGAACGCGCCCGTGGTAGAGGCACCAGCCTCGGTCAAACTTGACATCCGTTATGCCTGCGGCAATCGCGCGCTCGGCAATAACGCGGCCCACGATTTGGGCCTTTTCGGTTTTAGTTTTGCCCGTAAGCTCATCTTTAAGGATGGGGTCTTGCGAACTAACTGCAGCAAGCGTCGACATGGCCAAGTCGTCAATGACCTGAACAGAGATGTGCTTGCTACTGCGGTATACGCAGAGACGAGGGCGATCGGAAGAAGCGCGAAGCCGACGACGCACACCCATGACTTTGCGGGTGCGACGCTTCCATTTTTTCTTTTGCTGGAGATGGTCCATGATTGATTACGCCAGTGATTTACCGACCTTGCGGCGAACTTGCTCGCCCTTGTAACGAATGCCTTTGCCCTTGTAAGGCTCTGGCGGCCGTACCCGACGAATGTTTGCTGCAAACTGGCCGACTTGATGCTTGTCAGCGCCAGCGACAACGATTTCAGTTGGGGACGTGAGAGAAACCTCAACACCTTCAGGTGGATCACACTGAACAGGGTGGCAAAAGCCAATCTGCAGCTCAATCCCCTTACCCATGGGCTTGGCGTTCCAGCCAGTACCTAGGATTTGAAGTGTTTTGGTGTAGCCGTTTGTGACACCCTCAACCATATTGGCAAGGTGCGCACGGACGAGGCCATGAAAGGCAGAAGCCTTAGAAGAACTGCCAGCGCCAGTACGGACGACGCGAACGACATTATCTTCTTGCTCAATTGCGATTTCAGTGAAAAGTGGGAAAGTCAGAGAGCCTTTCGCCCCCTTAACCTCAAACTTATCAGCACTGACCTCGACGCTAACGCCTGAGGGCAGAACTACTGCTTGTACTCCGATTCGTGACATAGAAAGTCTCCTAGAAAACGCTGCAGAGGACTTCGCCACCGACACCGGCTTCGACAGCTTGCTTGCCTGTCATCAAACCCTTTGCGGTAGTCATGATGGTCGTACCCAAACCCCTACGGACGAGTGGAATGTCGCGACTAGCGGCATAAACTCGGCACCCTGGCTTGGAGACGCGTTTGATTTCAGAGATGGCACAAATGCCATCACGGTCATATTTGAGATGCAGGCGGAGGAGCGGAAACTTAGTTTCGCTCTCAACAACCTCGACATCTGAGATGTAACCAGAATCCTTGAGCACAAGAGCGATACTGCTCTTCATGCGTGAGGTAGGAACATCAACAGTGCGCTTGCGGACCTGAATACCATTACGGATTCGAGTCAACATGTCTGCGATTGGATCAGTCATAGTCATGATTCTTACCCCCTACCAAGAAGACTTGCGAACGCCTGGAAGGGCGCCGGCATGGGCGAGACGGCGAAACACCAAACGGGAAACGCCGAAGCGGCGATAAAACGCCTGCGGGCGACCCGTGATGGAGCAACGATTGTGAAGGCGAGCAGCACAGGCATCGCGTGGCATCTTAGAGATGGCACGATACGCCTCATACTTATCCTCGAGGCCTGCCTCGGGATCGCGGGTGATTTTTAGAAGAGCCGCACGCTTTTCAGCATGCTGAGCGACAAGACGCTGACGCTTCTTTTCGCGGTGGATTGCACTTTTCTTAGCCATTTCTACTGATCCTCACTCTTGCGACGGAAAGGGAAACCGAAACCTTCGAGAAGGGCACGCCCTTCTTCATCAGACTTTGCGTCGGTCACGATGGTGATGTTCATGCCTTGGACATGATCCACCTTGTCGAGGTCAATCTCAGGGAAAAGTGATTGCTCGGTAAGGCCAACGCTGAAGTTGCCGCGGCCGTCAAAGTTATCTTTAATTCCACGGAAGTCACGGACTCGCGGGAAGACAACAGAAATCAAACGATCGAGGAACTCGTACATACGAGGGCCGCGAAGAGTGGTCATGCAACCAACAGCAAGACCTTCACGCAAACGGAAACCCGAAATGGACTTCTTAGCGTGGGTCACCATTGGCTTCTGGCCAGTGATGCGAGACAAATCTTTGACGGCAGAATCCATCGCAGCTTTATTCTCAACAGCTTTGCCAACACCCATGGAGACAACGACCTTTCGGATCTTTGGCACCTCATGCATGTTGGTGTAAGAGAAACGCTCTTTCAGACCAGGAATGATGGTCTCGGCGTATTTTTCAGTGAGTCGTGACATAACTTTAGAACTTGGTACCGCAAGGAATGCCTACGCGCACTTTAGATTTACCTTCACCCTCGATGCGAGTGCGAACGCCTTTGCCAGCTTTTTCGCTCCAGAGCAGGACACTAGAAGCCGCAATGGATGTGGCGACATCAACAGAGCCACCCTGGGGGTTGGCCTGAGTTTTGGGAATGCGCTTCTCGCGCACATTCACGCCTTCGATGGTCACGCGACCTTTGACTTTATCGAGAGCCTGAACTTGGCCGCGTTGGCCTTTATGGTTGCCGGAAATGACAACGACATCGTCTCCTTTCTTAAGATGCATCAGACGACCTCCTGGGCAAGCGAGACAATTTTCATGAAGTTGCGCTCACGCAACTCACGAGCTACAGCACCAAAGATGCGTGTACCGCGCGGATTGCCTTCGCCATCGACAAGGCAAAGAGCATTGCCATCGAAACGGACATATGAGCCATCAGCACGACGAAGGCGCTGGCGTGTGCGAACAATCACACCACGGACGACCTCGCCGGTTTTGATTTCACTGCCAGGAAGGGCCTTCTTGACTGAGGCGACGATTACATCGCCAACAGATGCAAAATGACGACCCGAGCCGCCCAGCACCTTAATGCACATAACCTCTTTCGCGCCACTGTTATCAGCGACTTTGAGGCGAGTTTGTACTTGAATCATGGTTCCTCCTCCTGTTAATTCTGAGCGGCCTCGAGAACTTTCACGAGACGCCAGCGTTTAGTCTTACTCATGGGCCGAACGCCCATGATTTCGACGAAATCCCCCTCACGGGCCTCATTGGCGCCGTCGTGGGCATAAAACTTCTTCCGAATCTTGATGGTCTTCTTGTAAAGAGGGTGACGCGCTGTGCGCTCAACCTGCACCACAATGGTGCCATCCATCTTGTCGGACATCACTGTACCGCGCATCACCTTGCGGGTGCCGCGCTCGCCAGTGTTTTCCATGGTGTTATTAGTCATGATGGGTTCTCTAACGGGCCTCTTGGCCACGGATTCCGATCTCGCGCTCGCGCAAAATCGTTTTCATGCGGGCGATGTCGCGACGGACAAGACGAATCTTGGCCGGGCTAGCATTACCCTCGGTGAGCTGGCGAAAGTTCATTTCGAAAAGCTCTTTTTCAAGGTTTGCGAGATCGAAAAAAATCTCTTCGTTCTCTTTACCGCGTACTTCTTTTACTTTCATGTTAAATCTCTCTAGATGTGCTTGCGAGAAATCATGCGGACGCGCATGGGCATTTTGTGAGCCACGCGATTAAACGCTTTGCGGGCAAGCGCTTCATCGACTCCGCCGACTTCATAGACAACAGTGCCGGGGCGAACAACCGCAACCCAGCGATCGACATCGCCTTTACCAGAACCCATCCGAACCTCAAGAGGCTTGGCCGTTACAGGTTTATGTGGAAAGACGCGAATCCAGATTTTGCCGTCGCCAGCAACACGGTTGCAAGCAATACGACCAGCCTCGATTGTGCGAGCGCTCAACCAAGCCCACTCAGTGGCTTGGAGACCATACTCACCGAAAGAAACTCGGTTTCCGCGGGAAGCGACTTCACTGCAGATGCGTTTCTTGGGGGTAATGACACCGTGGCGGTGCATGTTGCGACCCGCTGGGCCTTTACCGTCTGGCTTCTGGCACTTGTATGTACCTTTTAATTTACCGCGCTGTGCTTTGCGGTACTTGACTCGTTTTGGCATTAACATTGCAAAAACTCCTTAAAAACGACCTTGGTCTTCGCCTTTGTAGATCCAGACTTTTACTCCGATAATGCCGTATGTAGTTTCGGCAATGGAGAACCCGTAATCACAACGAGCAGACAAAGTTTGGAGTGGGATTCGACCCTGACGCTGCGTCAAGGTGCGGCTCATTTCAGCACCGTCGATACGGCCAGAAACCTGCACACGAATACCCTCTGCACCTGCGTTCATGGCATTTTCAACGATGCGCTTAACTTGGTAGCGAGGAGAAACGCGCCGCTCAACAGCAGCAGCGAGGTTTTCAGCGATCGTTTGGGAATCTAAATCCCAGTGACGGACTTCCTGAATGTCTAGCTTAACCTCGCCGCCAGTGATGGCTTCAAGATCACAAACAAGCAAGTCACGGTTGGCATAGCCCTTACCGATAACCTCGCCCTTGCGCGTGACCAATAGCATGACTGTGGTGCGACCACCACGCTGCTGAATATCAATGCGAGAAACGATGCCCTTACGGTGACGAGTCTTAATCAACTCGCGCACTTTGTAATCAAGCAAGACTTGCTTTGCGTAATCGTTGCCACGAGCAAACCAGCGCGAACGCCAAGGCTCACTAACGCCAATGCGAAAGCCAATTGGGTGAATTTTTTGACCCATCTTTTAGGCCTCCTTTTGGGTTACAGAAACCTTAATGTGGGAAGTGCGCTTGCGGATAGGCATTGCACGACCCATTGGGCCTGGACGAAAACGGGCACGGCCACCGAGAAGTGGGCCGCCATCCACGCGTGCGTCAGAAACGAAAAGCGTGTTGACATCAACCGAATCGTTTTGAGCCGCGTTAGCGACGGCAGATCGCAAAACCTTTATAAAAAAGGATGCGCCACGAGTTGGGGTGTGATCCAACAGGTCAAGGGCACGGCTCACACTTAGACCACGAATAAGATCAGCAGCTGGCCGAGCCTTGGTCGGAGAGATACGCGCGTAGCGATGAGAAGCTCTGTATTGCATCATTAAGCCCTACTTCTTCTTATCGTGACCACGGAAAGTACGCGTCGGCGAAAACTCGCCTAAACGGTGACCCACCATGTCTTCAGTAACGAAGACCTTGGTGAACTGACGGCCATTATGAACCATAAAGGTAATGCCGACATAGTCAGGAATGATTGTGGATGCGCGCGCCCATGTTTTAATAGGATTGCGATCACCAGAGTCTTTTGCCTTAACGACCTTGCGGTGTACGCGAGGGTCAATCCAAGGGCCTTTCTTGAGACTGCGTGCCATGGTTTACTTTGCCCCCTTACGACGGCGAACAATGAACTTGGAGGTCGTTTTACGCTTATTACGCGTCTTCTGGCCTTTAGCAGGCTTACCCCAAGGAGAGACTGGGTGCTTACCCATGGTGCGGCCTTCGCCACCACCGTGCGGGTGAGCTGCCGGGTACATCGCAGCACCACGAACATGTGGACGACGCCCCATATGACGGGAACGACCCGCCTTGCCCAGCTTCACGTTTTTGTGGTCGGCATTACCAACCACGCCAATCGTGGCGCGACAAGTTACATGGATGCGGCGCAACTCGCCAGAAGGCATGATCAATAGAGCGTAATCACCCTCACGAGCAGCCAAACGAGCAGAAGAGCCAGCAGAGCGAGCCATCTTGGCACCCTGCCCAGGACGGAGCTCAACATTGTGAATCTCCATGCCCAAGGGGATGTCCGACAAGAGTTTGGCACAACCCGGCTTAGGCTCAGACTCAGAGCCAGACATAACAGTGTCGCCCTGACTCAAGCCCTCTGGCCAAATAATGTAACTCTTAGCGCCATCAACATAGTGCAAAAGCGCGATGTAGGCGGAGCGGTTTGGATCGTATTCGATGTGAGCGACCTTGGCCGGAACGCCATCTTTGAGCCGCTTAAAATCAATAATCCGATAACGCCGTTTCGCGCCACCACCACGGTGACGAGCCGTAACCCGTCCGCGATTATTCCGGCCGCCGCTCTTCTTCAGAGGAGCCAAAAGGCTCTTCTCTGGAGTCTGGCGAGTCAGCTCGGCACGATCCAACACAGAACCGCCTCGGCGACCTGGTGATGTTGGCTTGTAGTACTTAATTCCCATGACGGTCTCTCTTAGTAGAGGTCGATGCGCTCGCCTTCAGCCAAATGAATGATGGCAATCTTGCGGGCTGGAGTACGGAAGAGTTGCATGCCGCGGCGACGCATTTTGCCGGGACGCAAGAGAGTGTTCACCTTGACGACCTTAACCTCGAAGATATCTTCGACGGCTTGGGCAATCTCGATGCGATTGGAGCCAGAAGCGACCTCAAAGCGATAAGAGTTGCAACGCTCTTGCTCTTCGGTTGATTTTTCGGTAAGAACCGGCTTCAGCACAATCTGGTAGGACGCAGTGGACTTAACCATCTATCGAACCTCCTTGGAGATTTTTGAGAAACGAGCAACAATGCCCTCGAGCGCGCCATCTTGAGCCAAAATCCACTTATGAGCCAAAAGGTCATAGGCGTTTGCCTCAGCAGCTGTCACAACTTGGACGCGAGGGAAGTTACGGAACGACTTGTAGACAGCCATATCACGGTTAGCCGTCACGACAAGGACACTGTCCTTACCACAACCGCAACCCGACATGATGCCACGAGCCTGCTTCGAGGAAGGCGCTTCGAAATCAAAGCTGGTCAACTCAAAGACCTCGCTATCTTGAAGCTTGCCCATCAAAGCGGAGCGCAAAGCGACAAGGCGCTGCTTGCGTGGGTAGTGGAAACCCCAATTCCGCTTATTGCGGGGGCCGAAAACAGTTGCGCCACCAACCCAAAGAGGGCTACGACGGTCACCCGCGCGAGCGCGGCCTGTCTTCTTTTGCTTCCATGGCTTTTGCTTTGCGCGAGCCAATTCTGTACGAATCTTAGTATGGGCATCACCTTGACGGTTGTTTGCCTGATACTGAACGATCATGTCTTTGAGCGTGCGGTAGAGAATTTTCTCACCGAGGTCGGCTGAGAAATCTTTCTCGCCTGCCTTACCACTCTGGACATCGTATGTTGAGAGATTGGCCATGATTATTTCTTGACTCCCGTTTTGGCGGTAACGACCTGAACCAAACCGTTAGGAGGCCCCGGAACACCACCGCGAACGAGGATCAAACCGAGATCGGCATGCACACCCTCAACGATAGAGTTTTTAACCGTAATGCGCTTAGCACCGAAGTGACCAGGCATACGCTGCCCCTTAAAGACGCGACCCGGATAAGCACACTGGCCAATCGAGCCTGGAGCACGGACGTTGCGCGAACCGTGCGTTTCTGGGCCACGAGAAAAACCGTGACGCTTAATAGTGCCTGCAAAACCGCGGCCCTTTGAGTTGGCGGTCACATCGACCATATCGCCAATCTCGAAAAGATCTGCCGTCAACTCGCCGCCCACCTCAAAGCCTTCGAGGTCATCCACGCGGAACTCGCGCAGAACCCGAAACGCCTTGGTGCCGTTTTTCTCAAACGACTTAAGCTGAGGTTTGTTGACATGCTTGCCGTTTTCGCGTGCAGGAACGAAGCCCAGCTGCACTGCGGTGTAGGCGTCGCGCTCAGTTGTGCGCAAATCCGTTACCGTGCAGGGGCCTGCCTCAAGGACAGTCACGGGTACAACCGTGCCGTCTTCGCGAAAGAATTGGGTCATGCCCTTCTTCCGAGCCAAGATGAATTTAGTAGAAGCCATTGTTCTGTTAGGTGCCCCGGGTCCATGCGGGAAAGTCGCAGAGGTTCAGGTGAACTTGCGGGATGAAAGATGTTGAATCTAAAGTTTGATCCGGACATCCACACCGGCGGAAAGGACCAACCGGTTGAGAGCGTCGATGGTCTGCGGAGTTGCCTCGAGCAGGTACATCAGGCGCTTGTGCGTGCGAATTTCGAATTGCTCGCGCGCTTTCTTGTTAACGTGAGGGCTACGGAGAACCGTGTACTTCTCGATACGGGTAGGCAAAGGAATGGGGCCCGAAACTTTAACGCCGGTAAGACGTGCAGCTTCGACGATCGACTCAGTTGCCTGGTCGATAGCCTCGTGATCGTAAGCCTCTAAACGAATTTGGATGCGGTCTGACATGTTATTACGCACTTTTAGCCTCGTTTCTTCCATCCGCTGCGAATGCAGTTAGGTCCAGATTCCACGAGGCTTTCCCGAATTGGGTCAAGTATTCTAGGGATTTAAGCGAGAAGGTCAAGCCGGAAATCCTTATTCCTTGTGGAATAACGACTTATTTTCAATAAAGCCCGCGAAGTAGCTCTTTCGCTCTAGCTTCAGGAATGGCGGCATAGCCCTGCGGAATCATTGTAAACGAGCCACGCCCCTGGGTCAGCGAGCGCAGGCGCGTCGAGTATGAGAATAGATTGGCCAATGGAGCCGTGACTTTGAGGCGGCAAAGCGATTGCCCAACCTGCAAATCGACTACTTCCCCACCGCGGCTCTGCAAATCGCCGAGAACTCCGCTCAAGAACTCTTCTGGGACCTCAATCACGACCTCAACGACAGGCTCTAGGAGGGTCATGCCTTCCTCGAAAGCCTTTGATAGAGCATGACTTAGGACACCCCCAACAGCCTCAGGGCGAATATGTGCATCTGCTGGCCTTGCCGTCAGTGAAAGGATTTCGACCTGAGTATTGGAGACAGGATGACCGTACTCCCCCATGACGCCGCGCAAATCAAGTCGGCGCATTGCATCGGACACGCCGCCGCTGAAGGCATCAAGCTCAGGCAGGTGAAGCTGGTTTACGGAATTCTCTTGCGGCGAGACTCGGATACTCATCGTTAGTTGCACCGAAGTTTCATCCCCATGCAACTCAATGGAAGCCTCAACTTCGGTTGCTGTTGTGATTCGCTCGCGATAAGCCACCAATGGGCTGCCAGCTCTAGCGGTAAGGCCAAACTCTCGCTCCAATCTATGGGCAATGACTTCGAGATGGAGTTCGCCCATGCCCGAAACTAAGAAAACACCTGATTCTTCGTCCTCTACCGCAGTCAGAGTGGGGTCTTCTCGTGCCATCATGGCGAGCACTTGACCTAGCTGATCACGCTCAGCGGGGTCGAGTGGCTCAAACGCTTGCCGAATGACGGGTTCAGGAAACTTCATCTTTTCAAGCTCGAGCGGCTGATCTTGCGAACAGAGTGTGTCTCCGGTACCTGCAAGCTTAAGCCCCCCAATCAGCGCGATGTCGCCAGGCCCTGCGACTTTGATTCTTTCATGATGCTCTGCATGTACTTGAAAAAGCCCTGCGATACGCTCTCGCTTACCGAGGCGAGGTATCCAGACGACATCGCCATCATGGAGTTGCCCGGAGTAGATGCGTACAAATGCCTGTGCGCCAAAACGATCGTGATGAATCTTGAACACCAAAGCAGCGAGTGGCGCATCCGGCTCGGGGCGGCAAACCCAGGAGGCTTCTCCTGGTGGATCAATCTTGACATGAGCGCATTGAGGCGCGCGCTCATGCGGAGAAGGCATCCAGTCGAGGATGGCGTCAAGCAAAGGTTGAACCCCTTGATTACGAAGGGCAGCGCCAACGAGAACAGGCGCCAACCGCCGCTCACAAACCGCAATCCGCAAACCCGCCTGAAGCTGGGCCTCAGAAAGGTCACCCTCTTCCAGGAAGGCGTCCGTCAGTTCTTCGCTGAGCTCGGCGACTGCTCCACAAAGTTCTTCGCGCGCCGCTCGGGCTATCGCCTCATGCTCAGTTGGAATATCCGCGATCTGCATATCTGCCCCATCACCGCCTTTGGGCCAGCGGTAAACGCACATGTGAACGAGGTCAAGAACCGCATCAAATTCACCGGCGACAATCAATGGCAGCTGCACAGGGACGGCAGGCAAATCAAGCTTGCCCTGCAAGCTGGAGAGAGCCGCTTGGTAATCGGCGCCCATGCGGTCCATTTTGTTGACAAACACGAGCAATGGCACTTTGAGGCGTGTAGCTTGGCGCAGAACAGCTTCCGTTTGAGCTTGCACTCCAGCAACGGCACAAAGCACGACGACCGCACCATCTAAAACACGGAGTGAACGCTGGACTTCCGCCGTAAAGTCGACGTGGCCAGGAGTATCGATAATTTGAATCGAGTGGTCTCGCCAAGGGCAGCGAGTTGCGGCAGCGGTAATAGTGATGCCCCGCTCTCTCTCTTCTTCCATCCAGTCCATGACGGCATTCCCGTCGTGGACCTCGCCCATGCGGTGCTCTACACCGGTGTAAAACAAAATGCGCTCGGTCACAGTCGTTTTGCCCGCATCAATATGGGCAATAATGCCGACATTACGAAGTTTGTCAGGATTCATCGCCGCTCCCTTGATGGATGCTGGCCAACAAATCAGCATTTTGTGCCAAGTATTGGTCGGCCCAGTAATAGCCCTTGAGCAAAGAATCGTCGCGTAAGCCAAGGCAAGCCCACGCAGCGTGCAAAGCCTCGATTGTGGCCAGACCGGCTTCGGGGTCTTCGAATAAAGACGACTTGCGCGGATAGGCCGTCTGCAAGCCCTTGGGCAAAGAGCGCAAATGCATCTCACCCAAAACACCACGCATGACACGCGGCAAATCACGCCAAGAGGAATCAATCAAGCAAAGCGGGAGCTCGCTGTCTTGCGGAGACAGAGGTAGCCCATCAGGGTGCAAGAGGATGACCTCGCCGACCGAGACCTCGTCGCCCAAACTGACGCGATGCCAAGTCAGAGGCAAATCAACACGGCCCCGCAAAGGCGTCAAAGAACATTTCTTTGGCGACTCCTTATCGAGACGGATGAGGATGGTGCGGTGCGGCATGGCGCACCACTAGAGTAAGCCAAGCGAGGCCAAAGAAAAACGGGTCGTCTCAAAAAGAGACGACCCGTGAACGAAAAAAGTAAATTACCAAGCAAAGTGGCTGAAAGCTTTGTTGGCTTCGGCCATCTTGTGGACATTATCTTTCCATTGAACCGATGCGCCTGTGTTGTTGCAGGCATCAGCAAACTCAGCAGCCAAACGGTTTGCCATTGGCATACCTTTGCGCTTGCGAGCATTGTTGACCAACCAGCGAATTGCGAGAGCTTGCGCCCGCTTGGGGTTCACTGGGATAGGCACTTGATAGTTGGAACCACCGACTCGCTTAGAACGAACTTCGACGGATGGCTTGACATTTTCAAGAGCTGTCAAGAAGACATCTTTAGACTCAACCTCTTTGAGCTTTTTCGAGGCCATATCGCAGGCGCTGTAAAAAATATCAATCGCGATTGACTTCTTGCCATCGAGCATGATGGCGTTGATGAACTTAGTAGCGACCATCGACTCAAAGCGAGGGTCTACTTTTTGGAAGCGTGCTGTGGGCTTGTAACTGCGTGGCATGATTTAAATCTCTATTTACGACGGCAGCCGTACTTGGAACGGGATTGCTTACGATCATCAACGCCTGCACAGTCAAGAGTGCCGCGGACAACATGGTAGCGGACACCAGGTAGGTCACGCACGCGACCACCGCGGACGAGAACGATACTGTGCTCTTGAAGGTTGTGGCCTTCGCCGCCAATATAAGCGGTGATTTCTTTCCCGTTGGAAAGGCGGACACGAGCCACTTTACGAAGAGCCGAGTTAGGCTTTTTCGGGGTCATGGTCTTGACCTGGACGCACACACCGCGTTTTTGCGGGCAAGCGTCAAGAGCTTGACTCTTGGACTTTTTAACGACGGGGCGACGGCCCTTACGCACGAGTTGATTGATGGTCGGCATTCGATTCAGTTTCCCCGGTAGTCCGGGAAGAATTGGGCGTAACAGTCTAGCGGATACGCCGTCAGGGTCAAGTTCCGGAGCCCAATAAAGGGCTCCGATTAAAATTAGGCGTCAGCCTCCTCTTCTGGCATGGGCAAAGCACCCCCTGCAACCGCACTCTCAAACTGGGAGAAATCAACTTTCTTGTCTAGAGATTTGCGGAGCAAGCCACGGAAACCCGTACCTGCAGGGATGAGATTGCCAAGGATGACATTTTCTTTGAGGCCGCAAAGCTCGTCTTCTACACCGCCAAGGGCAGCTTGAGTCAAAACTTTAGTGGTCTCTTGGAAGGACGCAGCAGAAATGAATGAGTCAGACCGCACAGACGCCTTAGTGATACCCATGATGATGGATTTCTTTGTCGGCGGTATCTTGTCTTGCTCAACGAGCGCATCGTGAATTTGGCGGAAAGCATGACGGTCGATGAGTGATTTAGGAAGCAAATCAGAATCACCAGCAGTGGCGACCTCGACCTTGCGCATCATTTGGCCAAGGATGACCTCAACATGCTTATCGTCAATGTTTACACCCTGCGCACGGTAAACCTTTTGAATCTCGGTGAGCATGTAGCGTTGCACCACATCTTCGCCTTGAATGTCAAGGATGTCATGCGGAGGTAAAGCACCTTCGATGAGCTTATCGCCCGACTTCACGCGGTCACCAGCAGCAACCAAAAGGTGCTTGGATTGAGGGACCAAGTGCTCAACAATCAAAGGCTCTTCTGAACCTTGAATTTGCTGAATCACCTTAATCACTCGCTTCGCACGCTTTTTGTCACCCAGCTCAACGATACCGTCAATTTTCGAAAGTACGGATGGCTGCTTAGGTGTACGAGCTTCGAAGAGCTCCGTAACGCGTGGAAGACCGCCCGTAATGTCTTGGGTATCGCCTGCGCCACGAGGTGATTTAGCAAGCAAGTGACCAGGCTTAACCTTAGCGCCTTCTTTGACTTCAAGGTAAGCGTTGTCAGGAAGAGATGTGTAGAAAAGCACACCTTCTGTTTTTGGATCGATGATGAGCAATTGAGGGTGCTTATCAGTCTTAGAGTCAACAATTTTGCGACGCTTGACGCCGGTCTGCTCATCGACCTCAATGACAAGTGTGCTGCCCTCTTCTACATCTTCGAAGCGGATGACACCTTGGCTTTCAGCCAAAATCGGCAAGAAGTAAGCGTCCCAGTCGAAGAGCTTTCCGCCCTTCTTGACTTTGCCGCCCTCGGAAACAAACACGCGTGAGCCAGCTTGAATCGGATAGCGGTCAAGCTCGCGGCCACGGGAGTCGCACACGACCATTTCGCCGGTACGGGAGAGAACGACTTCGTCGCCATCTTTGTTTTTGACTGTTTCAAGGTCACGGAAAGCGATTGTTCCCCCACGCTTTGCTTTGGCAGAGCTCTCTTCAATCGTACGACTAGCCGTACCACCAATGTGGAAAGTACGCATAGTCAACTGCGTGCCAGGCTCACCGATGGACTGGGCCGCCAGAATACCTGCAGCCAAGCCAAGCTCAACCAACTGACCACGGGATAGATCTTCGCCGTAACAACGGCGGCAAACACCAGTCGCCTCTTCGCAAGTAAGTGGGCTGCGCACACGGATTTTGGTATAGCCCATGCCCTCGATGGTCAAAGAGATGTCGCCAGTGATTAGTTCACCAGATGCAACAACAGTCTCGTCGGTCACGCGGTCGACAATCGTATCAAGCGCAACACGGCCACGGATGACCTGTGCAAGCGGCTTGGTCTGCTTATCGCCTTGCCAAACAGCCGTCTTACTTACGCCACGAATCGTGCCGCAGTCTTCGGAACCAACAATGACATTTTGAGCAACATCTGCCAACTTACGAGTCAGGTAGCCTGAGTCAGCCGTTTTAAGAGCTGTGTCAGCCAAACCCTTACGAGCACCGTGTGTGGATGAGAAATACTCAAGCACATGGAGGCCCTCGCGGAAGTTAGCGCGAATCGGAGTCTCGATAATCTCACCGGACGGCTTGGCCATCAGACCACGCATACCGGAGAGCTGGCGAATCTGATCTCGGCCACCACGCGCACCTGAGTGTGACATCACGAAGACTGGGTTCAGGTAAGGCTTACCGTCTCTCTTTTCGTCACGGAGCCCCGCAATTAGAGATTCAGTGACCTCGTCACGGGCGGTCGTCCAGAGGTCGAGGACCTTGGAATAGCGCTCGTTGCCAGTAACCAAACCATCTTCAAATTTCTTTTGGATATCATCGACCTCTTTTTGAGTGGCCGCGATGATGTCCCATTTGTCGGGCGGGATAAGCATGTCGTCTTTACCGAAAGACATACCTGAACGAGTCGCGCCTTTGTAACCAAGACTCTTAAGCGAGTCAAGCAACTCAAGAGTTGCAGGACGCCCGCAATAGCGGTAGCAGTCATGAATCAGACCGTGAATTGCTTTTTTGTCGAGGATATAGTTGTAGTAGGGCATGCCTTCTGGCATGACATCCCATACAAGTGCGCGACCAGGAGTAGTCACGATGACTTCATCGCTAGCCAGTGTGCGGAGGTCTTCACCGCGTGCGACAGCGAGGAAGCTACCTTTAGGCATCAAGACCTTAACTTTGGAATGCGTCTGCAAATGGCCGCATGAATAGGCCAGAAGAAGTTCATCCATTGAACCAAAAACAGAACGGAAAGGAGCTTTCTCGACCCATTCATTCCGACTCTTGGCACGGTCAGCGGTCATGTAGTACATGCCAAGAATGATGTCTTGGTGTGGCGAAATAATCGGTGAGCCGTCTGATGGCGAGAACACATTATTGGTCGACAGCATCAAAGTCGCCGTCTCAACCTGTGCTTCAAGCGAGAGGGGCAGGTGAACCGCCATTTGGTCACCATCAAAGTCAGCGTTGTAGCCAGCGCAAACAAGAGGGTGAATCTGAATCGCGTTGCCCTCGATCAAAACGGGCTCAAAGGCTTGCATACCCATACGGTGCAAAGTTGGAGCACGGTTGAGCATGACAGGGTGGCCTTGGATCACCGTTTCGAGGATGTCCCAAACGACTTCTTCTTGGCGCTCAAGCATCTTCTTGGCGGCCTTGATGGTTTCAGCCAATTTGAGCTCTTTCATGCGACGGATGATGAAAGGCTGGAACAACTCAAGTGCGATGACCTTAGGCAAGCCACACTGATGTAGCTGCAACTCAGGGCCAACGACAATCACAGAACGAGCAGAATAGTCAACACGCTTGCCAAGCAAGTTTAGGCGGAAACGGCCCTGCTTGCCCTTAATCATGTCAGTGAGTGACTTGAGAGGCTGATTGCTAGTCGACATAACCGGGCGTTTGCAGCGGCCATTATCGAAGAGTGCGTCAACCGATTGCTGAAGCATTCGCTTCTCGTTACGGATGATGACCTCAGGAGCATTTAGCTCAATCAGGCGCATCAAACGGTTGTTGCGGTTAATCAAACGACGGTAAAGGTCGTTTAGGTCAGAGCTAGCAAAGTTGCCAGAATCAAGACGAACCAGCGGGCGCAATTCTGGTGGAATCACAGGGACGACCTCTAAGATCATCCAGGCAGGGTCGTTTGGCGAATCAATGAGCATTTCGACCGTACGCAAACGCTTGATGATGTCACCCATGCGCTGCTTTGACTTTGTGGTCGTCATCTCTTCGCGAAGTTGAAGCGCCGTTGCCTTGAGGTCAAGCGTCTGCAAGAGCTCTTTGACAGCTTCGGCCCCCATCTGGGCACGGAAGGTCTCACCAAACTTACTGCGATAGCGGCGGTACTCTTCTTCGGAGACGAGCTCACCTTTTTTCTTATCACTCTCACCTGGGTCAAGAACAACATAGTCTTGGAAATAGACTACGCGCTCAAGCTCGGTCTTCTTCATAGCGAGCAAGTTGCCCATGCGACTAGGTGTCACACTGAAGAACCAAATGTGTGCACAAGGGGCAGCCAACTTAATGTGGCCCATCCGCTTGCGGCGCTCACGGCTCGTAGTGACCATAACGCCACACTTGTCGCAAACAATGCCCATGTGCTTTTGACCACGATACTTGCCGCAATGGCACTCGTAATCACGCTCAGGGCCAAAAATGCGCTCGCAGAAGAGGCCGTCTTTTTCCGGACGGAATGTGCGGTAGTTGATGGTCTCAGGCTTTTTCACCTCACCGTGAGACGCCTTAAGGAAGTCGTCTGGAGCGGCTAGACGGATGCTAACGGCCCGGTTTTCGCACTCGTCAACGACGGGTGCTGCAGGGACTGGGATTTGAGCGTCTGAAGTTTGAGTTGGATTCATCGGGATGCACCTCGACTAACGGGCTGAGTTTCCAATTGGATGTTGAGCCCTAGGCCACGAATTTCATTCATGAGTACCTCGAAGGACACGGGAGTGCCGGGGTTCAGGATGTTTTTGCCTTTGACCATCGACTCGTAAATTGCCGTACGGCCATCGACATCGTCAGACTTCACAGTCAAAAGTTCTTGGAGGGTGTAGGCCGCGCCATAAGCTTCGAGCGCCCAAACTTCCATCTCGCCTAATCGCTGGCCACCGAATCGGGCTTTACCACCCAAAGGCTGCTGCGTAATGAGGCTGTATGGGCCAGTTGAACGAGCGTGAACCTTGGCGTCAACCAAGTGGTGCAACTTGAGGCAATACATGTAGCCGACGGTGACATCTTGCTCGAAAGCAGAGCCTGTGCGGCCATCCATGATTTGCGTGGCGCCACTTATAGGCAAGCCGGCTTCTTCGAGAACTTTCTCGATATCAGCTTCATTGGCCCCATCAAATGCCCCTGTCATGGCTCGGAAACCGCCATTGGCAGCCGCCCAGCCGAGGTGGGTTTCAAGGATCTGCCCGACATTCATACGACTTGGAACACCAAGTGGGTTGAGAATGATGTCGCAAGGCGTGCCGTCTTCAAGGTAGGGCATGTCTTCTTCAGGGAGGATGACCGAAATCACACCCTTGTTACCGTGACGCCCAGCCATCTTGTCACCAACGGACAAGTTTCGCTTGGTTGCCATGTGAATCTTGACCATTTCCAAAACGCCGTTTGGCAAATCATCGCCACGCGACAAGCGACTGGACATCTTGATTTTCCAGGCTTCCTTATCTGCGATGCGATTGAAATGGGCGCGAACAATACCTTCTGCCTTGGCGCGGCGCGAAGGCTGTTCAAGGCCCTCTGCGTATTTACGAACGAATTCTTGAATCCGCTGCAAATCACCAAACAGAGTCGCTTCGGTAACTTTGAGTTCTTTTTTGGTCTCTGGATCTTTAATCGTTTCAGCGACATAGCCAGAGAGCTCTTCGATGCAATGCTGCAGCTCACCCCGTAAGACAACATCGAATTCCATCTCGATATCGCGAATTTGAATCGCAACTTCGCGACGCTCTTTAGCATCCATGTTGACTTTGCGTGTGTAGCGCTCGGCACCAATTACGATACCGCGTACACCTGCTGGCAACTTGAGAGAGACATTTTTTACATCTTCGCCAGCACGGCCAAAAATGGCATGTAGCAGACGCTCTTCTGGAGTGAGCTCAGTTTTGCTCTTTGGAGCAATTTTGCCGACCAAAATATCATTTGGGCCAACGCGAGTACCGACACGAACAATGCCTGCCTCATCAAGATGCTTAAGCGCACGCTCACCCGCATTTGGGATGTCACGCGTAAACTCTTCCTTGCCAAGAGTCGTCTCGCGAATCTCAGCTTGGTAATGAACGATGTGTATTGAAGTGAAAGCGTCGTCTTTCACGAGACGCTCACTCACGATAATCGCATCTTCATAGTTGTAGCCTTCCCAGGACATGAAGGCGACGAGGAGGTTCTTGCCGATGGCAAGCTCGCCGTTTTTAGTTGCTGGGCCGTCTGCTAGAACTTCACCAGACTTAACCTTTTGCCCGACCTTAACGATTGGCTTTTGGTTTAAGCAGGTGTGCTCGTTGGTGCCATCAAACTTGCGTAAGTAATAAGCCTCGGGGTCGTCTTTAATGCGGACGACATTTGCGTCAACATATTCGACGACGCCTGGCTTGCGGGCCTTGACGACCCAGCCAGAGTTGTGGGCGACAGCTTTTTCCATGCCTGTACCGACCAAGACGGGCTCGGTCTCAATCAAAGGCACAGCCTGACGCTGCATGTTTGCACCCATCAAAGCACGGTTTGCATCGTCATGCTCAAGGAATGGAATCAAGGATGCGCTAATACCGAGAATTTGACCTGGGTCAATGTCAAGGTACTCAACATCATCGAGAGCTTTACGGTTGAACTCGCCATGGTAGCGGCAAAGGACTTGACCAGCATCATCGCACTCGATTTTGCCTTTTGTAATGCTGGAATCGGCCGGGACGAATACTTTTTCGTATTCTTGATCGGCACGCAAGTAAGAAATCTCCTCGGTTGGCTTACCTTTTTTAACCACACGATAAGGCGTAACTAAGAAGCCATAATCATCAACTACCGCATAGAGCGATAGGGATGAAATGAGACCAATGTTTGCACCCTCAGGGGTTTCAATTGGGCACAGACGCCCGTAGTGGCTGATATGAACATCTCGCTCTTGGAAGCCCGCGCGCTTGCGGTTAAGACCCCCAGGGCCAAGTGCCGAAAGGCGACGCTCGTGAGCCAACTGCGAAAGCGGGTTAGTTTGGTCAACGACTTGTGATAATTCGCCGCGAGAATAGAACTGGTCTACGCTTGTGGAGAACGCTTTTGCGTTAATCAGACTGCGAGGCGTAAGCGTCTCGGTATCGTTTTGCTGCGCCATACGGTCGGTGACTGCGCGAGCGACCTTTAGCAAGCCTTTGCGGAAATCTTCCGCTGCCAGCTCAGAAATCGTACGAACGCGGCGATTACCGAGGTGGTCAATATCATCTGTTTCACCAATGCCTGCGCGTAGACGCAGCAAGTAGCGAATAGAGTCGATAATGTCATCGGGGAGCAAGGTGCGAGGCGCCTTGTCACCCTGAAAAGGGCGGTTGAACTTGCGGTTAATCCGGAAACGGCCCACACGACCGAGGCTATAACGCGCTTGGTCGAAAAAGCGATCGTGAAGCAATTCGCGAGCTTTCTCTAGTTGCACGGGGTTGCCCGGGCGCAGACGCGCATAAATCGCGGCAAGCGCTTCTTCGTGAGAAGTGGCGGTGTCTTCTTTGAGAGAATTCACAATCAACATATCGCCAACCCAAGGATACTCTTCGCGTGCCTTTGGATCGGAAGAAAGAACTTCGATCTCAGCGATTTCAGAAGTGGCAATACGCTCAGCACTTTCGGCTGTGATTATTTGGCCAGCCTCAACCCAAACCTCGCCTGTGCGAGAATCGCGCAAAGCATCAACCGAAACACGGTTTTCAAGAGCTGCGGAGAACTTGCCTTTGCTCTGCTTAGCGCGCTTAAGAACCTCAGCTGGGTAGAAAAGTTTGAGGAGCTGTGCATCACTGCCCCACTCTGGCTTGAGCGCACGAATTAAAGTGAGCGCACTAAATTTGCCCTGCTGGTCGATACGCACTTGAAGCATACCTTTGCCAGAAACGGTGAGATCCATCCAGGAGCCACGCTCAGGAATCACACGCGCCGAGTGCAAGTTTTTATCACCCGTACCTTTTTCTACGGAGAAATCGATACCCGGTGAACGGTGCAACTGAGCAACAATTACACGCTCTGAACCGTTAATGACGAATTCGCCACCACCCAGCATGATTGGGACTTCGCCTAGGTAAATCTCTTCTTCGAGGAGCTCATCACCATTGCGCAAAGCGACACGAACCTTGAGAGGATAAGCGTAGCTATATTTCAAAGCGCGGCACTCTGCAGGCGTGTAGCGAGGACGACCCAAGCTATAGCCCAAAAACTCAAGGGCCATGGACTTATCGCCACTTTCAATAGGGAACACCTCTTGAAAGAGGGCCTCTAAGCCGTGAGCCTTGCGGCGTTTCTGAGCTGTATCAACCTGCAAAAATTCTGCGTATGCGCGGAATTGCAGGTCAGAAAGCCCAGGAAGGAGACTATCGTCTTTAAATTGAAAGGAACGGTAGTCGCGGACTTCGAAATCTTGAATGGCTTGACGATCAAATGTCATCGCTATCACCCTCGGTAGGAGTGGACATGGCAATTACCAACTTTGCTTCCGCGTGCACGGCGAAACTCAAAGTCGGCGAGGTGGCGCCCTCCCACAGCAAAACTGTGGGGCGGGCAGACCGGCATGCGACCATAGTCCGCAGTCGCCCAGGCGACTGCGGACCGTGGTTGGCCGGTTGCAAAATCAACAACGAGTCGTTGATCTTTACTAGTCAATCTTGACGGTAGCGCCAGCGTCCTCAAGTTGTTTCTTGAGATCTTCGGCTTCTTCTTTGCTTGCGCCTTCCTTAACGGCTTTAGGCGCACTTTCGACAAGGGCTTTGGCTTCTTTCAGACCAAGGCCAGTGATGGCGCGGACGGTCTTAATAACATTGATTTTCTTCTCGCCAAAGTTCTCAAGGATGACATCAAAAGCTGTCTTCTCTTCGACTGCTTCTTCTGCAACGGCAGGGCCAGCAGCAGCAACAGGAGCAGCGGCAGAAACGCCCCAGCGCTCTTCCATTGCTTTAACAAGTGTGGCGGCCTGGCCGAGAGGCAAGGCATCAAGTTGGGTAAAGAGCGACTCGAGGTCTGAGTCAAGCTCAACGGTTTGGGTTTCTTCGGTCATCTAGTAGTACCTGGGTTTGCGATTATTCGCGGTGTTTTTTTATTGGGATAGGCAAACGACGCGTTAAGCGTTGTCGCCCTGATCGGCCCGTGCCTGTACGACGCGAGCAGTGGAAGCTGGGACCTCTTTGAGGAGCATGGCAATTGCACGCGCCGGGCCAGAGATTGCGCCACAGATTTGTGCGCGCAAGGTGTCTTTGTCAGCCATGTTTGGAATCTGAGCAGCAGCTGCAGAATCCATTGGGCTACCGTCTAGGAAGGCACCCTGAAAAATGACTTTGCGCTCATCTGCCTTTTTCCAAGCCTTTTCAATGGCTTTAGCAGCAGCGAGAGTCGCATCGACATCACCTACCAAGAATGCACACGAGCCATTCCAGGAGTCAGCGGGGATTTCGACACCAACCTCTGCCAAAGCCGTCTTAGCGAGACGCTTTTTGGTGAGGATGAGCTCAGCACCAGCCGAGCGGATGTCATTACGAAGAGCAAGTGACTCTTCGGAATCAAGTGCAGCAAGGCCGAGAACAACAACGCCTTCTTTATCTTGAAGAAGCGTCGCGTATTCGCGGACCATCCATTTATTTAAGTTGCTTACCATGTCGTATGCCTCGTATTAATGCTTAACCTCAACGCGAAGGCCAGGCCCCATCGTCGTGGTCACAGTTACATTGCGGAAGTAAGCACCCTTGGCCGTAGCAGGACGAAGCCCAGCAACATAGTCAATGAATGCAGTTGCATTTTCTGTCAGCTTTTCAGCGCTGAAAGAAATTTTGCCGACGGGAACATGAATGTTGCCCGCAGCGTCAACCCGGAACTCAACCTTGCCTGCCTTAAACTCGGAAACAGCTTGCCCAACATTGGGGGTCACCGTGCCAGATTTAGGCGAAGGCATCTTGCCGGAAGGGCCTAAAACGCGACCCAATTTACCGACATGGCGCATCATCGACGGATGAGCGATGACAATGTCAAAGGCCATCCAGCCGCCAGCGATTTTGTCAGCCAAATCAGAAGAGCCAACTTCAATGGCGCCAGCTTCACGAGCGGCATCGGCCATATCGCCCTCAGCAAAAGCAATGACGCGAACATCTTTGCCTAGACCGTGAGGAAGCGAAACCGCACCACGCACCATCTGATCAGACTTTTTAGGATCAACACCCAAACGGGTGTGAACCTCAACGGTCTCGTCAAACTTAGCAGCACGCAAGCCCTTTAGTATCTCAAGGGCACCCGAAACGGAATGCACTTGAACAGGATCCAACCCTTCGCGGTTGGCCAAATAGCGACGACTATGCTTCATCTAATTGCCCTCCACGGTTACGCCCATCGAGCGAGCTGTGCCGGCGATAATACGCTCGGCAGCCTCAATCGAAGCAGCATTAAGGTCAGACATCTTCATCTCGGCGACTTCGCGCAATTGAGTTGCGGTCAAGTTGCCCACAATCTCAGTGCCGATTTCGCTTGCACCCTTTTCAAGACCAGCGGCCTTGAGGATGAGGACGGCAGCCGGTGGCTGCTTGTATTCGAGTGAAAAACTACGGTCTTTGTAAACCGTAATAATGACGGGAATGATGTAGCCACGCTTATCAGCGGTCGCATCGTTGAACTGCTTGACGAAATCGCCAATAGGCACGCCGTGTGCACCCAAAGCCGGACCGACCGGGGGCGCAGGAGTTGCCTGCCCAGCGGGGCATTGCAGTTTGATTTTTGCAGTAATTTCTTTTGCCATTTTTTACCCTCCCACGAATGTGGTACGGACGGGAGTGCTAGCTGGCAGGATTGCCAACCAACGGGGCTGACCTAAATTGGATCGACCAGCCAGTGTTCGATCTCAACAGTTGTGGCACGACCAAAAATCGTAACCGCAATCCGAAGGAGACCCTTGTCGTCGAGAACTTCCTCGACCGAACCATCAAAGCCCTCGAAAGGACCTTCTTTGATTTGAACCATATCACCACGCTTGATGCGAATGGCCATACGGGGTGAATCTTCTGTTTCTTCCATCCGCTCTAGGATGGGCTCGACTTCGCCAGGCTCCATTGGAGCGGGCGGCATGTCTACGCCCATGAAACGAATGCCTCTTACTGATTTCAAAGCGAACCAAACATTTTGGTCTTCTTCCTGGACAGGAAGAACCTCGCCACCCCAGTCACCCAAATCAGCATTCACGAGAATGTAGCCTGGATAGATTTTGCGGCGAACCACTTTTTTCTTGCCCGACTTAATTTCAGTCACGCGCTCAGCAGGAACAACCACGCGCGGAATGCGGTGCTCAAGACCATCAGCCTTGACGCGCAAGGTGAGTTTCTCACCTGTGCTGTCTTCCCGGTTAACCGGAACGCGAAGGATGTACCAAGAGGCAGACATGATTTACTGGAACAGGAGGAAATTGAAAAGTCGGCCCAAGCCCCAATCCGCAACAGACAAAAAGCCCATTAGGATAAGAATGGTAACCACCACGACAATAGATGAATTGGTCGCCTCAGAGAAAGAAGGCCAAACCACTTTATTAAGCTCGCCCTCGACCTCGATAAGGTGATCAGCGATTTTAGGTTGACCTAACCAGCGCACCCAGAAAAAGCTACCCAGCACAAAGGCAAGGAAAGCAATAAGGAACGCCCCCGTTAGAGAAATGCCCAAGAAAGGCAATTCACCGAACGAGCCGCGCAAGGCTACATTTTGCCCAAGCGTACCGCTCAGGGCATAACAGCCAAACGCCAGCATGCCTTCGCCTGCCCAGAACGAAGCCTGGCGGGCGTTACGACCTTCCTCGGATTTGTGACGGTAAAGCATGATGCGATCAGACCGCAGAGCGACCTAGAGTTTCTTCTCCCGATGGACCTGGTGGCCGCGGCAGAAGCGACAGAACTTTTTCTTCTCTAATTTGTACTCAGCCCGCTGACGCTTATGCGTCGTGTAATTGCGGTTTTTGCACTCAGTGCACTCGAGAAAGACGTAGCGTTCTTTGTTTTTCATGATGAAAGGGGTTCTGGTCGCCCCACCAAAAAGGCAGGGCGACCAAGTGGATTACTCAATGACCTTGGCTACAACACCAGCGCCAACCGTGCGGCCACCTTCGCGAATCGCGAAGCGAAGCTGCTCGTCCATGGCAATTGGAGTGTGGAGCGTAACGATCATCTTGACATTGTCGCCTGGCATGACCATTTCGACATCGCCCGGCAACTCGATGGTGCCCGTAACATCAGTTGTACGGAAGTAGAACTGTGGACGGTAACCGTTAAAGAATGGCTTGTGACGACCGCCCTCTTCCTTCTTAAGGATGTAGACTTCCGACTCAAACTTGGTGTGAGGCGTGATGGAGCCCGGCTTGGCCAAAACTTGACCGCGCTGAACTTCGTCTTTCTTGACGCCACGGAGAAGAATACCGCAGTTGTCACCAGCGCGACCCTCACTGAGAGTCTTCTGGAACATCTCGACACCCGTGCAGGTGGTCGTAACGGTCTCTTTCATGCCAACGATCTCAATGGAATCACTAACATTAACGATGCCACACTCGACACGGCCGGTCACAACCGTGCCGCGACCTTCGATTGAGAAGACATCCTCAACAGGCATGAGGAAGTCTTTGTCGACATCACGCTCTGGCTCAGGAATGTGAGTATCAACAGCTTCCATTAGCTCGTTGATGCAAGCGTAGCGTGGGTCATCCACGCCAGCGCCTTCTTCCATGGCTTGCATGGCGCCAAGTGCGGAACCAGAAACGATGGCAATGTTGTCGCCGTCAAAGTCGTACTCGGAGAGCAACTCGCGAATTTCCATTTCGACGAGCTCGAGGAGCTCTTCGTCGTCAACAAGGTCGGCCTTGTTCATGAAAATCACGAGGGCTGGCACATTAACCTGCTTGGCAAGCAGAATGTGCTCACGAGTTTGAGGCATAGGGCCGTCGTTAGCCGCCACGACCAAGATGCCGCCATCCATTTGAGCGGCGCCAGTGATCATGTTTTTAACATAGTCAGCGTGACCCGGGCAGTCAACGTGAGCGTAGTGACGATTATCAGTCTCGTACTCAACGTGAGCCGTCGAAATCGTGATACCCCGAGCTTTTTCCTCAGGGGCCTTGTCGATCTCGTCGAAGGCTTTGGCGGTACCGCCTGATTTTTGGGCGAGATAGCCCGTGATTGCTGCGGTTAGCGTTGTCTTACCGTGGTCGACGTGACCAATGGTGCCAACGTTAACGTGCGGCTTTGTGCGTTCGAAGACTTCTTTGGCCATCGTAATTGTTCCGCTTAACGGTAGTAGGTTTGAAGTGAGTTTGAATCGGCTAAGCCGATGATGAGAGTTGCGAAAAGCCGTAAGCCTGACGCGGGACGACCCAAAGGGCCATGAGCTGGAGCTGCTGTCGGGATTTGAACCCGAGACCTCTTCCTTACCAAGGAAGTGCTCTACCCCTGAGCTACAGCAGCGATCTCGCTAGGCGAGAGCGCTTGAGTGGATGCCATGGAATGGAGCGGGTGATGGGAATCGAACCCACGTGACCAGCTTGGAAGGCTGGGGCTCTACCATTGAGCTACACCCGCCCAAGTGTGAGTAGAGGCTGGTGGGGAGGAGAGGATTCGAACCTCTGAAGGCTGAGCCAATGGATTTACAGTCCATCCCGTTTGACCGCTTCGGTACCTCCCCGAAAAACCCAGCAGGTTTCCAGAAGCATCCAGTTGAATTCAAAGAGAACACCCCAACGATTAGGCCCAAACATGGAGCTAGCGAAGGGACTCGAACCCTTGACCACCGGTTTACAAAACCGGAGCTCTACCAACTGAGCCACGCTAGCCTTGTCATGCCTGTGCGAAAGGGGTCGAATATCATACGGACCGAGCCGCCGTAGTCAACCATAGGATGCCGAAAAATCCGCCCAAAAGTAGCTTTTTTCAGATTTCTTAAGACTCGGGCCAATCTGCGATGGCATCCGTCGAACCAAGGAAAGAAAATCTCTCGAGGCATTCTTGAAGGGTCAGCCCTCCTAGCCTCGCGATCAGTGCAGATGCCAACTCAAGGCACAAGACCGCTTCCCCCACCACTGCGGCGGCCTCAATGACGCAAACATCGCTGCGTTCATAAGTTGCGCGCGATGCCAGCCCCGTAGACAAGTCAACAGAAGCCACGCCGTGGCGCAAGGTCGGAATCGGTTTGCAAACAGCGCGCAAAGAAATAGGCTGTGCGTTGGTCAAGCCACCCTCGATACCGCCGGATCGGTTGGTCTCACGGCTTAGCCCGGCCCACCCATCTGGCGCGGTGATGATCGCATCGTGGTAGTTTGCGCCAGAAACGCTCGCTCCAGCAAAGCCCAGGCCGATTTCGACCCCTTTCACAGAAGGAATCGTCGCCACCGCTCCTAATAAGCGTGCATCAAGACGATCTGCCGGCTGGGCATAACCACCGAGACCTGGCGGACACCCCGTTGCTGTGAGCGAAAAGATACCCCCAAGAGAATCGCCGGCTTCTTTTGCGTGCGCAATACGCTCGAGACAGGCCGCGGAATCGGAAAAAGGCACATCGGCCACGCTTTCGACCCGGCTCGACACCTCAACTCCGAAAATCTGCAAGAGTTGGCGCGCGACCTCTCCGAGCGCTGTGCGGGCGGCTGTCTCTCTTGCAGAAGCACGCTCAAGAATCGCACGCACATCACGGTTTTTGTGCCGCAACACGCCCGGCAAATCAGCATGACCCGGGCGCGGGGACGACAACTGCGGCAAGACATCGATCTGCGTATCACTATTATTAAGGCTCAAAACAAGGGGCGTGCCAAGAGTGACACCTGACTTGAGACCCGCCAACACACTCAACTCATCTTTTTCGAACCCCGCCCGCAAACCCCGGCCTGGACCAGCCCAACGACGCTTAAGCCCATCACGGATGGCACCCAAATCGACTTTGAGTCCATAAGGCAAGCCCTCAAGAGTGGCGAGCAATGCAGGGCCATGCGACTCACCCGCCGTCTGCCAGGACAAACCGTGAATCCGTGGTGATTGCTTGGCGCCGCTCATCGCTTCACAAAACGGTTGTAGACCCGGAAGACCTCAGAGGCCATGCCCAGCACATCAAAAGGCTTCCCGATGATTCTTTGGAAGCCCGGCAGAGCGTCTAAGCCCGCGGCCATCGGATCATCTGGGGTGCCTGTGACCACCCAAAAGGCCGGAAGCAAATCTCGAGCGGCCCAATCGCGTGCGCAATCGGCGCCCGTGCGCCCGCCACCGAGGTGCAAATCGAGTAGCAAGCAAACGACATTACCTTGGAGCAAGAAGGCCTCGGCCTCTTGGGCGGTGGCAGCCACCACAACATTTGCGCCGGTGGTTGAAACCGCCAGCTCAATCAAATCGCGCAAAGACGCGTCATTATCGAAGACTAAAACTTGTGTCATGATTAGGAAGGAGGGCGATCTGCCCAAGTAATTTCGCGCATCGGAATCTCAATTTCAAGGGTGCCATGCCGCACAAAAACGACTTCTTTGCGGCGGTTCACTTTGAGGATCATCATCTGCTCTCGGTAGCGGGGCACCCAAATTGTCGACCCCTTTTTCAGTGAACGCAAAAATTCGTCTTGCCGTTGGGCAAAGGGTGTCGTGGCCATCAACTGTCGTAACTGCTCTAAAAAGCCATGAAAGCGGCTTGCATCGGCATCTTTGAAGGAACGATACATGGCTGAGCCTTCGTTGGCCAGCAGAGATTCAAGGTTGCGATTGAGCTCAAGATAGGCCTGCTCTGACTCACCTTCCCGCAATCCTTGTCGACGACGCGAATCGCTCTCTTCGACATGCATGCGTTTAGAGGTCTCTCGCAAATCGGCTTCTTGCACCGCAGCCTGTTCACGCATTAATTCAGCATCACGGCGCACGCGACCGACATCAGCTAAGAGTTGGTCAGCGCCACCACCACGCGCAGAAAGTTTTTTCGCGCGTTCTAAGACATGGGATTGCAGACCTAGACGCTCGGCGACCTCAACCGCATGAGAAGCACCAGGCACGCCGACCAAAAGTCGATACTTGGGTGATAGCGTGGCCGGGTCAAACTCCATGGAGGCGTTTTCAGCGCGGGCCAAGTCAAGAGAAAATAATTTCAAGGCACCAAGGTGAGTGTTTGCAATCACTCGCGCGCCCGAATCGAGCAAGGCTTCCAGAACGGCTTGACCGAGAGCAGCGCCTTCTTCGGGGTCAGTGCCTGTGCCAAGCTCATCCAGCAAAACGAGGTAGCCCTTGCTTGCGTTTTTTAAAATGCGACAAATGCGGGTGAGATGCCCTGAAAAAGTAGACAAACTGGTTTCAAGAGATTGGGCATCACCGATGTCGGCATCAAGGCCGTGCAGCATCGGCAAGCGTGTGCCCTCGCTTGCAGAGACAGGAAGCCCCGCGCGCGCCATCGCAGCCAAAAGACCCACCGTTTTAAGGACGACCGTTTTGCCGCCCGTGTTTGGCCCCGTAACCACGAGCAAGTCGTATGCATCACCCAGCTCAAGACCAAGAGGTTGAATGTCTTCGCGCGACATCGATTGCAGCAACAAAGGATGGCGCGCCTCGCGAAAGGTCAGGGGGGCATCCGCGCTGAGCAACTCAGGCCAACTGCCGCCCACCAAGCGCAGCCATTGAACCGAAGTAAAGGCGACATCCGTCTCAGCAAGGGCAAGAATTGCGAACTCAATTTCGGTGCGCGCACGAAAGACCTCAGTCGTGAGGCGATGCAAAACCGCATCAACCATGCGCCGCTCTCGTGCATGGGCGGATGTCAACTCATTGGCGACCTGCAAAACCGACGAGGGCTCAAGAAACAAAGTGTCGCCCGATTGAGATTGGTCATGCACCACGCCTGCGCCCCGGCCCTGTGGAGTAGCCTTAACCGCAAGCAAGAGTCGCGCACCTCGCCGGACGGGCTGAGTTTGCCTCAACAGCCCTCGCCGCGATAATTTTTCGATGGCTTCATCGAGGGCAGAAGCTCGTTTCTTTCGTAGATTGCGAATGCCCGCACGCGCAGAGGCCAAGCCAGGGTCGGCTTCATCGTTAACCTCGCCTCTCGAATTTAGGCAGTTGCGCAACTGCTGAAGCAAAGCCTCAGGAAAATTGACCTCTTGCAAGAGAGTGGAAAGCGCGGCGAACTCAGGATGAGCAATCGCCCATCGGCGCAGCTCGCGCAAACGCTCTAGCGTGCTCGCAACAGCATTTAATTCAGGTCCGTCTAACCCTTGGTCGCAACGGGCAAGGACTTCAAGCGGGTCGCCTACACCACCAAAACCAGGTGCGACATCGGCCTCGATTGCTTGGAGAGCTTCTCGACCACGCGCATGGCGGGCTTGCGCAAGGGCAAGGTCATCGCTCGGATGCATGGCCCGGATCTGATTCGCGCCCGGCACAGTCTGTGCCAAAGAGGCCATCCATTCGATGGTTTTGGGCCAACCCAAGACTTCTAAAGATGCCTCGGGAAAGGCATTCTCAAAAGGTCGGGGGTCGGGGGAGGAATCGAGCACCCCGAAATCCTAGAATTGCGGTTCATGAAAGCGACAAAGGAATGCAAGACCGAGATTCTCGGCACCATCCTTGAGGCCGTTGGCAACACCCCTTTGGTGCGTTTGCCCGATGGCTTCGACCCTGAGGTCAAGTGCGAGGTCTTACTCAAACTTGAATCTCTTAACCCAGGTGGCTCGGTAAAAGACCGCATCGCCTTGCGCATGGTTGAGATTGCTGAACAAGACGGTGCACTAGAGCCAGGCGGCACTATTGTCGAGGGCACTTCAGGCAACACTGGTGTTGGCCTCTGCATGGTTGCCGCCGCTCGTGGCTATTCATGCATCATTGTGATGCCTGACAAAATGTCGCAAGAGAAAATCCAGATGATGCAAGCTTATGGTGCGACTGTCGTCACCGTCCCGACGAATGTCCCTGCTGACCACCCCGACTCCTATGGGAGCACCGCGCAACGCATCGCCAAAGAAACCGAAGGCGCATGGTTAGCTGATCAATTCTTTAACCCCGAAAACCCCAAGGCGCACTACCTCACCACTGGCCCCGAAATCTGGTCACAATGCGGTGGCAAGCTTGACCTCTTTGTGGGCGGATGTGGCACCGGCGGCACCGTTACCGGGATTTCACGCTATCTCAAAGAGCAAGATGATGCTGTACGCGTGGTCGGCGTTGACCCACCGGGCTCCGCATTCGCATCTTTCTGGAAAAACGGTGAGATTGGTGAGCTTGGCCCTTACGCCGTAGAAGGCGTGGGTGACGACATCATCCCCGGCACTTGGTCGCGAGAACTCATTGATGGCTATCAAGTGGTCGAAGACACTGAATCTTTCGCCATGACGCAACGGCTGGCGCGCGAGCTAGGCCTTTTTGCTGGCGGCTCATCTGGCCTGGCTTTGGTGGCCGCTTTGAGAGAGGCTCGCTCCTTGCCTGAAGACGCGCGCGCTGTTGTTTTAATCCCTGATTCAGGGAATCGTTACCTGTCAAAAGTTTATTCTCAAGACTGGTTAAAAAACCATCAATTTGTTGGTTCCACTTCGGCTAGCACGGCACTTATTTCTGATTTGTTTCAGCCAAAAACGCGCGGGTTTGTCACGAGTGATCAGCCCGCATCGGTAGCGCTCAACCTCATGGACCAGCGCGGGATTACAGTCATTCCTATTTTGGCGGGTGAAGACGGGGTTGCTGCGCCAAGCAATACTGTCCAAGGCGTGGTCGATTTGATGGGCTTGGCCAATTACCTTTCCGAAGGAGCAAACTTTGATGGCTTCCAATGTGCGAATTTACGCCTTGACGCACCGCCAATCCTTGATTCAAGTGATCCTTGGTTTGCTTTGCGTGGCCCATTTCAAGACCACGCCACTCTTCTCATTCGCGACGCAGATGGCGTTGCACCTTTCCGCCGTGAAGACTGGGTTCTCAGTCTTGGCCGCCTTTCGTTTTAGGCAATCCCCCTTCGACTTTTTCGAAAAATGACTTCCTCCAAAGATTCTTTCGGCACGCGTGCCGTCCATGCTGGCTGGGTTCCTGATGAGCAGACCGGCGCCGTAATGCCTCCGATTTGCATGACTAGCACTTATGTACAAGATGCGCCCGCACAACCTCGCAATGGGTTTGAATATTCCCGCACCCAAAATGTGACTCGCTTTGCTTTGCAAGACGCGCTTGCAGACCTTGAAGGTGCCGCGGCTGGTTTTACTTTCACATCAGGCATGGCCGCCATCCACACTTTGATGTTGATGCTCAAGCCAGGCGACCGAATCGTTGCGGGCAATGACCTCTATGGAGGCACGCACCGTTTGTTCACAAAAATCGCGGCTCGATTTGGGCTGATTTTTGATTTCGTTGATACGACGGATCCAGCGGTTTTGGCTAGCTTGCCCAGCGACACTCGCTTGCTTTACATTGAGACGCCCTCCAACCCTTTGCTGAATGTGACTTCTATAGAAGCCGCAGTCAAAGGCGCAAAGCGAGTTGGTGCAGAAGTCGCTGTCGACAACACTTTTGCGACGCCGGCTCTGCAAAACCCATTTGACTTTGGGGTTGACTACATCATTCATTCGACCACAAAGTACATTTCAGGGCATTCCGATGTGGTTGGCGGCGCCTTGCTTGTGCGCGAAGAGGGCAAAAAAGAAGATGTCTGGTTTCACCAAAACTCTGCAGGCACCGTCAATTCGCCATTTGACGCGTTTTTGACACTACGGGGTGTCCGCACTTTGGCCCTACGCATGGAGCGGCATTGCGAATCGGCGCAAATGCTTGCTGAGTTCCTCCAAGACCATTCGAGCATTTCCAAGGTCATTTACCCGGGCTTGGCTTCGCACCCTCACCACGCAATTGCCAAAGATCAGATGCGTGCCTTTGGCGGCATGGTTTGCTGTGAGTTGCCGGGTGGCATCCCTCAAGCGACGGCTTTTGTCAAGCACTTGCGACTCTTCACGCTTGCCGAGTCTCTTGGTGGTGTCGAATCGCTCATCGAATTGCCCGCACCGATGACCCACGCGAGTGTGCCTGCTGCCCATCGTCGCGCAATCGGAATCGAAGACGGCCTCGTGCGTCTATCGGTTGGTATCGAAAACGCAGAAGACCTGCGCCGCGACCTTGAACAGGCGCTTGCGCAGGTCTCGTAGCTGACTCTCTAAAAGAGTCGGCGACGACCCTAAAGCTTAATAACTAGAAGGGCCACCAAAGCCGCCACTTTGTGGTGGCTCTTGGTTTGTTGGAGGCGCTGGAGCGACTTCATCAATTGGGGCTGCGGGAGCTACACCAACTTCGACGCGTTTCTTAAGCACATTGCCCACCTTAAACTTGACCACGCGCTTTGCAGGAACAATGACTTTTTCGAGAGTCTTTGGATTTTGAGCAACGCGACCAGGGCGGTTGCGAACCTCAAAGACACCGAACTTGCGGAACTCAAGGCGATTGCCGGCAATCAACTCGTTGGCAACCTCGTCGAGAAAGAGTTGGATGACATCACGAACTAAGACTTTGGTCTGACCGGTTTGATCAGCAATGCGTTGGACTAACTCGCGTTTGGTAACGGTATGGGACATGAACGATGTGGAGGGCGAGAAGGGTCGGGGGGCGCCCCTTAGTTCTTTAAGTATCGGGAGTTGAGCGGATTCGTCAAGCCCCAGAAGAGCGATTCTGATGCTTTTATTATTTATTGGCTCGCAAGCACTTCCAAAAAGTAAGTTGCGGGCCCCGTATTCACGAGAGCGACATCCATCTTGGCGCCAAACACGCCCGTGGCCACAGTGACGCCAGCCACTCGCAAATGCTCGACGACTTCCGCGACTAGAGGTTGGGCAAGCTCGGGTGCCATGGCCGTTGAAAAGGAGGGTCGCGTCCCTTTGCGTGTATCGGCGCATAGCGTAAATTGACTCACGAGAAGAAGACTTCCGCCGACTTGCAGAATGTTGAGATTCGTTAGGCCATCGGCGTCTTCAAAAACACGATAACTCAAAATCCGCTTAGCCATCTTTGCGGCAGCCGCACTCGTGTCACCCCGCGCGCAACCCAACAGCACGAGCAGGCCCCCATCGATTGCACCAACGATTTTTCTGTCGACCTCAACAGAAGCTTTACGGACGCGTTGCAAGAGGGCCTTCATCTCAAATCACTCGCCCATGCCTCGACCTGCATGCGACGGACAAATGGAATGGCTTGACCCTCATGAGCCTTGACAAGAATGAGCTCAAACCACGCGAGAGCAAGTTTGGGGTGCTGCAGTCGCTGCATCTCGATTAGGCCTAGATTAAATAAAACTCGCATGTCGTTAGGCTCAATCTCGTGAAGCGCCTCCATGGCATGCAAAGCTTTGAGGTGTTGCCCTGACTCTCCGAGCGCACAGGCGTGAAGGAGGCGGCCCTCAAAATCACTCGGAGGCAAAGTACCAAGTTGACTTAACGCGCGGCGCGGATCTTGCGCCTTGAGATAACGAACGGCTGAATAATGAGTCGCCCACTGATTTAGCTCAGCGCCTGACCACGGCTCAAGGACGGCTGCGCGGCGGGCCAAGTCGGGCCGTGCATAAAGGGGTGCGACCATCCCAAGAAGTCGCCAAGCCTCTGCACAGCCTGGGTGCTCAGCGAGCAGACGGCGCAATGGGTCGAGCATTGCGTAGTAGCCTGAATCAGACTGCAATGACAATTGCAAGACCTGGGCCAATACAAAATCTGGATCTGCTTGAAGCGCTTCGTCAAGCCATTCTTTAGCTTGAGTGGGAGAGTCGCACAATCGAGCGGCAAGGAATAAATGCAATGGACTGCGATCGTCAACCAACTGAGCTTGTGCGTCAGCCCAAGCCAATTCACGCCCTTCATCGATTAAGCGGAGATCTTGCACGAGAGCATGGAGTCGAACCGATGTTGGTTCGGCAATGAGCCAAGGCAAAATCGACTTCCAGCCCGAGCTTTGAGCCAGCAAGTAGGCCGCATCGAGCATAGCCCATTCCTCGGCATTGGCCTCGCGAGCGAATGTAACTTCATCGTGATCGGGCAGCGTCACTTGCCCCGCCAAGGCCCCGCAAGCGAGCGGGACGAGGCTTGAGACCGCAAGAATGGCGAATGCACAAAACGCAGAAGCTCGGCGCAACAGGGAGGAAAGCATGAGCCAAAGTGTAGCGGCGTAAGGGCATTCGTTGAGACATTGATGGCTTTACAATCAGCCCATGCTCACTCGGTGTATCCCCCCTGCCCTTTTGTTGGCTCTGGTGGTTTCCTGCGCATCCCCCGCATCCGAAATCCACCTCGCGCCCTTTGCCTCAACGCAAAGCTTGCCGGGGTGGTCGCATGCAGAGGCTCTTGGCGGGGCATTCCAATACACAAGTGATGCCGAGGGCACCGAATGGGCGGCTTCACCCTTTTGGTGGCAGCGCACGGAAGCAGATGGCCACTTTGCAAGCGAAACTCTGCTTGCTTTTGGCCGGCACGAGTTTGACCCCCACCGCCCACGCACGATGACGCGTATTTTCCCTTTGGGCTGGGTGGAAGAAGAAACTAAATCCAACGGTGTGACTGAGGTCGATTGGGCCATCCCTTTCCTTGGCATGATCGGCTCTTCATCGAGCGATGACTCCGAAAACGCATTTGCTCTCTTCCCATTTTTCGGCAAAGTCAAAGGCTTCCTCACTTATGACGAAGTCAACTTTTTCTTGTGGCCCCTCTGGATCCGCAACACAAAGGGCGACCGCACGAGCAGCCATTTTCTCTGGCCCCTCTTTCACTGGAAAACGGGCAACGAACGCGCCTTTCAATTCTTCCCATTTTTTGGCTGGAGCGAGTCGCCCGGCAAATGGCGGAAGTCTTTTTGGCTGTACCCTTTTTACACCGAGTCGGAAGAGTTTCTAGACCAGGCTCACCCGCGTAAATCGATGCTTCTGCTACCGCTGTTTGGGCATACCACGCAAGATGATTACTCTGCTTGGGTCGTCCTTCCGCCCCTCTTTGGCTATGCACAACGCCCTTCAACAGGTTTTCGCTCTGGGCAAATTTGGCCTTTGGTCAAATTTGAAACGGGCGGCAAAAACGAGGCGCGTAAGCTAAACCGATTCATCCCGTTCTACCTTCACTACGAAGACGAGACGACGGAATACACTTCTATTTTGTGGCCGATTTTCTGGAGTCGCCATGACCAAATCGAAGGCTTCCGCAAAGATGCGATTTATGCACTGCCCGTTTTCTATAGCGCACGCACCAAAGATTTTGACGGCAAAGAGGAACATAGCTGGCAGATTTGGCCCTTAGCTGGCGCAGATGATAAGGGCTTTCAAGCGTTTGACTTTGGCGTACCCGGCATGATTGACGGTGGCGCACTCAAACGACACCTTGGCTTTGCTTGGGAATGGGCCAAAGTAAAAAACCATCCTCAGGGCGTTGTTGAGCAACGAGCTTGGCTTGGGCTTTGGCATCGCACAAAAGGAGGTGGGCATTCACGCTGGTCAGTCCCTATTCTGGGGGGCGCTTGGGAAGAGCCCGACGGCACCACCCACCACTCACACTTGTTTGGGTTGATTCGTTGGTCGTCGAGTGATTCAGGTGTCTCTTTTGAGGCGCCGGCATTCCCGGGCCCAGGTTGGCCGTCCTTACAAGACCTCTAATGAATTTCTTTACCCGCTTTGGCAACCGCATCTTGGCCCCTTTGGTCTCGACGGCAGGTTTTGGCATGCGCATTGCTGGCGAGACGATTTATCGTATCCCGCAGTTGCCCAAACGCTGGGTCACTTTCCGTGAGCAGTTTTACTTGAGCTGCGTGCGCACCCTGCATGTTGTCGTTTTTGTGGCTTTCTTTATCGGCATGATTGTGGCGCTGCAAGTTGGCCTTGAATTGGCTCGCTACGGGCAGCAAGAAGCGATCGGCTACGGCGTTTCCCTCATGATGGTGCGCGAGATGGGCCCTTTCGTGACGGCGATTTTGATGGCCGCAAGTGTGGGGTCGGCGATGGCCGCTGAGTTGGGCACCATGAAAGTCCAAGAAGAAATCACAGCTCTCGAAGTCATGAGTGTTGATGTGATTAGCCTCTTGGTTTTGCCGCGCGTTTTGGCACTGACTTTGGCTATGCCGATTTTGACCATCTTGGCAAATTATGTCGGCACGATTGGTGGTGGTGTTATCGCGGTGACCCAGCTGAATCTTGACTTTGGCGCCTACACTACAAATGCTTTGACATCTTTGCGTGACATTGGCGACTGGATTCCTCTACCCATAAGCCTCTTTGGCGGCCTTTTGAAATCACTCATCTTTGGGTTTGTCATAGGCGTCATTGGCTGTGCGAGTGGGCTGTCTGCATCGCGAGGTGCAGCAGGCGTGGGTCGCACCACACGGGCGGCGGTGCGCGATTCGATCATCTTGGTTATCGTCCTTAACTTTTTCCTCGGTAAATTCTTATTCCAATGATTCACCTCGAAAAAGTATGCAAGACTTTTGGCGATCTCAAGGTGCTAGACGAGCTTGACCTTCATGTGCCTCGTGGATCGGCCTTTGTCATCATGGGCCCTTCCGGCGCAGGTAAAAGTGTGATTTTGAAGCACATTATTGGCTTGCTCAGACCTGATTCGGGTGTCATCCGCGTCGACAATATGTCTGTGCCTGATTTAAAGGGCGAGCCTCTGCGTGATTTGCGGCGTGATATGGGCTACTTGTTCCAGCATTCTGCTTTGATTAATTGGCTTAATGTTTTCGACAACATCGCTCTGCCTTTACGCGAAACCATGGATTTGCCCGAAGACGAAATCCTCGACCGCGTCCATCATGTTTTAGGCTTGGTGAGTTTGAGCCAAGCCGACCATAAATTCCCATCTGAAATATCAGGTGGCATGCAAAAACGAGTTGGCCTGGCCAGAGCGCTCGTCACCCGCCCACGCATCATTCTTTACGATGAGCCTGAAGCCGGCCTTGACCCGGGCATGTCGGTTGATATTGCCCGCATGATTCGAGAAATCGGTCAAGAGCTCGGGATGACATCCGTAACAGTCACCCACAGTGTTGATTGCGCACGCACGGTCGGCGACCATCTCGCTTTATTCATCGGTGGCCGCATTGCTCTTCAGGGCACGCCTACCGAAGTTCTCGATTCGGGCCACGCCCTTGTCCACGACTTCCTCCAAGGAAGCTCAAAATCATAATCATGGATCAATCACCCCGCCGCGATTTCCTGCTTGGCTTAGTGTTCTTCGGAGCCATCAGCCTTCTGCTCTACTACACCGTTGTTTTAACGGGCTTCTCTCTTGACCAAGGTTCTCATGGTTATGTTTGGTTTGAGAGCGCGAGCGGCCTCAAAACGGGTGATGCCGTTTTCGTGGCAGGCCGCCAAACAGGCAAGGTGAGCATGGTCGACTATTACGACGGCAACCCCCTCGACAAGCGCATTGGGGTTTCCATTGCTTACGACGAAAAAGTGACTTTGCGCGAAGGCTATGCCATCCGTATTGCTGAGTTCACGATGCTGGGTGGCCGCGTGATTGAAATTGATCCTGGGCCTTTTGGGTCGCCGAACCTGCCGCCAAACAGCGAATTAAAAGGCGCGGTCACGGGTGCTGCACTTGCGGCGATTGGCGCTTTCCTCGAAGACAACCGCGACGATGTTGAACAGATATTGGCGAACATCCGCAAATCGACCGATGACATTGCGAGTGGCCAGGGGCTTCTGGGCGCTTTGCTGACTGATACCCAAATGCGTGATGATGCGACGAGCGCGATTCAATCGGTCAAAAATATTACGCTTGACATCCAAGAGGGCACAGGGGTTTTGGGCATGCTTATTTCTGATTCAGGCCAGCGAGATCGCTTGCTGAATATGCTCGAAGAAACTGAGATTGTCCTCGTGGCCACCCGCAAAATTGTCGAAGACCTCGAGGCCGGCCGTGGCGCGTTTGGCGCGATGCTGCAAGACGAAAACATGCGCGAGCGGGCTTTGAGCATCACAGACAACCTGGCTTTTGTTTCTTCACGCGTGCGCTTGATGGTAAGTCAGGCTGAGCAAGGTCATGGCATCCTTGGGCGTATTCTTTCGCGTGAAAACTTGGCGATTGAAGCCGAGCAGTTCATCCATGACTTAGCTCTGATGACGCGCAAGATTGCTGAAGGAGAGGGTTCTGTCGGCAAATTCCTCATGGAAGCCGAGGCCTACGACGAAATGATTTTGGCTTTGCGCTCATTAAATGGGCAATTAGAAGACGCGAGAGAGGCACAGCCTGTATCCTCTTTCGCCCAAATGCTACTTGGCGGCCTCTAGGCCAACATCCTGCCCACCCATCCATCGTGAATCAAAAACTACGCAATGTGGCCATCGTGGCCCACGTTGACCACGGCAAAACGTCCTTGGTCGATTGTCTCTTTCAAAAAGCCGGCGCACTTGACCGCTCGCAGACCGGCACCGACCGCCTCATGGATCGCAATGATCTTGAGCGTGAGCGTGGCATCACCATCCTTTCCAAGCACGCTTCCGTGACTTGGGAAGACACCTGCATTAACCTCATTGACACCCCCGGCCACGCCGACTTTGGTGGTCAGGTTGAGCGGGTTTTGGCGATGGCTGACGGCGTGCTACTCGTGGTCGATGCCTTTGAAGGCGTGATGCCGCAGACGCGCTTTGTGCTCACCAAAGCTTTTGAGCACGGCCTGCACCCTCTAGTTGTCATCAACAAAATGGATCGCCAAGATGCGCGTGCGCCCGAAGTCATCGGTGAGGTCTTTGATCTTTTTGTTGACCTTGGCGCGGAAGACATGGCTCTTGACTTCCCTGTTGTCTATGCGAGTGCGCGTGATGGTTGGTCGAGCCTAGAAGAAAACATCCAAGAGGGTGACATGGGCCCACTTCTTGATTCGATTTTGAAGCATGTCCCCGCCCCTGATGTCGACGAGTCAGGGCCCTTGCAGGTTCAAGTCGCCACCCTCGACTGGGATAACTTTGTCGGACGACTAGGCATCGGGCGAGTCAAAAGAGGCGTTCTGCGCCAAGGAGACAACTTGGCTTGGCTCAAAAATGATGGCTCCAAAGGGCGTGGCAAAATAAAAGAGCTCTTTCGCTACGCGGGCATGAGTCGTGTGGCCGCCGATTCGGTTGTTGCCGGCGACATCGCTTGCATTTCTGGCATCGAAGGCATTGGCCTCGGCGACACGCTTTGCGACCCCAACCACCCTGAGCCTCTTGCACCAATTACGGTCGAGAAGCCCACGATTGAAATGGCCTTTTTAGTCAATGACTCCCCTCTCGCAGGCCGCGAAGGTGAATTTGTCACTTCCAGGCAAGTGCTCGAAAGGCTTCAACGCGCGGCCATGATCGACCCCGCACTTCGTGTCGATACTGGCAAAGATGGCGGCTGGGTTGTCGCTGGTCGTGGCGTGATGCATATCGGTATTTTGATCGAGAACATGCGCCGCGAAGGCTTTGAATTTGCTGTCGGCAAACCCCGGGTTTTAACTCAAGAGGTCGACGGGAAAACGCTTGAGCCCTGGGAGGCCGTCCAAGTTGAGCTACCCGAAGACACGCTAGGTCGTGTCATTGAATTTTTCGGCAAACGCTCGGCGGAAATCCGCGAAATGGATCGTATGGGCAGCCGCACGGTCTTGCACATGCGAGTGCCGACACGCGGCATGATTGGCGCACGCACCCATGTGCTCACGCTCACTCGCGGCGAAGGCGTTGTCCATTCTTTGACCGATGGTTATGACAAAGTTGATGTTGATATTTCAACTCGACACGCTGGAGTTTTGGTTTCTAGTGACACAGGCACTTGCACAGCTTATGCCCTACGCGCACTCGAAGACCGTGGTGAATTCTTTATTGCGCCAGGTGATGTCATCTACGAAGGCATGGTCTGCGGTGAAAACAATAAAGATACCGATCTCGTCTTAAATGTTGTCAAAGGGCGGAAGCACACCAATGTCCGGTCGGCCAACAAAGATGTTGACGAAAAAATCCGTGCTCCACGCGACATTAGCCTCGAAGGCTTCCTTGAGTATCTTGACTCTGACGAGCTACTCGAAGTCACGCCGCAGTCTTTGCGTTTGCGTAAGCGCTATCTCAACGAGAAAGACCGCCGCAAGCACCTCAAGGGCATTATTGACTAAGGTAGGTCTTGGTCAAATAGGCGCGCATTTCATCGTTGAGCTTTGAGAAAACATCCTCGCCTGGGGCGGGTTTGAAAATCTCATTCATGACTGTGCGCAGGCGTGGTAGATAACCTTCTGGCCCGACCGTTGCCTCTTTAGCGAGTGCACGCAAGAACAGTTGTGCGTTTTTGCCTTGAGTGTGAAACAAGTAGTCCAGGAACGCCCAAGAAACGGCGACATCAGGGCTTTTCATCCCCCAAAGGGTTAATTGAAACAAAGAGTGCAAAGGCCGCCCTTGCTTCAAGACGGTCTCGGCCATGCGGGCACGCCCCCCCTTGTAACGAACTTGCCTATATGCACTTTCATCTTTCTTTTCAGGGCCGCGCGCAACGGTATGCCCAGCATCTTTGGGCCGGAACGCGACGCACGATGTGCGATTACTATCAAGATGGTGAAAGGAAACCCAATAGCCCATCCCTTCGGAAAGCCAAGCATGGGGTGCTGTTGCATAGAGAAGGTCTAAATGCTTGACCGCCAACAGATGCCCAACTCGATGAGTCAAGATGTCACGCACGCGGACGCCAGGCGTCAAGCGCCAATAATCAATCCATAAGAGGTCACCCGGCGCGAGGACCGTTTGCCCAACCAACTGCAGTTTGACATCTTTTTCTGGGCCCCAATCCATGAGGTAATACTCGGTGTACATCTGCTCATAGACTTGCATTTGGTTCGGCCCAAAAAAGAACTCGGCGATTAACTTATCGGGAATCAAATCGACAAAGTCTGGGCCGACAAAGGGGTCGATGAATTGCCGCCGAAAGTCTTCGAGGATGTACTCGGCAAACTTAATGTAATCGATTGCGTTTTTGTCGGAGGTTCGACTAATTTCATAAACAAAACGGAAGTGCAAACTCTCGACAACATGAAATTGAAGTGGCTTTGCGATGGCCGCACCAACGACCTGAATCGCAGCATCCAGAGACTCTGGGTTGGGAACGATATGGGCGCTAGCTTGGGCCTCAAGCAGGCGCATTTCAGATTCGCCACCAAGAGTTTTCTTTTCTTTACGAATCGTGCGTGTCAATTTTTCAGCGGCCTCTTTGTAGCCATGAGAACGGAGCCAACGATCAAGAGAATCGAGCTCACGCAAAATCCGAAGCGTCTGGTGGGCGAAATCTTCAGAGTCTTTTTCCATGCGGCGGCGTGCGCGCACCAGATCGGCAACCCCTTGCTTCTTGCGCGTATAAATAACCGACAATGTGTACCAACTCTCGCGTGACATCATCGGAGTGATCTCTTTGACTTTGGCTTGCTCGATGGTCAGCACATACTTCCGCACGCCTTTGCCTCGAGTGCCGTCTTCATTCATCTTGTATGGCAACTGAAGCGGGTCTTTTCTGTTTTGAATAAAGAAATTCAAAACGCCGTCTTCTTCTTTTTCATAAATGACATTGCCGTTATCATCGATTTCGCAACCGGCCGCAATCTCGACCAGCAAAACGGGGCCCGAGGGTAGCTCATGCATCACCTTGGCAAATTGCTTCTCTAACTTTTTATTGGCGAGCTGAACAGAATAAATCTGAGCCGGCGCCACTGCTGAAAGCAGAAGAAAAAAAGCGACAAACTGGAGGAAGAACCGCATGTCTTTATCCTACTTTCGCCATGACCCGCACCGACGATAAACTACTCTCTTGTGAGCCTGTTCCAAACTCCACTTCTGCGGCCAAAACGACTTGGTCACCTCTTCGGCGTGCCTATCAAAGTGGCGCCCGCAGCGGGTTTGGTTTTCTTACTGCCCCTATTTCTTGCAGCTGATTGGCAAAATGCGGGCTGGCTTTCTCTAGCCCTCCTCACTTTATTCCTTTCACTGCTCGGTCATGAAATCGCGCATGCCCTTATGGCAAAGAGACTTGGCTTACATGTCGTCGACATCACCATCTGGCCCCTAGTCGGGATGGCTCGCATCGAAGAGATGTCGCAACACCCCACACTCGAAGCCCCAGTGGCCGCAGCGGGGCCGATTTTCAATCTACTCATCGCACCCATTGGCCTTCTTTTGCCACCAAGCATCGGTTCGGTTTTCCTGACGATTAATCTTATTTTTGGCTTAGGCAATTTAATTCCTGCTTTCCCAATGGATGGCGGGCGCCTACTCCGCGCGTGGTTTGCCCGGCGCCTTCCTCTTCCTGAAGCGACCAAACGAGCCATTAAAATCTCAGATACTTTAATTTTGCTCGCACTTATTCCTGCAGCGGCATCTGGCTATCTTTTATTAACCATCTTGACGGGTGTCTATATTTGGATTTCTGGCCGCTGGGAACTAGCCCAACTTTTTTTACGCCCGCCTGGTTTTGCCGCCGATGCGCCAACGATGCAAGGGCAAACAGCCCAAAGCCCAACGAATCGCTCTAAGCCACCTGCCGACGAGGGCGACCTCGAAAACTTCAAGGGCAGCATGAAAGAATTCTTTCATGCTCGTAAAAAAAACAAGTCATAGCAGAAGGGCTTTACTCGTCGCTTGCTGACTCAAGTCGAATTAAGACTTGGCCACTATCAACGGCTTGCCCGGTTTCGACCATAACCTCGGCCACGACCCCACCGTGTGGTGCCGAAACTTCATTTTGCATTTTCATGGCCTCAAGGATGCCAACAGCTTGGCCCTCTTGTAAAACATCTCCGGGTGACACGGTCAAACTGACCACAATTCCGGGCATGCTGGCCTTGATGACCTCAGCCACTGGGCGAGCCGTTGCGAGCTCACCCGCCGTGCGTTCTCTTTCGTCTTGCGCATGAGCAGAAAAGCTTTCGCCGCCAATGGTGACATCGAGTGTTTGGCTGTCTTGCTCAGCAATGGAAGCTGCATAAGATCGACCATCAAGCAAGCAAGCGTATTGCCCGTGAGCATCAACCGCATGAAAATCAGCCTCGATTACGCGGTCGCCGATTTTCAAAGAGTAGTGGCCATTGCCTAAATCGGTCAGGTCAACCTCAAAATCGGCATGCGCCATTTTGACGAAGTATTTCATGAGCGCACCCCCTTGCCAAGCCGCTTGAAACGGTCAGCCGCAACCCAAGGCGACAAAGATGAATCAGCGTCGCCGGCAAATTGCAGTGCATTTTGATGAGCTGAATGATGCCGATGCATCGCAGCGACCAAGGCAGCGACCTCTTCGAAATCATCGTCGACTTCACGAGAAGTCTCAGGGTCGCTTTCTCTCCAGGCTTCAAGGAAGCCCGTGTCATAATCACCCGCAATGAATTCCGGCGTTTGCAAAATCTGCAAAGCCAAACTGGCAGAAGTCTTGACCCCGCCAACAAAGAGCTCTTGCAAAACACGCAACATGCGACGCCTAGCCTGCTCACGGTCAGAACCGTAAGTAATCAATTTGGCCAGCATCGAATCGTAATACGGGGTAACTTCCATGCCGCGATACATTGCAGAATCGACGCGCACGCCTGGGCCGCCTGGAATCCGCAAGTCTTGAATCGTGCCTAATGACGGGACAAAGCCCATATCGGGGTCTTCCGCATTGAGGCGCACCTCAAAGGCATGGCCGCGCGGAGTCAGGTTGTCGGGTAGAGTCAGTTTTTCGCCAGCAGCAATTCGAATCATCCAGGCGATGAGGTCGACGCCATAAACTTCTTCTGTGATGGCATGTTCGACTTGAATGCGAGTGTTCATCTCAAGGAAGTAATACTCGCCATTGCTCCATAGAAACTCAACCGTGCCCGCGGAAAAATAATCAACTGCCTTGGCTGCGGCAACAGCCATCGCACCCATTTTTGCGCGAGTGGCATCATCGACCACGGTGCAAGGCGCCTCTTCGATGAGCTTTTGATGCCGCCTCTGAATCGAACATTCACGCTCGCCAACATGGATGACCTTGCCGTGCTGGTCGCCCAAGATTTGCACCTCGACATGGCGAGGCCGCTCAAGGAATTTTTCAATGTACATGCGGCCATCGCCGAACGCACTCAGAGACTCACCACTCGCTGTAGTAAAGGCTGCCTCAATTTCGTCAGCCGAGCGCACCACGCGAATGCCTTTGCCTCCGCCGCCTGCCGAAGCCTTAAGCATGACGGGGTAGCCAACTTCATTTGCCGTTTTTAGGGCCGCCGCCGCATCAGCAAGGGGCTCAGTCGTGCCGGGCACAACGGCAACACCTGCGGCAACCATGGCCGCACGAGAAGCCAACTTATCGCCCATGACTTCCATGCTTGCGGGCGGTGGGCCGATGAAGGCAAAGCCAGCTTCAGTCACCGCACGAGCAAAAGCAGCGTTTTCGGCCAAGAAGCCAAAACCCGGGTGAATCGCCTCTGCGCCCGTTTCTTTAGCAATCTCAAGAATGCGGTCGATGCGCAAGTAACTCTCGGATGGTGCGGGTGGGCCAAGCAAACGCGCTTCATTTGCATAACGGACATGCAAGCTATTGCGATCGGCTTCGCTGTAAACCGCGACCGTTTCAATGCCGAGATCACGGCAAGAGCGCAAAATGCGCACAGCGATTTCGCCACGATTTGCGACAAGGATTTTGCGAAAGGGGCGGCTCATCTTTACAAAGGAATGGAGCCGTGCTTCTTGGCTGGCATCGAATCACGCTTAGTCGAATACAACTCAAGCGCACGAATTAAACGAGCCCGCGTCTCACTTGGCTGAATGATGTCGTCAATCAAGCCACGCTCGGCCGCAGAAAATGGGTTGTCAAATCGTTGCTTGTAATCGGCGATTTTGTCGGCCTCGGCTTTTGCTGGATCATCTGCAGCAGCGATTTCTCGGCGGAAAATAATCTTGGCCGCACCCTCAGCGCCCATCACAGCGATTTGCGCACTCGGCCAAGCGACATTCCAGTCGCCACGAGTCGCTTTTGACGACAGAACGCAATACGCTCCACCGTAGGCTTTGCGGGTAATGACCGTCAATTTAGGTACGGTCGCCTCACAATAGGCATAAAGCAACTTTGCGCCACGGCGGATGATGCCACCATGCTCTTGCTGTGTGCCAGGCATGAAACCAGGGACATCTTCAAAAGTGACAATCGGAATATTAAAGGCATCGCAAAAGCGAATAAAACGAGCGCCCTTTTCGGAAGAATTACTGTCTAAGACACCCGCTAAAACAGAAGGCTGGTTGGCTACAAGGCCGACAGAGCGACCGCCTAGTCGTGCTAAGCCAATCACCATGTTGGCTGCATAATTCTCTTGGATTTCAAAGAAATCTCCGTCGTCAACAATAGCCTCGATGACAGTTTTCATATCGTAAGGCTGATTGGGCGACTCCGGAATAATCGAATCGAGCAAAACCTCGGCGCGGTCTGCAGAATCATCTGTTGGCTTCCGTGGAGCGTCTTCTGCATTGTTAGATGGCAAGAAAGACATCAAGCGGCGAATGCGCGACAAGCACTCAGCATCATCGGCGCAAGTGAAATGGGAACAACCGCTCACCTCTTCGTGCACGCGCGCGCCACCTAGATCTTCGGAAGTGACATCTTCGTGGGTGACGGTTTTAACGACATCGGGGCCAGTGATGTGCATGTAGCTCGTGCCCTCGACCATGAAAATAAAATCAGTCAAAGCAGGCGAATAAACCGCACCGCCTGCACAAGGGCCCATGATGGCCGAAATCTGAGGAATCACACCCGACGCCATCGTATTACGCGAAAACAACTCGCTATACGCCGAAAGCGAAACCACGCCCTCTTGGATGCGAGCACCACCCGAATCGTTGAGCCCGATCATCGGAATGCCCAGCTTCATAGCGGCATCCATGACCTTGCAGATTTTTGCGCCGTATGCCTCACTTAATGAGCCACCAAACACGGTGAAGTCTTGACTAAACACCGCAACGGGGCGGCCTTGAATCAATCCCGTGCCAACGACAACGCCATCACCGGGGTGTATCTGTTCGTCGAGACCAAAGTTGGTGCAGCGGTGTGTGACGAAGGCGTCGATCTCTTCGAAAGAGCCTTGGTCGAGCAATAAATCAATGCGCTCTCGTGCGGTCAATTTGCCCTTGGCGTGTTGGGCGTCAATACGCGCCTGGCCGCCACCGAGCGTTGCCTGCTCGCGGCGGGCATCTATGCGTGCTTGGATGTCTTTCGTCATTTAATCATCTGTTGGGGCATCGGCGAAACCTTCTCCGCCTTCGACCATTTCGGTGAGCACGCCGCCGGTAGAAGCGGGGTGCACAAATGCGATACGGGTGCCGTGGGCGCCCTCTCGCGGTTGTTTGTCAATCATGCGCGCGCCCTTTTGCTGAGCGTGCTGAATTGCCCCCTCGCACTGCGAAACGGCAAAAGCGAGGTGATGCAAACCAGGGCCTCGCTTGGCAAGGAAGCCAGCTATCGGCGAATCATCTCGAATGGGGCAAACCAGCTCAATCCGAGTCTCGCCGGCATACATCATTTGCACCTCAACACCTTGAGATTCAATAATCTCACGAGAGCCCGCGCGCAAGCCCATGGTCTCAGACCAATAAGAGGTCGCCTCATCGAGGTCGGGCACCGCAATCGCGATGTGATCAATGCCGAGGGGGGGCTGCATGGACATGGGGTGAAAGCAAGGAATCTTGCTGCCAAAGTATAGTCCACCCCACCCACCATGCTTGCACCCCAGCTCCCTGACTCTTCTGACTTTCGATTCACGGCCCACGCCACCACGCGCTGGTCCGATGAAGACAACATGAAAGTCGTCAATCACACCGTTTTGCTCACCCTCATTGAAGAGGCAAGATGGCAATACGGTAAACACCTTGGCCTCATCGATGCCAACACGCCGTTTGCATTTGTGCTTGGCCAGACCTGCATTCGCTTCCTTGCCCCGGGGCACGGCCCTGCACCCGTAAAAATCGCGTTGCGCACGACTCGCCTAGGTCGTTCCAGCTTTGAGCAGGCCTATCGCATTTCTTGCGCCGAGACAGGCACCGTTTGGGCAGAAGCCACGGCAACCCTTGTCATGTGGAACGGCGAAAACCGCTGCAGCTGCGAGATGCCAGATGACTTCCGCGCAGCACTTGCGGGCTTTGAAGGCCTCTAAGCCTTCTTAGATTTTTTAGCCTTCTTAGGCTGATTCGATGGCTTAGGTTTCCAACCGCTCTTGAGCCCAATCGTTTGATTTAGGACGGGCGCATCTGCCGTTGAATCAAAGCGATCAATGCAGAAATAACCCAACCGCTCAAACTGTACGACCGTTTCAGCGGGCAAGTCAACCGTGTTAGGCTCAACGACGGCATGAATCACTTTGATGCTATCAGGGTTAACGGCATCCATGAAATCGCCGTCGGCTTCGGGGTCTTCGGCGGCAAAGAGATGGTCAAGGATGCGGATCTCAGTCGGGTTGCCATGCCGTGCTGATACCCAATGCAAAAAGCCTTTGACCTTGCGATCCGTGGGCAAGCAAGCGCGCGTCTCAAGGTCATGGCTGCAGCGCAACTCGATGACCTTGCCGTCAGAATCTTGGATGACTTCATCGCAAGTAATGCAATAAGCGTGGCGCAACTTCACCTCACGACCAGGGCCCAAGCGGAAAAACTTTTTGGGTGGGTCGAGCATGAAGTCATCGCGATCAATCCAGACTTCGCGACCAAAGGCGATTTGACGGACGCCCGATTCAGGGTCACCCGGTAAAACGGGAGCTTCGAATGACTCTTCGTGGTCTTCGGGCAAGGTTGTGATGACGACTTTAATTGGGTCAAGCACCCCCATACGCCGCGGCGCGACTCGGTTTAGCTCATCACGGACGCAATGCTCAAGAAGAGCGAAATCAACCGTACTCGCAGCCTTGGAAATGCCAATGCGCTGGCAAAACTCGCGGATCGCGGAGGCCGGATAACCTCGGCGGCGCATACCCGACAAGGTGGGCATACGAGGGTCACTCCAGCCCGAAACCAAGCCCTCGGCAACCAAGCGAGTCAGCTTTCTTTTCGACATGACTGTGTGCGTTAAATTCAAGCGCGCAAACTCAATTTGTCGAGGCTGGCTAGGCACAGGAAGGTTCTCGATGAACCACTCATATAAAGGCCGATGATTCTCAAACTCAAGTGAGCAAAGAGAGTGCGTGATGCCTTCGATTGCATCGCATTGCCCATGAGTGAAATCATACATGGGGTAAATGCACCAATCGTCGCCCGTGCGCGGATGCGTTGCGCGCAGAATGCGATACAAAACGGGGTCGCGCAAATTCAGATTAGCGGCCGCCATATCGATGCGAGCCCGCAAGACCATCTTGCCGTCATCAAAATCACCTGCACGCATTTTGCGAAACAAGTCAAGACTCTCGTCAGAAGGCCGGTCACGAAAAGGGCTATCTAACCCAGGCTCGGTCACGCCATCGGCATTCAGGCGGCCACGGCCAGCACGGATTTCATCGCCCGACTGCTCATCAACATAAGCTTTGCCTTCTTGGATTAAATATTCAGCCCATGCATAGAGCTGCTCAAAACAATCACTTGCATGGTAAAGATGCTCGCCCCAATCAAAGCCCATCCAGCGGACATCTTCTTGGATGGCGGACGCAAATCGCGCCTCTTCTTTTTCAGGGTTTGTGTCGTCAAAGCGCAAATGACAACGCGCGCCAGGATTTTCTTGAGCAATACCAAAGCTCAAACAAAATGCCTTTGCGTGGCCAATATGCAAATAGCCATTAGGCTCAGGTGGGAAGCGCGTCACAATTGTTTCGTGCTTGTTGGAAGCCAAATCACTCGCAACAATATCGCGAATGAAATCAGAAGGCTGCTCTGTTGTTTCTTGTGTCATTTTTATTCTCTAAAACGAGCTGGGTGCTTCATAGGGCGGGAACACCTGCTCTAGCACGCCACAAATCTCACCGACTGTGCAGTAAGCCTCGACCGCGACCAAAACAGCTGGGCCAAGTGGCGCGTCAGTTTTAGCCACTGTACCCAAAACCTCAAGCGCGGCCTCTGCAGCGACAGAATCGCGGGTTTGGCGGACATCAGCTAAAGTCGTCAAGATCTCTTTGCGCGCCTTGGGGTCGGGGCGAAAGACCTCAGGGGTCGGCTCGTCAGCTAGCACATGCGTGTTGACACCGACGACTGGGCGACTGCCATCTTCGACGGACTTTTGGTGACTCATTGCAGTGCGGTGAATTTCGCTTTGCACAAAACCAGCCGCAACGGCGCCAACCATGCCACCGTAATCTGCCTCAACTTGCTGAAGCAGAGTTTCCGCTTCAGCTTGAATGCGGTCGGTCATCGTTTCGATCAAAGGGCAGCCACCAAGCGGGTCAGCGACATCGGCGACACCACTCTCTTTGGCGATGACCTGTTGTGTGCGCAAGGCCAAAAGAGCCGATTGCTCGCTCGGCAAACCTAACGCCTCATCAAAAGAATTTGTATGCAAAGATTGAGTGCCACCCATGATTGCGGCAAGGGCTTGCACTGTTACGCGCACAGCGTTGACTAAAGGCTGTTGCGAAGTAAGGGTCGAACCCCCCGTTTGCGTGTGAAAACGGAGCTTTTGAGCATTTTCATCTTGGACGCCAAATCGGTCGCGCACGATGCCGGCCCACATCCGACGAGCTGCGCGAAACTTGGAGACCTCTTCGAATAGCTCATTGTGGCCATTAAAAAAGAAGCTCATGCGGCGTGCTGTTTCGGCGACATCGAGGCCTGCATCACGAGCGGCTTCAAGATAGGCCACGCCGTCGCCAAGGGTAAAGGCGACCTCTTGCACAGCTGTGCAGCCAGCCTCGCGCATGTGATAACCCGAGACAGAAATAGGATTAAAGCGAGGGGCAACCTCTTGTTGAAAGCGAAACAAATCAGTCGTCAAGCGCATCGAAGCCTCAACGCCGAATCTAAAGTTGCCACGAGCAACAAACTCTTTCAAAATGTCATTTTGAACCGTGCCCAAAATGCGCTCTGGCGCAACCCCCTGTCGCTTACAGAGAGCCACATACATCGCAAAAACCACAAGGGCGGTTGCGTTGATAGTCATTGAGGTCGAGACCTCGCCAAGCGGGATGCCATCAAACATGACTTCCATATCTCTTAGTGAGTTAATCGCGACACCGACCATGCCCGCCTCGGGTGCAGCCAACTCGTGGTCGGACTCGTAGCCGATCTGAGTGGGTAAATCAAAAGCGACGGAAAGCCCCGTTTGCCCTTGAGCGAGCAAATAGCGAAAACGCTCGTTGGTCAATTTGGCGGATGAAAAGCCCGCATATTGCCGCATCGTCCAGAAACGACCACGATGCATGGATGGATGGATACCCCGTGTAAAGGGAAAAACACCTGGGCCCGCTTCATCGGCGGTGAAGTAGGCGGCATCAAGCGCAAGGCCTGAAGCCGTCACGAATTCGGGCTTCCGCTCAGGTCGTTTGGCCACAAAGGGGGCATGCACAGCGTTGCGCCACTTTTCCGCGTGATTATCGCTCATATCGGCAGATTCTACCCTTGCGCGGGGCATTCTTTAGTCGCAAAAGATGCAACTTCCTGCTACGCTGGACGGAATCCACTTGGATTCAGATTCCCCCCTTCTTCCCACCAATCCCTAGATTCAAACGCAATGTTGAAATTCCCCTCCCTTACGGCTTTGAGCGTAGCCCTGCTCGTCATCGCCCCTGCCACAGCTCAAGATAGCGCCGTCATGTCTTATGGCGATTCCATTGGCGCCGTTTCCGTTCTTGAAGTTCGCGGCATCCCAGCGGGCCTAGACGGCTACTTGATCCCCGCCATGACAACCGGTGGCTCGCCTTACTTGGTCAGCCTCTCTGGCGATAGCAATGACATGCTTACGATCGACCTTGGCTTGGCGATGGCTGGCACTTATTTTACTGGGCGCATCCCAAACAATGGTCTCTGGAAGGTTAATGTGCCACTCCCCAACATCCCAAGCTATGTGGATGTGCGTGTCTATTGGCAAGCTTTCTCGCGCCAAAACGCGGCGGGTGCCGATATGTTCCAGCACTTTTCACCGGTGCGCACGATGAGCATGAACACCCCAGATCGCTGGCAGTCAAGCAACAACAATGGGCCGGCTCCTTCCGCCAACCTCTCTTTCTGCACAGCCTCAACAGGCGGACGCGGTGGCATCACTGAGGTTTTCATCTCTGGCGGTGGCCCAGCTTTGCTGACAGACACCTCAACCCCATACCCAACCATTAACCGGGCCTGGATGTACGACTGCATGAGCGACACGCACCAGCTCTTGCCTGGTGCTATGACAGACGGCCGAGCCTTCCACAACTCAGTCAAGTTGCAAGATGGGCGCTTCATGGTCATTGGTGGCATTCAAGGCCCTTATGGCTCGGGTAACAGCTACTACAGCAAGGTCTTGAATACTTGCGAGATTTACGACCCTGCCACGGGCACCTGGACGGCGACCGCCACCATGAGCAAATACCGCGCGGGCTCTTGCTCCATGGTTTTGCCAGATGGCCGCGTATTTGTCGCGGGTGGTACCGAGGGCAACAACCAGCACAATGTTGGCGATGTTGCCGACCTCCTCACGACTTCTTTGAAGACAAGTGAGATTTACAACCCAGCGACCAACTCCTGGAGCTCGGGTCCAAATATCCAAGAGCCTAAAGCAGGCGCTACAGGTCTCGTATTAGATGACGGCCGTTTTGCTTTGATTGGCGGAATTACTTTCACTACTTTCCTGGGCATTCCGATCCCTGACTTCTCTGAAAAGATTTGTGTTTACGATCCAGTCGCAAACAGTTTCAATTCGCAAATCACGATGAAAGACAAGCGCGGTCTTGGCTGTGCTGCACAACTCACTAATGGCCAGGTTTACATTGCTGGTGGTGCGGGTGGCGACATCCTCAACATCGGGCCAATCAAAAAGACCGAAGTCTGGAACCCAGCCAACAACTCAACAACTCGCAAAAATGATTTGTCGGTTGGCGTGGCCTTCTCAGGCTGTGTTGCCATGGAAAACGGCTCGGCTATCGTGATCGGTGGCGCACGCGGCGACTTGGATGACCCCATCCCGGTCAATAATGTTTGGCTATTCAACCCTTCAAACGGAAGCCAGACATCCTTGGCTGCAATGCCTGAAACTCATGGCGGTGGCGTAGTGTCACTTCTTGATGACGGCACGATTCTTGTGAGCGGTGGCGAGTCAAATAACGGCTCTGCGACCAACGCTGCAATCACTTACTCACCGTAAACTCGGCCGTTGAGCTTGGCGCGAGTTTTACCAGCGCCAAGACAGCCCGAGAGCCAGTGAGCCATGCCACTGGCTATAGCGATCACCCGAAAGGTCGGAGAGAACTAGGTTCTCTCCGGCGTTTTCTTTTTGGGGCAGAGCGATGACAGTCGAGATAAAAAAGTCGGGCATCCCCTTTGAACTTGCGCGGTAGGCCAAACCACCCGCAAGGTGCAATTCATTGAAAGGTGTAGATGACGCCATCCAAGAACCCTGCATCGGGTTGCGGCTCCAGCCCAAGCCACTACGAAGCGTTAATTGCGATGAGAGATTCCGTTCCCAGCCTAGCGACATCGACACGGTGTCGCGCCACTTCATGTCCATGTCCATGGTGAGTGTGCCATCGCCACCAATAAAACCCGCGAACTGCTCGTTGCTTGGGTTGCTCAATGTGGCGACCCAGCCATCAAAAGACTGTGACCAATCCGTCCAGACTGCGGAAAAGTGCATGATGTCGCCATTATTTAGTTGGCTCGAAGTCGACAGGCCCGCTTGCTGAGGAAGCCGAATATCGCGCACACGGAAGTCAAAATCACTGGTTGGATCGTCTAAATAATAGCCATCCTCTAGACCCAACATATCTTCTAGCACAGAAGTAAAGGCGCCAAGATCTGCTGACATATCGACAGTCGTTTGACCAACGATGTCAGACATATTTGACATGGGGCGATACCAAAAGCCCAAGCGTGTCTGCGGATTAACTTGCCATGCGCCGCCAAATTTGAGGAACACTTGCATGGCTGCGTTGCTCGCATCGGCCAAAAAATCGACATGGTAATCATCGATAGCGCGATCACCCCCGCTGAGAAAGCCCTCGAGCGCATCTCCCCAAGTGTCATAACCGAAAATGGTGCGCAAAGGGTCATCGTCAGGCAGAAAACCCTTTAGATCGCTAAAAGGTGAATCGGTGCCGCCGGACATATTGAGAGTCGTAGTGCGGAGTGAAAGCCCAAAGCCAAAAGAAAAATCAGGGCTCAACTGCCAGGCCAAGGAAGGCTCAAGTGCGACCTGCTGGATGTCAACCGATTGATTCACCAAGTGTCGCACGGCTGGGTCTTCGGTCAAAGGGTCGCCATCGTCTTCAAGCATAATATTGAGGTCGACCATGCGGTCGATCGAGCCCTTAGCGCCCGAAGTCGGAACGACAGCGAAAGAAAACCACATGGCGTCGTCGATGCGGTGCCCAATGGCTAACCATGGTGCAGCCACCAAAGTGTCGTCGAGGGAATAAGAGCCACCATCTAAAGCTGAAATGCGCGCATCTGTTTTGAGCAAACGCAAAACAGAATCAACTTGCCAATCGTCAGCACCCACCGGAAGGACAAACGGTAAAACAGCCGGGTTTTTTGTCGTGTTTAAAATGGAAGCGCCAAGCAAATCAGCACCAGCCGTCGCAACAGCCTGCATGGAATCGCCCGTTGGTTCACCGCCCAATTGGGCGATTGCAGGGCTAGAAAGGCAAAAAAAGAAGAATGTGGTGGTCAGAAAAAAACGAATCATGTGCCAGATTGGGCAAAAAGCGCAGTGAGAAAATCTTGAATGACTATCGCTGGCTCGGAGCGATAAGTATGCCGACCACCCAGCTCAGGATGCTCAAAAGTAATCGCATGCGCATGCAGCAAAGTGCGCCGAACGTCGGGTGCGCCCGGTGGGAACATCCCTGGGCCGAAATTTTTTGCTCGATAATGCGGGTCTCCGACGAGTGGGAGAAAGATTGATGCGAGGTGCACTCGAATCTGATGCTTCCGCCCCGTGTGCGGCTTTACGCTAAGCCAGCAAAACTTATCAAACTGCTCAAGGACTTCCCAGTAGGTGCGGGCATCACGCGTGCCGTGAACCTCAGAGCGAGTCGTGCGGACGCGATCCATGCGGCGCGGGTCGGCTTTTAAGCGAGTGTTGATCCAGTCGGATTGAAAACGCGGCTTGCCGTAGCAAAGAGCGCGATACTCTTTATCAATGGACCGATCCCGGAATTGCGCCACGAGGTCTTCGAAGGTATTTTTCTGAAAAGCAACGAGGCAAACACCTGAAGTGTCTTTGTCAAGACGATGCACAATACCTGGCCGCTCAGCACCTTGGCCGATTGGCAAATTATCGCCGTAACGATCAACCAGCCAAGAAGCAACAGTAGCCTGATGGTCGCCAGCCGTGCGCCCATGCATAGTTAGACCAGACGGCTTATCAATCACGGCGAGGTATTCGTCTTCGAACAAAACCGTCGGCTCAAGCGGCGAGCCTGGCTCGGGCACTTCAAGAACCGGCACCTCAAGGTCAAGTCGCTGCTCAGCTTCGACAAGAAAGCCCGGCTTATCAACGGGGACACCATCAATACGCAAACGCCCCTCACGAATCCAGGCTTGCATCCGTGAGCGAGAAACCCCATTTGACAATAAAGTCGTGGCTACGCGATCAAGGCGTAAACCATCGCAATCTTGGGGGACGACTGCGGCTGTGGGGGGATTCGTATCAGGCATCATGAAACCAGTGGCTCGGCACAGTCTATAGGAAGTGCGCGCGCTTCCAAGCCATTGAGTGGCGCGTTTGGCTGTTTTCTCGGGTGACGCTAACCTATTCAGCCATTCTTCATGATGACTCCCTGAATAACATGCTCCCATTCGCACCCCTGCTGCTTGCTCTCGCCCCCATGCAAGCCCCTTCCTTTGACGGCCTCATTGAGATCCCGGCCGGCACTGCTCTTATTGGTAGCACCAAAAAAGACATCGTTAAGCGCATCGAAGCTGGCGCTAGTGCCGGTGATGCCCAGTATCTGGGTGCTGAAACGCCCCAGTATCAAGCTAAACTCGTCCGCTTTGGCATCACGCCCACGGAAGTCACCAATGAGATGTACCTCCAGTTCGTTGAAGACGCGGGTTACGCACCCCCTGCGACTTGGGCTAAATTTTCTCGTGAGATGCGAGCCGCGATTATCCACACGGGCCAAAAGCAACATGGGCGCGCTTGGTCCTTTAATGAGCTAACCCAGGGTGCTTGGTGGGTTGAGCACCACCTAGACGGCACCTGGCAAGGAACCCTCCCTAATGGCGAGACACAAGAGTTTCCAATCGAATGGGAAATGCCCGCATCAAGTGCACTTGAGCCTGTCGTTTTTGTCAGCTACAAAGATGCGCGCGCTTATTGCCGCTGGGCCGGGTTGCGCCTCCCCACAGAAGAAGAATGGGTCCGCGCAGGTCGCGGTGACAACAAATGGGATTACCCCTTTGGCAAAAAATGGGACCCAAGCAAAGTTGCCTGCAAGGTGACAAAGAGCAGCAAACGATTGGCCTTTAAGCGCTTGCCCGTAAATTCACTAGACAACGCCTCGCCCTTTGGCGTGGTTGACCTCGTCGGCAATGTCTGGGAATGGGTTGACACTCCTTTTAGCGCATACCCGGGGTTTAAGACTTTCGCAGTCGGCAAAGGTGACTCAAAAATCGATGTCGCTCCTAACTGGGACACCTCCTACGGTGTCATCAAGGGTGCAGCCTTCCAAAACGGCGCAGATTTCTGTCGCCTGACGACACGCATCGGCATTGACCGTTCAGCCCGCACAGGCATCGTAGGCTTCCGCGCGGCTAGCTCAGGTATCCCATGCCAAGACGCCATGACACTTTATGGAGCCGATACTCCTTCCAAACTCATTGGCGGCTTGCCACATCGCATCTTTGATTTCCAAGGCACGCTTGGCCTTGAAAAGCACCTAATGGCAGACCTAAGCCAGATTGCGAGCAAGCGCGAAAAGCCCAAGAAAGGCATCCCGGAAACGACACCGCCAGAGGGCTATGGCGTTTTTGGTCGTTACGAGATGTTGGCTATTGCACCATTGCGAGAGTTAGATTTCCAAAACGACCGCAAGATGAACACTTTGTGCAAAGACGAAAAGCGGCCCATTCCAATTGGGCTTCTTGTTAGCACAGAAAACCTTGCTGAGCCAAACTCTACACCCGGGCAATTTATCCTGGCCTACTTGCGCCCAATGAAGAAAGAAGAAATTCTTCTCGCGGGTGGCATTGTGCCCAAGATTTTTATGCCCAAAGAGATACCAGAGCCAAACGGCGAAGGCATCGACCTCAAGGGTTATCTTTACAAGCCAGGCGACGCCCATCTCGTCATCCTAGATTCAAAAGGTGTGATTCAAGGCGTCATCCCTATGGTTAACGCACCTAAGCTTGAGCGCGCTGGTGCGGCTAAGCATGAGGTTAGCATCAATCTTGACAAAGACGCCGTTGAGTTCCGGCTTGCTGTTGCTGGGCCTCGTGGCAAAGCATGGTCGTTCCGCTTCCGCCTCAAGCCACTCGGCAATCAAGGGTCACTCGCCATTGCCGACTACTGGAGCGGCGATTACTACGGCGTGATTCAGCCCAAGGAATAGTTCGACTCTTCCGCCAAACTCTGGCTTGGCCTCTCAAATCTGAGTGCACTTAAGAAAGTGCGCTCAGATTTGCTTTTAGAGTCGAGTGCTCGATTTCAAGCTCTACACGCCGCTGCCGCTCGCTCTCGACCACATCATCACCAGCATTCTGAATGAAACGCTCGTTGGCCAATTTGCCATCAATCGCTTGAATGCCTTTGCTTATTTTCAGAGCCTTCTTTTCAAGTGAATCACGCAATTTGCTCGCATCCGTTTCAGCCGTGAATGGCAAGAAGACCGAACCACCAACAAACAAATCGGTGCCTGAATCGGCAGGCCGTTGCCCACCCGTTTGCACTTGAAGCTCAGACAGGCCAGCGAGATAACTCAGCAAGTCGCCGTTAGCCCGCATGGATTGAGCCATCGCTTCATCGTTGGCAAGGATTGTGCCCACGGGCTTATCACTCGCTGCGATTTCAAGCAGTGCCCTCACATTACGGAAGCCACGCACAGCGTCTTGTAATGCCGCATAATCAACCTCGGCCGGCGTCTCACACTTGTCTTGCACGACAGGCCACTCAGCACCCATCAGCATGCCTTCAACTGAGCGGAAGGTCGATGGTAAGTGTTCCCAGAGTCGCTCAGTCAGGAACGGAGTAAACGGGTGCAGCAACTTCAGTAGCTGCGCCAAAGTATTGCCTAGAGTGCGACGGACGCGAGCAGCGTCAGCGGCTTCAGCAGAATCAAGGCCAGCGTCTTCGGCAAGGCGTAAGCGGCGCTTGGCCGATTCGACATACCAATCACAAAAGTCGTCCCAGGTGAAACGATAAAGCGCCTGCGCGGCATCATGAAAATCATATTGGCCCAAAGCGGTCGTTACTTCAGCCGTGACGGAATCAAGCCGTGCTTGGATCCAGCGGTCTTCGAGCGCATCACCACAATCTTCGGCAATGTCGCCCTCAAGGTGGCCAAGAGCAAATCGTGAGACATTCCAGATTTTATTGCAGAATCGCTGCCCAAGCTCAAAGCGGTTTGCCGCAAGTTTCACATCTTGCCCTTCGCGCGTCAAAATCATGAGTGAATAGCGCACAGCATCGGCACCATATTTTTCGATCATCTCAACGGGGTCGATGCCGTTGCCTGCCGACTTACTCATGCGGCGACCCTTGCCATCTAAGACGGTCGCATGGATGTAACAAGTCGAGAACGGGCATCGCTCTTGAATGGGCAGCTCTTTGCGGAAGGCATAACCAGCCATCACCATGCGAGCAACCCAAAGGTAAATGATGTCGCGCGCCGTCGACAGAAACTGAGTCGGGTAAAAGCGATTAAGATCAGTGGCCTCTTCGTTAGGCCAGCCCAGCGTTGCAAATGGCCACAACCAAGAGCTAGCCCATGTATCAAGCACATCAGGGTCTTGGCGCACAATGGGCTTGCCCGTATCCGGATGAAGCGAGCCAATCTCGACATCAACACGGGAAGGAAAAGGCGTGTCGTCTTCGTCATACCAAACTGGGATGCGATGCCCCCACCAAAGCTGACGAGAGATGCACCAATCATGTACATTTTCTAGCCAATCGAGATAAACCTTTTTCCAACGAGCCTGCTTAAACTCAAGCGAGCCATCATGGACGGCTTCAATTGCAGGCTCAGCGAGTGGTTGCATTTTGACGAACCATTGCTCGCTCACGAGTGGCTCGATGGGTGTTTTCGAACGATCGCTAATCGAAATATTATGCGTGATATCTTCGATGTGATCAAGAAGCTCATTGGCTTCAAACCACTCAATAACGGCCTTTCGGGCGGCTTCCTTGGTCAAGCCGGCAAAAGGGCCGCCGACATCTGTAAGCTTGCCGTCTTTCTCAAGTAGATTCAAAATTGGCAAGTTGTTGCGGCGACCGCGCTCATAGTCAGCGGGGTCGTGACCGGGCGTAACTTTCACAGCGCCCGTGCCGAGCTCGCGCTCAACGCTTTCGTCTGCGACAATTGGGATCTCGCGATTAACAATCGGCAACAAAAGAGTCTTGCCAATCAAATCGGCATAACGCGCATCATCAGGATGCACAGCAACACCCGTATCGGCGAGCATTGTTTCTGGTCGTGTCGTGCCAACCGTGACAAACTGACCTGAGTCTTTAACCGGATAGCGCAAATACCACATGTGGCCCTTTTGCTGTTTGTACTCGATTTCATCATCAGAAATTGCAGTCTGTAATTTGCAATCCCAGTTGACCAAACGCGCGCCGCGATACACCAACCCACGCTCATAAAGCGAAACAAAAGCCTCACGGACCGCCGTGGACATATCGTCATCTAAAGTAAATTTGGTGCGCGTCCAATCGCAAGATGCACCCAAGCGACGCAACTGGCCCAAAATCACATTGCCGTGATGCTCTTTCCAACTCCAGATTTCTGACAAGAATGCCTCGCGGCCCATGCTCTCTCGAGTTAAGCCTTTTTCTTGGAAGAGCCGTTTTTCGACAACAGCTTGAGTCGCAATGCCCGCATGGTCAGTGCCTGGCACCCAAAGGGTATCGAAGCCACTCATGCGTTTATGCCGCGCAATCACATCTTGCAGAGTGTTGTTAAGCGCATGGCCCATATGCAAAACGCCCGTCACATTGGGTGGCGGAATCATGATAGTGAAAGTTGGCTTATCGCTCCCCTTTTCAGCGGGGGTCAAAAGGCCGGCTGTTTGCCATGCGTCATAGACACCAGCCTCAATTTCAGAGGGGGTGTAGCGCGTGGTCAATTCTGGTTGGGCGGTTTCACTCATAAGAGCGGGGATTATCGCAGAATTTCGTTAATCTATCCCCCATGAAAATCGAAATCCTCGTCAATCCGAAGTCGGGTCGCGGTCGTGGCCCACGGCGCGCGGGCTTGATTGCCGCTGAGCTGGCCAACCGAGGTTACGCATCCCAGATTTCAACGGGCATTTGCCTCGCAGACACACTGCGTTGGGCCAAAGAAAAGGCTAAAACGGCAGATCGCCTTGTGGTCTTGGGTGGTGACGGCACTTTAAACGCGGTTTTGCAAACCTTGCCATCCGCCCCGCCGCCGATTGTGTTCATCCCGCTCGGCACAGCCAATGTTTTAGCGCGTGAATTAAAGCTGCCACGCACGATTGCCAAGATGGTCGATCTCATCGAGCAAGGCGAGGTGTTGCAGCTTGACACGGGCGTGCTGCAGGTCCACGGCGAATCCATGCGCGAGAGCCCGAAACAGCGCAGTTTCATGGGGTGGGGTTTCGGGCTCGACGGTGAGCTGATGCGCCTCATGGATGCCCACCGATCCGGCGGGACGGTCAAGATGTCTGAGTATGTCCCGCTGTTTCTGCAGTTGGTGCGCGACTGGCGACCCACCCCTCAACGCGTTTGGGTTGACGGCAAAGACATGGGCGTCTTTGAATATGGTGTGGTTTATGGCATCCGTAATTATGGTGGGCAGGCGCTCAAGCTGGGGCCCGCCACCTACGACGACGGTCTCTGGGAGGTCTACCTCTTCCCAAAAATCAATCTTGCTACGGGTTCGGCTCTTGCACTAGCCGCGGCGACTCGACAGTTAACCAAAGCACCGGGCGTCGTGTCGCTCACCGCCAAAGCTGTGCGAATCGAGCCCCTCTCAGGCGAGGATGGTAGCCCCGTCCAAGTCGATGGCGAGTATGTCGGCACAACCCCCGTAGAATTTGCACTCGACGGCAAGAGTTTGCCACTGCTTGTCCCAGATAAACTAATTCCATGAGTTCCTTCTTAGACCCCACTGCCGCTGACTCGACTCAACCCGTTTTGTTGGCTGGCCCCTGCGTGCTTGAAGGCCGCGTTTCGGTAGACGAGGCTCAAAGCATTGCAGAAGTGATTGCCGAGCTGCCCTTTCGATGGGCTTATAAAGCGAGTTTCGACAAGGCCAATCGCACTTCAGCCAGCTCGGGTCGGGGGCCCGGCTTGACAGAGGGCATCGACTTGCTGGCTGAGATTAAAGAAAAGCTGCAAGTGCCCATCGTCACCGATGTGCATCTACCCGAGCAATGCGCACCTGCCGCAGAAGTCGCTGACATCTTGCAGATTCCTGCATTCCTATGCCGCCAGACTGATTTACTCTTAGCAGCAGCCGCGACAGGTCGAGTCGTGAACATTAAAAAAGGGCAATTCCTCCCCCCCGCTGATGTCGTCCGCGCGGCGACCAAAATCACTTCAGCGGGCAACCCAAATGTGATGCTGACCGAGCGCGGGTCTTTCTTTGGCTACGGCCGCTTAGTTGTCGACATGACGGGCCTGCCTGAAATGCAAGCTTCGGGTTACCCCGTGTTGCTCGATGCGACCCACGCCGTCCAGCGGCCATCTGGCTCTGACGGCACGACCGGCGGCGACTGGACTCTCGCGCCGCTCTTACTTCGGGCAGGAGCCGCGGCAGGCTACGACGGCTTCTTTATCGAGACGCACCCCGAGCCACTTCGCTCGCCCTCTGACGGCCCCAACATGATCCCGCTGCACGAGCTACGCCCTGTACTCGAGCAAATGCTCGCGATTCAAGCCGCGCTGTAAAGACCGCTTAGCGGCTAAACCTTGCTGCCGAAGCGCTCTTTCAGGCGATCGACGATGTGCCCATGAATTTTGCACACACGCGAAAGTGAGAGATCGAGCTCTTGACCGATTTCTTTCAGTGAATAGCCAAGGAAATACTTCATAAAAAGGATTTCGCGCGCCTCAGGCTCGATGTGACAACGAATGAGCTCAAGCATCTCGCGCACATGGATGGGGTCGGGGTGATCCTCGGCGCGTGGGTCTTCGAGGAAGTCAAGCCCATGCTGCCCCTCTTGACCGCCGTTGGCTGGTCGGCCACCTGCAAGCACAGGCGTATCTTTGCCGTTGCCAAAATAATGTCGGTAATCTTGGAGGCTCATCTCTAGGGCCACGGCGATTTCTTCTTCGAGCGGGTCTCGGCCTAATTCTTGGCTCAATTCAGAGACGGCCACTTTGCGAGCTTTAAGACGCTTACGAACAGGCCGCGGCAACCAATCATGACGGCGCAACTCATCAAGAATCGCACCCCGGACTCGTTGTGAGCAGAAAGCCTCGAAAGGCACGCCACGCTCTGGCTCAAAACGCTCGACAGCCTGAATCAAACCGATGTCGCCAGCGCCTTCGAGGTCACCCATATCAACTGTGCGAGGCAATCGTTTTTTAACGCTGCGCGCAACGGCAACAGCGACGGGTCGATAATGCTCGACCAACTCGTTGCGCGATTCCGTGCACTCTTGCTGGAAATAATTGTCCCACAAAAGCGCTATGGCTTTTTCTTCTTCGGGAGTAAGTTTTGCTCGGCGGACCATGATGAAAGACAGGCGGAGGGGGCTCCGCAAACGGCTTGCAAAGATTGGAATAGAAATAGGCCCGCGCTTCAAGGAAAAAACGCATGGCTACAAGGAAATTCAAATTTGCAAAACCTTGTTTTCAGCATCGCGCATCTTTTTACGATCGTCGTCGCAGTGGTCATCGAAGCCCAAAAGATGCAAACAACCATGCACAATGTAAAGTCGCAGTTCATCGCCAAAAGCAAGACCGCGTGTCTCAGCCTGAAGGCGAGCCATGTCAACATTGACGAGCAACTCGCCGAAAAGGTCGGCGTCGCCATAAGGAAAGGCCATCACATCGGTCTCTGTAGAGTCGTCGAGGAATTGCTTATGCAGAAGCGTGTGATCTTTCACCCCCATCAAAACGACTTCAACGCGCGCGCCGTCTTGACCGTCAAACAGCCCCCAGGCCTTTGAAATGAGTGTTTTGACCTCGTCTTCAGAAATCGGGGCGTCGACGAGGATCTGGCAATCTGTTGTAACGGCCATGGGTCAGTCGCCCTCGTATGCTTCGACGATACGCTGCACCAACTTGCTTCGCTGGACATCATTTTTGTGGAAGACCACAGTTGCAATTTTGGGGATGCCCGCCAATCGATCCATCGCATCGACTAAGCCACTGCGACCCGATGGCAAATCACTCTGAGTATGGTCGCCCGTTACGACTGCGACCGTGCCCTCGCCCAACCGAGTCAGGAACATTTTGAGCTGCGAAACGGTTGCATTTTGCGCTTCATCTAAAATAACAAAAGACTGATTTAATGTGCGCCCACGCATAAAAGCAAGCGGCGCAATCTCGACGACATCAAGTTCTTTCATGCGCAAGGCCGTGGCAGGGCCGAACAAATCGTTAAGCGCATCAAAGAGCGGGCGCAAATAGGGGTCGACTTTGTCGTGTAAATCACCCGGCAGGAAACCCAAATGCTCGCCCGCTTCCACGGCAGGTCGAGTGAGCACAATGCGCTTTACGCGCCCTTCGCGCAAAGCAGAAACAGCGGCTGCAACGGCAAGATAAGTCTTGCCCGTGCCAGCAGGGCCAGCGCCCAAAACCAAGCTGTTGTCTTGCATGGCCTGCATGTATTGCGCTTGATTGTCAGTACGCGGTCGTGGCATACGCGGGTGGCGCCCCACCGGAGTGCTCACACTTTCTGAACGAGCGACGGATTTAGGCTCATGACAATCACCTGATATTGCCTCTGTTGCCGCGGCATGGAGAGCTTCGGATTGGCCATCAAATAACAAGCTGTTTGCTTCGCCGGGGTTGTAAGTTTTGCCCTTGCGTAAACCTGCCAACAACATCCGGACGCGCTCGCCCATCAATGCGACTGCATCCCCCTCGCCAATCAAGCGCAACACACCGTCCCGAGAGGCAAAGCGAACCCCAAATCGTTGCAAGGATGCCTTGGCATGGCAATCGTAAGGGCCAAAGAGTTGCTGCTCTTCATCGAGCGACATCAATGGAATCGGTAGCTCCATGCTAAGCGTGCGCGATCAACAACCAAGCGGCCAGCGCAGGAGATGCCAGCAGGAAGGAATCAACCAAATCGTAAAAGCCGCCCATCACAGGGATGAGCCCCGCAGAATCTTTTGTGTTGCAGCCACGCTTCAGCAAACTCTCAGAGAGGTCGCCAAATTGGCCACCCAAATTAACGAGAACCGCTGCGACCACCCAAAGTTGGGTGTCGGCAAAAAGCTCGGGCGGGAATGCAGCAGAGGCCACCCACCAAGCGACAAGCAACGAGCCGATTACGGAAGCCACAGCGCCCTCCCAGCTCTTGTTGGGGCTCACCTTTGGGATGAGTTTGTGCCGCCCCATTGCTGTGCCTGCAAAATAGGCGCAAGAGTCACCGGCTTTGGCGACAGCGATTAAAAAGACAAGCCAATGCCATCCGTATTCGAGTCGGAGCCAGCCCGCCAAGCCAAGCATGAGCGGGATGGTTAGCAAACCCAAAAGACTCACGCCCAAGACCGCGGGCGAATCTTTGGTATCGCTCCGGAGAACGCCAGCCAACAAAAGTGCGGCGACGGAAGCTGTGACGGCAGCGCCCAAGTTGTATTCAGGGCAAAAGAAAGAGCCGTAAATTAAAAAGCCAAGGCCCGCCGACATTAAGGCATAAAACTTTTCGCGCCCCTTGAGCAAGCCCGCCATGCCGTAGAACTCGAGTTGTGCGGCCATTGCGGCTAGGGGTAAGAGAAGCAAGCTCAGGGGCTTCCAGTCTTTGTCGGCCCAGAACATACCCGCGACAAGCAAAGTCATCAGCGAGCCAAAGCGTAAACGGGTGGTTAATGCACTCATGATGTTGGGGGTCGGGCAGCAGGGTCGTCTTTGAGGACGGCACCAAATCGGCGCACTCGCCCATCGTATTCGCGCAAGGCCTGCAAGAAATGCGCGCGGCGGAAGTCAGGCCAAAGGACCTCTGTGAAATAAAACTCTGCGTAGCTAGCTTGCCACAACAGGAAATTCGACAAGCGGATTTCGCCTGCTGTGCGAATGATTAAGTCAGGGTCAGGCATGCTTGGGTCAAACATATGCCCCATCAAAGCTTGGTCGTCAATTGCACTTGGCTGCAAAGTGCCAGCCTGCACCTGCTCAGCCAAATCACGCACAGATTTCATGATTTCTTGACGACCGCCGTAACTCAAAGCCAGGCGTAGGGTCATTCGTTTGCCGCCCGCCGTCGCCAACTCGGTCTCGCGCAAAACAGCCAAGACATCAGAGGGCAAATCATCAAGTTGCCCAAGGCCACGCAGAGCGATTCCGTGCTCAAGCATGAGCGGCAATTCTTTGCGCAAAAAGCTCTTTAAGAATCGCATCAAGCCCGCAACTTCTAATTTTGGGCGCGCCCAATTCTCGACGGAAAAAGCATAAAGAGTGAGATGCTCAATGCCCCATTCGGAGGCCGCCGTAACGACATCACGAACCGACTCAACGCCCATCTCATGGCCCCGCAATCGAATCATGCCCCCTCTTTTTGCCCAGCGACCGTTGCCGTCCATGATGAGGGCGACATGATGCGGAACAGGGAAGTCAGGGCGCAGGTCTGTCATCGACAGGCTAAGTTGCCGAAACGAGTGACGACTCGCCCGGGAAGAGTTGATTGCGATCGGGGCCAACAGAAATCTGCACCGCTGGCACGCCTAGCTCAACTTCAAGAGCGCGGATGTAAGTTTGGCAATTTGTCGGCAAATCAGCAAAGCAGCGCACCTCGGTAATGTCTTCCGCCCAACCTGGGAACTCTGTGTAGACAGGCTCAAGGTCACCCAAGACACCGGCTTCAGCAGGGAAATCGGTTACGGTCTCGCCACCTAAACGATAAGCAGTCGCCATTTTGATGGTCTCAAAGCCCGACAAAACATCAAGCTTAGTCAAATAAACGCCATCAAGACCGTTGAGCTGCGTGGCATACCGAGCCTGCACGGCATCAAACCACCCACATCGCCGCGGACGCCCTGTAGTCGCGCCAAACTCATGACCGACTTTGGCCATCATGTCACCATCTGCATCAAACAGCTCAGTTGGGAATGGGCCCTCGCCCACGCGAGTGCAGTAAGCCTTAGTCACGGCCAATGCCCGCTCAAGTTGATTCGGCGGGAAGCCTGTGCCGCCGGCAATGCCCCAAACACCCGTCCAGGAACTGGTCACGAAAGGGTAAGTGCCGGCATCTAAATCAAGCATGGTTCCTTGAGCGCCCTCGAACAAAACGGATTTGCCCTGTGCGTAAGCCTCGCGAGCAAGCGCGCCACCATCAACCACCAAAGGCCGGATGCGCTCAACCATCTCAAGCATCTGCTCAAAGAGGCCGTCGACATCTTGTAGCTCTTGCCCATAAACTTTTTCGGCAAGGGATTGCTTTTCGGCGAGAGCCACGCGAAAACGCTTCTCGAAATGCTCGCGGTGCAAAAGATCAACAACGCGAAGGCCCGTGCGAGCGACTTTGTCTGAATAGGCTGGCCCAATGCCACGCCCAGTTGTGCCGATTTTGGCGTCTCCGCGGCACAACTCAGACATGGCATCAAGTTGGCGGTGATAAGGGAAAATCACATGAGCCCGGCCATCAATACGCAAGCGGTCAGCGATGGGCACGCCGCGCGCAATGAGGCCGTCCATCTCTTCGAGCAGTGCAGCGAGATCAACCACAAGGCCACGACCAATGATATTGAGCGTGCCTTCGTGCAAGATACCCCCGGGGATGAGATGTAGGACATACTTTTCATCGCCAACGATGACCGTATGGCCGGCGTTATTTCCGCCAGCGAAACGAATAACCACATCCGCTTTAGCGGCGAGGTGGTCGATTATTTTACCTTTTCCTTCGTCTCCCCATTGGAGACCGACGACTGCAGTGGAAGTCATGATTCTTTGTTGATGGCCTGATGGTTGCAGGTTTACGCAACAGAGTCATTGCGTAATAAGCAGGAAGTATTGTCCCACGGCCGAGGATTCTTTGCTACTCTCGCAACGCACAAGTATGGCAAGAATCCACACCACCAATTCAAACAAACAACTTCTGCCCGATAATCTCGAGCAACTCCGCCCCCGATTAATTCGGCGAGTGGCCAAATATCTCTCTTATACGGGCTATCGAAGGCCTAGTGATGCCGAGTTGGTACTCGAAACCATCCTTGGCGAAGTCTGGATTGGCCTGGCCGAGCTCACGGAACCGGGTGATGACCCAAACTGGAAACCCGCACTGCGGCGCGCCCTTTATCGAGAATTTGAGCAAGGCCGACGGAATCGCGCTATGAGCCTTGATCAAATGGAATTCCCCGAATCCTTTGCGCCTACAACCGATTCTTTCGTGGAAAGCCCACAACAGTTATTTGAAATTGAGCAAATAGCCGACGGCCTAGGAAGTGGCGATTGCAAGCCACTAAAATTAACTGCAACGACCCGAAGGAATGGCCTTTCTCGCCGAGAGCTTCGCATTGAGTGCACAAAGCTCTGGATGGAGCTCACGCACGGTAAGGGCCCCGAGAACTTGACTCGGCGCTTTTCTCGGGTATTCAATTACATCATTCTGGAGAGCGACAGCAAGCACACAATGCGAGAAACTCGCCGCATTTTGCGATACACCACGATGCTAAAACTGCCGCACGCCCTTGCGTCGGCCCGCACGATACTCACCAGATGGGCGGTTCGTAGAGGGGCAGATCGTATTGAAAATCAGGAATCTTCCAGCGACTCGCTGGCACTTCTTGCCAAGGCTGAATCGGAATCAACTTAGTCTCACCGGCGCCGCCACGACGCCACACAATCGTGCGCAGGCGCAAAACGGGCCCGAGTGGCTCTTCGTAGCGCGTTTCTTGCTCCCAACCTTCCGGCAAGATACGCACGGTTGCGTAGACCGAAAAAGTATCCGATTGCACCGAAAGCAAGCTTTCAAACTTTTGGCGCGCTTCTTCGGAAGCACCCATTTCGTAGCCATCGACATTTTTCAAGTCATCAAGGGATGAGAAAAACTGGAGCGGGTCGGTGCTTTGCTCACCATATAAAGACTGCTCAAGTTCGGCCAAATCACGGTTGCCATCTTCTTGGTCTTGCGACTCAAGTGCGGCCTCATCGACTTCATTGCGATGCTCAAGAATCTGGCGAATCACAGAGCCAGACAACTCAAAAGGCGGCACTAAGCCCTCGAGGACAGACTGCGGCGCGGTGTTGAGATTAATGCCAAGACCAAGGGGCGGGTCACCTTCAAGGACATCATCTAAACCACCAACCGGAGTAGATGCCGTGCTCTCAGTTTCAGCGTCGCCGCCGAGCAATGACTCAACCTGATTGAGCGCGTCGTCTTGAGTTGCGGCGTCTTGGGCGGGGTCATCCCCAAAGGCCGCCTCATCGGCCTGCTCTGTGCCAGATCCCTCTTCGGGAGGCTCAAAACCAGGGGTAGTGTAAATGGTGCATATTGACTCAAGGCCTGGCGCAATTAGATCATCAGTGCGGACTTGATCGTAATAGAGATCTTCTGTGATGTGCTCAAGAAGCATCAATTCTTCGAGAGCATACGGAAGATAAAGCGGCATCTCGGCTTCCGGGTCATCAGAAAATCGCGGTGCGCGCGGCATTTCCATTTCGATGAAATCGCCTTTTAGATAGCGAACAATGTCTTCGACGATGAGATTGCCAGCGTGCTGATCAATGTCATCGTCGAAATCGGCGCGCATATGATCGAGGATGCGAGCAAATCGACGGCGCGATTCTTCCTGCTCTTCTTCTGTGCCAGCAACGAGCTGAAAGAGAGGGAATTTTCCGTTTTCATCTTCTGCCCAGATTGTTATTTCGAAATCACCCACCATAATGCGCATGGGTTTTGCCCAGACATCTTGCAAGTAATCCGCGGATGAGCCGTCGGGCTGGCCCTCGCCCTCTTCCCCGTCTTCGCCAAAAGAATCATCGAGAGAATCAGTGCCCCCTACGGCAGAATCGAACCCCACATCGCCGGCGAGATCGCCAAGGTCAGACCCGCCCATGCCGCCCAGCATGCCTTCAAGCCCAGAGGAGCCGCCCGAACCACTAGCATCGCCAATGAGCGCTTCCATGAATTGGTCGGCAGCGGCAACCACGGCCATTTCCATGCGGATGCGATTTGCCCGGTTTTGTGTGGTTTGGAAAGCCACAGAAGTGCTCACGGTTAGCTCAGTCACGAGAGCAAAAGTGATGAGCAAAACAAATAGTGTAAGAATCAACACGACCCCACGCTCAGTAGAACGCGTGTGATTGGTTTGCCCAAGTCGAGCGGGCGCAAAGTGAGGCTTCAACAGCATCTCAGGAAAGTCTAGCGGTCGTGCCGCATACTTTCATGACGCAAACGCGCCTATTCTTCTTCCCAGGGGTCAAAGATATCGCCAAAGCGCGAAATACTTGCCGCACGGGTTTTGATGACAGGAGTCAGAATGAAAAGGACCTCGGTCTTAACTGTTTGCTCAGACTTACTCGAGAAGAGCCAGCCAAGGCCTGGGATATCGCCCAACAGCGGAATCTTGCGCTCAACAATGCGAGTCTCAAGAGTATTAAGGCCACCAATCACAACAGACTGCCCTGAGCGAACCGAGACTTCGGTTTTAACATCGCGCGTAGCGACAACGGGGATGGCAATCGCACCACCACCACCCCCTGCACCGCCATCACTGATAGTGACCGAACGCCCCTCTTTGCTGACATTGCCTTGAAAGCTGAGGTGGATTGTGTCGGCACCCACGATAACGGGTAGAACCTGAAGCGTTACACCGACCTTGCGATAGTCCACCCCGAAAGTGGGGTTGCCATTGGCGTAGGCCGTTAGTTTTTGATAAGGAATGCTTTCTTGCGAACTCAAGTAGGCTGTGCGCCCATTGCGAGTAATTGCGCGTGGTCTCGAAACAATGTCGGCAGCGTTGCTTGAATCGACCAGCTGAAGAAAGGCAGACAAAGAATAGTTGTCACGAATCAAGCCCAGCGAAAATTGACCGGCAAACCCCTCGGCTTCAAGGCCAGTGCCGGACATACTGCGAGCGAAAGGCCCTGGGCTGCCATCAGCAAACGCCGCGCTGTCACGAAGGTTGAACAGATTCAGATCTTTGACGCCACGCTCAAAAGCCTTGGTGTCGGCGACTTCGATGATCTGAGCCTGAATTTCGATTTGCGGACTAGAATTAAAATAGAAGTCAATGAAGTCAAGAAGCTCAGCGACATCAGATTGAGCCCCACTTAGAAGCAGTAGGTCTTCGACAGGAATCATCGAGGCTTGCGTCAGCCAGGGGTCGACCTTTGGGTCACCTTGTACGGCGTAACCTTGCTTCACATCAATCGTCGCAGGTGCCTCTGTGCGCGCGAGAGAAGGGCAATTCGCGACCAAGACATCTTTAACAATCGTGCCTCCTCCAAGTGCAACAGGCACGAGCGCCTTGTATTGACCATCACCAAAATCAGTAAAGCGAACAAATGGGTAGGTCTCTTCGAGCGTTGGCGGAAAAGACTCCGTAGCAATTGCCAACTCAGGGGCCGCTTCTTGAGACTCTACCTCTAAGGAATCGACCTCAGAGCTACTGCACGAAAAAGCCCCCGCGCAAAGGCCCAGGAGGAGCAAAAAGCGCGGGGGGAGCGTCGACAAAACGAGCGTTTACAAAATTGCGATGACGCCCGCTGTGACATCAGTCACGGAATAATCAGAAATGCCACCTTGCTCGACAAGGATGACATATGCGCCTGAAATTGCGACAGACTTTAAAGCTTTGCGGTAAACCTTTGTGGCCTCGCCCATAAGCTTGGTGTATTGAGCACTTCCTTTTTTGATATTGCCTTTTTCAATCTTTTGAAATGCTGGAATCGCACGATAAATCTCTTTGGAGCGTATCGTGCCGACTTTGTCTTGGCGCTCGGCGTCAAAGGAAGCTGGGTTGCCATAACGCACCTTAGACTTGTCAAGTGAAACCGCACCGAAAGCGGCAACCGAAAAGCCAGAGCCATAGTGAAGGTTTGCAGACAATGCCACAGGCATAGAAAGCAAGAGTGCGGTGAGTATTAGTAGAAGACGCATTTGTGTAACTCCTTTCGGCAGAACAGCCTAATCGTAATTATATAGCGTCCTAAAACCAAGTGGGTTGGACATTTTCTTCGGTTATTTTCTTATAAAGCATAAAATGTAGTCAAAAGGGCTCTTTCCACCCCATATTTAGTGGCACAAAGAAAGGCGGCCCCATCGAAATGGAGCCGCCTTTATCAAGAAGAAGCGCGATTAGCGACGATCGCGACCGCCGCCGCCACCACGGCGGTCATCACGACGACCACCTCGGCCTCCGCGTGGGCCGCCACCTTGTGGTTTTTGAGCAGCAGCCATGGCCTCTTCGACCTCGTCTTCTGCCATCAAAGCGATACGGCGTGAGAGACGCACCTTGCCGGAACGCTCGTCAACATTGACCACGATGACTTCAATTTCATCGCCTTCTTTGCAGACGCTCTCGACATCTTCGGTGCGACCTTCTTCGAGCTCAGAGATGTGGCACATGCCTTCTTGGCCACCGCCAAGATCGACAAAGCAACCAAAGTCTTTGACCGAAGTCACAGCGCCATTGAAACGCTCACCAATTTTGATGACGCGCGTTTGTGAAGCGATGCGAGCAATGCAAGCCTCGACCTGGCTGACTGGGTTGCCCGAAACCTGGACATTGCCGTTATCGTCAACGATGTTGACATTAACGCCAAAGGTCTCTTGCAGCTCTTTGATGTTGGCGCCTTTAGGGCCAATCAAGAAGCCAATCTTTGAAGGAGGAATCTTAACGCTCATGTTGCATGGCGCGTAAGCCGACAACTCAGTTGCTGGGCCTTCTTGAACCTCAGCCATCTTGCCGAGGATGTGAACACGACCCTCACGAGCCTGTTGAATCGCCTCTTCAAGAATTTCTTGGCTAAGGCCTTTAACCTTGATGTCCATTTGCAAAGCCGTGACACCTTTATCGGTACCCGTTACTTTGAAATCCATGTCGCCATGGTGGTCTTCGGAGCCAAGGATGTCAGACAAGATGGCGTATTGGCCAGTCGTCTCATCCATGATTAGGCCCATTGCGATGCCCGCGACAGATGCCTTCATGGGCACGCCTGCGTCAAGCATCGACAAGCAACCACCGCAAACCGAAGCCATCGAGCTTGAGCCATTAGACTCAGTGATGTCAGAAACGATACGAATGGTGTAAGGGAACTCATTGTGGTCAGGCAACATCGCGCGCAATGCACGCTCAGCCAAAGCACCGTGGCCCTGCTCACGACGGGATGTACCGCGCAGTGGCTTAGCCTCACCTGTGCAGAATGGCGGGAAGTTGTAGTGCAGATAGAACGCCTGCTTTGACTTGTCGGACTCAATGCCGTCAATCATCATTTCGTCATCGGATGCACCAAGCGTGCAAGTCACAATTGCTTGTGTCTCACCGCGAGTGAACAAACTTGAGCCGTGTGCGCGTGGCAAGAAACGATTCTCGATGTTAATCGGGCGAATCGTCTTGGTATCGCGGCCATCAACGCGGCGACCGTTTAGGGTCATGTCGCGCTCAACCTTATTGACAACCTTTTTCGCGGCTTTCTTGACGCGCTTTTGATCGTCTTCGTCTTCGCCACCCATTTCGGCAATAACGGAAGCAACCCATGCGTCGATGGCGTCGTAACGCTCGAACTTGCCTTGGGTCAGCAAGACAGCCTCGATAGCCTCTTGGCCATACTTCTCAAGGATGGCAGCCGGTGTTTCGGCGTCAACCTCTGGTGCAGTTACGGCAATCTTTTCTTTGCCGCACTGTGCCCGAAGCTCTTCAACCATTTCGCAGAGGCTTTGGATGATCTTATGGCCCTCGTTAAGCGCGCGCGACACCTCGGCGTCAGGTAGCTCTTGAGCGCCAGCTTCAACCATGCAGACCGCATCTTTGTGGCCAGACATAGTTAGGTCAAGCATATTGTCATCGCGCTCAACGATGGTCTTGGTTGGGTTAACGATGACATTGCCATCGATGTAGCCCAAACGCACTGCAGACATCGCACACTCAAACGGGATGTTTGAAATATGGACGGCAGCCATGCCAGCGACCATGTGCAAAATCTCAGGTGAGTTTTCTTGGTCGTAAGAAAGCACCGAGGACATAATTTGAACCTCGTTGCCGTAACCGCTTGGGAACATTGGCCGCACAGAGCGATCAAGCAAACGCATCGCCAAGACTTCCTTGAGAGAAGGGCGTGCTTCGCGCTTAAAGAAACCACCCGGGATCTTGCCCGCAGCGTATGTCTTTTCGCGGTAATCCACGGTCAGTGGGAAGAAAGGCAAATCGCGTGGGCCACCATCAACTGCGGTGGACATAACGACGGTTTCGCCATAGGTTGCGATAACAGAGCCGGATGCCTGTTTGGCAATCCAACCGGTCTCGAGAGTAAGTGTGCGCCCCGCAATCTCGCGTGAGACTGAGACGACTTTTTCGTTTTTAGAGATGGTCATGATGATTCAATCTTTGTTTCAATCCGCTATTCCGCATGAACCGCCTAGTGTTAATTTCAGAAAACGCAACGAGTGCTGCGCGGCGATTGTCCGCATTGGGGGATGTCCCCTTCGGCAACGGTGCCGAAAATGAGTTGGGGGCACAACCGCAGTTGTACCCCCTGTACGCTCTAGCCTCGGATGCCGAGCTTTTTGACAATCGCGCGATAGCGCGTAATGTCTTGGCCCTTGAGATATTTCATGAGCCGTGAGCGTTTAGACACCATGCCGATCAAACCACGGCGTGTCGAGTTATCTTTCTTGTTAGCACGAAGGTGCTCGGTAAGGTTGGCAATACGCTGTGTAAGCACGGCGACTTGGACCTCAACGGAACCGGTATCACCCTGAGATTGGGCGTTATCGGCAATAATTTCTGTTTTTTCTGCTTTTGTGACAGACATGATTTTGACTCTGTTCGATGTGTCGGTGAGGCGAGATTGCCTCTACGCCAGATTTCTAGACCAGAGAGCCCGGAAAAAAGGACGCGACAGTATAGCGGCAGACTCTAGGTCTCGCCAGACAAGATTTGCAGCTCTAGAGTGGCTCTGGCTGGGGAAACCCGGCCAAGACCTCGTCGACAAGTTGTTCAAGCACGGCCTCGACTCGCCCGTCTGGGCTGAGAGATGCCTGCTGCCCAGCGCTCAACCGAATCTCAAGCAAGCCCGCACCACGATATTGCACCACCCCATCAGGGCTATACATCACAAAGTCAACCTGAGCATTGAGCTGCCCGCGGCTTGCGAGATGGGTGTCTTTCCAGGACAAGACCTGCATCGACATTACGGCCGCGCCAGGAACTCTGACATCGGCAGCCACCTGCTGACGCACAGAGTAGCTGTCGACATATTGCATCGAAAGAGGTGTAAAGCCCTCGTCCAAGAGCCAGCTACGCGTCAATTTACGCAAATCACCAGTCGGCACCAATGCGCCTTGAGTTGAATTCACGACATCAAGGACAGCGACTTCGGCCGCGATCGTATCGACAGCGAAGGCGATTTGAAAGGCAGGAGCTTGCGCCCCAGGGGCTTGACAAGCGGCCAACGGGAGCAGCAAAAACAGGGCGAGAGCAGTGCGCATGAGAAGTCAGAGTGGCTAGTTCCAGTCGGAACCGACCCAGAATAAACAATCCCGGCGGAGACTGGAAAAGAAGAAACCTTGGTCATCAAAACCAGCGGGCATGCCGTAGGCGTCTAGACGAACTTTCCAGTTGCCTGGGTCAGGCAATGGAGCCGTGCCGCCTGCTGTCGGCAAAGTAATCGTGCCAGATTGAGCGGATGAGGACGGTAGGTAGATGTCCCATTGCAGGGTTAAGTTTGCGTTGCTCAAATCTTCGAGTTTGGCGCGGTACCACCCCTGCCCTGATGCCAGAGTTGTAGCGTCAAAGCCAGTAATTGTTGCCGTCGTTGCACCCAAACTTGTTGTTGAGTTGAGATCGGTAGGCATCGACAAACTCACGGTATTGGGTGTTGTAGTCAGGTCTGCCTCGGCTTGCACCCAAAAGCTAGAGCCCGTTGAAGTGTTATAGTCTGCGTAAAGCCCAACGAAACAAGTTTCGGCCGGCGCGCCAAGAGAAGCTGCAGCCGAAACCAAGATTGGCTCATAGCGAATGACATAATCATTGTGTGCTTTGGGCTCGATATTGCCAAAGCCAAGCCAGGCGCGGCCATCTAAGCCCGGGACAACTGTGGTTGCGGCCAAGAACGGGTCTGACAAGTCAGCGGGAGTCACGCCGCTGACTGTAATTTCATAAGGGTTGAGCGGACGCTCAGAAGGCGTCTCTAGAACGAACTGAGCTGTTTCGAGACTGCTTGAAGTCGGCCCGAGCAAGAAGGTTGGGTCTAAAGCAAAATGGCTCCAGCGCCCATCGCCACTATCAATGATGCCCTCATTAAAGTAGAAACCGGACCACCACCCCAAGCGAGTCGTGCGTACATGCACTTGGTAAGCACCAAAAAGTTGGATGTCTTGCAGCTTGCCGCCAAAGAAATCGACTTCGCCAGAATTCTCGCCCACGGCAAGAGAAGTAAACACCCGCATATCACCGTCAATCACAAAGTCGCCAGCAGGGTCGAGAACTACAGGGAAACTTGTTAAGGCCTGATTTGAGACACTACGCATGGGAACACTCACGACAGAAGCATCAACATCAAGAAGGCTTACTGGGTGATAGAGAGCTACACCGGCACCATCAATGCAGCGGAGCGTAATCGTCTGCTCACCAGTCAAGCCATCAAAGACGACCGAGCCATCTGAGCGAGTGAATTCTGGAGTGCTGAGCCCATCGATATCGACCTGGGCCTCAACGATGGGCTGGAGAGTATCTGCATCAAAAGCAATGACCCTTAATTGATTACCCGCTTCGCTGAGACTGCGCCCACTCACAAAACCGCGAAATGTGGCATAGCCAGGCTCGGCAGCGGTCATTGTGTTTCCGACGACATCCGTCAGCGTCGTCGAGAAGTTGAACCCCTCAGCCAGGAAATCACCGCCTGCGAAGGGGTCAACGAATGCAGGGCCAGTGAAGAAAGAATTGTCGTAAAGGAAATTGCGAGTCTCACTTAAAGAATCAAACTCAATCGCCGCCGCAGAAAGCACCTCGGTGCCAAAGCCATACGGGCGCAACTCAGGCAAATCGGTAACGAAATCGCCTTCGAAGTAAGGAGGCCCGTAATAGGAAAAACGGGGAGGCTGGGTATCTTGCAACAAGGTGCTCTCTGCGACGACCGTGGTGCGACGCCCATCTCGCTCTGCAAAAGCCGTCAGGGTCAAAGACCCGTCATTCATTAAGGGAGTACCGAATTCGGGCTCTTGCAAGTCAAAGGCGTAAATGGAATAACCACCTAATGGCTCAGACTCTTGCGCAAAATAAGTTTGCCCAAAAGTTTCATGAAGCTCAAGGTGCACCTGGTCGCCAGGCAAAAAAGCGAGTGGCCAATCTACGCCAACTTCGTAGTGAGACAAAGTCGCCAAATGTACGGGAGCGGCGCTAGAGCCAGGGGAAACAACGCCGCCAACGACATCGACAAAACCAACGGGCGGCGTCATATCAAGGGTATGCCAGTTTGCGGTAAAGGCTTCTGCGAGAGGCTGACGACCTGCACCTGCACCTTCGAGAGTCGTTTCGATGGAAAGACTTAGCTGAGAATCAACATCGGAAGTGGCATTGTTTTGATGGCGAAAGCGAACGATTCGGTCATCAGCAAAAAAATCGCTCGACACACCGAGAGTGTTGAAGTCGGCATCAAGGCCGGAGTCAATGTTGAACAAAGACACGGCCCCAGAAAGTGTTGAAGGACGAATCGATGAGGAAAAGGCCACAACGACGGCGTGATCATTCGGCTGATAAGTGGAGCCTTCTGGCGGAAAAGAACCAATCACTCGGGGTGCCTGAAGCGTGCTTGTTGCCGCAGTAGAAAAAGTCATAACGACCTCGCTGTCTGCTGCGTGGTAACGCTCGCCACGCAAATCAGTGAGCTCTTGATTCAGCCACACCTCGTAAACCATGTCTGGCGCCAAAGACCCTTTCGGTACTAGCGCAATCAAGCGATCGCCGCAAAAACTCTCAAGGTCATAGGAAATAGACGCCAGAGAATCTTTAACCCGCAAGCTCACCGATGCAGGATTACCGCCAACAGTTGTGGAGCTCACCGTGCCCGTATGGATGCTCTCACTAAACCAAAGCAAGATCGGAGTGCGGACATCAACATCAACCGAGCCATTCAATGGCCCCGTTGCGTCGAGCGAGGGGCGCCCGTCGACAATCAGTTGACCTGTAATCGCCGCCGTAATATCGCCGGGGTCTTTCACCTCAGTTCCGCCTCCGCCTCCGCCGCCGCCACCGCTACCGCCTCCGCCTCCGCCAAAAACATCACCGGGGTTACTTGTAGACCAACAACCGCCTGCTAAAAGCAAAGCGAAAAGCAGGGCGCGAGCGGCCCATGTGGATGTGCGGAGGTTCTGCATACCTATGCCTATAATGACGCAACCAACCGCAAGTTTCCGCCCGAAAAATGAACATCCTTAAAAAATGTTGCAAAAACGCCTCCAACTGTTTCGCTTTGCCCTGCTGGCCTCGTGCTGTGCATGTACCACCACGAGCACTCCTATCGAGCCTATTGCCGTAACCGCAGAGAGCTGGGAGGCGGCTTCAGAGTCCATTGTGGAAACAGCTCGCAGCCATGATTTTGACCGCGCTTTGCTGCTCCTAGAAGAGATCGAGTGCGATTGGGCCGATGATTACCGCTGGCAATTCCTGTACAGCCACTATTCGCTCTCCCTTTTTGAAAGCGGGCTTCGCAATGGCGGGCTTGACGCGAGCGTCATGGACGGGCTGCTTGCCGACTGTGTGGGTGCCGCGCAGTTGTCACTTTCTAAAACAGAGTTGCTGCAGACACGCATCATCTTGACTAAAGCACTCCGTTTTGCGGGACGCACTGCCGAAGCAATCGCCGAAAGTCGCCCATTGCAGTTTTTCCTCAAGCTAGCCCCCATTGCTGAACCGCAGAGTGATTGGCTCAAAGTGCAAGACGAAATGACCGACTCGATGCGCGTTTCGACTTTGCACGAACTGGGGCAAATTGCTTTGGCGGCCAGCGCCGAAGCCGTTCGGGCAAATCAGCCGATGCCGCGTTTTTGTCTCGACGCCGTACTTTGGCTCAAGGGAGCCGTCAGGGAGATGCACGCGAACGGTTTGCCGCACTCACCTGATGTCGTGATTGCTCTCGCTGACTTGCATGCTTGGGCAGGCCGCATTCAACCCGCCCGCGAGGTTTTCATTGCGGCATTGATTTCTAAACCGGCCACAACAAGTTACTACGAAAGGCTAACTCGTCTCGGCGCTCAAGACCCCATCGCAACGGGCAAGGCCTTAGAGCGTGTCCGTCTCGCCCACCCGACCGACGCACTTGTTTTGTGGCATACCGGCGAGGCCCGTTACTACGAAGCACGCACTCGACGCTCAGCGGCTGACTTCCGTCGCGCCTTTGAAGCTCTCGCCCGCGCCGAAGAATGCTTTCATCAAGCCATCGCTCAAAACCCAGCCTACGAGGCCAGTTGCCGCACTTGGCTGCACATTGTGCGCACTCAACGCGGATGGTGTTGGCGCGAAGACGGTGAGCTCGACAAAGCCGCCGAGGCTTTCTTGACTGCACTCGCCGCCGATGAAAACCAACTTGAAGCCGAAAGCACGGCCGAAACTTTGCGACTTGGCATTGACGCAATCGTCTGGGATTATTTCACTGCAGATGGCGGCGACGATCGGCATCCATCCTTGAAACGCTTGGATGATGGCAAAGCTTTTTTGGAGCGTGTCCTTGCTTTGCATCAGCAAAACCCAAGTTGGTTTAACAACCTCGGGTTTGCCTGCCGCGATTTGGGAACGACTGCTGAAGCTGCGGGCCGTGTTGAAGATGCGCGCGACTACTTTGAGCAAAGTTGGGTCGCTTACGGTGATTGCGTGGCTTTGGCGCCAAATGATGTCCGCCTCATCAATGACCGCGCGCTGATCGCGGTTTACTACCTTGGGCGCGAATGGGTTACTGCCGAGAGTGAACTGTATAGAGCGATTAGCTTGGGCGAGCGACAAATGGCCGAGATGGCTGATGATGCTTCTGCCGAATCAAGACAGTTACTCGACGAGGCCATTGGCGACGCTTGGGAAAACCTCGCTTACCACAATTTGCACAATCTAAAACAACTCGGACCTGTCGATGGGTTTCTCTTAAAGAGTGTGCGACACTACCCTTTTGAGCGGCGTGACGGGGTTGCCCGCATGCGCGCCATTCTGAAAGATCTCTCGACCCCATAACGAGGTCGCCCGACTTCACCACCCGCCGCCTCCTGACTCAATCATGCTTGCCTCCATCGCCCTACTCCTTTGCCTTCAATCTGACCTTGATGCTGCAATGGCTTCCGCCGAAGCCTTCGCAGCCAAAAATGATTGGTCGGCCGCTGTTTCTGTTTTGCGTGAAGCGGGCGCCGAAGATGTCACCGATGCCAAAGTGCTCGGCACTCTAGGTCGTTTTATTTTGCGCGAAACCGAGGCGGGCATTGCTTCTGGTGCGATTTCGGGTTTTGACATCAACGATGCGTTTTCAGATGCCGCTTGGGTTTTAGAAAAGGCATGCGGGTCAAAAGGCGCTCTTGCGATTGATTTCGTGAACTGGTCCGAAGCTCAACTCAACGCAGGTGATGCCGAGCTGGCAATCGCCCCCATCAGCGACGGCCTATCCGCTTACCCAAACTCTGCCGCTTTGTATCTGCAAAAAGCACGCATCGTGGGTTCCATGTCGCGCGATGCAAAAGAAGGTGGCAATGTTAAAAAAGCCGCCAAACTTGAAGCCGAAGCAAGCGCAGCCTTGGTCAAAGCCGCCGAAGTTGAGCCCAAAAACGCAATGCCGTGGGTGCGGATGGGCGAGCAAGCCATTTTGGCAAATGAACGAGAAACAGCCGTTTCAAACTGGCTTGAGGCCGTTAAGCGTGATGCGACTGGTGTCGATTTGGGTGGCGCAGTTCAATGGCTTCAAGGAGATGCCGGTACCGTAGTTGATGCTGTCATTGCCGACCTCGGCTCTGATGCCACGCGCGAGTGGTATCGAGGCACGGCCTATTTCGCAGCTGACCCGATGCCATGGGATAGCGTCCGTGATGCATTCAAAAAGGTACTTGAGCTAAACCCTCAGTTTTTGAACGCCTACTATTACTTGTCGCAAGGTGCGATGCGCGAAGCCACTCGATTGCAAAGCAATGGCGATACGCGACGGGCAGACAAAGGCTTTTATATTGCGGCAAAATACCTTGGGCTATACATCGACAATTTTGGCCCCAGTTACCTCGCGAGTGCGCAATCTGCAGCAGACGCAGGGGAAGGCATGGTGGCTAGTGCAAAGTGGCTTGCGGGTCACGCGGTCATGAACAGTGATTACCAAGCGGCCATTTCACTTATGAATTTTGCAACGCAAGCTGCACCCAACGATGTCGAAGCCTGGAACAATTTAGGCTTCTTTCACCGCGAGGCTGGTCATGCCATCCAAGCCGAGGCAGGTTATGCCAAAGCAGCTGAGTTGTCCCCCAACGACCCGCAGGTGCTCAACGACTGGGCGGTCATTTATCACTATTACTTGCAGACCGAAGATGCCAAGGCTCTTGGCCTCTATGAGCAGTCCATTGACTTGGCCAACAAACTCTTGACCGAGGGTGGGCTCGAAGCCAAGGAAGAAGCGCGTGTCCGCGTGGCCTTGCGAGATGCCACAAACAACCAGGCCAAGCTTAAAAAGGGCAACCGCCGCAACGGCTGATTGCCCTACAGTTGTCGTATGGCATTTGAAATCCAAGCCGGTGGGCGCAGAAGCTTCTGGCTTCGCCCGCCCGCTTTGGTCGCACTTGGTTTCGCTGGTGCCATCCTCTTCGGCACGATTTTGCTGCATTTAGATGCGGCCGCTAACACGAGCCATCACGCCCCATTAACTTGGCTTGAGGCTTTCTTCACAGCGACATCGGCGGCCTGCGTTACAGGCCTGATCGTTGTAGATACGGCACACGATTTGTCTATGTTTGGGCAAGGGGTTGTGCTGGTTTTATTCCAACTTGGCGGGCTTGGTGTCATGACGCTTGCGCTTCTGGTGCTCCACTCTCTCAGCAATCGTGTGCGCAATGTTGCGGGCAATACGGCAAGCTCCACTCTAATGAGCAGTTTCTTCCGGGGCCACCCGAAACGCACTTTAGCTTTGGTTTTGGGCGGCACACTGATGCTTGAAGCCGCCGGCGCAATCAGTTTGTTTGGCGCCATCACTGAGCCAAATGCGGGCTGGAAGAGCGTCTTCTTGTCTGTATCTGCCTTTTGCAACGCTGGCTTCGACAACCTTGATGTCGGGCTTGAACCTTATGCAGGCCATTGGGGCTTCGGCTTGCCGCTCATGCTTTTGTGGCTTTTTGGTGGTCTTGGTTTTTTAGTCCCTGCAGCAATTTGGGCCAACCGCTTTGACCCAGAAGTGCGTTTGGTCTTATGGGCCTCTGCTCTTCTAATTCCCCTTGGCGCACTCCTTTTTTGGGTCTTTGAAAAAGAGGGGCTACTTCAAGATCACAGCGCGCCAAGTCGTTGGCTACTTTCATTTTTCCAGGGTAACACCTCTCGCACAGCGGGCTTCAGCATGCTTGATTTGGGCGATGCAAGGCGCGTGACGCTCTTAACGATGATTCCGCTCATGCTTATTGGTGGCGCAAGTGGCGGCACAGCTGGCGGAATGAAAATCGGCACTGTGCTCGTTTTCCTTGCCGGCCTTTGGGCCTACTTGCGTGGGCACAAACGCGTGCATTTCATGAAGCACACTTTGCCCATGATTGTGGTGCGTCGCGCATTCCTTGTCGTCACTCTCATGCTGCTCTCGCAAGGCGTTTTAGCCACGGCGCTGACGCTATTTGAATCTGGCGGCGCGGCAAGCCTTGAAGCCATCCTCTTTGAGTCGGCCTCAGCATTGGGCACAGTCGGGCTCTCGACAGGCATCACGGCTTCCCTTTCGCCTGCATCTCAAATCGCCCTCGCAATCGGAATGTTTTTGGGGCGGCTCGGGCCACTCACTTTAATATGGGCTTTGGTTCGGCAAACGAAAGACCGCACGATTTCGTACCCTGAGCGCGACTTCCCCATCGGATAGACATGACAAAAGACATTTTGATTTTAGGGCTCGGCAAATTTGGCGGGCAGCTTGCTAAAGCACTCAACGAAAAGGGTGTTCGCGTTCATGGTGTTGATTGCGAAGAAACACTCGCGGCTCATAACGACCACCTTTACGCAAAAGCCTCGGTTGATTTGACGACGCTCGATTGCGAAAAAGCCGTGCAAGATCTGTTTTCTGAATTTGACGCCAACTTCAGCGCGGCCGTAGTTTCGCTTGGGTCTCAAGAGGCTTTGGCGACTTCCACGGCGATGGCTTTGTCTGACATCCGCGAGTTGCCGCATGTGCTGGTTAAGGCTGTCGACGCCATGCACGAATCCGTTTTATTGCGCTTGGCCGAGAGTTCGACCAATCGTTTTGAGGTCATCATCCCAGAGCGATTCGCGGCGACACGCAAGGCTACATCCCTTGCCGATGACGGCATCGAAGAAGATGTGCGGATTAACGATTTGGTGGGCATCCGCGAGATTCATTGCCCTGCAAGTTTGGTGGGCAAATCGTTGCGAGATTCTGGTTTGCGCGACGACCGCCAGCTCAATGTTGTCGCGGTGCGCTTCCCTGGTGCTGAAACAGAGATTTGCCTCCCGACGGCGGAAACCCTGCTGACGGAAGATTGCATGCTCTTTGTTGCGGGCTTGATTGAGCATCTTGACGCCCTGAGCTAAAACGCTTTAAAGGCGGGGCTAGTCTACGCACCTACGCCGCTTTACGATGCGCGTATGAGAATTCTCGTCGGTGGCGAAGATGATGTAGCCGTCCGCCTCGTTGAGCGGCTGATGCAAGAGCATGATGTATCTTTGATTGCGCCCGAAGACGCGCGCGGAGGCATAGTCGATCAACTTGAGGTCCAGCCTTTCTTTGGCTCATGCACATCGGCCAATTTGTTGAGTGAAGCCGAGGTCGAAAAGACCGATTTGTTCATCGCCTGCACAGTCGTCGATGAGCGCAACTTGCTCGCTTGTGCCGAAGCCAAACAAATGGGCGCAAAAAAGGCCATCTGTTTTTTGCGGCGGCTCGATGTGCGCTCCAATGAAGCCGAAGCTAAAAAACTGGCTTTGGCGATGGGCATCGATGATGTCATTTTGCCCTCCGAGCGATTGGCACAAGAAATCTTGCGCGTTGTATTGGTGCCTGACGCTCTCGATGTCGAGATTTTCGCAGATGGCGCTGTTGAGCTGATTAAGCGCGCTATCCCTGAGCATGCCCCGATTACGGGTGGACCACTGCAAAAGATTGGGCTGCCCAAAAATGTGATTTTGGTGCAAGCCAAGCGCAACGGCAAGCGTTTCATCCCTAAGGGTTCCACTGAATTCCAAGCGGGCGATCAAATTACGGCGATGGGCACGCGCAAGGGTTTGGGTAAATTGAGCAATCGGTTCTTAAAAGCAAAACGACTCGCGACCTCGGCAAGAAGAGCAACCATTGTTGGCGGCGGTGTTGTGGGCTACGAAGTCGCGCGCGGCATGCTTGCAAACGGCTGGAAGATTCGCATCATCGAAGCCGACGGCACGCGCGCGCAACAGCTTTGCGATTCTTTGCCCGTTGATTGCGTTTTGCATTGCGATGGCACAGACCTTCAAGTGCTCGAAGACAACGCAATCGCAGATGACCCCGTTTTGATTGCCGTCACAAACAATGACGAGCGCAACCTCTTGGTTTCCATGCTTGCCAAGCAAATGGGCGTGCCACGCATCATCACGCGGGCTGACAAGACTGACCACGGTCGCTTATTTGAATCGGTCGGCATTGATGTCGTCCGCTCGACTCGTGGTGCTGCAATTGCCGCGGTTTTACAGCACGCCAATGTAGGCGTCCGTGATGTGCAAAGCGAGTTCGAGCATGGTGAGGTCAAGGTCTTGCAACTTCGCGTCCCCGATTCGATGCCTGAGGTTGAGCTACGCAATCTCAACGCACCTGTTTTTGCAATTGTTGGTGCAATCTTGGCGGGCGACAAAGTCACAATCCCATCGGGTAAAGACATCCTCAAGGGTGGTGACCAGGTTTTGGTTTTCTGTTCTGACAAAGACGAAGCCAACACGCGCACCTTCTTCGAAGATTTTATTGCCGGCTCAAAAGGCGGCACCGAGACACAAACTGCGCACGACTAAATGAGGCTTGCCATCGTCATCGGGGTCATCGGCAAACTCCTGCGGATGTTTTGGGCCGCGTTTTTGCCCCCCGCACTTCTAGCCCTCTGGGATGGCTTCCATGGTGTCCCGGGGCAATTCGATGTCGCCGGGCATTTCGCGATTTCCTCGGTGATTACTTTTATCGGCGGCACGATTCTGTCGCGGGGCTTCCCTGAAAACCCGCATTTCCGCCGCGTTGAGGCCCTTGCAGTCGTCGCTGGCACCTGGATGGCCGCCGCACACTTTTCGGCAATCCCTTACTTGTTTGCTGGCCTGGGCTATGTCGACGCCATTTTCGAATCGATGTCGGGCTTTACCACCACGGGCGCGACGATTCTCTCCGACTTCACGCAATATGGTCGCGCGTTTTTCCTCTGGCGCTCCATGACGCAATGGTTTGGCGGCTTAGGCGTTATTGCGCTTTTCGTGGTCGTTTTGCCGCAACTAGGCATTGCGGGCCGACAGTTGTTTTTCGCCGAAGCCTCGGGCGCACCCAGCGAAGCCATTAGCGCACGCGTTCAAGACTCAGCACGCCGACTGTGGATCCTTTATTGCATCTTATCTCTGGTCCAACTCGCTCTCTTGTGGGTTTGGTCCGGGATGCCTTTTTACGAAAGCATTTGCCACACTCTCACGACCATGGCTGCTGGCGGTTTCTCCCCCCACGGCATGTCCATAAGTGGCTACGCCGACCCCACCACGCTCGCCACATATGCGGGGTCTGCGGCTGAAGCTTTCTCTCGATACAACCCAGCACGAGCCGAATGGGTTTTTGTTGTATTCATGATGCTGGCGGGCACGAGCTTCCCATTGCTATGGGTCATCTTCAGTCGCCGCCCTCGACAACTCTTCCGTGATGACGAATTCCGTTTTTACTTCTTAAGTTTTGCCACGATTGCAGTGGCCTGTGCCTGGATTTTGACCGACGGGCAAATCGATACGGAAGCCCTCCGCATGGGCGCGTTCCAATCCGCCTCTCTGATTTCATCCACCGGCTACGCGAGCGTCGACTACAACCTCTGGCCAGCCAGCGCAAAGGCTCTCTTAATTGTGGTCATGTTTGTAGGCGGATGCGCGGGGTCAGCAGCCGGCGGCGCAAAGGCCATCCGCAACTTGCTTGTTTTTCGATTTATGCACCGCGAATTAAAACGAGCGGCCACTCCAGACGCCGTGATTTCACTGCGCTACAAGGGGCGCTCTGTACCTGACCCCATCATCCGCAGCTTGGTCAATGTTGTCGGCCTATATCTGCTGACCTACGCCTTTATCGGTGTGGTGCTGGTTTTGCTCGGCTCAGATTTAATTACGGGCTTTACGGCTTCGCTTGCTTGCGTGGGCAATATCGGGCCTGGCTTTGAAGCCGTCGGCCCAATGGCAAATTTTGCAGAATTGTCGCCACTTGCCAAAATCGTCCTGACTTTCGGCATGTGGGCGGGCCGCCTTGAAATGGTGACCGTTTTGGCATTGCTACAGCCCATCATCTGGAAGCGCCTGCGTTGGCGCGGTATAGAATCAAGGATAAACTCCTAAAACGCAATTCCACGCGGCCTTGGCTGTTGCGAAGTTAAACTAGAGCCATGTCTAACAACTCAAACGACTGGATGGCAACGCCCATCCCTGAGATTCTCGACCGCTTGGCTTCTGACCACGAATGGATGCGCGAGAATCTTCCTCAACTTTGGCACTTCATGGAAAAGGTGCAAGAAGTTCACGGCGAGCATCACCCTGAGTTTTTTAAGCTCGCTGAGGTGGTTGGCCCGATGTTTCAAGACCTTGAGTCTCACATGCATAAAGAAGAGAACATCCTTTTCCCAATGCTGCGCAAGATGACCGACCCAAACTGGGATGGCGATGTCGCAAGTTGTGGCGGCTGCGCCCCAGGCCCCGCTGGCCCGATGGCTCGTATGCAAATTGAGCACGGCATGGCAAATGATGCCTTGGCTAAATGTCGCACGATTGCTATGGATTACAACTTGCCTTCAGATGCGTGCAAAGCCTACACGACCCTTTACCAAGGGCTGGCCAAACTAGAGACGCTAATTAGCGAACACACGCAGATTCAGGAACAGGCCGTGCACCCACGGATTACTGAGCTTGCAGCTCAATAAGATAGCCCTCTGAGTATTCATACTGAGCAGAAGTTACCTTTGCAGCAGAAGGTTCTCGGCTATCAAGGGTCAATAGGCAAGGATCAATCGGCGGAAAGATGTCAGCAGCACCGCTTGAATCTAGGCGAACAACCGCTTCCGCGATGTAGTCTCTGAGGCTTTTCTGCGGAAGCAGGCGATAAAAATGGACAACGATTTCGGCAAAAGCAAACTCGCTGCCGAGTCTCAAACGGGCAGGTGCGACTGGTTTCAGGAAAAGCGTTTGCTTCGCAGACAAACGGCCTGGATGGATAACTGCTTTGGATTCGTAGCCTGCCGCTGACACGCGAAGCTTGGCCACGGAATCGCAAGAGACCCATTTATGTTGCCGAAACCCCGAAAAGTCATGTCGCATAACATCGCCGCTCTGCTCAAAAGAAGTCTCTGTTATTTCGAGACTTGCGTGTTTAATGGGTCGCTTTGTTGCAGCATCGTATATTTCTAGATCAAGGAGATAGATGCTTGGAAGTGTAAGCAAGAGTTCACCATTAACGGGCAAGTACACATACGAATGAATCGCCTTTAAACCAAACGGAATACCCATATTGACATTTCCAGGTCTTGAAAATTCAGTTAAATAATCGCCGACAGGGATTGAATCGATCTGATATTTTCCGTCTAAACCGGAGCATGTCTCAAATGCCCTATATGCAGAAGAAAGAACCCAGGCTGGATGACTTGTTGGAACATCCCCAAAAAGGGAGGGGTGAAGAGTTAGATTATCTAACTGTTGTCGCAATGGAATTGCCCGGAACTGCAGCAAAGCAAAAGGAACGAAGCGCCCTTGCTGATCTTGAATACTGCCACGAACAGAACAAGTCGGAATCATCTCTAATTCGACTGCGCCACTAAATCTGTTTGACGCAAAATCGACAAAGAGAGCCTCGGGCGCTAGCCAATCTTTCCTTTTTCTCAACTCAGCATAGCCACGCCCGGTCGCGCGAACTGTCAGCTTGTCTAACAATGATGGGAAAGGCACCAGAACGGTGCTCTCATCAAGCTGGCGCCACTCAACATCTTCAGTAATCATCGAGTCGGTGGTAACCTGCAAATCTCCGATTGCTGTTTCCCCATTCAAATGAATCAGAAGAGGTTTTTGCTTTAGTAGAAGAATGCGAACTTCTGACATAGGCCGAGACACGATCAACTCATGGGTGGCCATTCCTGAGTGGGATCTCCAAGCGAGCAAAGCTACATCGTCGCCGTCATGGAAAGAAAAACGACAATGACCTTTTGAATCAGCTTCCTTGGTTGACAAGTGAACCATGCCGTTGGGCGTGCGCAAAAAAGCAGCTACGGTCGCACCAGTGGCTTGGCGGAGGCCTTGGCTCTCTACGACCTGAACTGTTAAATCAACCTCAGGCTGCAAGTAAAGAGTTGGGCCTCCATCATCAAGAGGAACGAGTTGCTTGCCATAGCCGTCGGCGGACAACTCGATTAAATCAATGTTCTTTGTACGCGGAGGAAAGCGGAGAAGGCCTAATGAATCGGAAGAAAACGACTCAATGCTTTGCCCGCTCCATTCAATATGAGCCATAGAGATCGGGTCGTGGGTGACAGAATCAGCGACCGTAAAAACTTCATGCGGAAAAGTGTCGCCGATGGGCAAAGAGACAACTCGATTGCTGACCCCAAATCCGTCGGGAAAGGACCATTTAGCCAAGACATCAGGATGCGCTAAAAAAACATGCAGGGGAGAAGGTGAGATGCCTGGAAAAGTCGCATTGCCAGCTTGATCCGTCAACCCACGAATGGACACCTCACTCTCAAATGAGCTTAAAAAAACATGAGCCATAGAAAGCGATAGCCCATCTTGTTCGAAATGAAACGACAATGAGCGAGGAGGGAAAAGCTCAATATATACAGGATCAGCGTTCGCGCAAACATCGTAGCTTGATGCGGTCCAGCCATCTTGCAGGCGAAGCGTAAAGGAAGAAAGAGGAAGCCTTAGCGGAATGGATACTTGCCCCTGTTTTTGAGAAAAAGGCACACTTTGCAATCCAGATCCGTCCTCGAAATGACCCGAAACGACCGAATCATGCGAACCCCGAATGAGTAAAACGACCTCAATCGAAGAAACCGTCGCAAGGGTAGATCGACTTGGGGTCGCAGTCGTTGGGATCAAATCGAGTGCCAAAGATTTACGCTGAGTGCTAGACAGGTCAAGGTCTTGCGTATATTCTGCCGCATTCGTATCAAATATATTTGTTGGAGAAAGTAAAAGAATTAAAGCAAGAAAAACGGATGTGACGAGTATGAATAAATTGAAATTTCTATTTTTTCGCATAGTCTAGTATAGGTTTGGAAAAAGTAGAAAGCGACAGAATGCAGCTCGAGGCTACAACAAAAACAAACGAGGCTAAGAGGCAAAGTAGCAACCCGTTTACTCCTTGCCCAGCAAGCTGAAAAAGCCATCCGGACAAAATCGTTCCGACGAGACGACCGGCTGCGTTGGCGGAATAGTAAAAACCGATATCCGCGGCAACCTTGTCTTGCTGTGCCCAGTGAACCACCAAAAAAGAATGGATGGCACTGTTCATAGCAAAGACAAAACCAAAAAGGCCAAGCCCGCCGGCTAGTGTGAGAATCATGGAACGCGCTGTAGCCTCGGCACCCAAATACCACAGAGCTATAAGCAATAAAGCCAAAATCGGAGCTAGGCATGTCGTCCAGCGAGCGGCTGTTTTTGCACTGGGTGGGCTCTGAGCAGTCTTGAGCACGCGCGGAGTCAAACTTTGAGCAAAGCCGTAGCCCACAACCCAAAGCGCCAAAAAAGCGCCCGTCTGAGCATGAGTTAGACCTAGTGTCGCCGTCAGAAAAACGGGAAGTGCGACGACAAACCACGCATCGCGCGAGCCAAACAAAAAGAAACGCGCAAGTGATAAACGGTTTAAGCGCGTATCTCGCGAGAGCATCTGTTTGACCTTCACTTTAGCCGTAGATTTGCCTGCACCGCCCGGCAATAGCAGCAAACTCAAAACGGTGGCCAAGGTGAGGAAGGCGGCCATCCCGAAGTTGGCTTGAGCAAAGCCGACGGCCGTGAGCAAAGCGCCGCCTAAGAAAAACCCGAAGCCCTTAAGTGCATTTTTTGAACCCGTCAAAACGGAGACCCAGTACATGAGCCGAGATGCATCTCCTGGGGTGACAGCCAACTTAACCCAGGATTTACTCGCCATCTTGACAAGGTCTTTCGCGATGCCACTGGCAGCTTGAGCCACCATGACAAATGGGATGCTGAGGGCGGCGGCTTGCCAACCCAATGCGACGAGCGCAACAATTTGAAGCGTCAGGCCAGCGACTAAAGCCGCCTTTAGCCCGATTTGGGTGGCGAGTAAACCACCAAAGAAATTCGTGAGAATTCCGAAGAACTCATAAAACAAAAATAGCGAAGCCAGCGCGAGAGGCCCGTAACCCTGCTCGTGCAAGAACAGAAGCACAAGCATGCGCAAGGCCCCATCGGTGAGCGTAAATGCCCAATAGGCCATCGAAACGACTGCGTAATCACGCACGCGCCGCGCGCCCCACCTTTTCGGTCAGCTCAATCATGCGGTTGGCGTAGCCCCACTCGTTGTCATACCAAACCAATACATGCGCCATGTGTTCGCCCATCACGCGCGTGCTTACTGCGTCAACAATGCCAGAACGCGCATCGCCTAGGAAATCACTTGAGACAAGCGGGCGTGTCTCATAACCCAAAATGCCCGCGAGGCGCGGTGATTCAGATGCCGTCAGCAAAGCGTGATTGACCAGCTCGACGGTGAGTGGCTTTTCCGTCGTGATGACGAGCTCAACAAGCGAACTATTCATCACGGGAACGCGCACCGCGATTGCATCAAGCCGCCCCCTCAATTCAGGGATGACCCGCGTGACGGCAACGGCCGAATTTGTACTCGTCGGCACCAAATTCACCATCGAAGCCCGCGCCCGTCGCAAATCAGGGTGCGCGCCATCGACCACCACTTGCGTTGCAGTCGGGTCATGGATTGTCGTGAAGAACCCATGCTCAATCCTAAAAGCATCATGCAAAACGCGCACAACAGGCGCGATGCAATTGGTGGTGCAAGATGCCGCCGTCACGATAGGCTCAGCCGCCAAATCAAAAGCATCATCATTGACCCCCATCACGATGTCAGGAGTGTCGCCAGGAACCGGCGCCGAGACCACCACGCGCTGCGCCCCACGGTCGAGATGCTTTTGCACAATCGCGCGATCACGGAACTGCCCGGAGCATTCCAGGACCACTTCGACTCCATACTCAGCCCAATCAATATCTGCCGGGTCGCCGTGCTGGGTAAAGGACAAATCGACCGAAGAAGCCAAAGGCCACCGACCTTGCACGGAATCAAATTCAAGTAAATGCAGAAAATCCGCCTCGCTTGCGCTTGGATCGTTAACGGCAACAAATTCTAAATCGCTACGGCCCCAACCCGCACGCAAAGCAAGCCGCCCCATCCGCCCGAAACCGTTTATTCCTACTCGTGTCATGCACGGATTCTAATGCGCCTTTATGTGTTTTCCGTGAATTTCCCTAAAAGCGCCTGCGGTCGCCTAGCCTGCGAGCGCGATGTAGTCTTTCATTTCATCGACTTGATCGAGGATTAAATCTCGGATGCTTAAGACCGCGATTAAGCGACCCTCTGCGTCGAGCACCGGCAGATGTCGAATTTCTTGCGTAGTGATCAAATGCAAAGCCTCACGCGCGGTCATTTCATCTTGGGCGGTTACGATTTCGGTGGTCATCACATCTTTGACTAAGACATCATCGGTGTGCAGGTTTTTCAACAAAACCCGTTTCAGCACATCTCGCTCAGTAAACAAGCCGACGATGCGGCCGCCGTCTAAGATCGCGCACGCACCGACATTGGCTTCTGCCATTGATTTGCAAGCATCGCGCACAGTGGCGCGGTCACTAATGGAAACCACTCGTTTTTGACGGGCGGCAAGATCGCTTAGGTGAGTCATTTTTTCCTCTCGTTTGGGTGACGGATTTCGATTATCAGTCCACTAGGACAAGAAAGCGGAAGAATAAAATGTCCGTATTATCTTTTTTCGGGCGGCGTTTCGTCGAAATCGTCGTGGAGCATTCGACTCGCAGGCGTATCAAGGTCATCAAATTGGCCCCGTTTGGCGGCCCATGCGAAACCTGCAAGGGCAAGGCCAGCCAGGAGCAGGGCTAAAGGAAAGATGATGTAGAGGACATCCACAGGGCTATTCTAGAGTTTCAAAAACGCGGGCGCGCCAACTCAGGCTGACAATCGTCAAAGAAGAAATCGGCATCAAGACAGCGGCCCAAACTGGGGTTAAGACTCCGGCAAAAGCCAAGCTCACGCCGATTAAATTGTAGGCTAATGAAACGGCTAGATTACGGCGGATGACCCTCATGACTCGCTGAGAGCCCTCGGCTAAATCGGCAATACGATGCAGACCCGGGCGATTGAGAAAAATATCGGCTGCTGCAAGACTAGCTTCCGCCCCGCCATGGACGGCGATGCCGACATCAGAGGCGGCCAGCGCAGCGGCATCATTGACACCATCGCCAACCATGACAACGAGCCCTGTCGTTTGCTCGACTTCCTTCAACTTGTCTTCGGGAGTCATTGCTCCGAGGCAGTCTTGCGCAGGCAGGCCAAGTTCGGCACCAATCGCAACGGCCACTTGCGGATGATCGCCAGAAAGGATTCGCATTTTCCAGCCCATGTCCCGCAATCTTTGCATGGCTTGCGCGGCATCCGCTTTTAGAGGGTCACCTAAGCCTGCAAGCGCGACAACGACACCATCCTGAGCAATGGCGACGGGTGTGAGCGCGCGTTTCAAAACTTCTGCAAGAGCTGTCTCCATGTCTGGCGAAAAGAATGACTTCTTCGACAGTAAATATTCTGGGGCGCCAATCAAGAAACTACGTTTGTCGATCCGACCGCGGATACCGTGCCCCGTAATCTCTTTTACACCACGCGCCGTTGGAAAAAATTCGCACTCTTCCGACCAAGACGACCGTAAGGCTTCAGCGTACAAATGCGCTGAATGGGCCTCAATAGCCAGAATGTCGGCCTTGAGTTGATGTTCGACCACGGCATCAATCGTCTGCCAGCGCACTAACGAAACGGCACCTTGCGTAAGTGTCCCCGTCTTATCCAAGAGCAAAGTGCCAGGCTTTGATAGGCGCTCAAGTGCATCGCCCCCTTTAATCAGGATGCCCTGGCGTGCCGCCCGCCCCACCGCTGCAACGAGTGCCAGAGGCGTTGCCAAACCCAAAGCGCAGGGGCATGCAACGATCAAAAGTGCAACAGCATTGCCCAACGCCTGAGATGGGTCTTGCCAATGCCAGTAAAACCAAGACATCCCAGCCAAAGACAAAACGATAAGCGTAAACCAGCCGGCCATGCGGTCGGCGAGCTGCACGACGGCAGCAGGGCGGCGTGCGTATTGCTCGACTAATTTCATCAAGCGTCCGACACGCGTATCTGCACCAGCCGAGACGACCTCAAGGATGACCCGAGCGCGCAAGTTCGTTGTGCCCGCATGAAGGGTGTCGCCCTCCCGACAAGAAACGGGCTGACTTTCACCGGTCAACATCGACAAATCAAAGTCAGAAGCCCCTTCGACAATCACGCCATCAGCCGACACTGAATCACCTGCCCGGATTTCAAGTTGCATACCTGGCTGAAGTGTGGCAAGTGGCACCTCTTGAATGCTGCCGTCTTTGAGTAGGCGAGCCGCACCAGGTGTGATGGAGTAGAGAAGGGCTAAGGCATCCCAAGCGGCTCGCTGCTGACGCTGCTGTAAGAAGCGACCGATGAGCAAAAAGAAAACGAGGGCGGTAACCGATTCGAAGTAGACATGGCCCGAGTCGGTGAATGTATGGAATGCACCGCCCAAAAGGCCAGCACCAAGTCCGAGAGCAATCGGCAAATCCATGTGCGGCGTGCGCGTGCGGATGGCACTCAATGCACCACGAAAAAAAGTTGCGCCCGGCCAAGAGACCGCAATCACCGCAAGCAACAAAGAGGCCCAGCGAAACATCTGGCGATAGCCCTCTTGAATTTTCATGCCATCACCTTCGCCGTAAAGTGCAAAGGCGATCGCCATCACATTGCCTGCGAGTGCGCCCGCAGCCGCAATGCGCAATAACAAGCGGCGGTCTTCGATTCGGCGGCGTTCGAATTCTTCACCGCCCCGATATGGGTGCGGTGGATAGCCCAATCGATCGAGCGTTTGCGCAATCGCCGAACAAGCGACTTGCTGGTCATCCCAAGTGATGCAAACGACTGAGCGCCCCATGTCAAGGCGACTCTCGACAACGCCAGGCAACACTCGGGGCAACTTTTCGACTAGCCAAACGCAAGCAGCGCAGTGGACGCCCTCAAGATAAAACCTCATCTCGTGCAAGGAACCAATCGTTCGCCCTTGCTCGGCTAAAAACTCAGGGTCATCTAGTTCTGCGAATGATCGCCCCGTCGTACGAGCACTCTCCGCTTGAAAATCATCGCCTTCACGCAACTGGTAAAAACCAGCGAGACCCGCACCATGAATGGCTTCGTAGACTGTGCGGCATCCGTGGCAACAAAACTGCAACTCATCGCCGTCGACCACTAAACCAGCTGGAACGGGCAAACCGCAATGGGCGCAAAGGATGGCGGGCGTAAGGCTCACAACCGCAGTCTAATCGGTTGGAGCGGCCTCTTCACTCGCACAGCAAGGTGGCTCGGCAGCATCAGGTGCACTCAACTTGCGGATGCCCTCTTCTGCTGTAGTTGGAGTAGCAAACTTGGCAGCAAATGACGGGACGCTCAAACGGCCCGAGAGTGTCAGCAGGCCAATGAGAACCAATAAAAGAGAAGTTAATGTCGGAATTTTAGAGCGAATGGGTGCCGCGATTTTTTGAATGCTCGCCCCCAGGATGGCTAACACCGGAACCGTGCCGAGCCAAAAGACAAGCATAGTCAGGGCGCCGTCAAAAGGGTGACCGGATGCGGCGGCGGTCGCGGCAAAAACATAAAGCCATCCGCAGGGGAGCAGCACACTTAAGAGGCCAATAGAAAGCCCGCGCGCCCATGGCCCTCGCTGAGTGCTTGACCGCATGCCTTTTTGGAACCAGGAATCAAGGAAACTCAACCAAGGGATGCGAGGAAGGCTAAGCCCCCGCGCTTGGAGGAAAGTCGAAAGGCCATAGAGAATCATGATGACTCCTGCGGCCGTCATCGCCACGCGCCCAACGCCGAGCGACTCACCACCTAAATCAAGCACCCCACCCAACCCACCGCAGAGGGCGCCCATAGTGGAATATGAAATCGCTCGCCCCAAGTGGTAACTTATTTGGGTCATGCCACGATGACTTGAGCCAGCGATAAAAGCGACAACACCACCGCACATCCCGGCGCAATGAAGAGAGCCGAGAAAACTTGTAGCGAGAACGGCCCAGAGAAGTTCCATGGTTATTGGACGAGGGTGCGGCGCTTCAAAGTGAAGAGCTCATCATCGCGGTGTACGACCCAGCGCCATTCCCATTGGCCCGCTGGCTGAAGACGTAAAGTGGCCTTAAAACGGCTCTGTTGGCCGTTAGAGTCAGATGCGGCGATGGGTTTAAAATCAACTTCTTGAGGGAATTTCGAGTGCGCGACATGGAAAGCCTCAAGGTGAATGCTCGCTCCGGTGAGCGCCTTTCCCTGAGCATCAAGAAGCTCAACCTCAACAAGGTGGTTGTCTGCACCACGCTTAGAGCGATGAATCGTTTGGACTAATTGCCACCCCAAATCAGCGTTTGCTTTTTGTTGAGCTAGATGTAAATCCCAGTCAAGGCCCTTTTGGTAATAATCTTTTTCGATTGCATAGGAAGCGTCGTCGGAGACGGCAATCCAGGTGGCCGTGCCCCACATGATGACGGACATCGTCAATAGCGCGATGGGAACAGACATCCAGAATTTGGGTGAGGCGATTAAACGCTGCAACATGATTAATGAAGTGGCCCCAGCAAAACTTTATCAAGAGTGAAATCGAAATCAACACCATCGGAAAATTGAATCGCGACGACATGGCGCCCTGACTTAAAATTGGCACGCGGGACAATCACATGCAAAAACGCCGTTGCTGATTCTCCTGGTGCAATCGTTACGGGGTTAAGCGGAATGATGGCTTCAACATTTATTGGGAGTGAGATGGTGTAATCTCGCTCGTCAATCGTGCGATTATCTATGCGGACACGCACCAAATTACGGACGCGCTGATCGCCCATGACGATAAAGGGCGAATCACTTAACCGTAAGTCTTGCACCATCGCCGACTGCCTGCCTGCCACTCCGCGAAGCAGTAAGGCCAAGACGAAAATCAACAGCACGGGGTAAATCATCGTGCGAGGGCGCAGCCACTTTGTGGGCGCACCACTCAATGATTCTTGTGATGCATATCGAATCAGCCCACGAGGCCGATCGAGTTTATCCATGACTGCGTCACAGGCATCAATGCACTCACCACACGCGATGCATTCCATTTGCAAGCCATCACGGATATCAATACCTGTTGGGCAAGTCACCACGCAAAGCGAACAATCGACGCAATCACCCGTTGAAGCCGCTTCTTGGCCTTTGCGCAAACGCCCGCGTGGCTCAGCGCGCGACTCATCGTAGCCAACGATGAGTGAATTTCGGTCGAGCAAGACCGACTGGAATCGGCCATACGGGCAGGCCAGAGTACACATCTGCTCACGAAACCAAGCGAAGTCGAGGAACATCATTGCGGCCGTCCCCCAGACGATGAGGAAGCCCGCCAGATGCTCAGTTGGCAAGTTCATTGACCAACTTAAGACTGTGGTTGGCCCTACAAAATACGAAAGGAAAATATGAGACAAATGAACGGATACGATGCCGAACAAGACATATTTAATCACTCGACGCCACAACGAAACCTGCCCCCTTGCAGCGGACTTCCCTTCGGCTAGGCGCTCTATAGGGCGGTATAGATATTCCATGTAAACCGTTTGTGGGCATGCCCAACCACACCAACCTCGGCCAAACAAACTGGTCACCAAAAAGACACCAAGGAAAATAACGAGCAACAGCAAGACCAAGAGCAGAGTCTCGGTCGGCCGAAACATCACGCCTGCAAGCGTGAATTCGCGATGGACAACATCGAGCAGAACCAGTGGGCGCCCCCCCATGCTGAGCCAAGGCAAAACATTAAAGAGAAGCATCAAGGCGTAAGCGACCCAGCGGCGGCGGCGCCAGAAACGCCCCTTAGAAAGCCGAGGGAATAACCACTTCCGCGACCCATCCGGGTTCATCGTGGAGAGGACCTCTTCAGGCGCCTCAAGAAATGGGGAATCACTCATGCGATGGCCAAGCTGGGATGACTTCCCCTTCGGCCGCTTTTGGAGTCGCAGGCGTTGTGCCTCGGAGTGTGGCCACATAGGCAGCCATCCGAATGATGTCTGCTTGTGTTTTCAGCCCATTAATCGCACCCGCGGTCATGCCCTTTTCGGGGATGCCATCACGGATAATTGGAACAAAATCAACGAGTGCATTTATGCGGAGATATTGGTCGTCTGTCAAATTAGGGCCCACGAGACCACCGCCATCTGAGAGATGGCAAGCACCGCAAAGAGTGAATTGCGCCTTAGCTTTTTCCATTGCGACGGGGTCAGCCATGAGGGCTAGAATCGTTGCCTCATCGGCAAGCAGCGGTGTTTCAGGCTCGACTGGAGCATGAGCGGCCATATCAGCTTCATAGGCCGCGATGATGCTCTGCCCAGGCCATATATGAAACCAGCCCCAATAGCCAACACTGAAGACCAATGACCCCCAAAAAACTAATTTCCACCAACCGGGTAGAGGATTATCAAATTCTTGGATGCCGTCATAACTGTGATCGGTAAGCTCAGGCTCGGTCGAATCTTGATGAAGTGGTTCGTTCATCGTGCTTCCTCCTTGTCTTGGAATGGAAGTTGCGCATCAGCGTCAAAGCGCTGGCGCGGGTTAAGGAGAAAGACCCAGGCCAGCACTGCGAAAAAGAACAGCATGAAAAAGCCGAGAGCAATCTCTTTGGAATGAATGAGAAGAGTATTCATTTTAAATGTCAGTACCGAGTCGTTTTAGATAAGCAATCATGGCTGTGATCTTTTTGTCGGCTAAGCCGGCACCGTCGGCGCCCATTTCTTTTTCGATCAACTGTGCCTGCACCTTGGCAGCGACAATGGAAAGGTCGCCCTCTTTCACATCATCGTAAGGCACACCCAAGAAGGCCATCGCGCGAATACGCGTAGGAATGACAGAATAGGGCGTGTCTTCCGTAAGCAAATGCGGGTAAGCGGGCATGATGGAATCAGATGAAGTATCACGCGGGTTATTCATGTGGCGGAGGTGCCAAAGCGCAGATGGCTTCAAAACGCCCTCTCGGTGCAAATCTGGGCCAATGCGGCGCGAGCCCCACTGGAACGGATGGTCATAAACAAACTCGCCCGCCTTGGAATACTCACCAAAACGCTCGGTTTCAAAACGCAAGGGCCTCACCATTTGAGAGTGGCAGTTGTAGCACCCCTCTTCGAGGTATATATCGCGACCATAAAGTTCAAGCGGCGTGTAAGGCTTGACGCTTGCAATGGTCGGGACATTGGCCTCAATTGCAAAGAGCGGAATGATTTCAAACAAAGATGCAGCCGCGATCGAGAGAGTAACCCAAATAGTGAAACGCATTGCACGCGCCTCAAGCCATCGGTGCCACTGGAGACGCCCAAAAATTTCAAGCGTCATGACCGTCAGGCCAATGCCAGCGACTAGGGTCAAAAGACTTGAGATCGTGTCGCTATCGGTGATGCCAGGAACTAAAGCGGCTGCCCCCGCAACGCCAGTCAAAGCAATGCCACCCCAAAACAGAGGTGTAACGGGCTTGTGTTCCGCTGGCATAGGCGTTTTATCAAGAACCAATGGAGGGGCTTCACCCATGCTCTCGGCATATTTAGCCGGACGCATCTTCCAGGTCATCACAAAGTTAAACAGTGAAAGCACCACACCCGCGAGATAGAGCGTGCCACCAATCACTCGCACCCAATACATCGGGATGAGAATACTGACCGTCTCCATGAAATCAGGGTAAGCCAGCGTGCCGTCTGGGTTGAAATCACGCCACATCAAACCCTGCGTCAAACCTGCGCCGTATATGGCAATGATATAAAGCAAAATGCCAATCGTTCCAAGCCAAAAATGCAGCTCGGCCCACTTGGGCTTGGCCATGCCTTTCGTCTGAAACAAACGCGGAGCAAGCCAATAAAGCATGCCGAAAGTAATAAAGCCATTCCAGCCAAGCGCACCAGCATGAACATGAGCAATCGTCCAGTCTGTGTAGTGGCTGAGCGAATTGACCGCCTTAATCGAAAGCAAAGGACCCTCGAATGTCGACATGCCATAAAAGGTGACCCCCACGACAAAGAACTTCAGGACGGGATCTTTCGCTACACGATCCCAGGCACCTCGCAAAGTAAGCAAGCCGTTGAGCATGCCACCCCAGGATGGCATCCAGAGCATGATTGAGAACAACATGCCGAGGGTTGAGGCCCACTCGGGGAGAGCTGTGTAATGTAAGTGGTGTGGACCAGCCCAGAGGTAGATAAACACCAATGACCAAAAGTGAATAATGGAAAGGCGATAGCTAAAGACCGGTCGGTTGGCGGCCTTGGGTAAGAAGTAATACATCAAGCCCAAGAACGGCGTCGTCAAGAAAAACGCCACGGCATTGTGCCCATACCACCATTGCATGAACGCGTCTTGCACGCCTGCGTAAACGGAATAAGACTTCATCGGGCCAGCGACAACCCAGATATTGTTAAAGATATGCAAGACGGCCACGGCCAGGATGGAGGCCACAAAGAACCAAATCGCGACATAAAGGTGCTTTTCGCGGCGTTTCGCCATCGTGCCGAAAAAGTTGATTGCGAACACAACCCAAACCAAGGCGATTGCGATGTCAATAGGCCATTCAAGCTCTGCGTATTCGCGGCCTTGAGTAAAGCCCAATGGCAAAGTAATCGCCGCCGCAACAATGATCGCTTGCCAACCCCAAAAGTGAATGCGGCTAAGCGCGTCAGAGAACATCCGCGTTTTGAGAAGGCGTTGGCTAGAGTAATAACAGCCCGTAAAAATAGCATTGCCAGAGAATGCAAAAATCACCGCGTTGGTGTGGAGAGGGCGCAGGCGACCGAAAGACAGAATCTTTAACCATCCGGCCTCAAGACCAAAGCGATTGAACCAAGGCTCGGCAAGTTGAAGGGCGATGATGACACCCACCAACATGCCAACAAACCCCCAAAGGACTGTGGCGAAAGCGAATTTGCGGACGATTGCATCGTCATAAGCAAACCGCTCTACACCTGACGAAGCCGAAGTGTCTGATGAACTCATAGCGATATTATGACAACATCAAGCAAGGCATAACAGGCTTGCGCGTGTGAGCGAAAAGAAGATGCGTCTCAAGATGCTCCACCTCTTTGCGCGCGGTGAAAGCGTCGAGGGCGAGGTCACGCAGATGGTCGGCATCGCGGACGGCAACCTGCACGAGATAGTCATACGCCCCAGCTACATGGCTTAGCGCGACAACTTCCGGCAAAGCAAGAGCGTGCTCAGCAAAGTCTTCGACCTGCTCGCGCGAATGTCGGGCCAGCCGCACATGAATCATGGCCTGAAGCCCAATTCCGAGAGCAGCCATATCCACCTCGGCATGGGCGCCCTTAAGGACGCCCTCTTCGGTCAACCGCTTGACCCGCGCAAAGCAACTAGATGGGGCAAGCCCCACGCGAGACGCGAGTTGTTTATTCGGAAGGCGCGCATCATTCTGCAATTCTTGCAAAATGGCGAAGTCGATTCGGTCGAGGTCGTTTTTCATGGGTTATAGAGCGTTTTTCCGCCCTACACAGAATACACGCCTATTTATGGTCGCCTTGACAATAAGCGCAGCCCAGCCTCAATTGACTCAAGACGCGAGTCGCCTTCTGGCAGCGAAGAGGCAAGGTCTCTCAACATAGCCTCAAGCCTCTCGCCATCAGGCTTCTTAGATAACCAATCATCTTGCAAAATTGCTGCTGCAAGCGTATCGAGCGAAAGCCCCGCAGCCGAATGACCTGCCCACAACATCTCTTCGACGATTACCTGAGTCTCCAGGAACCGCCCAGCGCGACAGAGATCAGGCAAAATCAAGGTATGCGTCAAGACTTCCGACTCTGGATCGGCGATGAACTTTGCGACCTGATTTAGAAAATCTAAATCTTGCCCCTCTTCGCCTTGCAGGATGCGCTCACGGCAAACCACGCTCATTTCCAAAGAAATATGCTGCTGCTTCATCATCTGCAATATGCTGAAGAACATATCGCCTTCGCCCTCTGAGTATCGCTCGAAAAATGGCTTACCCCAATCATATAAAGCAGGGAGCCACCTATATTCTCGCACACTCAGCAGCTCGAGCAATAATTCATAGACCGAACGCGGATCAAGCTCTCCCCAAGATGTGAGGCCAAGGAGAGCCGCAAGGTGCACATATTCGAGGCTGCTACACTCCCGATACAGAGCGCAATCCAGCCTATCGCGCACGCTAGAATCTGAACCATAACGAGCAGAAATCATCAGAGCGGCCAAATTCACCTCAACGAAAGCCAAGGCCGATTTTTGCGGCACCTGCTCAAGAACTCGCTCAGCCAAAGCAAGAAAAGAGGGGTGAGTGACACGCCCAAGCCGCCCAGTCAGGAAAGGCCAACCGCCAAAAAGGTGTTGCTGCATTTCGGCAAGGTCAACTTGCCCCCGGGGCTGAGACATGATCCCATACATCAAACCAAGCCTTACACCTTGAGGCGGAAAGCCCGTGCCCTCAAGAAAAGACAGCGCCCAGTCTTCCCAAAGAAAAGGCTGTACTTCTTTCGCGAAAGCGAAAACAAGCGCTTGGGGTAAAGGCTGCAAGTGCTCAAGCACCCACTTTTTATTGGGCAATCCAGGGCAAGCGTGAGATGCTGAAAAACGAGAAATTCGCTTTTGAATTGAATCGAGACTAGGGTCGCCATTGTCGAACATATCCCACCCAAGTTCATCACTAGCGACTTGCACAAGTAATACAAAATCAGCCCAATAATCAGTCGTGCCTATCAATAAAGGCTTGGGTGACGACGCATCGAGCTGGGGCGCCTCGCCCTGCACACTGGGCGAAAGTTTGACCCGCTCAGGAAGAATGGAGTGAGCTAGCGGCTCGGCCTGAGCATCTAGAAGACCTGAGCGCGCACTCAAATGCGCCTCGGGCGACACATCGTATTGCCAAGCAAGAACTGCAATGCCCACTAAAGCAAATAGAATAAGAATAAGGCGATGCATCAATTATTACCAGCAAGGCACAAATCTCGAATCGCAACGCATGCTTCTTGGCAGGCATCCATAGTTTCCCGGGCGTCAGAGATACAGTCCGAAAGCTCTTCTTGGTCACACCCGCTCCACCAAGAGCAATGGTCATCTCGACACGTTTTATAATTGCGCACCCTTTGATTAAAGCAGTCCTGCATGCAGACATTGTATTGCTCCCAACATTCGGTAGGCGTGGGGTCGACGCCTTGCTGTGGGAAGGCGCTCAGTAAGAAAACACTGCATAACAGTAAAGAAAAAGTTCGACATCGTTTTAACATACGTGCAGTATAAGCCCCCCCCCACACACACATTGAAGTTCAACGCAAAGCGCGATGCCGCCATCTGTTCGAAAATCACTCGATTAAAACGAAGTCGATTCGGCCGAGGTCGTTTTTCATGGATGTTATACGCAAATGATTCGCTGGGCAGAATAACCGATTTCGGGTTTAATAGATAGCATGACCCATCGCCCAGACACCCAAGCCGTTCATGCAGGCCGCGAAGATTTTGTCTCGCTCGGCGTGCATGCATCCCCCATTGACTTGTCGAGCACTTACCCCGTGCCAGATTTAGATGAGGGGGTTGCGAGCATTGACGCGCTTGCTGCTGGCGATGCCACGGCCGCCAATCCGATTTATGCGCGGCTCTACAACCCGACCGTTGCGAGATACGAAAGCGCGCTGGCTTCGCTCGAGGGCGTGGATGCGGCGATTGCATTTGCATCCGGCATGGCTGCGGTTACGGCTATTTTGATGGCTGCAAAAATCAAATGCCCCGACAAGAGCAATGTGGTTGCCGTCCGCCCGCTTTATGGCGGCACGGATCACTTGCTGGCTTCAGGCTTGACCGGTTGGGATATGAAATGGGCCACGCCCGAAACCGTGAGTGAGTTGGTGGATGAGCAGACCGCGCTGGTTTGGGTAGAAACTCCGGCTAACCCGACTTTGCAGTTGGTTGATATTGCGGCCGTATGCAAAGCGGCCGGTGATGTTGCCGTTGTGGTCGACAACACTTTTGCGACGCCAATTTTGCAAAACCCCGCCAAGCTTGGCGCGAGCATGGTGCTGCATTCCGGCACCAAGTATTTGGGTGGCCACGGCGATGTGCTTTCGGGCCTTGTCGCCTGCAATGAAGATTGGGCCGCGCCGATTCGCCAGGTGCGTATTTTGACCGGTGCTGTTTTGCATCCGCTCGGCGCGTTCTTGCTTCACCGCGCGATGCCCACTTTGCCCTTACGGGTGCGCAAGGCACAAGAAAACGCAATCGAGTTGGTTGAGTTTTTAGACAAGCACGCCGCTGTCAGCGAGGTCTTTTACCCCGGCCATGGCGACAATGACCCGACTGGGCTTGTCGGCACGCAAATGGCCGGGCCGGGCGGTATCCTAGCTTTTGAGGTCGGTTCTTACAAAGTGGCTGCACGGGTTTTGGCCAAGGTAAAAGTGTTTACGAGTGCCGTCAGTCTCGGCGCAACCGACTCGCTGATTCAGCACCCCGCCGGCCTTACGCATCGCATTGTTTCGGAAGAGGCTCGCAAAGGCGCGGGAATCACCGATGGCTTGATGCGCATTTCGGTCGGCATTGAAGATGTCGCCGACTTGATTGACGATTTGTCGCAGGCTTTGAGTTAAGCCAAATCAAGAAGGCTTAGCCTTTTCAATCAACCACATATCCGTGCCAATTTCGGTACGCGTAGCAAGTGCGCATTTGCGCGAGCTCAACGACTCTGTGAATTCCTCGTCAGACATACCGGGGTCGCGCAGATCGGTAAAAATCTTGCAGGGGAAGTCGGGGCAAAGGCCACAATGCTCTAACTCTTTTTTGTTACAGCAGCAGTCATGGATTGGGCAAACTCCGCCCGGCACCTGGTCAGCCCAGAAGGGCTTGCCCTGCACAAGACCGCAGCCCTCGCACTGCTTCCCAAGGTATTCGCAATCACCGCAGTAAATCCCGCAAGCGGGCGCATAGGCTCTGTTGATGTCCATGAGAGACATCATAGCCCGAAAGAAAATTACGCTTACGCCGAAACGCAGAGCAAGCCGTCAATGATGCCATTGAGCGTCGCACTCGGGCGCATCGCGGCGGATGCCTTGACCACATCAACATGGTAATAACCGCCGAGATCGACAGTTTGACCTTGTGCGGCAAGAAGCTCAGCGCAAATGATTGCTTCGTTATCAACGAGTGCGGTTGCGATGGGCGCGAAACGCTGTTTTAACTCGGCGTCAGCATCTTGCGCGGCCAAGGCTTCCGCCCAATAGCGTGCCAAGAAATAGGTCGCACCGCGGTTATCGATTTCGTTGACCTTGCGTGAAGGAGCGCGGCCGTTTTCGAGATATTGACCGACGGCGGCATCAAGCGTTTGGGCCAAAACAGTGATGCGCTCATTGCCACTGCTTGCGGCGACTTGCTCAAACGACGGCACCAACGCGCAGTATTCGCCAAGTGAATCCCAGCGCAAGTGGCCCTCGTTGACGAGTTGCTGCACATGCTTTGGCGCAGAACCGCCCGCGCCCGTTTCGAATAGACCACCACCTTGCAACAGGGGCACAATCGACAACATCCGCGCGGAAGTGCCTAGCTCAAGAATCGGAAACAAATCGGTGAGGTAGTCACGCAAAACATTACCTGTAACGGCAATCGTGTCTTCGCCGCGGCGAATGCGTTCGAGCGAATAGAGCATCGCGTCGACTGGGGTCATAATTTTTAGCTCAAGACCCGTCGTGTCGTGCTCAGGCAAATAAGCCTCGACCTTTTTGATGATTTCAGCATCATGGCCGCGCGCTGCATCAAGCCAGAAAAGCGCGGGAGTACCCGCGGCACGCGCACGCGTAACGGCAAGCTTGACCCAATCGCGAATCGACTCATCTTTGGTTTGGCACATGCGGAAAATATCGCCAGCCTTTACCGACTGATTGAGCAAAGTTGCGCCATCGGCATCGAGCACGCGGATGACGCCATCAGCAGTAGCCGTGAAAGTCTTGTCGTGCGAACCGTACTCTTCGGCTTTTTTAGCCATCAGGCCAACATTCGCGACACTACCCATCGTGGATGGATCGAACTGACCGTGCTGCTGACAATCTTCCATGACGGCCTGATACATCGTCGCGTAACAGCGATCAGGAACCATCGCCAAAGTGTCTTGCAACTCATCGTTCAAGTTCCACATGCGGCCCCCATCACGGACGACCACAGGCATCGACGCATCAATGATGACATCGTTTGGCACATGCAAATTAGTGATACCTTTGCGTGAATCGACCATCGCGAGTGCGGGGCCGTTTCCGTAGCAAGCGTTGATGTCGGCCTCGACCTCCGCCTTTTTCTCAGCAGGAAGGCGGTCAAGCTTGGAAAGCACATCGGCCAAGCCGTTGTTGACATTGGCGCCGATTTCAGAAAGCGAGTCGGCGTGCTTATCAAGTGCATCGGCGAAGTAGACCGAAACGCAATGCCCAAAGAGCTGCGGGTCGGAGATTTTCATCATCGTCGCTTTGAGGTGTAACGAAAGCAAAACGCCCTCGGCCTTGGCTGCGGCAATTTGCTCGGCATAAAACGCGCGCAATGCAGAAACGCTCATGACGGAAGAATCAATCACTTCTCCGGCCAATAAAGGCAACTCAGATTTGAGCACTTCAACAGGGCCATCGGCGGTGGCAAACTCAATGCGTGCGGTCGTCGCGGCCACAAGAGTCGTGGAAGTTTCACTAGCAAAGAAATCGCCCTCGGTCATGTGAGCCACGCGGGTCTTGGAACCCGACTCGGGCCAATCTTTCATCATGCGGTGTGGTCTCTTCTGCGCAAAAGATTTCACGGCAGCAGCGGGGCGACGATCGGAGTTGCCCTCACGCAAAACGGGGTTTACAGCCGAACCCAAAACCACAGCGAAGCGACCCTGCAACTCGCGCTCTGAATCGCTGCTTGGCTCTTCGGGGTAGCTCGGCACATCGAAACCCTGAGACTGCAACTCGGCAATGGCTTCTTGCAGCTGCGGAATCGACGCACTGATATTAGGCAACTTAATAATGTTTGCCGCAGATGTCTTAGCCAACTCGCCCAAACGCGCCAACTCGTCAGGGATGCGTTGCTCATCGGTCAAAGCTTCAGGGAAATTCGCCAAAATACGGCCGGCCAATGAAATATCGGCGGTCTCAATTTCGAGACCCGTATTTTGCGTAAATGCTTGCAGGACAGGGAGAAGCGAGAACGAAGCGAGGGCTGGAGCCTCATCAACGATGGTCCAAGTGATTTTGGAGGATGACATTTTTGGAGTTGGGGATGTAAGAGCGTGGCGGGGCGAGATTATACGGGCATTTCCGCTATTTTTTCACGGTATAGACTGTGTCAGCCTTGGGGCGTTTGTTCGTCACTTTCTTACTCCCAGGCCAGCGGACTTCCACCTCGCAGCGCCCGAAGTAATCGCCTAAACCAAAATGCAAAAGAGGCTCATCTTGCGAGGATGTCCCGCGCGTATTGAAGAGTTGCCGCACCCATGTGCGCGGGGTTGCTGTTTCGGGATCGATATCGGCTTCAGTAACAGTCACGATGGCACCAAAACCCGCTGTGTTTTGGCGTCGTGCGCTAAGTGAAACGCGTAGGTAGTGATTATCATTCCCTGAATTCATGAAAGCCCGCACGCCGGCGCCTGAGGCATAAATCACATCTAAGAAACCATCTTGATTGATATCCAACCAAGTTTGCCCCCAGCCATGAAAGGCAACGGCTCCTGCACGAAATGTAATCGGCGAAAACTTGCCCGTGCCGTCATTCTGAAACAAAGCGGACGGCACGCCCTCATAAACGCAAGTGATCGACAAATCTAAATCACCGTCATTGTCAATGTCGATTAGCGCGGGGTCAGAATGTGTTTCTTGAAAACGAATACCAGAATCGTTGAATGTGTCTTCAAAAACGCCTTCTTCATTTTGAATACCCAAGAACGATAAATTCGAAAAGCCCTGGCGCACAAAACGCGGGTGTGCCAAATTTGCCGAAAACAAATCGATACGCCCGTCGTTATTTACATCACCCCAACAAGAGCCGATCGTGTGGCCGTAATACTTGCCGTCGTCAGGCTCTAGCTTGCCTTTCACATTGAGACCAGCGGCGGTGTCAGTAAACTTGCCTTTGCGATAGGAAAGCAGCAGATTGGGGTCTAAACGGTAGTTTGAGACGAAAACTTCCTGATCACCATCGGCGTCGATATCACAAGCTGATACGCCACGACCGCACAAATTATCACTCTGCATCTGCACCTTGAATTTGCCTTTGCCATTGTTCAGCAGAAGCGCATCAGGGTGGCCGTCACCACCATTTTCGTAAACGGCAATGTAGATATCTAAATCACCATCGTTGTCAACATCGACCCACGAAATGCCCTCAGGCCCAGCGGCAAGATTTACATCTGCAAAGCCACACGAATCCGTGACATTTTCAAACCGATACTTCCCTTTTTTACCAAGATTACGATACAAAAAAGGCGAGGGGCTGGCGGCGATGAGCAAATCGAAATAACCATCACCATCGTAATCTCCAAAAGCAGAGCCTGAGCCTTTGTGAGTGATTCCGCGTTCTTTCCCAACTTCAACAAAGACTCCTTTTTGATTTTCAAACAACCGCCCACCAAAAGAAAGATCCGGGTCACCGTCTTTGTCAAAATCGCAGGCAGCCACTCGTGTTTCTTTGAGGTCGGCCAAACCAATGTTTGCTGTTACATCATCAAATGTAACAGTCGGCTCGGCTTCCATCGCAAACAAAGGGTTGTTGCTCTGCAGGCCCGACTCATGCAAAACCGTCGCCATACTCAAAGCACTAAACGCCTTGTCGGTGTCCAACTCGCACTCAATGTGGTTGCCGTTGTGCTTTTCATCGGCTGTACTCCAAGACGCATCCCAGGCTTCGATGGCGAGCCGCAACACCTTGTCGTTGGAAATGGCCGCCTTGAGGTAAGCATCAACATAACGACGCTTTACATCTGGGGTCTGTTCTGCTTTCGAGAAAAACTTTTCGAAACGCGTGATTTCATTCGCCACATCGTCTTTTAAGCCGGCCATCAACAAACGCGAGGCGGCGACCGTGGCATATTGACTATCGGGGAAAGCATCAAACATGCTCAACCAACACTTGCGATTGAACTCAGGGTTAAAGTTCGCCCAGCATTTTTCGTAAATTGCATTGACGACATCCTTCATTGGCGATCCCGTGCCATCTAGGTCGTCTTCAAGCGCGACGCCAGTTGCCGCCAACTCCTGAAGTGAGGCCACCGCCGCATCAAACTCTTTCGCCTTGGCCTGCGCGACGGCCTGTTGCGCAAGGTCTACCTGAGAGGACGGCGACTGAAACGCCAGCAGAAGGATGACAAGTGCTGCATGCATAAAGGCATGATAGCCCAGCACGAATTCAAGCGCGTTCTTCTGGCTTGAGCCTGGCGAAAAGATACGCGTCTTGATGCTTGCCCTCATGCAAAATCACACCGCGCGAGATGCCTTCCTTTTGGTAGCCTGCTTTTTCTGCAACGCGTTGGCTGGCTTTGTTTTTCTTGAGCGTCAGCAATTCAATTCGGTGGACGCCATGCTTTTCGAAGACTTCTTGTTCGAGTAACTGCAAAGCTTTCGTTGCAAAGCCTCGCCCCCAGTAAGCGCGGTCAATGAAATAACCAATTTCGCCAACACAACGGCGCTCGGGATGAAAACGGAAACCAACCGCCCCCACAACTTGCTTGCGGTACAAAATGCTGCAGCCAAGAGCCTTGCCCTCTTTCCGATCTTGGACGACCTTGCGCAAGAATACTTTTTCCTGTTCAATGGACTGAATCGATACAGGGAAGTAAATGAAATCTTTATGGTTCAAGATTTCAAAGAAACGCTTGGCGTCGCCGACCTGCTGAGGGCGAATGCGAATCATTGCCACCAGCAGACGCCTCTAAAGATTTTGATTTGCTGAGCATCAAAAAAGTGGCGCAAACTGTGGCGCGAAAATGGCGCAAGGCAACGCAACTCTTTATACCAAAACATATTGCGTTGCAGACGAACCACCATGAGCCTGGAACACATGCTTCGTAACAAGCGTCTGCAAATCTGGTTGAAGGCTCCGCCGAGCGACATCTGGGCATAAGCCTTGAAAGTCTGCAATCGACATTTTTCCGTGGGTCAACACATAACTAAGAGCAATACTCTGGCGGGCAGAGAGCCCATTTCCAAGAACAATAGAGTCCTTGCGAATCGACGACTCACCATGAGATTTTACTTCATGAAGTTGAGTCGCAAGCCCCTCAACGAAATATTCAAGCCAGTGCGACAAATCCATATCATTCGCTCGAACACTTTGAATCGCTTCATAAAAAGCAGGGCGATTGCGATCGTAATATTCGCTTATTGTGAGCAGGCGTTTGAAATCATAGCCCGCACGGAATAAACAAAGAGTCGACAACAGACGGGAGACTCGACCATTGCCGTCTAGAAAAGGATGAATGTGCACCAATTGAAACTGAGCTATGCCACTCAGCAAAACTGGATGAACTTCTTCAGCCGTATTCAGCCAGTGAACGAGCTCTTGCATCAATATTGGCAAATCGTGAACAGGTGGCGGCGTATAAACCGTTTCGCCCGTGGATGAATTCACAACATAATTTTGAACGCTGCGGTAATTTCCTGGGTCTGCAGCACCTCCACGAACATCGGCTACAAGACACTTGTGGATTTCACGAACCAAGCCTTCTGTGATAGGGCCGCCATCATTGAGATACTGACTCACAAAATCAAATGCACGACGATAATTCAGAAGCTCTTGCGCGTCATTGGGGTCAACATGCGCAAGTTCCTGGCCCGCAAGCAATTTTTTTGAATCACTCACACTCAATTGAGTGCCTTCGATGTGGGTTGTGTGGTGGGCTTCGAGAAGGAAAGCTCGCGATTGCATCTCGGCAAGCCAAGCCTCTGAAAAACGAGTCGCCTCAAGAAAACCACGCGCACGCTCAATACGAGTCAATTCCGACGCAATAGAGTTCGTAATTGTAAAGCGCGGCTTGAAAATCATAAACTCAAGATACCATCAGGGCGAAAAAACTCAAGCGCCTCGGGATTAGCCAAAGCCTCAGTGTTTTTTACGGGACGACCGTGCAAAACATGGCGGACGGCAATCTCGGAGATTTTGCCTGAGCGCGTGCGCGGGATGTCGGGCACGGCGGCAATGACTGCCGGCACATGGCGCGGAGTTGCGTTTTGGCGAACTTGAGTGCGGATTTCTTTTTGTAGGTCGTCGGTGAATGCAACGCCCTCAGCCAAACGCACGAACAAAACCACGCGCTGGTCGCCGTCGCCCGTGTCTTGCCCGACAACAACGGCTTCTTCAATCGCAGCCAACTGCTCGACCTGACGATAAATCTCAGCCGTGCCAATGCGCACCCCACCAGGGTTAAGCGTGGCATCGGAGCGCCCGTAGATAATCATCCCGCCGCGCTCAGTGAGCTCGACCCAATCGCCATGTCGCCAGACATTGTCGAAGTAATCGAAATAGGCGCTGAAGTATTTCGAGCCATCGGCATCGCCCCAAAAGCCAATCGGCATCGACGGGAATGGTTTTGTGCAAACCAACTCGCCGGGCTCACCCACCAGCGACTCGCCCTCATCGCCCCAGACCTCAACCGCCATGCCTAAACCGCGACATTGAATCTCGCCGCGGTAAACGGGCAGAGTGGGGTTGCCCAAGATGAAACACGAAACCAAATCGGTGCCGCCACAGATACTTGCGACTTGCACGCCTGGCACATTTTCTTCGAGCCAATCAAAGCTCTCGGGCACAAGTGGGCTGCCCGTCGAAAGGATGGCTTTGAGATGAGGTAGCTCTGGCGGCACATAACCCGCTTTTTTGCACGCATCGACAAACTTAGCTGAAGTGCCGAGCCAACCCGCGCACTCTTCACGAGCCATTTCCCAAATCGCTTCGGGGCCTGGATGGAATGGGTTGCCGTCCCACAAAATGGTGGTTGCGCCCGTGGCCATCGCAGTCACGAGCCAGTTCCACATCATCCAGCCGGTGGTGGTGAAGTAAAAAATGCGATCGCCAGCGCGCAAATCGCAATGCAACTGATGCTCTTTTAAATGCTGCAAGAGCGTGCCACCCTGGCCATGCGTGATGCACTTGGGCTTGCCGGTCGTGCCGCTTGAAAACATCACATAAAGCGGATGATCAAAAGGCAGACGCAAAAACTCGGGCTCGTCGCGGCCAAATGTAGAGGCGACATCTGATGGCCGCTGGCTTGCACCCAAGGCAAGGAAGTCATTCCACAAATCGGCGCCAGCAAAACTAGCTGATTCATCTGCGTAAGGAACCATCACGACCTTTACGACTGTTGGCAACCCCGCGACGACTTCCGCTAACTTTGGCCGCACATCGTGCAGGCGGTCTTTGTACAAATAACCATCTGCCGCAAACAAAACTTTGGGCTCGACTTGGCCGAAGCGATCGAGAATGCCCGGCACTCCGAAATCTGGGGAAGCACTCGACCACACCGCACCCAAACTATTGGCGGCAAGCATCGCAATAACCGCCTCAGGGATGTTGGGCAGGTAACCGACCACGCGGTCGCCGCATTCGACACCTACAGCCCTTAAAGCTCGTTGCAGATGCGCAACCTGCCGCGCGACATCATCGAAGCTTAGCTCGCGGCGCTGACCGTCTTCGCGACGGAAAACCAAAGCTGGAGCATCTCCGCGCCTTTGCAGCATATTTTCAGCGAAACTAAGCCGCGCATCAGCGAACCACTTGGAACCTGGCATCTTGTCGCCATCTTGAAGAGCACTTGGCGCGTCGGCCACCCCGTCTTCGAAGACCGCGCCTTTGTCGCCGACCACGCCACATTTATCCCAAACGGCATTCCAGAAAGCAGCCGGCTCATTCACGGACCAAGCATGGAAGGCATCGTAGGTTTCAAAACCCGCATCGAGCATCCAACGGCCAATCGCGGAATCAGCCGCTGCCTCAGCAGAAGGCTGCCACTGCAATTTCGACTCAAAGACCGCGCTCATTGAATCACACCATGCACGCGACCCACCTTGATAAACGCTGCCACGGCCTTTTCTAGATGCTCACGCGTGTGCGCCGCCGAAATCTGCACGCGAATGCGCGCTTGACCTTTCGGCACCACAGGGAAACTGAAACCAATCACATAAATCCCTTCGGCCAGCATATCGCTCGCCATGTCGGCGGCCAGCTTGGCGTCCCCCAGCATAATCGGTGCAATCGGATGCACACTCGGCTTGATGTCAAACCCAGCCGCCGTCATTTGCTCACGAAACCACATCGTGTTTTCTTCGAGTTGATCACGCAACTCAGTCGTCGCGCTCAAACGATCAAACACCGCAATCGAAGCCGCCACAATCGGAGGCGCCACCGAATTCGAAAACAGATAAGGCCGCGACTTATTCCGCAAGAAATCCACCACTGTTTTACTCGCCACGGTGTAGCCGCCACTCGCACCACCCAGCGCCTTGCCAAGCGTCGAAGTAATGATGTCGACCCGCCCCATCACGCCACAATGCTCATGCGTGCCTTTGCCGTGTTTGCCCATAAAACCAGTCGAATGGCTGTCGTCAACATGCACCATCGCTCCATACTTTTCAGCCAAGTCACAAATCTCATCGAGCTTGGCCACAAAGCCGTCCATGGAAAACACGCCGTCGGTCGAGACCAAAATCCGCCGCGCGCCACCCTCGACCGCCTGTTGCAGACATTGCTCAAGCTCGGCCATATCACTGTTTGCATAACGAAAACGCTTAGCCTTGCTCAGACGGATGCCATCAATAATGCTCGCGTGGTTGAGCGCGTCAGAAATCACTGCGTCTTCGGCGCCGAGCAAAGTCTCGTACAAGCCGCCGTTGGCATCAAAACATGAGGTATAAAGGATGCAATCTTCAAAACCTAAAAAATCAGAAATCTTGGCCTCAAGCGTTTTATGAATATCTTGCGTGCCACAAATAAACCGCACACTCGACATCCCGAAACCGTGCGACTGCAAACAATCACTCGCCGCCTGAATCAGCGCAGGGTCATCGCTCAGCCCAAGATAATTATTCGCGCAAAAATTCACGACCGATTCACCCGTCGAAACACGAATGTCGGCCTTTTGCGGGGTCGTGATGATGCGCTCTTCTTTCCAAAGACCCGCATCACGGATGGCATCGAGCTCGAGGTTTAACCCGTCGAGAAAGGACTGCTTGGAGGCTTGACTCATGGGCAAGATTTTATCCTTGCTCGCTCAACCACCCACGCAAATACGCCTCACTTTCCTCTAAATTAGTTGCAGCGACTGGCGTGACCCCCAAAAATAGGGCCACCCGCAAAGAGACAAATCTGTCAAACTACAGACTAATCCTATGCGTAAATCCCGCTACACCGAAGAACAAATTGTCCGCATCCTCAGCGAAGCTGAGGCCGGCATTAAGGTCGACGACCTGCTCCGCAAACACGGCATTGCCCGTGGCACTTTTTACCGCTGGCGCTCTAAATACAGCGGCTTACAAGTCAGTGATCTAACGAGATTGAAAGAACTCGAAGACGAAAACCGCCGCTTGAAACAAATGGTGGCTAATCAAGCTTTAGAAATCGAAGCTGTGAAAGACGTGCTTAAAAAAAAGTGGTAACTCCAAAATCTAAAAAATCAATTTTGGAATACTTACAAACTAAACACAATCTTAGTCAGCGACGCAGCTGCCAGTTACTAGATTTGTCACGATCAGTAGCGCAATATGATTGCAAAACTCCGTCACCGCAAAAACTAATCGATCGCCTTTTGGAGCTGGCTATTGAAAGACCGCGTTTCGGTTACCGCCGCTTGCATGTAATGCTGTGCCGCGAAGGCAGGCAGATAAATCATAAACGGGTATTCAGGATTTACAGTTTACTCGGCTTACAAGTACGCCGTAAAAAACGTCGCCAGATATCGCGTGCATCACGCAAACCGCACATCCTGCCGACCAAAGTGAACGATACCTGGTCGATGGATTTCATGTCGGACACCTTGTTTGATGGTCGCGGCATTCGCGTGTTTAATGTAGTCGATAACTTAAGCCGCGAAGCGGTGGCGATGACGGTAGATTTTTCATTGCCGGCATCTAGAGTGATTCGATCACTAGACGAAGCGATTGAGGTGCGCGGGAAACCGCAACGTATTTTGATGGATAACGGCCCAGAGTTTACCGGTAATGCACTCGATGCTTGGGCTTATAAAAACGGTATCGAATTACATTTCATTGCTCCGGGCAAACCGACAGAAAATGCTTTCGCCGAATCATTTAATTCTCGAGTGCGTGAAGAATGTTTGAATCAACATTGCTTTTCCAGCATGGCTGAGGCCCGTGAAATAATCGCTGATTGGCAGCGTGATTACAACACTGTGCGTCCGCATAGCTCTTTGAAATATTTAACTCCGCAAGAATTTGTGGATAATTTAGAGGAGGGGTACCCCTCCTCTAATCCAGTGCGGGTAATACCCTGCGTTTCTTTAACTCAAACCACATTAACTTGATACACTAATAGTCTCTTTGTGCTTGGCCCTAATTTGGGGTGCACGCCAATACGGTGATGATTCCCTTGAAGCAATCCAACTTTTTGATTCAATCCTACAAATTCGGCATACCATCAAAAATTGGGCATGCTTCTGGGGTTTTAAACGCACAAGGCGACGCTTCTGGTGGTTTCGTACTTGCTCCTGGGTATCTGACACAATGGGTTGGCAGGAGTTGTGACTTTGTTGCCGTCACGCATGACATCACCGGCTTGGTGAGTCAATCGAGTTGCATTGCAACGGTTAAAATAACGCCTTAAGCCTCGGTCAACCACCCACGCAAATACGCCTCACTTTCCTCTAAATTAGCTGCAGCGACTTCCGTCAGCCCTTCTTCGAAACTCTCGAAGTCATAACCCCGCATACCCAGCACATAAAGCAAGCCTTCCGCCTGGAAAAACTCGCGGGCGATAGACAAAATCGACGGAGGCAGAATCAAATGCGTCGAAAACTCTTTCGCGGGGTCAGGCTCGACTTCCTCGAAAGTAAAAGCGCCGTCACCCTTTGCCGAGGCATCGAGGATGACGACCTTTTCGTACTCACTTAATGTGCAGGCGTCTTCGAGAGAGAGTTGATAGTTTGCGTCAACATCTACCCCCTCGGGGCAATCCGCCTCAAAGCGTGCCGCTAGAGCGGGGCCCAAGCCGTCGTCTTTTCGGCTTGGGTTCCCTATCCCTAGCAGCAGCACTTTGCCTTTCATGATCAAAACCAATCGGGAAAGAAAACCCTAATCTTTCACCTTGCGATCTAATTGTTTGCCGTCAGCGCCCACCAACTCGACCTCAAGCGGCATGCGGCCCATGGCGTGCGTTGCACAAGACAAGCACGGGTCATAAGCGCGGATAGCCACTTCAATGTGATTAAGTAAACCTTCGGTTATTTCAACGCCTGAGAGGTAATCGTTGGCGACCTTGGCCACGGAACGGTTCATCCCCTCGTTGTTGTGAGTCGTCGAAACAATCAAGTTGGCCATGGTGACCATGTCGTTATCGTCGACTTCGTAATGATGAATCAAAGTGCCGCGCGGCGCTTCAATCACGCCGACCGCCTCACTGCGACGCTCGCCAGTGCGCACAAGCTCATCGCCCTGCAAATCAGGGTCGTTGAGCAAGCGCTCCATTTCTTCGAGCGAGTGCAGCAATTCAATCATGCGGGCCCAGTGGTAACCCATCGTGACATGCACTGGAGCGCCAGCACCCAGCGCGACAAACTCTTGACGCGCGACTTCGGCGAGAGGTGTGTCAATGAAATCAACCACATTCATGCGAGCGAGTGGCCCGACACGATACCATCCGTCTTCGGTGCCCATGTTTTTCATGAATGGGAACTTCATGTAAGACCAGTTACGCACCTCTTCGGCAATGTGATCGAGGTAGCCTGAATAAGGCGCACCATCAATCAGCTTGTCGCCATTGTGATCAATCGCGCGCAACTTGCCGTGATACAAATCCATGGCGCCATCGTCGCGCACCAGAGACATATAATTTGACGGGAAAGTGCCGAAATCAGCGACGGTCGACAAATTCTCAACCGTGTAGTTTTTGGCAATGGCGACCGCACTCAACGCCCATTCTTTCATCTGAGGAATCTCAGCCAAGAACTTATCGCGCTCTTCAATCGTTAGGTTCTTATTCACACCACCAGGGATGGCCCCCGTGCCGTGAATTTTTTTACCCGCCGTCGCCAAGATGATTTCTTGACCGAATCGGCGCATGTTCACCCCTTGCACAGCCAAATCAGGGTGCGCTGCGGCCACGCCCAAAACATTGCGCTGTTTTGGATCACTGCCAAAACCAAACAATAAATCGGGGCTGCAAAGATGGAAAAAGTGCAAAGCGTGCGACTGGAACATCTGGCCGTAGTGCATCAAACGACGCATCTTGTCGGCTGTTGGTGAAAGCTCGTCAACGCCGACAATTATGTCCATTGCTTTTGCTGCCGCCAAGTGATGACTCACGGGGCAAATCCCGCAAAGACGCTGAACGATTACCGGCACTTCCCAGAACGGGCGCCCCTGGATGAATCGCTCAAAACCGCGGAACTCAACGATGTGCAAACGCGCTTGCTGCACCTTGCCATCGTCATCTAAAAGAATCGTCACTTTGCCGTGGCCCTCGACCCGCGTCACGGGCTCGATGGTAATTTTGCGGGCACTTGTTTCTACAGGAATACTCATGGTTTCGCCTCCTAATCGTATTTGACGAGCTCGTAAGGCAAGCTCACAGGGTTATCGCTAAGCAGGGCGACCAGGGCCTCCCAGATGGTGTCGGCAGACGGTGGGCAGCCAGGCAGGTGATAATCGATTTTCACGACCTCGTGCGCACAGTACACCTTATTAAGTAAGAGCGGAATCTCAGGGTCATCTGGCACTCGCCCGCCTGGGTTGTAAACCGAAGGCCCATTGAGATAAGCCTCGTCGAGGCACTCTTTCAGGTCAATCGTGTTACGCATCGCAGGGATGCCCCCCATGATGGCGCACTCGCCAACAGAAACCAAGACATCGCAGTGCTTGCGGAAATCGCGCAAGACATGCACATTTTCTTCGTTGCAACACCCGCCCTCAATCAAGCCAACGCGGCAATGCCCTTGGAACTCTTTGTAATCATTAATAGGCGAGCGATCAAATTCGACAATTTCAGCAAGTTGCAGGATGCGCGCGTCGATGTCCAGCAACGACATATGGCAGCCAAAGCAACCAGCCAGCGAACAAGTCGCAACTTTAGGTTTTGAAGTATGTGGCATGTTTAGACCTCCAGAGAGCCGTTTCCGCCCTCAACTGATGTGCCAATCGGAGTGTGGTCAAACTCACGCGCACCAACGGGTGCAACATAACCTTGACGCTTAGGCAGGATGGCGCCCACAGGGCAGACGCCAACAGCTTTGTCGGTCAAGTCAACATCCGTGCGACTGAGTTTCGCATCGGAGTTAACCGCGACTCGTTTTTCAGGCCCGCGCTCGACAAACTGGAAAACCCGCTTGCCGTCCACATCGCGGGAAGCACGCACGCAACGCCCGCAAAGGACGCAACGGTTGTGATCGACCATGATGTCAGGGTGCGTGGCGTCAATTTCGCGACGAGGAAATAAGTGCGGGTGTTGCGTCGCGGTCAAGCCGTGGCGATAACCCAACGCTTGCAACTCGCAGCCACCCGACTTTTCGCAGAAAGGGCAAAAGTGATTGCCTTCGACGAACAGCATCTCGATGAGCTGCTTACGCCACATCTCGACCTGTGGGTGATTGTTTTGCACTTCCATGTCTGGCTCGGCAGGTTGCGTGCAAGAGGTGCAAGAACGACCATTAGCAATCACCGTGCAAATGCGGCAACTACCGTGAGGCTTCAGCTCAGGATGGTGGCAAAGCCGAGGGATGTAAATCCCGGCGGCTTCCGCGGCTTCAAGGATGGTTTGACCTTTCGTAGCCTGAATGTCACGACCATCAACATTGATTGTGAAGGAATCGGTCATTTATTTGCCCTCTTGGTTGTGGACGCTCTTGCGGCCCGTGGCTAACTCGGCATCTTTAAGTGCAGAATCCAAGTCAAAGGATGCGCGTAAATTACGATCTTGGTCGCCGATGCGCGATTCAAGAAGTGGGCGGAAGTGACGGAGCAAATCCAAAACAATGTTTGGAGAAGTCTGCCCCAAACCACAACGGCTTGTGCCCTTGATAGAGTTGGCAAGGTCGGCGAGGTATTCGTAATCACCGGTTTCGCCACGGCCATTTTGAATGCGCTTCATCCGCTCGAGCAACAGCACATTGCCCGCACGACATGGAGTGCAATAGCCACAACTTTCTTCGACAAAGAAATCAAGGAAGTCAACCGCGACATCAATTAAGTCAACTTCAGGCCCAAAGACCATCATCGACCCGCCAGTAGCCAAGTCGTCAAAAGTCAAACGACGACCAAACTCGGTTGGATGAATCAAATGGCCCGCAGCCCCACCAACTTGGACGGCCTGCGCATCACGCCCACCGCACATGTCGAGGAACTCATAAAGCGTGACGCCATTCGGGATTTCATACACGCCTGGTTTTTCGCAATCGCCCGAAACGGAAAGCACCTTGGTGCCGGTTGAGCGCGCTTCGCCAAAGCCAGCAAACCACTCCGCGCCATGTTCAAGGATGCGCGCAGCCGCACACAAACTCTCAACATTATTGACCGAGGTTGGGCACTGCTTGTAACCCTTTTGAGCTGGGAATGGCGGCCGGTTTTTCGGGTCGCCGCGCAAACCTTCGCAGGAAGAAATCAAAGCCGATTCTTCGCCACAAACATAAGCGCCCGCGCCGAGCTGAATGCGGATGTCAAAATCAAAGCCGTCATGGCCAAGGATGTTTTTGCCCAACAAACCAGACTTCCGCCGCAACTCGAGCGCGTGCTCAAGGAATGCCTTGAGGTAAAAATACTCGCCGCGCAAGTAAACCAAACCCTCGCTCGCCCCAATGGCGTAAGCGGCAATCGTCATGCCTTCAAACATGAGCTCGGGCATTTCGGTCAGCAAAACACGGTCTTTGAATGTGCCTGGCTCACCTTCGTCAGCGTTACAAAGGACATAGCGCTGCTCACCCTCTGCGGCTGCCGTGAAATCCCATTTGAGACCTGTCGGGAAACCTGCCCCACCGCGACCTCGCAAACCGGAATCTTTCACGATCTGGCGGACATCTTTGGGCGTCTGCTTCAAGGCCGACTCAAGACCGCGACCCGTAACGGGGCCGCTAAACAAAACGGGGCCGCGCAGTTGCAGATTATTGTTAACCATCGACTTGATGAGGTCATTGCTGTTACGACCGTCGCCAAATTCTTTGACCAACTTGTAAGGGTTGCCTGTCTCGATTAACTGCCGCGCCATCTTGCGCGCGCTATCGGGAGTGAGGCTGGTGATGATGATTTCATTCACCATGACCGCAGGCGCTTGGTCACTCATGCCGATGCAAGGCGTGCGCAATAAAGTGAATTGACCATCTTCACTTGTTTCGTCAAAATCGAGCCCTAATTCACATGAAAGAGCAACGGCGACTTCCTCGCTGCCGGCAAGTTTGTCGGGAACATCGTTGCACAAACGCACAACAATCTTGCCCGTTTCTTCCTCGGTCAAGAACGAGTAAAAAGTCACGAGACTCTGCACATCGACCACATCCATTTGCAGGAACTGGGCGACATCGAGTTGCACTTCGGGGGAAACACACCGGTAGGCATGTTGGATGTCAATGGCAATGTCCATCAAGCGATCTGGCGAATTTTTGTACTTTTTGCAGATGCTTCCGACACTTTCAGGTAGGGATTTTTCGATCATGTTGGGTCCTCCGTACGAGTATTAAGCCTTTGTTTTACGGGTGATATAGAGAAACTCTAGATTTCTGAAAATTGGGAAATAGACCGCCAAGTTTTGCTTTTTTGGACACATTTACTTCCCTATTAACCAGTCTATCCAGGCCTTCATGCCCTCGCCGGAGCGAGCGCTGACACTTAAATGCTTGCCATGATGCGCCACTTGATGCAAGGCTTGATGGCACTTTTCAGCGTCCCAATCAAGATGCGGGATGAGGTCGATTTTTGTTAAAAGCACCATGGCCGCGTCGTGAAATAGGAGCGGGTATTTCACCGGTTTGTCTTCACCCTCACAGACGGAAAGTAGCGCGACCTTAGCTGTTTCGCCAAGATCAAAAGCCGCTGGGCAAACGAGATTGCCAATGTTTTCGATAAGCAGAAGCTCAGTATCCTCTTCAATAATTTCGGGTAGAAGGTTTCCGATTTGCTGAGCATTTAAGTGGCAACTCGCCCCCGTTTCGATTTGGATGACCGGCGCGCCTTTGCCTTGCAGGCGCTGGGCGTCATTGTCAGTTTGTTGATCCCCGACTATGACTGCAACTTTAACGCCTCGCTGTGCAAGCCTTTCAAGTGTGCGCTCAAGGAGTTGTGTTTTGCCCGAGCCAGGCGACGAAATAATGTTGAGCGTTTTAATGCCGCGCTCAGTCAGCCATGCGCGATTTTTCGCGGCGGCTTCGTCGTTAACTGCAAGCACGCGCGTTTCTAGGTCCAAATGTCGATGACCATGTACGGCCACTGCATTTGCTGTTTCACATCCACAATCTTTACACATTACAAAACCTCCAAACCGGTCAACAAAAAGTCACGCCCTGAGATGATGTCGACCGCGGCATCTAGGCATTTTTCGCACCGCATCAAATGCGGCACACATTTAGTGTCGGCCCCGCATGCATTGCAATGCACGCGCAGGGGCACTTCTTCGATTTCAAAGACCGCGCCTTCGGCCAAGGTGTGCCGCGCGGCTTCAGGAAACGCAAACTCCATTGGTTCACGCTCAACTCCACTCATCGCACCAATCGATACTTTTACCGATAGGATGCGCGTAGCCTTTTCACGCTCGCAGATTTTTTCAATCTGCGCGATTAAGTCAACGGCTAATGAGAGTTCGTGCATTTTGCTTTACTTATTCATTTCCATCAAACCTGAGCTCAACAAATCCGAGGCAGCAATTCACCCTGCGGCACATCGACCAAGCGGCGGCCACCCATGCAGGTTTCGAGCAACACACGGCCAGCGTCATCATTGGTAACCGCGCCAACTGCTGTGGCGCCGTTGCCTTCTGGAATGGCACGCCAAGCATCAAGAATCAAACCTGCGACATCAGGAGCGCAGGCCATAAGCATCCGACCCTCGCACGCGGAATGAAGCAAATCAAAGCCAAGGGTTTCGGCAATGGCACGAGCGCCAGTCGACCACGGAAGGTCGTCTTCCTGCAAAATAATGCCGAGCGGGGCATCTTCGACAAGTTCGTTCAAAACGGCAGCCACTCCCCCGCGAGTTGGGTCGCGCATGAAACGGACTTCAGTGGCAAATGGTCGCGCGGCCTGCACCAAACGATGCACAGGGCCCGTATCGCTCACGGGGCCGCCCGCCATCTCAATGCCCTCACGCGCCGCCATAACGGCCATCCCGTGATCTCCTAGCGTGCCCGAAGCCAAAATCACATCACCCGTTTGCAAACGAGCCGCGCCCAAATCAAATTCAGGCATGCGCTCGCCGATGCCAGCGGTGTTGAGGTACATACCATCACACAAACCACGCGGGACGACTTTTGTATCGCCCGTGACCACTTGCACACCGCAATCAGCCGCTGCCTCGGCCACAGAATCGAGCACGCGCCCGACTACATCTTGCTCAATGCCCTCTTCCAGAATCATGCCCAGCGAAAGCCAGCGTGGGATGCCCCCTGAAACCGCGACATCGTTTACCGTGCCATGCACAGCCAAATCGCCGATGTTGCCGCCCGGAAAAAACATGGGATGCACCACAAAACTATCCGTGGAAAAGATGATGCCGTTTTCAAGCGCGGGAAGCGTCGCGCCATCTGGCAAACCCTCAAGCGGGCCAGTCGCAAAACGCGGCACCACATGCCGGTCAAGGAATTCGCGAGTCAACAAACCGCCGCCACCATGACCAAGTTGAATGTTCGTTTCTGTTTTTGTTCTCACTTTGAGACCTCCATTGTTTCAGCACCCGCCTCGCGACGGACATATTTGTAGTAAGCCGCGCAACTGCCTTCACTCGAAACCATGCAAGGCCCAAGCGGATGCGTTGGCGTACAGCCCTTGTCAAATGCAGGGCATTGTTGAGGTGTAATCTTGCCTTTCAAGACTTCACCGCACTGACAACCAGGGTGCGGACGCCCTGGCTCAAGCTTCAATCCAAAGCGTTTCACCGCATCAAATGCAGCGTAAGCCTCGCGCAGTTGCATTCCGGATTCTGGGATCACGCCGATACCGCGCCATGGCTCATCGCAGAGTTCTAGCAATTCGGCGACAACGGCTTGCGCAACTTTATTACCGCCTGGCTTGACCACGCGGTTGTATTGATTCACCAATTCCGCACGACCATCCGCTGCTTGTTCAGCCAGCTCAACTGCCGCGTAAAGCACATCGAGTGGCTCAAAGCCAGCAACAACGCAAGGAACGCCTCTAGGGCCTACGAAAGGTTTGTAGGCATCGGCGCCGATAATCGCGCTGACATGGGCTGGGCAAATGAAACCATCAAGATTAATTTCTGGGTCAGAGCCAAGGGCGGCCAATGCAGGAGGCACCAATTTAAAAGCACATAAAACCGTTAAGTTATCGAGGCCTTTTTCCGCTGCTATTTTCACCAAACTAATGCCAGGCACCATGGTAGTTTCAAAACCAATCGCTAAAAAGACAATCTGCTTTTCGGGGTTATCTTGCGCAAGGGCAACCGCGCCTTCGGGTGAATACACCACTTCAACTCGTGCGCCTTCTGCGCGGATTTGTGCAAGCGTTTCATCCGAACCAGGAACACGAACCAAATCGCCGAAGGTCGCCAAAATATGCCCTTGCTTGCCCAAGTCAATCGCCGCATCAATGTAGCCCGTGTCAGTTACGCAAACTGGGCAACCTGGGCCGCTGATTAATTTCACACAATCAGGGAGCAGGTCACGAATGCCATAACGCGCAATCGCCATCGTGTGCGAACCGCAAACTTCCATGAATTGCACTGTTTTACCCTGAGCATCTAAACGCTCGCCAGCGGCCTTTAATCGGGCAGTTAAAGCCTTTGCCGCTTTGCCGTTCCGGAAGCCATCGAGGTATTTCATAGCCCTGCCTCGTCTGCTTCTTCGCCCATCTGCTCAAACAAAGCGATGCGTTTATCCGCCTCGGCTGTATCTAGTATTTCAATTGCAAAGCCCGCATGAACGATCAGCATATCGCCCAACTTGGCGTCGGGCACGAGCGAAAGATTGCAGGCTGTGGTCGCACCGCTGAGCCCGGCCAAGCCAGACCCGTCGTCGCGGATTTCTAAAAGCTCCATGGGAACTGCTAAACACATGAGAAAAGCCCTCCGGCTATGGCGAGTTGGCCGAGTGCGACCCCACCATCGTTAGGTGGCACTTGACGATGCAAATGCACACGGAAGCCGGCTTCGCGTAATGCGGGCACGGCGAGTTGATTGAGTAGACGGTTCATCCAGACACCGCCAGTTAAGACCAAGTCGCGCACGCCCGTTTGAGCGCACCCATGCTCAGCCATGGCAACCGCAGCGCGGGCCATCGCCTGGTGAAAGCCGAGTGCAAAACTTTGCTCATCGGCCTCTGAAAATCGACCACCACGGGCCATCAAACCACGAGCCTCGGAAAGAGCTCCGAAGGCTTCTTGCCAATCAATCAGCAAGAGACCTTCGTCGTCGGAACGAACGGCAAAAGGTACAGCGGAGGCGCTTGCTGCCCCTCTCGCCGCGAGCCCACGCCAAGCGCGATCTTCTAATCGCACCGCGGGCTGACCTTCGTATGTGGTGAACTCGGGGCTCAACCCAAGCAAAGTAGAGTAAGAATCAAAAACGCGGCCGGCCGCATGAGTCAAAGGTGCATTCAAACCGCGCGCGCATTGCATCCGCCACATGCTGGCCTCTTTGCAAGTCGTGCCCATCGCATCGCAAAGACAATCACCGACTTGGCAACCCGCTTCGGCCAAACGCGCAATCACCTGGCGGACGGGGTGCTGCACAGCCGCGTCACCGCCAGGTAGTGGCGCGGGGTCAAATGTGCCGAGTCGCTTCCAGGGAAATGAAGACGCGCTAACCGCACTCGGCGTTGAATGCCCACCAAGGTGCAACAACTCAGCACCCCAAATTGTGCCATCTGTACCGAGGCCAGTTCCGTCGAATGCAAGTGCGAGCGTTTCATCAAGACCATGCTCGGCCATGGCCGCAGCCGCATGGGCCACATGGTGCTGCACCTCGACTACGGGCACTCCTAATTCACCGGCCACGCGCCGACCCATGCGAGTCGCGTGCATATCGGGATGAGCATCAACCGCGATCACTTCCGGCTGTTGGCGAAAGTAATCTGGCAAGGTCTCGACGACTTGCTCAAGGCCGTCAAGTGCCTCGGGAGTGGCCAAATCGCCAACATGAGGGCTGAAGACAGCCTCGCAACCAAAACCAATTGCAATCGCGTTTTTTAGCTCTGCGCCCATCGCAAGGACATTGCGTTGAAGGGCGCGATGCAACGGAAAACTATCGGGAGCAAACCCACGCCCGCGCCGCCACACTTGCGGTAAATGATTCACGATTGCGCAAAGCGAATCATCGCATCGCAAGTTGATTTCGCGGTTGTGAGTTAAAAACAAATCAGCGATGCCGCGTAACCGCTCAAGCGCTTCATTGGTTTTGATGCAAATCGGCTCGCCCCCGCGATTGCCACTTGTCATCACTAGCAAATCAAACGCAGGGGTATCGTCACCAGGCAAAGGCTGAAACAGCAACTCATGAATCGGCGTGGTCGGCAACATCATGCCGAGCGTTTGCCCATCGGGACTCAGGGCGGAATGAGTGGTGAGAGTTTCGAGCGCCTCGCGCTTGACGGGAGCAATGCAAATCGGCGACGACGGGCTAGTCATCTGCTCGACGGCACTATCAGGCAAATCGCAATATTGCTGCGCGACTTCTAGATTGCGCGCCATCACGGCAAAGGGCTTGTCGGGTCGATTCTTGCGAGCGCGCAAAGTGGCAATCGCGACTTCATCAAAAGCATCGACGGCCAACAAAAAACCTCCGATTCCACGGATGGCGACCACATCACCAAAACTCAAAGCTGCGCGTGTCTTTTTTAGGATACACGCCTGGTCTTGAGATAAATACTTGTACGGCCACGGCTCGGAACAGGGTTGATTGACGCAACTACGAGCGCAACAACGCTGCCCATCTGTAATCGGCTCGCCATCTGCGTCGAGCAAGCTCAACTGCGGGCCGCACTCAGGGCAGGCGATGCTCTCGGCATGAAAGCGGCGGTCACGCACATCGCGATAACCCTCGAGACAAGTCTCACATAGAGGGAAGTCGCGCAAAGTGCTTTTTGCTCGGTCATACGGCATATCAGTAACAACCGAATAGCGCGGGCCGCAATTCGTGCACGCCGTAAACGCATAACCAAAATATCGACTCGCCGAGTCAAAAACCTCAGCGCGGCAATCCTCGCACAGCGCCAAGTCAGCAGGAATCGAAATACGGTAAGCCTCGGCGGCATGCTTGTCGTCAGCACCATCTATGGGGCTCTCTAGGATTTCAAAAGAAGGAGCCACTCCCCCCTCAGAGAGTGGCTCACTTTCCAGAACATCCAGTTGATCGAGGCGCGCGCGTTTCGGCAATCGCGTGGGCAAGGTTTGGAAGAAGCTTTCAATGGCCTCTGTACTCCCCTCAAGTGACATCCGCACCGTACCCGAACGATTTTGCACCCAGCCAGTTAATCCGGCCCGCTCTGCAAGCACCAACATTTTGGGACGGAAGCCAACGCCCTGGAGGATGCCCCCCATGTCGACCAAAACCCGTGTGTAAGTGATTGCCATTTGCGCCTCCGGAAGGGATGGCTTCCCTTTCCGTAGACAAGTTAGACCAAAAATCGCGCACGCGCAAGGTTTCAAATAGTGAAAACTATGGGTTTTCTATATATCCAGCAAAAATAGGGCATTTTGCTGCATTGAGTTGCGGGGTAATGGGAAATAGAGTGCCCTATCAGCGGCTAGCGCTATAGATTTCAGATAAGAAAGTGAGGTGCGAAGAGATGTCGTAAATCAGCCGCGCGTAAACACTAAATTGTCGCCATCAGACAACTCAGCGGAATAGGCATAGCCATTGATCGCAAAGGCATGCAAATCGCTCGCCTCGGTGATGCGATTCTCGAGCACCCAACGGGTGAAATGCCCGCGTGCCTGCTTGGCGAAAATGCCGAGCATGCGATAGCCGTCGCCTTTGCGCTCTTTGAATTGAGGGGTCAAAACGCGACCCGCCAATAGCTTGGGTTGAGTCGCTTTGAAATACTCAGCAGAGGCCAAATTCAAAACCAAACCACTGCCTTCCGCCTTGAGGTCTTTTTCTAGTAGGCGGCAGATAAGCTCACCCCAAAACGCATAAAGATTGGCGCCGCGTTGTGTTTTAAGGCGCGTGCCCATTTCTAAACGATGGCCCATAATCTTGTCAAAGGGGCGCAACAACCCGTAAAGGCCCGACAGCAAGCGCAAATGCTCTTGCGCGTATTGCAAAGTTGCGTCGTCAAAGCCACGCGGCCCCATCGAAGCAAAAACCGCGCCCCGAAAAGAAAATAATGCCGGGCCAGAATCTTGCTTGGGGTGGCACACCCAGGCAGCATTTCGCTCAATACCCAACTCGGCTAACGCGGGGCTAAGTTTCATCAAGGCAGCCAACTCATCTTGCGACAACGCCGACAGCACCCCCATCAACTCGCTTGAATCTTGAAGCAAACGCGGCTTCGTCAAACGGAGCCCACGCGCGGGCGCATCAAAGCCCATTTTTTTCGCCGGAGAAAGTAGCAGTAACATCGCTTACAACTGTAAGACAGCAGCAGCCAAAATCTAATCAGCAAATGGGTCAAGCACGACTTTGTGGGCGTCGCCAGCGTCGAGCAAAGCAATGCCGTCGGCGAAACCACGCAAAGGCAAACGATGCGTCACGATATGGCGCACATCAAGCCCACGCCCGAGCAAAGAAAGCATCTCATGCCAAGTCGCAAACATCTGACGCCCCAAGACTCCGCGGAGAGTCAGGCCCTTAAAAATCACATTGCGCGAAAAACCATCAAGCGTCAAGGCTTGGCCATTGGGGATGCCCAGCATCACCATCTCGCCACCAGGGTAAAGCAACTCAAGCGCCGCATTAATCGCGGGTTTGGCGCCTGACATTTCGAGGACCACATCAACGCCACCCGAAGTCGTATCGCGAACACTCTCGAGGAAGCCCTCGTCAGCTGGATGCACCACCTTGACCGGGACCCGACCACTCAACTGACTTGCCCACTCACGCGCGCGGTCGAGATGCCCAGGGGCAACTTCGGTAATCGTCAGGCTCGCCGCGCCTTCAAATTCGACGACAGCGGCCGCCATCGCACCAATCGCACCATAACCCGAAACGAGCACATGGCGCCCCGCAATCGAAGTTGCGGACTGGACGGTGTGCACGGCATTGCCCAAGGCATCTAAAAACGACCCAATCTCTTCGGGGACGATATCGGCGTCAAGGGCGACCAAATTGCTGGTCGGCAAAACCACAAACTCTGTGAAACAACCCGACTCGTGCAAACCTTTGATGCGTGTGTTTTCGCAAATATGCTGATTGGCGGCACGACAGGCGCGGCATGTGCCACAGACCAAATGCATCTCTGCAGAAACATAATCACCCGTAGCCCAACCATCTACGCCAGGGCCAAGTGCGTCGATGTAGCCGCAAAACTCATGGCCGATAATCACCGGCGGGGTGAGCATATGTGAAACGGAATCATCCCAATGAAAAATATGCCGGTCGGTTCCGCAAATGGCTGTGCGGGCCACACGCACACGCACCTCACCCGCCCCTGGTTCAGGAACAGGCAACCCGGTAACTAACTTTGCCGCCCCTGCTTCAGGGCGCACCATTTGGATGCCACGCATAAGTAAAGTTTAAGCCAGCCTCGCGGCAATAGCAGGCTAATCCTCCCAGGCGCGGGAAGTAAAAACGGGGCCGCGTGATGCAGAAAGAGCGAGCCCCACACCAATCATGACCCCTGCCATCGCCATCGAACTGCCACCAAAGCTCACCATCGGCAAAGGCAAGCCCGTCGTAGGCCAAACGCCAAGCGTGACGCCAACATTCAGGATGAGATGCACCAAAAAATGCAAGCCCATGCCGCCCAAATAAAGCCGTGTGAACGGGTCGCGATGTTTCACCGCTAGTGCAATCGCAGCCGCACCCAAAGCCGCGTATAGCAAGAGGAACAAACTCGCGCCGACAAAACCGTGTTCTTCTGCGATAACGGGGAAAACAAAGTCATTGTGTCTTTCGGGTAAACGGTCAAGCCGATTTTCAGGGCCACGCGCCCAGCCAAAACCATGCATACCACCCGACCCAACGGCCATCTTGGAGTGCCAAAGGTGAAAACCGACATCGGCTTTTTCTTCGAGGGTTAATTCGCTTTGCTTCCACCAACTCATCACGCGCTCTTGTTGATAGTCTTGAATGAAAAGCAATGCAATCGGCGCGAGCAAAACAGGCAAAATCAAAACCCAACGCAACACACGCCAGGGTGTGCCAGCGAGCCAAGCCACACCCAAAAACATGGGGACAAAGGTGAGTGCCGTGCCTAAATCGGGCGCGAGTAAAACTAGAATTGCAGGAACTGCAACAAGGAGTGCGGGGCGATAAAGATCGGCCATGCGCCTAGGTTTAGGGTGGTCTCCGAACCATTTAGCAAGGGCAAGAATCACCGCGAACTTCATGGTTTCGCTTGGCTGCAATTTGAAACCGCCAAACAAATCAATCCAGCGGCGCGCGTTGTTTGTGGAACGCCCCGTGAGCAGAACCAAAACGAGCAACGCAAGGCAGATGCCGTAAACCAGCCACGGGCTTTTCCGCCAGCGGCGCTCACCCCAGGCGGCGCAAAGCACACACGCCAGCCCCGCGACAACCATGCGGATAACATGCGACGGCGGATAGCGCACCCCTCCAGAAACACTGCCTTGAACGGTTAGACCAACCCACATAATGCCGAGGGCCAAAGGAATAATCGGCCAATCGGTTTTTTTCAGAAACCGCATCAAAGAGCGAATGGGCTGAATGCGTGTAAACCTCACCGAACACCCCCATCGCCGCGGCTTTCGGGCACATCAGCCGAGTCGGCAAAAACAGAAACCAACGGCTCGGCAGCTGCGGATGACAAAAACTCATGCAGCACCACAGTCGCGATTTGGCCGCCGTGCAGGCCTGCGTTTTCGCACATGACAGCCACGGCGTAACGCGGCTCATCCCACGGGAAATAGCCTGTAAACCATGCATGGGTGCGCCCGTGCTTTCCTTTGCCACCGACCTGCGCTGTGCCCGTTTTCCCGGCGACACGGAAGTCACGCAAAGAAAAGCTCTCGCTGTAGGCGGTACCGCCTGGCTCATTGGTCACGGCCTGCAAAGCTTCACGGATACGATTTAATTGCGTTTTGGCCAGAGGCATCGGCTGACTCTTTTGCACTGCGGGAGTCGCTCCGCGGCCTTCGAGGACTAAACGCGGGGCCCACAATTTGCCGGTGGCCAGCCATCCGAAAAAGCGTGCCATCTGTAGAGGGCTGGCCGTGATGTGCGTCTGGCCAATCGCGAATCGCATGGTGGAAATCACTCCGTAAACCCCGCTGGCCTTGGTCGTGCTATTGGCGCCCCGCTCTAGCCACGGGTCGGCTTGAGTCACTTCGATACCTGTTGCTGAACCAAACCCAAGACTATGGGCGCGGTTGAGCAAAGCGCTGTAGCCCAGCTTTTCAGCGAGCCTGTAAAAATAAACATTACAAGAATGCTGAATGGCCTCGCGCATGGAGATCTCGCCGTGCCCCCATCGAGAGTCGCATTTCAGGGCTCGCGTGGCGCCTGGCGCTTGATAGCTGCCCTCGCAAAGATAAACCGTTTCCCAGGCTTCGGGGTCTTGCGCCAAAGCCTCAGCAGAGGCCACCAATTTGAAGGTAGAGCCCGGATAGGGCGTTTGCCACCCCGCAAAGCCACCTGCCAATGCGCGGTGTCGCAGCGGCGCGCCCTCTTGGTCGTCGGCTAAAGTGGAATAATCCGCACGGAAATCAGCCGCTTCATAAGAGGGAGCGGTCGCCAACACGGGAGTCGTGCCATCTTGTAAATCGATTATTGCGATAGCCGCTCTCGGTGTTTTAAGCCCCTCAATCACCGCCCATTGGGGCTTACTTTCTTGGCTTAATTGTCGGCGCACCTCTCGATAACCCGAGGAAATTGCGGCTTCAGCGGCCTTTTGTAAAGATGCGTCAATCGCAAGACGGATGTCTTCCCCATGCCGAGGTGGTGCGAAGGCCAACTCAAGCGGGCCCTCATCTTCGTCGCCGACCTCAAGCACCTGGAGATAACCTCGCGTGCCTTTTAAGACATCTTCGAAAGCCAACTCAAGGCCACGGCGACCACGAGAATCTCCGGGCCGCAAAACCTGCGTCCAGAGCCGATTGCGCAAATCTTGATAGCGAGCTTCTTGGTGAGGCTCAAGGTGAAGCAAACGCGCGAGCGACAAATACTCTTCGCGCAAATCTTGATACTCGCGCAAATCTTTTTCACTTGCTGCACGCACCGTGCCCAACAATTGAGGAACCACCGAATCAGGGTAAACGCGAATGGGGCTTTCTTGCACAAACAACCCGGGGTGACGCTCCGGCAATCGCGCCAAACGATCGACGACCTCGAAAGGCAAGTTGCGCTTCAATCGCACCTGGCGCGCGCTGTGAATATCGCGCACCAAGCCACGGCGCAAACCACGGACATCAGCAGGCTGGTATTTTTCAGCATGACGAAGAAGAGCGCCCAAAGTCTCAAAGGCCAGCTCGCCATCGGCAAGCATGGAAGCTGCAAGTGCTTCAAGATCACGAGGCATCTGCCAACGGGTGGCGACATCTTTCAAAAAGGCCGTACGCTCAATCTGCCATCTCTCAGGTGCCTCGCCCTCACCGCGCCAGAGAAGTTGCTCTCGAACCTGAAATGATGACCAATCCAACGGACGCCCCGCGGCCGCCAAAACCGCTCGTCTTCGGATGAGAAACTCTAAGCGCAGACGCTCCTTTTCGATGCGCGGGAGCAACGCACCCTTCCACTCATCGCCAAGCGCGACCTCAAGAACGCGGAGGTCAATCAAAGACTGCGAGAATCTCGATTCGAAGGAAGCAAACGCGTGCGGAAAAGCCTCTTGAAAAGGCTGCCCCTCTCGCGCCATCCAGGCTTGGATGTCACTCCAGTCGGGCTTACCGCCAAGTCTGCGTAAGTAATAAACAAAATCTCCTTTTGAGCCAGAATCTAAGGATTCGAGGTCGTTAGGGCTCTTTGCAAACAAACCAGCCGCCAAGCTCAGGCCTTGATTTGCACACGCGTCTAGCCCACCAGGAGCGTAACCTAAAAGCGCCCAAGCTTCGAGTAATTGCGCGATAGGATTGCCTCGGCGAAACGAGCGGTACTCAAACAAAAAATCATAGGAAATACGATCTTCGGCTAAAACGATGCCTGTCTTGTCGAGTATGCGCCCTCGATAAAAAGGCAGTGAGCGTTTGCTCAGGCGAGAGCGACGGGCTTCCTCGGCCCAATCTTGATGCTGAACGACTTGAAGCTGAAAGAGGCGCCCAATCAGCAAAGCTAAAAAAGCCAAGCAAACCAAGATCAAGCGGATGTGGCGGCTGGATCTCATCCGCCAAGTCTCCAACGACGCCCCACGCGCTGCCCAAGAAAGAAGGCCCAAAAAAGGCCCACCCAAACAACTCGCCAAGCCAAAACCGAGTATGAAATATCTAAGCCCAAAAGCCCGGCGGATCGCGCGTCAAAAATAGCAAGCGGAAGGGCGGATGCCGTGCCGACTAAAAAGCGCAAAAAGTAATCGTGGGAAGAAATGCGGCGGTGCAAATGATGCCTCACTACGAGAGCCAGGCCCAAACCCGCAAGCCCCGAAAAGAAAGAGGCCGCGCTCACGCAAGCCCGAAAAAACGCACACCAAATGACTAGGCTAACGGGCCTGCGGAGAGATTCAGATGTCGGCACGGCAACCGTCGCCAATAAAAAAAGCAACCAAGGGTCAGGAAAAACAGCAAAAATCGAAAACCCTCGAAGGGCTGGAACAGCCAGCGAAAGGACCAAAACCCCCGGCACCAATATGCGCAGACGCGGTTCTTTCATCTCAAGACCTCGGGCGGTGACACTCGCGTCAAAGCCTCAAAGGCAAGCCCACGGGGTGGCGAAGGGAGCTCAGCATCAAAAAGCGGCAAGCCCCTTGGGATGTCATCCGAACCGCGTGTGTAATAGAAAAAATCACTCGCTGATGCCTGAGGGGGAAGCTCTGACAATAACTGAAGAGGCTTGGGGCGTAGCAAAACCACCTCGCCTGGGTTCCAATCATTGCGCGAACGAGGCACGGCCCAGACGACCGAGCCGCGCTGTTTGACCACGCGGGCAATGACGGAACCCGCCGTGCCTGCGCCTCCAGCCCAAGCGATTACTGCGGCAGGGCGTGCGCCCGCTAAATGATAGGCCGCAACGGCTTGGCCAAAAACGGCATCGGCAGGAATCGCGGCCCAAGCCTTCATGCGAGTCACGGGCGGCTCGGCCACCAGAGAATGCCCAACAGCACCCGCTGCCACCCACACGCGACCCTCAGCGCCAGAAGGCAAATCGCTAGCGATGGCCCAGACCTGTTCGCCACGGTCGGCGTCTCCTTCACGAACAAGGAAGCCCAGCTTTAACCCCAAACGCTGCATGGCAGGAGGGTCTTCGACCAAAGGGCGCCAAAAGACCTCGGCGCCGACCAATGCTTCTTGCCCCGGTGCAAGCCAGCGCACGACAGGAAGGCCTGACGCGCCACGCCCGACGCTCACGGCGGCAGCAGCGGAGCCATCAGGATTGTGAAGGGATACCCCGGTGCGCTCATTTGTAGCCTGCCAGAGCGATACGCGCGCGGCCGACTCACTGACCGCCACAACCCGACCCAGCCAGCGATTACCAAAGACAACAGGTTGCCCAATGGCTAGGCCATGAGAATGACCCGCCGCCAGAATCAAAGAACCGCGGGTAGCTTGGTACTGAAAAACTGGAACCTCAAGCCAAGCCAAACTTGGAACGGAAGCGGGTTGCCCCGTGCGCCGCTCGGCAGTCGCTAGCTCGGCTAATACCCCTGGACGGGCAGATGACTGCCAAGCATCGCCAGAGAGTTGTTGTGCAGCCGTCGCCACGCGACCAGCGGGTGCTGCCATCAATCGAGCAGGGGTGGCGAGCAAATGCCCCATCACGGTCTCAACAGCCGTTTGCGGCCACCAAGCTAAACCCACGACCACAGTCAAAACTGCAGTCAGATACAGAAACCGCCGGTAGCGCTCGGCGCCCGGCAGGAGGAACACTAGAGCAGATCCTCGCCGTCAGATAAGAACGAGGAGTAAAGGTCGAGGTCTTCGAGGAAGCGAGCCGTGCCACGGACAACCGCAGTGAGCGGCTCATCATCGATGGCGCAAGGCAAACTAGTCTGGTCTTGAATGAAAGAATCAAGGCCAGGCAAGAGCGCACCACCGCCCACGACTACGATGCCTTGCTCAAGCAAGTCAGAGCCGATTTCAGGGGGCGCCGTCGTTAAGCAATCGTTAATCGCGCGCATAATGCCACGGAGAGGCTCTTGGAGGGCTTCGCGGATTTCTTCGGAGTTGATGACTGCTTTGCGAGGCATCAAAGTCAAAGTGTCGCGCCCAGCAATCTCAAGAGTCTTTTCTTGCTCGAGAGCAACCGCCGAGCCAATGGTTTTTTTCAATTCTTCGGCAGTCTGTGGGCCAATCTGCAAATTATGAGTCTTGCGGATGTGACTCATAATCGCCTCGTCCATGTTGTCGCCTGCGACCTTAACGGAAGTGACTGCAACTGCGCCACCCAAAGACATGATCGCAACCTCGGTTGTGCCACCGCCAATATCAACCACCATGGAACCCTGCGAATCAGTAATCGGCAAATCAACGCCAAGACCGGCAGCCATAGGCTCGTCAACCAAATAAACTTTGCGTGCACCCGCCCGCTCTGCCGAATTAATTACGGCTCTTTTTTCAACGGTTGTAATGCCTGAAGGAACCGCAATGACTACGCGTGGGCGAACCCAAGAACGACCCTCGTGGGCCTTGTGCAAGAAGTAACGAAGCAGCTTTTCGGTGATCTCAAAATCAGCGATCACACCACCCTTGAGTGGGCGGATAGCCTCGATGTTGGAGGGCGTTTTGCCCAGCATGTCGTAAGCCTCATCACCCACGCCCATGCCATCGAGAATCACCTCGTTGGTGCCTTTGTAAACCGCAACCACAGAAGGCTCGTCAAGAATGATGCCACGCTCTTGTGAGGCCACAAGAGTGTTAGCGGTACCAAGGTCAATGCCAAGGTCTTCCGTAAGGGAAAAACGACCGAAAAGCCTGTCTAACATGAGGATTAGGGAGTCAAGGGTTGCGCAAGCGAAATGCGCTCGCAAGAGAGTATAGGCAACCAGTGGGCACTAGAAAAGCCTGAGCCAAAGAGAAAGGCGCCTCCTGAATCAGGAAGCGCCTTAAAGCCAAAATCGACTCGATTAATTGGCGGATGAGCTTTGGTATGCGTCTTTAAAGAACATGCCAGTGCCATAGTGCGTGCCCTTTTCGTAATCGACAACAAGAAGTGCCGCAAAGAGAGCGATGCCGGTAACAATGGCCAATACCGTTTCAACGGGAGGCCCTGGCTTGATTTCCTTTTCAGGCTTAACTACTTTGACCTTTTTGGCCTTTTTAGCCGGCTTAGCGGTTTTGCCCTTTTTCGGGGGACGACGACGAGGTGCTGCCATGATGAAACCTGGGCTTAGAGGCGAGTAGAGATGCGGTCGCCAGCTGTTACGCGAGCGTTACCAGCGAGCTGAACCATAGCCGAAGCAACCGATTCGTTGACGGTCTCAACATGGATGCGACCCTTGTAGGTGCCACCACGGTAGACATCGAAAGTGTAGCCAGCCTGCAGGCCATCTTTCTTACCGAGGTTGATGGTCACATAGCCAGTATCGCCAACATACTCAGATGAGAGGATGGACCCCTCGAGCATAGGCTGAGCGCCAATATCAGAAAGGTCGACACGATAAATCGCAACGACTTGCTGAAGTTGCGCATCGAGCTTGTCAGCGCGCTCATTGACGCGGCGAAGCTCAACCGTTAGGTCAGAAGCTTGACGCACGGCGCCGTCTTTGTCAGACATGGCTGCTGTGCTTGCGGCAACGGCATCGTCGCGGACGGTCATGGCCGAATTGCGCTCTTGGCGAAGATTTGCATTTTCTTCGGTGACGCGAGCGAGGGCCTGACCCTGAGACCGGTTAGTGTCTTCGAGGTTGCCCAAAGCGACCTGAATCTGCGAGAGACGCTCACGCATATCAGCGTTTTGGCGACGCTCGGTTTCGAGGTCATCGGTTAGAGCACTGACATCAGCGACTGTTTGGTCTTTGAGTGCGCCCACACGATCACGCTCGCCGCTGGCCTGGTCAAGGCGAGCTTGGAGCTCATTGAGGGCAGACTCGTGCTCGGTTGCAGCCGCTGCAGCAGATGCAGTGGAAGCTTCGAACTTGGCGCGGAAATCACCGCTAGTACCGATGAGGTTGGCAGCTGAGCCGACAAAAAGTGCGGCTAGAACCAAATTGAGGACGACGAACAACTTTCCGACGGGGCTCATGTTTAATGGGAGCAGGTTGAGGACAAAGGAGGGCCGCAAAAGCGCGGTGACACAGTGTAGGACTGCCGCAGAGGGCGGTTTCCAAATGAGTTGAAAAAAACTGTAGCCCTCCCGACGAGAGTGGTCAAGCAAAGGGGACGCCTTCTTGGGCATCAAATTTGCGCTTGGGCAAAAGAGCGAGAAGCAAAAGGAGCAGAGACAAGCCTGGGAAAAAGGCCCAAGCCCCTCTTAAGTAGGGAGTTGTTCGAGCAGAATCTACTCGTGGCAGGCGAATTGGCCAAGCCCGAGGCGTGTTATGCGGCAAGGTGCGCACATGCGCGCCACCCGCATGAATCAACGCCGAGACACCTGTATTTGTCACACGCAGGATATACCGCTGTGTTTCGGCAGCACGCCATTGCGTCGCGGCCAGCATCTGATCAAACTCAGCGCTTGTGCCGTACCAGGCTTCATTCGAAAGCACGACAAAGGCTTCTGCACCGTCAAGAGCCTGTTGGCGAAAAACGCCGGGGAATACATTTTCCCAGCATACGGCGACACCGATTTTTGCTGGCGGCCCCTCAGCCAGAGGAATCGTCAATGGCCCGCGCCGATCAGTAAAAGTAAAATTCGGCAATAAACCTGACGCAGCAAAAACGCCCATGGCCACACTCTCAGAGCCTGGAAATGCCCCTTTAAGCGGCAACCGCTCACCGAACGGCACCAATTCGCTCTTACTCATTTGGCTCAGGATCGTGCCGGATTGAGAGAAAAGAAGAACCTCAGATGTGCGCTCGCTCATCACCTCAGCCGGAGCATTAGGCTGAACGGCTTGATAAAAATGAGAACCAATCAAGAAGGTCGTGCTTGGCGGCGCGGGGCTCATCACCTGAGCAACCGCCATCTGCTGCAAGTCAAGTAACTCGCGGGCCGGGACGACTTCCGTGGGCTGATTTGGCCAAGGGCGGCGCATCTCTCCGACGGCCTCATTAGGTAGGGCGGGAAAAGGCCACATCGTTTCGGCCCAGATCACGACATCGGGGTCGGGACCGTCTTGAAGCCCTGCATGAGTTAGCTCAAGGTGGCGCTTGTAAATCTCACCGGCCAATTCGGGTTCGTGCTTTTCGTTGAGGCCAATATTGGCCTGAATCCCGAGGCATTGCAGATCTGGGGGTGCTGGCTTGCGTGCCCAAGTGATAAAGGTCTGAGGCAAAATCAAAGCCAACGTCACGATAAAAGGCAAAAGGGCCAGGCGTGGGCCACGGGTCGACAAAGTGAAAAGGCAGCCCGCTCCAAAGACCAAAACCGCAGAGGCGCCAAGCTCACCCACAATGGAGCCCATCGAGAGGACGGCCGGCACATCAGCCAAGCCCAAGGCATAAGATGCCCACGGTGAGCCACCCATAGGAAACCACTGATGCGCCCAAGCCATGATGAGTAAAGCACCGGGGCCGGCCAGACCGGCGGGCATCCATGGGCGAAGGCGACGGAAAAGCACTCCGCCAGCGACCCAGAACCAACCCATGATGAGCCCGACGGGGATTGGCATCAGAGGGTGAATGTTGCCAAGGAAAGAAAAGGCGAGCGACCAAAAAACGACACCGCCTAGATAATCGCCTTTTTTATTGCCCCCCCGCTCCCAGTAAAGGATGCGAAAAAGAATCGCCGGCAGGACTAAACCGCCCCAAAGCCAACCCGGCAAAGCAACTGCGCGCAAAACGGCGGCTAGGAGTACGAGAAGCAAACTCATACCGATTCGTTTGGAACCTCGCCTGACACTCCTAAGTGAGTCGCACCGCTAATCGTCAAGCACTCGGCCATCTCGCCAGCCGCAAGAGTCAAGCCAGCCGAGACATGCAAAAGAGCATCTGCGCCTGCAAGAGATGTCCAATCGCCCGACCCCTGCTCGGGGCGCGGCGTGATAACCAACTGCCCCAGAGAATTGATCTTTAAATCGGCGGGTAAAAAACGCTCTCGTTTTTTGGCACGCGCCGGTGCGCCAAGAATGCCGGCCTGATACGGTCGCATCTGAGCCTGCCCGCCCATCATGCGTTGCAGAAGTGGCACAGCAAGAGTTTCAAGCATGACAAAAGAAGACACCGGGTTGCCCGGAAGCCCCAAGACAAACTTCTCTCCAAGGTGCCCCGCCCAAACTGGCTTGCCTGGCTGAACGCTCACACCGTGAAAAAGTTTGGCCACACCGCAAGCCTCAAAAGTCGAAGGCAAGTGATCTTTGTCGCCCATGCTGACCCCGCCAATCGTGACAAGTAAATCAGCACGCCCAAGAGCTGACTCAACGGCCGCACGCAACGCTTCAGGGTCGTCTGGAACATGCAAGTGGTCAATGACATCTGCGCCTGCGGCGATGAGTTGAGCGATCGAGCCGAGTCGATTGGAATCACGGACTTGATGCGGCTCAGGCTCAGTTGCCCACGGCACGACCTCGTCGCCAGTTGACATGACAATGACGCGTGGGCGGGCGGCGACAAAAACGGGGTCGGCGCCGCATCCGGCGGCGGCAGACAAATCAGCAGAGGATAAAACACGGCCCGCTTCGAGCAGCACGCGCCCGGCATCGCCCATTTCGCCGAGCTGACGCACATGACGGCCCGCTTGTGGCTCTTGAGAAAAACTCACGACATCGCCCTTGCGCTCGGTGTGCTCAACGGGGATGACCGTATCGGCCCCATCTGGCACCACACCACCCGTCATGACAGCAACCGTTTCACCCGCCCCAACAGATGGAATCACGGATGTGCCCGCATAAACCGCACCACAAACTTTGCGATCGTTACTGCCATCGCATGAACAAACGGCCCAGCCATCCATCGCGGAACGGCGAGTTGGTGGCTCGGCGCGCGTCATCATGATGGGCTCAGCCAAGACGCTGCCCAAAGCGTGGGCAAGAGGGATGGCTTCCGCGTCGGCGGAAAGTGGCTTTGCAGCGGCAACGAGCTGCTGAATCGCAGTCGAAAATGGCAGCAAAGAATGGCCCCGGTGTTGGGTGTCGCAGGTGTCGGCAGACATGAGTGGAAGAATGCGCTTTCGTGGCTTAAGAATGTCACGGAAATGTCACAAGGAAAAGACATAATACTCTCCCGATTCCTTCGTAACCCCTGTCATGTCTCGCGCATCTTTGCTCCCCCTTCTTTTCTTGCTTGCTTGCTCAACCAGCGACAAGCCAAGCGACTCCTCCTCTGACTCCGCAACCGTCGTTGATCTCAACGCCAAAGCGCAAGCAGACAACGCTGGCGATGAGCCAACCGAGCCCGAGCTCGAAACGCGATTGGTGCGCGTGGCGGCCGTCACTCAAGGCGATATCTTGCGCACCCTTGAGGCTGTCGCCAATGTGGTTTCGCTCGACTCCGTCGACATCATGCCGGAGCGCGCCGAAACCGTCGTAGAGATTTTGGCCGAAGAAGGTGATGTCGTCCAAATGGGCCAAGCATTGGCTCGACTGCGCGACTCTGTGGCTCAGCTTGAATACCAAGAAGCCAAAGTTCGCATCGAAGAAGCCAAAACAGGCCTTGAGAGCGCTCACAAAGATTATGAGCGAAATCAAGAATTGGCTAGTGGCAAAACGGTCGGCATTTCTTTATTGAGTGAGCGCGAGCTCGAAACAAGCAAGCAAACTTGGCTCACGGCTCGCACAACTCTTGAGTCGGGCAAGGTGGCACTCGACCGTGCAAAGCTTGAGCTCGAACGCTGCACTTTGACAAGCCCGATAGCAGGCACCGTAGCCGCGCGCGATTTATCTGTTGGCGACTTGGCGACCGTTAGCACTCGCGCTTTCCAAGTGGTTGATTTGGCACACCCTCGCGTCGAGATTCACCGCCCTCAACGAGAGCTGGCCTTCCTGAAAGCTGGCCTTCCCCTATCCGCCACAGCGGAAGCCATGCCTGGCCTAGACATCCCTGGCGTGATTGAGCGCGTGAGCCCGACCGTTGACCCAGAAACGGGCACTGTAAAAGTCACGGCACGACTCACTCCTGCGCAAGGAATTCTGCCTGTTGGTATTTTGGTGTCCTTAACTATCGAGCTTGAGCGACATGACTCAGCTTTGCTCTTGCCCAAAAAAGCACTCCTCTTTGAGGGTGGCGTCCAGTATGGCTTTAAAATTGTTGACGGTAAAGCCGTCCGTTTTGATCTTGCCCCTGGCTTCGAGAATGCAAATCAAATCGAAGCTCTGCCTGAATCCGGGCTTGAGCTAGGCGACACCGTTGTGGTGATTGGCGCAGACCGACTCGAACAGGGCACCCCCGTCGAAATCATCGGCTCATGAGCGACTCCGACATCCAACGCGGCATCCTGAGTTATGGGGTCCGCAGGCCCGTGGGCATGTTGATGCTCGTTTTGGCCGCCGTCGTTTTTGGCGTGGTCTCTCTAGGCAAACTGCCTGTCGATTTGCTGCCTGCCATGGATTACCCATCCTTGACGGTCCGCACGGCTTACCCTGGCGCGGCACCCTCTGATGTCGAAGAACGAGTCACCGAACGACTCGAAGATGTGCTTTCAACCGTTGGTTCCGTTGTTTCCATGCGCTCTAGTTCACGCGCAGAGTTAAGCGAAATTCAACTTGAGTTTGAGTGGGGTTCTAATCTGCCATTCTTGGTGCAAGATGTGCGTGAGCGACTCGACCGAGTTTTCTTGCCGCAGGGTGCGGAAAAGCCGCTCATCCTTCGATACGACCCCGGCCTTGACCCCATTTTGCGCATTGCGATTTCGGGCGACACCAACCTGACACGATTGCGTGACTTGGCCGAACGAAAAGTCGAACGCGAATTAGAGAGCATCGCCGGTGTGGCTGCCGTCCGCGTTAGGGGTGGCCTCGAAGAAGAAATCGTCGTGATGCTCGACACGCATCGAATGGCGAATTTAAAACTGACTCCTGAGTTGGTCAAAGCGCGCCTAGCCGAAGAAAATCTCAATGTCCCAGGCGGCACTCTCGAAGAAGGTTCCGTGGAATATGTCGTCCGCACCTTAAATGAGTTTCGCACGATTGATGAGATTTCCGAATTGCCTCTCGTTACGCGGGGCGGTGTTGCGATTAAATTGCACGAAGTCGCCAAGGTGCAGCGCTTCCATAAAGACCGCGATGTCATTCTGAGAGTCGCTGGTGCCGAGGCCGTTGAGATTGACATTTTCCGTGAGGCGGGCGCCAATCTCGTTGAAGTTTCTGAGCTCGTTCGCGAGCGTTTATTCGGTGAGGAAGCGACAACCGTTTCAGGCGGCGGAAAAAAGAAACGGCGTGGCGAGACTAATGGGCCAAGTTTTCGCACGCGTAAAAGTGTAAAAGACTCCCTCCCCTCCGGGATTACGCTTACCCTTTTGAGCGACCAGTCACGCTTCGTCAAAGAGGCCATCGACGAGGTCAAGTCGGCAGCCATCCTTGGCGGCCTGATGGCCATTTTGGTGTGCTACTTTTTCTTGAGGCGCTTTTCAGCAACGATGCTCATTGGGCTCGCTGTCCCCGTTTCCGTCATCGCAACATTTGGCGCGATGTACTCAAGCGGCATCACCATGAACATCATGTCTCTAGGTGGGCTCGCGCTCGGTATCGGGATGTTGGTCGACAACACGATTGTGGTACTTGAATCCATTGCGAGGCGTCGTGAAATGGGCGATTCTCCCAAAGTTGCTGCTGTGCGTGGTGTCCAAGAAGTCGGCTCTGCCGTGACGGCATCGACTTTAACGACGGTTGCTGTTTTTGCTCCAATCATTTTTGTCGAAGGCGTCGCAGGCCAAACTTTCGGCGACCAAGCCTTGACGGTTGTTGCGTCTCTTTCGCTTTCTTTGGCTGTTGCTCTTTTCTTCTTGCCTGGCTTGGCTGCGCGAGTCGATTTGAGCCCCCAATCGCAACCCACACCCAAGCGTAAGCAGCTTGCCGATCTCTCGCAAGGCCTGTTGCCTAGACTCCGCGCTTTCCTGAATCGTTCTGCTGCCGGTCCTGGCAAGCAAAGTCGAGCGGCTCTCTTCCTCGAGTTGCTTTTGGTTCCAATTCAAGCGCTACGCAAAAAGAGCGTTTGGCTGGCCCTAGCTTTAAGTGGCGGCGCAGGGTGGTGCTTTGCGCATCGCGCAGCTTTATTGGCGGCTAGCCTTGCAGAAAACGCCGGCAAAATGCCAGGCGGCGGCGGGCGCAGCGGCATGGGCGCCATGGTTTCCGCCGCAACCGAACAAGCCGCTGCGGGTTGGCTTATTGCTGGCATTCTGCTTGCGCTACCCTTGATGTGGGTCTTAGGCGAGCCGATTCTTCGCTTTCTCGGAGCTGTTTTAGCCGATTTACTTTCCTTGGTTTTGGTTCTCCTTTCAGGGCTTGGGGGTCTAGCCCTCATCGTTTTCCAAATGCTTGCTTGGCTTCCATCAAAAGCGGTTAGCGGCATTCAAACTGGGCTTGAGCGCGCCTACCCCCATTTATTGCGCCGTGCCTTGCAAGCCCCAGCAGCTGTTCTATTGATTGCAGCCATCTTCGCCGCGATGGCATGGAATAGCGCGGGTTCTCTTGGTCGCGAATTGCTCCCTGAGGTCAAACAGGGCGAATTGACGGCCGAGCTTTTCTTCCCGGCGGGCTACCCCCTTAGCGAGACTGACCGCATTTCGCGTGAGCTAACTCTCTTGACGGCGCAGATTCAAGGTGTTGCCGAAACAGCTGTTCTTTCAGGTGCAGATGCTGAATCAATTTCCTCCGAAGAAACCGGCCCACACCGCGCGAGCTTAACTGTGCGTACCGAGCAAGACGGTGATGCCCGCGCAACCGAAATGCGAGTGGAAACCGAGCTTCGCCATATCCTTGAGCGAGAACCAGCTTTGGCGCGCTATTACATTCGGCGACCAACGCTGCTCGCCCTCAATGCACCCCTTGAAATTGAAGTGTTTGCAGACGACCTCTCCCTTCTGGGCGAAGCGACGGCCAAGGCTGCAAATGCATTGCGAGAGGTTCCGGGCATTACCGACCTCCGCTCTTCATTGCGGCGCGGCAACCCTGAAGTGCGCATCACGCTCGACCGTGAAAAACTAGCACGCCACAATTTAACGGTTGGCTCCGTGGCCAGTCGTTTGCGCTTGGCCGTTGAAGGCGAGGCGGCATCCACCTTCCCGGGCTTGGATGAACGCATTGACATTCGCGTGCGAGCCGACTTGTCTCAGCTCAAGCATGTCGAGCAACTTCGTGAATTACCCGTCAACCCTGAGGCTGACAAGCCGTTGCCGTTGGGTGCGATTGCTACATTTACGATTGCCGATGGCCCAAGCGAAATCCGCCATGTTGACAATCGCCGTGCAGCCGTCTTATCGGCTTCGATTGCAGGGTTTGACCTCGGAGCGACTTCCGAAGCGGTTATCGCGGCCCTCGAAGAGATGCCCAAACTTCCAGGCGTGCGCTTTGATGTCAGTGGGCAGAAAAAAGAAATGGACGAAGCCCTCGGCTCTCTAAACTTTGCACTCTTGCTGGCTATCTTTTTGGTTTACGCGGTAATGGCCGCGCAATTCGAGAGTTTGCTCCAGCCCTTGTTGATTTTATTCTCCGTCCCTCTCGCCGGCATTGGTGCCGTTTTCGGTCTTTCCTTGACCGGTACTCCGCTCTCTATTGTGGCTTTACTTGGTGCTGTGATTCTTGCGGGCATTGTGGTCAATAATGCCATTGTGCTAGTCGATCGCATCAATCGAAACCGAGACGAGGGCATGGAGCTCAACGAAGCCATCATTCAAGGTGGCAAAACGCGGTTGCGGCCGATTTTGATGACCACGACGACTACGGTATTGGGCATGCTTCCTCTCACGGGTTGGCTGGCTATTGCAGGTGCTGCCGAAGGCACCGAGCTTCGCGCGCCCATGGCGTTGGTGGTGATTTGCGGTTTGGTTGCATCGACTCTCTTGACTCTTGTGGTCATCCCAGCGGGTTACCGCTTGTTGGCTCAGTTCACTTCGAAGACTCACAATGCCTGAGCCTCACCCTGACGACCAACGAGATCTAGGCAACCCCACTCTGCAACGGTTCTTCCAGGGTTTGGTGCGTCGGCCGATTGCGGTCTTGATGGCCTGCCTAGCCCTCGCCGGCATGAGCTTAATCGCCGCGGGGCGCATCCCGGTCGAGCTGATTCCGTCGGGGTTTGGCTCAAGCAGTGTCACGGTAAATGCACCTTGGGTGGGCGCGAACCCAGGCGAAATTGAGCAGAGGGTCATTCTGCCTCTCGAAGATGAATTGCGCACTCTGCCCGGGGTGCAAGACATCTTGGCTGTTGCAAGCGCTGGTTCCGCAACCGTCGTCCTGAATTTTCCGGGCAACTACGACATGGAGCAGGCGCATGCCGAAGTGAGCGATCGCATCGAGCGTGTGCGGCCATTGTTGCCACGCGAGGTTGATCGCATCACCATTCGCCGCTGGAATTCTGGCGACATGCCCATCATGTGGATGGGCGTACGCTACCCCGTTACCGACCGCGAAAGATCCCAAGAGATCTTGGCCGAAGTTTTGCAGCCGCGCATCGAGGCCATTGAAGGCGTGGCCTCTGCACGGGTCAATGGCATCCCGCCATCGTCGGTGCGTATTTTGCTTGACGAAGATCGCGTTGCCGCCAACCGCGTTGATATTGGCGCTTTGGTTCGGCAACTGCAAGCCGACAACATCGCCTCACCCTTAGGCGACCTTGACGCCGCCGGCTCTCGCTTCCTGATTCGCATGGACGCGCGGTTTGAGTCACTCGAAGAAATCGAAAACTTTGTCGTGCGGCCAGGGCTAAAGCTCAAAGATATTGGGCGCGTAGCCAAAGTGCGATCGGCTCCTGAGCATTTCTTTCGCGTTGACGGCGACTACACCTTAGGCGTCGCAATCAGCAAAGAAACTTCAGCGAATACTTTTGAAGTTTGCAAGCGCATTCAAGAAGTCGTTGAAAATGAATTTGCCAATGATGCGCAATTGGGTCGTTTTGAATATTCCATTTTCTGGAACGAAGGCGACAACATCCGCGAGATTTTGACGAATCTTGTCAGAGATGCTGCACTGGGTGGTTTAATCGCCAGTTTGCTCTTGTTTGCATTCCTGCGGCGTGTCGGCCTGACTTTATTGATTTCGGTTTCCATTCCCTTTTCCGTTTTGGTTACGCTTACTTGGATTTGGGCAAGCGGCGAGAGTTTCAACCTCTTCACCATGACCGGCATTGCCATCGCCATCGGGATGCTCGTCGACAATGCGGTCGTGATTGTCGAATCGATTTTCACTCGTTTGATGCGTAAAGAATCACTCGAAGACGCCTGCACAAAAGGGCCGTCTGAAGTCATGCTTGCGGTAACCACTGCGACTTTGACCACGGTTGTGGTTTTCCTTCCGCTCATTTTCATGTCGGAAGAGCGCAACACGCGCTTGGTCAGTTCAGCCATGGGTATCCCACTCTGCATCAGTTTGATTGGTGCTTTGATTTTGGCCATTTTCATCGTGCCTGTTTTCTCACGCAATGTGATGAAAGAAGACTCGATGCAAGAGCTAGCCATCCGCATGCGAGAGCGCGAAAAACGAGGGGGTGGCTTGCTGAGTAAGTTACAAAACTTTTTCACTCGCCTCGTGGGCTGGAGTTTAGATCACCGCTTCCGCGCTTTCACTTTGGCGGGTTTGTTTTTGGCGTCGGGCGCTTTTGCGCGGGCCGGCAATTCATTCTCAGGCGGCGAGATGATGGGCGGAAGTCAACTCTCGATCAAATTTAGTCTTTCCGAAGGCACAACCCTTTACGATGCCGACCAAGCCATCGCTGAGCTTGAAAAAACGATTCTTGCTAAGCCTTTCAAAGAGGCCATCGACGACCCGGTCATCGGCATTCAATATGACCGCTCAGGTGGCACGGTCAATATGTGGCATGACAGCAAACCATCCCCAGACGAAGAAAAAGTCATTCGTGAATACTTCAAAGAAAATGCGCCGGCCACAGCGATCTTTGATTTTCAATTCGAGCGCAGCTTTGATGAACGCAACTCGACTGACGAGCATTGGGTTCGTGTACAACTTTCTGGCCCCGACAGTTTGAGCGTCGAGCAATACGCGGCGTCTTTGCGCGAGATTGCTAGGGCCGATTCGGCGATTAAAGAAGTCGCCGACCCCGCCCGCACGACTCGCGAAATGCGTGTCAGTCTCGACCGCGACCGCATGAGTCGTCTTGGCATTAGCAGCCAAGCTGTGTTGGGCACGATTGAGTGGGGCTTACGCGGCTTTATGGTTTCGCGGTTTGAGACCGAGCGCAGTGACATCCCTTTGATTCTTGAATTCGACGACCCCGATGTCCCTGACCGCGAACGATTAAAAGAAATGATGCTCATGCTTCCCACGGGTGGCGTTGTGCCGCTTGACACCATTGCCGACTTCAAATCTGCACGCGCGCCTGCCAGCATCTCACGCCGCAATGGCCTGACATCCGCCATCGTTGGGTTATTGCCCTTCAATGAAGACATCCGTGAGCGGCGCGTTTTGCTTGAGCAACTCACCGAACAACTTGAGCTACCTGAGGGTTACAGTTGGAAACAAGTCGGCGGATGGAGTGGCTTCTCGCAAGACATGGGCGAAATGAAAACGGCTTTTACTTTGAGCATTGCGCTTGTCTTCTTGCTCATGGGTTTGTTGTTCAACTCTCTCGTCTTACCGCTTTCAGTGCTAAGCACGATTTGGTTTGCTGTCACCGGAGCAAATTGGGCTTTCAAACTCACGGGCACGCCAATGGATCTCATGGGAATGGTAGGCATGATTGTGCTCGCTGGCGTAGTCGTCAATAACGGCATCGTTTTGGTTGACCGCATCTTGCAACATGAAGCATCAGGGCTCCCCCGCCGAGATGCCATCCTGCAAGCAACTCGCGACCGTTTACGCCCTGTCTTAATGACGGCCTTAACCACCATCTTCGGGCTTCTGCCAATCGCACTCAGTGAAGAAACGGGCATGGGGTTTTCTTTCAAGGGGCTCGCCATTGGTGTTGCAGGTGGTTTGGCATTTACGACCTTCTTCACCCTCTGGATCGTGCCGCTTCTTTACGCCACCTTTAACGATTTCGGCGCGCTTGTTGCACGCCGATTCAATAAGGCTTAAGGCGTTACTGCAATCTCAACCGAAACCGTTGAAACGAGTTCACTTGCCGTTTCGACGACGACAGCTGCAAACATCGACTGCCCTACAAAAGGCATCCATGCCCCAGCTGGCAAATCAAACTGGACGCTCCCTTCACCAAAAGTATTCAAGTGACCTACGGCAAATGACACACCCCCGGGGACAAAACCTTGGGAAGTTGCCAGAGTTAGGGAATCAAAGGTTAATGGAACATAAAGACCGCCATTCCAAAAACCTGAATGCCCGTGTTTGGAGAGAAGCAGGCGATACTTTGCATGGGCGAAACGACCGGGCGGCATTTCAAGTTTGAAATCAGTCGAGCCGCCAATTGCAGCACTTACTTCGACTCGTTGGGGAGAAATACCCGGCCAGTATTTCCAAATTTCGACAAACCCCTCTTCTGTCGTGTCTTTGACCGAAGAAGAATAGGAACCCACCGCAAAAGTCGGTGAATCAGCCTCGCTAGAGTCGCTCAAACAAACAGCATCTGCACCGAAATTGTAAGTGTCAAAAATGGGGATAAGGGCTCGGTTAAATGGTGCGCCAGTCGCGCCACAGTAAAGTTCAAGAGCCCCAGTCCAGCCATTCCTTTGGTCGGAATTTACAAATAGACGACCGTCATTAACTACGGCAAAATCAGCACAGCCATCGCCATCGAAGTCAGTGGATGGAATAAGGAAAGATGCGCGCGACCTTTCGCCATATTTGCTCGATATCTGCGAAGGCTCGTAATGCCACAAAACCGATCCGTCCAAACCCGAAAAAGCTTTTGCCTCATGTATGGCCTCAAATTCGTTCAGCCCTTCAACAACAAAATCTAGAATACCATCACAATTAAAATCACCCGTAAAGAGATTGAAGTCAGCAGATGTCAGCATACTGGTGCGCAAACCCGTTAGAAAAGAAGCCAGGCAATTTCCAGTAGCAAGCGAATAAACCCTCACAACGACCTCTCCCGCGAACCACGCAAAATCTCGCCGAGCCAGAATAAAGCAATCGGGCAGACCATCGCCATCCCAATCACCGGCATTCGCTACCTTTTGCCCGAAATTAGCCGTGATGCTATATGAGTTTTCGATAGTAGAAAGAAGCACTCCACTCGCACCAGAAAGGACACTCACATAACCGGAAAGAGGCGGGCCTGGGTCGTGGCCTCGGGTGCCGACAATAAGTTCTGGTATGTTATCATCGTCTAAATCTGCGACACTATCTACCGAGCAGCCGAATTTATCCCCAACTGCACCAGAATGCTCTACTGTATACAAGAGTGATCCAGTCTTGCCTGAGACAACTGCAATTCCGCCCTTGTCGTTTAAACTAGTTGCGGAAACGACAAGATCTCGATGACCGTCAGCATCCAAATCATCGACCGCAACCAAAAACACCCCCGCAAAAGACATGTAGCCCCAAATAGGCATCAAATCCAAAGTCCACAAACCGGTTCCGAGCTCAGAAGAAATGCACGACAGAGAGCACGAACCATAGAAAAGCGACACTTCATAATCTTTGTTTACCGTAACGACATCCAATAGCCCACCACCGTCTAAATCGTCTATTGCAGTCATAAAATAGGTATTGCCTCTGCTTAGCCAGTTGGGCTGTAAGCCCACAAATCCAGAAGGCGCGCAAACTAAATCCCAAACCCCACCAGGGTTTTCAGGGATTTGCTGAGGAATGATGGCGAAAAGTAAAGAAACAAAACAAAACATTACTGAATCTCCTGTAGTTCAAATGCGCCCATATCTTTGGCCCAAAAAAGAGCATCGGGTCGTGGCAAGCCACGATAATCTTGAGTTGAATTGGGTGTGGTCATGAGAAGACCAGCATTAACAATCGAGGAACCGACTGATTGCATGATTCCACCACACCAGCGCCAATCTGTCCAATAATAATCTAACACGGTATGCACTATATTTGCATGGAAAGCTGGATAGTTGCTGTTGGGAGTCAGGCAAGAATTCCATGTAGAGTTCAGCATCTCGTATCCCAGAACAGTCGTTGGGTCAGGGCTGAAAGACGCGTCCCAATAGCGAATGGATGTGCCAGCTGGGAGCACAAGAGGGTAAGTTTCTTTGGCGCTATACGGGTCATTAGCACCCGCAACATATATCGTGCATCCAGAGTCTCCGTCTACAGAATCAAGCGCTTTGGTTACAGAAGAAAAGGGATCTAGCTGACTACCGGCACCACCAGGACCACGATCGGCAGCAACCCAATAAGTTGTTTGCGACAAAAGTGTCGAGGTGAACGCAGCAACAAACAGAAACACAAAAGAAAGAGACCATTTTAACCATGACTCCCTGTAGCCCCCCCCCCAGCACAATTACAACCCACAAATCGCCTTCAGCCTTCAACCAGTTTGAAGTAGTCAATACACATCAAACTCCGACTCATTCATGCGTCGGAGTTGAGTTCTTCCGTCCGCCGCGAGTTTCGTACTGAGTTGTCGCGGCTTCGCCGCGACAACTCAGGCGAATGCCTGAGCGCCGGATGGAAAACTCAACGACGCCACAACAGATAGCAGAAACAACGATACAATACGCCGATGGCATCGTTCCTTGACGGCTCAACAAATCCCACGGCTCCTCGTCGCTTCGCAATTGCGGTTTCGCGTTTTAACGCACCGATTACTGAGGCTCTCCTAGAGGGTGCGACACGCACATTTGTTGACCACGGCATCCCTGCTGATGCTGTCGATGTGGCTCGCGTGCCAGGCGCTTTTGAGTTGCCCCTAGTGTGCGACAAGCTGGCCGCTACCGGCAAATACAATGCGGTCGTTGCGCTCGGATGTGTTGTCCGTGGCGACACCCCTCACTTTGATTATGTTTGCGGCGAGTGCGGCCGCGGCTTAATGGATGTCGGCCTTAAGCATCAACTGCCCATTATTTTTGGGGTCTTGACCACCGACACGATGCAGCAAGCACTTCATCGCGCCGACGCAAGCTCGCTCAACTCAAGCGATGGCGCTGCCGATGGCGACACCGAAAAACACACTCCTAAATGCAATAAAGGTGCCGAAGCTGCCCTTTGCGCACTTGAAATGACAGCCCTTCTCCCGGCCATCTCTTAGTTATGAATTCCCCCATCCGACGGCGCACTCGTGCGCGAGAGCTTGCTCTTCAATTTCTCTACACCATCGAAATCCGCGGCACCGAAGCCATGGACGACCTGCCCGAGTTTGCCAAGCATCACAGCAAAGGCGTCGGCAGTGCAAAAGACCGTCGTGAGATATCAGCCTATCTCAATGACCTCTGCCACGGGGTCTACGACCACTACGCCGATCTAAACGACTGGATCGAAGCCATCGCTCGCAACTGGAAACTCGAGCGCATGGCCCTCATCGACCGGAACATTCTGCGGATGGCCATCTACGAGCTGCTCTTCAGCACAGAGGTGCCTTTTAAGGTCGTGATCAACGAGGCCATCGATGTTGCCAAGCGGTTTTCCGGGCCGCAGTCGGGCGGTTTTGTGAATGGCATCCTTGACCGTGCTCGCATTATTATTCAAGAGGCGCGTGAAAACGGCGAAGAAATCCCTGCGCCTCCTGTGGGTGACATCAGCGCGGCGGCCCCTTTGCCTGAGACCGAAAAGGTCGCTCCAAAGGTCGATGAAATCATCAAAGGCGAAGAGACAACAACGGCCTGGGAGTCCCCTCCTGAGCGTGCGCCTGTCGAGGCTGACCCTGTCGCCGACGCTGCTGCTGCACCCGCTCGTCGTCGCCGTCGCCGTCGCACTGACCCGAGTGAAGCCCCGCAACTTGCCGAAGACAATTTCGACGAAATGGCTCAGCCAAGCATGCCCTCTGACTACGATTTAGTCGCCGATGATGCGGTTGTTGGCTCTGCAGATACCGAAAGTGCAGACTCTACCGAAAGCCTGGCATCCGCCAAGTTCGACCTGCCGTCTGAAGAATAATGGTCTTCTCCAAACTGCGTGCTAGTCTTTCCCGCACGCGCAATCGCATCTCTCATGCTTTGCGGCGTTTATCTGGCGACGCAACCATGAGCGAAGCCCTTGAGGCCCTCGAAGAAGTCCTCTACACGGCCGATGTGGGCGCACTCGCGGGTGAGCTGATTGAGCAGGCCGAGCAAGAAGCCGCTCGCGGCAGCTTTGATTCACCCGCCGATTTAAGCCCATGGCTACATGAGCGTTTAAGCGAATGGGTGCAGGGCCCTTCTGGCGACCCACTTCCACCTCAGCCTAATGGCGGTCCGCGAGTCTTGATGATTGTCGGCGTTAATGGCGCGGGCAAGACCACAAGCATCGCCAAAATGGTTCAGTGGCTTCGCGACCGTGGCGATTCAGTCTTGGTCGGTGCGGGCGATACTTTTCGAGCCGCCGCTGTTGAGCAGTTGCAGGTTTGGTGTGACCGCGCTGATGTGCAGCTCGTTAAAGGCGCTCAAGGCGCCGACCCCGCGGCTGTGGCACACGATGCCGCTTCAGCCGCTGTTGCACGAGGCGTTGATTACCTTGTGCTTGATACGGCCGGCCGTTTGCACACTCAAAAAAACTTGATGAGTGAGCTCGAAAAGATCTCGCGGGTCTTGGGCAAAATCATTCCTGATGCTCCGCACGAAACCATTTTGATTCTCGACGCGACAACGGGCCAAAATGCCGTACAACAAGCGCGACTCTTTGGGCAGAGTGTTCCGCTCTCTGGGGTCGTCCTTGCCAAACTCGACGGCACGGCAAAAGGTGGTGCCGTCCTGAGCATTGGCCGCGAGTTGCAACTGCCCGTTAAATTTGCAGGTTTGGGCGAAGGCATCCACGACCTTGAGGTGTTCGACCCCACCGCCTATGTCAACGCCCTGCTCGACCTCGACGAAGCCCCCACCCGTTAATGGCCGTCGCATTCCTGGCCGCCCTTGCTTTTCTCTTACCCCTGTGGGGTTGGTCGCCGCACATTCTCGACGATGCCAGGTTCGACAGTTTCGGGATGGCAACCGCAGTCAGTTTGCTCTTCGGCGTCTGCTTCTTCAAGCGCACATCGCTTCGCGTCCCGAAAGGTATCTACTGGATTACAGCCGGTTACGCATGCGGCTTGATTGCACTTTTCTTCGCGGCTAACGACCCGGCCCCACTCAGCTCGACGGCCTTCTCTAAATCGAGCGCACAGGGTTTACTCGATCGCGCACCTCTTGCAGGTGCTCTTGCTTTGGTCGCTCTTGTTGGGGTCATTCGCACTGAAAAGCAATTGCGAGTCTTGCTGGGCGCGATCCTAGCCGGAACGGCTGCAGCCGTTTGGTATGGCCTAGCGCAGTCGATTGGCTTAGGGCCAGAGGTTTTTGGGCCCCAAGATTACGCACCGCCTGTTTTGCCTTTCCCAGGCACCAATCACGCAGCGACTGTGTTGGCTCCTTTGATTGTCGGCACGCTGGCTTGGCTCTTTCAGAAGCAACGCGCGACCAAAGAAACGCGCTGGCTCTGGTTTGCGTTTTTGCTTCCTGCAGTTTTCCTGCTTGGGCAATTCGGAGTTTCAGCAGCTCGGATATCCCTCCCACTTGGTTTAGCATGGCTGATTTGGCGTCAAGGTAAAGCGCGGCGCAAAGGCATCCTGATGGCTTCTTGCGCGCTTCTTGCTTTGATGACTCTCGGTGAGGGCGCTCGAGAATGGCGCATGAGCGATTCTGCGCATCCTGATGGCATCCGCCCCGCTTGGTCGACCTTGCTTGGGCGCATCGACATGGCCGAGGCCTCGCTGCTACGCAGTTTTGACGAGCCGCTGGGCATTGGCCTGGGCCGATTCGAAGTCGATTACCCCAGTTGGCGGGGCGACTTTGAGGCCTGGACATCATCAGGGTTTTGGTCGAGCCCGACTTTTGGCCACCCCAAAACACCGCACAATGAAGTTGTGCTGGCTCTCGTTGAAAATGGGTTTTTAGGCGCGATTTTGCTCGCGATTGGGGTCATCCTGCTACTGCGAAACAAGCAACGGCCAAGCTGGGCGACCGGAGCCCTGCTCACTATGGGGGTTCACGCCCTAAGTCATGCGCCGCTGAGCGACCACTCGTCGGCTCTTATCCTGCTTGCCATCCTGCTCGGCCTGCGTGAACCTGGGCGTGCCGCGGAAGCCAGCCTTGCGCCCACTTCCACAAAGCTGCTCCCTTTTCGGCCGTTCACTATTTCAACGGTTGCCGTAGGCGCACTTTGCTTCACGGCTCTTGTACCCGCTTGGTCACAAAGCTACGGCGAATGGCTACTCTCGCGGCGTTTTGCCGCCATTCAAATCGACCCCGATGGTTCTGCAAAGCTTGACCCCCAAATTTCGGTTGACCTCTTAGCTCATGCGGCTGAAATCCGGCCAGGAAACGCACTCACCTGGGCATTGATGGCGACTGACTTCCGTGAGACGGGGCAACATGAAACGGCAGCGCAGCTATGGCAAGAAACGCTCTTGCGCAGCCCCTACAGCATGGCCGCGCGTCTTGGCTCTTTCCGTGCGCATCTATCGCTTGAGCAAGAATCAACCGCCTTGCTCCATCTCGAATCTGCCGAGCTGCTTGAGCCGCGCTTTCGCCTCGTGCGCGATTACCGCACGCAATGGCTCCATGGCCGCGCGAGTGATTGGCTCACGCGCAACCCGCCGCTCTTTCAAGAAGGCCTCCTCTTTCGCGCCATGGCTTATGCCCGCGAAAACGAGTTTGACGAGACTCGCAACACACTCAAAGCCTTAGGGCCGTTCGCGGAGGGCCACCGTGCGGTCGTGGAGCGCGTGCGACTTGACGCTAATCTCGACGAAGGTCTCATGCGCACCCTTGTTCTAAGAATCCACCCAGACTGGGAACCATTACTTGGCCCGGCCTGGGTGGGTTATCGCGGTTTTGAGCCCGCGGCTGCTCGTTGAGCTAGATGGCGCTTAAAGGCCCGCTTCTTCGCTAGAGTCTGGGAAGATGACCTTGGTCAGCTCGTAACTCTTGGCCAAGCCAGAAAAGTTGAGTTGCTCAAGTTGGAAGTTGCGTTGCAATTCAGCGGTAGCTTGTTGGCGTGCACGATCGAGCTCGCCAGGCCACATGCCCTGCGCGTCGGCCTCGCGGCGCTCAATCAATCGAATCACGACATAGGTTTCGCCCATGCCTTGCTCAAGTGGGCCGATGACTTGGCCATCGAGAGTCTCGTCGAGCTGGCGCCCAAGCATCGAACGCAACCAAGGGCCCTGGCTGTCGTCTTTTGCCCATACGGGGTCAACGGTTGGGCGAATTTCGCGTGAAACCCAGTCTTGGGTTTGAAGCTCAAGCCCATCGGCAAGGAAAGCATCTGCACCAACGACGGCGGGATCGCCCTCGACGGCATCGTCGGCTTGAGGCAAGTTTGCGACAAAAGCCTCGGCAGCTTCGCGGGCCATCACGACTTGGCGATGTTCGCGCCAGTAATCGACCACAGAGTCGTGCACCTCGGCTAGCTCAGGCATCGCACGATCGCGCTGCTCAGTAGGTCGGGCGACAATCGCCATGCCATCGCTCAGCAAAATCACATTGGCCATCCAGGAACCAGTTTCGGTTTGAAACAACTGCGCCAACTCAGGAGTGCCGATGCGGTCTAGATCAGCCAATGCGGCGCGCCCCACGGGGCTCGTCTCGGCAAGGAACTCGACGCCACGCTCACTCGCGTAAACCGACAAGTCAGCGACCTCGCGCGCGCCATCAAGCAGAGCTTGGGCCGCGCGTTGCAGTTGGAAATCACGCAGCAAACGCTCACCCACCTCTTCGCGGGTCAAGACAATGCCGTTTTCAGGCGTGCGCTCGTCGGCTGGGCGTTGGTAAAGCGAATAGCGACGGAAGTCATAAAACCCCTGCAGGGCCTCTTCTTCTGGAACTGTGGCGTCGGCCCAACCTTTAACGGCATCACTGCCGAGAGCTTCGGCGGAAAGGACGAGAGCCTCAAAAGCAATGGCCTCTTCGTTTTCGAGGACGCGCTTTTGCTGAAGAGTCAAGTCAGCCTCAAAGAAGGCAGACAAGACATCGATCTCTGGAGTCTCGCCAGCTGCAGCATCGGCAAAATCGTCGGAAGACCAAACAAGATAGTCATAGCGCATCTCGGAATAACGCTTGGACCAGCTGGCCAAGACATCGTCGTCGGTCGGGACGGCGCCTGAAGCAAGCATCGTGCCCAGCTTTTGGATGCGCATCAATTCGCGCAACAATGACTCAAGGTCGAGCGCGCGCGAGAAGCCCATGCGCTGATAGAAGGTTTGATAATCTTGGCGTGTTTGAGCGAGAATCATCTGCAGAAAACTGCTGAGCTCTTCGTCGACGACCTCGATATCGAAAGCATCGGCCAACTTAACCAAAGCGGCATAAGCCAGAATGCTCTCTGTGTCTTCTTCTGGGGTGCGTGCCCCAAAAAAGCGAGCTTCCCAGGTCAAGCTGCGGCGCGCGGCTTGGTAGTCAGGCAAAGTAATTGCAGCGGTCGAACCGTCAGGCAGAAGCATCGTGGCTTGCGCTTGAGGGCCGCCCGAAAACAGGTTGCCAAACATTTGGGTCATCTGAGGGGTTACTGAAAAAATCACGAGGCAAAAAATCGCCACGAGAATCAGGCCCCAACGCTTCATAGCCGACATGGGCTCTGCGTGTGAAAGTTGCTCGGCGGCCGTTTCAAGGTGGCCGTCGGGCGTGGAATGATGCTGCTTTTTCTTGCTCATCTAAAATGGGTTTCGACGAAATCGAGGGTCGAAGAGTTTACTCGGTTTCTGCCTCTGGCGCAGGGTCTGGAGTCGGGCTTTCTTGGGAAACCACATCAGGGGTGGTTGTCGGTGCGGGTGCTGCTTCGGCTGGCGAAGATAAACGCCCTGCCTCAGGGAGGTCTTTCAGGTCTTTCAGGCCAAATCGATCTAAGAACTCACGCGTTGTGCCATACAAGAACGGGCGGCCGGGCAATTCAGCGCGACCTAAAATGCGGATCACCCGTAAATCGAGCAAATGTCGCAAATGCGGCCCCGATTTGACACCCCGAATCGCATCGATGTCAGCCTTGAGTAGAGGTTGGCGATAGGCCACAAGTGCCAAGACCTCAAGCGCCGCTGGGCCTAGCTTTTCGGCATGAACCTTTTTGCGCACCGAGGATAAATCTTCGGCGACCTCTTCGTTTGTCAAGATACGGAAGGCCTTGCCAACGCGTTGCACGACGAGAGGTAAGTCACGCTCGGTCATCCAGATTTCAAGGGCTTCGATGTGCTGGCGCGGCGAAAGTTGCTCTGCATCAGGTTCGGGGGCCGGAGGACTATCTGGAGTGCCCGTTTCAGGCACGAGTGCATACAAAACCTCACGAATGCGGTCTTGCGAAACGGGGTCAGGCGACGAAAAAAGCAACGCAAAGAGTAAGCGTAGCTTTTCGTGCGAAACCGTGGGCTCAGTTGGGGCGGTTGGGGACAAAGGGAGAGGATAGGGCTGAAATCCCAGGCAAATTGCCATGCGCATTGTAGCGGCGTGACATCTCTTCAAACCAAGCTCGTGCCTCAAGTGGGCTAATCGGTTCGGATGAAAGGCCATCTAGCAAAACAGAGCGCGGGGGCAAATCAACATGCGGCTCGAAAACCTCACTCAAGCGGACGACATGCCACGCGGAATCGCCTTGGAAGCGGAAAGGCCCCAGCACTTCATGGACATGTGCGGCATCAAGCCACTCACCGAGCGGATTGGGCAAATAACGCGCCATCGGTGAGAAACTGGCGTCAGGCATCTGCCCCACGACGAGGCTTTCTCCTGCCAAAAGGCGCGGGTTGGCGCCATAGCTCAAATCGCTCGCCCACTTTTGGGCTTTGGCCTCATCGCGTGAAACCAAAATGTGCAGACGCACTCGCCCCGAAAGCCAGGCATCGGCGCGGACGACCATCTGATAGAGCCACTGGTCATGCAAACGGGCCTTCATAGCAGCCTGGACGCTCGCCCAAGATTGGCCATATCTCGCGGCAGACCAATCGTTAAGAGAAGTCTCGCCTAACCCCAAGCGCATGACCTCGATATTTTCGGCGAGTTTTGCGGCGAGGAAATCAGGAGGGAGCATGAGGCCCAATCGCTCAGCCTCGCGCTTAGCGAAGGCCGCTCGCTTCAAACTGCGCACCAACTCACGGCTCTCTGCTGGAAACAAGAATGCGGCTTCGGCAACAAAGGCTTGAGCATTGAGAGGCGCTCCAGCAAGCTGCACCTCGTTTAAATCGCGGTCAGAATCAGCCCAAGCAGCGCCAGGAAACGAGACTTTAGGCTCACTTGCGCAGGCACCCAAGACAAGAAGGCAAACGGCAAAAGCGCGCATGATTATTGAAACGAAACTTTACGCCGCACGCCAATTCCTTGGCAAGTGGTGCACTTCCTTTTCTTTTCTTTGCCACCTTCTGCACCGACCTCGATGGTTTTTAAGACCCCGGAGCCTGTGCAAGTATTGCAGGAAGCAAAGGATGCCAAGCGCAAAATGTAGTCGCCACTAAACTCAGCGTAGTAAGCCAGCAAGAACTGGAATCGCTCCGTAACGGCGGCCTGACGCCACCAATCTTCTGGCGTGGCTTCATTTGAACCTGCAGCGGAGCTGCGACGCGCACGATCTTGATTTTCTTGAAAACGACGCATGCGCTCTTCCATTTCGCGTTGCTGCGGTGTCTTGCCGTCATCTTCCTCTTCTTCGTCTCCCAAACCGGCACGAGCGCGATCTTCGCCAAGAACCCAAGTGCCATCACCGTAGCCAGCCGAATGGGGCTTGGCGCGGTATTCGATTCGATTCGCCCAAAGGGCATCAAGCTCTTCAACCGTGAGATCGGCCTTCATTTCTTTCAGCTCATCGAGCAGTCGCATACGAACCAAAAGTGGGGCCTCGCCTTCGACAAAGGACATCAAGCTTTCCATGGAAGCCTCGCGATCTAGGGCTTTGCGCTTTAAAAGTGCAACCACGCGATTGAACCAGCTACGCGCCAGATACTTGCCTAAGGAAGCCGCTCGACTCGTTTCGATTTTATCGACTAAATCGGAAAAATCACTCGCCAAAGCAGGTGAAGGGAACTGCGATTGAAACTCAGCCATCGACAACTCTGCGGCCTCGTAAGACTCACGATAAATCAAATGACGGATGTGCTCAATGGCCTCTGCCTCTGCCCGGTTGGCAATCGTAATCGCTAAACGAGCTTGCATGACTTCCACCCGCCGAAGGAGGGCTGTATCGCTTGGCGCCAAAGCGACGCATTGCGCCAAAGTTTGCTCCGCGAATTCGAGGGCGAAAACCTGCTCAAGATCTTGAGCGAAGGCAAAAAGTGCCAAAGGGTCGGTAGCGTCAATCGAAGTGACGCGCTCGCTGTAAAACTGCTCGGGTGTCAAGATGGTCGCGGCTTCAACCAGCACGGTCTCGGGCGGCCCTGCCAGACGAGACAGCGGAATCACCGAAGTGATGCCACGAACGCGAAACTCAAGGTTGCGGTTGTCTTTGCGCAAAACACGGCCCGTCAATTCGAGCCCATTAGTGAGCAAGATGCGATCACCTTGAACCATGGGCACGACCGATTCGAACTTATAACCAAAAGTCGTCTGAAGGCGCTCCATTTCAGTAGGAAATAAATCAGCCCAGTCGAGTGCGAAACGCCCGCCACTTTCGGCGGACACAACGACGAGACCATCTAAATTATGCTCGACGATTTCACCGACAATGATGCGGCCATTGCGCAGGCAAACAATCTCGTCAAGACCTGCATCTTGAGCGCAAAGACAAGGAAAGGCAGCTAAAAAGAGAGGGAGAAACATCATTGTGGGAGCTCCGCAAGGCGGCGAGCGACAGGGATACGCCGCGGAAGAAGGAAGGTTACACGAGCTGCGACTCGTTCGGGGGTGCCGCGCCAAATGCGCAACTCAGCTCGCTGCCCGGCAGGGAAAACCTCGGCGGGAAGAACGAACAAATCAAATGAATATGCGGGCGCATGAGGGACGGGCTCGCCAACATATTCGTGTAGGCCGACAAATGCACCCGAAGAATCGGTACGCCAGGCTTCGGCTTTTAACGACTCAACGAGGGGTTGAATCACGGGTGCCAACTCAGCGTGAGACCTAGCGGAGCGCTCCATGCCCCCACCAAATTGGAACATGCCCAAGATGGCCGTAATGCCCGTGATGAAAATAGCCATTGCCAACATGACCTCGACTAAAGTGAAACCGCTACGCTTCATCGATTGAGTCTCCGGCCTGACGATGGAAGAGGCCATTGGCCTTGGAAAGTATCAGGTAACCAAACGATTGCGCCGCGCTCATGGGCGGCGGCATTTGAGTTACGCAAACCACGCAATGAGGCCTGATAGGTTGGCCACTGGCCTGATAAGCGCATCCATTCGCCCTCAATGAGCACGAAACCTAAATCATGGGTGGGCGCTTGACCTCGCAAAGTGAGTGGAGTCGGCGAAGCTGAAATGGCATCATCGAGGTGGTGCGGTTTTCGGCGGGATGCGGCATCGACTCGTTCGAGCTGCAAGCCCACCCACTGCGGAAAATCAACCGGCTCTCGAGGCGCAATGAATGCCGTGCTCGCTGAAGATTGAGTCAAGCCCTCGGTCGTAAAGGCGCACCATGCCACGCTATCGACAACGGTCATCCCAGCGCCACCTCGAAGCAATGCCGTGAAGTAAGAGTCGTTTTGGAAACTCATCGAGGAATCGATCTTGTTTTCAGGTTGGCTTAATCTCACTAGCCGGCGCAGGCTACCGTAGTCGTCTGTTTCAGGCATTAGTACCCATGCAAGCTCGACGGCGCCACGCTCAGGTGAGCCATCAAAATCGACCGCTTCACCGCGCGCCAAAAACCGCAACCGTGGCAATATCTGCGCAGGGTTTTGCTCATTGGCCGGCGAGGCCTCCCAGGTGTCGAGAATCAACCAGCCGCGGCGACCCAAGTGGATGGCATCAAGGTCACTGGCAAAACGCGACGCCGTTGCGGCCCACACCAAATCGCCTCGACCACGCCGCTCACCGGCTTGCCAAATGCCAAGCACAGAAGAAATTGTCTGCGTCAAAAAGACGGACATCAATGCAAATAAGCCTAATGCAAGAATGACTTCAATCAAAGTCATTCCGCTATTTTGGGTGGAGCATCGAGGCCACATCATGGGTGCACCTCTTGAAAGCTTTCGATGCGTGGCTCAGCGATGGAATCAATCAACAAACTGCGCAAGCGGGGGGCGGTTGTCCAGCCCGTCGAGCGGAATTCGATGGGGTCAAATGCCCCCGGGCCCCAATCAAACATAACGCGGAACTCTGCCGAGTCTGCGGTGAAGCGCAACGGCATTGGGTCGCCGCCTGGCAGATGGCCTTGGTCAAACAAGCGCAAGCCAGGCGTCAAAAACGGGTCGGCTTCCCAATCAGTTTGACCTGAGCGAGCGAGCAAAAAGACCTGCTGCGACGCGTCGCGCAACTCGGCGTCAAAGAGCAAGCTGCGCCAATGCGCGTTGGGGTCTTCTAGCCCGAACTGGAAATACGCTGATGCTGGAGAATCGCATTGTGGCGTGTATAAGTCTGCAAACCGAGTCGGCCAGGCGTAAGCCATCTCACCCATCGCGTGATTTGCTGGTGCTGTGCCAAACCGCCCCCGTAAAGCGCCCGCGCCATAGTCTTCTTCGGACTGGGGTGCGGCTCGAAGGCGGGGCATTAAGAAGTCGCCACTCATCGATCGCATCGGCGCGTGCAGCAACTCGTCGCCGATGAGTATCGCGCCGTACTCTGCAAAACCGGCATCAGATTCAAGACGAAATTCGCTGCCTTGCGCCTCGAGGTCTGAATCTAGAGCGGATGCCGCGCGACCATCTACAACCCAAACCGTTGTGTTGTTGTCATGACTACGACGCTCTGTGCCGTGAAGGCCACGCCCCTCGGGAGAAAGGTAAAGCCAAATCGCAGTCGAATCAACCTCGACACGGTAATACGCGACGCGCTCGCCATCGATATCAATAATGCCACTCGATTTGAGAAGACTCGAGAACATGCCCGCAACCGTAGCCCAGTAAATACGCCCATCGACATTTAGTTTATTGAGGTTAAGGGCGAGCCGCCTCTCTTCTAGATCAGAAAGCTCTTGGTCAAGAACAAAAGACCCTCTCGCAAACATGGCGGACGGCGTGCCCATACCGCCAACCGTGTGCACTGAGAGCTCATCGACCATGCCCGCAAATGGAATGCTCGTGCTCGCAACATCTTGGCCGACGACCAAAGTGTCAAGATCAGCTGGTCGCTCACCCGAAGGGAATTTGCACAATCGAGCATAAGTGCGCATGTCGAAATCAGGCGCCATTGGATCCCAGGTTGAGAGATCTGTTGCGAGATAAGGCATCATCGGCGGCTTGTCGAATGCGACATAAGTCACATTGGAACGGACACGAGTATCTGTTTGCGCCAGCGATGGTGCTGCCCCCCACTGCACCGTAAACCAATCAGGGGCGACATTGCTGCCCCCAGTCGTTGCGGCTGGCGGCTGCATCACGGCCACTCGATCGAGACGGCCGACATAACCGCTGGACGAATCCATTGCTGCTCGAGTCGTGCGGAAAACAGGAATCAAATCAGATTCTTGTTCTTGATAGTGATCGAAAGTGCCGAGTACACCACGGAAATCAAATTGCCGACGAATCTCTTCGATGACTAAATCTCGAGTCGGCTCTCGCTCGCCCAGAGTATGAGTGAAGACATCCCAGGCTGCGCTCTGCGAGGCTGCTGGCGTGCGAATCGTAACTTGAGGTGTTGAAGCGTCTGCGCTCAAACCCGATATCGGAATCGCACTTGGGTCTTGCGGAATATTTGCCCCGACCTCGCGCAGTAGGTGAAAGACCGCCGATGAGAGAGCACCCCAATGGTCTCGCATGAAGTTGCCATTGAAAATCGAATCGTAGCGAACCCACTCTGTCTTGCCCGCATCACCGAAAGGAGCAACTTGCACAAACTCTGAGAACTCAACTGTTGGGTTGAGGTAAGACACATCAAAAACGCCCGTGCCTTTGACCGAAATTGGCATGATGAAAACGCGATAAAGCGGGTCGTCTTCGAAGGCTTGACCGAGTGCCTCGCCGAAGCCTGGCTCCCAATCTGTGATAAAGCTCGAGCCCTCATCATCAAAGGCGTAATCGGGGACATCGGCGGCGGCTGTGCCTGGAGATTGCACGGCGCGCTCGGAAAGGACGATGCCCGTATCGGTGCGCTCGCTATATCGGACAATCTCAAAACCACCAATCATGAAGCCGTCTTTGTCGCGCCAAACTTCTCCGGAGCCATCGCGAAACCAGCTCTGGAAAATCAAGGCGTAACCGCCCTTACTTTGAAAAGCTTCGAGGTAATGCGGGTCGCCGACTTCCATGACGGCCAACTCAATCGGGCCGATATAGCCGCCCTCAATGCCATCGCCAAGAGTCAGCGTGTCACCGCTCAACAACATGACATCAATAGTGTCTTCGCCCTCAACAGCCGTCGCCACGGACCATGGCCCCATCGTGCCGTCAAGCTGGCCGAGCCCCGGCGGGATATCCGATTCAAGCAAAGCGCTGTAACCGTAGAGCTCAACACCTGCACCCGACGGATGGGTGGAATCAACGATGCCCATTGCAGTATCTGAAGACTCACGCGCAGCACGGCCGCCAATATGCGCATTGGGTGCAAGAGAGCGCGCCAAGTCAAAACTCGTCTCGGTCTTACTGGAGTATTCCATCAGCTCTTCGCCAACTTTCAACACGCCTCGACTCGGAAAACCGTTGGTGCTCTCAACGGCAAGAATGCCATCTGGGTCACCCGGCGCCCAAGATGCCGACTGCTGAGTAAGCCAAGTCAAACAGTTTGATGTGCCCCTAGGGATGCCATCAACCGCCAACTGTGCCCCTCTCGGATGCGCTGTTCTTAAAAGTACGGCTAGGTGCACCCAACGATCGCTCAGTGCGTATTCAGCTGGATCGAGCGACCACTCAACGGCTTGCACGATGTTGTCTTCGTCGCCTGGGTCGTCGCCAGCATTATCGAAAACGCGCAACTTAAGCATGCCCTGCTGGATGCCCATCGACACCCGCTGCCGATCAATCTCAAGGCCTGACAAATCAAACAAAGTCGCATCGCCCAAGCCGGGAGGCATTTCAAACCAACCCTGTAAATGAATCGGTTGCGTGCTGCTGAAGCCATTTGAATCGTCAATCGACCAGTCGGCGGCCGTCGTGCGAATTGGGCCACGGCTCGCCAAATCGCGGCCAAACGGGTGGGTCTCAAAATCAAAATGCTCAACTTCACCGATCACGCCAGAACCTTCGATGGGTTGATCTCGCACCGTTTCGGGACGAATCGAAGAAAGCTCAAGATCACCCTCTGGCGACATGCGGCCGATTTCTGAGAAAGTGCCCAACTGCAGCGTCAGCGCCGTCGGCGAATCCGAATTGTCGGATGTCTGCAAATGCCCAACATTAGATGGAAAGGACACCACACGATGCATGCCTCTCGACCACCGCGCGAGGTCTTCGAATGTCTCTTGCGATTGCCACATCTGCAACAGCAAACCTGCCGGCGCAGCGAATGTCTGCAAAATGCGACGATAGCGACTCAAAGTATTACCCAGTCGAGAGCGCACAGCCGCCTCGACTCGAGTGAGGTAGCGCTCGCCACTGCGGTAGGCAAAACCCGTCGTGCTTTGAGACAACAAGCCATGTGATGAGTCCATGCCATTGAGCCAAACCGCCCAAGCCTCATAATCGGTCAGCTCGTTGGCAACCGCCATCGGCCGCAACACACGCAGCCATAAATCTTCGGGGCCAGTCAGCGGCCGCGAATCAATCACTCTTTGCGCAAACTGCTGCGCCTGGGACGGCGAGACCCAATCGCTCGTGGGCGAACCCGTCGGTGGGATGTCAATCACCATGGATGGAGCATTCCGAAAACGAACGCCCGTAACTAAAGCCGCCAGAATATCTGGGTGTGCGGCATTAAGGTCAACCGGCTCACGGCGCATGGGGTAAACGCGTGTACGCCACGAGAGCAAATCAAGCGGTGCTGGATTTGCAATGCGCAAAACGCCCATGTTGGACTCAACAGCAAGCACAATGGTGTCAAAGGGGTCGCCGACCTCAGGCTGGATGCGGATGACCGTGCCAGGCGCAAAAGCATTGGCGTCAGAGACAAAGAGAATATCGGGGTTGTCAGCCGACACCTCTCGTGTAAGCCATTCGGGGGGCATCCAGAGAGGTGAGCCGAAACTGCCCGTGCTGAGCCAGGTGCGGTCGGCCAATAGCTGGCGGTCTTGCTCAGGAAAAAGCTCGATGGCCTCGTCATCAAAATCGAATGCGAAAGCATCATCGAAAAACTCTGGCGTTTCGAAATGGCCCTCTTGGAATCGACTCAGCGCCAAATACCAAACCCTTGGATCGAGCAAAGCTGTGCCAGAGCGGAAACGCTTAGAGGAAGTGTCGTCAGGTGCGTTTTCTGCAGGCACCAACTCTAAAAAGGCCTGCGCGGAAATCGAGCCGTATTGAACCCATTCGCCATTTACAAAAAGTAGCCCCGACTCAGGAAAGCCAGCTGTGGAATTGACTCGTAATGAATCGCTGTCGTGCGTGGCATCGCTCGTCAAAAAACACGGGTGCAACAAATTCTGCAAAAGCAACGGCGATGCAGACGCTAACGAAACACGAGACTGCAAAGATTCAACTTCGAGCCCCCAACTCTCGGGAGTATCTGCCCAAGCATCGCCTAAAGATTGCGGCAATGGGTCATCGTGCGTGGCGTCCCATTCGGTGGAAGAGTCGTAAAGAGGCGTCGCATCGGCAGCAGGATGGCTTGCGCCCTGAATGAGAATCGCGTAATCGCTTGCACTCGAAACGGCAATTTGAGCCTGCACTCGATCAAAACTTTGCCGTGAACTTTCGGAGCGCAAGCGGCTCGTCATGAGGAAAGGCACCCCAAGCGAAAAGAGCAAAGCGAGGGCAAGCAAAACAGCAATCAACGCCGAGCCACTCTCGCGGCTGGATTGGGCGGATGCCGTCGGTCGCTTTTGATTGCGGAGGAAACTCATAGTGCGACCTCTTCCGTGAAACGGCCAACGACCAAAGAACCGACTTCGTCACCCATTGCCACGATATGCAACTCAACTTCAGCTGGGTGCGCCACTCGGTCGAGCAGGCCATCGCGATCAAACGACAATAAAGTTTGTGGGTTGCCCTGGCTGTCTAGTGGGCCCTCCCAGACGACGAGCAAATCATCTCGCAACTCAGGGCCGGCCTCTTGCATCACGACCCAAGCAGAAAACTCATCGAAACGGCCCTGAAAACGACCCGTAGGGTCGCCGAGGAAAGGTGCCGATTCTGGCTCAGCCAAAAGCCTGCCCGAGTCGCCAGACAAAACAAGCTTGCCGTTTAGCCAGAGCGTGATGCGTGCATTTTCGGCATCGAGACGGATGTGATGCCAACGATTAGGCTCAAGCGCAGAAGGTGCGCTTTGCACGCGATGCAAAACAAATTGATCGCCGTCGCCTGCGTGCAAATCAACATGGAGCGAGCCATCTTGCCGCACTCGCATGCTTAACAAACCAGGCCATTCGAGCAGACTGCCCGCAGTGCCCAATTCAGGGAGGACATCAAAAGTCAGCGACAACCCATATCGCGGGCGCAAAACACCTCCGCGCCCCTCAAGAGTGGCACCACCGCCTTGCCGTGCATCTAAACCCGCCCCACATCGACCCGAACCACCCGCCGTTGCTGGATCAGCAAGCAAAATGTTTTCGCGGACAGCAGCGGCGTCTTCGAAGGTTGCCTCAAGTCGCCGACGCCAAATGCGACGCACCAAACGCGCAGGGTCGGTTTCGGTTGGGGGCTGAACCGTAATCGAAACGGGTCGGCCCGTGGCTCGAGCGCGATCACGACTCGACTCAACAAAAGCAATCAACGAGCTCTGCAACCCACGAGAGCCTGGGTCCATGCGGTCGATGCCGTACATCCCTAGGCCCATCATCACGCCGATGACGAGCAACACGAGCATCAGCTCAACTAAAGTGAAGCCGCGCTGGGTTTTTGAGAGGGAAGTTGGCAAGGCAGTCAGCTCTAGCGCGAATGGGTAATGTCGTCTTCGGTGCCGAAAAAGCCGTCCATGCCAGCGGAGATCAACTGGAAGCGATTCGGTTGTTGCCAGTCGCCTGTGGTTTCGTTGCGTAGGGCATCAACGAATTGCTCTTCGAACAGCTCATCGGGCCCCGCCATCAAGGTCGCTTGTCGTGAATAATGGAGGCTTTCTGCGTAGTAAACTGGGTTGCCCCAAACATCTGTTATCTCAAAAAGCTCTTGCCCCGCAAAGGTCGTAAGTTTCTTTTGGCTGCTATCGTCATCGGTGTTTCCGAGCCACGCTTGAGAGGGTTTGCTGCCCGTGTAACCCGGCGCGAAAAAGGCGAGAACAAGGGCTTCAGAGCCCGTATTGACGGCATTAGCCGACAAGCTCTTGGGCAAGCGGTCGTCAGGGTAATCGCCTTCGATTTGCGCAAACTGCTCGACCATTGCAGCCAGTTGCGTCAAGCGCACGGCCGTTTCTTTGCGGGCAGAATCTTGAAACATCTTTCCGCCAGTCACGATGAAGGCGCCAGCCAAAATGGAAATGATTACGAGCACGACCATCAACTCTAAAAGAGTGAATCCAGCGCGCGAGGCTTGTCGAGAGAAGGAAGAGTGAGGCATCTTTAGAGTTGCGAGTGAATCACTTCGACGGAATCAAGGCTTACATCAACAGGTAAGGCAAGACTGGTTTCGGCAAAAACGCCCATGGAAACTTTGCCACTGGAAGACCGTAAAGCAGGAACTGGGCCTTGCCATAGAATTGCGCCATCGGCGTGCACACTTAAAACGGGTGGCAAAGACTCTCGGTTTAGTGTGAAACTCAAATCAAGGCTCTCTTCGGCAGCGAGCGTCAGAGGCAGGCGTTTAGAGTCATTTTTAGCACCCTGCTTCCAGGCCCAATTCAACGCACCTTCGCGGTCGCGGAAAACGCGGAAGTACCAGGTTTCGGCACGGCGATTTGCAAGTGAGATGAAGAGACCGGCCGTGCCTTTATGGTTGGAGCCTGTCGTCAGCTCGCCCGCGAATTTACGGAAGGCAAGAGCAGGAGTTTGGCGGTAAGCACGCGTTTGCCCAGCACCACTATGGTCGCCCTTGATGCGCAACACACCATCAATCACGCGCGGCTCAACGCCTAGACGCGCATCAGTTTGCGCATCCCAGCCGGGACGAAAACGATTGCCCTCGAAGGGGTCAAGCCAACGACGCAATCGCGAATGGGCTTCCACTCGCTCTTGCCAAAGCTTGGCGTAAACGGCTTGAGCATGCAGCTCATTAGAGCGCAAACTGTCTTGGAGATAGCCCCACTCTGCAATCGCGGCAGGCAAATCACCTTGGGCGTAAAAAGTTAAAGCGGTTGCATTGCGTGCGGCAAACAGGTCTTCATCTAAAGAAATCGCACGGGCAAAAGAGGCTTGTGAAGTCTCATAATCTCGTTGGGCGTTTTGATTTAAGCCGCGGCGAAGGACGACATTGGCCCATTGAGGGGCGTCAGGGGCGTTTTGCACCCATTGCGGAAGCCCAGCTTCGGCACGAGCCATTGCGACTTCTGCCGCGTCAAGAGAGCCCGCTTCCGCCAACAAGGCAGCTAGGTCAGCTAACGCTGCAGAGCAATCTGGGAATTCCGAAACGAAATCGAGCAAACCCGCACGAGCCGCATCGACATCGCCATTGCGAGAGGCCCATCGCGCCTGCAAATAGCGGGAGTAAGGCAACACGGGGTTTAATTCGATGGATGCATCAAGCGCCATTTGAGCCTCAGCCGCGTCACCGAGGACATCAAGCCAAAATGCAAGTGCCGAATAAGCCAAAGCCGCATCAAGTGGTGCGCCAGAAATAGAGGCACGCAAATCGCGGACGACTTCGGCGGCTGGGCCACCCATCGCAGCAACCGTGATGCCGCGAAGATAAAGCAACTGAGGGTCTGAGCCGAACTCGGTCACAGCTTCTTGCGCAAGAGTCGAAGCCTTTTCAAAATCGCCAGAGAGGTAAGCCGCGGCCGTAATGCCAGCGCTGGCGCGAATGGCTTCAGGGGCTTCAATCGAGCGAGCCGTGCGCAAGCTTGAACTAAAGCTAGATGATGCCTTTGGCCAATTACCTTGCGCGAGATAAGCGCGGCCTAAAGCCAATCCGGCCTCAAGCGCGACCGATACATCGCGGCGTGGAAAGAGCGCATCGGCACGCACAAGAAGTGGGGTGGCCTCGATGGCGCGCCCGGTGTCGAGCAACAAAATGCCCAATGCCGCCAACGACTCGGCGTCGGTCGCCAAAGTGGCCACGGCGAGGCGTAATTGTTGTTCGGCCTCAGCATTAAGCCCGAAGCGGCGCAAAATACGAGCCATCCCGATGCGTGGTGCTGGGTAGCCGCGGAATGGACCGTTCAGCAATTTTTGGTAATGCGAAAAGGCCTGGTCGAGTGCGAAAGTATCTTCGTAAACCCGCCCCATGATCAAAGCGTTTTGCACATCGTCGGGTGCAAGCTGCTGAAGCCGTGTGGCGATCTCGGCCGCGTATTCAAATGCGACTGGCTCGTTTAAGCCTTGAGCGAGCAACTCAATCACGGCAGCGCGCAAAAGGATGGTGTCGCCCGCACCCAACTTACGACGCTCAACCATGAGCATCTCAATTTGATTGCGCGGGGTCGAGGCAAAAGAAAAGCCCTCGTATTGATCCGCAGTAAGCGTGCGCTCACCAAAATTTGCATCCACTCCGGTTACTGGGTTCACTTGCAAAAAGCGCAATTCAGCACCTGCCGCTAATTCAAATCGGTTTGGATTTAAAATGCGCCCCCAAAGCGTGGTCATTTCATTGACACGGATGGAGTCCCAGGTTTTTGCGTAATCTTGGTCGGTATCAAACGCACTCGCAATGTCACCATCGTCAGTTACCATGCCGGCCGACGCGAGCTCAGTCTCATCATCAAGAAAAGTCGAAGTGTCGAGTAACTCATCGAGGCCGCCTATCGGTGCTTGCGGCGTCAGATAAAGGTGTTCGCTCCAGAAATCGGCGCCCGCATCAGGTGATGGCGGCGGCAAGAGCAAAGCTAAAGCTGGCAAAGGTGGTAGGTCGACCGGCAAAGGAGCCAACTCGGAATCAGCCGTCGGCTTACGAAGCAAATCACGCCGCTGACCTTGGCCATGCAGCTCAAAAACGGGGTCGCCAAACGATGCACCAGCAAGCTCAAGCGGCAAATCGCGCGGGCGGCCCTTGCGAATTTTCGCCTGCGAATCGTCAAACAAGCTCAGGCTCAACAAGGCCAAAAGGCCGAGCACCGACAAAAATAATATCAACTCTCGTTTCATGATTGACCCCCCTCTTCAAGAGGAAGTTCGCCCGCGGCAAAGCTCAAAATGACGCGGCGCTCCTTTTTCTTGGAGCGGATTTCTTGGACCTCAAGCCCGACTAAGCCAAGCGGCCCATCAGCGGACTCACCGCTTTCAGCAAGGATGGCGCGCAAAAAGCCCGTCGCCAAACCAGGTTCAAAAACGACCTCGATTGAAATGGGAATCGTATCTAAAAGAGAACCGCCCTTTTTCGATTTTGATCGCCGCGCGCGAGAACCAATTGAAATATTTTCGATGCTCTGAGCCCCAGAAAGGACACCAAGCTGTACGACGCGCTCGACCACATCAAGGCCACGCAAAATACGCGCAATCATCGCCGGCTGAGTGGGCGAGACATTAGGTAAACCCAAACTCTCATCGACTTCGCAATTTTGTCGCAAAGCCCAAGACCGCAACTCATTGCGCAAACGACCCGTTTCTTGGATGTAGTGCTGAGCAGGAGATGCGCTAGCAGGGACCGCAAAGCGTGCGCGCAAAGGCGGCAAAGCCTGTTGCGCCAAAGATTGAGACCATGCCTCTAAATCGGTTGATCGCTGCCGCAATTCAGCGACCTGAGAGGCGCCATATCGCTGTTTAGCCAACTGCGAACTTGACGCCCGAATCTTTTGCTGAGACGCGGCCCATTCGCTTTGAATCGTCGCACCAAGAATCATCTCAGCCACGAAAAAAACCACCACACCACCCATTATTCCGGTCAAAAACCGGCGATGGGTCTGCCAAAATGCATCAAAATTCATGATTGGCCCTCGCTGTTGTCATCAAGCTCATCAGTATCGAGCGAAGACGGGTTGTCTTGCAACACCGCGCGCAACGACCAAGTAAATTGCCCGCCGCGATTCGACGAACTCGGAAGAACACTATGCTCACCATCTGGAAAGAGAGTTTGCAATCGACTCGCAAATGCAGCGAAAACGGCGGATGGCATCCGTGCGCCCTCTTCGCCACGCCCATTCATTTCAAGGACGGCGATTGATTCGCCTGGCCGATTGAAGTCATCACCTTTGTCAAGCTGCATGCGGCAACTCTCCATCCATAAAGTCGCTGGGAGCTCGGCTTCTAGGAAAATCATCATGCGCGACGCGCTGGCCCGAACCGATGCGCGGGAAGCGAGGTCGGCGGCCAAGGTTTGCTGCCACGAAACCGACTCTTGCAAATCGAGTGCTTGCCGGTGAGAGCTTTCTGCAGCGCGCACTTGCCGTTGCATCGTTTTCGCCACGCGAGCCGCTTCTTCCGCTCGACCGGAAGTCACGATGAAATCCATTACGATGAAAACAATCGCTGCCAACCCTGCAAGGACCACCCAAATGCCGCGCTCATTAAAATCGCGCTTTTTACGGGCATCGGAGGGCAAAATCTCAAGAGCGTAAAGGTCGGGGTCGGCCACCGATAAGGCAAGGCCAATTGCAACGGCCGAAGCGGTTGTGTCTTGAGCGAGCTCAGCTGCATCGGCAGCGGACAAGCCCGAAGGGTCAAGCATGTCGGCTGGGTTCCAGAGATTGCAGGTCACACGCATGCGTGCCGCCAAAAACTCAGCTAAGCCATTGGTGCCTGCCGATGGCCCCGTGAGCAACACGCGCTCAAGGGCTAGATCGTGCAGTCGGGCCTGCGCTTTGCACAGAGTGACCACCCCACTCAAGAGAGTCGGCAACGGCTCAAATAGATGCAAAATGGGTCGCGTTACGCGCTCGCTATCGGGGCCCGATCGCTCACCCAGGGCCAAACGCAAATCGAGATGCTTGCGCATGACGGCACGAGCTCGCGCACGATCGGTACCGAGGGTTTGAGCAAGCACATCAGCAGCGCTCCCTAATTCAGTCGAAACGGAACGGGCAAAATAGAGTGCGGAGCCACGCACCAAAGCCAAATCTAGAGTGCCGCCATCAAAGTTGGCCAACAAGGTCGTTGAGTTTTCGTGATCACCCAGAGCCAAATAAGCATTGTATAAAGCAACGGCATTGGGGCTAAAGCCCTGCACATCGAGGCCGCCCAACTCGCCGATGGTCGCTGTCAACAAATCTTCGCGGACGACGGACAGCAACATCGTGTCTTCATCATCAACTTCGCGGGGCACTGGCAACAAGTTGTAGGAAGTCGCCAATGAGCCGCCAGAGCGAGACTCTAATTCACGAATCTCAAATTCCATGAGGCGCTCAAGGCGCCAGTCTTCGACCTCTGGCACAGGCAAGTAGCGCATCATCACATCAGAGCCAGTCAGGCCCACGCGCACGGCAGTCGACTTTTTCTTTTGCTGCCCTAACAGTAGAGCCGCGGCCTGCGCCGCCGATTCGCCACTCTCTCGAGTCGTCGATAAATACCGCGTCAGCTTGTGGTTGCCCTTACGGGAATCAAGCTCAACAAATCGCACCCCGCGGGCGCCCAAATCTAGGCCAGAGGCACGGGTCATGATTGCTTCTCCTGATTGATGAGCCACGCGCCCAACTGAGGGTAAGTGCGATTTAAGGCACTCTGTAGTCGATCTCGCCAACGCTGGCGGACGGCACGCTGATCGGCACTAATGACCGATGCGTCTGACTGTAAGGCTTGCGCCAAGATGGTGGCATCACTCGAAAGAGATGTGCCTGGATAGTTAGCGGCCAGCTCTCGCGCACTCGTTTCGATGCGCTTCATTTCTCGCACACTGCGCAAAAAAGTCGCCTCGCCAGCGGCAAGCTTGAGCTGCGACAATGTTGTGCGACCAAATTGAATCGACTTGTCGACCTCTGATTTGGCATACTCGACATGGGCATCTGAAAATGGGTAATCACGCAAAAGAGTGGCCGATGCGGCAAGCAACTCTGCAGATTGCCGATCACGGACAGTGCGGTGCACGAGACGGTCGGCCTTAGATGCCGCACCCAATTCTTCGCGTAAATCCCATATCAAACGGGCTTGCAGGCTCTGCACACGAAGACCACCATCGATTGCCTTGACTTGAGCAGGGGTATCCCAGCGGACAATCATGCGCTGAGCATCTGCGCCCACGAAAAAACCGGGTGACGACTCAACGGAAGCGCCTTTTACGATTTCAATTGGGCCACCGTCAGCAAGAACAGAAACCAAGCCCGTTTCGAGGACGCGATCTGTAAAGCGCAACCAGAGGCCGGCATCGGAAGCGCCCTGCCATTGCAAGCCGCCTTCTGCCTCAGACCATGTGCCAGCACCTTGGGTATGCATCAATTCGCGGCCCAACCTCGACAGAATCAAATTGCCGCCCGAATGAATCCACTTACGGTCAGCCGAAACCACTTCTGCGGCGGAAGCATCGGTGGGTTCAACATGAAGTGGCCCCAATGTGCCCGAGCCCTCAATGAGCAAGGCCAACTCAAACCAGTCAGCTTGCTCTGGCAAAGCCAACTCGACGCCTTGCGCTGTCAATGGGCTGCACCGCCACCAGGCCGACGGCGTCTCGGCATCATCGAAGCCCCAGCCGATGACGGGAACCACTTTTAGGCCATCAACATCGGCCACGAGCCGAAGCCCACCGCCATCTAAATCAAATTGTCTAGCGAGATGAACACGCTGCTGCCCCCCCTCAAAGCGGAGTTTGCCATCTGTGATTGTGAGGGTGGCCGGAAGTTGCCAATCAGCAGCGACATCTTCACGGAAGTCGCCGAGGTTATCGATTGCATCGAGAACAATTTGCGGACCCTTTGCGGAAAGAGCCTGATCGCCACCAGCAGTTGAAGCCGCCGGTGACGAAAAAAACCACCAAGCCCCACCTGCACCAATTGCGGCGACCATCGACAAAACCAATAATGGGCCACCTTTGCGTTTGGCGCTCATGGCTTGTTGGCGAGCGGCCTGACTGGCGCCTGCGTCAAGGCTGATTCCTTCTTCGATTTCAATCTCGACAGCTTGTCGATTTGCCGAAGTGGACGAGCCCACCAGCCTCAATTCAAGGTCGCCCAGCTTGAGCGTTGCCCCGAGAGACCACTCGCCTTCTTGGACTTTCATTCCGCCCGCCCAAGTGCCATTGGTCGAGCCTAGGTCGCGGAAATGCACCGAGTCAGAATCGCTCACCTTTAATTCAAGGTGGCGACCAGAAACGGCGATGGAATTCAGTGGCAAATCAGCATCTTTCCGCCGCCCAAGCGTGGTGGTGCCGGGCGAAAGTGAAAGCAACTGGCCAGCCTCTGAACCGTTGAGGATTTCAATCTGGAGCATACGGGGAAGGTCGGGAAAACCGGGCTTGCAGTCTACGGTGTTAGTCAAGTTCTCCGAAACAGTAACCTAGGCAGCCATGAGGTTTTTTCTCCTCGACTCTCTCCCCGATTGCGCCCCCGGCCCGTGGCTTCCTCCGCGCGGATTAGCGGCTCACATGAAAGCGCTGCGCTTGGCGGCAGGTGAGGCCTTTTTGCTCTTAACGGACGACTCGTGCCGCGTGGCTCATTGGTCTGGTTCTGAGATCACAATCGGCGCCCACGCCCCTCGGCCCACTCTTAACTTGCGACCCGTAACTTTGGCCACAGCCTGGCCCAAAGGAGCAAGAGCCGATGAGCTAATCACACGCATCGCTGAAGCCGGCGTAATGACAGTGCAGCCTTTAGTCTGTGAGCGCAGCGTATCTGGCCGCAAGCCATTGCCTGACAACAAGTTAAAACGATTCAATCGCCGCATGCGCGAGGTTTGCCAGCAATGCCGCAACCCCCACGCGCCCGAGCTAATGAGCCAACCCATATCGGCGATTGAGGCCATACAAGAGCGAAAAGATGCACTTGCGCTGTTGCTGCAACCGGGTGCCCGGCCTCTGATTGAGGTTTTAAGCCGTGAATTGCCAACGGCAGACGGCCACCAGCGCGAGATTTTATTGCTCGTTGGCCCCGAAGGTGGCTTTAGCCAACAAGAAGAAACCGATCTGCTCGCTGCAGGTGCGGTGGCTACAGGCCTTTTGCCAACGGTATTGAGAATCGAAGCGGCTGGCCCCCTAGCCGCTGCCCTCTGCCAGCACGACCGATGAGTTTTGATTGCAAAACATGGCAAAAGCCAACCCAAGGCTAAAGCCAGCCCTTTTCTAAGAAACTAACCCAGCCACCACTTGCCAAAATGAGGTGGTCAAGCAGCTCGATGCCAAGCAGCTTGCCGGCGCGCTGCAAACGGCGGGTGGTGGCTCGATCTTGCGCGGATGGCTCAGGGTCACCCGAAGGGTGATTATGAGCCACAACAATTGAAGCCGCTCGGTGTAACACGGCCGAAGAAAACACCTCTCGCGGGTGCACCAAAGAGCTGGTCAATGTGCCTTTGGAAACGCACTCTTCCCAGAGTAAATGCCCTTTGGCATCGAGGCACAATACCCAAAAGGCCTCAACTCTTTTGCCGGCCATGCGCGGAGCGAGGTAACGATAAACATCAAGCCCACCTGAAAAGGCACGCCCCATTGCCTTGGCCTCGCACACCGCATCTCGCCTGCCCAACTCAAGGGCGGCGGCAATCACCGTAGCCCTTGGCGTGCTGAGGCCTAGCCTGCGCTCAATCTCAAGCGGAGGCACACCCAGCCAATTTGGCATCGCAAGCGAAACCGGGGCCAAGCCCTCGGCCTGACAGAGTAATGAAAAAAGCGCATCGTCACTTAAGCAAGCTAAGGGGCAGTCCGTCAAAGTTGTTTCCACGACAGGTAGACGGGTTCACACCTAAAAGGTAACGCCCTAACTCCAGAAAACCTAAAGCTTCTAAAACGGCGCCGGGCCACCGCAAAACGCCGAGCTACATGCTCAACAACCAAGCTCGATGCTCGGCCTCAAGAGCACTCAAGCTCTTTCCAAAAGTCGAGCCCACAGCCTTATCGAAACCTTGCGACGGCACGCGCTCAAACAAAAGCCGCGGGCTCGAATCGCCAAATTGACTTTGTAGCCAGGATAAAAATGAAGTCGCGTAAGAATAAGCCATACGGACGCGATCCGCATCCGACCAAGTCGTCCAGCGCGAGCGCAACTCGGCTGGGGTCGGCAAAACCTGCCCCGCACTGAGCGCATCTGCCAAATAAGCTCGCGCGCGATCGATCGAAGCGCCGGCGGCAATTTCAGCACAGCCTTCGTTTATCCAAGTTGGCAGGGTTAGCCCAAGCCGATGAAAAGCCGCATGCGTGTGCTCATGGCGCATCGTGCGCGAAAGTGCCACTTCACGAGTTTCATCGTCAAGAATCAAACGAATCCGCCCGTCATAGAGACCCGAAGCCCACCCCACCGCGTCTGATTCGCCGCGACGCAACACCAAAACCTCAGTGCGCTGGCTTGGGTGCAGCCCCCAAAGCGCAGAAACCGCGTCATAGGCTTGGTCAAGCGCCTGTTCGATGGCCGGGATGCGTGCCGCCATCCCCACATCAAGAGGGTTGTAGCGCAGATCAAAATGAGAAGTCGACTTCAATAGGTAGCTCGCCCTCGCAGCAATCTCAGCGCGGGCGGCATCTAAATGAGGCTGCAGATTCTCAGCAAAGGCCGCATCTAGCTCGATTGCCCGGGACCAATCACTTACGGCTTGATCTAAATGGCCAAAAGCACGGGCGCAAGAACCCGAAATCTGCCAAACCAGAGCGCGATTAGGGAACTCTTGTTTCAAGTCGGCAAGGATGGCATCCGCCTCGTCTAAGCGGCCTAAATCGAAAAGAAGTCGGGCTCGTGAAGCGGCTGGTCGACCGCCATTTGCATCATATTCGGCGGCTTCGAGATAGTGGGCCAAGGCCAGCTCTGAATCGCCGGCTCTGGCGATGGCATGAGCCTGAGTGGTTAAAACCGTAGAGAGATTGCGGCGAATCGTTGGGTCGTCGGGCTCGGCCACCAAAGCCTTTCGGCAAAGCGAAACGGCACGCGCATAATCAGAATTTGAGAGAGCAACCCGCGCCTGCTCCGTGAGACTCGGCTTCTTGTCCTGCCCCTGCTCAGCCGCCACACCATCTTCGGCGCAACCGATTTCATCAAGACTGTGTCGCTCAAAAGTAGCGCCAAGCGGCTCAATCGCTTCTTGCTTTGGCTCAACAACGCCAGCCCCGTCGAAGTAACCCGTGAGCCATCCGAAAATTAAAACTAGTGCGCCAAAGAAAGTGGCCGTCATGCCACGGACGGCACCCATCGAAAGTGGTTTTTCTCGACTCATTGAATTGGTAAGGGGCTAAACATCTAATTCGGGCTCATTCCGCCGCAAGCCCGGGCAGTATCGCATCGCGGCATCAAGCCCCTCGCCGCCCTCTAAAATCGCAGGCCAATTCGGAAATGCGCGGCATTGCTCAGGGCGAGCCGTGTAAACGCCACATTCATTGAGCCCCTCTAAAAGCGAGCAGCGCCCATGCGCCCCCTCGAGAATGCTCAATCGATCGCCCACGCGGCGTAAATGCATGGTGACGAAAGCCTTTTCCGTCATCCCACGCGCTTGAGCCATCGCAGGGATGTCGTGTTGTTTGATCCAAACCTGCCCATGCCCCGTGCGGCAGCAGTTGCCGGAGCGTTGGCATTGGAATGTGAAGGGTGGGTTTGGCATGTGTTTATCGTAGCTCTGTCGGGCCCCCCGACTCGCTCGCTGCCTTCGCCGTTGCTCGCGGCGTGATGCTTGGGGTTGGGGATTTGCTGAGCGGCAACAGAGGCGGCAGAGAGCGAGTCGGGTGAGTCTAATCCGAATATCGCTTCAGATGACATTAAGCTGCTCACGGTTGATCCGCTTCTCGAGGGTGGCACGGCCACATTCCATTTCTTTGGATGTGCACCGAAGAGTTCGATGTATTTGGCCTATTCACTCGTCGGGCCGGGCCCAACAAGCGTTGGCACTTACGGGATCATTATGGATTTGAGTGACCCAATTCATATGAGTCGCCCCTTCCAGATCAACGCGCAAGGGCGTGCCATTTACGGCCCCGTCACGATTCCGTCGGTCATCACTATGGGCACATCGCTTTGGTTCCAGGGGCTATCTTTTGACCCCATGGGCGCCGTGCAACTTGACATCACGAACATGGTGCCGACGGTCGTGCAATAGAATAATTAATTACGAATTCTTGTCCGAAATTTGAATTCAGCACTCTTTAAGGGTGGGAAGAGAGAAGACGCTCTTCCCACCCTTAATCATGAAATATACTCTCATTTTCTCTCTCGTTGCTTTGGTGAGCAGTTCACTCACTGCCCAAACAACTTTCAATGTACCTGACGATTTCAACACAATCCAAGGTGCGATTTCTGCCGCGGCAACAGGTGACACGATTCTTGTCGCTCCGGGCGACTACCCTGAAAACCTCGATTTTCTTGGCAAAGGCCTTACGGTTCAATCGAAAGCTGGCCCAGAGCTGACGACCATTTCTGGTGGTGCCAGTGCCACCATCATCTACATCGTCGGGTGCCCAGCCGGCACGACGGTTGACGGGTTTACGCTAACTGGCGGCACGGGCGACCCCCACCCATCTTCTTACGGTTTTGATTACTACGGAGGTGCTGTTTACGCAAATGGTGGCACACAAGCGCTCATTCGCAATTGCTACCTCTTGCGCAACGCTGTCTCGACAGGCACATTTGCAGGTGGTGCCTACTCTGGCGGCTCCGGCACGCATATCACTCTCGAGCATTGCGTCATTGCGCACAATCAAGCTTGGGCTTCCGGTGGCGCAACTCTTGTTGACCACTCGGGGCAAATGACTTTGAATCGCTGCACTGTTTATGGCAACCATTCCGACAATTTCTTTGGCCACCAAGGCGGCATTTCAGGCGCAAATGGTGGCGACACTTGGGTAAATGACTGCATCGTCTGGGGCAACGACGGCAACGATATTGGCGCTTTTTCTGCACCCTACAATGCAGGAGTCGACTTCTATGTCACTTACTCCAATGTAGATGGTGGTTGGTCAGGCAACGGCAACATTAACAGCAACCCACTTTTTGTCGATTCTGCAAATGACGACTTCCGTCTGCAAGCAAATTCACCCTGCATCGACGCCGGAAACCCTGCTTCAGCCCCAGACCCTGATGGGTCGCAGGCTGACATGGGCGCTCATCCTTTGCCTATTTTGGCGAGCCTCTTGCTAAGCGTTGATCCACTCGTTTCAGGCACAACAGGTCGAGTGGCGCTTGAAAATGGTGTTCCTGGCTCACGAGGTATCTTGTGGTACTCCACTTTTGGCTATGGGTTAACGCGCCACAGTCGAGGGCCTGTTTCTGACATTGGCTTCCCCAAGTCTCTCGGTCAATTTGTCCTGTCAAGCACCGGCGAGTCACAAATCTTCGCGCCGATTCTTGCGGGCCGCTCCGGCACCCTGCTATTCGTCCAGGCAGGCTTCTACGATGCTGCAAAAGGCAAATGGCGAAGAAGTAATGTTGTCGAAACCGTCCTTCAATAAGGGCAACACCCACACTCTCACAGCCGACCTCTATCGAGGTCGGCTACTTTTTTAGAAAAAACAAAACTCTTTTCCGGAGACCTCAGCCTACGGCTCTAACTGCATGAACCCGGAAACAACTGCACCCGGGACAACCTCAAAACAAACAACCTCTCATCATCATGAAACGCTCCCTCGCCCTCTCTGCTCTTCTCGTCCTTACTTTTGCATTAGTCGGAAACTCGACCACCCCAGGCGCCGGCAATGGCCCCCAGCTCAAAGTCACAAATTTGATTGCAGGCCAAACCGCCTCTGCACGCGTCAATAACGCAACACCACTCAAAAGCGTTTCTTTTTTCTACACCAGCCAAGGTGTGGCTCGCACTCGAATCCAGCACCCAACGGCCAACATCGTGCTCGAACTGGCGCACCCCCGCTTCCTTGGCAAAAGCTATGCCGACGCCAACGGGACGGCAAGTCTCTCTTTCAGCATCTCTTCTAAGTTAGTTGGCCGCACGATGTGGCTTCAAGCCGTCGGCCGCCCTGAGCACCATGCCGACCTCTTTCCACGCACTCAGCTGGTCAAGATGAAAATTCAATAAGACTCTTCCCGACAACAACCCTCTGCGCCGAAAGGCCAGGGGGTTTTCTCATAGACCGTAACTCTGTCGGGCCCCCCGACTCGCTCGCTGCCTTCGCCGTTGCTCGCGGCGTGATGCCAGGGGTTGGGGATTTACTGAGCGGCAAGTTTCCCGTAGCGAGCCTCTTAAAGCGAGCAACGGCGAAGGCGAGAGAGTGAGTCGAGCGACCGATACCCAACTAACCAGACGACCCCAACCCACCCTGAGCCGCCAAATGCGCCTGGATATCTTCCACCAAATCAGCAGGCGTTGCGTAACGCACATCGCGATCTTTGGCCATCATCTTTTCGATAAAGAAATGAAGACTCGGCGAAATACTGGAGCCCTTTAGAGACGAGCCATCAAGGCTCATCAAAATCTGTTTGCGCAGCATTTCTTGATCATCACTCGCTTCAAAAGGCAGCTTGCCCAAAACGAGGTGATAAAGCGTGGCGCCAAGAGAGTAAATATCAGCCCGCACATCAAGTCCGTCTTCGCCTCTTGCTTGCTCGGGCGCGAGATAAGCCGGCGTGCCCAGCGTCGATTCGGTGTCAGCGCGACCTTGCATGCCAGCGCCGGCAAAACCGAGGTCAATCAACATAAAGTGCCCCGCGTCATCAAGCATGAGGTTGCCCGGCTTTAAGTCACGGTGCTGCACGCCAGCCTCGCGCATTTCTTCCAGGACTTGCGCCGTCGCGATAATGAGCTTGAGGGCTTCGTTTTCAGGAAGCGTTTTGCCATCGTCGAGCAATTCTTCGAGCGTATGGCCAGGCACCCAATCCATTTCGATCACATAAGTGCCTGCAAACTTAAAAGTGCGGTGGCCTTTTACGATGCGGTCGATTTCGAGTCGCTGGATGAGCTTGCCCTCTTCGATGAAGTTTTTCACGGCAAAGGCATCATCGGCAAATTTCGGTTGCAGCACTTTGAGCGCAACCTTTTTGAAATCTGTTTTGCGCTGCATACCGTAGACCCACGCCGTGCCGCCCTCGCCGAGTGGCTTCACGAACTGGTAGCCAGGCACCTCAAGCGTGTGCATGGCATCGGTGCGACGCAAAAAGGCCATATATTTAGGCTCGCACTCAAGAAGAGCTATCAAAGCCTCGTCGAGGCCGATTTCGGCGGCGGCCTCGAGAGCTGCGCGCGCCAAATCACGGTCTAGAAAACCGCGATGCACAAGATGAGCAAGAAACTCTTGGTCTGCAGGGGTGATAGATGCGCCAGACATGGCGGGCATATTAGCGATTTCTGCTTAAGTCGCCGCCGCATACAGCCGAAAGATATCTGGCGCAACACGGCCGGGGCCTCTCTTGAAGCACCCGGCCAGCCGCAACCTCGCGGAAACCGCTGCAGCACCACTTCCTTGCAGCAAGCCACATCCCCAACAGAACCAACCATGACTCAAGAAATCGGCATCCTGTACAAGTACTTCGACCTGATCGACGGCTTTATCCGCGTCAAGGTCGTCCCGATGGATGAGCCGCTCGCTGCTTTGGCGAATGATGCCACACCACCGAGTCGCCGCGATTATCGCAAGCTTGTTGTCGAAAACTGTGTGTTAAATCTAGAGGAGCAAGTTTTGAAACAAGTGCAGCGCCTCTACCCCGAAGATCTCGCCGCTGCGGAAGATTTGCTTTACCAAATCTGCATTGATGTGAACCCAGCACTTGAGATCCATTCGGTCTCATTGCCTGCCTCAATGACTGCTGAAGAAGTGACTCAGCAGCCAGAAAAGCAAACCGAAGGCCAAGAGCAATTCACCATGGCCGCACCCACACTTGAGCAAACCGTTTTGCAAGAAGTCGTCGGTCAAGATGATGCCGTCCGTCAAATTTGTAGAAGTGTGCGAAAGGCCGCAAGTTGCCTAAACGACCCGAATCGCCCGATTGGGACTTATTTGTTGGTGGGCCGTACGGGAACGGGCAAGACTGAGTTGGCAAAATCTGTGGCGCGAAATCTATACGGTGCAAAAAATCTTGTACGGCTCGATTGCTCTGAATTTGCTCTACCGCACGAAACGGCAAAGCTCATTGGCGCCCCTCCTGGCTATGTCGGCCACAATGAGGGCGGCACTCTAACTGAGGCTCTCAAACGCGATCCGTATTGCGTCGTGCTTTTTGACGAGATCGAAAAGGGCCATGAAAAACTGCACAACATGTTGCTGCAAATTCTTGATGAAGGTCGTCTCACAGATTCCAAAGGTGAAACGGTAAGCTTCTCAAATGCGATTGTCTTGATGACATCAAATGTTGGCACCGCCGATTACGCCCAAGCCACCAACCGCGTCGGTTTCGGCGAGGATGTGCTGGAAGATGCCGATTATCAGCAACTCACCCAGGCCGCCCTGCGCCGCAACTTTAAACCTGAATTGCTCAACCGCCTCGACGGTGTGCTGACCTTCCGCGCTCTTCAAAAAGACGCTTGCGCCAAGATTGCTGATATGCAATTGAAGCAAATCCGCGAGCGCGTGATTCGCGCCGGGCTCATGATCCGCTGGACGCCAAGCCTGTGCAAAGCCATGGCCGAAAAAGGCTACAGCGAAGAATACGGCGCGCGAGAAGTCCGCCGCACTGTGTCGCAACTTGTCGAAGAACCACTTGGTGATGCAATCCTGGACGGCACCCTTGCGCAAGGCGAAATCACAATCCGCTGGCGCGCTGGGAAGGTTGTGTTTGAGCCGCGCAAACAAACGGCGGCATAGTATCCTTCGCGAATGATTTGCGCAGGACTCCTCCTTTCATTCGCCATTCAGGCTCAATCCACCCCCACTCAGGCCCCGGTTCTCGAACCAGGGCTTTCAGCCGTTTGGCATGGTGCGCACGGTTCACCCGAAGGCTCGATTTCGCATGAGCGTTTTGAGCGTTTCCTGGGGCGCACTTTCAAGAGCAAACTTGTTGGCCAAGATGCGCTCAAGCACATCTTGCAAATTGAGCTCATTGAAACGGCAGCCAACGAAGCTGGGCTGACTGCAGATGCCGATGAGCTAGATTCTCGTATTCGCGCGGCAAGAGAGGCCGCAAAAGAAGCGGGTTACGAGCTAGAGGTTTTGGTCATCGAGCGGGGGCTTTCAATGGATGAATTCTCACGCCTCATGCGCAATAGCCTCTTGCATGAAATGCTGGTGCGTCAAGAGCTTGCCATCCCTGCCGAGCAACCGGTAACGGGTGCACAACTCCAAGACTGGAGCCAAGCTCACATGCAGGCCCTGCTCCAACTGGCCAAAAATGCACCCGCCGGTTTAGCGCTTGACGCACCGCCTTACCATGTCACCGAAGCCGAAATTGGCAAAGTGTTGCGCCGCTCTTTAGGCCCAACACGCCTACACGAATATCTAGAGCAGCTCGTCTTACAAGAAGCCATGCCTGCTTGGGCAGCCGTGCAAAGCCTCACACTAACAGACGACATTCTAGAAGCCGAAATCAACTGGCGTCGGCAAACTGTTACTGACAACCCCGCCTACGCAGGTGCCACTTACGAAGGACTTCTCGGCACGCAAGGCGCCACAGTCGAAAGTGTAAGGAAGTCATCCGAGCTGCGCGTTGCGGCCTATCTGCGACTCTATTCCGAGCGCGAATACCCTGATTCTTGGTTCGCTTCACTCAGCGAAAAAGAACTTGCTGATTATGATTTAAAGTTCGGCCCAAGTCGATTTGTTTCATGGTTTCTTCTACGCACAGTCGATAAAAAAATGACCGAGCTCGATCGCGATTCCACCATGGCCATCGCTGAGCTCGAGGCCTACAAAGCTCGCGCCAAAACCGAGGGCTTCCACACCCTAGCCGGCAAATTCTCAGAAGACGACCCAACCCGCCGCCGCAAAGGTGCCTTAGGCTGGCTTCACAAAATAGAAGCCGGAATCGACCCCAGCGTCTGCGCCAGCGCCTTCGCCGCACCACTCAACCAAGTCATCGGCCCCATCCCCGTAAAAGGCGGCCAGGCCCTCTTAATCGTAGAAAACGAGCGCCCCGGCCTCCCTCAAGCCGATTTCCAAAAGGAAGTGCGCCGGTCTTTTCACAAGTCGTTACGGAAGCAGTTTCTTCAAGAGATTGGTTTTCTGTCCGCCTACTCCCCTCTCTAGCCGTCCTCTGCCCACAAGTGGGTCTGTTATCCACCAGCGAGTGTGTCTGGGAGGCTACAACAAAAACCTAACGCGGGGAACCCGCGTTAGGTTTTCAGCTACGCCTCCCAGACACACTCGCTGGTGGAATGGGTTAGGGAGATATTTAGATGGAATGGGTTAAGTATAATTTATTTATGGTTGATTATTTTACATCAACCTTTTTCAACTCTCTTCCCCCGCTCACGGAGTTTTCTCTGGGCGAGTCTGGTTTCTTAGCGAGCTTCGCTCGCTAAGAAATTGTTGCCGCCCAAGAGAAAAGCTCCGTGAGCGACAATAAGAAATAGATAAAAAAGAAAATCCCCGTGAGCGACAATGAGAAATAGATGAAAAAAAACTTAACAGGAAAGCGAGAATGTCTCGCGATCAGAAAGCAACGCCTGAATTCTTTCTGCATTCTCTTCGAACCCTGCAACACCCATGAGAGAAAGGGCTGCGATTTTTCCGGCTTCGACACCGGGTTGGTCGAAGGGGTCGATTTCCATGATTCCACCCGCGATGGCCGTGGCGATTTCGAAGAAGGCGAAGAATTGGCCGACATGGAATGCATCGAGTTTGCAGAGTTCCATGACGCAAACGGGGCGCCCTGCGTCAAGTAGCGCAACCTCGGTGCCTTGCCGCTCGGCTTCGAGGATGTCAGCGTACGAGCGCGCACGCAAATGTCGGAATGCGGCAGAATCGGCGAATGGCTCTGGCACTTCGGTCGTGCGCGCAAAACGCCCGAGCTTAACCATCGTGTAGACCTTGTCGTCGGGCCCTTCGGTGAAGAGCTGAACCTGGCTGTGCTGATCGGTTGCGCCAACGGCTGTCACTGGAGTTGGGCCGACATGAACCGTTTCGCCCGCCAGGTTGAACTTTTTACCGAGCGACTCGGCCCAAAGCTGCGCGAACCAATCGCCCATCAATCGCAAGCGATGTGCATACGGGAAATGTACATGAATCGGCTTGCCCGACTCCATGTAAAGCACATGAGCAAGAGCCCAGGCCGCCGCAGAGTCATCTTGAATCGCACAGTCAGCACGCAAATTACGATCAACTCGCGCCGCGCCCTCAAGCATGGATTGAGTATCAATCCCGGCCATCTCGGTCATGAAAAGGCCCACGGGCGATAAAACAGAAAAACGCCCACCCACGCCATCAGGCACAGGCAGAGTAGCAAAACCCATATCGTCAGCTAACTCGCGAAAATGCCCGGCTTCAGGGTCAGTTGTCAGCGTGAATTGCTCGACGGCATCGGCATCAGAATCGACGCAGGCGCGAACTGCGCTCCAGGCGAGCAAGAAAGCAGCCGATGTTTCGATGGTGCCGCCAGACTTACTGATGACATTGAAATGTGTGCGGGCAGGGTCGATCGTCTCAAAGAACTCAGCGAACCAATCAGGGTCAACATTGTCAAGAATATGCACACGAGGGTGGCCCGCCTGCGGCACGGTATCTTGAAAAATCGGAGCCAAGGCAGCCAACATCGCAGAATTGCCTAGCGCCGACCCACCGATACCGAGCACGACGAAGTCGTCAACATCACCTCGCTCAAGCAAAGTGGCCGCGCGCGAACGGCAAGCCGAAAGCAGCTCGCTACGCTCGTGCAATGTGCGCCATTTGGGCATTTGGGCCAAATGGGCCTCACGAGCGGCAGCCGCGCGAGGGAGTGCGGCATCAAAAGCCGCGCGAGTCAAGCGACCGTCAGAGCCGTCGCCGAAAAAACCAGTTAAATCGAGGTGGAGTGCCATGTTTTCATGTTGCCCGCAAAAAAAGACGGGCGCTAGACAAAAGCGTAACGGAGCCACGCTTCGGGGTATGCTAACGGAAGCCATCCGCAAAAGTCTTCCTTTATATAGGGATGTTTTTCGTGGCCAAACTCGTCCGAAACTCGATGCCCTCCCCCCACTCCAAACACGCATCTCGCGGCGTATCCTCTCAAAGAGGCGGCGCATCTCTTCTGGTCTTGGTTGCCGTCATTGCCCTATTGGCAGCGGCCGCCTTCCTGCTGTTCTCCGACTCGCCACCCACGCCTCGCCCACAGTTTCCCGACGCGCAATTGGAAACCCCAGCACCCGAGCGCCCTGTGCCAACAGTTGCTGAATTTCAGGCTGAAGATTTACCTGTCAAAGAGCGCAACGATATTGAAGTTGCAACAGAGAGCGGTCAAATTGCTGGTGGTTTGATTCTTGGCCGAGTCGTTGACGACCTCGGCAACCCCGTGCCTGACGCGATGGTCGTCCTGAGTGAACGCTTTGGCTTAGGCCAGTCGTTTTTGGGCAACATGCCTCAAGAGAGCGACAAAAAGCACCCAGGCTCGCAAAAACGCACCGATGCAAATGGCGTCTACCGTTTTCACCGCATGCCTTCCGGCAAGATTTTTGAGATGTGGGTGCGCCACGACGATTTTGCACCAACTGCCGGCCCGACTGTTGTCGTGCAAAAAGACCAAAAGCAAGAGCTTCCGCCTGTCGTCCTGAAGAGTGGTTTTGTTTTGCGTGGTTATGTGACCGACATTGGCGGCAACCCCCTGCAAGCGCTCGTGCAGATTACGATGCAGCAGGCTTCGCTATCTTCACCGGGCAGCAACATCGCCAAAAATCTTGAGCTCGGTCGCACTCTCGAAGTCGTCGCCGGTGCCGATGGTCATTTTGAAATCCCGCGTGTCGCGCAGGGCATTTGGCGTTTGCGTGCCACATACGAAGGCTACGGAAGTGCTGAGATCAACCCACTCGTCATGATGAATGGCAAGGTGCCCGACGAACAGCACATCGAGCTCGGCCCTGAATACACAATCAGCGGCCGCGTCATAGATGGGCAAGGGGCTCCTGTAGTAAACGCTCAAGTCAACACGGCACGCTCGCGCCCGCGGCCACCGATGAGCTTTTCGGCCACGACCGATGAGCAAGGCGCGTTTACTCTTAAAGGTCTACCCAATGGCATGTTTGGCATCTATGTCGAAGCCGAGGGTTTTAGTTCTTCGCGTCGTCCCAATGTTGAGTCCAATTCCAAAGACATTGAAATTGTGATGCAGGTCCGAGGTGGCGTCAGCGGGCGGGTCGTCCAACAGAGCGGTGCTCCTGTTTCTGATTTCTCTCTCACCGTCCTAACGACTCATCGCGGCACGCCCCAATACGGTGTTACGGGCAAGAGGTATGCTTTCTCCGATCCGAATGGCAACTTTGAGATTGCAGACCTTGACCCAGGCTCTTATGTCTTGATGGCCGACAACAAGAGTTACGCGCCGTCCTATTCTCCTGGCTTCCGGGTGGATCGCGACATCGTGCAGGGTATCGATATTTCGGTGCGCAAAGGCGCACGCGTATTTGGGCAGGTGGTTGACCTTAGTACAGGCAAAGCGGTTTCTAATGCGAGCGTCAGCGTTCACGGTGTCGACTTCCAAAAAAACAACCTTAACAATCTCTTTGGGGGTGGTTTAGGCGACCCCAACAATGTCCCTAAGACCGAGACGACAACGGGGCGGGATGGCCGTTTCGATCTGCTCAATGTCTACCCAGGTGATGTTGTTTTGCAGGTCAAAACGCGCGACCACATTGCCAGATATATCCCCGTCAACCTCCAGCCTGAAAGTCGCGCCGACATGGGCACGATCAAACTCAATTTGGGTGGGGTTTTAAGTGGCTCGGTGACCGATTCGACTGGGCGACCTTCCGTGGGGTGCACGGTTTACCTCACAAAGCAATCAGCTGCTGGGTTCTTTAACGAGCAACTCACGGTCAATGCCAGGGGTGAATTCCGCTATTCTGGGCTTGCAACGGGCGATTACGACATCGTTGCGATTTCTCCATCGACATCGGGTCTCTTGGCGTTTCCTAACGAAAGCGATGGCAGCCGCAAGCGCATTTACCTCACAGAGGGCAGCGACAACAAAGTCGTTTTGCGTATCCCGTCGTCTGAATAAACGATTCGCGTGGGTTCGGCTAACCTATGCCCATGCTAACCTCCACCACACTTGCGCTTTTTGCTGCCTTTGCGCTACAAGAAACCGACATCGACCCCAATCAATCTGATCTTCGGGTCAGTGATTTACGCTCGCATATTGAATTTTTCTGTTCGGAAGAACTCGAAGGCCGAGAGCGTGGGCATGATGGTGGCATCCGGGCGGGCCAATATGTTGAGGCGCACTTTAAGCAATTGGGGCTCAAGCCGATTGGCGAAGACGATCTTTATCGTTTGCCGTTCACCGCTCAAGATTTGACTTGCTACAACGTTGTCGGTGTGTTGCCTGGCACTAACCCTGAGTTGGCCGATGAATACTTGATGATCGGTGGCCACCACGACCACGCTGGCATCGGCGGCCCTGGAGCGATGGGTTTTGCGGGTGAAATCCACAATGGCGCAGACGACAACGCTTCGGGTGCATCTGGTGTTTTAGAGCTCGCCGAATATTTCGTAGCACACCCCACGACACGCCCAATCATTTTTGCGACCTTCTCTGCTGAAGAAGCTGGGCTATTAGGTTCAAAGGCACTCGCAAATGGCAAAGAATTACCGATTGCTAATATCCGAGCAATGATCAATCTTGACATGATCGGTCGCTCCGTCAAGCGCTATCTTTTTGTTGGCGGCATGGGCACAGCGCGCGAGTTTCACAAACGACTTGACCCTTTGCTCGAAGCAAGCCCCTTCAAAATTGAGGTTAGCGACCAAGGAGAAGCACCGAGCGACAACACTTCTTTTTATGAGGTTGGCATCCCTTCTTTGTTTTTCTTTACCAATGTCCATGACGACTATCACTTGCCGACAGACGATGCTGACAAAATCGAATATGAGGCTGAAATCGGCATTTTAGAGCTAGTCCGCGACATTGCGATTGAGATCAACGACGGAGAAGGAGCGTTCAGCTTCAAGAAAGCACCCGGTATGGGCATGCCAAAAGACTTCTGGAAACGCAACATGGACCACATGAGGCTCGTCCAAAAGCGCACGCAAAATCGTGGCAAATTTGGCATGGGTGTTGAAGTCATGGAAGACGGCCGCATCTCGGTAAACAAAGTTAGTTCCGCTGCAAAAACCGCGCGCGTTAAAGTCGGTGATGTTTTGCTAACTGTCAACGAGCGCGCGATTGCCAGCATTGATGACCTCAGGCGAGCAATGGCTGGCGGCATGAAGGGCGATGCGATTACCCTCACCGTCTCGCGCAAAGGTAAAACAAAAAGCCTCAAAGGCAAGCTCAAGTAATCGAGCCGGCTTTAGGGTGCTTTGATTTCAATCCAAGGCACCCATTCTCGCTTCGGCCATTCCGTGCGCGCAGGGCGATGCCGGACGCGAATGACTTGCCCCGAAGCCAAGCCCTCAATGTGCGCTATTTGCGAAAGCGGGTCTTTAGGGTCGGCCCAAAAAGACACGCGCTGAATATGTTGCTCGATATTGCCTGCGCCAACGGCTTGCCATTCAAGCTCGCCCATCGGGTTGGCTACACGAAACGAAATGGCCACCCAGCCTTCTCCCCACTCGATTTTTCGGGCGTTTTCCCAGGGAGCAAACGAAAGCTGCATCTTGCCTGTGGTGACATCGATCTGAAGTTGACGCTCACCTGGCGCATCGCATGAAAGGGCCGCAGTCGGTTTGGGATGCAAAAATGGCTCAAGCGGATTGCTCTCACCCGTTGGCTTGAGGAATAGGTCAAAGTGCTTCACTAACACGCCGCCATCAACCAGAATAAGGAACTCGTTTTCCGAGGCATCCCATCGAGCTTGAACGGGTTGATTCAGGCCATCTTGGGGTCGAAGCAGCCCCGACAGATTTCCGCTCATGCGCCCCGCCAACAGCGAAATGCTGATGGAAAGAAGTAGGAGAAAAGCACTACGACGATGAAGCATGTCCGTAGCATAAGGCACTTACCATGAAACGACTTGCTCCACTTCTTCTCGTGTTGGTTTTGGCTACTGCAGCCGTGCTCCTTTTTTCGGATTCGTCTCCTGCGCCGCCGCAACTTGATAACCCATCCGAAACAGGTCAAATGGCCACGGAAGCGCCTAATGAGCCATTTGCCGCTCCACTTGCAGCGCCCACAGCAGACGATGCCCACCAAGAGCTTGGCCGCACAGACACTGTTGCGCAGCATTTCATCCGCGTGTTTGATGCTGAGGGTTTGCCTGCTCAAGATGCGCACATCCTCTGGAAAGCTGAAGATGGCCTGCACGGGCTTGACTGCCCAGACGGCACTCTGCACCTTGATGAAGCACGAGGGTATTTAGTTTCTGCTCTTCACAATGGCGCGTGGGCCGAGCCGCTTGCTTTGAGCGAGACTGATTTAGCGAACACAGATTTGCGCCTTGACGCCATCCATACGGCCGCTCAATTACGCGTGCTGGCTTCGGGTGCGCCGGGCAGCGATTCATTGACACTTGACTTGAAATGGCTGGCACCCGTCGACTGGGAAAAAGAGAAGCAGCAGGCCGCCGATATGTGGCGTGAATTCTGGACCGAGCAGCCACGCATCGACGCAGACGGCGTATTGACTTTGGGCGACATTCCACCGGGGCATTGGTCTTTCTTAGTCAGCGCTGATGGCATGCGAGACGAAAGTTTCACGCTTGAATTGCATCCAGGCCAAATCGCCGAGCACACTCTTTCTATGCAAGAAGAGGCCTGGATTACCGCGCGTGTTCTCAACGAACAGGGCAAACCTCTCGCCGATGCCTGGGGCTTTGCGTTCGGTGACTCCTCGACTTTCCAAGACGAATTAGCCAATGCCGATTTGGCTTGGTATGTCATCCCTGCCACGCAGCCAAAACGAGCCGCTGTAACCTCCGAAGACGGCTTATTGCGAGTTAAGCCGCAAGCTCAAGGAACATGGCGACTCGCGTTAACCGCCGATGGCATGCTCCCTGCCGTTTCGGCGGCGGCGACGATTGTGCCTGGCCAAACGGCTGATTTAGGCGACATCACTTTGATTTCTGGCCGTTCTCTTTCCATCCGTATCCTCGCCCCAAATGGCGACACCTTGCCAGAGGCTAGCCTCGAATGGATGGTCGGTTCCACCGATTCTCTGACTGCGGCATCCGCCACTTGGCGACCCGCCGGTGATTCTGACGCTCAAGGCGAAGTGCACCTTACGGGGCTTCCACACAAGGGCGCGATTTCTTTACGCGTCACTCATGCCGAGTTTGCGCGCGCCTCTCTTGAGCATACTTTTCAACCCACTCCACAAGGCAAACGCGGCGACCAGGTTGATGCCGAATGGGTTGAGATGCAAATGGGGCAGCCCTTCCGCGTGACAGGTCGCGTGATTGGCCCCAGTGGCCAGGCCGTTGCGACAGCAAAAGTGCGACTCAGCCCCGGTGGAAGCGATGTTGACTTCTCAGTCTTCCGCGAAGGCGGATCTCAAGCCAGCTTGCGCACAGAGGTCGATGAATCAGGTGCTTGGGTCATCCCGAATGCCCCAGAAGGCAGCTGGAAAGTCGTAGCTCAAGCTGACGATTTTTCCATGTGGCTTGGCGAAGATTTTGCCCTGTCTGCCGACCAGCCCACCCACGACGAGACTTGCACGCTCACGCAAGGTGCTGAGCTCGTCGTCCTTGTCCCAGAAGCTGTTGGCACAAGCGCTGTGGTGCGCATCACCGTCACTCGACTCGCCGGCGAAACCGCCAAAACAGAAACCCTCGATGCCCAAGGCCGGGTCGTGTTCTCTCACTTACCTGCTGGTGAGTATCAAGTGCGCGCCATCTTCCTCGAAGACATGGACGCCGGGGCAAATCGGCTTGATAACCTAAAAATGCTCTATGAAATGATTACGCTTGCTAAGGGTGATTATCAAGAAATCGAGCTTGGAACAAGCGGGCAAGCGGGCATCCTTGAAGGGGTCGTGACTCAGGCGGGCGTACCCGTTGCCGCGCAGACGGTGCTGCTGATTGGCGGCGCAGGCATGAAAACAGGCACGACTGACGAAACTGGGCGGTATCGCATCGAAGATATCGCGCCTGATTTTTATCTCACCATGATTGGCGAAGTCGGTGGCGCATACGGCTCAACGGGCCACACAGTCACGATTGAGGTACTTCCTGGCAACCAAACCCAAGATTTCGAATTACCTGAAGCGACTTTTTCTATTGTGGTTCTCTCCGAAGACGGGACACCGCTTCAAGGTATCCCAGTCAATTTGCGGGGTGAAGACGCACCCATCACGATGGGCGGTGGCACCCGCATCACTAACGCCGAAGGTCTCACTCATTTCTTGTATGTGCGGCCTGGCGCTTGGGTCGTGACCGTTGGCAAGGCAAGCATGCCGATTCTCGGCGAAGACGATGTGCACGGCTCAACCGTTTTACGATTTGTCATTGCCGATACGGGTTCACCTGAGCCGCTCGAGGTGCGACTGCCTGCCGCAGCGACATTCAAAGCACGCGTGCTTGACCCTGATGGGGTTGCCCTCCCAGGCGCGATGCTCTTTTATCTTGACGAGAGCGGCCAGCCGCTGAGCAACCTTGCGATGAAGCCAACCAACAGCAAGGGTGTGGCGCAACTTAAGGGGCTTCCAGCAGGCAAGGGCTTGATCCATGCGCGGCATCCGCAATTTGGTATTGCCGAGATTGCTGTCCAGTTAACGGGCGGCGAAACGACCAAAGCCGAAATCCAACTTGAGCCTGGCACGATTCTAAAAGTTCAGGCGACTAATGCAGATGGTGAGCCCATTGCTGGTGTCTTCCCGGTTGCAATCGATGAGCGTGGATCGCCCGTTAGCATGTTGTTTGGTTTGAGCGAGGCGCAGCAATTCAATCTGGGCCTCAGTAAAGCAATGCCAACACCGCTTGGGCCTCTTGCCCCTGGCGAATACAAAATTGTGTTGGGTCGCGCAGGCGGCATTTCGGAAACTCATATCGTTACAGTTCCGCCAGGCGGGGGTGAGATGTCGGTCGATTTGGTTTATACCCACTAAATCACTGTTCGCTAACTCGCGCCGTCAGCAGTCGCGTTTCCCGTAAACTGCGGCGCTATGTTCGCAGCTCTCCCCCAAGTTTCCGTTGCACCTTTTTCAGGTGCGGGCGAGCTTGCTGCATTAATGAGCGCAGTGGTCTGGGCAAGTGCGACCGTCATGTTCACGATCGCCATGAACAAAGGTGCGCGCGCGCGTGACGCCGTTTTATTCAAAAACATGTTTGGCGCCATCGTGCTCGCGGTTTTGGCGTGGTTTCTCGGTGCAGAACGGGGTGGTGGAGCCGCTGCCGAGGGCACGATTGGGTGGCTTTTGCTGAGCGGGTTTTTAGGGCTCAGCCTTGGCGATTTGTTTTACTTTGTCGCGCTGGCGCATATCGGAGTTGGCCGCACACTCATCCTGACGCAAATCACTCCCATCCTTACGGCTCTCTTTGCATGGGTTCTTTTTGACGAAACACTCTCTGCGATGCAATGGGCAGGCGCGGGTCTGGTCATCTGCGGCAGTTTGGTCGCTGAATCTCGGCGAGTCGATCGCACCAAAGCTGACACCATCGGCGTCCTTGCCGCACTGGGTTGCGTACTGACCTTTGCTCTCGGCAACGCATTTACACACGACGGGCTAATAGGGACGGGCCCCGTCACCGCGACATCTTGGCGGCTAGTCGGCGGTGCCCTCGGGCTACTGATTTGGCCCCTACTCACCCGCGATTGGCCTAGCTTAAAAGCCCCATGGCAAGGCCAGACTTGGCGAGCGTTTTTCGTGCCATCCGCCGTGGGCACCTGGACGGGTATGGTCCTGATGATGGGCGGTTTTGCGTGGGCAAAACAAGGGGTCGCCGCTGCAATGGCCTCTTCCACGGTTTTATTCTCCATACCACTCGCCGTTTTATTCCTTCACGAGCGTCCAGGCTTACGCGGATGGCTTGGCGCGGGGCTGTGCGTCTCTGGTGTTGTTGTTATGGGCCTTGCGGTTGGCTCTTAATCCAGCCTCTGTCTGCCCGTGAGTGTTTGGAGATGTTTAGATGGAGATGAGGGGTGGCGCGAGAAAACGCCGTCCCCACAGTCCCGAGTTCAAAGCGCGTGTTGCGCTTGCAGCACTCAAAGAGATTTAGCCTGCGCAAGAATGGCCGGTGGATTGACAATGTGTTTATCGACTACAACACTGTGCGCCCGCATAGCTCTTTGAAATATTTAACTCAAACCACATTGACTCGAGACACTGATAGTCTCTTTGTGCTTGGCCCTAATTTGGGGTGCACGCCATTTGCCGTTCAGCAGCCGGGGCAAGCGAAGCTTGTCGCCCCGGTCTGTCTGCAACGGCTGGTTGGACAGTAGCATGACCTGATCTAAGAATGAGGCTCCAAAAACTCAAGGCGATTGCCAAACGGGTCATTGGCATAGACGCGGTCAAATCCTTGCAAGAGATCATCCTCAATCACTGCAACACCAGCTTCACGCAACTTAACAACCAAATCAGCAAGCCCAAGCACTCGGAAAGCAGGATGAGCCTTCTTGGCCGGACGGAAATCTGAATCTACACCAAGGTGAACTCGCAAATCTCCTGCTTCAAACCACGCACCACCACGAGCAGCAAGAATTGGCGGTTTGGGGACTTCTGGAATGCCGAGCAAACCTGAATAGAACTCTCTCGCTGCCTCCTCTTTCCCAGAAGGCATTGCTAGCTGGACATGATCAATCTGGCAAATAGGCATCACTAGATGTTACCAACTGCTCTGCTGCGAATTGGACGGTAAATAGGACGCTGTTACTCAGTGGGATTATTCAGAAGAAAGATTCTCTCCAACTCCCGAGCATCCAATCTACCCAACACCTCATTCAACTCAACGGCGCATTCTGCCAGGAAGCCCATGGACCACTTGGCATGCGGAGTGCCCTTCTCACCACTACTCACCCATTCAGAGAGTAGATTGCATTCCTCAGTCAAATAGTCTTCGATGAAATCAAATAGCTCATAGTCATCAACCTCAACCACCACGTGGCCAAGATCATTCACGACGACTGCGACATGAGGAAGATTCATTGCTGTTTACTATCTGTCCAACGGGTTTGCCGTTCAGCAGCCGGGGTAAGCGAAGCGTCCGCCCCGGTCTGACTGCAACGGCTGGTTAGCCAGGACACATTATCAACTAGAGGCAAATCGAACTCCGACATTCTGCGAATAAGAAA